>Ga0099364_10000024_pt1 | contig 214102 bp, 193 predicted proteins | sample TergutTh196P3_FD_73070 | JGI IMG/M metagenome (GOLD analysis project Ga0099364, IMG submission 73070) | Microcerotermes parvus P3 segment gut microbial communities from Pointe-Noire, Republic of the Congo - Th196 P3 | ecosystem: Host-associated > Arthropoda: Insects > Digestive system > Gut ... | reverse complement strand
TCGAGTCCGAGGTCTATTTGCTCAAGAAGGAAGAGGGCGGACGCCATACGCCGTTCTTCAACGGCTACCGTCCGCAGTTCTACTTCCGCACGACGGACGTGACGGGCGACCTCAGCCTTCCGGCTGGCGTGGAGATGGTAATGCCTGGCGACAACATCCAGATGACGATAGAGCTCATCACGCCCATCGCCATTGAGGAAGGCCTCAGGTTCGCCATCCGCGAGGGCGGCAGGACTGTCGGCTCCGGCGTCGTAACGAAGGTCATTGAGTAACGGCAAGCATCTTTTTCGCAAATCAAAGCGAATTAAAACGCAAAACAAACGGAGTCGGAAACGGCTCCGTTTTTATGATACAATGTCCTGTGCAATTATGGGAGGAATGATAATAGTATGAGCAGAATGGGTTACAAGATGACGATTGCGGGGCTGGAGCGTGAACTTCCGCTTTGCGAGCTGAACGACGATCTCTATATTGCGGCTTTCGTGATATTCGGGGATCAGGAGCTGACGGTCGCAGCTGCGGCTGCGCTTTTGGAAAAGGCGCCGGAATACGACTATTTGATCTCTGCGGAAGCGAAAGGCATACCGCTCGTGCATGAGATGGCGCGGCAGAACGGCGACAAGAAGTATTTTCTTGCACGCAAGGCGCCCAAGCTTTATATGACGGGCGTGTTCGGCGTCGAAGTCGACTCCATCACGACGGCAGGCACGCAAAAGCTGTACCTCGACACGATGGACGCAGACATGATACGCGGCAAGCGTATTCTTATAGTGGACGACGTCATTTCGACAGGCGGCTCGCTGACCGCGATTGAGCGGCTTGTGCAGGGCGCCGGCGGCGATATCGTTGGCTGCATGGCCATCCTTGCGGAGGGCGACGCATATAAACGCAAAGATATCGTCTATCTCGAAAAGCTGCCGCTGTTCGAGCCGGACGGCACCCCGATATGGTAGAAAGGAGTTTGAATTATGCCAGTAGATAAAAAAAGAGTCCTTGACACAGGGGCGGAGCGCCACCCGGCAACCGCGCCAACGCCGCAGAACGAAGCGATTCTCGGCGATTTCGCAAAGACCGTGCTTATGCCCGGCGACCCGCTACGTTCAAAGCTTATCGCGGAAAATTACCTTGAGGACGCGAAGCTCGTCAACAATGTACGCGGCATCCAAGGTTATACAGGCACTTACAAAGGGAAGCCGCTTTCCGTGATGGCGTCCGGCATGGGCATGGCGTCGATGGGCATATATGCGTATGAGCTTTTCAATTTCTACGACGTGGACCATATCATCCGCGTGGGGACGGCAGGCGCGATAAATATAGACCTGAAGGTACGCACTGTGGTGGCCGGCATCGCGGCGTCCACGAATTGCGGGTTTGCGACGAGCCAGTTCAATATCAAGGGGCATTTCTCCGCATCGGCGACGTATCGCCTGCTTGAAACGGCCGTGAATGTCGCGCGTGAAATGGATATAGATATGAAAGTCGGGAATCTCTATTGCACGGATTTGTTTTACGACGCGTCCGGCGCCGCAGTGGAGTGGGGCGAGCTTGGGCATCTGGCTGTGGAAATGGAGTCCTACGCGCTCTACACCTGCGCTATGGAAGCGGGCAAGGAATCGCTTACGATATGCACCGTTTCCGACCATGTGCTGACCGGCGAGTCGCTTGACGCCATTACGCGCCAGAACACATTTACGGACATGATAGAGATAGCTCTTGAAACTGCTGTACGGCTGTGAACACCATCACTTCAAAGGAGAACCCTGTCCTGAAATCGGCACGCAAGCTGCTGACGCGCAAAGGCAGGGAAGAAGCGGGTGCGCTTCTTGTGGAAGGGCGGAAGCTTATTTCGGAGGCGAAGGGCACAGGGTTCGTGATAGAACATACGTTCGTCAATGCGGGGGCTTTGCTTAGGGGCGAAGCTGTGGCAGGAGAAAATGAGATCGTGCTGGAGGAAAAACTTTTTCGCGATCTGGCACAGACGGTCAGCCCGCAGCCGTATATCGCGGTGGTGCAGCGTCCTGAGATTTCGCAAGCCAGACCGCCAAGCCGCGTCCTAGTCCTGGATCGGATCGGTGACCCTGGCAATGTCGGGACAATGACAAGGACGGCGCTTGCCTCGGGCATGGACGAGATGTGGTGCGTAAAGGGCACAGCGGACGCCTTCTCGGACAAGGCCATAAGGGCTTCGGCGGGCGCAGTCTTTCACCTGACGATCAGGGAAGGGCTGTCCGCATCGGAATGCATCGGTCGGCTGCGTGACGCAGGCATGGGGCTTTTGGTGTGCGAGTCGGGTGGCACGGATATATACGAGACACAGCTGCCGGACATGTTCGCCATTCTGATAGGAAGCGAAAGCGGCGGGCTGGCGAAAGAGTTTTTGGACGCAGCCGATGCCATTGTCGGGATACCGATGGCAGAGGCTTCGGAGTCGCTGAATGCGGCGAGCGCGGCGGCGGTCGTGATGTACGAGACCTTGAGGCGGCGGAAAAGTATTGTGAATGATTGCGCAGAAGGAGAAAGGGTTTGAAAACACCGGAAGAAATTTTTGCAGAAGCAAAAGCGCTGGTCGAAAGCGCAGACACCCCGGCGGCGGTCGAGGAGCTTCGTATACGCTATCTAGGCAAGAAGGGCGAGGTAACGGCGCTGCTCAAGTCTATGGGCGGGCTTGCGCCCGAGGAACGCAAGAGCTTCGGTATGCAGGCAAACAAGCTGAAGCAGGATGTCGAAGCGTTGCTTGAGGCAAAGCAGGGCGTGCTGGCCGAGGCGGGGCAAGGACTTCGCCTTGCAGCCGAAAGAATCGATGTTACGGAGCCGGGGCGCATATACGAACCCGGCACGAAACATATGATAACGATCACCATGGACGAGATAAGCGGGATATTTATGAGGCTCGGCTATTCAATCACGGAAGGCCCCGAGGTCGAGACGGTATTCAACAACTTTGACGCGCTTAACGCTGCGCCAGACCATCCTTCCCGCGATATGTCGGACACATTCTATATCACGGAAGACACCTTGCTCCGTACGCACACTTCGCCTGTTCAGGTGCGTACCCTTATGTCGCAAGAGCCGCCTATCAAGGTCATTTCGCCGGGGCGGTGTTTCCGCACGGACACGCCGGATGCGACGCACTCGCCTATGTTCCATCAGGTCGAGGGCCTGCTTGTTGATGAGGGCGTCACGATGGCGGATCTCAAGGGGACACTGGACCTTTTTGCGAAGCGTATGTTCGGGGAAGAAATGCGGACGAGGTTCCGTCCGCATTTCTTCCCCTTCACCGAGCCGTCGGCAGAGGTGGACGTCAGCTGTTTTGTCTGCGGCGGCAGCGCTCCTTCGTGCCGCGTATGCCGGGGCAGCGGCTGGATCGAGATACTCGGTTGCGGCATGGTGCATCCCAATGTGCTGAAAGTCGGTGGGCTGGATACAGACCGCTACACAGGCTTCGCTTTCGGCATGGGCGTTGAGCGCATCGCCATGCTCAAGCACGGCATTGACGACATACGGCTCTTTTATGAAAACGATATCCGCTTTATCGGACAGTTTTATTGATATTACATGAGGGAATGAAATGCTTGTACCAATAACATGGATGGAAGAATATGTGCCCGGCGGTGTCGGGAAAGAGGATGTCGCGGAGCGTATGACGCTCAGCGGTTCGAACGTGGAAGGCGTGAAAACGTACGGGGACGGCTCTGTGACCGGCGTGGTTCTGGGGCGGCTTGATGACGTCTGGCCTCACCCCGATTCGGACCATCTTCTGCTTTGCAAGGCGGAGGTCGGCGCCGACGAAGCGGTGCAGATCGTGACGGGCGCTGCCAACGTAAAGAAGGGAGACTATGTGCCGGTCGCGATGCACGGCGCCGTTCTGCCTGGCGGCCTCAAGATAAAAAAAGGAAAGCTGCGCGGCGAGGTCTCAGACGGGATGCTCTGCTCGGCGCAGGAGCTTGGCTTCAGCGACAAAGTAGTGCCGCTTGCCTGCAAAGACGGGATATGGATTCTGCCGGAGGAGGCAAGGCAGACCGCAATGTTAGGCAAGGATATTTTTGAAGTCCTTGGCCTTGTGAACGTGCAGGTCATAGAGTTCGAGATCACCCCGAACAGGCCGGACTGCCTTTCCGTCCACGGCCTTGCCGCCGAGTATGCGGCTGTTTATGACCTTCCGCTTGACCTCGTAGGGATGGGTGCGAAGGACGATACGCCGTCGTCCACCCGCCCGCAAGCCGCCGAAAACCATATCAAAGTCTCCATCGCAAAACCCGAGCATTGCTCACGCTATATAGCGCGTATCGCGGAAGACATCGTGATAAAGGAAAGCCCATGGTGGCTTCAGAAGAAGCTGATGCTATCAGGCATGCGGCCTATAAACAATATCGTCGACATTACGAACTATGTGATGCTCGAACTCGGCAATCCCATACACGCTTTTGACATACGCCAGCTTGCGGGCGGCGAGATAAACGTGGACACGGCGAAGGCCGGCGAAAAGTTCACTACGCTGGACGGTGTGGATCGCACGCTTTATGAGGACACCCTGCTTATCAAGGACGGCGAGCGCGGCGTGGCTATTGCAGGCGTCATGGGCGGTCTCAACTCCGAAATCACGGACGACACAAAGACCATTTTGATCGAGGCGGCAAGCTTTTCCAAAGACAGCGTAAGAAGGACTTCAAAAAAACTCGGCATAAGGACTGAGGCGTCGTCGCGTTTTGAAAAGGGCGTGCCGGCAGACCTGCCGAAGATGGCTGCCGACCGCGTATGCCAATTGATTGAATTGACAGGGGCGGGAACGGCGGTCGCAGGCATGGCGGACTGCTATCCCGTGCCGCAGGAGCGGATGGAGATAATGGTGCGTGCAAGCCGTGTCAACGCAGTGCTAGGGACTTCGCTGTCGGCGGACGAGATTGCGGGAGTGCTCGCAAGGCTCGGCATCGGCACGGAGATATGCGAAGGTGGAGCGCTGAAAGCAAGCCCCCCGCTTACAAGGATAGATCTGCTTGAAGAAATCGACATAATAGAAGAAGTGGCGCGTATCTATGGATATGACAGGCTTGGAACGACAATCCACGCGGACGAAGCGGAAGCGTCTATGTCGAAAAGCTGGGAACTGCGCAGCATCCTGCGCGATACGCTGGCAGGCTTGGGATTGTCAGAGATACAGACTTACAGCTTTGTGTCGCCTTCTGGCATCGCACTTATTGGCGCGGATAGGGACGCGGACAAAGCTGCATTTGTAAAGCTTATAAATCCGCTTGGGGAGGAAAACAGCGTTATGCGCACGACGTTGCTGCCGTCTTTGGTAGAAGCTCTTGCACGCAACTACAACCATATGGCGAAAGACTGCCGCATCTTTGAGGTAGGCAATACGTTCAAAAATCATATAAACGAAGAAGGGCTGCCGACGGAAGCGCTCTCGCTATGTGCGGGCGGCTATGGCGACGCGGCTGGATTTTACTTTTTCAAGGGTTGCATAGAGCATATGTTCAAAAAATTTGGGCTTGGTGAGCCTGTTTTCGAGCCAATATCGGATAATGACACTTTCCATCCAGGGCGTTGCGCCCTTGTGAAAGATGCCGCTGGCGCACTTTACGGTGTTGTCGGCGAGCTTCACCCGGATGTGCTTTCGCGCTTTGATATCCCCGAGCGTATTTGCTGTTTTGAGCTCGATTACGACATGCTTGCAAAAAACGCAGATACGCACCGCGTCTATGCCCCGCTTCCAAAATACCCGGCGATTCTTCGCGACATCGCATTGATTGCAGACAATGAGACCCCTGTAGGCAAATTGCTTGAAATCATCAAGCAACGCGGCGGGAAAATCCTCGAACACGCAGAGCTCTTTGACGTATATCGAGGCAAGCAGGTGCCGGAGGGCAAGAAAAGCCTCGCTTTCGGACTCACATTCCGCGATAAGGACAAGACGCTGACGGACGAGGATGCCGCAAAGGCTATGGCAAAGATATTAAAGGGACTTGCAGACGAAGCAGGGGCTGCGCTCCGCGACGTTTAACGATACAATTATGCAAGGATTCGTGTTACAATTGCCTTAAGGTCGGAGGAAGATAAAATGACGGAATCTGAGATCAGCAAAGCTACTGTAAGCATTTACGGGCAGGAATACACTCTTGCATCCACAAAATCGCGTGACAGAATCCTGATGATCGCCAATCATGTGGACGAGGTCATATGCGGGCTTGTGGAGCAGGGCGCTGACGGCTCGGCTGCACGGCTTGCAATGCTTGCGGCCATAAATGTCACGGAACAGCTCTTTGCGGAACGCGACGCGCAGGCGGACGGCGAGCGGGAGAACGAGCAGCTTCACAAGGACATCTCGCACTACCAACAGCTTTGGGAAGAAGCCAAACGCAACCATTTGCAATACAAGGAAGACGCAAAGGCTTTGCAGGAAAGCAAGGAAGCCCTTCAGGAAAAGCTCAATGCAAAATCCGTTGAAATGGATAATTTTCTTCGCAGCGCAGAAGAGCGGGAAGGCGCTATAGAGCGGCTTGAAGCAGAGTTGGAAGACGCCAACGAAAAATTGCGAAACGTAAGCGACCAAAGCGAGGAAGGCAGCGAGCTCATTCGCGAACTCAAGGACAAACTCAAGGAAATCGAGGGTAATTATTTCGAGCTTCAAATGGAAAACATCCAGATGAAGGGAGATCTCGAAAACTACCGCAACAATTCATAAGCGATGCAGCAGGCAAAGTCGGTCAGAGAGTACGCAATCCTTGAGTATTACAAGGCGCTCGATATGTTGGCGGAGCGGGCTGTTTCGGATTTGGCCAAGGATGCCTGCATGGCGTTGACGCCTTCGTCCGAGGAAAAAGCCATAACAAAATCCCGTATAGAAACCGATGATGCGGTTTCCGTCTGTTTTCGCAAAGGGACGCCGCCTTTTTCAAACATTCCCGATTTGCGTGAAGCGTTGACTTACGCTGAAAAAGGCGGGACGTTGACGCTGAGGCAATTGCTTCAGATTTCAGGTGCGCTTGGCTCGGCAAAGCGAATAAAGGACTTTTTGTCGTCTGACGTGCCGGAGGGTGCTTTTGCTGTGCGCAGGCCAGCTTCCGCGCTTACTCCGATGCCTGAATTTGAGCGCCGTATCGCAGACTCGATAGTATCCGATACGGAGCTTGCCGATGGGGCGAGCAGCGAACTCAGGCGCTTACGCCGTTCCATCGAAAGGCAAAACGAGAAAATACGGAGCAGCCTGACGAACTTTATCACAGGCCGGACATTTGACGGGGTGTTGATGGACAAGGTGGTCACATTGCGCAACGGGCGTTTTGTGGTGCCGGTGAAGCAGGAGCAGGCGACCCGCTTCCCAGGGATCATACACGACCGCAGCAAGGGCGGCGCGACTGTGTTTGTGGAGCCGCAGATCGTTGTGGACATGAACAACAAGCTTAGGGAGCTTGAGCTTGAGGAACAGGCCGAAGTTGAGCGCATCATTGCGGCGTTTTCCGTAGAGGCGGGAGGGCATGCCGAACAACTAAGGGAAAACCAGGGGCTGCTTGTGCATCTTGATTTTATTTTCGCAAAGGCAAATCTTGCGCTCGATATGAAGGCCTGTCCGGCGGAATTGTCGGATAGAGGCGTGGTTGATATCAAGAAAGGCCGCAATCCCTTGATAGCAAAAGACAAGGTGGTGCCGGTCAGCATACGTTTTGGCGACAGCGATAGGCTGCTTGTGGTTACAGGCCCCAATACGGGCGGCAAGACCGTGACGCTCAAGACCGTGGGGCTGTTCATCCTGATGGCGCAATCGGGGCTGCATGTGCCGGCATCAAGCGCGACGCTGCCTGTGGTCAGGCGCGTTTTTGCGGACATCGGCGACGAGCAGAGCATCGAGCAAAGCCTTTCGACATTTTCATCGCATATGAAAAACATCGTGGAAATAGTGTCGGAGGCGGAGGCGGACAGCATAGTCCTGCTGGACGAACTCGGTGCGGGCACAGATCCGACCGAAGGGGCGGCGCTTGCCATAGCTATACTTGAAGAATTGCGGTCACGGGGCTGCCTTGTGATGGCGACGACGCATTATACGGAACTGAAAAAATATGCAATTTCGACGGCGGGGGTAGGGAATGCATCCATGGAGTTTGATGTCGCAACATTGTCGCCGACCTATAGGCTGTGCATGGGCAGCCCCGGTCGCTCAAACGCGTTTGATATAGCGTCCAAGCTCGGGCTTGACAAGGGTATAGTAGCGCGGAGTCGCGAACTTCTTGATGCAGAGGCGATATATTTTGACGATGTGATGGAGCAGATCGAGAGCGACCGCATGGATGCCGCAAAACATCTGGCGGAAATCAGGCACGTAGAAGAAGAAGCCCGAGAAGCCCTTATGGCTGCGGAAGAACGGCTGGGAAGGATTGAGAAGGAGCGAGAGGACATAATTTCGAAGGCACGTGAAGAAGCGGAGCAGATTGTCGCCGATGCGTCGGATGAAGCGGATGCGGTGCGTGACGAGCTGAAGGCCATAATACGCGATGCTCGTACGCGCGGGGTGGCGGACGGCACAGGGAATGTGCCTGGCAGGGCGGATCACGCAGGGCAGGGGGCGGAGAATGCGGACGGCTCCCAGCACGTGCCGAGCGGCCCGCTTGATGCCGGCGATGCCCTGCGGCGCACGGACGAAAGCAGAAAGCGCCTGCGTAAGCGGTCTGCGTCCATCAACAAGAAGAAGGCCGAATCCACGAAGAAGGGATCTTTTGTGCCTGTCGGGCCTTCGGGCGATGCGCTTGCCCCAGGGGATATAGTCGCGCTGCCGGATACGGATTCCGTAGGTGAAGTCATGACCGCGCCGGACGACAAGGGGCGCGTGGTCGTGCGCATAGGCACGGTGAAGCTGACGCTCGCGTCAAGCGAGCTCGTAAAGAAGCAAGAAACTTCTATCGAGGTGAAAAAGCGTGGTGAACATAGATATGCTAAAATAGTGATGTCGAAAATGGATCAGATCAGGCCTACCATAGACATTCACGGAAAGAATCTTGATGAGGCCGAGATGATGGTCGAAAAATACCTGGACGACGCCATTCTTGCGCGCATGCATGAAGTCGTCCTCAACCACGGGCGCGGGTCGGGCATATTGCGCGAAGGCATCCGCAAGATGCTGAAAAAGAACAAACACGTTGCGAGATTCCGTAACGGCGATTTTGATGAAGGAGGCGACGGAGTGACGGTGGTTACTTTGTCGGACAAGTGATTGAAAGACTATAAGCGGGAGATTGCGGCGCGGCTTGCTGCGCTCGAAACGATAAAGAACGCCGGGCTGGACGAGCAGGGCGTGTACTCTGCAATAGAGGCGCCTAAAGACGCAGAGCTTGGCGACTATGCATTTCCGTGCTTTCGGCTCGCCAAGGCGCTAGGCAAAGCCCCTCAGGCGATAGCCGCCGAGGCGGCAGAGGAGCTCGCTGACCCTTGCGCACAGGCAACCGGCCCTTATGTCAATTTTTTCGTAGACCGCGCCGCTTACGGCAAAGACGTGGTGACGGATGTCCTCTCAAAAGGGACAGGTTACGGCAACTCGGCCTTAGGCGCCGGTCGTCGTGTGCTAGTGGAGTATTCGTCGCCGAATATAGCAAAGCCGTTTCATATCGGTCATATCCGCAGCACCGTCATAGGCAGCGCGCTCGGCAATATCCTGTCTTTCCTTGGATACGAAGTGATACGCCTAAACCATCTTGGCGACTATGGCACGCAATTTGGCAAACTCATTGTGGCTTACCGGCGTTTTGGCAGCCGTGAGGAGGTCGAGGCTTCGCCAATAACAACGTTGCTGAAATACTACGTGGAGTTTCATGGCCAGGCGGAGAAAGACCCCTCGCTTGAGGAGGAAGCTCGAGCGGCTTTCGCGGCGCTCGAGCGTGGCGAAAAAGAGGAGCAGGCTTTGTGGAAATGGTTCCGCGACGAGAGCCTTAAGGAATTTACGGTTGTGTATGATATGCTCGGCATCCGTTTTGACTCTTTCGACGGCGAAAGCTTTTTCTCGGACAAGATGGAGCGTTTCACGGACGAGCTTGCGGCTTGCGGCCTGCTTGTAGACTCCGACGGCGCGCAGATTGTAGACCTTGACCCACACGGCCTCGGCAAGGCGCTTATCAAAAAGAGCGATGGCTCCACCCTGTATATCACGAGGGATATCGCGGCCGCCGTTTATCGCAAAGAGCATTACGGTTTCCACAAAAATATCTACGTGGTCGCGTCGCAGCAAGATCTGCATTTCAGGCAATGGATCAAGATACTTGAACTTATGGGGCATGAGTGGGCACAGGATTGCGTGCATGTGCCGTTCGGCCTTGTGCGTCTGGCGGACGGCGCGATGTCCACCAGGACTGGCAATGTGGTGTTCTTGGAGGACGTGTTGAGCCAGGCAATAAGCAAGACCAAAGAGATCATTCAGGAAAAAGGCGTAGTGACCGACGATGTGAACGAAGCGGCACGGCAGATAGGCATAGGCGCGGTGATATTCCAGGAGCTCCACAACAACCGCATAAAAGACTATGAGTTCAACTGGGACAAGGTGCTGAACTTTGACGGCGAAACCGGTCCCTATGTACAATACAGCCATGCACGTGCCGCGAGCGTATTGCGTAAAGCGGAAGAGCAGGGACTTGACATCTCGCCAAACGCTCTGCTTGGTTTAGACGACTACGGAGCCCTCGCGTCTGACTCGGCCTTTGCCCTTGCGAGGCTTATAGGCGCGCTGCCGGATGTAATAGCGGATGCCGGCGAAAAATACGAGCCTTCGCTTATCACCCGTCATGTGACGGACATCGCGCAGGCGTTCTCTGTTTTCTACCACGAGGAGCCTATCCTGAGCGACAAGGGCGACGCTCGCTTCGCCAAGCTGGCGCTTACGGCTTCCGCAAAACAAGCTATCAAGAACGGGCTTGCGCTGCTCGGTGTCAGCGCGCCGGAAAGGATGTAGGACATGGGCGGTATCACAAGCATATTCGACAGGCAGCCCTCACGGCTCAAGGGTGGCGAGGAGGCTGCGGACAAAATCGCGGCGAAGCGCCCAGAGCATGAGACGCATCTGACGAAGAGGCCCGACCGCGTCGGCCCTTATCTCAAGCACCGCATGAACGAACTGACGTTCGATGAATTTACGCCAGCGTTCCTCGCGAAAGGCGGCCTGGACAAAAAGTTCGCAGGTGTCCCGATACCTATGCGGAAGGAAGACAGGGAGGAGTCCGGCACGGCGGAAGGTTTGCGCAGCAACGTGCTGGCCGAGAACATGGCACGCGTTCTCGGCATAGATCCAGCATTCCCGCATCGCGAGGCTTATGCGGAGTTCATAGACCTGTTCTTCGGCCAGAAAGCCGTGGACAATATGACGCGAAAGGCGAAGGATTTCGCCGACCGCGAAGAATACGAGGATGCCTGCATCTATTTCCGTGCCGGGCTGGTCCTGAAATTCAATGACCTTCCCGCCATGTACGGTTATGCCCGCATACTCCGGCAGCTCTATACCGACAGCAAAAAAGAGGATTATATAGGCAACCTCAAAGCCGAGTGCATCGACTATTTTGAGATGACGACCGAGTTTTATCCGCGTTTCGACATGGGTTGGTACTATCTCGGCTATATGTATCTAAACCTCGGCCTCTATATCAAGGCGAAGCTTGCGTGGGAGGAATACGGGAAGCACGGACGCGTGGCGAAGGACCGTCGCGAGATAAAGGGCAGGATAGCGCAGCTCAAGGACCCCATAGAGATCGAAAAAGGTTACAACGCCGTGCTGTCCGGACGATGGAGCAAGGGGATAGATATCCTTGAGCCGTATGCCGACAGCCGTTTCAACGATTGGTGGCCTCTATGGTATTACCTCGGCGTTGCCTATGCCCGCAAGAATCGCATCGGCGATGCGGAAAAGGCGTTCAAGGCGGCACTTAAACTGGCTCCCCGTCATGCCGAGTCAATGGAGGAATTGATCGCGATCTACAACAAAAAGAACGACAATGCCGGCGTGAAGAAGTACAATGACAAGCTTACGCTGATTCGTACAAAAACTCGATAGAGTGGACGTGGATGCCGTTCCAGACCTGCTCGCTCCACCAAAGCTCCTCAAGGCCGTCCAGCACGCTATAGACAAACTGTATATTGTCTTCGTTGATTGAGTCGTTCCTTACGGCTATCTCGATGAACTCTATGGATTCCCCCTCATTCTCCGAAAGCAACTCCGTAAGGATGGCCTCAAATTCATCCCAGTCCTCCGCAAACAGGCCGCTCTGCCGGAAATACAGAAAGTCCTGCATATTTGAAACGGGGAAGAAATCGCGCTCCCAACGGTGGTTTTTCGACATAAATGCATCGCTCTGCCCGAAGTAGAGGTGGGATAGGCGGCCTGAAGGACTGCCTAGGGGGTCGTTGAATGTGGCGTCTATCTGGTGCCAATTGCCGCCGAGCCGTACGGCGTTCCAGGCATGCCCGTTCCATGTGTCCAAGGACTCATTATAGCGGTTCAGGTTCATTGCCTCGCCCACAACCTGCGTCACTTCGACATCTGTGTAGCACCTTAGCAACAGTTCGAGCGCCTCTGCGTATCCTAGGCACATAGTCCGTCTAAGGATAATGGCGCCGTATGTGCCGTTTTCGTCGCTTTCGACAGGTATTTTGTCATCGTAATCGATATTTGCCACGAGCCAGTCGTGCACCGCCAGCGTCAATTCAAAGCCGCTCGCTTCGGAGCCCGTGAATACTTCGGCGGCAATATAGGGCAGCGCGGCCGCTATCTCTTTGGCTCGCCTCATGCCTTCGGGGATGGGCGCTCCGTTTTTTACATGATTGTAGATATAGTAGTTGTTCGATAGCTCAAATTCGTTCGTGATGTTCCGGATATCAGCCCCGCGCCCATCTATTATGCCCTCAATGCCCTTGAACTCGCTGTTGATGGAATAGCTTACGGGCTTGCCCCAGAAGGTCGACATAAGGTTGCCGATGTTTTTAAGGGAATCCTCGTCAATGTCCGCAGCGTTGAAAGTGAACTCTGTTTCGCCGCGTTCCATCGCCCCCTGCATGGCTTGCGTGACTTCGACAAGGGAAGTAAGCGTGTTGTCGGCCGACGGCAGAGGCTGTGAGATTTTCTCGGCCACCTCTAAGAACTCCCTGATTGGGCTGCATGCGCCAAGCCCCGCTGCCGCCAAAACCACTGCGAGCAAAAGCAAAACCATTCTGTCTACGTAAATTTTGCGCAATTTTTTTCCCATTGGCAAAGTATAACACATAGGCCATATGCATTTTGTGGTACAATACAGAAATGAAACAATATAGAAAAACAACAAGGCTGGACAATGTCGGCTACGAAATTCGCGGGCCTGTGGCGGAAGAGGCCTTGAGGATGATGTCCGAGGGGATAAACGTCATCCAGCTAAATACGGGCAATCCGGCGGCGTTCGGTATTTTCGCCCCCGATTTTGTGGGAGAAGAACTACGCGAAGCCATGCGTGCAGGGCAGCCGTACAGCGAGAGCGGGGGAGTGACGAGGGTGCGTGAAGCCATCGCTGCGTATTGCGCCCGCAAGGACATACAAGGCGTCAGCGCACAGGAAGTGTTTACCGGCAACGGCGTCAGCGAGATGATAACCATAGCTGTGCAGGCGTTGCTCAACGACGGCGACGAGGTGTTGCTCCCGACGCCTGACTATCCGCTATGGACGGGCATGATAAAGTTTTGCGGCGGTGAGGCCGTACACTATATGTGCGACGAGGAAAGCGACTGGCTTCCAGACATAGCTGACATACGCTCAAAAATCACGCCCAAGACCAAGGCGATCGTCGTCATAAACCCGAACAACCCGACGGGGGCGCTCTACCCTCGCGAAATTCTGGAAGGCATTGTGAAGCTTGCGGCAGAGAACGGGCTTATCGTGTTTAGCGACGAAGTCTACGACCGTCTTGTGATGGATGGCGAGCAGCATGTCTCCACAGCGGCGGTGGACGGTGCGGAGGATGTCTTGGTCGTGACATTCAACGGTCTGTCAAAATCCCATATGCTCTGCGGATATCGCTGCGGGTGGATGAGTTTTTCTGGCAGGAAGGACCTTGCAAAAGACTATATCGACGGCATACGCATGCTCGCTTCGATGCGGCTATGCGCGAGCGTGCCGGCGCAGCTTATCATCCCAAGGGCGCTAGAGCCGCCCTATAGCGAGACGGCTCTGTTTGAGCCTGGGGGTCGCATCTATGAGCAGCGCGAGTGCATATGGAAGGCCGTCTGCGAGATACCTGGTCTTTCAGCCGTCAAGCCGAAAGCGGCATTCTACATATTCCCTAAGCTTGATGCGAAAAAGTTTTCAATAGCGAGCGATGAACGTTTTGTCCTGGATTTTCTGTACAAGCATCATGTGCTGATGACCCACGGGCGAGGCTTCAACTACCCCGAACCAGATCATTTCAGGATTGTTTTCCTGCCGGAGGTAAGCGTGCTTGAGCGTATTGGCCAGGATCTGCGGTCGTTCCTGGAGAGCTACAGGCAGCAGGCGTAATGGTTTTGCAATTGATTGACGGGGGCATGGGAGTCGCATGAACGGAGAAAGCAAAAAGAGCATTCGTAATCGCATCGTGATTTCGATGGCTACTGTCATGGTCGGCTCCATAGTGTGCGGCACTGTCGGAATAGTGTCTATCCTTTACCTGAGCAGCCATCTTGCGGGGGAATCGCAAAACCTCGCATTTGTTCTCTGTATTGTGATCGCGGTCGTGGTGGTGGTGACATCGGGGCTTTCGGGGAGCGTTATAAGCAGTCTTGCCAGCCGGATTCAGCGGCCGCTCGGCACGCTCGAGAAGATAGCATACAATGTGACAAGGACAGGGAGTCTTAAAATCCCGAAAGATATGGGGCAGGAGCTCAAGGACTATGCGGCGCGCGGGGACGACGAGATCAGCAGCCTTATCGTTTCGTTCAAGATGATGATAGAAGGCTTGGTGGAGAAAGTTGAGGTTTTGGAAAAGGTGGCACAGGGCGACCTTCGACACAGGATCACGCCGGCCAGCGAGGAAGATGTCATAGGGATTGCCCTAAATGACGTTGTGACAAATCTAAGCGGGATTGTACGCGACGTGGTCAATGCCACGGAGCAGCTTTCTGTCGGCGCGAACGAGCTGTCGCTCGGGGCGCAGACCATGTCACAATCGGCTTCCCAGCAGTCGGCGACGATGGACCAGCTTCATCTTACGGCAGGCGAGATTGCCGCTGAGGCTGTCGAAAACGCAGGCCGTGCCGCAGAGGTGTCGATATTGACCGCCGCGATATACGCGAGCGCAGTGGAGGGCGGCAATAAAATGGAAGACATGGCCAAGGCCATGAGGGAGATCAGCACGGCGAGCCACGCAATCGGCTCTGTGATGAAAGCCATCGACGAAATAGCGTTCCAGACGAATATTTTGGCGCTGAATGCGGCTGTTGAAGCGGCAAGGGCGGGAGCGCACGGCAAGGGCTTTGCCGTGGTCGCCGACGAGGTGAGGAACCTGGCGACCAAGAGCGGCAGCGCCGCAAACGACAGCAATGCGCTTATCGCCGATACGGTGGTCAAGTCAAATCTAGGGACAAAGATAGTCGACGAAGCATTTGAGTTCTTCAAGACGATCGAGGAAGGCATAGCCAAGACAAACAAGCTGCTCGACGACATAGCAAAAGCGGCAAAGGGGCAGAGCGAGGCTATAGAGCAGATTAATTTGAGCGTGACCGATATGGCCGGCGTCGTCTATCACAACAGCGCTACGTCTGAGCAAAGCGCGGCTGCCAGCGAGGAAATAAACACTCAGGCGTTGTTGCTGAAAGAAACGGTAAAAAGATTTTTGCTTGAAGGGGATGCCCAGGAACGCAAAAACGGCAATAGAGCGGAAGAAATATCCGTGGCGTATGCTCCGCAGGCCCCGCAATTGCCGCAGGCAGACGAATACGATACGAACGGCTTTGTGCCGGCATCTATAGAAAACGAATATGAAAGGGCGGACGGATTTTCCGACGATAGGTCAAAATACTGATGAAAACCATTATAATTATTGCGGTTGTTTTTGTGGCGGCGCTTGCCGTAGGCATAGGGGTCAATTTGTATACGAACCCTGATTTTTCGGGCTTTGGCAGGGAGACTTTTCCCGACCCTGTCGTGACCATACTGACAGGCGAGGACGGGGAGCCGATTCCGAGGGCTGAGAGGGAGGACGCATACAATTGGGAAGGCCACCCTGTATTCGTGGTTGGCGACAGCTTGACGCAAGGGGCGCGCAGGGATATCGAAAACGCCATTGACGGGGTTACGATAGACGCATTGGAGGGCCGCAATATGACGCAAGGCCTCGCAATATTGAGGGAATGGGACGAATCCGGCATCATGACGGACGACGCCATTATTGTGGTCTGCCTCGCACACAATATCACGGACGGCACAGTCCGTGACGCGCAGCAGATAATAGATATGATACGCCCTGGCCAGAGCCTTATTATGATGACAGGCCATGGGCGCACAAATATGGAGGCGATAAACGGCTTTATCCGCAGCTTGCCGAGAGCCTACTCTTACATAACTGTGGCGGACTGGGATCTGACTGTGGCACAGAGTCCGAGCTTGCTGTCGAGCGACGGTGTGCATATCGCCAGAAGGCAGGGCAACGAGCTTTACGCAGACCTTATACTCCGTGCATTGGAAGTGGCGCAGCCCATGCCCTAACCGCCCGTCATTGCGAGAGCAGCGAAGCGGCATGAAAAAACCCGTCGGAACCATTGAGATGCCAACGGGTTTTTTCATTGGTTGCGGGGTGGGGACTTGAACCCCAGACCTCCGGGTTATGAGCCCGACGAGCTACCAACTGCTCTACCCCGCGATGTTTTGGTACCGGAGACCGGGGTCGAACCGGTACGATTTTATGAATCTCCGGATTTTAAGTCCGGTGCGTCTGCCAATTCCGCCACTCCGGCCTGCACACAACGTTGCAAATTTGTTTCGCAAGCGTCGGACGCCATTATATAGCCGAGACCCCATAGATGTCAAGTGAGCGCCAGCTATGGATATTATGGTACTATTCTAACTGGCAGCATAGATGGAAAGAAAGGATTTGAAAAATGAATGCGGATGACATGACAGCACGGGTGCTTGAGTTTCAGGAAGTGGACGCGAGCAACAGGATATCGGAAGAGGTTGCAAAGAAGCCAGAGTACACGGGACGAAAAATCTATGAAGGCGCGGTATGCGGCGTGGCTGCTGCGGACGATGGGTTGATATCCTCGCTTAATGACAATAAGGAGGCAAATTTAAGGATGATGCAGCCAAAGGAATGGCTGGCAGGCGCAAAGTCAATCGTTTCGTTCTTTATGCCGTTTGCACGGTGGATTGCAGAGGAGAACGTAGGTGGCGACTGGCCATCGGACGGCTGGCTGCACGGGCGGATAGACGGTCAGCCGCCATCGGACGGCGCCATAAAGGCGGTTGCCGAAGCGATTAGAGCGGAAGGCTATGAGGCGGTCATTCCCATGCACGACACCCGCCTGGAAGTTTTTATGAACCCGGCAGACCCTCCTGGCACACGCTATACCTCCAATTGGTCTGAGCGGCACGCCGCTTTTGCGGCAGGGCTCGGGACTTTCGGGGTGTCGCGCGGGCTTATCACGGAGCTCGGCACGGCAGGGCGGTTCGCAAGCTTGGTCACTACGCTTCCGCTTGCACCGACGCCTCGCCCTTACACAGGCCTGCTTGAATATTGCACAAGATGTGGGGCTTGCGTTGCCGCATGCCCTTCGGGAGCCATACCCGCAGACGGCCTGAAAGACCATTTGCCCTGCAGTCTGCATCTCATTAAAATAAAGGAAAAAGAGGATCCGTATTTTGGTTGCGGGAAATGCCAAAGCGGTATGCCGTGCTCCTTTAGCCGCCCCTGACCGAGGCTTTCATGCCATGGAAGCGCTCAGAAATCCAAAAAGCTTGCAATATACCCTTAAATCATAGTATTATACTTCTATGCTTGCATGCATGATGCATTTTGTGAATGCGTTTGGTCATGTGAGAGAATCCGATTTTAGGCATAAAAACAGGAGGAAACGTAAATGAAGAAAAAGTATAGCGCAATAATACTTGCCATCGTGCTTGTTACGGTGCTTGTGTTGGCGGCCTGCGGCGGTGGCGGCGGTGGCAGCGATGCCCCGGCTCCGACCCCTGCCCCGGCTGCAGGCGGCGGTGGCGGCGGTGGCGGCGGTGGCGGCGATCTCGTCGAAAAAGGCTATCAGGCCGGCATGGCGAAAGACGTTATCACTATCCGTGGAGTCCGTCCGCAAACGGGCGGCGGTGCCATCTTTGAGCAGACGGCTTTCGGCCCGCAGTACAAGATGTGGGCGGATATGATCAACGCGGAAGGCGGACTCTACGTGAAGTCGCTCGACCGCCAGGTTCTCGTTGATATCCAGACCTATGACGATGGCTCCGACATGGAGAGGACAACGCAGCTTTTTGAGCAGATTGTAGCGAGCGAGAAGCCCGACCTCATAATCGGCCCTGAGAGCACGGCAAGGCTCTTCGCCTGTGCTCCCATAGCGCAAAGGTATGGCTATATGCTGCTTGCTGCCGAGGGCGGCGCCAAGGAGCTCGAAAACCAGTTTGAAGACATCAGAAGGGACTATGGCCAAGTCAATACCTTCGCGATACTTAGCTATTCAGAAACGCAGGTGCCTGCGCTGGTCAAGCTCATTGACGAACTTGGCGTAGATTCCGTCTATTGCGCGTATATCAACGACCTTCATGGCATTGAGTACTGGGGCGCCACAGAGGCGGCTCTGAGGGAAATAGGCGTCGAGATCAAGGGCAGCGAGCCCGTAGATCCGGACGATCCGCAGGCAGACACAGTCATCAACAATGCGAAGGCAAGCGGAGCGACGGCGTTCTTGGGCTATATGTATCCCGGACAGTCCATTCCGCTTACGCAGGCAGCAATCAGGCTCGACTACAGCCCGGACATGTACCTTCTAGGCCCAGGCCTCTGCTATGACTTCTTCCCGGTCTTTGCGTTCGGCGACCACAGCCAGCAGTCCGTGACGGGCATAATGGGCTGGGGCGCATGGAACGAGAAGTCCAGTGCGTCCGCAAGGGAATATAGCGAGATGTTCAAAAACTACTGGATCGGCAAGGGCGAGTTCTGGCTGAACGCCGACGGCACGCCCAATCCGGACGGCACCGTGTTCCAGGATTGGTGGGGCCATGTTCCCTACTACGCGGCCATGCAGATTCTGCAGCAGGCTGTCGAGAATGCAGGCGAGCTCAACGAGGACGGCATGATCAACAATGAAACGCTTATCACATATCTCAACAGCGGTGCCACCTTCAACACGTATATGCATCCTGAGCTTCGCTTCACGAACAACATCCTTATGGACGATATGTACCTCGGCAATGTAGGCCAGTGGCAGAACGGGGTCTTTGAAGTCATCGACGCCGACCACCGCAGAACAGCAGACCCGATCTTCCCGAAGCCCCCGTGGCCGGCAGATTTGGCGAACTAGTTTAAGCATAGGTCGGAACTATTGTCGTACATTAAGTGAACGTTAAAACGCGCAGCCCCGTGAAGCCCTTTCGGGTTTCAGGGGCTGTTGCGAATTCGGTCACACAATAGGAGTGGAATCAATGGATACCTTTCTTTTAATACTCATCAATGGGTGTGCAATGGGCAGCGTCTATGCACTCATGGCGATGGGCCTGAGTACGCAATATGGCGTGGCGCGTATCCTCAATATTTCGCACGGTGAGTTTATCGTGCTTGCCGCTTTTATCACGTTCGTGGTCCATACCCGTACGGGCATTCATCCGCTGATATGCCTGCTCATAGCCTGCCCGCTGGTGTTTGCGATTTCGTTTTTGCTTCACATCACGCTGTTCAAGCGGGTGAAGAAGATATCGCCGAACATGGGCGTCTTTGAGGGGAATGCGATTCTTGTTTCGTTCGGTATATATTTTATCGTGCAGAACATGATACAGTCTAGCATGGGCTCGGCGCCGCACTCGTTCCCCTTCATGATGTATCCGTATACCGTAGGCGGGGTGAACATCGCTGCATCAAGCGTGTTCGTCATGGTGATAGCGGCCATTATCTGTGTCGCGTACAGCGTCTTTCTGTCACAGACGCGTCTTGGCAAGTCCATACGCGCGGCCGCGCAGGATCCCCAGGCGGCATCGCTGCTCGGCGTGAAGATCAACAGGATTATGGCCATATGTTTCGGGATAGGCGGCTTGCTTGCCGCCTGTGCGGGCGTGCTGATTACAATGAGAGAGCCTTTTTCGAGCGTGTCGGGCATAGGATATACCACAATAGCCATTATCATAGTGGTGCTTGGGGGTCTCGGCAGCGTCAAAGGCGCCATCCTCGGCGGCTTTATTATGGGCATCGCCGGCTATGCTATCAGCACCTTTGTCGATTCGGTGTTTATGATATCGGCATTCTACATGATAATAATGGTCCTCTTGGTCGTAAGGCCCAAGGGGCTTATGGGGAGGTGATGGCATGGAACTCGTAAAGAAAGTTTTTTGGGAGACAAAAGCCGCGAAGATCCAAGCCTTGGCCATCCTTGCCGCGTTTGTCTTCATGATGTTCATACCGAGCTTTTCGGGCGCATATCCGCCGCTTTTCCTCGCGTGGGTTATGACGTATTGCACATTGTCGATCTCATGGACGTTCTTTTCAGGAAAGACGGGCTATATATCGCTCGCCACGGCTGCCTTTTACGGTCTTGGCATGTATTTGCAGGCGGTAATCGGGCGGGAATTTCCCTTAGGGGTCACAATACTTCTCGCGGCTCTGCTCGCCTTCGGCGTGGGGTTTGGCATAGGATTGATAACCTTGCGCCTGCGCGGGATATATTTCACGATCTTCACCTTCGGGCTTGCGCTCTTCCTCAACAGGTTTTTCCACTGGTATGAGGGGGTGTTCACTCGGACAAAAGGGCGTTTCGTGAAGACCTTCGACAATGACATGGTCTTTTATGCGGTGCTGATAGTGTTTATCGTCACTCTTGTCGCGATACTGCTTATGAACAAGTCCAGATTCGGCCTGTCGCTTACCTGTATAGGCCAGAACGAGGACAGCGCGCAGCATATAGGCGTGAACACCACGCTTACAAAGGTTCTTGCGTTCGCCATAAGCGCAGCCCCTGCGGGCGCGGTCGGCGCGGCGATGATTTCGACGGTCGGTTATGTTGACCCGGATCTCGCATTCAGGATGCTGGCAAGCTTCTTCCCCGTGCTGATGGCGATATTCGGCGGCATGTTCTCGACTTACGGTCCTATAGTCGGGGCGGTCATATTCTATGTGCTGCAAGACTATCTGCTCCGAACTACGAACCTTTACATGGTCATCTTCGGAACCGTCATGGTTGTTGTGGTCTTGGTGTTGCCCAAGGGTATTTTCGGTCTGATAGACTCGATGATCGCAAAGAAACAGAGAGGCTATAGCGGGGAGGTGATTGGCGATGTCTAGTTTTGAAAATATCCTGGTCGGCAATGGCATCACGAAACGCTTCGGAGGCATGACGGCTGTAAGCAATGTCAGCTTCGATCTCAGGAAGGGCGAGATACTTGGCCTTATCGGGCCGAACGGTGCCGGCAAGACGACGCTGTTCAATTGCGTCTCCGGGTTTTTGAAGGCTGACGAAGGGACATTCACATTCGAAGGCAAAGTGATCAACAGGTTCAATCCGGACAAAATCTGCCATCTCGGGCTAGGCCGTACTTTTCAGGCGGCAAAGAATTTCCCGGATATGTCCATGCGCGAAAACGTCCGTATGGGCGCGCTCTTCGGGCAGAGGGATATGACATATGCGGAAGCGGAAAGGCTTACAGACGAAACCATAGCCTTTGTCGGCCTTGAAAAGTATGCCGGTGTCGCCGTGCCGGATATGCCTCTTGCCATGCAGAAGCGGATTGAAGTCGCACGTGCCTTGGCCACAAAGCCGAAGGTGATAATGCTTGACGAGATGATGGCTGGCCTTAACCCTGCTGAGGTCAGCGAGGCCATGGATCTCGTGCGGAAGGTGCGCGATTCCGGAATCACGGTGCTTATGATAGAGCACGTCATGAAGGCCATCATGTCCATTTGCGACCGCATCATAGTGCTGCATCACGGCGAGCTCATAGCAGAAGGCCCGCCCCAAGAGATTGCGAACAATCCGCATGTCATCGAAGTCTATCTTGGAGGGGAGGTGTAGCCATGGCGATACTTGAAGTAAAAGGCATTAATGTCAGCTACGGCAATCTGCAGGCACTGTGGGACGTGAGCCTCAATGTGGAAGAGGGCAAGGTGGTTGCGCTTCTCGGCGCGAACGGCGCAGGCAAGACCACACTTCTCAACGCCATCACGGGCATGATAAAGTCAACATCGGGCGAAGTGACTTTCAAAGGCGAGCGGATCGACAGCCTTCCGGCCGACAAGATTATCGAGAAGGGTATTTCCTATCTACCCGAAGGCGGCCGGCTTTTCCCCGAGATGACCATTACGGAAAACCTGGAGATGGGTGCGTATCCCAGCAAGCTCTGGGGCAAGCGGAAGCCCGATCTCGAACGTATGTACGAGCTGTTCCCGATACTTGGACAGCGCAAGAACCAGCTTGCCAGGACCATGAGCGGCGGCGAGCGGCAGATGCTCGCGATGGGACGAGCCCTTATGAGCAACCCCGTGCTTTGCTTGTTTGACGAGCTTTCTTACGGCCTTTCGCCCGTGATGGCGCAGGCGGTGTTCAAGATAGTCAAGCAGCTTCGCGAAGAGGGCATCACGGTGTTCCTTGTCGAGCAGAACGTGCATATGACGCTGGAGGTTGCAGACTATGCGTATGTTATCGAAAACGGTAGGATCGTCAAAGAGGGCGAGGGGCACTCCTTGCTTGAAGACGACTATATAAAGCAGGCGTATCTTGGCATATAGCGGATACGCGTAATTTTTCAAGAAAGGTAGGTGAGTTTAATTGAGCAATGTAGCGGAATTGTTTGCGGAGCGTAGCGCAATTCGCGAGGATTTATTCTCGGGCAAGCGGCCCAAGAGGGTGCCGGTTTATCCGAATTTCACGCTTGAGGCAGCATGCGGGCTGGCTGGAGTGTCTCTGCTTGAGGCGCACTACGACCCGGAGCTGGAGTTTAAGGCACATGACAAGATTTGCGAAACTTTCTATTCGGACAGTATGGCATCGCTGAATCTCAGGTATCCGCCGGTCTATCAGCTGCTAGGCGCGAAGAACTGGATTCTCGCGTCGAACGGCGTGGTCCAGCACCCTGAGATCGAGACGATGTTCCCGGAGGACTACGATGCCTTTATCGAAAGCCCGTACGACACCATTATGGAAGTGTTTCTTCCAAGGGTATGCTCGGCGCTCGACACAGACCCGATAAACAGTGCCACCGTGTTCGCGAAAGCGTTTCAGGAGTGGACTGTCCGGGAAGCCGGCAGAATGGGCACCATAGGTGCCCTGTCGCAGAAGTACGGCTATTCCGCAGGGACCGTCACGGCTCCCATGACGGAAGCGCCGTTCGATTTTTTGGCCGACCAGCTTCGTGGCTTCAAAGGGATACTTATGGACTGCCGTCGTATGCCAGACAAGGTGGAGGCCGCGTGCAAGGCCGTGCTGCCCCATATGATAAAGGTGGCGACCCCATTGCACCCATACCCAGGTATGCAGGGCTTTATCCCGCTTCACTTGGCGCCGTATATGAACCCTCAGCAATTTGAGAAGCTGTGGTGGCCGACTTTTGAGGAACTTGTAATTGAGATGGACAAGCGTAATATTGGCGCGACGATATTCGCGGAGAACGACTGGACGCGCTTCCTTGATTACCTGACCCGCTTGCCCAAGTCAACGGTCGCATGGGTTGAGGACGGCGATATGAAGAAGTACACCGAGACATTTGGCAAAGACCATGTATTCGGCGGGTTCTTCGATCCTACCATCACGCTTACCAAGTCCAAGGAAGAGTGCATTGACGTCGTCAAGGAAATGTGCGAGATATGCATGAAAAGCGACCATTTCTTCTTCGCTTTCAACAAGGGCGTCATGGATATCAAGAGCATTGATGTCGGCAAGCTGCAGGCTGTACTGGAGTGGGTGCGCGACAACGCACATTATTAAAAAAATTAACACATAGCAGTTTATTGTTTATTTAAGGAGGAATGCAAATATGGTAGATGTAGCAGTATTGAAGCAGGCGCTTGGCGATCTCGAAGAAGACAAGGTGGAAGGCATTCTGGGCGAGTTTATCGCCAGTAGCCCCTCTGCGGACGAAACCCAGTCGGTAGTCGAGGCGTGCCAGCAAGGCATGGAGATCGTAGGCGATAACTTTGAGTCGGGCACGTATTTTGTGGGCGATCTTATGTATGCGGCACAGATACTTACGCAGTCGCTTGAAACGCTGAAGCCCCTGATGAGTTCTGGCAGCGCGCAGGCGGCAAAGGGCGTGATAGTGCTCGGCACGGTCGCAGGCGACATACATGATATAGGCAAGAATATCTACAAGGCACTGTCCGAAGCGGCGGGTTTTGCGGTGGTGGATATCGGCATCGATCAGCCATCGGGCGCTTTTGTCGACGCGATAAAGGCGAACAAGCCGCAGATAGTAGGCCTTTCCGGCGTCCTGACGCTTTCGATTGCTTCCATGAAGGAAGTTGTCGACGAGCTCAAGGCCGCAGGCTTGCGCGATGGCATCAAGGTGATGATTGGCGGCAACGCTGTCAGCGCCGAGACCTGCGAATATGTCGGGGCGGACTACTGGAGCAAGAATGCGGCGGCCTCGGTCAAAAAAGGCCTTGAGTACGTAAGCTGATGCATAGAGGAGGTATCTGATATGACAACGGATAGCAAGTATTTGCTGGACTACGACGCTTATGTGAAGGCGCGGCCTGACGAAGTGGATGCCGCATGGGAGGCGCATTACAAAAACCTCGTGGAGGGCAAGGATCGTGATGTGTACTATTTTGTGATGCAGTACATCTTTATGTAAGCGCAGGCTTCTATTAGAGATGCTTGGATGAAGAAACGGATGCCCCGAACAGGGCATCCGTTTTTGGTGCGGATAAGAGGACTCGAACCTCCACGCCTCGCGGCACACGGACCTGAACCGTGCGCGTCTGCCAGTTCCGCCATATCCGCATATGGCACTGTGGTGCGCCTAGCCTGCATAAACAAGCCGAATGTTATTATACGGTCTATTGTGCGAGATTTCAACAGCAAGATATGATAAAATACTATTCCCTGTGCCGGATTTCGAGAAGATGGGCACTGAGGGGCACGAAATCGGCATGGCGTTGTACACAAGGAGAACTATGGCGGCAAAAGAATACTTGTTGAAAATACGGGAACAGGAGGGGCAGGCCAGCGAAACGAAGCGTGGCGCGCAGGCGGAGGCCAAGCGGCTTATAAGCGTCGCCAAGGACGAGGCGGCGGCCATTGTAAAGCGGGCGCAGGCGGAAGCGGATGCGTTGCACAAGGAAGGCATTACCAAAGCCGAGGGAGAAGCCGCACTGGATTACGAGCGAATTATTCACAAGGCAGAGTGGGAATGCAAGATGCTTTCGGAAAGTGCTGAAAAGAATAGCGCAAAAGCTATAGGCTTGGTCGTCAAGAAGGTGGTGGGCTAGTGGCGATTGTCAGGATGGACAAATTCATGGCAATTGGCATCGACGCGGCGAGGGAGCCGCTTATGACGCAGTTGATGGAGCTTGGGGTCACCGAGCTGAACAGCCAGAAAGACAGGCTAAATGACGATGAATGGTCTGCGATTGTCACGGGCGAGAGGCGTGAGTCCGCCGTGTCCAAACTGGAGGCCAGGATAAACGCCGTTTCAGGCGTGCTCAAAACGCTTGACGCATTCGACACGTCAAAAAAACCTCTGTTCCGGTCAAGACGCACGATAGACGAACATACGTTTTCAGAACAAATCGAGGGCCTGTCCGCAATGGAAGCAGACGCAGACAAAGTGCTAAGCCTTATGACTAGCATCAAAGAATTACAAAACGAGACAAACAAAATCGAAACGGCAATTATCGGCTTTGCCCCTTGGGCGGATTATGACATACCCCTTGAAACATACGGCACGGAGTCCTCGTGCGTCAATATAGGGATGATGCCGTCGGAGACCGACATTGGCATCGTGCAGAGCGCCATAGAGGAAAAGACAGATATGTTCGAGCTTGCCGTCGTTTCCGAGGATGCGGACAGCAAGTATGTTTACGCGGTCTACCATAAAGAGGCGGCGGAGGCGGTAGGGGAAGCGCTGAGGGAGTACAGCTTCGGCGAAGTGGTTTTCAAGGATATAGAGGGCACAACCGCAGACAATATAGCCCGTTGCGAGGCAGAGCGTGCGGCGTTGGCAGACGGCATGAGGCAGGCGGAGGAAAGCCTTGCCGCCATGGCGGAGCACAAAGAATCAATAGAGCTGTACCACGATTATCTTGTCATCGAGAGGGACAGGGCGCAGGCAGCGGACCGTATGCTTATTACGGAGCGGACTTTCTACTTGGACGGTTGGGTTCCAGCGTCGGCATCTGAGGCTCTTGGCGCATTGTTGGCCAGGCACGGCTGCTACTATGAGATCACCGCCCCTGAAAAGGACGAGGAAACGCCTATATTATTGAAGAACAACGAATTTATCGAGCCGGTGGAGATCGTTACAAGCCTGTACGCCCTGCCGAGTTCCAAGGAGATAGACCCGACACCCGTGTTCGCCCTGTTCTATATCTGCTTTTTTGGCATAATGTTTGCGGACATGGGGTATGGCGCAATTTTGGCGGCAGTGAGTTTCGTCTTGGTGAGGTCGGGCAAGATGGAAGGTACCGCGCGAAAGTTCATAAAGCAGCTTGGATATTGCGGGGTCGCGACCTTTATATGGGGCATGGTGTTCGGCAGTTTTTTCGGCGACTTGGTCTCCGTGGCCTCTGCGACATTCGGGGACGGGACGGCGGTGCTCGATCCGCTTTGGTTCGACCCCGTCGAAAACACCATGTACATGATGGTCTTTTCCTGTATCGTGGGCCTCATACATATCTTTGTCGCCTTGGGCGTGAAGGCCCATCTTCTTGTACGGGACGGAAAGGTCGCAGAAGCCATCGGCGGCGTGTTCCTCTGGTATGCGTTGATACCGGGCCTGGTCTTTCTTCTTGCGGGCGACAGCCTTTTCGCGGGCGCTTCGACCGTCGGGCTCTGGATGACCATTCTTTCCGCCGGCGGAATAATAGTGGTGCCCATGTTTGCGGGAAAGGGAGCCAAACGGCTTTCGGGGTTTATGAACCTTTACGGGATTGTCGGCTATCTTTCCGATGTCCTGTCCTATATGCGGCTGCTTGCCCTTTGCTTGGCAGGCTCCGTTATAGCGGAGGTGTTCAATATGCTAGCGGGTATGTCGGCGAGCGGCATCCTCGGAATCATCCCGTTTATCTTGATTGTGTTCGCGTCCCACATATTCAATTTCCTAATGAGCGGGATGGGCGCTTTCGTGCATTCGATCCGCCTGCAATACGTGGAGTTTATGGGCAAGTTTTATGAGGGCTCAGGTATAGCCTTTGAACCTTTTATGAGAAAGACGGAGTATATAAGAATAGTGAAGGAGGATGTATAGTATGGAAATAGGTATGGTATTTGGCTTGATAGGGGCTGTTATCGCGTTCGGCTGCTCGGGCGCCGGCTCCGCTGTGGCGATGAGCTGGGCTGGGCAGGCCGCCGCCGGCGTGGTCAAGGAGGACTCAAGGAAGTTTGGGCAGACGCTGGTTCTTCAGGCGATGGGTTCGACGAACGGCATTTACGGCCTGCTGCTTGCGTTTCTGGTAATCCAGCGAAGCATGACCGTGACCGATGCGAACACCGGCCTGTGGCTGCTGTTCAGTTGCGTTCCCATGGGAGTGGTCGGGCTTGTGGCGGCAATGGTGCAGGGCAAGGCACTGGTTTCGGGCATCATGCTTATCGGGAAGAAGTCCGGCGAGCTGTCGAAGGCGCTTATCTACGCGGCCATGATAGAGACCTATGCGATATTTGCGTTGTTGATCTCCTTTATCATGTATAGCAATGTTTGATTTGCGTGCGGGATTTTCATGGCGATGCAGGACAAGGATGTGAGCATATGGGCATAGACGCTATCACGGCGAAGATCGCGGAAGATGCGGCCGGCTATGCGGACGGCGTGATTTCCGATGCAAAAAAAGAGGCGGAGAGAATCATAGCGGACGCAGAGCAGGAAGCCAAAGCTATAAGGGGGCGAGCGGTCGAGAAGGCGGCAAAGGACTCGGCGGTATTGGTTCAAAGAAGGCAGGCGTTGGCAGAGCTGGAGGGACGCAAGATACGGCTTGCCTTGAAGCAGGAGAAGGTGTCTTGCATAATGGAAGGTGCGGCCGAATGTCTGGCGGGTCTGAAAGCGGATGAAAAAATCAAGTTTCTTGCGGAGATTATCGCAAGGACCGGCGTTCGCGAAGGGGAGCTGTTGCTTAACGCAGAAGACAGGAAAGCCATAGGCAAGAAGCTTGTCAAGGCGGCGAACGACCAGATAAAGAGCGGCAAGATCGCCCTTTCCGAGGACTGCATCGACGCGAACGGCGGATTTATCTTGAAGTACGGCACAAAGGAAGTCAATTCCACACTCAAGGCCATAGTGGATTCGGTACGAGAAGAAACTACGGCTGAGGTGGTGGGGATATTGTTCGGGGAATAGGTGTCAAGCGTGCAGAGATATAGATGGGATGACTATTTATTCGCCTCCGCCTGCATGGCAAGCAGGGAGCGATACCTTCTCACGCGTGATAAGGTCGAGAGGATGCTGGACGCAAGAACGGCGGACGAGGCCATAAGAAGCCTTGTCGAGCTCGGCTATGGCGACGGCACGGAAAGCGTTTCGGCGGCGGAGTTTGAGACGCTTCTGTCCGGCGAGCTTGAAAAGACCTATAAGCTGGTTATTGGCATGGTGCCTGAGCAGGCCTATTTTGAGGTGCTGCTATACCCGAACGACTACCACAATATCAAAGCGCTTCTCAAGGCTGAGTTTCTCGGCATTTCCGCAGAGGGGCTGTTGATAGACGCGGGGGTCTTTTCTATAGACGAAATCACGGAGATGATTCAAGGCAGAAATTATTCTGCCATGCGCGAAAACATGGCTCAGGGTGTGGAGGAAGCGATAGAGGCGTATGGCACCACGGGGGACCCGCAGGCCGTGGATCTTATTCTCGACAGAGCCTGCTACAAGGACATGAGCGTTCTCGCAAACGCTCTGGGCATAGGTTTTATCAAGGGCTATCTGTCGCTGAAAATAGACACAATAAACCTAAAATCATATGTCAGGGTCAGGGCGATGAAGAAGCCGAGAGACTTTTTCTCAAAGATATTCATTGAAGGCGGAAGCGTCCCAGAAAGGCTCTACATCGGCGGATACGACGAAACAGTGGAGCATTTTGCGGACAGGCTCGACACATACGGGCTCAAAGACGTGTTTGTCGAAGGCTCGCAGATGCTCAAGGATACAGGGAGGTTCACGGCGCTCGAAAAATTATGCGACAATCTTATACTGGACTACATGCAGGAAGCGAAGTTCGTGACCTGCGGCATCGAGCCCCTTATCGCCTACATTGTCGCCAAAGAAAGCGAGATAAAGACGGCGAGAATCATCATGGCGGGGAAGCTTGCGGGCCTGCCGGCGGAGTCGATAAGGGAGAGGGTGAGGGACACCTATGTATAAGGTATGCGTGATAGGCGACCGCGACAGCGTGCTCGGATTCAAGGCGGTAGGCTTTGACGCCTTTCCTTGCATAGGCGTGGACGAGGCGAAAAAGGCGCTGTCCAAGGCGGCGAAAGAGGGCTATGCAATTGTTTTCATTACCGAGGGCTATGCGAAAAAAATGCTGTCGGCAATAGACCAATACAAAGAGGAAAAATTGCCGGCAATTGTGCCGATACCGGGAATGGACGGAAATTTCGGCGTGGGGTTCGGAAAGCTGAAGAAGTCTGTGGAGCGCGCTGTCGGCGCGGACATATTGTTTGGAGGTGAGCATAAGTGAAGCAGGGGAAGATAGTAAAAGTGTCGGGGCCTCTGGTGATAGCCGAGGGGATGCAGGGGTCGAATATGTTCGACGTCGTACGCGTGGGCGAGCAGGGGCTTATCGGCGAGATCATCGAAATGCGGGGGGACAAGGCATCGATCCAGGTCTACGAGGAGACTGCCGGGCTTGGACCGGGCATATCTGTGACAGGCACGGGCGCGCCGCTCAGTGTCGAGCTTGGGCCAGGGCTGATGGGGAATATTTACGACGGCATTCAGCGCCCGCTTGAAGTCATATACGACATGGTGGGCCACCATATCACGAGGGGCATACAGGTGCCATCCCTCGACAGGCATGCGAAGTGGGAGTTTGTGCCCGCGGTGGAAGCTGGCGACGAGGTGGAGAGCGGCGATGTGATAGGGACTGTTCAGGAGACCGCTTTGGTCGTGCATAAAATAATGGTGCCATACGGTGTGGAGGGCGTCGTGAAGTCCATTGAGGGAGGGTGCTTCACTGTAGAGGACGTCGTGGCGAAAGTCAAGACAAAGTCCGGTGAGACCAGGGAATTGACCATGATGCAGAAGTGGCCAGTCAGGATGGGGCGCCCGTACAAGGAGAAGAAGGCGCCGGACACCCCCTTGGTCACGGGGCAAAGGGTGATAGACACATTGTTCCCCATTTCCAAGGGCGGCGTGGCGGCGGTGCCTGGGCCATTCGGCTCTGGCAAGACCGTGGTGCAGCACTCCCTCGCAAAGTGGGCCGATGCAGAAATTGTTGTATATATAGGCTGCGGCGAACGCGGGAACGAAATGACCGACGTGCTTGTGGAGTTCCCGGAATTGATAGACCCAAAGACAGGGCATTCCATGATGAAGCGCACGCTCCTTATCGCCAACACCTCGGATATGCCGGTGGCAGCCCGCGAGGCGTCGGTATATACGGGCATCACCATCGCGGAGTATTTCAGGGACATGGGGTATTCGGTGGCGCTTATGGCGGACTCAACCTCACGGTGGGCGGAGGCTCTGCGCGAGATGTCGGGACGCCTTGAGGAAATGCCGGGCGAGGAAGGCTACCCCGCCTACCTCGGCTCCCGTCTTGCCCAGTTTTACGAGCGTGCCGGCAAGTGCATCAGCCTGGGGAAAGAGGGGCGTGAGGGCTCCCTGTCCGCCATCGGCGCGGTAAGCCCGCCAGGTGGCGATATCTCTGAGCCTGTAAGCCAGGCGACCTTGCGTATCGTTAAGGTGTTTTGGAACTTGGATTCTTCGCTTGCGTACAAAAGGCACTTCCCCGCCATCAACTGGCTCAACAGCTATTCGCTCTATATCGACAGCTTGGACAAGTGGTTTGCGGAGAATGTGGCGAGCGACTTCCCCGCCCTCCGAAGCGAGGCGATGAGGCTGCTGCAAGAGGAATTTGAGCTTAACGAGATAGTGCAGCTTGTGGGTGTGGATGCATTGTCGCCCGCCGACAGGGTCAAGCTTGAGGCGTGCCGCTCCATCAGGGAGGACTATTTGCACCAAAACGCGTTCCATGAAGTGGACCAATATGCGTCCCTCACAAAACAATACCACCTGCTCGTGCTTGTGCTTGAATTTTACAGGCTTGCCGTGGGCGCGCTCGACAAGGGGGTGTGGTTCCAGAAATTGATTGACATGGAAGTGCGGGAGGCCATAGGGCGCTTCAAGTATGTAGAGGAAGCGGAATGCGGCGCGGAGTACGAAAGGATTTTGGCGGAGATGCGGGCTGGCGTGCAAGACCTCGTGGAGAAGGAGGCGGAGCAAGATGATTAAAGAATACAGGACGATATCTGAGGTCGTAGGCCCGCTGATGCTTGTCAGGGGCGTGGAGGACGTTTCGTATGACGAGCTTGGCGAGATAGAGCTTCAAAACGGCGAGATCCGCCATTGCAAGGTGTTGGAGGTCAACGGCTCGGATGCATTGGTTCAGCTTTTTACGAGCTCGGCAGGGATAAACCTGAAGGATTCAAAGGTGCGGTTCTTGGGGCGTGGACTTGACTTGGCGGTGTCCCAGGATATGCTTGGGCGCGTGTTTGATGGCATGGGCAAGCCCTATGACGGAGGCCCTGAGATAATACCCGAAAAAAGGGCGGATATAAACGGGTTGCCGCTGAACCCCGCCGCGCGCGAATACCCCAATGAATTTATCCAGACCGGCATATCGGCGATAGACGGGCTCAACACCTTGGTGCGAGGGCAGAAGCTGCCAATTTTTTCGGGTGCAGGCCTGCCTCATGCGGAGCTCGCTTCGCAGATAGCGCGCCAGTCGAAGGTAAGGGGCGACGAGTCGAACTTCGCCGTGGTGTTCGCCGCCATAGGCATCACTTACGAGGAAGCGAACTTTTTTATCTCGGATTTCAACCGCACGGGCGCCATCGACAGGGCGGTGCTGTTTATGAACCTTGCAAACGACCCCGCGGTGGAGCGTATCGCCGCGCCGCGTATGGCGTTGACGGCGGCGGAGTACCTTGCATATGACTGCGATATGCACGTGCTTGTCATACTTACGGACATCACGAATTATGCAGAGGCTCTGCGCGAAGTGAGCGCCGCCCGCAAGGAAGTGCCGGGCAGGAGGGGTTATCCCGGCTACCTTTATACGGACCTTGCCACGATGTACGAAAGGGCGGGGAGAAAGAAAAGGGGCGCAGGCTCCATCACCTTGATACCCATCCTTACGATGCCAGAGGACGACAAGACGCACCCAATCCCTGACCTGACGGGTTATATCACTGAGGGGCAGATAATCCTTTCGCGTGACCTTCACCGCAAGGGCATGAGGCCGCCCATAGACGTGCTGCCGTCCCTCTCCCGCCTGAAAGACAAAGGTGTGGGCGCGGGCAAGACCAGGGAGGATCACCCCGACATTATGAACCAGCTTTTCGCGGCTTATTCCCGGGGCAAGGACTGCAAGGAGCTTATGACTATTCTGGGCGAGGGCGCGCTTTCGGACATGGACTTGCTATACGCCAAGTTTGCCGATGAGTTTGAGAGGGAGTATGTAAGCCAGGGCTACGAGGCCGACCGCGACATAATGGAGACTCTGGACATTGGGTGGCAGTTGCTTGGAATGTTGCCTAAGTCGGAGCTGAAACGCGTCAGGGAAGAAAACATCAAGAAGTATTATCCCAAGGACGAGGGATAGGCTGAGTGGTGCGGGATAAGGCTTAATGGCGAGACTTAACGTAAATCCGACAAGAATGGTGATGACTACGCTCAAAGGGCGTCTTTATACCGCCATGCGTGGCCATAAGCTGATGAAGGACAAGCGGGACGAGCTTATGAAGCGGTTTATCGAGCTTGCCAAGGAGAACAAGGAGCTACGGGACAGGGTGGAGGAGCATATCACGGGCGTGTACGCCGGCTTCTCCATCGCAGGCGCGGTGATGTCGAGGGAGGCGTTGGAGGAAGCCCTGATGTACCCCAAGCGGAGCGCCGCCGTAAGCGTAAGCTATGCGAATGTAATGTCGGTAATAGTGCCGGAGTTTGAGTTCGACTATAAGAGCGTGGGCGATTCGGATATCTATCCCTACGGCTTCGCCCATACTTCGGGGGAGCTCGACGGCGCCATAAAGGACTTGTCGGAAGTCTTTCCCACCATGCTTGAACTGGCAGCCAAGGAGAAGAAGCTTGCCTTGCTTGCGGGGGAGATAGAGAGGACGCGCAGACGCGTCAACGCCCTGGAGTTCATTATGATCCCGAACTTGCAAGAAACCATAAAGTTCATCCGCATGAAGCTGGACGAAAACGAGCGCGGTAATCAGGTCCGCCTGATGAAGGTCAAGGACATGATGCTCGCGGAGGCGATACAGGAACGACAAAATACCAATTAGCTTAAACAAAGCCGCACTTGCATAATTATTAATTAATGTGTATAATTATGCATCATTGTGCAATACTGTGCTAGTGAAAGGTTGTGGAAGGGATAGAGGGTAGTTGTTATGCCGAAGAATGAAAGTTTGAAAAAGGTGTTGATGATAAGCTCCGGGCCTATCGTGATAGGGCAGGCGGCGGAGTTTGATTATGCGGGGACGCAGGCGTGCAAGTCCATACGCGAGGAGGGCATAGAGTGCGTGCTTGTGAACTCAAACCCGGCAACCATTATGACGGATGATGGGATAGCGGACAAGGTGTATATGGAGCCGCTGACCGACGAGGCGCTTGAGGCCATCATCGAGCGGGAGAGGCCGCAGGGGGTGTTGGCGGGCTTCGGCGGGCAGACGGGGCTAAATCTGGCGATGTCGCTGGACGAGAAAGGCGTGCTTGCGAAGTATGGGGCGGCCCTGCTTGGGGTCAACCGCGACAGCATAAAGAAGGCCGAGGACCGAGAGGAATTTCGGGCGCTTATGCGGAAGATCGGGGAGCCCGTGCCTCGCAGCACGATAGCCAATTGCCTTGAAGATTGCGGAGCCTTTATCGAGGAAGTCGGCTTCCCTGTGGTAATCCGGCCGGCATATACGCTCGGCGGGACAGGCGGGGGCATAGCGAAGGACGAGCGAGAGCTTGAAACTCTTGTTACAAGCGGGGTCGAGAGCAGTGCCATAGGCCAGATACTGCTTGAGGAATCCGTGGCGGGGTGGAAAGAGCTGGAGTTCGAGGTGATGCGTGACGCAAAGGACAATTGCATCACAATATGCGGCATGGAGAACTTTGACCCGGTCGGCGTGCATACGGGCGACTCCATAGTCGTGGCGCCCATGCAGACCCTGACCGACGATGAATACAAGATGCAGGAGGCCGCCGCGCACAGGATTGTGCGGAGCCTTGGGATAGAGGGCGGCTGCAATGTGCAGCTTGCGCTCGACCCCGTGACCAACGCGTATGTGGCTATAGAGGTCAATCCGCGCGTAAGCCGCTCCTCTGCGCTTGCGTCCAAGGCGACGGGCTTCCCGATTGCGAAAATTGCTGCCAAAATCGCGCTTGGCTACAGTCTTGACGAGCTCAAAAATTATTCGACAGGCAAGACCGCCGCGGACTTTGACCCTGTTTTCGAGTATTGTGTGGTGAAGTTTCCGAGGTGGCCGTTTGAAAAGTTTAAGACGGCATCGCGTAAGCTCGGCACGCAGATGAAAGCGACTGGCGAGGTGATGAGCATTTCGCACACATTTGAGAGCGCGCTTCTAAAAGCGATAACCTCACTGGAAATCAAAATGCACGGACTGCGGATCCCTTATATTATGCAAAAAAACGACGTTGAACTTGTCGCAAAGATAGAGGACGAGGACGACGAGCGCATATTCGCGATTGCGGAGGCCCTGCGGCGCGACAGCTTCTCCATCGACAGGCTTTACGAGATTACGAAGATCGACAAGTGGTTTCTCGGCAGGCTAGACCGCATCGTGAAGATGGAAAAGACGCTTGCGGGGACGGGCGGCAAGCTGAGCGCGGCGATTATCCACGAGGCGGAGGACATAGGCTTCACCGACAATGAGATACTTTCGCTCTCAGGGGCGAAGCGCGAGGTGCTGACGGATATCCGCGTCTACAACGACATTTTCCCCGTGTACAAGGCGGTCAGCACCTTCGGCGGGGAGAGCGAGGCGAGCAATCCGTACTATTATTCGTGCTTTGAGGAGGGGGACGAAAGCGTCGCATCAAAGGCGGAAAAGGTCTTGATCGTCGGTTCCGGCCCCATACGCATCGGGCAGGGGATAGAGTTCGACTATTGCTGCGTGCGCGGCGTCTGGGCCGCCAAGGAGCTTGGCTACGAAGCCGTCATTATCAACAACAATCCAGAGACGGTCAGCACGGACTTCGACACCTCGGACAAGCTGTATTTCGAGGCGCTGCATATAGACGATGTGATGAACGTCATCAAGAAAGAACGGCCGTTGGGCGTGGTATTGCAGTTCGGCGGGCAGACCTCACTCAACCTTGCGGAGGATCTTGACCGCAGAGGCATGAATATTCTGGGGACCTCGTTTGAGAGCATCGATTTGGCGGAGGACAGGCAAAAGACTTCGGAATTTCTTGCGGGGCTCGGCATCAAGACGCCGCCAGGCTATAGCGTGACGACGAAAGAGGCGGCCATGGCTGCAGTGAAGGAGCTAGGGTATCCGCTTGTGGTTCGCCCCTCGTACGTGATAGGCGGGCGGGCGATGCAGGTCGTTTATTCGGACGTCGAGCTGCTTGAGTACCTAAGCGAGGCGGTGTCGCTTTCGGACGAGTACCCAGTGCTTATCGACAAGTATATCGAGGGCAAGGAGATCGAGGTTGACGCTATTTCTGACGGCGAGGACATATTGATTCCCGGCATAATGGAGCATGTGGAGCGGACGGGCGTCCATTCCGGCGACAGCATAAGTGCCTATCCGCCGCACACTTTGCCAAACAAAGTGGCCGATGTCCTGGTCGATTATACAAACCGCATCACGCGCGCGCTGAAGGTCTGCGGGCTTGTGAACATCCAGTACGCTTGGGAGGGAAACGAGATCTATGTAATTGAGATAAACCCGCGTGCATCGCGTACTGTGCCGATAATAAGCAAGGTGACGGGCGTGCCGATGGTGAAGCTCGCGGTGGCGGCGATGCTTGGGCACAGGCTCCGTGACAGCGAGTTCGGAGTGGGGCTGTATAGGAAAAAGAAACTGGTGGCGGTGAAGCTGCCGGTGTTTTCGGGTGCAAAGCTGACGGACGTGGATATCGCGCTCGGCCCTGAAATGAAGTCCACGGGCGAGGTGCTTGGCATAGACGAAAGTTTTGAGAAGGCGTCGTACAAGGGATTTCTTGCGTCCGGCGTGCAGATACCGGCGGAAGGTGGCGGGCTGTACGTGCGGCTCCGCGACCCGGACAAGAACGAGGCTTCGGCGAAGATCATACGTTCGTATGCGGACGCAGGCTTTGATATGTATTCGTACGGGGGGACGCTAGGCTATTTGCAGTCGCTTGGGCTTGGGGTGAGCGTGAGCGAGGCGGACGCAAAGACGGCGAGGCGGCTTATCGCCGACGGGGTCATCAAGGCTGTTTTCGACGTCCCGAACGTGGCGAACCGCCCAGAGACCGACTCGTTTGAGGTGCGGCGGTACGCGACCGAGCGGAATTTGCCAGTGCTTACTTGCGTGGATACGGCCGAGCTGTTTTTGCTTGCGTTGAGCATGAAGAAGTCTGGGGCGGAGCCTGTGTATAGGACGTTGGAGGAGTATATGGCGTTGGGGTAGGGCGTAAGGGGCGTGGTCGATAAGAATGGTCGGAATTGATAGCGGTCGGGACGCTGACCGAATGCATTCGGTGAAATGTCTTAGGCCTTCTCGATAAGCACGGTCATATGGCCGCCGCAGACCATGCCGTCTTCCTCGGCGGTGTCCGTCATGTCGACCGTGACCGTTCGCCAGCCGCCGTCGCGGATGATGGGCCGTGCGTCCTGCATAACGCCGCCTTCCGCACAGCCGCCGCCTATGGTCCCGATAATCGAGCCCTCGTATGACATTCCCATCTTCGCGCCAGTCTCGCGTGGCACGGAGCCATGCGTTTCCAGTATTGTAATAAGGGCGTCCGCGCTTTCGCCATGCTCGGCGAGGCGGGCGGCGGTCTCAAGGTCGCAGGAGAGCGTATTGGCGGGGTCGGCCGTCCCTGTGGCGAGAGCGGGGTCTGCGAGCTTTGCGCGTCGGATCTGTATAAGCTCGGCGAGTATGGACACCGAGATTTCCGCCGGGGTGATGGCGCCTATTCTAAGTCCTATGGGCGAGTACACTTCGTCAAGCCGCTCTTGCGGGTAGCCCTCGTCCGCAAGCTGCTTCATTACTATGGCGATGCGGCGGCGCGAGCCTATCATGCCTGTATAGGCGGGCGGCTCGCCTTTTAACACGCCCTCGATGCACTCTTGGTCGTGCTTGTGGCCGCGCGTCACTATGACCACGTAATCGGCGGCACGAATCCCGATGCGTTCGAACAGGCATGAGAAATCATCGCATATGACTTCGTCCGCATGTGGAAATCGCTCGGCGTTTGCGAACATCGGGCGGTCATCGAACACGAGTGTGTAGAAATCGCAGGCCTTCGCCATTTGCGTAAGGGCGAGCGCGATATGGCCGCCGCCGAGTATGACAAGGCGCGGCCTTGGCAGATAGCGCTCAACGACGGTCAGGGTGCCGTCGGGGGCGTAGGAATGCGTTACAGGGCTGCCGGAATACTCTACATAATCCCCCTCGGCGACAACGCGTTTTGTTACCCCGCCATCTGGCACATAGGCGGATATGACGGCGGCGCTCTGTCCGTTTGCGAGGATGCCCATCAGCTCGGCGTATAGTTTTTTGGTCGTGATGCTCATAGGGTCTATTCTACCATATGTATCTTGTGGTAGAATAGGCGCATGAGTAGCGGCGAAAACATTTTTGCAAACCCTACGGTGATAGTCTCGGCCATTTTGATTGCGGTCGTGCTTATTATCGCCCATTTCCTACGCGAAAAGATAAAGCAAAGCCGGGCTGAGGAGGAGAACCACGGTACGGGCGCAGGGCAATTCGGGCAGGATGACGGCCGGTATGGGTTGCGAATCGTAACGGAGGAGCGCGACGGCGCGGAAGACGAGGAGTACGAGGATGAATATTATGGAGAGTATGATGGAGAAAATGAGGAGGACGATGAGGAAAATGACGATGAAGCGAAATAAGCTGATATTGGCGATGGCGTTTGCCTTGGCGTCGGGCGCTCTGCTTGCGGGGTGTAGCTCTGGCGGCGGCGAGCCGGGCGGGTCGGTAGATTTGAACGACGGTGGCAACGATGCCACGACTACGGCGCCTTCGGATGCGGGCGGCGATGCGGCTCAGTCTGATGGGTCGCCGGTTGTGGAGATAGTTATGCAGGACGGCGGCGTGATAGTGTTGGAGCTTGACGCAGACGCAGCGCCGATCTCGGTGGAGAACTTTCTCAAGCTTGTAGACCAAGGCTTTTATGACGGCCTGACTTTCCATAGGATTTCCCAAGGGTTTATGATTCAGGGCGGGTGTCCTGACGGTACGGGCACCGGCGGGCCGAGTGAGCGTATCTTCGGCGAGTTTGCGGCCAATGGGTATGACAACCCCCTCAGCTTTACGCGCGGCACCATAGGCATGGCGCGCTCGGGCGATCCAAACTCGGCGGGCAGCCAGTTCTTTATCACGGACGTGGACTGCTTCTTCCTTGATGGCGATTATGCGCCATTTGGCAAGGTGATTTCTGGCATCGAAGTGGTCGATGCGATTGCGTCCGTGCCGGTGAACGGGGACAGGGCGATAGACCCGCCGGTCATGGAGACGATACGCAGGCAATAATGCCCAATGGTTTCGTTGTATGATTTAAGCCTTGCCGAGCTGGTGGATTTTTGCGACGGGCTCGGCGAGAGGCCTTTTAGGGCACGTCAGCTTTACTCGTGGCTTTATGCCAAGGGCGTGAACGATTTTGCGAAGATGACCGATGTGCCGGCGGCGGTGCGGGAGAAGCTTATGGCGGCGGCCTGCATCGATGACCTCGGCCTTGTGGAGTCCATATCTTCTGCGGACGGGCAGACAACTAAGCACTTGTTCGGGACGCACGATGGGAACTATATCGAGATCGAGACGGTGTTTATGAAGTACAAGGACCGCAACTCGGTCTGCATTTCCACGCAGGCGGGGTGCAGGATGGGGTGCTTGTTTTGTGCGTCGGGGGAGCTTGGGCTTTCGCGGAACCTCAGCCCGGCAGAAATGGCGCTCCAGGTGATCCTGTCGGAGAATGCGGCGGGTGCCCGCACGAAGAATATCGTGTTGATGGGGATAGGCGAGCCACTTGACAATTTCGACAATGTAAAAAAGTTCATTGAGAATTTCACGGACGATCATGGGCGCGATCTGTCGCGGCGTTCAATCACGCTGTCGACGTGCGGGATTGTGCCGGGGATGAAAAGGCTTGCGGCGGAATTGCCGCAGGTGGAGCTTGCGGTGTCGCTGCACGCGCCGAACGATGAGCTTAGGGTGCAGATGATGCCTGTCACGAAGAAGTATGGGGTGCGGGCAGTGGTGGAGGCGGCACGCAGGCATTACGAGGCTACGCATAGGCGAACGACGTTTGAGTACGCATTGATCGATGGGTTCAATGATGGGGCGGGTCATGCGGCGGAGCTGGCGGCGTTGCTTAGGGGGATGAATTGCCTCGTGAATTTGATACCGCTTAATGGGGCGGGTACGGGTCTTGGCACGGTGCACGGGTCGGGCTCCGAGGCGGCTGAGAGGTTTCGTGAGGGGCTTGGGCGAAAGGGGGTGCCGGCGACGGTAAGGCGGTCGTTGGGGGCGGATATTGGGGCGGCGTGCGGACAGTTACGCTTGCGTAGAAAATAGGGGGCGGTGGGCACGGAATTTAGCGGCTTGCAGCGTCACGACAATTCTGCTCGCTAGTCCTCGAAGCTGGAAATTCCATGCTGGCCTCTGCCTGCAAATCAAAAACTCGCAGCACTCGCTACGCTCGCTGGCTCAGACAGTTTGATTTGCGACGGCATTTTCCAGTGGAATTGCGCGCTTCTGTGGAGGCTCGCAAATTGTGTGCCGCTGCTGATCGCATGGTATACTCTATGCATATGGGCGATAAGATTCTAAGCAAGAATAAGGTTGCGGAGGTGGTGGACCGCCTAGCCGTGTCATACGAGGGCGAGGGCACGGCGCTCGTACATTCCGGCGTGTTTGAACTGCTTGTGTGCGTGGTGCTTTCGGCGCAGACAACGGATGCCTCGGTCAATAAGGTGACGCCTGAGCTGTTTAGGCGGTGGCCGGACGCGGCGGCGCTTGGCGCCGCCGACCCCGCTGAGGTGGCTGAGGTGATACGGACCATAGGGCTTTACCGCACGAAGGCCGCGAATATAGTGAAGCTCGCCGCCATATTGGGCGAGCGTTACGGCGGCGAGGTGCCTGGCGATTTTGATGAACTCCTTACGCTTCCGGGGGTGGGGCGCAAGACGGCAAACGTCGTTCTGGCGTTCGGGTTCGGACAGGAACGTATGCCGGTGGACACGCATGTGTTCCGCGTGGCAAACCGTATAGGCCTGTGCTGCGAGAGCACGCCGGAAAAAACCGAGGAGGCGCTTGTCACATGCATCCCAAAAGGGCGGCTTTCAGCCGCCCATCATTACTTTATATTTCACGGCCGTCGGGTCTGCCACGCACGCAGGCCGGAGTGCGGTGGATGCATCGTAAGCGACCTCTGCCTGTACAGCGGCAAGACTCAGGCGTAGGCGGGCGACCTTACCTTTCCGCCTCTGCCGTCCCTATCGCCTTTACGCTTTGGCCCTCCTGCGAAAAATCCGAACATCAGTTTGCACAACAATCCGAGGGCGCAGGCGGCGGTGCCTAGCAACACCTTGTCCGCAAGCGGCAGGGCGATCAACGCTTCGACCGCACGCAAAACGAGGTTGCCGATTTCCTGCATAAGGCTGCCCAAGCTCGAACCTCCGCCCCCGCCGCCACCATCACCGCCACTTCCATCACCGCCTGACCCTGCACCGCCCGAACCTCCGCCCGAACCTCCGTCCACTATGTTTCCCAGGGTTGTGGAATCCGAGTCCGCCGCCGTGCGGTCTCCTCCCTCATCCGCAATCACCACATCCGTCAGATATATGCTGTCCGTGTCCTGCCCCGCCCCCGAATCCGAACCTGCCCCCGAACCTGCCCCCGACCCAGAGCCCGACCCAGAGCCAGTGCCCGCACCTGAGCCCGAGCCCGAGCTCGCCCCTGAATCCCCAGGCTTGACAACGGTGTTGTAGTTCAGCGTCGCATTGACCGGCCGGCTGTTTACCTTTATCTGCGCGCCCGTGTCCTGCCCGCTTTCAAAAAGCCTCCACACGCCGTTTGGCACGCCTCTTGCCACACCATTCGCTACGGGCTTGCCTATCTCTCCGTCCGCCGAATACCTGAGAGCGAACACCTTCCCATGGTCTTCCCACGCCGCTCCGTCCTTGTTGACGCTCAACGTGACATCGTAAGCCTCAACCAAGTGCTCATAGAGCGGCATATATGCAACAGCGCCGTCCCTCGCACGATTGTTTATCGTTATTGACTGCCCGGTGGGATTGTTGCCATCATAAACAGCCCAAGTCCCGTTCCAGACGGGCGCGGTCATCTCGCCCCCCTCGCCAAAGCCGAGAGGGATGACCACGCTCGCATTCCCTGCAGCCCTAAGCGTCAGATCCCTGCCATGGGCAGCCCACGGCTCGCCGTCCCTATAGACATTCGCGGTCGCCGTGTAATAGGCGAGCGTGGCGTCGGCATCTTGCCCGCTTACCGCAATCGTGATGCCGGTGTAGGTGTCGCCGTCATACACCATCCACGTGCCGCTTCTGACTTCAGCACTCGAAGAAGAACCCATGTTCGTCATCGCCACAATTGCGTTCTCGCCCGTGCCAGGCTTCAATGAATAATTTTTTTCGTAATCGCTCCACGGCGAGCCGTCATTGTATACGTTCAGTGTCGCTGTATATATCCCCGCCACGCGGCACGATATGGCTGAGGTGGATGCGAGCGTGGCCGTGTATGTATGCGACCCGCTTGGCACCGTATTTGGCGATCCGCCCGCCGTCACGCCGCCCCAATAATACTCATAGCCGACCGCACCCTCCGCTTTGACCGTTACGGCAAGCTCGCCGCCGCCAAGGACTATGTCCCCGTTTTCCACTGGGATGCCGTCGTATGTCGCTTCGGCGCTTACGGCGAGTTTAGGAGAATCGGGGTGGGGCGAAACGGCGTAGTTCACCGTATAGTACGAAAGCCGCCCGACGGCGTTTAAGTCGTTGATATGGATGTCCGTTTCGGTGTACACGCCGCCGTCGTAGACTTTCCACAGTCCGTTTGCGACGCTTGCCGCCAGGATGCCGCCCGTGCCTGCCAGAGCCGTCCTTACGCTCTCGTCAGTGTTTAGCCGCAGCTCAAAATCTTTGCCGTGCCCGCCCCACGGGGCGCCGTCCTTGTAGGCATTGAGCGTGGCGATGCCGCCGCTTATATTTATCTCGAAGTCTTTTGACGCGGCGGGAATCACGCCGTTTTGCGCCCGCACGGTGAAAGCGTAGACGCCTGCCGCGGTCGGAGTCCCCTCGATCGTGCCATTGCCTAGGAGCGTCAGGCCGGGCGGCATGGTGCCGCTTTCCACGCTCCATGTGACAGGCTGCGTCCCCTCTGCTGCAAGGCTTTGGCTGTATGGCACGCCGACCGTGCCGCCCTTGCCGTCCGTACCGCCCAGAAAGGCGTTTGACGATATTGAGGGTGCATACAGGCCTGTGACTTGGCAGGCTATGTTTTGCAAAGAAGCCACAGCCGAGACGATTCGTGTCGCTCCTGTCCCGATGCTGCCGCCGCTCCACGCATATCCGTAGCTGTCAGCGCCAGTGGCCGCAATCGTGACGATAAGCTCCCTGCCGCCAAGCAAGACAGACCCGCTCGCGATGTCCTCGCCCCCATATGTAGCCGAGGCGGTTGCGTTTACAGACGGAGTAAATGGGTCAGGTTCAGCGGAAAACATTATTGTATGGTAATCCAAGGCAAACTCCGCATGGCTCCCTGTGACAGCAATGGTCCGGCTGGTGTCGATGCCGTTTTCAAACACTTTCCATATTCCGCTACTGGCCTCGGTCGTTAGCATGCCGCCTTTGTATGACAGAGGCATCCTCGTATCCTCGTTTCCATCCAGTCTGAGTTCAAACGATTTCCCATGGCTATCCCAAGGCTCTCCGTCCTTTCTTACATCAAGCGAGACTGTCACCCAGACATCCCATTGAGCGTAAAGGCTCAAGTTCGATGTCATGCCCCAAGGCGAAAACGCATGATCCGGCTCGTATGCCGTGCCGAGCCCGTTTGAAGCCGTGTTCCATCCCCTGAACTGAAAGCCTGGCCTCGCAAAAGCGTTGGCGGCAATGGTGAACGGGGAGTCGAACGTGGCCGTGCCTTCCCCCATTGTGCCGAACCCGCCATTGTCGTTGTAAGTCACGGTATAGGTGTTGGCGGTCCATACGGCAAAAAGCGACAGCCCGCTCGCGATCTTGTAAGGGGTGAAGGAATACAAATCCTGATATGCGACAGGGCCTGCCGTGCTTGTGGCCCAGCCTGCGAAGGTGTAGCCAGTGCGTGTGAAGCTGTTCGCCCTTAGCGATACGCTTGCGTCATATGTCGCAGTTGTCTGTGCCATGCTGCCTGTCCCGCCGTTGGTGTCGTAGGTTATGGTGTAAGTGCTTGCCGTCCATCGAGCGTAAAGCGTTGTGTCGGATGGTAGGTTCCATGCCCTAGCCGAAGCGCCTGTGTTTGTGTAGTACATCGTGCCCGTGCCTCCTGCCCCTGTCCAGTAGCCGCCGAACGTGTAGCCCGTGCGGGTTGGTCTGGTCATCGCAGGCATATTTGAATCGAAAACGGCAGTGACGCTGGCAGTACCACCGCTGCCGCCCTGCCTGTCAAGGGTGACGGTATAGCTGTTTGCCGTCCAGTTCGCAGTGACCGTCACCGACGAGTCGGCCATAGGGAATGTCGTCACGGCGGAGTTCGGGTTTGCGAGGGATGCGCCGCCGCTGTTCACCGTCCAGCCGCTGAAAGAGTAGCCCGTCCTCGACCCTGCATCAATCTGTACAATTGATTCGCCGAATATGTAATCGCCCGTGCCTGACAATGAATGAATGGAGTGTGGCCACTGCCCCGTCGCCCAGGACGAGTTGACGGTCACCCTATGGACGGGGGATGTTATCTCCTCGCCGTTGACATAGGCTATGTCGTGGTTGTTGTAACCTTGGCTCCAGGGGTATGTCCATGTGACGCCCGTGCCGCTCGACCCGATGTTGTTATTGTATGTGGTGATGTCGGCAGGCCTTCTAGGGTAAGGCCCTCCGTTAGAGGCAAGGTTTCCAGAGAAAGTAACCCCTGCGGCGATTCTTGCCCTGGTGAGGTTGCTAGTGGTGTCCGTCACCCATATCCCGCCGCCGTTGAGGAATGCCGTGTTTTTTGAGATCGTGCCGGAAGTGACGGTCACTGTCGAGTTTGCGTATATCCCGCCGCCCTTGTTGGAACGGTTGCCCTCAATGACGGAGTTGTTCACCGTGACCGTCGCGTCCACGGCGCGCAACCCGCCGCCAGCGCCAGTGTATTCCCCTGTGTTGATGTTCCATCCTTCAGCAACGTTCTGGCTGACCGACGAGTCGGTCAGGGTGACAGAACCCGTCGAGTAAAGCCCGCCGCCTGAGCGACCTGCTATATTGTCTTCAAGCTCGGTGTGCGTCAGCCTTATGCTTGACCCGCCGCCTTGATAGATACCGCCGCCATGGCCTCCTTCGTAAGCGGACGAGGAAAGAGGGTTGCCATCGTCATCGACTTCATGCACAAGGTCGTTGTATGAGTTGTTTAAGCTCACGGCGCTGCTGTTCAGGACGGTGCTGCCCGCCGATTTGTATATGCCGCCGCCTGAACTTCTTGCGGTGTTTTCTGATATGCTCGAGTTGGACAATGTCAGTGTGCCTGAGGATCGTATGCCGCCGCCTGTAGCGCCCGCAAAATTTCCGGTTATTTCGACACGGTCGGCCGTGAGGGCGTTTGCTGTAGATATTCCCCCTCCCGAGCCGGTGCATTTGTTGTCGCTTATCTTCACATTCGCCATCGTGCCCGATATGGCCCCGACGATGCCTCCGCCGTTCCTCCCGCTGTCATGGGCGAGATCGACTCCTCCCCCTGCATAGTTACCGATGATATTCCCGCCTGTGATTTGGAGGGTTCCCCCGTTATTCCTTATGCCGCCCCCTGGCCCTCTGGTCTCGTTAGCAGCAATGCTACCGCCGTCATACCCGTCCTCTGCAGCAAGCCTGAACGTGCCCCCTGAGATATATACCCCGCCGCCGCCCGACGAACCTGAATAGTTATTCGACACTTCTCCGCCCAGCATCGTGAAGGTGCCGCCCACGACCCCGATGCCGCCGCCGGCTGTTGTTGTCACAGGAGTTGTTTCATTGTCTCTGTTGAGGCCGTTTTCCTGGATTCCCCCGCCGTACATCCTGCTGGTCGCGTTTGAACTCACGCCGCCGCCCGAGCTCGTGGACGACCAGTTGTCGTAAATATAGCCGTTGTGCATATTGAAGTGCCCTGATTGGACCCTGACCCCTCCGCCTGCTGCGGTGGCTCTGTTGTGTACAATTTCCCCGCCATATAGATTGAACACCCCGCCAGAAACGTATACGCCCCCGCCCCAGTTGATTGTCGCCGGATCGGTGGAGGTATCGCTATTGGCATAGTTATAAGAGATATTTCCGCCATACATATTGAAGATGCCGGTGCTGTTTATGCTCACCCCTCCGCCGTTGCCCACAAAGCGGTTGTGCGTGATCCCCCCTGAAACCAGATTGAGCGTACCGTTGACGGTGACCCCCCTGCCCCTTCTGCTTGTCACCATTACCCCTTCCTCGTTGATGCCGTTGGCGTGGGTTATGGAAACACCATCTATATTAAGGACAGCATTGGCGGCGATGGTCACAGTCGTTTGATTGTGGGCTCCAATAACGCTGACTGGAAATACCCTTCCAGCCACGAGAATGGCGCCGGTAAGCCAGATGTTCTTGTTTGCAGGGATTGCCAAGGCACTTCCTGTCAGATGTATATTCGCATCAAGCCTTATGTGATAAGGTGCATTGTCATCTGCGTCCGTGATGGCTTTTCTGAGAGCGGCCTCGTCACTTACCGTTATGTTCACCAGCGGGGCGACAGGCACGATGACATTTGACATCGGGGCGAGTTGGGCGGATTCCAGCGAAAGGAACGCAGGCTTCGTCTCTGTGGGTGCCGGCTCGTCTATGTCTATGTCGAGGGTAAGCATATCCTCGGCCGGGTTTCCCTCTGGCGGAATGTCATGCAAAAACGTATGTTCGTCAAAAATGGCAGGAGGCTCGCTCTCCGCAGGCCCCGTCTCCGTATGGCTCGTCGTGGGGGGCTCGGCGGTGACACTCATAAACGAGCCGAGAAAGAGCGCGATAACGAGCATCGCAATAAGTAAGGTGTTGATCTTTATAAGCATTGTTTTTGATTTTTCCTTTCGCAATTGTAATGATTAGTGTGGATTTGGGCTGGGGTCCGGGTCGGTCTCGTCCGGGGGTGTTGCATCCTCGCCGGTCTCTGTGTCAGCGTCATTTGGCGTGTCCTGGCCGTCCGCATCTGGCGTCGGTGTTTCTGGTGGCGGGGGCGCTTCTGGTGGCGGGGGCGCATCTGGAGACGGGGGTGCTATGACGATGGTGCCGCCCATATCCGCACGGCCACGGTTCTCCGCGGGGGATAGTCCCATAAGGCGTGCGCCGGCCATGATGTCCCCGACAGGGAATGACACGCACCAGTCTATCCGCCATTCGCCCGCCGGTGTTAGGTCCACATGGACGTCGCGCGGGTCGGCGCGGAATATTCCGGCGAGCCGTGTACGCAGGGCGTCAGCCTCCGCCGACCCGCCTCCGCCAAAATAAGCGGCCTCGATGCAGAAAGCGCGTATGGCGTCCTCCGCTGCGTTCATCCGTAGCGAACGCACGCCTTCAAGCGAAAGCTGTGCCACAAAGACGAGCATTATTGGCAAGATAGCCGCGAGCACTATAAATTGCTTCACAGGCCGCCCCCTGAGTAAGGGCTCGCTACGGCTTCTTGTCGCCATATCGCCTTTAGCGCGGTCAGTATGGAGTCCCCGCCGCCGGCTATATAGGCGTAGATAAATATGCCGAGCGCGACCATGCTCATCAAAACGATAAATTGCTTCATCTTTGCCGCCCGCCCCCTTTCTATGGTGTTCCGGCCGGCCCGTCGAAGCCGAGAGCGCTTTCCATGCGGGCCTTTGTGGACTCCGTAAGCCCTTGCGTCGTGTCCTTGAAGCTGAGCACCATCGCTGCGATGGCGATTCCGAGTATCACGGTGCTGAGCAAGACAATCATTTGTTTCATATTGTTAATCCTCCTTTATGTAGAGCCCTGCGAATCACATCATAAACAGCTCGCCGAGCAATGCGCGCTGCTCTGCGAAGTAAGCTATGTAGATAAAGTTGACGAATACGACGAGGACGCCGGTGACCACGGGCAGGTAGACCAGGTCGCTCAACAATTCGTTTTTGCGGATAAGCTCCGTGGTGCGTGTTTCCCTAAGCGCGTTCTGGAATGCGCTCACGGTATGTTTGAGCTTGTGGGGCGGGACGGCGTCCCAGTCGAGCACAAGCAGTATGAAGTCCCTTGCAAGCTCCTCTCCTGCGGCTGCGGTGAAGTATTCGGTCGCTTCGGAACGGCGCCCGGTGCGCATAAGGCGCAGGGCGCCGGCGAAGGCTTCCTTCAGCGTGCCGTCTGAGCTTGCGAACTGCTCAAGTATATAGTCGGTGGTCACGCAGGCGCCCGCCGCCCCTCTTCCGTCATCCGCGCTGGCGTGGTTGCGAAGCACGGAAAGGGCGGAGTAGAGCTCCTTCTGCACGAGTTCCTGCCGTTTTACCGTGCGGATGCCAGATATGCGTTTGCCCGCCGCCGCTGCCGCCCTAGTCAACGCCTCACGCATCATAGCACCGCCAGACTTCCGCTCCTCCGCCAGCCTGTAAGTCCGTGGCGCGGCTTGCATCAGCAGCACAAACACACCTGCCGAAAAAATAACCGCCACTGTCACTGCCACGAAAAACCCCATTCGCCCGTCCTCAAAAGTCCAGCTTACGGTTCGTAAGCGTCTCAAGCAGCATACGGTTCAGCAGAAAGAGGAACAGCCCCGCCGTAAACAAGGCGAAGCCCTGTGCCGTGAAAAACTGGTTGTACAGCAGGCGTCCTGGCGGCAGCCCCATTACTGCGATGGCGGTAAACACGGAGCCTATATATAGGATTGGCGTCAGGTATGCCGCCATCCGTACGGATTCGCCGTTTATGCGTTTGCGGGCTTCGGCGAGGGCGCGCGCCTCCCGCAATTGCGACAGTATATCCTCTATGGCGGGCGTCATGTCCGTGCCCTTGAGCGTGCCCGTCCTGATGGCATAGGCGAGCATGGACGCCCAGTTCGTGCCTACCCCGTAGGCGAAAGCGTCCGTCGCCGCCCTGACACGCACGGGATCCGCCGTCTTTCTCAATTCTATAAGCAGGTCAGACAACAGCTTCGCCGTGATCTTGAGATGCGGCGAGGACTGTATGGCACGCTCGATGGTTTCGTATATATTGCCGCCCGAAATAAGGTAGGCCGTCAAAAACGCAGACACCAGCTTTTCGCCCTCGAAGCTGCCGGCACGCCTTAGCCGTTCGAGCCGCACCCTGAGGAATAGATAGGGCAGGCCCGCGAACGCGGCACCGGTCGCGAGAGCGGGCCCTGGTGCGATGGTTTTCGCAGATGCGATAAATACCGTGAAGAACAGCACGATGGTAAGGACCCCGAACGCGGTCACAGACAGGGGCTTTCTCATGGTTGTTCGCAGAAGCCGGTCGAGCCCTGTAAACATGGGTTCGCCTGAGCCGCGCTCTGGCCTGAGTCTGTGGCGCGAGCGGAAGACATCGATGGCTGCGTCTATTTTTCTGCGCATCAATATCAATACGCCCACCACGAGCAAGAGGTAGATAAGCGCGGAGACCGATGCCATAAGCATGGTATGGTCTATCGTCATATATGCCTCCCTTCGCTCAGCCGCTCCAGCTCGCGGGCAAATTCCGCGAACGCTTCCTCGTCGCTTTCGATGCCGCGTAGCTTCTTGCCGGCGGATATATGGTTTTCAAAGCCCCATTCGTCGCGCGTGAAATCATAGCGACAGATTTCGCGCACATACCAGCCGCGCGCTCGCTCTTCTGCAGTCGCCATGCGCGGCTCGTCCCCAGCCTTCCCGACCTCGTAGATGCCGCGCAGTTTTTTAGCATTTTGCTGCCTTACAGAAACGAAGTGGAACAGATAGTCAAAGCTTCCCGCCACGCGCATGGCCGTTTCGCGGATGTCCCCGCCGACGCTACGCACTATCTCTACAGCTGCATCCTCGGGGAAGTGCATGGGGTCGCGTGTATGGAATGTCATCTTGAGCCGCCCCTGCCCTCGCCGGGCCACCCTTACCGCCGTATCGAGCGCAATGCCGTCGCGGGCCTCGGCGATGATAAAATAGTCCGCGTCGCTGCGCAGAAGGTTCTTTGATATCGAGGTGAGCCGCTCGCCGTCGCATATAAGCTGCACAACAGGTGCGCCTGGCATAAGCCTGTGCAGAGGTATCTCCGGATCCGTCTCGACCATGACGCCTTCGAGCGTCGGATCTTCCATGCGCTGCCACGTCGAAAGAAAGGTCGTCTTCGCCGAGCGCACGCTGCCGCAAAAGGCTACATTGTATCCTACGCGCACCATGGCCGAGAGCATTGGTATGGCCGCTGACGGTATGGCACCCCGTGCGGCCTGCTCCTCAAGCGTGTATTCGGGCACGATATACCGCCGGAATATGATGGTGTCACGCCCCTTCTTTGCCATGGAGCCCTTGAACACCGTCACGCGGCAGCCGTCCAGCAGATATATCTCGTGGAAGTCGCGGTCAAGCCTTTCTTCCGGTGAAAGCAGCAAAAACGACCGCACAAGCTGCTCGCGTCTATGCATATCGATTCTTTGCGGCATACGCTTCATCTTCCCGTCAACCAAAAAGTAGATTTCGTCGCCGATGATCTTGGCGCTTGGGCTGCTCAAGAAAGGCGAGCGCCACCATTGCGCCATGCCGGCACGGCCCCAAATCTCCTGAAAGACAGCGTCCTCCTCGCTTTCGTACCAGAGCGGCACCGAAAACTTCCCGTGCAGCCCATGCGAAGAAAGTATCTCCCCTATAGCCCTCATATATGTGTTCACCTCGTCCGTATATCCGATGATCGCCCGCTTTTGCGTCGCCAGTTCAGGCAGCCTGTCGGACACGGCGCTGTCAGCCCCTTGCTCGCTTGGCGAAAGCACGGACTCGACGAAGCGGCACACTTCCTCAAATCTCATCCCGTTATCGTTCATGCCAAATCACCCATGCCCCATTTCCCTTATAAGCATAAGCGTCGCCCCTGCGCTGCCGTTGCAATAGTCGAGTATGCGCCGATAATCCTTCAGCTCGCATACGATCTCGATATGGTGGATCGGGGAAGAAGTGTTTACGCGCTCACTTTCGCCGCCTGCACCTGTGAAGCTGTACATGCCCGATGAGGCGTCCGTGACCTCGCGCCCGTCCCCGTCCTTGACATAGGCTACGGCAAAGCGTCCGAGCACAAGCTTTCCGTCCGCAGATGTTATAAGCGCCTCGTCGCCACGCCTGAGCGAGCTTGAGCACATATATATCCATTCGTTCCTTATGACGAAGAATGAGGTTTCGGGCTTAGGCTCTGCCGCCGTATCAGGGTCGCGTAGATACCTAAGCGACAACTGCGAGCCTTTCACTATGTCCATCGCTGCCTCCTTGCCGTAAAGCATGGCCGCATCCTTTGGCGTGACTGCGCCGTCCACAAGCGTCCCTGCTGGCACGGACACCATGCGGAACAGCCCTGCGTCCACGGCTGCCCCAGCTTTCACGTCGGCTTCTGCCACAAGCACGGTGTCCATCAATAATATTTCCCGCCCCTCAGCTTCCCAAAAGAACAAGGCCGCTATCGCGAGCAGCACGAGCAATATGCCCAACGCCGTCTTTAGTTTGTTTGTTTTTGCACCCATAATATGCACATGATACCATATAATAGCAATTTGTCAACCATTATTTTACATAATAATTAATTTTTTCCCAAAATAATGTTTACACTGAATTAACATTCGCCCCCTTGGTATTTAACAAACCCCCTTTATGATGTGCCTATGTTAAGAATAAGAAAAGGAGAATTACAAACAATGAACAAAAAGATTACGAAAATTATTGCGCTCGTATTCGCGCTCGTGCTCGCAGCAGCCCTGATGGCGGCCTGCAACAACGCACCTGAGCCGGCACCGGCTCCCGCGCCTGCCCCCGCTCCCGCCCCCGCGCCTGCCCCCGAACCGGCCACGGCCGAGCTTTCCGGCGACATCACGCTTGCAGGCTCGACCTCCGTGCAGCCGCTTGCGCAGGAGTTTGCGGACGTGTTTGAGGATATGCACAGGGGCGTGATGATAGACGTTCAGGGCGGCGGAAGCGGCCAGGGCGTACGTGCGGTCGAAGAGGACCTTGTGGACTTCGGCATGCTTTCCCGCGAGCTCAGGGATGAAGAGAGGGCGCTTGCGACGGGCGGCGTGTTTGTGGTGGCGATGGACGGCATCGGCATCATAGCGAACCACAACGTAGATGTGGACAGCCTGACTCTGGACGAGATACATGGCATTTTCACCGGCGAGATTACGGACTGGAGCGCAGTGGGCGGCTCCGCCGGCAGGATAGAGGTCGTTGTGCGTGAGGAAGGCTCCGGCACCAGAGGCGCATTCAATGAGATAACCGGCGTGGAAGGCAGGGATGCCGACGGCAACAACGTGGACAACACGGTCGAGACAGCCCTTATACAAGGCTCCACCGGCGCAGTGATGACCACCGTGGGTTCGACCGAGAATTCCGTAGGCTACGCCTCGCTCGGCGCGGTAAACGACAGCGTCAAACTCATCATGGTGGAAGGCGTTGAGGCCAGCACAGCCACGGTGCTTGACGGAAGCTACAAAGTCGCGCGCCCCTACCTTTACATTACGGCACGCGACCTGAGCGAGCAGGCACAGGCCTTCCTCGACTTCATATTCAGCCCCGAGGGGCAGGCGATAGTCGAGAGCTCAGGCTATATCCCCGTAATGTAGCGTAGAGAAGAGTTAGTAACGTTGGTATCTTCCTCCTCCAACAAACTATACGAACGAGCCATTGAGAAACTATTGCTGATCGCCGCGGCGGTCGCAATGGTTTCCGTGGCTCTTATCACTGTTTTCGTGTTTATGAACGGGCTTCCGAGCATGGTGGAGCACGGGTTTATGGAGTTCCTGCTTGGCGATCGCTGGCGCCCGACCAACGGCCTCTTCGGCATCCTGCCGCTCGTGGTCGGCACCCTCTGTGTCACGGGGCTCGCCCTGCTGATAGGCGTTCCGACCGGCGTGGCAAGCGCGGTGTTCCTCTCGGACATCCTCCCCAAAAAGCCGGCGGCAGTGTTCAAGTTCGCCATAGAGCTGCTTGCGGGCATCCCCTCCGTGGTCTATGGGTTTTTCGGCCTTATCATCATCGTGCCCATGGTCAAGAGGATATTCCTGCCCATCTTGCAGGTCTTTGACCCGGAGGCCACGACCACGGGCTTCAGCATCATGGCCGGCGGGCTTGTGCTCGCCATTATGATACTCCCCACCGTGGTGGGGCTTTCTGAGAACGCCATCTCCGCAGTCCCCAGCGATTACCGTGAGGCTTCGCTCGCGATAGGCGCGAACAAACGCGAAACCGCGATGCGCGTGCTTGTCCCCGCCGCGAAGTCGGGCATTCTCGCTTCCATTATACTGGGGATGGGCAGGGCCATAGGCGAGACCATGGCAGTGCTGTTGATCACCGGAAACGTGGCCTTGCTGCCGGGCAGTATCCTCGACCCCGTGGCGACGCTCACCGGCACCATAGCGCTCGAAATGAGCTATGCGGACGCCGGCCATCAGCAGGCGCTCTTCGCAGTCGGCATCGTGTTGTTCTGCATAATATTCATATTGAACATCATTGCGCGCTTTGTCGCGTCGAGGATGGGGGTGGGCGGAAAATGAGCAGCAGCAAACGCAGAAAAGACATAGCGTATTACGGCGTGATTGCGGCGCTGTCCGTGTTTACGCTGTTCTGCCTTATTGTAATAATAGTCTATATCACGAGCAACGGCCTGCCCCATATCACATGGGAGTTCCTTACCGAGCGTCCCCGTTCGATGGGCAAGGAAGGGGGAATATTCCCCATAATCGTTGCGACCCTGTACGCCACCGCCATAGCCCTCGTCATAGCCTGCCCCATAGGCATCGGCGCGGCGGTGTTCTTCAAAGAGTATTCAAAGGGCGGGCGTTTCATACAGATAGTCCGCATCTTTACCGAGGTGCTGGCTGGCATACCTTCCATAGTGTTCGGGCTGTTTGGGTTCGCGTTTTTCGTGGTATTCCTCGGCTTGGGCTGGTCAGTGCTGTCCGGCGGCCTCACTTTGTTTATGATGATATTGCCGACCATAGTGCGGTCTACCGAAGAGAGCCTTGAAACGGTGCCGATGTCCTATAGGGAGGGAAGCCTTTCGGTCGGCGCCACGCGCTGGCAGACTACGGTAAAGGTGGTGCTTCCCTGCTGCGTCAAAGGCATAGTCACCGGCGTCATACTCGGCGTAGGCAGGGCGGTCGGAGAGACGGCGGCCGTGATGCTTACCATGGGAGGGGCTCTGCGCCTGCCGCTTTCGCCCTTTGACGCAGGTCGCACCATGTCCATGCATATGTTCGTCCTGACATCGGAAGGGCTGTCGATGGAAAAGACCTTCGCCACGGCCGCCTTGCTTATCATCATCATACTTATTATCAACTCGGCGGCAAACCTGATCGGCAGGAAGGTTGGCGCCATAAATTCTGCGTGAGGGGAAAAATGCAAAAGGAAAACGTATTCGAAATCGAAAATCTCAACCTCCACTACGGGGCGTTTCAGGCTCTCATAGATGTAGGCATCATCATCCCGCGCCAGAGGATTACGGCACTTATCGGGCCGTCCGGCTGCGGGAAATCCACGTTCATCCGCACGCTCAACCGCATGAATGATCTTATACCGTCCTGCCGCGTGGAAGGCAAGGTGATGTTCGACGGCGAGGACATCTACGACAAGGCCTGCGACGTGATAGCCCTCAGAAAAAAGGTCGGCATGGTGTTTCAGCGTCCGAACCCCTTCCCTAAGACCGTGTACGAAAACGTCGTTTACGGGCCGAAGATACACGGCGAGAAGAACAAGGACAGGCTTGACGAAATAGTCGAGCGTACCTTGAAAGAGGTCGCGCTATGGGACGAGGTGAAGAACCGCCTGAACAAGTCGGCGCTGGGCCTTTCCGGCGGGCAGCAGCAGCGGCTATGCATCGCTCGTGCCCTCGCCGTAGGGCCGGAAGTGGTGCTTATGGACGAGCCGACATCTGCTCTCGATCCCATAGCGACATTGAAAATCGAGGAATTGATGTCTGGACTTTGCGAAAACTACACCATAGTGATAGTTACGCACAATATGCAGCAGGCGGCGCGTATCTCGGATTTCACGGCGTTTTTCCTGAACGGCGTGATCGTGGAGACGGACACCACCGAAAAGATTTTCGCCAACCCCGCAAACACCAAAACCGAAGAGTACATCACCGGCAGATTCGGATAATAATCAGGAGGAATAGACATGGCGAGACCGATATTAGAAGCGGAACTGAAGGACATAGGCGAAGGCGTCATCGCGATGGGCGCCCTGGTCGAGTCGACCATTTCGACTGCGATAAGGACGCTGAAGGAGCGTGACCCGGACGCCGCGCGCGCGCTTATCATCGAGGACGAACGCATCGACGACATGGAGGACGAGATAAACGAGCTATGCCTGCGTTTCCTCGCGACGCAACAGCCGGTCGCAGGCGATCTGCGTTACGTGATATCAATTATGAAGATAATACGCGACCTGGAGCGGATAGGCGACCATTGCGAGGATATCGCGAAGTACACCCTGCGTTTTGAAAAAGAGGAATGCTTTAAGGAGCTTATCGACATACAGCGAATGGCGGACATGGCATCGCGGATGGTAAAGAACGCCATCGACGCTTTCGTCCACCGCGACCTGAGACTGGCGCGAAAGGTCTGGAAAGCCGATGAGGAAGTGGACGAGATATTCCGCGACTTGCACGACGAGCTTCTGGAGTTTGCGGAAAAAGACTCAAAGAACGCAAAGCAATGCATTATGCTGCTGTTCATAGCTGCACACCTCGAACGCATCGCCGATTACGCTACAAATATATGCGAAGAAGCTGTTTTTGTGATGGAAGGCGCGATAGAAATGGAGTAGGGCAGATATTCTCGTTTGAAACGTAGTATAATCAGTGCATGGACAAGACAGCCCCAAAAATCCTTATCATCGAAGACGATCCGAGCATCCGCGAGCTTGTCACCTGGAACCTGTCCGAGGAAGGGTATGGGTGCGTCAGCGCATGCGACGGTCGGGAGGGGCTTGAGCAGGTGCGAAGCGAGGCGCCCGATTTGATTTTGCTTGATTTGATGCTGCCTGTGATGGGCGGTTTTGAAGTGGTCAAGGAGCTGCGCCGTGACGGCGTAGGGACGCCGATAATCATGCTTACCGCCAAGAACGAGGAAGCCGATAAGGTGATAGGCCTCGAATTTGGGGCGGATGACTATATCACAAAGCCTTTCGGCGTCCGCGAGCTCAAGGCACGTATCAAGGCTGTGCTAAGGCGCTACCGACCAGACGGTGACGTGGACGAGAGCGTAGCGAACGCCAGTTCGGCAAACGGAGACGTTATAGATATCGGCGACCTTGTGATTGACGTGCCGCGTCATGAGGTGACGGCAGGCGACGAAAGCGTGAGCCTGACGCTCAAGGAGTTCGAGTTGCTGCGCATCCTTGCAGAAAACCGGGGTATGGTGCTTACGCGCGAGCAATTGCTTGACAGCGTCTGGGGCTACGAGTATCTTGGCGAAACTAGGACGGTCGACGTGCATATCCGGTATTTGCGCAGAAAGCTGGGTGCCGCCGGCGAGCATATATCAACGGTTCGCGGCTTGGGATACAAAATGCTATGAGCTTCTGGCGAAGGCGCATATTCATATATTCGATAATAATAGTGCTGGCAAGCATGACGGTGGCGTTTGCTGTGTCGGCAGGCATCATCGTGGAGAACACGCTTGAGGACAAAAGGCGGGAGATGCAGAGGATATGCCTGCTGCTAGGCGCCGAGATAGCGGACGGGGCGGTGTCGGGTTCCGAGGCGGCTTTGTACGAATATGCTGTGCGTTGCGAGGAGTTTACGGGGTTTAGGGTCACATTGATAGACGGCTCCGGCGAGGTGCTTGCGGACTCGGCATCGGGCGAAAACTACATCCATATGCGCAACCATTCAAATCGCGAGGAAGTGGCTGAGGCGCTTGCGGGAGGGGTGGGGCACGCCCGCCGCGTGAGCGAGAGCTTTGGCCGTGAGTTCATATATACGGCTGTTCTGCAAGACCTTCCCGTCGGGGACACGATGGTCGTGCGTCTGTCCATTGAGGTGGACAAGGCGAGGATAGTCGCCGAGCATGCACGGGCGGCTGCGGCGGTTGCCATATCAATAGGTGTCGTGCTCGCGGTGGTGATAGCCGCATTCTATACGCGCAGGCTTACCCGTCCGATAAGGGAGATGGAGCAACAGCTTGCCGATACACTCGAAAAGAACAAGAAGGCAGAAAACATCCGCAAGGAGTTCGTCGCAAATGTGACGCACGAGCTAAAAACGCCGCTTACGTCTATATCTGGCTTTGCCGAGACATTGCAAGGCGGGGCGGGCGAGAATCCCGAGGCACGGGCTCGCTTCCTTGAGATCATATCTATCGAAGCGGCACGGCTGGCGCGTCTTATCGACGATACGCTTGTCATTTCGGATATTGAGAGCGGCCGGGACACCATGGAGCCCGGCGGCAGCATCGACATCAAGCAGGCGGTTGAGGATGTCCTTGAAGCGCTCCGACCTTTGGCCGAAAGCAATGGGGTGGAGCTGCGCTTCGAGATCCAGTACGAAATGCATATCGGCGGGGATGAGGGTCGCTTCAAACAGTTGATATTCAATCTGGCCGAAAATGCTATAAAGTATTCGGGGGATGGCAAGCATGTTTTCATCAAGGCAGTGAAAGAGGATGACGGGCGCATCTGCGTCAGCGTACGCGATGAAGGGATAGGCATCTTGGAGGAAGACATCCCGCGCGTCTTCGAGCGCTTCTACCGCGTGGACAAGTCGCGCTCGCGCGAGGCGGGCGGCACAGGCCTGGGGCTCGCCATAGTCAAACATATCGCCGCATTGTTCGGCGCCACGCTTTCCGTGGAGAGCGAAGTGGGCATAGGCAGCATCTTTATTATACGCTTCCCTTCGGAGTGAAAGGCGGGAGCCTAATACCCCAGCGCTTCGTCAACGATGATGACCTTTATCCTGTCCTTTGAAAACTGGCCTGTTATCAGGACGAAGCTATTGCAGATGCGCTGTTCGTGGTTGCAGTCCACGCACTTGCCAAACTCGGCGCAGGGCGTATCCTTGTTCAGCCTTTTGGCGTCCAAGGGCGCTACGAGCTGCCTCGTCCGCTCGATGGCAGCCTCGACATTCGCCACGATCTTGTTCTTCCCCACCACCATTATGACTTGCTCAGGCCCGTAAATCATGGGGGCCACGCGACTTCCGTTGCCATCGATATTGAAAATCTTGCCGTCCTCCGTCACCGCATTCACCCCTGTGATAAATGTGTCCGCCGAAAAGTTTTTCAGGTAAAGGGCACGTTTTTCCGCAGATGTGAGGCCAGGCTTGTGTTTGTCGTAAAAAACATATGTTCCCTCTCGCAGAAACTCAAACACGCCCATCTGCTCCAGAGTTACGGAATCCCCGCAACCAACGGTGGCCCCATCCGGTATAAGGGTGTGAAGCAAGTCCGCCAACTCGCACTTGCCGGCCACGAAATAGCCAGACATATTGTTGTTCCGCAAACCGCTCATGGTGTTTTGGATTGCCTTGTCCATTCTGCCTCCTTGCACATTATTCAGACATTTTTATGGCTGTTGAAACGGTGCCGGAACATCTGTCACGCCATCGGCTTTGTAGAGGCTGTACGTGGACATGATGACGTCATAGTATTCGACAATCCATTCTTCATGGCTATAGCCTTCGACTTCAAAAATCTTGTGCTTGCGGTCATCGTCCACTATCGCGACCTGCTTTCCGATTTGAACGGCGTTTGGTTTCGCGCTGTAGAATGAATATGTCCGCTCCCCCCATTCAAGCTTTGCGCCGTTGTCGAGCGTTTTAAGGCTCTCGTAGTTTGCTGATGACCCACACGCAGAAAGAATGCAGACCAACAGCACGAACGCCAATGCCAAAGCTATTTTTTTCATAAGCGAAAACCCTCCATAAGCATGAATTATACCATACAATCATACACCTTTTCGGTGCCTGCTGATGGCCTCCCAGATTGCACCGACCGCTATCATTTCACGTTTCCTCAACAATAATCATCCCATATGCCGCGTCTGTTTACAAATGCCGTCCCGTTTATGATCATATTGTGCGGGCCGTCGTGGATGACCGTTTTGATGCAATCCGCAAGACCTGAATTTTTCTCGAACAAACGCAGGTTGTCCGCAGACCTCTCTTTTATCGTCTGCGAAGATTTGATTTCGTACAGGTCGAGCCTGTCGCCATTCTCAATGATGAAGTCAACCTCTTTTTCGCGCTTGCTCGAATCCCGCCAAAAATAAGTGTTGTCCGACGGAAACCAGCCCCTGTTGTAGGCGGTTTTGTAGTACTCGGTGATTACCGCGTTTTCAAAGATCTGCCCGCGCTTGTCGTAGAGGTTCAGGGCGTCGGTAGCCTTGATGCCGAGCAGGCTGCAAAGCAGGCCGGTGTCGTAGAAGTAAAGTTTCGGCACCTTTGAAAATCGCAGGGCGGGCTTTTTCGTATACGCCTTGAGCCTGAATGCGATATAGCTCTCTTCCAAAATATTTAGCCACGAAGAAATCGTTCGCGAGTCCGTGCCTATCGCGTTGCCAATAGACGAGAGATTGACAGGGCTGCCGACGCTTGCTGCGCACAGCCTCATAAACTTGGTGAACTTTTCAATATTCTGAACACCCGTCTCCTCTCGCACATCCCTTTCCACATATGTCTTGATATAGTTTGGATAAAAGTCTGTAGGCTTTATGCCCCGAACCACCATTCGCGGGTAGTGCCCGGAAAATAGCCAGTCGTTTGTGTCGGTTGTGGGTTTCCCTGTCGATGCTATTTCCATGTCCGAAAAAGGAAGCAGCGACAATATGCCGACCCGCCCTGCCAATGACTGCGAGATGCTTTTCATCATCAGGAAATTCTGAGACCCCGACAGGACAAACATCCCTGCTCTGTCCTCCCCATCGACCAAGGACTGGATATAGGAGAACAGGTCGGGCGCATACTGGGCCTCGTCTATTATCGCAGGGCTGCCGAACCCTGACAGAAATCCTCTGGGGTCGGATATCGCAAAATCCCTGATGTCTTTTTCCTCAAGGCTGACATAGTGGTGACCTTGAAAAACGTGTTTGAGCAAAGTGCTTTTTCCGCTTTGTCGCGGACCCGTCAAATAGACGACTGGGAATGTGTCGGCATACTCCTTCAGCTTCGCAGATAATTTTCGTTCAATAATTGCCATCAATCTCACCTCATCGTTTAAAATTCAACATTACTGTTGGTTGAAATTATACAATGATATGGGTTGAAAATCAACAATTAAATGGGTTGAATTTCTACAATTGTAAGGGTTGAAAATTGACAATGATGGTGGTTGAAAATCAACAATCGTTTCCCGCAAAAAAGGCACCTTGCCCCGCTTGCACGCCCTTGTATTGCGCCTTAACTTTTTTGTTTATGTACACGGCAATCGCCTTTTGGGGGCATTTGTTGATGCAACGGTAGCACATGGTGCAATTGTCCTTGGCGACCACTTTTCCGTTCACGATTTCAAGGTTTTTCATGGGGCAGTTTGTCACGCAAAGTAGGCACGCATTGCAGTCCTCGTCAACCCAGACGCTTTTCAGCCCCCGCCTCTCAAACGCTGGGAAGAACATGCCCTGCGTCAGTCCAAAGGCACGCGAAAAGAGGTTGAAGCCACGTTTTTTCACGACGCCGCGCTGTATCTCGTCGCAGACGGCCTGCATTCTCTTGTGCGCCCGCGCCAAGTACTTCTCGACCTTTTTTTCGTCGTCCAGATGCAGAAACAAAAGGTTGCATACGTTATTGGGCATAGGGAAATGCTCTGCATATATCACCTGGGCGAAGCCACGCGGGAATATGTCGGTGAACGCCCTTGCCCCGTCGCCCGAAAAACACATCTGAGTGCAGAATAATATCAGCTTCTTGCCTTTCAGCGAGTCCATATGACGCTTGGCAAATTCGTGCATGACCCTCGGCACCCGCGAGCCATAGACCGGATAGCAAAACCCGATGACATCCTCCGTGTCCATCAACTGCCCAAAGTCAACCTCTTCCTCGATGGAGTGGCACGCAACGCCCATAGTGGTGCAAAACAGCTCGGCAATGTATTTGGAATTGCCAGTTCCGGAAAAATAAAACATTATCATGGTTCAAGTCCTTTCTATTCCTCGCCGAATAGCTTCGTTGAGGTATGAGTTTAGTGAAATACCGTCCATATGCGCCCTTTCTGATGCTTGGCGGTGCAGAGTTTTCGATATGCGCAGCGTGACGCGGCCGCTATACGCCATCGTTGCGGGGAAATCCACGTTCGGTTCAGGTATGGCAATGCCTTTTTTCAATGCAAAAGACAGCCATTCCCTCTTTGCCTCATCGAGATCGTGCAAGGCTTCTTCCGGCGTTGTCCCAAGAGATTCAACCGCTGGGATATCGAGCAGAAAAGCCCTATAGCCAACGAACCCGTCTTCGTGGAACGGCACGACGATGAATGGGTAGCCAAGCGCCATGTAGTCCTCAATCGATTTGGTCTTTGCTCGCATTGTCATTAGCAGCCTCGCCTCCCTCTTGCATCTCGATAACTTTTTCGATCCATCTGATTGCTCGCCTTACATAAACCGGCAGTATATGCGGCTTCTTCATCGGAATCGCATTTGGCTCCATGGCATTGATTACATCATACCTTGAATGTGAAACCGAAAAGTGGCTGCCGCCTGAATAATTCTTCACCTCGAACCCAAAAGATTCAAGCAGCATCTTCAATTCTTCAAAACTGACAGCGTTCGGATTGTTCCGACACCGTGCCAGCCGGTTTAGCTTACGGGTCATGCCTTTCCTTTCGATGACACCGTATATGGTGTCATAATATCACTTATCCAACAATTATGCAACTTTCTTATATTGCATAATATGGGATATAATAGCATATAATTAAATATGTGTCAACCTATATTTTTGAGAATTTCGTGGTAGCGTTTTGTCGCTGATTCGCTTGGATTTAAATGGTTAGGTTTGCCCCGGAGGGAAGCCTGTGCTATAGTCATTTTGCGTCGTGCCGCTGTTTTCTGCACCAGCGATTGAGAACGCGGATAGCCGATACGGAGTGCATTGCTTATAGCAAGCAACATGTGTGAGGATAAAGTCTATGGAGTACAAAACAAGGAGTTACCCATTGTTTGCGGCCTGTGGCCTCAACTGCGGCCTATGCCCACGTTATTATACGGAAGGGACATCGAGATGTCCTGGCTGTGCCGGCGAGGGTTTTTCGGAAGTACACCCTGCATGCGGGGTTTTGTCATGCTGTCAACGAAAAGGCATGGAGTATTGCTTTGAATGTGGGGAGTATCCTTGCGAGAAATATGACGGTGCGGGAACGTCCGACTCGTTTGTCTCACATAAAAACCGTATGCGGGATTTAGAGAAAGCAAAACAGCTCGGCATTGACGCATACAAAGTTGAACTGAATGAAAAAGTGAAGATATTAGAGGAATTGTTGGAATACTATGATGATGGGCGGCGTAAAGGGTTTTATTGTTTGGCAGTCAATCTCTTGGATTTGCATGATATAAAAACTGTTATGGAGCAGGTGGCTGTTGAAGTGGACCCGCAGATTTCCGCAAAGGAAAAGGCTGCAATTGTTGTCGGTCTGTTTCAGATGGCGGCCGATGAAAAAGGCATTGACTTGAAATTGCGTAAGTAGAATGATGCCAATGGGGGTCGGTGCGGAATCATTAAAAGGGGATTAAAATGCCAGTGGTCAGGTGGGTAATGGGCGGGATCCGTGGTATGCTGACCCTGCATTGTTTATGATAGGTGAGGTATGAAATGGCAAGAATAATTTTAACTGGCGGCAATGAGGGGATCGGATTTCATATGGTGTCGCAGTTTCTGAAAGACGGACATATGGTTGCGGTGCTTGATTTGAAATTGGATAACTTGAATGAATTGAAGGGAAAACACACAGATACCCTCTCGCTGTTTGAATGTGATGTCAGCGATCCTCAAGCAGTCGTTCAAAGTGTAGACAACACGTTATCCGCTTTTGGCGGCATCGATTATGCGATACACAATGCTTGCAAATGCCAGTTTGCCAACTTTGAAGATACTTCGGACAATGATTACAGGAGCGTTTTTGATGTGAATTATCACGGTGCAATAAACATGACAAAAGCTGTTCTGCCAACCATGAAAGAGCAATCTGGCGGGCGGATTTTTTTAACCTCGTCCGGCGTCGGCGTTATGGGGTTCGCAAATATAAGTGCATATGCGTCGAGCAAGGGGGCTCTTAAGTCGCTTGCCAAGTGTATGAATATCGAGTATCAAAATACAGGCATTACATTCCACCTCATACACCCGCCGCTTACCAAGACGGCATCGGCAAAGCCGTTGCCTGTTCCGGAAGAATTCAAGGCTGACCCGCAAAAAGTAGGAACTGGCATCGCCAAGAATATCCACAAGAAAAGATTCGTCATATGCCACTCGTTCGCACAGCGATTGCAAACCGGAATGGCATATTTGTTCCCGATAAGACTGGGGCGATTTATGAGCAAAATGGCAGGGGAGTTTGTATAATTGTTTATAGTTGTGGAGGGCTGTTATGGCGAAACCTAAAAGGACTTTGATAAACTGGCTTGGGCTGCTCGGAGTGGCGAGCTTTGTCTCGTATGCGGCGGCGGTCGTGTTTGCCCCGCTCGCCTATCCGGGATATGACTGGCGAAGCCAAGCGGTCAGCGATTTGATGGCGGCGGATGCGCCGTCGCTCACCCTTTGGAATCAGTTGTCGAGCGTGTACGGCGTGGGCGGCGTTGTTTGCATTATGATGGTCTGTGTTGCCATTCAAGGCAAATGGAGCAAGGCGCTGCGGCTGGGGATTTACCTTTTTGCGACCATGTGGTGGGTGTCTGTTGTCGGCTATGCCGCATTTCCCCTGTCCGAAAGCGGAACTGGCGGAGCGATGTTCCAGGATGCCATGCACACTGCCGTAACAGTGGCGGTTGTCGTGCTTTCCATCATATCCCTTGTCCTGATAATGATTGGCGGATATCGCAAAAAGCGGTTTGTCTCGCTCTCCATATATGCAACGATAGCCTTGGCCCTTATGTTTGCAGGAGCGATAGGTACAGGCGTTGCACCGCCGGAGTATTTTGGCCTGTTCCAGAGGTTCAGCAATCTGATTGCAGCAAACGGTTTTACGATGGTATTGGGGCTGTATTTGTTTATGGGGAAACTCGATAATGATGCTTTATAGAAAACCGCGACAAATATTGTGAATTATGCAGGCTGCGATACGAGGAGAAAATCAATGAACATCATAACCGTGACAAAAGACAATTTGGAGCAAGAGCACATCTGTTGTGCTATTTCAAACAACAAGGACATTCAAGTTTCGTCGAAAAAATCATGGCTTGCGGAACGTTTTGACGATGGGCTTGTTTTCAAAAAAGGCGATGTGCGGGGCAAATGCTTTATCGAGTACATACCGGCTGAAAAGGCGTGGTGCCCAATCGAAGCGGAAGGCTATATGTTCATCGACTGCTTTTGGGTGTCGGGGCAATTCAAGGGGCAGGGCAGCTCAAACCTGCTTCTCGAAGAATGTATAAAGGACAGCAAGGAAAAGGGCAAAAAGGGGCTTTGCGTCCTGTCATCAAAGAAGAAAATGCCGTTCCTGTCCGACCCCAAATACTTGAAGCACAAAGGCTTTGCGGTTGCGGATACGGCGGAGCCATATTATGAATTGATGTATCTGCCATTTGACGCAAACGCTGCAAAGCCAAGGTTCAAGGCATCTGCCAAAGCGCCGAAAATCAATAAGCAAGGCTTCGTCTTGTACTACGCCCATCAATGCCCGTTCACGGCAAAATATGTGCCGATGATTGAAGATATGGCGAAATCAAAAGGCGTTCCCTTTGTGGCAATACGATATGAGACAGCTGAAGAAGCACAAAACGCGCCCGCCCCGTTCACGTCATACAGCCTGTTTTTTGATGGCGAGTTTGTCACTAATGAAATCCTGTCCGACAAAAAGTTTGAGAAGCTGTTGAGTGAAAAAGGGCTGGCCGCACGGGAATGAATCCTATCGAGGTGCAAGCGTGATTGAGGTCAAAATCGTTGAGAGCGGTAAGAGGGATTTTTTGGAGCTACTTTTGCTGGCTGACGAATCGGAATCCATGATTGAAAGATATTTGGAACGGGGCGAGCTTTTCGCCTTGTACGATGGCGGCTTGAAAAGCGTCTGCGTTGTCACGCAGGAGAGCGACGATGTGTGCGAGCTAAAAAACATAGCCACGTATGAGCAGTGGCACGGCAAAGGGTATGGAAGCAAGCTTTTGGAACACGTAATTCTGCATTACAAGGGCAAGTACAAAACGATGCTTGTTGGCACGGGCGACGTGCCAAAGGCATTGCGGTTTTACCAGAAAAACGGTTTTGAGATTTCTCACAGGGTTGAGAATTTCTTTACGGACAATTACGACCATCCGATGTTTGAGGACGGCGTTCAGTTGGTGGATATGGTATATTTGAGGCGAGAGGCTTAATCGTATAATCAATCCAAGAGTATGTGGGAGGGGCAATTTCGTGACAGAGGGACAAAGAAAAGACTTGCTTGCAGTAATAATAACCTTTGTTGTGGTGCTGCTTGGAGTTCTATTTGTAGGGTGGGTCAATAGTCTGGCTCAAAGCATGCCCTTTGCACTGCGACTGGTTTTGCCGATTGTGGTCTGGTGGCCTATGCTGATCCCTGCAATGCTTTTCATGCGTCGCGACAAGGAAACAGCGAAAGATATTGGTTTTGCAAAAGAAAAGGTTTTGCGGCAAATCTTGGCCGGCGTGTTGGTCGCCATCGGCTCGCTCGCCATTTTTATCGTGCTGCCTGCACTTTTCGGGTTTCAGACGGGTTATGTGGGAAGCGTAGACGCCCTCAGCATCCTATACCAGTTTCTCTACATGATGTTGGCGGTCGCCCTTGTCGAAGAAATCATTTTCCGCGGGCATTTGTTCAAAAAGCTATTCGACATGACGGATTCAAAGTGGTTCGCCATCATTGCTTCCTCCGCTCTCTTTGGCATTCTCCACATCTTTAGCGGGGGCTTTCTGCAAATAATCCTGACAGCAGCCATGGGGATTTACTGGTGCGTTTGCAGGGAAAAAATCAAACATTGCACCTTGCTTGCCCTAATTGTCGCACACGCCCTGCACAATACGATTCACCCAATCATCACGGCACTTTTCTTTGGGTGATTTTGTATCGACACAGACGCAAACGTGCGTTCAGAGATGTCATTATCGCTACCGGTTATCGCGTGCAATCGCAGATAGCAACAAGATTCCGACGTTGGGCGGCCGCGCGGCTGCACGAATACATCCAAAAGGGCTTCACCCTTGACGATGAACGGCTAAAGCAGGGCGGCTTCCGTTATTTCCGCGAACTTTTGCAGCGTATCCGCGACATACGAAGCAGCGAGCGGAACTTTTATCAGCAAGTCACGGATATCTATGCCACTGCGATATCACCAAAGACGATGTGAAGATTGCTAAGAACTATCTTTCTGAGGGGAGTGAGAGACTGTGTTTGGAGAGACCGTTTTTTCTCGTGCAAATCACTTGAAATGCACGAGAATTTATTATACAATGTGGGCATAGATGAAGGAGGGGTTTGAAATGGCTGATACAATTAACGTAACAATCAGGCTCGACAGAGATGTCAAGGAGCAGGCGGAGCAAATGTTCAACGATTTTGGCATGAATCTGTCAACGGCGTTCAATATCTTTGCCCGCCAATCTTTGCGGCAGGGAAAGATTCCGTTTGAAATACACGACCCATTCTATAGCGAGAAGAACCAAGCAGAACTAAGCCGCAGGATTGCCGATGCGGAGAGAGGCAGAAATCTCAAAATGCACGAAATAATTGAGGTGGGGGATGAATAAGATATGGCATGACAAAGCGTGGGATGAATATATCTCATGGCAGAGGGAAGATAGAAAGACGCTGAAGCGCATAAACGAACTCCTCAAAGACATCGACCGCCAACCATTCACTGGCATTGGCAAGCCGGAGCCCCTAAAGGGTGATAGGCAAGGCTATTGGAGCAGACGTATTGACGAGACAAACCGAATAGTATACAAGGTTGAACAGAGTCAGATTGTCATCGTCCAGTGCGGGGGTCATTACGGCGACTGAATCGATGGCTCTTGTCACAGGAGAAACCCCAGTGTGGAAATGCCCAAAATGCGAACGTCAGTTTACAAAAACCAATCAAGACCACTATTGTGGCAAGATTGCGACCATTGACGATTACATAGCGGCCCAGCCCGAGGATGTCCGCCCCATTCTCGCCAAGATACGCGAAACCATCCGTGCCGCCGTGCCCAACGCCACAGAAAAAATCTCATGGAATATGCCCACCTTTCACCAAGGCGAAAACCTCATACACTTCGCCGCCTTCAAAAACCACATTGGCCTTTACCCCGGCAGCGAAGCCATCGCCGTTTTTGCGAACAGGCTTGCGGGGTATAAGACTAGCAAGGGAGCGGTGCAGCTGCCGATAGACAAGTCGATTGACTATGCGCTTGTTAAGGATTTGACAGAGTGGCGGGTGGGGCAGGTGGCGGGCAAGCAAGGCAGTCAACCCATAGTGAGCAACGTGCAAAGCCCAATCTGAGCTCGGATTTCACCCACGAATACGACCATTTACAAATGATTGTCCGCGGGCTATTGCGTATTTCGTACGATTATTCGTATAATCAATAATACTGGCAGGGCTGTCATTTGAAGGGAGGCTATGAATGCTGTACGAGTTTGCTTTGTCCACGCCGCGTGAGGGGTTTTATGATGTCACAGGGCAGGTGCGCGAGGCCGTCAAGGGGAGTGGAGTTGGTGACGGGATTGCGGTGGTCTATTGCCCGCACACGACGGCGGGGATGACGATAAACGAAAACGCCGACCCCGACGTGTTGCACGATCTGCTCATCGGGTTGGAAAGGGCGTACCCTGACCGTGCTGAGTTCCGGCATGTGGAGGGCAACAGCGCGGCACATTTGAAAGCGAGCGCGGTGGGGTCTTCCGTGACGGTAATCGTGGAGAGGGGCAGGCTTGTCCTCGGCACATGGCAGAGCATTTATTTCTGCGAGTTCGACCCGCCGAGAAGCCGGAAGTTTTTCGTTGCTGCTTTGCCGGTCTAGTCCAACACTTAGTCGGTGGATTAGCGAAAGCGGGGTAGGGAATTAGCCATGGCGAAAAAAGTGGACACGAGGACAGCCGAGGAAAAACGCAGCTATACAATGAGCCGTGTCAGAGGCAAGGGGACCTCGATAGAGGTGTTGCTTCAAAAAGCTTTGTGGCATAGGGGCATAAGGTATAGGAAGAATTACCGCAAAGCCCCTGGCTCGCCCGACATCGCCATCGTGAAGCACAAGATAGCGATTTTTTGCGACGGCGAGTTTTGGCACGGCAGGGACTGGGGGCAGAAAAAAGACAAATTCAAAAGCAACCGTGAATACTGGGTTGCAAAAATTGAACGCAATATCGAGCGTGACAAGCGTTCCACGCGGGAGCTTTTTGAGCAGGGCTGGAAGGTCTTGCGTTTTTGGGAGACGGATATCATGTCAAACGTCGATGCCTGCGTGGGCCAGGTGGAGATGCTGATTCGGGCTGTCGAGGGCGGAAGTCTGTATTCCGACTTTGTCAAGTTTGAGCGCCCCTTGATGGTCGCCGAGGATCCGGGCGGAGGCTACTCGGTGAAACAGATTGACGAGCAGAAGACAATGTTAGGTGCGGATGGCGAATAATGTGGTACTATGACCATATAACATAGGAGGGTTGATAGACTATGAAAATGCAAAACGAGATGGTGGACAGGCTTGCCGGCGCCATACCGTTGCGTGGCTCGGTGCGTGTCTATACGGGAGAGCCTGTGCCGGAGGAGAAGCTGAGCGACATAAGGGAATTTATCGACGGGCTTGCCGTCCCGTTCGAGCACAATACAAGGTTCGACATTTTCACTGCGGAGCTTGGAAGAAAGCTTTACAACAATGGGATAAACCCGCCGACAAATATTGCGATGCTTTCGCAGACCGACTTGGTCTCTGTCTCGAAAACGGGGTTCGTTGGCGAGCTATTATTGCTTCATGCTACGAGTTTGGAGCTTTCGACTTGTTGGTTCGGCCACTATAAATTGTCCGAGGTCGGGAGGTATGTGCCGGGCATCGCCACCGAGGAGAGGATAAAGGAGTCCAACTTGGGCTACGGTTATGGCAAGGTGGTGGACGTGGGCGAACGCGTCATCTGCGGCACGCCGGTCGGCTACAGGGACGGGGAGAAGAAGCGTCTTTTGGATATTGTTGCGGGGAAAATCAGTGCCAACAGGAAACCGATAGAGGCGCTTTTGGAAAACCCTGAGCTTGCGCCCAATATCCCCGATGACATCGCCTCCGCCTTGGATCTTGCGAGGCTCGCTCCTTCCGCGGGCAATATGCAGATGTGGCGGTTCGGGCTGAAAGACGACTTCAAGACGGTGACGGTCGCCAAGCCCGTGGGCTACAAACACTTCAAATGGGAGCACCCCGACGTCGATATCGGGATATGCGCCGCCCACCTCTGGCTCGGCCTGCTCCAAAAAGGATACGAGCCGAGTGTCGATGTCGCAATGGACGAGGACCGTGCGCTTTGGTCGTTCGGTGTTTAGTGGAATAATGAATAGATTTATTGTTTTTGAGGGCTTGGATGGCGCCGGAAAGTCAACCCAGATCAAGATGCTGACGGATTATTTGGCGGAAAGGGACGCGAGTTTCGAGTTCCTGCATTTCCCCAGGCTTGGCGAGGGAATAATTGGCGACATGATTGCGAGGTTTTTGCGAGGGGAGTTTGGAGCCGCCGAGGACGTCAATCCCTATCTGGTCGCTCTGATCTATTCTCAGGATAGAAACGACGCCAAGCGGTTTTTGCTCGATTGCATAGGCAAACACCACTACCTGATTGTGGACAGATATGTGCATTCAAATATCGCATACCAATGTGCAAAAGTTGCCGACGAACGTCAAAAAAACGAGTTGCGGGACTGGATACTCAAGCTGGAATACGAGCACAATTCTTTGCCCAAACCCGACATTACAATATACCTGAAAGTCCCGTTTGAATTTACCGAAAAGACCTTGAAAGGCAGCAGGGAAGGGCAGGATCGGGATTACTTGAAAGGCTGTTCGGACATTCACGAAAGCGATTTGGAGTTGCAGAAAAATGTCGAAAAAGAGTACCTTAAACTTGGCGATTTTGACCCGGACTTCAAGATAATAGACTGTGGTGGCGAGGATGGACGGCTACTGGAACCGACCGAAATCAGCAACAATATAATTCAATTATTGACCGAAAAAAATCTTATCAATCATTCTTCGTCATCCGATTGATTTTTACGACTGCCTGTACGCATCACCCGCTCGATGACGGCAAAAACGAAGGTGGTGATGCCAAACGCCAAGAATAGCCCCGGAATGATGGTGCCGAACCAGTGCAACACTGCGATAAACCAACTCACCCTGTCGCCGTCCTGCACCTCAAGCATTCTGGCGTGTGTGATGCCAATCGCCGTCGCGACCAAGACGATTATTATTGTGATCAAATATGCGGTAAAGTACGGCGGCCCGATAAGAGCGGTCTGGGCCAGTGCGCGTCTTTGGCGCTTGGTTTTCTTGTCCGTCATGGTTTTGACCTCCACTGATATTTTATATTGTGCGCGGCGCGATATGTCAAGCAATTGTTGGAAGTACGAGCCTAAATGAAATCAAAGTGAAATCTAAGCTATATGATTTTTTGGAGGATCAGTTCGTCGAGAATGGGCAGGTCGGCGCCGAGCCATTTGACGGAATGGATTTCCGTGCGGTCAAGCCATAGGGCAGAGCTGTGTTCGAGCAATTGAATTTCGCTGTTTGGGGCGAGGGCACAGAGGTAGCATCGCATGGATATGTGGGACTTTGGGTATTCGTATTCGGTGGTGGCGAGGTAGCGGTCTATGTCGATTTCCGCATCGAGCTCCTCTTTGATCTCGCGGACGAGCGCAGCCTCCGGCGTCTCGCCTTCCTTTATCTTGCCGCCAGGAAACTCCCACCACCCCGCATAGTCGCCATGCCCGCGTTGCGTGGCAAGGAGCTTTCGGTTTTGGATTATGACCGCCCCGGCGACGTGGACGGTGGGTTTGGGTTCATTCATTAACATGGCAATATAATACCATGCTTTGCGATGCTATTGTCCTAATGCCCTATGAATATGTGTCAGCAAAAAAGGCTTGACTACATTGTCAATATATGTTAAATTATTAAATAATAGCCAATTGACACCCTGCAATGTAGGGGTTATAGTATAGGAGGCATATGTGGACAAAAACAAAAGAGCGTTTCTCCATTCGCGGCAGTTTGACAGCATCTGGGCAGTACTTGATTTGGATGACGATGACCTTCGCAGTCTGCAGAACGAAATCGTCAGGAACCCCGACAAAGGGAAGGTGATTGCAGGCACGGGTGGCTTACGCAAGATGCGCTTCGGGAGATGGGATAGAGGCAAAAGAGGCGGATTTCGAGTGATATACATGGATCTTTCCGCATACTCGTTTGTATATCTGCTGATGGTTTACCCGAAAAGCGAAAAAGATACGCTGACGGCTGCAGAGAAAAAGGTCTTGCGGTCGATAAGCAAAGCAACGGTCGAAGAATTCAAGAAACGTGAGGTGCAATGGTAATGAATATGACAGGGTACGAGAGCAAGACGTTTGGCGAGGTTTTGATTGATGCCGCGACCGATATGCTGGAGCATGCCGAAGGGAAGCGCAAGTTGCGAATGGATGTTCTGGAGATTGAGCCGGTTCCGCTGTACTCACCGAATACAATCAAGGCACTCCGAAAAAGGCTGTGCTTGCCGCAGACGGTGTTTGGCAGCGTGGTTGGCGTGTCGGGAAAGACCATAGAGGCATGGGAGGCAGGGACGCGAAAGCCGAGCGGTTCGGCAATGAGGGTGCTTGCCGAACTGGATACAAATCCGGGCTATATAGGCAAAATAGTCCGCGTCAAGAGCGTAGGCATACAACAATAGGGCTATTGTAGTAGATTGGTTGATGAAGTGAGAAAGTCGCATCGCCTTACGGGAAGCGAAAGCTCCAATTTCTTTGACAGGGTCTATGAGGTCGTGGCGCGAGTGCCGCATGGTCGCGTCGTCTCCTATGGGCAGATAGCCCGTATGCTCGGAAGCCCTCGTGCCGCCCGCACCGTAGGCTGGGCGTTGAGCGTCTGCCCGGAACACCTGCCTTGGCAGCGCGTCGTAAAATCCGACGGCTCCATAGCCGGCGGCGGTTTTGCCGAGCTGCGGCGTGCCATGCTAGAGGAGGAGGGCGTGCCGTTTTTGCTCGATGGGTGTGTGGATATGGATGCGTGCGAGTGGGACGGCGGTGAGGTGTAATAGTAGCTGCTCAGGGACTGCAGGCATAATTGCTTTGTTGCTTGGCACAGCCGTGATTTTTTGAGGATGGAGGGGAACGATGTACGAATTTCGCAATCTTGAAAACGTCGGTTTGGATGACATCACAGATACATGGAACAGGGCTTTTTCAGACTATGTCGTTCCGTTGGAGATGACGCTTGAGAGCGTGGACGCCTACCTAAAGGTCACGGGCGTGGACAGGCGTCAATCCTACGGCACATTCTGCGGCGGCGAGCTCGTCGGTCTGCTGCTGAACTCGGTGGACACTTTCAGGGGTAGCCTTGCCGCCTATGACGCAATGACAGGGATTGTCCCAGAGCATCGCGGCAGGGGACTTTTTTCGCAAATGTTTGAATACACAAGAGACAGCCTGAAAGCGGGCGGCATCACGCACTACTACCTCGAAGTCATCACCACAAACGAAAGAGCCCGCTCGATATATACAAAGAAAGGCGGAAAGATACTTAGGGAGCTCGCGTTTGTCAAAGGGCGGGTGAGCGGCGATGCTGCCTCATGTGGCGGCGCCTTGGTCGGCGGTGCCAGATCTGATGATGCCCCTGCCGGGTTTGCGGTGAAAACTCTGCCGCTGTCGGAGTTCATATCGAAGTTCCCATTGGACTTAACATCGGATTCCGCCTCGGAGTTCCCAAGCGAGGAATTGTGCAATTACGAGCCGACCTTCGGGAATCGTCTCCGCTCACTGTATCGAAACATCGCCGACTACAACGTCGCATATATAAATGAAGATAGCAAGAAAACGGCTGTCGTGTACAGTAGCGCCGGAAGAATCCCGCAGATAGTGTTCGGTGGGGCAGGGGGCGGCGCAGGTGCCGCTACTGACGCAGATGCCGATGCAGGGACTGCTACCAGTGCCAATGTTGTTGCCAGAGCCGACGCAAAACACTCCCTTCACGCAATCCTTGCCCATCTGTCCGGCATGTTCGAGACCCTAAGCATTTCAAACATCCCCACCACTGAAACGGCACTAATAAGCGAGTTGCAAAACCTCGGTCTTGCCATCTCCGTCAAGCAGTATGAAATGTGCATAGAGCTGTGAGCGTATTCGGACATATGCAGAAGGGAGAATAATTGCTAAAGATAAACAGAAAAAGCATCATCGTCTTTGACGTGGAAACCACAGGCTTGCCCGACGGATCTGATTATAAATCCACTTGCGGCCATGAGATTTTGCAGCTTGCAATAATAGATGGGACAGGAACACTACTAATGAATGATTTCTTCAAACCGGTTGGTAAGAGTTCATGGGATGAAGCACAAAAAATTCATGGAATAGCATCTGAAGATGTGCGAGACAAACCCGCAATTAGCGAGTTGAGAAACACGATTCAGCACCATATAGATTCTGCGGAATTGCTTGTTGCATACAATCTGCGTTTCGACGTAATGTTCTTGCGTGCCATAGAGATATCGTTTGCGGGCAAATACTGCTATGATGTTATGAATGAGTTTGCAAAAAGGCACGGTGACAAGGGCAAACACAGATTAAGGCAATATGTTTCACTGAGAAAATGTGCGGCATATTATGGCTATGATTTGGCTGATGCACACAATGCAGAAGCGGATGCAAGAGCAACACTGCATTGCTTCTTGAAATTGCATGAGGAGAATTAGAAAATGGCTGAAAGCAGCAGTAAGGCGAAAAGAGAATCGGTAGCTTCAAAACCGTCTTCGAAGGCGAAATCTCTGTGGGCGAAAACACCTTCACCTTTCTTCAATACAGAGTGGCCGGAAGGTAGTTGGCTTCCTTTACACAAGCATATGTCCGATGCTGTGGAGATTGCGAAACTTCTTTGGGAACGCTGGGTTTCGGAGTCTGCCAAACGAACAATAGACGATGATTTGAAGACAGCGCAAACCATATTTCTTTTTCTCGCAACAGCACATGATTTGGGAAAGGCAACACCGGAATTCCAGAGCAGGAACGAGATATTGCGAAGAAACGTTGAACGATCCGGATTGCAGTTCAACCAAACATCAGCAAACAAAAAAATCCCACATAGCATTTCAAGTCAAGTGATATTGCAAGATTTTCTAATGGGCACAGAGAATGGCTTTCCAAAGGGCGTTGCAGAAACTTTCGGTGTAGTGATAGGCGGTCATCACGGCATGAGTCCGTCAACAGGGCAATTGAATGATGCTGTGAGTTTTTCAAATAACACAGGATTTGGCGATTTGGAGTGGGTTGCCGTGCAACGGGAGCTTACAGGATATGCAATCGAGCTGTCAGGTATCGATTTGGATGCAATAAAAAATCTTGAGTTGAGCATTCCAGCACAGGTGGTTCTGACAGGACTCGTCATCATGGCAGATTGGCTTGCAAGCGACGATGAACTGTTTCCGCTTGAGAGCATTGAGTTTCCACGCAACGATGCGTCTGAAACCTATGCGGAAACTGCGTGGAAAATCCTTGAGTTTTCCCCTCGCTGGAAACCCGAACGCGTTTGGAGCGTACTATCGGCCGAAGAATTCTTCCATTCGCGCTTCAATGCTTCTGAAATGGTGGAACCACGACCATTGCAAGTCGCATCGCTTGAAATATCGAGCAATTTGCGTAAGCCGGGGATAATAGTAATAGAGGCTCCTATGGGAGAAGGAAAAACGGAAGCAGCATTGATGGCCGCCGAAGTATTGGCCGCAAAAACCGGCCGTAGCGGACTGTTTTTTGCGTTGCCGACACAGGCAACAACAGATGGGCTGTTTCCAAGGCTTCTTAAATGGATAGGCACATTAAGCAATGAGAACCATACGATAACGCTTGCACATGGCAAGGCAAAATTCAACGAGGATTACAAGGGGCTTGCAAACCTTTCTTTTGGAATAAATGTTGCGGATGAGGACAGCGAAGGAAAAAGTTCGTTTCAAAACGCTATTGTGCACGAATGGTTTCGAGGGCGCAAAAAGGGAATACTTGCGGACTTTGTTGTTGGCACGATTGATCAGGTGTTGATGGCAGCTTTGAGGCAAAGACATCTTGCATTGAGGCATCTCGGTCTCGCCGATAAGGTGGTTGTTGTTGATGAGTGTCATGCGTATGATGCTTACATGAGCCAATATTTAGAGCGGGCATTGCACTGGTTTGGAGCGTATGGAGTCCCAGTAGTTATATTGTCGGCGACACTGCCTGGACAAAAGAGAAAAGCAATCGTTGACGCTTATCTCAATAAAAAGCCTGCGGTGCCGGCATCCCCGTGGGAGCTACCGCAGGCCCAAGACGATAAAGACATCGAAGATGAGTGGTACAATTGTCGAACATACCCATTAATCACATATTCGGATGGCGAGGAGCTTTTTTTCAAAGAAGTTGAGGCATCCGGTCGGAACACGGAAATAAGCATAGAGTTTCTAAGCAAGGAGGATGAGGTATGTCTGCCACAAATCATCGAGAAGTATTTGGTCAATGGGGGGTGTGCCGGCGTCATACGCAACACCGTGAGAAGTGCCTGCGATACTGCAATTGCGTTGGAGGCGACATTTGGGGAAGAAAATGTTGAGCTGTATCATGCCCATTTCATCAGCTCGGAAAGGATAAAAAAAGAAGAAGATCTTCGCAGAAAGCTGGGACCACAAGGAGAAAGGCCGGACAAGGTAGTCATTGTAGGGACTCAAGTGTTGGAGCAGTCATTGGATATAGATTTTGACATATTGATCACAGATATTGCTCCCATAGATCTTCTCCTTCAGAGGATGGGTCGGTTATTCCGGCATGAACGAAATGACAGGCCGGAAATGTTGAAAGAAGCGAGGTGTTTGGTGTTGGGCGCTTGGGATGACGAAGTCGCCCCGGAATTTGATCGGGGTAGCGAGGTTATATACGGAAGATATTTGCTAGAAGCGACTTTTGCCCGGCTGAAATCTGTCAGCACAATCAAATTGCCAACCGACATACCAGCACTTGTGCAGGATGTCTATCAACAGGAGGGGCCAACCATTCCAGAAGGGTGGAGGCAGGATATCAAGGCCGCGAACAATGAGCATGAAAACCAGATTAGTTGCAAGATATCAAGGGCTGAGAGTTTTCGCATCCGAAGGGTTGATGAAGCCAAGACATTGATAGGCTGGCTGTCTACTTCAGTCGGCGACAGTGATTCAAAAGGGGAGGCAAGCGTCCGTGACACAAGCGATTCATTAGAAGTCATCGTTGCACAAAAAACTGCAGATGGTCACATAGAAATGCTGCCTTGGGTATGCGAGAATACCACGATACCTGCCGGTTTTGTCCCTGATGAACTGGCCGAGCGGCTTGCTGGGTGCACTGTGAACCTTCCATCCATCATGTGTGCGCCATGGATGATCGACAAAGTGATAGAAGCGCTTGAAAAAAAAGCGCTTCCGCATATTGGGGGTTGGCAGAACTCACGCTGGCTAAAGGGGGCATTGGTGTTGCTTCTGGATGAAAAATATGAAGCAGAGCTTTGCGGATATGTGGTAAGATATACAAGAAAGTGGGGTCTGTCCGCAGAAAGGGTTGACACGAATGACGGTAGAGAAAAAGTATAATCTTTTGTATGAGCCTTGGATAATGGTGATCGACGATGCAGGGCGGAGACAAGCCGTCTCGATGTTAGATTTATACAAAAATGCACATAATTACAAGGCGTTGACAGGCGAGTTGCCGACCCAGGATATTGCGATTCTTCGTATGCTGCTGGCTGTGATTTATGCGGTGTTCATAAAAATTGATGCTACTGGAAGGTGTGTTGCGCCTGACAAGGTGCCGGATATGTTTCAACTGTGGAAGTCTTTGTGGGGGCGGGGAAATTTCCAATATGAAAAGATTGAGCAATACCTTAAGTTCTATGAGGATCGGTTCTTTTTGTTTCATCCCGAGACACCGTTTTTTCAGGTTGCAGGCTTGCGCACTAAGGATGGGGATACGAACCCTGTCACACAGATCATTGCGGATGTACCCAGCAGAGCGGTCAAGCGCTTTTTCTCAAACCGGCTGGGACGCGAAGTGGGCCAGCTGAACTTTGACGAGGCTGCAAGATGGCTGATAAATCTCCACGCATGGGATTATGCAGGCAAAAAAGCATCCACCGTGGGGGGCGACCCAAACGGAGGCGGCACTGGCTGGCTTGGCAAGCTCGGCGTGGTATATTTGACGGGAAACAGTGTTTTTGAGACGTTGCTTCTCAACATGGTGCTTGTCGATGACAATACGATCATTCCCCTTGGATCGCCTTGTTGGGCATATGACAGCAAGACCCCGGCAAAAGCCAATGTTCGCCCAAGGGGTTTTGTTGATTTGCTGACATGGCAATCAAGGCGCGTGTTGCTGTTTGAGAACGAAGGTGTTGTCGATGGGGTGCTATCATCGTACGGTGACGTGTTTGACAAAGAAAACACATTTGAGGAGCAGATGTCCGGGTGGCATATCAGTTCTGAGCCGTCTTTGAAAGACAAATATATTCCAAATACCTTGAACAGGGAGCGCAGCATTTGGCGGGACCTAAGTTCCTTGTTGCCATTTACGTCCGAAAACATAGCAAACATACAACCTGGCGTTGTCAGGTGGCGAGGGTCGCTTCAGGCTGAAAACGCTGTCGATGTTGATGCCGTGAACATTGCGGTCGTCGGCATCGAGTGGGGCAAGAATATGGGGGTCATCGATGAACTGATTACCGACCGTCTGACATTCAATGCGAATCTGCTTACGGATTTGGGGCAACATTGGCTTCCGCATATTCTGGATGCGCTGCAAAGCACAGATGCCTGTATTCGTGTGCTTGGCGACCTTGCAAGGGATTTGGCAAAATCTGCGGGGGCCTACAGCGAAGACAAAAAACTGATGGAAGCCGCAGGGAACGCAATCAAAGAGGAAGCCTACTCGTTTTTCGATTTGCCGTTCAGAAACTGGCTTGCATCGATTTCAAGCATTTGCGACGATCGTGACAAACGATGTGCGGAGTGGAAAGCCTTTGTACGGGACTCCATTCTTCGGATGGGTACGAAGCTGGTGTCGGAGTGTGCCGATGCAGCATTGGTAGGGCGCGACTCAAATCTTAATGGCCCTAATGTTTTTTCCTTGTTCAAAAGCAAGGTATTCAAAGAAATACCGACACAAACCCTGGAAGGAGGTCAGGATGGCTGAAATATCAATACGAGAGTCTGTCCGCAGCTTTGTGAAATGGAAGGCTGAGGTATTGTCTGACGACTCCCCATATTCCAAGGCGATGATGGCAAAGCTTCGTCAAGGGGTTGGGAAGCAGATGGAAAGCAGGCCCGATGTCTGGGATATCGTGCTGGATGGCTTGGATGAGAGGCTGCTCAGCCTTGACGGAAGGATTTCTGCCCCGGAGAAAGCGATATATACCGCTTTGACGCTATACGCCGTACACCAACAGGGCAAAAGCGAATCTATGAACCGAGGAAATGACTCGTTCGGGGCGGCAATAAAAAAGCTAAGAGACCCGGATGGCGGCAATGCTCAATCCATAAAGCGGCGTTTTGATGCAATTGTCACAGCGAACGGATATACCGAATTGTCGTTCTATGCCAGGGGCATGGTCCAGCTGTTGAAGTCAAAGGATATCCCTTTGGACTATGGACTTTTTGCCGCCGACCTTTATGGGCTTGGTTTTCCCGATACGAAAAGCAGGGTGTTGCTTCGGTGGGGCGAGGATTATTACAGAAAAGGAACAGTAGAAAAGAGTAAAAAGGAGGAGTCTGCAAATGAGCAATAGCAAAATGTATATTGATTTCCATGTGATTCAGACGGTACCGCCAAGCTGCGTCAACCGCGATGACACGGGAAGTCCCAAAACTGCTGTCTATGGCGGCGTCAGGCGTGCAAGGGTTTCTTCGCAAAGCTGGAAGCGTGCAATGCGGGAGATGTTCAGGGAGAACTTCGACGAAAGCGAACTTGGTGTCAGAACCAAAAGAATTGTCGGCTTGGTTCAAAGCGAAATCCTCAAAATCAATCCTGAAAAAAGCGATGATGATGCCCTGAAACTTGCTAAAAAGGTAATAAATGCGGCAGAGGTGAAAACAAAGGACGCAGAAGCAAAAGCATTGTTCTTTATGAGCGCAAAGCAGGCTGAAAATCTTGCAAGACTGGCATTGTCAGGGCAGTTTGGCAAAAAAGAGGCACAAGAGGCGCTGAAGGAAGGCACTGGGGTCGATATCGCTCTGTTTGGCCGCATGGTTGCGAAACCCGTATCACTTAGCAGCGATGCCTCGGCGCAGGTAGCACATGCGATCTCTACGCATCGCGTCGACAATGAATATGATTATTTCACGGCAGTGGATGACATGGCGCCGGAAGACAACGCCGGCGCGGGCATGATAGGTACGATAGAGTACAACTCCTCGACATTGTATCGATACGCGACTGTTGCCGGACATTCATTGTTTGAAGAATTGTCAAAATCCTCGGAAGCGACGGCAAAGGCGGTAAAAGAATTTGCCCGGGCGTTTATCACGTCCATGCCTACAGGCAAGCAAAACACATTCGCCAATCGCACCTTGCCTGACGGTGTCGTTGTGTCCATCAGGGCGGATCAGCCGATAAACTTAGTAGGGGCGTTTGAGATGCCAATTGCGGCAAAGGAAGCCGGGTACTCCAAAGAAAGCATGGTGCGCCTCATATCCTATGCCGAAAAGACATACGGCGATTATTTCGGGGAACCTTTGCATGCTTGGGTCATTTCCGAAAGTCTTTCCAGCCTTGGCGAGGCTGTTGCATTGCCAAAGCTGCTGGAAGACTTGGAAGCCAAGGTGTCAGCGATGCTTTCAATCCCCCAATAGAGACGGAGGGCAGGATGAGCACACTATTACTTCGTTTTGCAGCACCGCTTCAGGCATGGGGTTCTTCAAGCAGGTTCAGCGTAAGGACTACCGAGCATGAGCCTACGAAAAGCGGGGTCATCGGCCTGATTGCCGCCGCAATGGGCAGAAAGCGCGATGAGGCCATTGATGATTTGCTCGATGTCAGGTTTGGAGTGAGAATAGATCAGGCTGGCAGGGTGATGCGGGATTTTCATACGGCACGCTCCTTGTCAGGCGAGGCATTTGTATCCGACCGTTACTATCTTGCAGATGCATTGTTTGTAGTCGGATTGGAGGCAGATGACGTATTGCTGGACAAAATAGACACGGCAGTAAGGAGTCCAGTTTTCCCAATTTATCTCGGCAGGCGCTCCTGCCCGCCGTCAGGCCCCATATCTCTTGGAGTCAAAAGAGGGCTTTGTCTGGAGGATGCCTTGAAGGACACTGAGGTGGCACCGTGGCAGGCAGGCATTTGGTATCAGAAAAGGCAGGCGAGGGAGGTGCACCTTGAAACTGTGATCGATGCAGACCCGAGTGAGAAGGGTGCCTTTTTGAGAGCGGACGCCCCTATTTCATTTGATCAAAGCTATAGAAGGTATGGGTATCGAAGTGTGGTCAGCAGGATTGATGCCGTTTTGGTCACAAACCCTTTGGGAAGGGATGTCCACGACCCTATGGAGGTGTTCTGATGTATTTGTCACGCATTGCAATCAACAAAGATTTGCGGAAATCACGGCAGGCCTTGGCGTTTCCGCAGATGATGCATGCCGCTGTACTTGCCAGCTTTCCGCCCGATATTGTCGATGAAGGCCGTGATAAGCTGGAGCGTGTGTTGTGGCGGACGGATCATATGGCTGATCGGACCTGGCTATATGTGCTGAGCGGAAAAAAGCCGGATTTTCAGCACATAGTTGAACAATTCGGCTGGGAAAACGCAGGACAGGCGGGGGAAACGAAGGAATACTCGGACTTGCTCGACAGGCTTGAAGAAGGGCAGCAGTGGCACTTCCGCCTGCATGCAAACCCCGTCCGAAACATCGAGGGGAAAATCCTGCCCCATGTCACTATAGACCAGCAGAAACAATGGCTGAAAGACAGGGCTTCCAAGAATGGATTTTCGTTTGGCCTTGTTGAAATTGGCGGAGAAAAGCACGATGCTTTCGATATTGTTTATCGTGACAGGCAAAAATTCAAGAAAGCAGCTACAGACAAGTCATTCGTCACCTTGTCCGTTGCCACGTTTGAAGGCACCTTGGTTGTTGAAAACGCCGAAAAGCTGCGCTATGCCATGTGCTCTGGAATAGGCAGGGCAAAGGCATATGGGTGCGGCCTCCTTACATTGGCGTACAAAAAATGAGTTCGCAAAAAGGGGCAAAAAGGCCGGGGCTTCAAGAGTTGCCGCGCATAAAGGAGCGTATGTCGTTTCTGTACATTGAGCGTTGTTTGATAAGCCGTCAGGACAGCGCCATCACGGTGACTGACGAGAGGGGGACAGTATATGTCCCGGCTGCCTCGCTTGGGGTGCTGTTGCTTGGCCCAGGAACAAACATTTCCCATCGCGCCATGGAGTTGATAGGGGATGCCGGGGCAAGCGTCGTCTGGGTCGGTGAGCAGGGTGTACGCTACTATGCGCATGGGCGACCGCTCACACATTCCGCAAGATTGCTTTCAGCGCAAGCGACGCTTGTATCGAACACACGTTCTCGCTTGGCCGTGGCACGGCATATGTACCAGATGCGATTCCCAAATGAGGACGTGTCGAAGTTGACTATGCAGCAATTGCGAGGCAGAGAAGGCTCACGAATCCGTGCGGTATACAGAGAGGCATCAAAGAAAACTGGGGTTGAGTGGGCTGGCAGGGAATATGACCCTGAAAACTACAACGCCTCAAACCCGGTGAACAGGGCGCTCTCTGCTGCGCATGCCTGTTTGTATGGCGTTGCACATAGCGTGATTGTCGCGCTTGGGTGTTCGCCGGGGCTTGGGTTCATTCATACCGGCCACGAAAGGTCTTTCGTCTATGACATTGCAGACTTGTACAAAGTAGAGATAACCATCCCTATCGCATTTACAGTTGCCTCGCAAAACCCACAGGATATAGGGGCAGAGACCCGCAGGGCGGTAAGGGATGCCTTCGCTGACAGCCAGATTGTTGAGCGCATTGTATCAGACATACGGACTTTGCTGCTGAAAAGCAACGGCAGTGACGAAAAACATGATGCGGACGAATACGGAGCAGATGTTGTGTCGCTTTGGGATGAAAAGCTTGCGAGTGTCGAAAGCGGCATCCTGTATCAGCCACGAAATGATGAACATGATGAAAACGATGTGCATGACGAGATTGTCCTTACCGAAGGTTATGGGATAATTTTGGAGGATGATTGATGATAGTGGTGTCCTTGGCAGAATGTCCAGTCTCTCTCCGGGGAGACCTTGCAAAATGGTTGCTTGAAATCAGCCCCGGCGTATTTGTTGGGCGTGTAAGCGCAAGGGTAAGGGACAATCTCTGGGAGCGCATATGCGACTCAATCAAAACAGGCAAGGCAACGATGGTTTTTTCGGCACGAAACGAGCAACGCTTGGATTTCAAGGTACACAATGCGGATTGGGAGCCGATTGATTTTGACGGCTTGAAACTCATGCTGCGTCCAAGCCTGGCTCGTGTGAAAAACCTTGGCGGGTTACGCGTAGGGTACAGCAATGCGAGCAAATACCGAAAGGCGAAGAAGATGCGCAAATAGGGCTTGCAATGCGTACCAACTTGCTTCATTGTGGGGCACGTACTTTGAAAACTGAATATTTTTTGCTATACTGCAATTAGGGATTGTTGCAAAATGAGGGATAATTATGTGTTTTCCCCGCGTACGCGGGGGTGATCCCGCCCCAATTTGTGCCTTTGAAATTTTGGTTGTCGTTTTCCCCGCGTACGCGGGGGTGATCCTTCTCTAAACATGGTGGTTTTCCTTTCTTATTCGTTTTCCCCGCGTACGCGGGGGTGATCCCAGCGCCGAACGCCGACGACTTGAGCGCCGACAGTTTTCCCCGCGTACGCGGGGGTGATCCCGGGAACAAAAACGGTCTTGCGTATTCGGATATGGTTTTCCCCGCGTACGCGGGGGTGATCCTACGACAGAACGCCTAAAACGCAAATAAAGGGTGTTTTCCCCGCGTACGCGGGGGTGATCCCGACGAATGATGATGCAGAAAAGAAAGGAGGTGGTTTTCCCCGCGTACGCGGGGGTGATCCCGCCAACGCTGTTATGACCGCCATTAACAGCTTGTTTTCCCCGCGTACGCGGGGGTGATCCCGAAATGTCAAAGGCTAACACAATCGAACGCATGTTTTCCCCGCGTACGCGGGGGTGATCCCGCCGATACATTACAAGCGGTTTTTGTCGATTTGTTTTCCCCGCGTACGCGGGGGTGATCCCGCACGGACGGCGAAAAGCGTACACCTTGAAACGTTTTCCCCGCGTACGCGGGGGTGATCCCTATTTCGTAAAATCCTTGGTACCGTCCCATCCGTTTTCCCCGCGTACGCGGGGGTGATCCCTAGATGGCATCCGAGAGTTTAAGGGACCGGAGAGTTTTCCCCGCGTACGCGGGGGTGATCCTAGACTGCTTGACCGCTGTGCTTCCGCAATTTGGTTTTCCCCGCGTACGCGGGGGTGATCCCCTTCGCCAACAACTTCATCGTCGCCCGGAACCGTTTTCCCCGCGTACGCGGGGGTGATCCCACCAGTGCGGGCGCGTCAAGGCGTCGTATCAAGTTTTCCCCGCGTACGCGGGGGTGATCCCACGCCGTCGGTCGCTCGCAAAGTGTACGCACCGTTTTCCCCGCGTACGCGGGGGTGATCCCATCGGGGCTGCGTCAGCGACCGACCTCGCAGCGTTTTCCCCGCGTACGCGGGGGTGATCCCTACTTGCGGAAGATTTTGCGCCCATGGATACCGTTTTCCCCGCGTACGCGGGGGTGATCCCATCGACGGCCGCAAAGTCGGTGAAGCTGTGGAGTTTTCCCCGCGTACGCGGGGGTGATCCTCCACCAAAACGACGACGCATAAATCACCGCCTGTTTTCCCCGCGTACGCGGGGGTGATCCCCTTGACCCGTTGGGCTACGTTTTCAAGAACGAGTTTTCCCCGCGTACGCGGGGGTGATCCCCCGACACGGACACGGACGAAACGCCGCCGACCGTTTTCCCCGCGTACGCGGGGGTGATCCCTCCGATACATCCGGCAAGTCGTCAGCAGTTATGTTTTCCCCGCGTACGCGGGGGTGATCCCTCTGAAACATTTGGCAAGTCATCAGCCGTGATGTTTTCCCCGCGTACGCGGGGGTGATCCCACCAAGACCGAGGCGCGGACGGCGAGGCAGAAGTTTTCCCCGCGTACGCGGGGGTGATCCCTCTGCGGGGTCATATTTATACCTCGATAGCTCGTTTTCCCCGCGTACGCGGGGGTGATCCCCGAACGATGCAGAGGTGTGGGCTGCGCTTGATGTTTTCCCCGCGTACGCGGGGGTGATCCCCTTCTCTCGGCGCAGAATGAGGGGATTGTGAAGTTTTCCCCGCGTACGCGGGGGTGATCCCTGAACGTATGAGGGCAAAAATGAGAGGGATAAGTTTTCCCCGCGTACGCGGGGGTGATCCCGCGGCAAGGAACATACTGGCATGGCATGACGAGTTTTCCCCGCGTACGCGGGGGTGATCCCAATAACCCTTGACATAGGGCGGAAAAGAGATACAATAAACGTGGTGATGAAAAGCGCCTTGCCGCTTCGAGAGCAAGTCATTTATGAAAAGCGCCTTGCCGCTTCGAGAGCAAGTCATTTATGAAAAGCGCCTTGCCGCTTCGAGAGCAAGCTGTAATGACGACAAGAGGCTTGAAAAGGCCTCTTGTTTTTAGGAGAACCGACGTGAAAGAACTGGATTTTTATTTTGTAGACAACGAATATGGTTTTCCCCGCGTACGCGGGGGTGATCCCCGAACCAGTCGTTTTTGTCCAAAATGTCAAAGGTTTTCCCCGCGTACGCGGGGGTGATCCCCGCAGCAGACACTTTGGACGTCAATCCACAACGTTTTCCCCGCGTACGCGGGGGTGATCCCATGAGTGCCCGGAGTGCGGGGAGTATCACCAAGTTTTCCCCGCGTACGCGGGGGTGATCCCTTGGTGCAAGTGCGAGCAGTGTTTGGCGGGAGGTTTTCCCCGCGTACGCGGGGGTGATCCCGAAGATGAGTTGCTTTTGTTGTCCAATGCTCTGTTTTCCCCGCGTACGCGGGGGTGATCCCGGAGGTGACGGAATGAGCGATATTGTAACAGTGTTTTCCCCGCGTACGCGGGGGTGATCCCCCTGCGGTGTCGGCTCGGTCTATCGTGTTGCCGTTTTCCCCGCGTACGCGGGGGTGATCCCAACGTCGCTTGCATATACGCTCTCGCCGAAAGGTTTTCCCCGCGTACGCGGGGGTGATCCCATACATCATAATTATGTTGTTTCAATATTTCTGTTTTCCCCGCGTACGCGGGGGTGATCCCCCAGAGGCCGCAATCAATGCTTGTCATAGCTGGTTTTCCCCGCGTACGCGGGGGTGATCCCTGAACCTTTGTCCTTGCCGCCCCAATCTGTCAGTTTTCCCCGCGTACGCGGGGGTGATCCTATTGAGGAGGTGTAGAGGTCAGCGAGGGAATCGTTTTCCCCGCGTACGCGGGGGTGATCCTTGACAGCAGGGAAAGCGCATCAGCCCGCAAGCGTTTTCCCCGCGTACGCGGGGGTGATCCTGACACCGGAATTGCTTTTGAACGAATCGCGTAGTTTTCCCCGCGTACGCGGGGGTGATCCCTCCGTTGCCATCCCGTGCGTACGGTTCGTGCTGTTTTCCCCGCGTACGCGGGGGTGATCCTTCAGGATTAATTGTGTAACCAAGCGTTTCTATGTTTTCCCCGCGTACGCGGGGGTGATCCTACGAAATGTCCCCAAATGGGAGAGCTACAAAAGTTTTCCCCGCGTACGCGGGGGTGATCCCCCTGCCATGCTAAAGCAAGGTCACGACAGACTGTTTTCCCCGCGTACGCGGGGGTGATCCCCCTGCGACCTCTTTATCATCGTTCATATGTAAGTTTTCCCCGCGTACGCGGGGGTGATCCCATCAGAATTTTGGCCGAGAGAGGCTGGTTGCCGTTTTCCCCGCGTACGCGGGGGTGATCCCTTAACATCTTTTTCTATGCTCATGCCCTTCACGTTTTCCCCGCGTACGCGGGGGTGATCCCCAAAGGAGGTTACATCATGGGAAAGCAATTTAGTTTTCCCCGCGTACGCGGGGGTGTTCCTCACGTCCACAGGCTCAATGTCCGCACCGCTTAGTTTTCCCCGCGTACGCGGGGGTGATCCCGGTAGGGTCAAGTGCACTCGAATCGCTACGCAGTTTTCCCCGCGTACGCGGGGGTGATCCCCATCCCTCCATAACAAAACAGAAACGGCCATTAAACCGTTTCTGTCTTTCTCTTGATATAAAGCCTTCTTGCTATTCGTTGTCAGGATAGCGTACGCATCCGTCTTTGCCTATCACGCCGCCTGCCGCCTCTATCATTGAGGTCACGCCCATAACCATGTTGTTGTGGTCCCATTCTATCAACGCTTTCCAATAGTCAAACTTTTCTCTTACATCGGGTGGAGCTCCTTCTTTCAGCAGATACCCAAACTCAGGCCCATCAGGCACCCTCTCCGGGTCTATTTCTTCAAGCCAGCCTGTTTCAAGCAATTCATCCAAACCCGTGACATCTATCAACACTTCCCGCCTCCTCTCGGCTTTCTTTTGCTCTCGTACACATTTATTATCTCAAATTCCAGCCGTTTGCTCAATGCCTCAGCATCTTTTTTTCCGCACTTGATATACAGCTTGCACGGCTTGATCTTTTCAACGACCGCGACAAGCTCATCAATAGCCGCTTCCTTGTCTATACCCGCGCACGAGAACGAGGTGGCGCAGGTCGTACCGCTCGGCACTCCCTCAAACGACCAGTCGAACAATTGCCCTTGCGCCCATGACAGGCTTGATAGTTTTCCCCGCGTACGCGGGGGTGATCCTTATACATTAAAATTCTCAAAAACAACCGAATGGTTTTCCCCGCGTACGCGGGGGTGATCCCATGCGGGCGATTTTTTCATCAGGGCAGGGAGAGGTTTTCCCCGCGTACGCGGGGGTGATCCTACTTGCATTTGTCGCACGAACAATCCGTACACGTTTTCCCCGCGTACGCGGGGGTGATCCCCTTTTCATCAAAACCGAAGATGGGGTGTGGGTGTTTTCCCCGCGTACGCGGGGGTGATCCCCTTGGTGCGGAGCTCGTCCGCTTCCTTCAATGGTTTTCCCCGCGTACGCGGGGGTGATCCCTACCTACGGCGGGCGAGGGACGTAGCCACGATGTTTTCCCCGCGTACGCGGGGGTGATCCCTATGGACATTAACAAGATTGCGGGGCTGTGCAGTTTTCCCCGCGTACGCGGGGGTGATCCCTATTGCCCTTTGGGTATATAATAAGGCATAAGATAAAGAACCGGTGAGCCGGGAGAGTGAAAGGAGGTAGCGTATGAATGAGGACTGGTGGTCGAGGAATCTTGTCGGAGTGTGCATGACAGCAATAGCAGCAATCAGGGGTTATAGGACAAAATGTGTGGTGGGAATTAATCCCAGTCCATTCGGTAAGGGGCTGAATTATGGAACTCATTCCACGCCACGGCATCGCCCCATCCAGGTATGGCATTGTGCAATTGCCCTTGTTCTGAAAGGCTGCGATAGTGCCTTTCAATGTCATCGTCCGTCGGCATGATTCTGAGCAACTCGGACGGCGGCAAAGGGTGTTCTGTGTGCATATAGCACCACCAAAATACGGCCTTGATTCGCCGAATAAGGCTAAGCCCTCTGTGGTCGCGAAGCATCTGCCTGAGGGGCGCGTTCACCGCACCCTCGATTTTGTTGTTTGTCGCGGGAAGCGTGCCTTCAAGCGCAAGCTTGGCATCAAGGTATGTGAAGAGCGTCCCTTTGCGGATTAGGGTGTCGAGGCTGTTTTTCGCTTTGACAAGACGCTCATGGGTCAAGACGTATCTGCCGTCCACAAATGTCCTCTCATTCAGGAAATCGTTCCAGTATGCGCACCAAGCGCTGTACCGTTCGAGCCATGCCGCTGCCTGTCCGCCGTCCTTGACGTGGAACAAGTCCTTGGCAAGCATGTAAAGCTGCGCCCCGGCAGGGAGTTTGGGGCGTGAGGTCGTGTATCTTTTCACCTGACAGAAGGCATGAAAAGTGCATCGCTGGACAGACGCGCCTGGCCAGGTTCTGCGCCGGGCTTTTTCAAAACCGCTTCCGCCATCGCTCACGACAACCTCCGGCTGCGCTATGCGGGCCATGAGAGCCTGCCACGCCCGTGAGTTCTCCGTGCGGGCAAGATACCATCCAAGCACATTCTTCTCGCCTCTTGCGACCAGAATCACGGCTTTGCGCCCAAGATAAATGCCATCGACATAAACGACTCGATGAACCTCGTCTATCAAAGGCGGCAAGGGCCAGATGTTCCACAATTTTGAGGTTTTTCGCCTGAATGTGCGACCGCCCCCAGGCATGTCTTTCTGCAATCGCCCGGACAGCAGCCAGGCCAGAAATGCTTTCAGCAGCTTTGCGTCATTGTTGGCGTGGTGCGTTTCTGTCGCCTTGCAGGACTTGCATTGCCAGCGCTGCGAACCGGCCGAAGTCTTTCCGTAGCGTACCATTCTTCCTCCGCACAAAGGGCATGTAATATTCTTCATGCGCTAATTGTGCTACAAAACCAACTTTTAGGGGCTATACGGCTGTATTTTTCAATGCTTCCGAGCCTTTTTACCCACACATTTTGTCCATGTGACAAGTTGGGGCAGACCAACTTTAAATGCCCGTGCGCGTTGATATATCAACGCGTACAGGGTAAAAAACCCACACATTTTGTCCTATAACCCGCAATCAGCTTAGTACACTCAATCGCCAAAGACAAGAAAGCCGCCAAACGCAAGAAGCCCAAGAAGCGCAAGCGATGACGGCATCCCGGCACCCGGAGGCTAAAGCCTCCGGGGAAGCCACCCTTGAATCATACGGCAAAGATATGAGAATTACAACCATGATTTTGTGTGCGGCCTGTATTGCGATAGCGATACCGACAGAGGGAACGCAGCGTGTTTTGTTCCTGGTCGCCGCCGCCCTGTTCGGGGCAAATGCCGCCTATCTGTCCTGGCGCGAAAGGAGGCGGGGGCATGAGTAGTTTTCCCCGCGTACGCGGGGGTGATCCTCCTCAACCTTGGTGCGGAGTTCGTCTGCCTCAGTTTTCCCCGCGTACGCGGGGGTGATCCTGTGGCGGTACACCCCGCCCGGTGTGTGGTATTGTTTTCCCCGCGTACGCGGGGGTGATCCCGACGAATTTGTAACTGTTTTGAAAGGAGAGGCCAACAATGCAAGGGTTAAGGAAGCCAGAGGACAAAAACTTTGAGAATTTTGTTGGACTCGTCCAAGATGAGGCCGCAAAGAAAGATGCTGTTTTTTTTGTTGACTGCGAAGAAAGGCACGAAAGATTGTTAGGCGATTTGGATATGTCCGATTTGTCTGGATGGCTGATACCAAAAGGGTCAGAAAGCGAATTTGAGCCAAAATGGAAAAAGGCAGGGGTACTAGATGATTTGCCGCACAAATGGGATGACCGTTTTTGCTTTGCCGAATGGGCGCAGGATAGCGAAGGCCAGGTCGAAATTAAGTTTGTGAAGTATAACTGACTAAAGCGCAAAACAAGTTTTCCCCGCGTACGCGGGGGTGATCCCGGAACTGTGGTATACTTGAAAGCATGAACAAGTTGCCGACAGTCATATGGAGGTTGCGATGGGAAGTTTTTATGAAATAGCAGCACGAACAGAAGTCCTGCGTGAATATGGAACGGCTCTCAGTTTTGCGTTTGACCGCTTTGCGGAAAAACAGGACGATGACAATAAAGCCACGCAGTTAAAAAAGACAGCCTCGGAAGCTTGGCGGGTGGCCGACAAACTGTACGCGTGCAACACACACGCAGAAGTTGATGTGGTAAAAGCCGAGATGGATACCTTAAAGGCGTCGTTATTAGAACTGAATCCCGATGCCGTCTTTTGATATTTCAGCATTTTCCCTTTTAGATGTGCAGCGTAAAGCAAACGCTGTCATAAGCAGAATCACCTAGGGCAAAAATCGTTTTCCCCGCGTACGCGGGGGTGATCCCCTTCCTGTCAATGTCCGCCATGTAAACGTCCATGATATAGTCCACAAACAAGATTTGCGACCGTGCCACATACGTGCGATCCTTCACGGCCTTCTCGACACCCCGCAGAAAATCCTTGGCCTCCCGTTCCCTTGTGAAGCCGTGCTTTTTCGTCTGGTTGCGCCTGCCCCCGGCCGGCCGGTCATAGTATACCGTCCATATGCCGTTATCCTCTTTTACGATAGACCCCATAAGAAAGCCCTCCGCTTTGCCACCACCACGCCCAGCACCGTCACCTCGCCGTCTGCAAATACTCTTTAAGCCCCTGCTGGAGTATCTGCGAAAACGGCGCGTTCGCCCGCTCTGCCTGGTAGTTCAGCCACGAAGGGATGGTAAGCGTCTTTTTTATCGCCCTCGTGTCGTTTGTCTGCCTGTACTCGTCGGTGTCGGCGGCTATCAGCGTGAAGGTCTCGCCGTCCTTGGCCGTCAGCGCCGCAGATGCACGAGGAACAGGTTCCCCTTTGTTCTCCGCATCCCACAGCCACATCTCAACCGCGTCCTTTGCCATCAGCAACGCCTCGGCGCGGTCAGCACCGTAGGTGAAGCACCCCGGCAGGTCGGGCACGGACACCCCCACTTGACCATCATCTGCAAACAATAACGCTGGATAAACATATTTCATTTCAAACCTCTCTTTCATCAGCCCCGAAGGCGGGGCCTTCTCTATTTCAGCCCCGCCGCTTTCAGGATGTTGTTGAGTGTGCCTTTTGGGATGTCCTCGCCTTGCTTCCGGGTTATCATTATCTTTGTCCCCGGCCTGTCCGGGTGCGTTGCCTGTGTGTGCTTGCCGCCTTCCACTATCACCCATCCCGCTTTCCGCAGCTCCCTTTTCAATTCCTCTGGCCTCATTCTCTCACCTCCTGAATATACTATAATACGTATTAATACGTATGTCAAGTGTTTTCACAAACTTCCCTATAATCTTTTCTTGTCTGTTCCCGAGGCGTATATATTTGCCGCTGCCCATCCGCCCGTGTCATACTTTCGCAGGACGAACTCTGCGGGGATGGACTCTGCGGACACCCCTGTGGGCATAGAGAGAAACTGATTAATCTCGGCAGTTTTATCAGGCTTTGTATGACCTATAACGAAGCCGCCGGCTTCCGCTCTGTAGCGCGCATAACCCTTGTACTTGTCCGACGGGGTTGTTTCAAGAAAAAGATGCCCCTCTATTTGGGCAGCTCCAAACCCAATCAATTGCTCAATGTTCTGTCTGTGGTCAGCGTTGCGATTCAGGCGGTTTTCCCCGCGTACGCGGGGGTGATCCCTATCCAGATTTTTCTATTTACTATCTTATCATATACGATACTATATATTGCGAGGAAAGTAAATCTTTTTAGTAAGTTTTTTGGTATAATACGAAAGATATGCGGGTTTTGGCAAAGCTGTAAAAAGGAAATGTCGTACGTCACAGAATGCCCCGAAGGAAGAAAGGAGGCCGCAAAAAAGATGGAATACATAACAGGTCTTCACGCACTGAACATCGAGTGCGGCCTTGACACCTGCGGGGACTGGCATCAGTCCGCCATCCAGTGGGATAGCCCCTGGACAAAAGAGAGCAGGGGCAGCATATATGGCGAGTACGGCATTGAATCGGGACGGAGGGTGCCGGCCAAGCACGGTACGCACAACGTAGCCGACCATATCCGAGCCGTGCTCGACCTTCTGGAACAAGGCGATCTCGCGCTCGCACAGGGCTTGCGGGACGGTTTCATTTGTAACGGTAAATACACAGTCGAGATATTCCAAAAGGTCTCCCTGCTCGAAGGGCTTCCGCATTGGGGAGCAATAGATGAGTTCATGCAAAGGGAGTACAGGCTGCAGTGGCTGGAATACAAAGAGGGGAAAAACAATGAGCGAATGGCAAAGACCGCATGAGCAAGAAATAGACTCGTTCCTTGCATACATGAACGAAGCGACCGACAGCTTTGTTCTCAAAGGGGGCACCGCACTGTATAAGTGCTACGGACTGGACCGTTTTTCCGAAGACATAGACTTTGACAGCGCAGACGCAAATTTGCGCCTTGGCGATTTCTTGCCAGGGTATTGCGGCCAAAGAGCATATGCATACCGTGTGGCAAAGGACACGGCGACAACGGAGAGATACCTAGTGCGGTATGGCGCGGAAAGCCGTCCGCTGAAAATTGAGGCGTCGTACAGGCGCTCGCAGATCGATGAGCACGAACGCCACAAAATCGGCGGCATCTCCGTGTACACCATCGAGGCCCTTTGCATATTGAAAGCGCTGGCGTATTCGGGGCGGGACAAGATACGGGATGTCTATGACCTTTCCTTCATTTGCGCTAACTATCATGCACAGCTCTCGCCACAAGCCATAGCTGTCGTGCGTAGTGCCGTCGCGCAAAAAGGGTTTGAGCATTTTGACTATGTCTTGGCTTCGCAAAAGGATGAGTTGATAGACGAGGCCAGGTTCACAAGCAATTTTCTTGACATGTATGACAGGCTCGGCCTGCTGAAAGAGTCGGACTACGAAAGGCATTTGGAGACCGTGGAAGGGTACAAGTCCGCCATTGAGGGGAAGCGAAACGGGCTTGCAAGACAACACGGCCTCGAAGAAAAGTTTTCCCCGTGTACGCGGGGGTAATCCTGCTTGTGAGCAAAATCACGGGAGCGGACAGCATTTTTCCCCGTGTACGGAGGGGGGATCCTTCTGTTCTACTTGTGGTATAATTAAATATAGCGTTTTCCCCGCGTATGTGGGGGTGATCCTGCGCTTATGAGGTTCGAGGGCGGCAAAATCTCGTTTTCCCCGCATACGCGGGGGTGATCCCTACGCAGTCCGCCGTTTGACGCCGACGGAGTGGTTTTCCCCGCATACGCAGGGGTGATCCCAACATCATGTTGCCAATACAAGTGGTCGCTTCGTTTTCCCCGCGTACGCGGGGGTGGGCGGATTACAATATCAAGTGCAACAGGAGGGCATAAACAGACTGCATGGAGTGCCAAGTGTCAAAATGAGTTTGACGACAGCACTAAAACACGGGATGAACTATGTAGCCATATACACATTTTACAATCCATGAACGAGAAATTCTACAATATATGCTATGAAAAAGGCGGGATTGCCGGATGTGCCCCATCCTCGTTCAAAAGGAAAAAGTGCCCCGTTTGAGGCTAGTGTAATCTATGAGCGTAGTGAAACGGGGATACTCATCTCTGGGTTTATGGGGTATACTGTCATATGCTTGGGAGAAGTGCAGATGGACGCTTTTGCCTTAGAATAGGTTTTGGTGTGCAATCGAGCGGTAAGGATAGGTTGGTGAAGTAGATGCAGGCTGCATGCTATTGTAGACGATGAAGACATAGATGCAGTGCGAGAATAATCAAAGGTCATGGAGGTGCAGAATGGAAATTGATATAAAAGTCACATACCGTAACGACAAGTTGAAAGCCATGCGGGAAGCCGCTGGGTTTTCGCAGTCACAATTTGCGACCGCTACGGGGATAACGGTCAAAAATGTTCAAAACTACGAGCAGGGCAAGCGAGATTTGAACGGCGCGAAGCTGGCGACCATACTTAAATTTTGCGCTACGCTGTCATGCCGGATGGAGGACGTGTTGACCGACCCCGACACGCTCGACCTCTTAGCGGCCTATGAGGTCGCCGAGCGAAATGGGTGACAAGGGTGGTTTTGGAGCAAACGTTGGAAGGGTTTTTACCCGAATAAGCGGGGGCGATTCTCTAAAGGTGTGAAATTCTACATAACAGATGATGACGTGGTGCTTGCAAAGCCAAACGTAGAGTTCATAAGCATTTTGAAAGGATGGGTCAACAATGCAAGGGCTAAGGAAGCCAGAGGACGAAAAGTTTGAAAATTTTGTGCGACTCATCCAAGAGGAGGCCGCAAAGAAAGATGCTATCTTTTTCGTTGACTGCGAAGAAGGACATGAAAAACTGTTAGGCGATTTGGATATGTCCGATTTGTCCGGTTGGCTGATACCGAAAGGGTCTGAAAGCGAATTTGAGCCAAAGTGGAAGAAGGCAAGCCTCATAGATGACCTTCCAAGAAAATGGGACGGGTTTTATCGTTTCGCTGAATGGACAGAGGATAGCGAAGGGCAGATTGCTATAGAGTTCGTAGATTATCGTGGATGGATGAGCGAATAGTAGCTATCAGGTAAAAGATGGATATAGAAAGATGATTTGAGAGTAGCGTCACAGGCATGAGCGTAGTGAAACCGTTAAAGAGGAGTAAAAAGCGTGAATAGGTTGTGGTTTGCAAGAGGACAGTAAAGACAGTAAAGGCGGTAAGGATAAGATAATGACGCAATTACAGTCTGTCGCGGGGCAGGTGCAGAGGGTTTTGGAAATGTTGAACGCGCAGGGGCATGAGGCGTACCTTGTGGGTGGTTGCGTGCGCGATCTGTTGATGGGGAAGGAGCCCAAGGACTGGGATGTCGCCACGAGCGCGACGCCGGAGGAAGTGGGGGAGGTCTTTGGGGAACGCAAGACCGTGGGCACGGGGTTGAAGCATGGGACGGTCACGGTGCTGATGGAAGGGATGCCGGTGGAGGTGACTACCTATCGCGTCGATGGTGAGTATGAGGACAATCGGCGGCCTGCGAGCGTGACGTTCGCCAAAAGCCTGCGGGAGGACGTGGCGCGGCGTGACTTCACTATCAACGCCATCGCTATGGATGCGGGCGGGGAGATAATAGACCACTTCGACGGGGAGGATGATATCCGCGCCAGGCGGATAAGGTGCGTAGGCGACCCGGACGAGCGGTTTAATGAGGATGGGCTGCGTATTTTGAGGGCGTTGCGGTTTGCGTCGAAGCTCGGTTTCTCGATCGAGCCCGGTACAAGCGAATCGATTATTGCGAACAGGGAATTATTGAAAAATATTTCGGGCGAACGGATACGGGACGAGCTCACGGGGCTATTGTGCGGTCGGAACGCACGGAAGGTTTTGCGGAAGTATGTGGATGTGGTGGGCGTGGTCATCCCTGAGGTGCTGCCGATGGTGGGGTTCGACCAGCGCACGCCGTACCATTGCTACGATGTTTGGGAGCATACGCTTGTGGTGGTGGAGGAATCGCCGCCCACCCCGATTATGCGTTGGTCGGCGTTGCTTCACGATATTGGCAAGCCGCAGTATTTCACGGTGGACGGCAATGGGCAGGGGCATTTTTACAAGCACCAGATCGGGAGCGGGGAGATGGCGGGCCCCATCCTGCGGCGGCTGAAGTTTGACAACCACAGTCGTGCGATGATTACCACTTTGGTTGGCGCCCATATGAATGTCCCGACGCCCAAGAAGAAGTCGGTCAAGCGGCTGATGAACAAGCATGGCGAGGAGATGGTCAGGATGATGCTTGAATTTCGTCGGGCGGACAATCTGGCGCAATCGGAGTCGGTGCGGGGGCGGCAGCAGGAGATTGACGAATGCGAGCGGCTCGTCGATGAGATAGTGGAGAATAGTGAGTGCTTTTCGCTGAGGGACTTGGCGGTGGACGGCAGGGATATGATGGGGCTTGGGTTTGAGGGGCCGGAGATAGGCCAGGTGCTTGAGCGGTTGCTTGAGGCGGTCATCGAGGGGGAGATTGAGAACGAACGGGGGGCGCTGATAGAGGCGGCCGGCGTTTGGGAGTAATCAGGAGTTCATATGTTAGGCCAATTAATGTATGAGGATGGATATATTAAAAAAATCGACTTTTTTTAATATGTGGAGTAGCATATATTGGTGAAACAAGGATAAATTTAATATGTCGTATTGTCGAAGTTTTGCAAAGGAAGGGAGGGCGTTATGAAATTTGAAGTCGAGAATGACCGAATATATTCGGTGAACGATGGTGGCGACGTGGTCGCGGAGGTGAATTTTCCGGCGACCGGCGAGGGGGTCGTGGATATAAACCGTACGTGGGTGGACGACTCGCTCAGGGGGCAGGGGGTTGCGGGGCTGCTGATGGAGGAGTGCTATGCGGTGCTGAAGGCGGACGGGCGCAAGGCGGTGCCGTCGTGCTCGTATGCGGTGAAGTGGTACGAGGATCGCCCTGAGAGGAATGACGTGGTGGCGGCGGGTGGCTCGGAATGATGGGGCACCGGGGCGCGTCCTGACGTTATACAATTTCAAAGCGGTGCAATAAAGGCGTTGTAAGGTATAACAAACACATCGTTTGTCATCAAAATACTGGCACGTTGACCAAATAAAATGGTACAATCGCTGTCAAAGGAGATTTTATGATGTCGACTGTATTGGTTGTCGGCGGCGGGCTTGCGGGTGCCGCGACGGCGAAAGAACTGGCCGCATCTGGTGTGCGGGTCTTGATGGCGGAGGCCACAGGCGCTTTGGGCGGAAAGGTCTGCGATTATGGCTGCAAGGCGGCTTCCAAGTGCAGCAATTGCGGTGTATGCCTGACGAAAGGCCTTTGGAGCGAAATTGAAGAAAGCGACTTGGTCGATGTTCGGTTGGAAACGAGGCTTGTGGATTTGCGGGGCGATAGGGGTGCCTATACCGCTGCGTTGAAATCCGGCGGCAAGGTGGATTATGTGGAAGGCATTTCCGATGTCGTTGTTGCCACGGGTTTCAAGAATGAGAGCTTTGAGGATGCCCACGCTTTTGTGGAAGTGGCGGGTGCCTGTGAGGACGGTGGTTCGTCCATAATAATGGGAAGCGATATCGAGCGGATTTTCAAGGGTCGCGATGCAGCTGAGATATTCGAGAAAACGCCCGAACGAATCGCGTTCATCCAGTGTTTCGGGTCGCGCGACAAGGCGAACCACGCCATGTATTGCTCGCGTGTGTGCTGCGCGTATTCGTCGCGTGCGGCAAAGGTGATAAGGCAATACCATCCGGCCTGCGACATCGTGTTCTTCTATATGGAAATGCAGCAGGTGCAGAGCGGCGATTATTTCGACGAGCTCAAGGCGCTCGGCGTGAAGTTCATAAAGTGCAGGCCGGTGAAGGTCACTGCCGGCGAGCCTGCCTGCGTGGTTTTTGACAATCCAGAGACGGGGCGGCGCGAGAGCCTAAGCTTCGATCTGGTCGTGCTGTCCAACGGAATACAATCCGCGGACGATGCGGCGGGAATCGCTGAGGTGTGCGGCCTTGGGCAGGACGCGGCAGGGTTTTTGAAGTACGTGACCGATGTGGATGACGCGAAGCGCACGGGCGTGTATATAGTGGGCTGCGCGGGCGGGCCTGCGAAAATCGAGGACGTGTACGCCGAGGCGGTGGCGGTCGCGAGGTGCATAGCATGAGTGTGTGGATTCTTGGGAACAACAATTTGAATGCGGAAGTCGAGCGTTGCGTTGTGGCGGCGGGCATGGACGCGGTGGTTGCGGACGGTGTGGACCGCCGCAATGCGGTCATAGATGCGGTTATCATCACGGAGCCGCCACGGATTGTGGCTCTTGGCGAGGACGGTGCGGAGTATGGGCTTGCTTCGCCTACGACAAACCTTATGGACGATGCGGAGGTGGAGCGGGTCGAAAGCCTGAAAACCAACGACAAGATAGCGATCCTGCTTGATTACGGCGAGGAGACGCCTGAGTATATCGCGGCCAAGGCGATACGTACGGCCAAGCGCTTCGCCGGCAAGAAAAAAGAAGTGGTGTTTTTGTCAAAGGTGGTGAAGTGCGGCTATGGCGGCGGCGAGCAGGAATATCTTGCAGCCCGAGACGCGGGGGTCGTTTTTGTGAAGTACGAGGAAGCGTCGATAAGTTACGACGAGGAAGCGGACAGCTTCACGATAAAGGCAAATGACGGAGTTCTTGATATGGAGATAGAGACGCCGTATGTGCTGTCGGCGGTGGTCAGGGATATTCCTGAGCTAGAAAAGATTTCTAAGAAGCTGCGTTTGTACAAGCGGGCGGACGGCAGGGTGAACGACGACAGGTTCTTCCTCCATCCGGCGTTCTCGACGCGGCGCGGGGTCTATTATCTCAATCCTGCGCTTGTTGCGAAGGGGAGCGAGCGGGATGCGGTGCAGAGGGTCATGCTTTCGGTGATTGCGGACATAAAGGCCGCGGCTGTTCCCGGTTATGAGCAGGAGATTGTAAGGAGATGGGGGATACCCGAAGTCGACGCGGGGAAGTGCGCGTTCTGCTATTCGTGTTACAGGGCGTGTACGCATGGGGCGTTTGAGCCTGATGCGGAGGCATCGGCGATGAAGGTGGTCGAGGGGCTATGTCAGGCGTGCGGGACCTGCGTGGCGATATGCCCAGGCGAGGCGATAGCGAGGAAAGGCGGGGGCGACCTCGCAATGACGGGCGATGTATCGAAAAAAATCAAAGTCTATTGCTGTGAGAACGGTGCGGCCGAGGCGTTTGACGGCGTGCTGCCGTCGCTCGGTGAATACGCGGGCACCATCGACAGCGAGCGTGTTGCCTGCGGTGGGAGCGTCAGCGCCGATATACTCGCAAACGACTTCATAGACTATGACACCATTATCATAGCATGCTGCATAGAGGACGCGTGCCGCCATATGGACGGCGACAGACGTGCGTGCAAACAAGCCGAACGTGCGACGGAATTGTTCCAAAAGGCAAGCATCGACGGGAAGCGCGCCATAGTTATTCAGGCAAGCCATGCGATGGAAAACGTTATGAAAGACAAGCTCTTGAGCATATTGGAGGGATAAGGTTTGATAGTAGCAGAGCAAAAACCGATAAACGAGATAGTAGATTCGCTGAACGGGTTCGGCCGGATCGTGATAGCTTCGTGCGGAACCTGCGTGACGGTGTGCATGGCGGGCGGCGAGAAAGAGGCGTTGGCTGTTCGTGGTGTGGTCGAGGCCGATGCCAAGGCGAAGGGCGAGGACGTGAGCGTGTCGGTGGTCAATCTCAAGCGGCAATGCGACGACGAGTTTGTGGACGATTTGGAGGACGAGCTTTTGGATGGGGACGTCATCCTGTCCATGGCGTGCGGAGTGGGCGTGCAGTTCCTGGCGGACAAATACCCCGGCAGGCTTGTTCTGCCCGCCCTCAACACGAAATTCTACGGCGCTGCGAAAGAGCTTGGTTATTGGACGGAGCTATGCGCGGGGTGTGGGAATTGCCTGCTCGAAAAGACGGGCGGCATATGCCCGATAGCGCGTTGTTCCAAAAGCATACTCAACGGCCCTTGCGGAGGCTCCCAGGATTCAAAATGCGAAATCGACGCAGAGATCGATTGTGCGTGGCACTTGATTTATGACAGGCTTTCCGAGCTTGGGCAGCTTGACAGACTGAATGAGATTTACGAGCCGCGCGATTGGCGTACCAACAGAGACGGCGGGCCGCGTAGCGTTCGCAAAGACGATGTGAATATAAGCGACTCTGAATAGGAGATTTTATGGATTACGAAAAGAGCAATTTTCAGAAAGTGCTTGAGGCCGGAAAGTTCGCGATCACGGCGGAGATAGGCCCGCCTATGAGCGCGGACGCGGAGAACGTGCGTGAAAAGGCCAGGGAGCTTGCGGGCGTCGTGGACGCGGCGAACGTCACGGACAACCAGACTGCCATAGTTCGTATGTCATCCATCGCGGCGGCATATCTGTCGCAGGGCGAGGGCGTCGAGGGGATAGTACAGATGACCATGCGCGACAGGAACAGGCTCGCCATGCAGGCGGACATATTGGGCGCGTGGGCGCTTGGCTTGAAAAACCTGCTCGTGCTTTCGGGCGACCACCAGACGTTCGGCAACCACCCGCAGTCGAAGAACGTCTTTGACGTGGACACGATACAATTCTTGCAGGCGATAAACAGGCTGCAGGAGGATGGCGTGTTTATGGGGGGTAGCAAGTGCAAGCACCCGCCTAAGTTCTTCCTCGGCGCCACAGTGAATCCGTTTGCGGATCCGTTGGAATTGCAAGTGATAAGGCTCGAAAAGAAGATCGACGCAGGGGCGAGGTTCATCCAGACGCAATGCATTTACGACCTTGAGCGCTTTGACAGGTTTATGGATATGGCACGGGCGCGAGGGCTCCACGAGCGGGCGTATATGCAGGCGGGCATCTTCGTGAACAAGTCGCTCAAGTCCATTCAGATGACGCAGCTTGTCGCAGGCATGAGCGTGCCCGACGAGTATGTCAAGAGGTTTGAGCAGGCGGAGGACGTGCAGGCGGAGGGCATCAAAATCGCAGTCGAGCTTATCGCGAAGCTGAAAGGCGTCGATGGCATAAAAGGCATGCACATCATGGCGGTCGGTTGGGAGGATATCGTTCCCGAGATAGTGAAGCAGGCAGGATTTTTGCCTAGGCCTATATTATAGGAAGGTATGGACAGATGAACAATTTTGCAAATGATGTAAGGAATACACCCGGCGGCACGAACGTGCTGAACTGTTTGCTTTGCGGCTCTTGTACGGCTTGTTGCCCGGTGAACGAGGTTGACGATGGCTACAACCCGAGAAAGATCATGCGAATGGTGCTGCTCAGCATGGAGGACGATGTCCTGAAGTCCGACGAGATATGGAAGTGCAACCAATGCCACGCCTGCGTATCGCATTGCCCGCAGGATGTCCGTTTTGCCGATATCGTGCGCGCGCTCAGGGAGCTGGCGATAGCGAAGGGGCATAGGGATAAGGCCTTGCTTGAAAAGGTTTTGGCGTATGACGAGGAGCTTAAACGCGCAAGGCTTGAAAAGATCAAGGAGGAATTGGCGTGAAAAAGCCGGTAATGGTGGTCGGCGGCGGAATCGCCGGCATACAGACCTCCCATGATTTGGCAGAAATGGGAATACCTGTATTTCTGGTCGAGTCCACACCGTCCATAGGCGGGCGGATGGCGCAGCTTGACAAGACTTTCCCGACGAATGATTGTTCGGCGTGCATATTGGCGCCCAAGGTGACGGCGTGCTTCAACCACCCGATGGTAAAGACGCTTTCGTACAGCGAGGTCGCGGAGATAAAGGGCGAGGCGCCGGATCTGACGGCGGTTATACGCCGCAAGCCGCGCTATATAGATGAAGAATCTTGCAAGGGCTGCAACGATTGCTTCGATGCTTGCCCTGTCACCAAGGGCTCGGAGTTCGATATGGGAATAGGTGGGCGCAAGGCTGTCTACAAGCCTTTCGCGCAGGCGGTGCCGAACAAGGCGGTCATCGACAAGAAGGGTACGTCTCCGTGCAAGTACGAGTGCCCCGCGCACCTCGATGCCCATGCCTATGTGACTTTGGTGGGTGCCGGAAGGTACGAGGAAGCACTTGATGTCATCAGGCGCACGACCACTTTCGCAGGCGTCCTTGGGCGCGTATGCGTACACCCGTGCGAAACAAATTGCTCGCGTCGCTTTGTCGAGCAGCCCATATCCATCGCTTCGTTGAAAAGGTTCGTGGCGGACAAGGTCAAGGCGGATGGCGGCGCGAAGCCGATAGAAGTGGCCGCCGAGCCCAAGGACGCGAGGATAGCCGTTATTGGCGCAGGTCCATCAGGCCTGAACTGTGCATACAAGCTCGCGGCCGAGGGCTACAAGGTTACGGTGTTTGAGGCGCTTTCCGTGCCTGGCGGAATGGTGAAGGTCGGCATCCCCGACTATAGGCTGGACAAGGGTGTCCTCGCCGACGAGATAAAGATGATAGAGGACATGGGCGTTGACATAGTGCTCGGCAAGGCTGTCGGGAGGGATTTCACGCTCGAGCAGCTAAAGGCCGAGGGCTATAAGGCCATATATGTCGCCATAGGTGCCCATAAAGACCTGAAGCTCGGCCTGCCGGGCGAGGACTCCAAGGGAGTCATATCGTCGGTGGACTTCCTGCACGGGCTCAACATGGGCGGCAGGGCGAAGCCGGGCGAGAAAGTGCTTGTGATAGGGGGCGGGAACGTCGCCATGGACGCGGCACGGTCTTCGCGCAGGCTCGGGTGCGACGTGACGGTGGTGTACCGCCGCACGCAGGACGAAATGCCTGCCAACGAATGGGAAGTGGAGCATGCGATGGAGGAGGGCGTGAAGTTTTTGTTCTTGACCACGCCTGTGGAGGTCGTCGCGGAGGGCGGACGCACGGTCGGCCTTAAGTGCGTAAAGAACAAGCTTGGAAGGAAGGACGCGAGCGGTCGGCGGCGTCCCGAGCCGATAGACGGCAGCAAGTTCGTGATAGAGGCAGATTGCATCATCCGCTCCATAGGGCAGTATAGCGAGCGTGAAAAGCTTGAAGCGGCGGGGATCGAAATTTTCAATGAAAAGGGAAATATCGTGGCCGACGCCAAGACCTCCAAGACCAATATGGACGGCGTGTTTGTAGGCGGGGACTGCATGCGTGGGCCTTCGACGGTGATAGAGGCCGTGGCGGACGGTAACCGCGCCGCCAAGGCTATAATAAACTATATAGAGGGGACTGACCTTCCAGTGAACCCCTTTGTCTTGCCGCAGACGGAGATAGAGGAGATAGACACGCGCAGCTTTTCACGCAGCCCGCGGGCCTCTATGCCGCTTATCGACATGAGGCGGAGGCGTACGTCCTTTGATGAGGTGGAGACGGGGTTTACGGAGGATATGGCGGTGGCCGAGGCGCTTCGCTGCGTGGACTGCTCCATATGCTGCGAGTGCAAGCTGTGCGAAGAAGCGTGCCAAGCAGGCTCGGTGCGCCACGACCAATGCGAATCCGTCGTGGAGATACCCGTTTCGTCGGTGGTCTTTGCCTCAGGATATGACGCGACGGAGGACATCCCCGCCGAGTTTGGCTACGAGCGGTACAAGGACGTCGTGACGAGCCTTGAATACGAGAGGATATTGTCGGCGAGCGGGCCGTACGAAGGCCATGTACAGCGGCCGTCCGACAACAGAGAGCCGGAGCGGATCGCGTTCGTCCAATGCGTCGGGTCGCGTGACAGCGGCTGTGGCAACGAGTTCTGCTCGTCGGTGTGCTGCATGTACGCCATCAAGGAAGCGATGATAACGAAGGAACATCTGCCGACTGTCAAGGACATAGATATCTACTACATGGATATGCGGGCGTTCGGCAAGGACTTCGACAAGTATATTGAGTCGGCGAAAAGCAAGTACAATATCGGGTTCATAAGGAGCCGCATAGGCGGGGTCGAGGAAAACCCGGAGACGAATAGGCTTGCGGTGGAGTATGTGGCCGAGGACGGCAAGGGGACAAAGGCCGAGTACGACATGGTGGTGCTTTCGGTGGGTATGAAGCCGAGCGCCGAGAATGTGAAGCTGCTTTCGGGGGCAGGCGTGAAAACCGACAAGTATGGCTTTATATGGTCGAATGAGTTCAATGCGCCGGTCACCAGCAAGGACGGGGTATATGCGTGCGGCGTGGCCGCCGGCCCCAAGGACATACCGGAAACGGTGATTGAGGCGAGCGCCGCCGCATCGGCAGCGGCGAAGGTCGCCGGGGGGCGGGAGATAGACCTGTTCAAGGACTATAGCGATTTCTTCAAGGACGAGCCGCTTCCGCCCATGCGCGACGTTTCAAAGGAGCCGATAAAGATAGGCGTGTTCATCTGCCATTGCGGGGTCAATATAGGCGGCTATATGGTCATAGACGAAATCGTGGAATACGCAAAGACGCTGCCGTTTGTTTCCCATGCGGAGCAAAATTTATATACATGCTCGGTGGACGCACAAAAGGTTATCGCGGAAAGGATAGAGGAGCACGGGCTGAACAGGATCGTCGTAGCCTCGTGTACGCCCCGTACCCACGAGCCCTTGTTCCAGAGCGTGCTTGAGAAGGCTGGGCTGAATCCATACCTCTTTGCCATGGCGAACATACGCGACCAATGCTCATGGGTGCATATGGACGACAACGCCACAGCCACGTTCAAGGCGAAGGAGCTTGTGCGTATGGCGGTCGGCAAGGTCACCTTCGCCAAGCAGCTGACGCGCAAGAAAATAGACGTCAATAAATCCGCCTTGGTAATAGGCGGCGGCGTGGCGGGTATGGCGGCGGCGCTCGACATCGCCGAAATGGGCTTCCCCGTGCATCTTGTGGAGCGTACAGACAGACTTGGCGGGAATGCCGCCCGCGTGGTCACGAGCAACCTTGGCCGCCCAGTCTTGCCGTACCTGGAAGGTATGATAGACAAGGTGAACGCCAGCCCGCTTATAAGCGTGTACCTCAATACGACGGCGGAGTCCACGGAAGGTTACGTCGGCAACTTCAAAACGACCGTGAAGGGCGGCGAGATAGCCCGCGAGATAGAGCACGGCGCGGTGGTCGTGGCCGTGGGGGCGAGCGAGAGAAAGCCGGACGAATATCTATACGGCGAGGACGAGCGAGCCCTTACCATGCTTGAGTTTGAGAATTACGCCAAAAACGGGTTCGACGGTTTCAACGCCAAAAAAGTGGTGATGATAGGCTGCGTCGGCTCTCGCGAAGGAGAGCGGCAGTATTGCAGCCGCGTCTGCTGCAACCAGATGGTGAAGAATGCGATATTGCTGAAAGACCTGAGCGAGGACATAGATGTCACGATTCTTTACCGCGATGTCAGGACTTATGGGCAGCACGAGCTGAAGTACAGGGAGGCACGGCAGAAAGGCGTCAAGTTCGTACGCTACGATGTGGACAGGAAGCCCGTGGTCAAGCCCGCAAAGGACGGCTTCAAGCTCACCCTCGCCGAGCCGGTCTTGGGCAGGAATATAGAGCTTGAGGCGGATATGCTGGTACTAAGCCCCGCCATAGTCCCCGACGTGGACAACAACAAGCATATTGCCCAGATGTTCAAGGTGCCGCTCAACCAAGAAGGCTTTTTCCTTGAGGCGCACGTCAAGCTGAGGCCTGTCGACTTTGCGACCGAGGGCGTATACCTATGCGGCCTTGCCCATTCGCCCAAATCCATGAAAGAAAGCATCATACAGGGGCGTGCGGCGGCGGGACGCGCGGCGACGGTAATCTCAAAGGCGCAGCTTGAAACTGAGGGCGCCATAGCATATGTGAATCCTGATTTCTGCGTGGCGTGCGGCGCTTGCGAGCTTGTATGCGCCTACGGAGCCATCGAGGTGCAGGACGTCCCCGTCCGTGGCGGCACTGTGCGCCGCGCGGTCGTGAACGACGTGCTGTGCAAGGGTTGCGGCACATGCTCGGCGGCCTGCAGGTGCGGCGCCATCGACGTGAACGGGTTTTCTGACAAGCAAGTGATAACCGAGATTGAGTATTTGCTGCGCCGGAGCGCGGTGTAGGCGGCATGAAAGGACTGACGCAATTGGAAAAATGGGAACCTAAAATAGTGGCTTTTCTCTGCAATTGGTGCTCGTACGCAGGGGCCGACCTTGCGGGCACTAGCCGCCTGCAATACCCGCCGAACATCCGCATCATTAGGGTGCCTTGTTCGGGACGCATCAACCCGCTTTATATCATAACGGCGTTGATGGAGGGGGCCGATGGCGTGATGGTGTCGGGCTGCCACCCCGGGGACTGCCATTACCTGTCGGGCAATTTGTTCGCCCGCCGCCGTTTCGTCGTGCTGAAAAAACTGCTCCAGACATGCGGGCTTGACCCTGAGCGCGTCCAGTTCACATGGGTGTCCGCGTCGGAGGGCGGTCGCTTTGCGGATGTCATAAAGGAAGTGACCGAGAACGTCAAAAAAGTGGGTCCGAGTGAAGTGGCAAACTGCGGAAGCAAGGAGGCACAGGCCTGATGATATACGAAGAAATGACCAACAACATACGCTCGGTTTGCGAAAAGCTTCTCAACAGCAATGATGTAGAAGTAATCGTCGCATATAGGGGCGGCGGCGTGGAAGGGATGCAGATACCGTATTTCGCCAAGACGCCAGAGGACGTGCAGAACATCGAGTGGGGCGACAGGTGCTACCAAAACATCGCACCATATGTCCACGGCCTCAGCAAGAAAGTCGGGATTCTGGCGAAGCCCTGCGACGCCCGCATACTGACGCAATACATCACCGAGCAACAGATAAAACGTGACGATGTATATATCATCGGCGTGGACTGCGTGGGGATGGTGGACGAAAACGGCGATCCGCGCCCAGGTTGCCCGGACTGCATGGTTCGCAAGCCGCCCATCTACGACGAGTATATCAAGGACGACAGGGTTGACAGCCTTGACCTTTCGCCGCCCGCAAGCGAGGACGGCGGCCTTGAGGCAAACTTCGAGAGGTTCCGAAAGGAGATAGACAAGTGCATCATGTGCTACGCCTGCCGCCAGGCGTGCTACGGGTGTTATTGCAAGACTTGCTTTATCGACCGCGACCTGCCGGACTGGCAGCCTGCCGAGATCGACGCCGGCACAAAGATGACATTCCATATGGGACGCACGATGCACCTTGCTGGGCGTTGCGTGGAGTGCGGCGCGTGCGAAGCGTCCTGTGAGTCGGGCGTGAACGTGCGATATATAATAAAGGAAGTCACCAAGTTTATTGAGGACGAGTACGGCTATAGCGCAGGCATGGACCCCGAGCAGGTCCCAGCACTATTGGTGAACAAGTTTGACGACAGGGAAGTCGGATTTTTAGGGGGTGAAACGCATGGCTGATCCCGCTGTGATGATATCAAAGGCCGAAATACTGAAAATGCTGGCCGAGCTTATGAAGGATGCGACGGTGTTCGCGCCCGCTTCCAATGGCAAGAAGCTGGACTATATGCCCGTCCGCAATGTGGAGGACATAGTGTTCGGCGACGACATTCCGTACAAGTCGCCTAAGGAGATATTTTTCCCGAGGACGGAGAAGATAATAACTTTCAAGGACGGGGACGCCGAGGCGGAGATATCCACCGAGAAATACGTGCTGTTCGGCGCACGTCCCTGCGACCTTGAAGCCTTGGACATAATGAGGAAGGTGTTCACAGAGGGCAGATTCAAGGATCCATTTTTCGAGGAACGCTACAACAACACATTGATTATCGGTGTGGGCTGCGTTGACAAAAAGCCAGGCTGCTTCTGCGACGAACGTGAGACGGATATGGGCTATTCCGACAAGTGTGACCTCTTTTTAGGGGCACAGGGTGCCGAGGATTATTTCCAAGCATTGCATCTCTCCGAAAAAGGCAGGGAGACATTAGGGCGATACATAGACGGATTGCGCACTTTCCAAAACACAGGCCATGAGTTCAAGCCCGCCCACACGCTTTCCATAGATGCCACAGAGGAAGAATTGTTTGACAAGATTGACTGGGAGAGCCTTGTGGAGACCTGTCAGGGCTGCGGAATGTGTACGTATATCTGCCCGACTTGCCATTGTTTCGGGTTCAAGGACGTGGACGAGGGGGGCTGCGCGTCCCGTTACAGGAATTGGGATAGCTGTATGTTCCCGAAGTTTACCTTGCATGCGTCCGGGCACAATCCGCGGGAGGAGAGGCACGAGCGCTACCGCCAGCGTTTTGCGCACAAGTACCTTTATGTAAAGAAGAATTTTGGGGCGGTTGCGTGTACAGGGTGCGGTAGGTGTGTAAGGGCGTGCCCTGCGGGCGTGAACATAAAAGCGATAGCCGAGAAGATAGGGGAGGATTTGCAGTGAACGACAATCCTTATTTGCCGCTGAAGGCCGAGATACAGGAGATCATCCAGGAAACGACTTCGGATCTTGATGTAAAGACGTATAGGCTCAAATTTGCAGGCGACCGGAAAATGGAGTTTATGCCAGGGCAGTTCGTGGAGCTTTCCGTGGCGGGCACGGGCGAGGCACCCTTCGGATTTGCATCGAACCCGCTCAGAAACGATACCATAGACATTTCGATAAAGCGGACGGGAACGCTCACCGACGTGATACATGCGCTGAAAGAGGGCGACACGGTGTTTGTCCGCGGGCCGTTCGGCAACACATTCCCGGTGGAGAAGCTAGAGGGCAACGACATCCTATATATAGCAGGCGGCATCGGCCTCGCTCCGCTCCGCCCGCTTATCACCTATATGCTCGAGGACGTGAACCGCAGCAAGTACAAGAAGATACAGATGCTTATCGCGGCGCGGTCGTCCAAGGACTTCATCTATTTTCGCGAGTACGAGGAATGGCGGGGCATGAAGGACACCGAAGTGACGCTCACGATAGACAACGAGGAAGAAGGCTGGAACGAGAATGTGGGCTTCCCGCACAACTTGGTGGCGGAAATGACATTTGACATGAACAAGACATACGCGGTGCTTTGCGGCCCGCCTATTATGATAAAGTTCGTTTCGCAGAAATTGATAGAGATGGGAATGTCGCTCGACCGCATCTATACCACCCTGGAAATGCGCATGACGTGCGGGGTCGGGAATTGCGGCAAGTGCAATATCGGGCATAAATATGTGTGCGTGGACGGACCCGTTTTCAACCTTGCCGAGCTCGGCGAGATGCCGGACGAGTATTGACGCGATACAAGAACATGCGTTCGCAATAGTTATAGCCGAAGCCAGCATTATGCAGGCAATATTTAGGAGGAAGGAATCAAAATGAAGACCGATATCCAAATCGCACAGGAAGCCAAAATTCTGCCCATAAGGGAAATCGCCGAAAAGGTGGGCCTTTCGGAGGATGAATGGTCGCCGGTTGGTCATTACAAAGCAAAAATTGACAGCAGGCTGCTTTCAAAGTACAAGGACAAGCCTGACGCAAAAGTAGTGCTTGTGACAGCCATAAACCCGACGCCCGCTGGCGAGGGCAAGACCACCACCACAGTAGGCCTTGGCGACGCGCTGAACAGGCTTGGGGAAAAAGTAATGATATGTCTAAGGGAGCCGTCGCTCGGCCCTGTATTCGGGGTGAAGGGCGGGGCGGCCGGCGGCGGCTACGCCCAGGTGATCCCGATGGAGGACATCAACCTTCATTTCACGGGCGACATCCACGCCATCACCGCCGCGAATAACCTGCTTGCTGCCCTTATCGACAACCATATCTATCAAGGCAACGAACTGAACATAGACACCCGCCGCGTGACTTGGCGCAGGTGCATGGACATGAACGACCGCCAGCTTCGCAGCATCGTCGATGGTCTTGCGGGCAAGGCGAACGGCGTGCCGCGCGAGGACGGCTTCGACATCACGGTCGCGAGCGAGGTGATGGCGGTGCTGTGCCTTTCGACGGATATCGTCGAGCTCAAGAAAAATCTGTCAAGGATTGTGGTCGGCTATACGCGTGAGGGGACGCCGATATCATGCGGACAGCTGAAAGCGCAGGGCGCAATGAGCGCACTGCTCAAAGAGGCGTTCAACCCGAACCTGGCGCAGACGCTAGAGCAGACGCCGGCGTTTATCCACGGCGGCCCGTTCGCGAACATCGCGCACGGCTGCAACTCGGCTATAGCCACCAAACTTGGCATGAAGATGTCCGACATCGTGGTGACCGAAGCGGGCTTCGGCGGCGACCTCGGCGCGGAAAAATTTATTGACATCAAGTGCCGCAAATCGGGCATAGAGCCGAGCGCCGTAGTGATAGTCGCGACCGTGCGCGCGCTCAAGCACCACGGCGGAAGCCCCAAGGACGAACTAAACAAGGAGAACCTCGACTATCTGGCGAACGGCATCAAAAACCTTACGCGCCACCTGGAGAATATGGACAAGGTGTTCGGCCTGCCGGCGGTGGTTGCCATAAACCGCTTCCCGTCCGACACGGAAGCCGAGCTAAAGTATGTCTTTGACACCGTGCAGGCCATGGGTGCCACGGTTTCCATATCGGAAGTGTTTACCAAGGGCGGCGAGGGCGGCGAAGACCTTGCGAAGAAAGTGCTTGCGGCTATGGACAAGCCGAGCAAATTCAAGTTCTCGTACGAGCTTGACCAGCCCATACGCGCCAAGATTAATGACATCGCCACAAAGGTGTACAGGGCATCGGGAGTGTCCGTGTCCGTCGAGGCCGCAAAGACCATCGAAGAAATTGAGGCGCTCGGCTATGGCAACCTGCCGGTCTGTATAGCCAAGACCCAGTATTCGTTCTCCGACGATCCAAAGCTGCTCGGCGCGCCCGAGGGCTTTGAGGTCAAGATACGCCAGGTGCGGCTGTCTGCGGGCGCCGGCTTTATCGTCGCCATAGCGGGTGATATAATGACCATGCCGGGGCTTCCCAAAAAGCCGACGGCCGAAGTGATAGACATGGACGAGGCCGGGGTGATATCAGGCCTGTTCTAGGGAAGGGCTGGAGAGTCGGCCAGCGTTTCCCTTGCTTATATAAGGAAGGGTTGCGATGAAAAACATACCGAATACGTTCGGCAGCATGGTCTTCAACGATGCTGTGATGCAATTGCGGCTACCTAAGCATATCTACAAGTCGCTCAAAAAGACCATGTCGGAAGGCGTCCATCTGGACGTCGATGTGGCAAACGAAGTCGCAAACGCAATGAAGGAGTGGGCGGTCGAGAAGGGTGCGACCCATTACACCCATTGGTTTCAGCCCATGACGGGGGCCACGGCGGAGCGGCACGACAGCTTTATATCGCCCGCCGGCGAAGGCCAGGTCATCATGGAGTTTTCGGGCAAGGAGCTTGTAAGAGGAGAGCCGGATGCGTCAAGCTTCCCATCGGGCGGGCTCAGAGCCACTTTTGAGGCACGGGGCTATACCGTTTGGGACACCACCTCATATGCCTTTGTCAAAGACGGGACGCTCTGCATACCCACCGCGTTCTGCTCCTACAGTGGCGAGGCGCTAGACAAAAAGACCCCGCTTTTGAGGTCGATGGAGGCGCTCGACAGGCAGGCCCTGCGGGTGCTTAGACTTTTCGGCAACAAGACGGCGAAGCGGGTCATCACGATGGTGGGCGCCGAGCAGGAATATTTTTTGGTGGACAAGGAGATGTACCTAAAACGCCCGGATCTGGTCTATACGGGTAGGACGCTGATGGGTGCCCGTCCGCCCAAGGGACAGGAGCTAGAGGACCATTACTTCGGCAGCATCAAGCCAAGGGTTTCTGCCTATATGAAGGAGCTTGAGGAGGAGCTTTGGAAGCTAGGGGTCTATGCCAAGACCAGACACAACGAGGTCGCCCCAGGCCAACACGAGCTTGCCCCCATCTACAATACGGCAAACATAGCCACCGACCACAACCAGATTACCATGGAGCAGATGAAGGTCATAGCGAACAAGCACGGAATGGCCTGCCTGCTCCACGAAAAGCCCTTCGCAGGCGTCAATGGGAGCGGCAAGCACAACAATTGGTCGATAAACACCGACACAGGCGTCAACCTGCTCGAACCGGGCGGGACGCCGTCTGAGAACGCACAGTTTCTGCTGTTCCTGGTCGCGGTCATCAAGGCGGTGGACGAGCATCAGGACTTGCTCAGGCTTTCGGTGGCGACTGCAGGGAACGACCACAGGCTCGGTGCGAACGAGGCGCCCCCCGCCATCGTGTCCATGTTTATCGGCGACGAGTTGCTGAGCATACTGGAGGGTCTGGAGTCCGGCGAGGGCTATACGGGCGGTGACAGGCCACAGATGGAGATAGGCGTCACGGCGCTGCCGCACTTCCCCAAGGACTCGACGGACCGCAACCGCACTTCGCCGTTCGCGTTCACCGGCAACAAGTTCGAGTTCCGCATGCCCGGTTCGATGCTTTCCATCGCAGGCCCGAACATCGTCTTAAATACCGCTGTCGCGGAGGCGCTACGGCAGTTTGCGGACGAATTGGAGCAGGGTAGCGACTTCAAGAGCGACTTGGCGGCGCTTGTCAAAAGGGCTTTCAGCGCCCACAAAAGGATTATATTCAATGGCAACAATTATTCAGGGGACTGGGTGGCCGAGGCGCGGCTGCGCTGCCTTTTGAACCTAGGCACAACGGTGGATGCGCTCCCCGAATTTATTTCGCAAAAGAGCATAGAATTGTTTGCGGGGCACGGGGTATTCACCGAGCTAGAAGTCCGTTCGCGATACGAGATACTCGTAGAAGCCTACTCAAAGACGCTTCATATCGAGGCTCTTACGATGGTGGACATGGTGAAGGGCATGGTGATTCCGGCCTGCATAGACTACCAAAACGATTTGGCGAGGTTGTTGTCGCGCAAGAGGGAGAGCGGCGCCGGATACGACGCCTCGCTTGAGGACGCCCTGCTCAGACGGTGCTCGAAGCTGTCGGCAGACCTGCTCGAAAGGCTGTCGCGCCTTGAGGACGCTCTTTCGGAGCCTGGGCTCGGGGAAGGGATGGATGCCTTGGAGTGTGCGGAGTATTATAGGGACGGCGTCCTCGCCGCAATGTCGGGGCTGCGGGCTGTTGTAGACAGGCTCGAAACGATAGTGGCAAAGAGGCACTGGCCCCTGCCGTCGTATGCGGAGTTGCTGCATAGCGTGGTGTAGGGGGTATAAAATGAAATCATTTCGGAAAGAGCTGCATATCAATACGGACACGCGCCGGGCGTTTGTGAACATCACGCCGCAGGTCGAGGATGCGCTTGTGGAGAGCGGCATACGCGAGGGGCTTGCCTTGGTGAACGCCATGCATATTACGGCAAGCGTGTTTATCAACGACCATGAGAGCGGGCTGCACCGCGATTTTGAGCGGTGGCTTGAGAAACTTGCGCCGGAAAAGCCGCATGACCAGTACGACCACAACGGCTATGAGGACAATGCCGACGCACACTTGAAGCGGAGCGTTATGGGGCGTGAGGTGGTCGTTGCGGTGACGGGCGGGCGGCTCGACTTCGGTCCGTGGGAGCAGATTTTCTACGGGGAGTTTGACGGCAAGCGGAGCAAAAGGCTGTTAGTGAAGATTATCGGTGAGTGATGGGACGGCGGGTGCGGTAGTATCGGGCGCAGTGGCGGGCATGGTGCGCACGGAAAGCGCAGCCGTTCCGAGAGCAACAGGAGGTAGTAAGATGGCGGCAACGAAAACCATAAAGGTCGCAGCGGCGCATTCGGCGCCTGTGTATCTGGACACGGAAGCGACGACGAAAAAAGCCTGCGGGCTTATAGCCGAGGCGGCGCGGGCCGGCGCTCAGCTGATAGCCTTTCCAGAAGTGTATATACCAGGCTACCCGTACTGGATTTGGACAAAGACGACCAAGGACGGTGCGCCGTTCTTCGGCGAACTGTACGACAACGCCGTCGAGGTGCCGAGCGCGGCGACGGATGCCATAGGGAAGGCTGCGAAGCAGGCGGGCATCTTTGTCGTGATGGGCATGACGGAGCGAGAGGGAGGCACCTTGTACAACACCCTGCTGTACTTTGACGATAAGGGGAATGTGATAGGCAGGCATCGCAAGCTACAGCCGACCATGTCGGAACGTGTGATATGGGGGCGCGGCGACGGCAGCGACCTCGGCGTGTTCGATACGAAGCTCGGCAAAATTTCCGGTCTTATATGCTGGGAGCATACCATGGACTTGACGAGGTACGCGCTTGCCGCAGAGGGCGAACAGATTCATGTGTCCGTCTGGCCGGGCATATCCGCAGTCACAAACGACCCCAATTCGGAAATTTTCGACGCAGTCGCGGAATGCGCCTGTAGGCATCATGCGGTAGCCGCGCAGACCTTCGTTATATGCGTTATGACGCCTGTGGCGCAGGATTCCATAGATAAGCTTGGCTTTGCGGACAGGCCGGACATGATGACGGTCGGCGGCGGATGGACGGCGATCATCGGGCCGGACGGGCAGATAATCAGCGGCCCGCATACCGGCGCGGAAGAAAAATTATTGTTTGCGGACATCGACCTCGGCAACATAAAATTCGCGAAGTTTGCCTGCGATTCGGTGGGGCATTATTCAAGGCCGGACATATTCACCCTGCATATCAACAGGGAGAAGCAGCGAATAATCGTGGACGAGGGCTAAAGCCCAGATCCCCTTGCCTTAATAAAATCGGCGGCGCTGATATCAGGGTGGTGGTAGCGTCCGCGTTTTTGGGTGAGGTTTTTGTAATCAATCGCGCGTTCGGGGCAGTATTGGATACACGCTACGCAGACTTCGCAACGGTGCGAGTAGGCGGGTTTGCCGTTTTCTATGCGGATATTGTTTACGGGACATAGCTTCTCGCATATGCCGCAGCCGGTGCATGAGTCCGAAATGTGATAGCCCTTGTCCTTGTCGGGCGCAGATTTTACGAAGTTGTTGGTGATGATATTGTAAAGGCCGAGCGGTCCGCCGATTTTGTTTTTGTGGCGGGCGGCAATATCGTCAATGATTGGTCGCATATCAGCGTTCGACTTGGCGGTGATGCCGTCCACGTCCTCCTTCATATCGTACAAAAGCACGTAGTTTGAAAACATTTTCAGTGACGCGCCGTAGTCAAGCTCAAGCCCCTTTGCCTTCATTCGTGCGGCAAACCCGCGCAGGCAGTTTGCGGCGCTGCCGCCGTGCGTGGTCACGGCGTAGAGGTATTTCCCTTGTAAATCCCCTGCGTCCAGGCCTTCCGCAAATCGCTGCACCGCCGCCGGCACCCCCATAAAATAATTCGGGAAAACGAAGCCGACGCTTTCGACGCCTACACCCAATGCAGGCGGTACGCCGCTCCCTATAGAAAACAGCACAGTGCCTGGCATCGCCGCGGCGATCTCTTTCGCTACCTTCAGGCTGTTGCCTGTCCCCGAAAAATAAAAAACGACATTCCTTGCCTGCGAAAACATATCTGACATCGGGCTCTCCCTTCAACAAACCAACTCAAAACCGTACAGCGATCATTATACTACACAAATGACAATAACATTTCACCGCAATTCCTGATTGCATTTTGGGGGTTCATATGTGATAATTGTTAATTGCGGGTCGGGCCAGCGTCCGGGCGCGAGTTTGCGGGCCCATAGCTCAGCTGGATAGAGCAACAGTCTTCTAAACTGTGGGTCGCAGGTTCGAATCCTGCTGGGCTCGCCATATGGTTGTAGGTAGGTGAAGGGGCATAGCCAAGTTGGTAAGGCAACGGACTTTGACTCCGTCATTCGTAGGTTCGAGTCCTGCTGCCCCTGCCAAACCATTAAAAGGCGAACTTCGCGTTCGCCTAGCTACGACCCAGTAGCTCAGTTGGTAGAGCACCAGACTTTTAATCTGGGTGTCCAGAGTTCGAGACTCTGCTGGGTCACCAAAACCGTTGAAACATCAACGGTTTTTTTCTGTTGACAAACCCTGCGTAACAATGTTATGATGCGTTCGTAACAAAACATTGTTACGAACATACTGCATGCACGGATGTTTTGCGACCCCTATAATTTTCGTAAAGGAGTGTGAGAGTGTCTGCGATGGACGAGATATCAAAAAAAGACTTGCTTGCCGAGACGGGCATTTCTTACGGGCAGCTTTACCGCTGGAAGCGGGAGGGGCTGATACCAGAGGAATGGTTTGTCAAGCGGGCGGCGTTCACGGGGCAAGAGACGTGGTTTCCCCGTGAGCGGGTGCTTGAGCGTGTCAAGATGATATTGGAGATGAAGGACGGCCAATCGCTTGAGGAAATACGCAGAGGGCTAGATGGTGCGGCCGATGGCGAGCTGGCCGGATTGATGCAGGAGGCTGTGCTGACGGCAGGGAATGCAGAGGTTTCAGCGGGCGCGGTCTTTTTCGAGACGAATGCCGGCAAGCACTTCATCCTCCTTGCAAGGGACGGCAAGGCCTTCGCAGACAGCGGCGTCAAGGTGCTTGCGACGCTGACGGAGAAAGAAATACGAGGGCGGTCAAAGGCAGGCGACAAGGCGAGCGGCAAGACAGAAGGCGAAGAATCAGGCGCTAAAGCACAGCAATAGAGAACGGAGGGAAGCAAGATGGAATTTAATGGCGTAGGGAATGCGACCGAAGGCAGGGTGAGCGGCGTCGGCAATATCGATGGCGGGGTGCACGACAAGCTGCACGTCGATGGGGTCTGTACGGTGTCGGGAGACTTCGAGGCAGAGTCGTTCAAGGTCAGCGGGGTCTGCACCTGTACGGGGGATGCCGCCGCGAAAGAGTTCAATTGCAGCGGCGTCCTGACGGTGGAGCGCAATCTGCGTGCAGGCAATGCGAAGGTAGACGGCATCGTCACGGTGAACGGAGGCAAATTTGAAGCTGACAGGATAGATTGCAAGGGGGTGCTGACCGCCAAAGGAGAGGTCTCTGCCGACATCATCAAGGCAGATGGCAGAATCTGCGCAAAGGAGATTGTTGGCGACAAGATAACTATAAGGTCTTACTGGCAACGTCTCTTTTTTGGCCTGTTCGTCCCTAAATCCAAAATTTCCGAAATCGACATGATAGAGGGGACTACGGTGGAATTGCATGGCGTACACGCAAAGTCTGTCAGCGGCCATGACGTGCATATAGGCAAGAAGTGCAACATCGACCGTGTGGACGCAAGCGGCGAGCTGACCATCCACCCCTCCGCCCGCGTCGGCGAAGTGACAGGCCGTGAATAGGGCGGCAAAAAGGAGAATGCCATGTCACTCGAAATTAAACTTGCATATCGCCATACAAAAGAGATAAAAGAGCTTTTCGCAGAATATACGGAGCTTTTGGTCGAAGCCGAAAGCAGCTTCGGCACCTACCTTGACATACAGGATTATGATGCCGAGATAGAAGACCTTGAGACAAAATACGGCCTGCCGGACGGCCGCCTTTATATCGCCTTCTCGGACGGTCAAGCTGCCGGCTGCATAGCGCTAAAGCCCTTGGACGGCAAAGTGAATTGCGAGCTGAAACGTCTCTATGTAAGACCTGGCCATCGCGGCAAAAAAATCGCAAAGGCATTGGTCGAGACAATTATTCGCGATGCAGTCCAAATCGGGTTTTCCCATATGTTGCTTGACACGCTGCCCGCCCTTGAAGAAGCCATGAGCCTGTACAAGTCGTTCGGCTTTTACGAAATCCCCTCATACAACAACAGCCCTGTAGATTCGTCTATCTTTATGAGGCTGGATCTCAAACCCGCAAAGTTTGTCGATAACGGATAAGCAAAACCCGACAGGGAATCGGCAAAAAATTGGCCGGATAGGTTGACGTGCCCGCAAATCGCATATATATTAGTGTATGCGGAATAAAATAGGCGGATCGACTGGGGAGGGATACCGAAGCGGTCATAACGGGGCGGTCTTGAAAACCGTTAGGGGGCAACCCCACGTGGGTTCGAATCCCACTCCCTCCGCCAAAGTGCTTGGCAGTCCGGAAAAAAGACAAGCATTATGGAGAAGTACTCAAGTGGTGAAGAGGACGGTTTGCTAAACCGTTAGGTCGGCAACGGCGCCGGGGTTCGAGTCCCCGCTTCTCCGCCAAGTGGAAAGCTACATTTTTGAGAGATATGATACTTGAAAATGTAGCTTTTTCATTGGAATGACAGGAAAAAGGATTAAAAATCATAGATATTAACAAGGAAGGGGAAAAATCAACTACATCATTACAAAATCAATCAGCTCCAAGAATACGGTATCTTATCACGATTTATGCCGCTTATTGGATATACGAAAGACAAGGACGGCAAACTTGTTATTCTGCCAGAAGAAGCAGAAATCGTCAGAAAGATGTTCGAACTGTATTTGCAGGGATACGGCGTTCGCAGAATCAAACGCTATCTTGAAAAAAATAATATCAAGACTGTAACAGGCAAGTCTGAATGGAGGATGAAGGAAAATAAAATGGTTGCGAGAGAACGTAAGTTTGCGATATAATTAAACAATGATAGCAACACAACTAGCAACAACATAACAAATATGCTAAGAATATTTATAAATAAGGATTGATATCGAATATGGGAAGGTTCGGCTTTTGGATAACTGAAGAAACGGAGTTGCCGGGTGAAATTCTTCAATCCATCGAAGAAGACAGACTAGTACTTTTTGTTGGGGCTGGTGTTTCAATGGCTTCTCCATCGTATCTTCCATCGTTTGAAGATCTTGTAAAGCAAATTTGTCAAAATACAAATCATTCGGGATTCTTGACTCCAGGTAGAAAAAAACTGAACAAAAGGGAAAAGGATTCCTTAGGTCTCGACGGTATCTTGGGCATTATCAAAGACAGTATGGGCGATGTCGGAAATACTTTGCACAATGAGATTTTTAATATCTTAAAAACAGCTTTTGAAGAGAATAGAATAAACAACACCCATAAAGCAATTGTTGATTTAGCCAATGCCTCGCCAACAGTAAGAATCGTAACAACGAATCAAGACAGATTACTCGAGTGCGATTTGCTATATGCATCATATGAAAAACCTCTTGTTTATGATGCGCCAGCACTTCCGGATGGAAGTGATTTTCGTGGAATTGTAAATTTACATGGAAGTATTAGTATACCTGAGAAAATGATTTTCTCCGACAGCGATTTTGGGGAGGCATACCTGACAAAACAGTATTGTGCGAGATTTCTTACAGAATTATTTTCGAAATTTACTGTATTGTTTGTCGGCTATAGTCACGATGACCCTTTAATGAAATATCACGCAAGAGGTTTAGGCGAATGTGAACGTTTCATATTGACGCACGATATAAGTAATCCAAAATGGAACACACTTGGGATAAGAACGATACATTATCGAAAAACACATAAACCAGATGTACATAGTGAGGTGCCTCGAATACTATATGCAATATCTGAGTATATAAAAATGAGTCCTGGTGATAAACGAAATAAATTGAAGAGTATTGCAATTGCTGGACCTCAAGATTTTCTAAATAATGAGATGTCGTTAATCCGCGAAGTATTGTTAGATACTAGCGATGACACGTATGAATCGCTTAAATACTTTCTTGATAATGCTAATGATTATAAATGGTATGATTTTCTTGAGAATGACGACGTTCTTCGGGACCATAACATTATTCAAGCAGTATTCGGTGTCGATGCCTATGATGCAAGAACAAATATAGTTACAGAATGGTTTCTTAAAGTATGCTTTTGCATAGGAGATGAGGAGGCTGTGTCCTTTGGCTTTGGAAAACTATCAAGGACCCATCACAAGTGGAATGAAGGATTTATTACAAATGTTATTTCTATAATTGCAGACGGACAGATTTCTCAAGTTGCATCAGAAAAGCTTTGCTTGTTATGTGCCGGTAGACTACGTGGTTTTTCTAATAAACTAGAGTTGGCTTATTATCTTGAAAAACTCAGCATCCGTTCACACTGGTCGCTTGTCAAAGCAATTCTTGAAGAATTGGCGTTTCCAATTCCAAAACTTGAAAAAAGTTGGCGCTTCCACAGCGATGGTGGATATGACCAATTTGATATTGTTCCATATACTCCAGCAGGGGATGAGACAATGGTAGATTGGTATTTAAAAGAATGGTGGAATAAGCGAGATGTATCTTATATCGATTGCTATGAAGAGATTGTTGCTTGCTTTTCACAGAACTTGGAAAAGATGCTGAATTACTTCGGGATAGAGCAATGACGAGATACTTCGATTATCATTCATATTTTATATATAACATAGCTTCAGATGAGATTGAAGACGATGAAAAACATACTGTTATAAAAATCATCAGAGATATTTTACTGGAATGTGATGAGCCTCTCAGAGCATCCTTTATTGAGAAGTTCAAGAAATCTAATCACCCTGTATTATTGAGACTATGCGTTATTGCAGTAAAAAACTCTACAGTGTTGAGCAGTGATGAGAAAGTAATTTGGTTGATAGACAACGATATATTATTACCGGATAAATTCGGACTGAATGCTGATTTCGAAGTGTATGATTTGCTAATCTTGGAATTAGTGAACGCCTCTGATCTTGTCAGGCAAAGACTCGTTGAATATGTACAATCAAAACCCAGTTGGGTGGATTCAGAGGGAAAAGAGCATACGTGGAGTCAATATGAATTATGTTGTTGGATAAGCGATATTAGAATTGATTGGAAGGATTCATTTCTTCCCTTAGTAAATAAATATAAGCAGTGCGAACTTTGGGTCGAAAGTCCAAAGCCACGATCACGAAGAGGCCATGCAGGAATTGTACCCTCGGCACCTTTTGCTATGGATCCTCTGGATTTTATTGCCGATTTCGAATCAAATTCTATGTCAGCACTTGATAAATTATTTACTATTGAGACAGACTACGAAAAAGAACATGGTATAGATCCATATCCAACTTACAATCCATACTTAAAGACCATCAGCGCTGCGGTGAAAGAAAACAATTCAATAATCTCCGAACTTTGGGATGTTGAGTTTGGGAATACAAAAGCGGCTAACTATGAAATCGCTATAAAGATGGCAATTGTTGAGGTCATGGGTGAAACTCAAAATTTAGATACAATGATTGTATTGTTACCACGTTTGTTTTCCTTGGTTTGCAACGAAAACATAGAAGATCATCAATTAAACAGGATTATTTATGGTATAGGGAAGGTAATAGATAACAGCAGAGAAAACATTCAAAATGATACCATTTGTCAGATAGAAGAACTCTTTATCAAGATATGGAAGAATCGCAATTCAAGTTTTAATGATATAGAGTTTGATGAAAGAAATGAATTGACTACTATGAGTATGAATTTTTGGCCTTGTTCCATGATTGATGTTTTGCTCAAACTCGTTGGAAAATATAGTAGCGAGGGAAGTGAAAAGAGTATTCCCGATAGTATAAAGACCATATTTTGCTCTGTTCTATCAATAGAAAACCAAGCTTCAAAATACGCTACTCTTCGAATTTTTATGAGTCTACGATATGTGTTTTGGTATGATGAAGAATATGCGATAGAAAAGCTTATGCCAATTATCAACTCAGCTGTAAAAGAAAAGAATAATAGTTGGGTTGCATGGCAAGGATTTTTCTTTAATCCCGATTATGATAACAGAATTTTAGGGAAAGGTTTGTATGCTGCAATAGCCAACTTACTTCCATATGTATATATAGCTTTTTCGGATAAGAATTTACATATGAAATATATTGCGGTTGTCGCAAGCATTTTTTCAAGATCGAGCATTTCTCAAGAGGAACGTACAGCATTGCTTGAGAAAATTGCTATGGATTGCAATAGTTCACCCGAAATAATTCATTGTATGCGTCGAACCTATGCGGATGAAAAATTTTTGGAAGGCGACATGATCTGGGAGAAATGGTTAGGGAAGTATATACTCGATAGATTAGGAAACAAACCGGTAAAGCTATCAGATGATGAGTTCTTGGGAATTGTCAAGCTCGCATTAGTATCTGGCGATAAATTTGAGAATTTAGTTCGCATGATTATAAAAACGGATCGTAAAATTATTCAGAAGAATAACGGTTGGAGGCATTTCCGTATTGAAGAATCGCAAAGCGATACACTTATTGAAAATTACCCGAAAGAGTTTGCATCACTATTATCATATATCATCAAAAGCTATGATAATAATAAAGATCGCTTTTTTATAGAGAATATAAAAGTCATTCGAGAAAAATTACCCGAAGAGCATAAAGCAACAATTGATATTGCTTGTACAAATGCAGGGGTTACTATCTAACTTTATAAATATAAGCATTGAATAGAAAGGAATTACAGAATGGAAGATACTCAGAAGGGCGAAATATTAATATATAAGACCGAACGCGGCGATATAAAAGTAGATGCGTATTTTTCTGATGAAATGGTTTGGTTATCGCAAGCATCGATAGCAAGGCTTTACCAAACCACGCCTCAAAACATTATAATGCACACCCGCAATATTTATAAAGAAGGTGAACTTGAAGAGCAGGCAACATGTAAGAATTACTTACAAGTTCAAACAGAGGGGAGCCGAGCAGTTAAACGTTCGGTGAAATACTATAGTCTTGATATGATTCTTGCTATCGGCTATCGTGTACGTTCTCACATTGGTATTCAGTTTAGAAATTGGGCGACCGAGATATTGTCGGAATATATGAAAAAGGGCTTTGCTGTGAATGACGCACGTCTAAAGAATCCCAAACCATTTGGGGCAGATTATTTTGATGAATTACTTGAGCGAATAAGAGATATTCGCGCTTCAGAAAAACGACTGTATCAGAAGGTACGCGATATATATGCACTGTCCGTTGACTATGATTCAAGGCTCGAAAGTACAAAGAGTTTTTTCGCCACAGTACAAAACAAGCTTCACTATGCGGTTCATGGCATGACTGCCGCCGAGCTGATAACAAGTCGTGCGTCTTCGGAGAAAGAAAATATGGGATTGACCACATATGCCGGAAGCATTGTTCGCCAAGATGATGTAACTATCGCTAAGAATTATTTATCACAAACTGAATTAGAAGACCTGAATCGAATAGTAACGATGTTTCTGGATCATGCGGAGGACATGGCGCGTCAGCATACTCCTATGTATATGAAAGACTGGGAAGCGTCGCTTAACGCTTTTCTAACTTTCCGAAAAAGAAATATATTGCAAGGCGGTGGAAAGGTTTCAAGTGCAGATATGGAACGAAAAGTCCTTGCTGAATATGCAATATTCAACACTCAAAGGCTCAAGACTACAAAACTTGATATTGAAAACGAAGAGAATAGCATTGATGAGCTAAAGGGTTCTGCCGATTGTTGAAATACCAAAAGGAGACATCTTTTTCGGTGTACGTTGGCAAAAAAACCGTTGGAATTACAATATGCCCAACGGTTTTTGCTTGCCTTGGAAACGAAGTGTCATTATAATAGTGGTCTGGCATTAGGATAGGAGGCTATGATTTATGAATACTACAATGTGTGATGTTCTTGCTTTTGCGAGGGAGAACGATGTCAAATTCATCCGGCTCAGCTTTTGCGATTTGTTTGGGCAGCATAAAAACATCTCGATTATGGCGGATGAATTGCAGACTGCGTTTGAAAACGGCGTTTCTTTTGACGCGCACGCAATCCGCGGTTTCCGCGACGTTACAGAGTCGGATCTGCTGTTGTTCCCCGACCCTGCAACGTTGACGGTGCTGCCTTGGCGACCTGGCCCGGGCAGGGTCGCACGATTTTTTTGTGACATTAAGAATCCGGATGGTTCGCCCTTTATGCAGGACAGCAGATATTTATTGAAAAGGGTCGTGGAGCAATGTGAGAGCAAGGGCTATGTCTGCAAAATAGGTGCGGAGTGCGAATTCTATCTTTTCAGGACAAATGAGGACGGCGAGCCGACCGGCATAACATACGATAAGGGCGGGTATCTGGATATTTCGCCGCTAGATAAGTGCGAGAATATCCGTCGCGACATATGCCTTACGCTTGAAGAGATGGGGCTAAGGCCTGAAACTTCGCATCACGAGCAGGGGCCAGGGCAAAACGAGATTGATTTCAGGTTCGGCGATGCACTGTCATGCGCCGACAATTTCCAGACTTTCAAGGCTGTCGTCAAGGCCATCGCCATGCAGAACGGCCTGTACGCATCGTTTATGCCCAAGCCCATATGCGATACTGCGGGCAGCGGCCTGCATGTGAACATTTCCCTTGACCAGAACGGGTTGAATGTTTTCAGGAATGCAAAGGAAGGGCACTCCAATATTGCGGAGAGCTTCATCGCGGGGATACTCTCAAAGGTGTGCGAGATGACATTGTTCCTCAACCCGCTTGCAAATTCATATGAGCGGTTTGGCGAATTTGAAGCGCCGAAATATGTATCGTGGTCGCACCAGAATCGTTCGCAATTGATAAGGATTCCCGCCGCAATCGGGGAAAGGGTCAGAATGGAATTGCGCTCGCCGGATCCGTCTGTCAATCCATATCTTGCTTTTGCGCTGATAATAGCCGCAGGGCTTGACGGGATAGAGAACAATATGCCACTGCCTGCCCCTGTTGACGCAGACTTGTATCACATTGATGCAGGAGTTGCAGGAACGCTGATGCCTCTCCCGGACAGCTTGGACAAGGCCATTGGCCTCGCAAAAGACAGCGCTTTTATTAAAGGCGTGCTTGGCGAGGAGATCTTGGCGAAGTACCTTGCCGTCAAATCAGAGGAGGCCTACGCTTTTGCCGCCGCCGAAGACAAGGCTGGGTTTTATATGGAAAGATACTTCAGCGTGATATAGATGGAAAGTGCTTTAATCGTTTCCGGTACGGACAAGGGCATAACGTATTTTACGGACTTGCTGACCACGGCCTCCATCGGCCAGATTGTGGCCTTGTCGTCTTGCTCCGAAGCGAGGCGGGTTTTATTGGAGCGCGACTTCGATCTTGTGATCGTCAATGCGCCGCTTCGTGATGAATCTGGCATAGAATTTGCCCAGAGAGTAGCGTCCCAAGGCGTTTCCCAGATCGTTCTGATTGTGAAAAACGAGTATTTCGATGCAGTATCCTCTGCATGCGAAGAATATGGCGTCCTGACCGTTCCAAAGCCAGTGGACAAGGCGTTTTTTTGGTCTGCGATAAAACTCGCGGGGGCGGCACAGAACAAGCTGAAGCGGATGCAAGTTGAAAACAGCAAGCTTAAGCAGAAGATTGAGGATATACGAATTGTAGACCGGGCGAAGTGCCTGCTGATTTCTTATCAAAATATGAGCGAACAAGAAGCGCACCGCTGCATTGAAAAGCAGGCTATGGATATGCGTGCCACAAGGAGGGAGATTGCGGAAAGGATATTGAGGACGTATAAGAATTAAGAGCTTCAAAAATTTCTTGCACGAATGAGCTTTATGCGGTAATATAGCTATGCAAGCAGCAAAGGCGCTGTGGATGTCTGTCCACAGCGCTTTAATATTTTTTTTGAAAGCGAGGTTTTATGCAGAGAGAGGGGCAAGTAAGGATTCCATCGGGCTGCGCCGTGTCGGGCATCATAGACAGGTCAGGCAGGCGTATGGGCGGCGAGGCAATCATCGAGTCTATCGCCGTCATGCACGACCGCTCCAACGGTCTTGGCGGCGGATTTGCGGCCTACGGGATCTACCCTGAGTACAAGGATTACTACGCCCTGCATATATTCTACGATTCGACATCCGTAAAAAGGGAGTGCGAGGACTTTCTGGAGCGGCATTTCGACATCATCAATCTGTCGAAGATACCTACGAGAAAAATCAAGGAGATTACCGACGAGCCTTTGATATGGCGATACTTCGTCACGCCCCTGCCGACAAAGCTTGCGGAGAGCCAGCTTGGCGAACGTGAGTTCGTGTCAAGGTGCGTCTTTCGTGTCAACACAAGGATCGAGGGGGCGTATGTGTTTTCGAGCGGGAAGGACATGGGCGTGTTCAAGGCGGTGGGTTTCCCAGAGGACGTTGGGCGTTTTTACAAACTTGAGGAATATGAGGGCTGGTGCTTCACCGCACACGGACGCTACCCGACGAACACTCCGGGGTGGTGGGGCGGCGCCCACCCGTTTGCGTTGCTCGATTATTCCGTGGTACACAACGGCGAGATATCCTCATACGACGCAAACCGCCGAGCGATAGAAATGTACGGCTACAAGTGCACATTGCAGACCGACACTGAGGTCATCACCTATATCATAGACTACCTGCACAGGAAAAAAGGGCTCACGTTCGAGGAGATAGCCTCGGTCATCGCCGCCCCGTTCTGGCAGACCATCGAGCGTATGCCGCCTGGCGAGCGGGAGGTGCATGAGTACCTACGCACCATGTTTGGGGCACAATTGATAACGGGCCCGTTCTCGATAATAGTCGGTTTCGACGGCGGGCTTATGGCGCTGAATGACAGGCTGAAACTGCGGAGCATGGTTGTTGGCGAGAAAGGCGACCTCACATATATAGCGAGCGAGGAGGCGGCCATCCGTGTAATCGAGCCAGGGCTTGAAAGGGTGTGGGCGCCGAAAGGCGGGCAGCCCGTGGTGGTTCGCGTGGAAAGGGGTGCGGAATAATGGCAATCAACTTCCTATACCCCGAATACGAAGTTATAAGGGACGACGACCGATGCACCGCCTGCCGCGTCTGCGAGCGGCAATGCGCGAACGGGGCTCATGAGTTTGTAAGCGACACAGGCAAGCTGTTCTGCGATGACGCAAAATGCGTCACTTGCCACCGCTGCGTTTCGCTCTGCCCTGTCCGTGCGCTGAAGATATCGAGAAGCGGCAATGTGTACAAGCATAGCGCGAACTGGAGTGGCAAGATAATAGACGAGATATACAAACAGGCGGGAAGCGGCGGGGTGCTGCTGTCGAGCATGGGCAACCCAGAGGACTATCCTGTATATTTCGACAAAATGCTTGTGAACGCATCGCAGGTCACCAACCCATCGATCGACCCTCTGAGGGAGCCGATGGAGACGAAGGTTTTTCTCGGCGCGAAGCAACAGGAAATAGAACGTGACGCGGCAGGACGGCTCGTGAACAATCTGCCGCTGCAATTGCCGCTGTCGATGCCGATGATGTTCTCGGCGATGAGCTACGGCTCGATAAGCTACAACGCCCACGAGTCCCTTGCACGGGCCGCGGAGGAACTTGGCATACTCTACAACACCGGCGAGGGCGGATTGCACAAAGACCTCTACGGCTATGGAAGCAACACGATAGTGCAAGTCGCATCGGGTCGTTTCGGCATCCATCCTGAGTACCTGAACAGCGGCGCCGCAATCGAGATAAAGATGGGGCAGGGGGCGAAGCCAGGCATCGGGGGGCATCTGCCGGGCACGAAGATTATAGGCGACATCGCGGTCACAAGGATGATACCGGAGGGCAGCGACGCCATATCACCCGCGCCGCACCACGACATATATTCGATAGAGGATTTGCGGCAGCTCGTCTACTCGCTGAAAGAGGCGACGAACTATCAAAAGCCTGTGATAGTCAAGATCGCGGCAGTCCACAATGTCACCGCCATTGCGAGCGGGATAGCCAGGAGCGGTGCCGATATCATAGCGCTTGACGGCTTCCGAGGCGGCACGGGCGCCGCCCCGACACGTATCCGCGACCATGTGGGCATCCCCATCGAGCTCGCGCTCGCAAGCGTCGACCAACGTCTGCGGGACGAGGGGATTCGCGACAACGTCTCCATCATCGCCGGTGGCGGCATCCGCTCCAGTGCGGATATCGTGAAAGCCATAGCGCTCGGCGCCGACTGCGTATACATCGCCACCGCCGCATTGCTCGCGCTAGGCTGCCATCTTTGCAGAAGCTGTCATGCGGGCAAATGCAATTGGGGCATCGCGACGCAGGCGCCTGAGCTTGTCAAACGCCTGGATCCGGACATCGGGTACAAGCGGCTCGTCAACCTTATGACCGCATGGAAGCACGAGATAAAGGAGATGATGGGCGGCATGGGCATCAACTCCATCGAAGCCCTGAAAGGCAACCGTCTGATGCTGCGTGGCATCGGGCTGAACGAGAAAGAGCTCGCGATACTTGGCATCAAGCACGCAGGAGAATAGCAGCCGTCATTGCGAGGAACGAATGTGACGAAGCAATCCAGGAAAGAGAGGAGGATATAATGAAAAAACTGATGAGCGGCAAGGTAAGGGACGTCTACGAAATCACGGACGACAAACTCGTCCTTGTGACCACGGACAGGATATCCGCATTCGACGTGGTGCTGTCCAAACCCGTCCCCAATAAAGGAAAAATCCTGAACGCCGTGTCCCTGTTCTGGTTCGATTATACAAAGGACATCGTCCCAAACCATATCATTTCTAGCGATCCAGGCGATATGCCCGCATTCTTCCAGACGGACGAGTTCGAGGGCCGGACGGTCTTGGTCAAGAGGGTCAAAATCCTGCCGTTTGAGTTTATCGTAAGGGGCTATGTGTTCGGCAATATGTGGGAAGCGTATTCCAAGGGCGAGACGTTTTGCGGGCACCAGATAAAAGGCGATTACAAAATGGCCGAAAGGCTAGACGCCCCGATACTGACCCCGTCCACGAAAGCCCATATCGGACACGACGAATATATCTCGCTAAAGGACGTCGAGGGCGGGATAGGCATCGAGCTGACGGACAGGATAACGAAAGTCAGCCTTGAGCTTTACGACGCCTGTTACAAATACGCGTACGAGAGGGGCATCATCCTCGCGGATACGAAGTTCGAGTTCGGCATGGGTGCGGACGGCAAGCTCTATCTTGCGGACGAGATATTTACGCCGGACTCAAGCCGGTTCTGGAACCTTGCCGATTACAAGGTCGGGGTCTCGCCGAAAAGCTACGACAAGCAATTCGTGCGGGACTGGCTGCTCGAAAACAAGGCGGGCGGCGAAATGCAATTCGACAATGTGCCCGACGATATTTTGGAAAGGACCTCGGATATCTACGCCGAGTGCCTGAATAGGTTGGTGGGGTGATAATGATGGCGATTACAGGGATGACCGGTGCGACCGACAGGTACGAAAACCCTCTTTGCAAGAGATATGCAAGCGTGGAAATGCAACGCATCTTCTCCGACGACAACAAGTTTTCCACATGGCGCAGGCTGTGGGTCGCGCTTGCCGAGAGCCAAAGGGAGCTTGGGCTTGACATAAGCGAGGGGCAGATCGACGAAATGAGGGCGCATATAAAGGATATAAATTACGATGCGGCGGCAAGGTTTGAGGCGGAGACGAGGCACGACGTCATGGCGCATATCCGAGCCTATGGCGAGCAATGCCCCACGGCGATGCCCATCATCCACCTTGGCGCGACCTCGTGTTATGTGGGCGACAACACCGACATACTCTTGCAGCGTTCCGCATTGCTGCATATCAAAAAGCTGCTTGTGAACGCCATTGCCGAGATTTGCGGTTTTGCGGAAAAACACAAGGCTCTGCCATGCCTTGCCTATACGCATTTTCAGCCGGCGCAGCCCACCACGGTCGGCAAGCGGGCGGCGTTATGGGCGCAAGAACTGGCGTTCGACCTTGAACAATTGAATTTCACCCTCGGCAACCTGAAGCTGCTTGGATGCAAGGGCACGACCGGCACGGGCGCAAGCTTCCTCGCCTTGTTCGACGGTGACCACGGAAAGGTGAAGGAGCTGGAGCAGAGGATAGCCGAGAAGATGGGACTTCCAAAGATATACCCCGTCAGCGGCCAGACATACTCGCGAAAGATTGACTATTACACGCTATCCGTGCTGTCGGGCATCGCCCAGAGCGCGTACAAATTTTCAAACGATGTCCGCCTGATGTCGCATATGAAAGAGGCGAGCGAGCCGTTTGAGGATGGGCAGGTCGGGTCGAGCGCGATGGCATACAAGCAAAACCCGATGCGAAGCGAACGTATAGCGTCCCTTGCACGCCATGTGATGGTGGGCGCTCTCAACCCTGCGCTGACGGCAAGCTCGCAATGGCTTGAGCGGACGCTCGACGATTCCGCCAACAGGCGAATAGCCATACCAGAGGCGTTTCTCGCCACGGACGCCATCCTCGCATTGGTCATCAACATAGCAGGCGGACTCACGGTATATCCCAAGGCGATAGAGAAACACTTAATGGAAGAATTACCGTTTATGGCAACCGAAAATATCTTGATGCATTGCGTCAAAAAGGGCGGTGACAGGCAGACGCTCCACGAAAGGATTCGCACACATTCGCTCGATGCCGCGAAAAAGACCAAGCAAGACGGCGGCAAAAACGATTTGCTTGCCCGAATATTATCGGACGCGAGCTTTGATATTACAGAGAAAGAGATAGCGGATATGCTCCGTGCCGAGAAATTTACCGGCAGAGCCAAAGAGCAGACCGAGGAATTTTTGTCCGAGGCACGAAAAATCCTCGAAGCCAACAAAGGGTTTCTGGGCGTGGACGTGTCCATAAAGGTGTAAGGAGGGAAGCATGCTGACAGCGGTAGTAGGCATCAATTGGGGCGACGAGGGCAAGGGGCGCATGGTCGACTTGCTCGGCGAGGACTACGGCATCATCTGCCGTTACCAAGGCGGCAACAACGCAGGCCACACGGTCGTCAACGAAAAGGGCAAGTTCATCCTGAACCTGCTGCCGTCCGGCATCCTGCGTGAGGGGGTCGTAAACGTCATGGGCGGCGGCATGGTGGTGGACATAGAGCACCTATGCGGGGAGATCGCGACGCTCAAGGAGAAAGGCATCGAAATTACACCCGCAAACCTGAAAATCAGCGACAAGGCGTTCGTCTGCATGCCCTACCACAGGGACCAGGACATTTTCGAGGAGGACCGCCTTGGGGACAAGAAATACGGCTCGACCCGCCGCGGCATAGCGCCCGTATACGGCGACAAATATATGAAAAAAGGTCTGAGAATGGGCGATTTGCTTGATTCCGGCACTTTGAGGCAGAAGCTCGCCGGGCTTGTCGAGTGGAAAAACCTCACGATGAAAGGCTATGGCTTCGGCGGGATAGACATGGATGGCGCCTTGCGTTGGCTCGATGCGAATGGCACGCCGCTTCTTCCATATATCACGGACACGACGGAATACCTGTCCGCGGCCGTCCACGCGGGGGAGGACATATTGTTCGAGGCGCAGCTTGGCGCCCTGCGGGACATCGACTACGGCATCTTCCCGTACACCACTTCGTCCCACACGCTCGCGGCGTTCGCGCCCATCGGGGCGGGAGTTCCGGGCATAAAGATCGATAATGTAATCGGAATAATGAAGGCGTATTCGAGCTGCGTTGGCGAGGGGCCTTTTGCTGCTGAATTGTTTGGTGACGAGGCGGAAGCCTTGCGTGAGGCGGGGGCGGAGTACGGTGCGGCGACTGGCAGGCCTCGCAGGGTCGGAGGCTTTGACGTGATTGCGAGCAGATACGGCGTGCAGGCTCAGGGGGCGGGCGAACTCGCTTTGACAAAGCTTGACGTGCTTTCGTATATGGACAAAATCCCCGTCTGCGTGGCTTACGAGATCGACGGCGAAAAGACCGCAAATTTTCCGTCGGGCGCCGCCCTTATGCGGGCGAAGCCGGTCTATGAATACCTTGACGGCTTCAAGTCCGACATATCGAAGTGCCGCAGGGCGGAGGACTTGCCGCCCGCAGCGACCGAATACATTCGGTTTATCGAGGATGCGGTGGGCTGCCCCATAAAGTATGTATCCGTCGGTGCAGGCAGGGGCGATTACCTGGTGATGAGGTGAGGGAGGCTAGAGGGAGGCACGATATGAGAACGGACATAATGGCAAATGGCATGGACTTCAAGGAGCTGAACGACAGGGTGAGGGCGGCGTCTGGCGATGTCCGCATAGAGGGCTGCTGCGGTCAGAGATTCATAGGCAGCGGTATAAGCGGCAAAAGCTTGACGATAGACGGCACGCCAGGGAACGCCCTGGGCGCATACCTCGACGGCGGCTCCATAGAGGTACACGGCAACGTGCAGGACGCCGTTGGCGACACGATGAATGACGGCGAGATAATAGTGCATGGCAGCGCGGGTGACGCCCTCGGCTATGCGATGCGTGGCGGCGCCATCTATATAAGGGACGATGCGGGGTATAGGGCAGGCATACATATGAAAGAATACAAAGCAAAGAAGCCTGTCATCGTAATCGGCGGCAGGACCGGCAGCTTTCTGGGCGAGTACCTTGCAGGGGGGCTTATCGTCGTGCTAGGGCTCGGCTCGGACGATGTGCCGGTCGGGAATTTCACAGGCACAGGCATGCACGCCGGCAAGATATTTATCAGGACGGACGCGAAGCTGCCGCCCCTTCCCGAACAAGTCGTGGCGGACGTGGCGGGGGAAGCGGACTTGGGCGAGATTGCCTCGCATATTACTAAATTCGCTAAATGCTTTGGAATGGACGGGGAACGGCTTCTGAAAGACAGATACTATGTGCTGAAGCCGAACGCGAAAAACCCCTACCACCAATTATATACGGCGAACTAGGGAGGCGGCAGGGCATGGACGGAACGGACAGAATGAACGGAGCGGACGAAATGGCAAAAATGCCAAAAATACCACAAGTGAGGCAAGGCTAATGGAAGCCCCGAAACTAAACGAAAAATGCGCGGTGTTCGGCGTCAGCCTTAGAACGGACGAGGCTGTCGGCATCACCTGCAACGGCCTGCTCGCATTGCAGCATAGGGGGCAGGAGAGCGCAGGCATCGCCGTCGTTCGCCAGAACAAGATACTTTGCCACAAGGATATGGGGCTTGTCGGAGAGGTGTTTTCAGGCGACAAACTAGGCAGCCTTCCAGAGGGCAGGACCGCCATCGGCCACACCCGCTACTCCACGACCGGCGGCAACGTGCAGGAAAACTCCGGCCCCTTCGTGACGGAATACCTGACAGGCCGCATAGCGACGGCGCACAACGGCAATATCTCAAACGCCCCTGAGATACGCGACTGGCTACGTGGCAACGGGCTTCAGTTCAACGCCACAAGCGACAGTGAGGTCGCTTCTTCGCTTATTGCGTACCATATAACAAAAGAGCGTGACATATTGCAGGGCGTCGTGAAAGCGGCGGGATTTTTGCGGGGGGCTTTCTCCCTCGTAATCGCCACGGGTAAGGACAAGCTTGTCGCCGTCCGTGACCCCAATGGCTTCCGACCGCTCTGCATAGGTAGGAACGAGACCGGGTACGCAGTGGCGTCGGAAAGCTGTGCGCTCGATGTATGCGGGTTTGAGTTTCTGCGGGACGTGGCGCCGGGCGAGATCGTCGTAATCGAAAAAGGGGAAATCGCCTCCCATGAAGTGATGCTTTTTCAAAAGGAGGAGAGCCGTGGCCTGTGCATATTCGAGTATGTTTACTTCGCACGGCCCGATTCAGTGATAGACGGGCTTTCCGTGTACGACGCGCGGTACAATATGGGCGTGGCATTGGCGGAAGAATACCCCGTGGACGCCGATATCGTCTGCGGCGTGCCCGACAGCGGCCTCGAAGCTGCAAGCGGCTATAGCATGAAAAGCGGCATACCCTTGGTGTCGGGCTTTGTGAAGAACAGGTATGTCGGCCGCAGCTTCATCTACCCCACGCAGAGCCAGCGCGACATCGCCGTCCGCCAGAAGCTGAACCCGCTTGCCGCCAACGTCAAGGGCAAGAGGGTCGTGCTTGTGGACGATTCCATCGTTCGCGGCACCACGAGCAAAAAAATCGTGGACAGCCTGAAAAGCGTCGGCGCGACCGAGGTGCATATGCGCGTATCGTCCCCGCCCTTCCTCTACACCTGCCACTACGGGACCGACATCGACAGCGAGGAAAACCTTATCGCGAACAAAATGGACATCGAGCGGATTCAGGGCAGCATAGGCGCCGACTCCCTTGGCTACATCAGCATAAAGGGGCTGAAACAGGCTTGCAGCAAGAGCTCCCTCGACTTCTGCACCGCCTGCTTCACCGGCAACGGCCTGTCCGTCCGCGCGAAGAAAGACGTTTTCGAGTGAGGCGCAGGCGATGAAAGCATACTTGGCAATGGAGAACGGAATAATTATGGAGGGCGAGTTTTTCGGCGCCCACGGCGAGGTCACGGGCGAGGTTGTGTTCACCACCGGCATGACCGGCTATCTGGAGACCCTTACCGACCAGAGCTATTACGGGCAGATCGTTTTGCAGACATTCCCGCTAATCGGGAACTACGGCGTCATACCCTCCGACTTTGAAAGCGACAATATCGCGGCGAAGGCGTATATCGTCAAGCACCCGTGCAGTGCCCCGTCGAATTTCAGGAGCGAGGGCGGCTTGAGCGAATTTTTGAGGGAGCGTGGCATTGTCGGGCTTTGCGGCATAGATACAAGGGCGCTTACGAAAATGATACGGCAAAGCGGCGTAATGAACGGCAAGATAACAATGTCGCCGCCTACGGAGGCCGATTTTTCCGAAGCGAGGGCGTATTGCATCAAGGGGGGCGTGGCCGCCGTATCTTCTCGCAAGGTCGAGAGGATAGATGGCGGCATTCGCAAGGTCGAGAGGAGCGGGGGCGGCCACAGGCGCGTGGCTTTGATAGACTTAGGAGCGAAACGTGGCATTGCGGCGGAACTGCACGCGCGGGGCTGCGAGGTGTGGACATTCCCGCATGACACGCCTGCGAGCGAGATACTGAAGATACTGGAAGGTGTACCTGCCGGCATTATGCTGAGCAACGGGCCAGGTGACCCTGCCGACCCCGCAAACAAAGGAATAATAGAAACGCTTCGTGAGCTGATGAGAAGCGGCGTGCCCATCTTCGGCATCTGCCTTGGACACCAATTGCTTGCGATCGCAAACGGTCATTCGACGCAAAAGCTGAAATTCGGTCACAGGGGCGCCAATCAGCCAGTCAAGGAAGTTGCCACAGGGCGCGTCTACATCATCAGCCAAAACCACGGCTACGCAGTGGTTGCGGACGATTGCTCGTTTGTCAACGTCAATGACGGCACTTGCGAGGGGATGGATTATGGAAATTCGTTCTCCGTGCAATTCCACCCGGAAGCGCGTGGCGGCCCTCTCGACACCGCATTTTTGTTCGACCGTTTTATCGAAAGGATGGACGCCTATGCCAAGGGATAGGTCGATAAAGAAAGTGTTGGTCATCGGCTCCGGCCCCATTGTGATAGGGCAGGCGGCGGAGTTCGATTATGCGGGCACGCAGGCCTGCCGTGTCCTCCGCGAGGAAGGCATCGAGATAGTCCTCGTCAACTCAAATCCCGCCACCATTATGACCGACAGCAATATCGCGGACAGGATTTACATAGAGCCGCTGACGCTTACGACGGTCAAGCGGATTATCGAAAAGGAGCGGCCCGACAGCATCCTGTCCGGCCTTGGCGGGCAGACCGGGCTTACCCTGTGCATGAAGCTTGCGAGGGAGGGCTTTCTTGACAGGATGGGGGTGCGTCTGCTTGGGTCCACGCCAGAGGCTATCGACAAAGCGGAGGACAGGCAGATATTCAAGGATACGATGCAGGCGATTGGTCAGCCGGTAATACCGTCCGCCATCGCGGTCGATGTCGAGGGGGCGGTGGGGGTCGCCGCCGAGACTGGATATCCCGTTATCGTCCGTCCCGCTTTCACTTTGGGCGGCAGCGGCGGCGGCATCGCAGAGGACGAGGACGCGCTAAGAAAAATCGCGTCGAACGGCCTTTCCCTCTCGCCCATAAATCAGATATTGGTCGAGAAGTCCATAGCGGGGTGGAAGGAGATAGAATTTGAGGTGATGAGGGATCGCGCCGGGAACGCCATCACCGTCTGCTCGATGGAGAACTTTGACCCCGTGGGCGTCCACACCGGCGACAGCATAGTCATAGCGCCCACTGTCACCTTGGCGGACAAGGAATACCAGATGCTACGTTCTGCGGCATTGGACATCATCCGCGAGCTCGGCGTGTTCGGCGGGTGCAATTGCCAGTTCGCTCTGCACCCGCACAGCTTCGACTACGCCGTGATAGAGGTAAACCCGCGCGTGTCGCGATCGTCGGCGCTTGCAAGCAAGGCGACAGGCTACCCCATAGCAAAAGTTGCGACCAAGATCGCCATAGGCTACAACCTCGACGAGATACCGAACGCCGTCACCGGCACGACCTTCGCCGCTTTCGAGCCGGCCTTGGACTACGTGGCGGTCAAGCTCCCCAAATGGCCATTCGACAAATTCGTGTACGCGAAAAGGGACCTTGGCACGCAGATGAAAGCGACAGGCGAGGTCATGGCAATCGCCGACACATTCGAGGATGCGCTGCTGAAAGCCGTACGCGGTGCGGAGCTTGGCGTGACGAACCTCGATCTGCCACACTTATCCGCAAAAACCGACGGCGAGATACGAGAATTATGCCATGCCGTGACCGACGAACGTGCGTTTGTATTGTATGAGGCGTTGAAGCGTGGGTTTGATGTGGACGAGCTGCATATGATTACAAAAGTGGATCGTTGGTTTCTGCACGGGCTCGCAAATATCGCAGCTTGGTCGGGCGATTCACCCGACCCCGCCCCCCCTATATATAAAATGGTGGACACCTGCGCTGCCGAGTTCGAGGCACAGACGCCGTATTTCTATTCGATCCAGGACGGCATCGAGGACGAGGCTCGTCCATTCGTGGAACGTAGCGAAAAACCGAGAATTATTGTGCTCGGTTCAGGGCCGATACGCATAGGCCAAGGCATCGAGTTCGACTACGCCTGCGTGCATTGCGTTTGGACCCTCAAAAGCATGGGGTACGAGGTGGTCGTTATAAACAACAACCCAGAGACCGTCTCCACGGACTTCGACACCGCGGACAGACTGTATTTCGAGCCACTGTGCATCGAGGACGTTATGGGCGTGGTTGAGGTCGAGAAGCCTGTCGGGGTGGTTGTGGCGTTCGGCGGCGGCACGGCAATCAAGCTTACGAAGCAGCTGCATGAACGCGGCGTGAGAATAATCGGGACATCCGCGGACAGCATCGACATCTGCGAGGACAGAGATCGTTTCGACGGCCTCCTGGGGCGGCTCGGCGTCAAACGCCCGGAGGGTTACGGCGTCATGTCGGAGGCGGAGGCGCTTTCCGCCGCTGAAAAACTTGGCTATCCTGTGCTGATGCGGCCGTCCTATGTGCTCGGCGGCCAAAACATGATAATCGCGTTCACGGCGGAGGACATCCGCGAGTACCTAGGCATCATTCTGAGACAAAAGCAGCAAGGCCCCATATTGATTGACAAATATATCGAGGGGCTTGAGTTTGAGGTCGATGCCATATGCGACGGGCGGGACGTGTTGATACCCGGCATTATGGAGCATATCGAGAGGACGGGCGTGCATTCGGGCGACAGCATTGCCGTATATCCCGCGCTGAACATAGACGATGTGATGGCCGAGAGGATTTTCGGGATTACGGAAAAAATCTGCATGGCGCTCGATGTCAAGGGCATCATAAACATCCAGTACGTCCTTTACGAGAACGACATCTATGTAATCGAGGTCAATCCGAGGGCGTCGCGAACCGTCCCCTATATCAGCAAGATCACAGGCGTGCCGATGTGCGAGCTCGCGACAAGGGTAAGCGTCGGGGACGAGCTTTCGGCTCTTGGATATTCATGCGGAATCGGAAAAATACCGCCATACTTTGCCGCCAAAGTGCCGGTGTTCTCCTTCGAGAAGCTGTCGGGCGTCGATACGCATCTGGGCCCCGAAATGAAGTCCACGGGCGAGGTGCTTGGGCTCGGCAAGAACCTTGAGGAAGCGCTTTACAAGGGGCTTGTCGCCGCGGGCTATAAGATGAACATGGACGGAGGGGTGCTGATAACCGTGCGTGACCACGACAAGCCGGAGATCGTGGACGTGGCGGGAAAACTCGCCCGGTGCGGGTTCTCGCTTTACGCGACGAGGGGCACGGCACAATTTTTAGCGGAAAGGGGCTTTAATGCGGAGATTGTGGAGAAGATGCGGGACTGCGCGGAGAGAAACACCGCCACATTGCTTGAAAGCGGGAAACTCAGCTATATCGTCTCAACGTCCGACAGGGACACGGACCCCACCTTCGACGATGTGAAGATACGCAGAAAGGCCTGCTCGCTCGGCATACCCTGCCTGACCTCGGTTGACACGGCGAACGCGCTCGCGGACAGCCTGCTGTCAGAGTACAGCGAAATCAATACGGAACTGATAGACATCAATTGTTTGAGAGGTGAACGCATGAAGCTAAATTTCACAAAAATGCACGGCTGCGGCAACGATTACATATTCTTCGATTGCTTCGACAACAAGATCAATTCGCCGGAATCGCTGACAATATTGCTTTCCGACAGGAACAAGGGCATTGGGGGTGACGGTGTCGTGCTGATGCTCCCCTCGGAAACCGCCGACGCGAAGATGCGTATGTTCAACATCGACGGAAGCGAGGGCAATATGTGCGGCAACGCAATCCGCTGCGTGGCGAAGTATCTGTATGACAGCGGGGTCGTGAAGAAGTCGGAAATGAGCGTCGAAACCCTTAGCGGCGTCAAAAAATTATTCCTGGCCACGAAGAACGGGGCGGTGTCCTCGGTAAAGGTCGATATGGGGCAGGCAGAGCTACGCCCCGAAAAAATACCGGTCAGGCTGACGGGGGACAGCGTGGTCGCAAGGGCGGTGACCATCGGCGGCATTGATTATGAAATCACCTGCGTGTCCATGGGCAACCCCCATGCCGTGGTCTTTTGTGATGACTTGGGCGTGATGGATCTGGACGGCTTGGACTTGGGCAGGGTGGGTCCCCTGTTCGAGAACGACGCGATATTCCCCGACAGGGTCAATGCCGAGTTTGTCGATGTCGTGGGCAGGGACCATTTGAAGATGCGGGTGTGGGAACGTGGCAGCGGGGAGACGCAGTCATGCGGAACCGGCGCCTGCGCCGCGGTCGTGGCGGCGGTCCTGAACGGGCATTGCGACAAAGGCTCGGATGTCAGGGTGCAACTGCCTGGCGGCGATTTGACGATTAATTATACGGACGAAGCTGTCTATATGACAGGCGATTGCATAAAAGTTTTTGACGGAACGGTGGAGATATGAGCGAGGTGAGGGTATGAGCGAGGTGAGAATATGAACGAGCGTGTGTTGGTGCTTGACTTTGGCGGCCAGTATAAGGAACTTATCGCACGGGCGGTAAGGGGGCTGTCCGTCTATTCGGAGATAAGGGCGGGGGATATCGGGGTGGACGAGATACGGCGTTTGGCTCCGATTGGCGTCATTTTGACGGGCGGGCCGAACAGCGTGTATCTGCCCGATTCGCCCAAATGCGACCCTGCGTTATTCTCGCTCGGCATTCCTATCCTCGGCATATGCTACGGAATGCAGATGATGTGCCATATGCTAGGCGGCGAAGTAGCGCCCGGTGAAGCGGGCGAGTATGGGCGGGTCATGGTGACGCCCGTGGTGAAAGGCGAGCCGTCGGCTCTGTTCTGCATCGGACGTAGGGGCGACCCCTGCGGCCAATCGCCCGCAGGCGGCGAGCCCTTTGACGCTCTAATGAGCCACCGCGACGCCGTAACGCGTCTCCCCAAAGGCTTTACCGTCACCGCAACCTCCCCCTTATGCATCGCCGCCTGCGAAGATGCCGACAGAAAACTCTACGGCGTACAATTCCACCCCGAAACCGCCCATACAGAGGGCGGGCGCGAAATTATGCAGAGGTTCATATACGACGTCTGCGGAGCGTCGGGCGACTACAAATTGGACGATTATATAGAAAGCCAGATATCCCAGATACGGCAGCAGGCCGGCGACAGGAAGATCCTTCTCGCCCTCTCCGGCGGTGTGGACTCGTCGGTGTGCGCGAGCCTTCTGTCCAAGGCCGTGCCCGACAGGCTAACCTGTATCTTTGTGGACCACGGCTTTATGCGCCTGAACGAGGGCGACGAAATAGAACGCGTGTTCTCAAAACGCCGCCTCCGCTTCGTACGCATCAACGCCCAAAAACGCTTCCTCGCAAGGCTTAAAGGCGTGGCGGACCCCGAGCTAAAGCGGAAGCTAATAGGCGAGGAATTTATCCGTGTCTTTGAAGATGAAGCCACAAAGCTAGGTGACATACCCCTCTTGGCGCAAGGCACCATATACCCCGACATCGTGGAATCCGGCGGCGTTCACGGCGCCACCATCAAGAGCCACCACAATGTCGGCGGCCTCCCCGAAAGCCTTGCATTTGACGAAGTTATCGAGCCGCTGTCAGGGCTTTTCAAAGATGAAGTCCGCATACTCGGAAAAAAACTGGGGCTGCCGGCATCCCTCGTGAACCGCCAGCCTTTTCCGGGGCCAGGCCTTGCCATCCGCATCATGGGCGATGTCACGGAGGCCAAGCTCGAAGTCCTGCGCGCAGCCGACGCCATATTCCGCGAAGAACTTGCCGGCACAAGGCCCCGCCCCGACCAATACTTCGCCGTCCTGACCGACACCCGCTCCGTGGGCGTCAAAGGCGACGACAGAACCTACGACCCCGTCATCGCCCTCCGCGCCGTAACCACCGACGACTTCATGACCTGCGAGTACACCCCCCTCCCGCACAAAACCCTAAGCCGCATATCCTCACGGATAACAAGCGAGATACCGTCCGTAAGCCGCATAGTCTACGACATCACATCAAAACCCCCGGCGACGGTGGAATGGGAGTGAGTATTGAGTGGCGAAAGGGCGCACATACTCGATATAACAGATCGCCAGAATGAGTTTGGGCTATTCTCGCTTAATAGTAAAATTCTCATTTTTGTAAACCATTTTAGGACATTCAAATAACTCCTGCGGAAACACGGTTGTTATAATTCCATTCACTCTCAAAAATCTTTCTAAGCCCGATTCGGAAATTGAATAAATATTATTTCTTTTCAAAACATCAACAACCAAATCTTCTAACGAATGATAAGGGCTATCTTGAGGAACGATAATGCCTCTTTGGTGACGTCGCCCGTTGACTTGAGGAGAGATAGTGCGATAATCTGTGTTACATTCAGTAATTATTGATTCTATCAAGAACTCGTTCCACGAGTATTCGCACTTTGGGAAGTCTTCATAATCGAATATACTGACAATCGCATAATACCCAGTGCTTGCCAGAAAACCAAAAAGTAAACCATTTAGCACTTCTATTGTTGAATCAGGTATATTGAAATGTTCTTTATTTATATAATCATTTCCCGAAATGCGTACATAGTCCTTTTGCAATTCTGAAAATACAGAATGCAATGTGCCGCCTGCCCACCCGAGGTTATTTGCCATAGTGATATACTCTTCATAATTCAACCTATATTCATTATTCAACAATACGCGGGCGATATTAACCACCGATAAATCCTTTATGGGGAAGTCGTTTGTGATAATGTGAGGTCGCCTGAAGCGATAATTCCCGCCGAAATAGTAGCTTGCAATATAGTAAAGATTGCGAGCGTTTTGAATGCGGTTTCGTTGAAATAAATCTTGGCAATGCTCTTTCGCTACGGCATACAAAAGTGCATCGCTACAATACCCTTGATGTGTGTAGGTTTGATGCTTTATGAGATTTCCTAACAAGGCTAAATCCTCAGAAGTCAAATCAAGATTGTGAATGTGGTTAAGCTCATTATGATCCCATTGGATTACTTCAGGCAGACGCATAGCGGCGAAAGTAAAAACAAAGTCATTGATGCCAGGTATCGCTTTCCGAATCTCGGCTTTTGTCATGGCACCCCCTTGCTTTTTCAGAATAGTTTCCAGCCTATCGCCAACATCCTGTCTTACAGAGCCGCTTTTAACAAACAAATCCCTTTCGTATACATAGTCATCGGGGAAAAGGCATTTTAGCATTCCGTGAAGAAAATGTGCGTTATGTATATTAGTTTCAGCTAAAAATCGTCCTTCAAAATGAGAGTATAGCTCACCATAGTAGAATGATGTTTGAGGACTGCTGTTTACGAAATCTCGCACTTCATTCAACAGCTCAACACAATAAACCACTTTTTCAGCAGGGCAATAACGTCCTCTTCCTGATAGTAGCATCTTAGTCGCATCTCTCGTCATCGCAGTGGTCACTGTTCTATTGTCGGGCGGCAATGGTATCCCTTGATAATGCCTGTCTATAATTTGGCGAAGCCTTTTCATATCTTCGTTATCTTTATTGGAATCCAGTTTAATATCAAAATGGAAATATGTTTTAACGGCATCGATGCAAATCTTGGCATAACCCTGTTTGCTTTTTGCGACATAATCGCCGTAAAAGTGATAGCCTTCATGAATCAGGAAGTTCATGACATCTTCAAAATCTAAAAAGTCCAGCGAACGTTTGTGCAATTCAGATTCAATTAGTTCAAGATTTTCACTGAAATTAAACCCTTCGCCTACAATCTCATAGGCAAAGTCAGTAAAAGTTTGCTGGGCATCAGACGGATATATACTACTACATACAAATTTGTCTGAGTATTTGAAATATATTGCATAGCTTGATTCTTGCTGAACGAGTTTATAGCACAAAGATATTTCTTCGTTATTAAATAGCTTCACTAAATCAGAAAACGCAAAAATGTTGTTTTGTGCTTGAAAAAGTGCTCCGGCAATTAAATCAGCGCTTCCTCTCAATAGACGAGAAACTTTTTCCACAATTTGCCGAACCCTTTCTCGCGTGACACCGATTTCCTCGCCAACCTCTTGGAGGGTCGCTCCTTTGCCACGACCAATAATGCAAGTTCTCCACTGATCTTTTAATGAATACATTTCCGCAACAAAGTGGTCGACAACCGAAGTTTTCAAGTATTCCACTACTGGACGCATAATGGTGTATTCACGCGGTCTCAGATTTCTGCCATATAAATCATCAATTGCCTTAAAACCGCTATCGGATAAAAACGAAATGGCATCTTGGCTAACTCCAATACTACTAAGTAAAAGAATTGGAATCCTTTTGTTGAATTCGTGTATACCCTCTATTTGGCATTGCAATCCGCTATTTGCTTGTTGGGGAGATATAGACTTTATAAAGTCTAATATTTCATCACAAGTTTTCCTTCCCATGTTTCGGATACTCATCAAATCGTCTTCATTTAGGAACAATAATTCGTGTGATGACAGCATCCCTTCGCGTTTTAAGCAGTTGATAGCCCTTACAGACAAGGGCAGGCTTGCAATATCCATGTTTTCAAAAGTACAATAATCTTCTGAGACCATGGCTTGCGAAATCTTTTGGGATTGAGGCGATTTTATAAAAGCCATTATTTCATCACAAGTCTTCCTTCCCATGCTTTGGATACTCATCAAATCGTCTTCACTTAAAACCTTTAATCTCTTCAATGAAAATATGCCTGACCTACTCAGACAATTCTTTGCTCTCCTCGACAAGGGTAAACCTCTGATTTCATTGATAATTATCTCGTGGGAGCTAATGCAATCTTGCTCCCCAGCTCTGCTTTCGACTGTTTTGGTAATGGCTTCATCCTCATTATATATATGGGGTGGGTTCTGATTATACGGTGCATCAAGGTTTTCATTTATGAATACTTCCATTGCGGCGGCTATATCATTTTCAGACACATCGGGGACAAACATCAAATCGTTAAAATTGAATGTTGACAAATCCTCAAGCGTGTTGATGCCACACTCTTGAAAATAAAAACGGATTCTCTCAAACTTTTCATCCGCATATATTGCTTCAACTTTGTTTGCCCTCATATATCTAGTATCCTTGCGTCAAGATTTTGTTATTGTTTGAGCATAGTCGAAGATTTTGCCATATATCTTTTCTTCAGGCAAACAGTCTAAAATATATGTCCCTCCAAGCAAATTTAAATACTTCGAGAGTTCACCTACGGTGTCTGTGTTTATTGGGCATCCATCCTTCCGGGCATCAATAATTGCAGAAAGAAAGGCTTTTGTAATCATGGGGTTATTGGATGTATTTCGTTCTAATATGTGCATTATGTAGTCGGCGTTTTCGCAAACGAAGCGCGTCAATTCAAAGGGGTCGTTTCGAGAGGTGTCGTATGTCAATCGCCCAATCCACCACAGCCTTGACAAAGCGTTTCGCGTTAAAGAACGCCGTGCTCCGAACCCAAAAAAGAAGTGTTGCATTATATTATCAACGGTACACTTATTTATAATATCCCATCTGTATTGAGTGTAATTGTAAAAATGATTCAAGCACAAACCTGCCCAAAGCCGTTCATCCGAGGCTTGAGAATCGGATAGGAAATTCAATCGATTATAAACTCTTTGGACATTTTCAAACTCTGTCAAAAAAGGCTTTTCCTGTGACATGTCCAAGGGGAAATCTTCGAGTGGATATTTAGTTTCTGAAAAAGGTGAACGTCCAAAATATTCGGTAATCCAGTCTGAATTTTCGGAAGAAAACTTCGCGAATATTTGCGGCAGATTGCTTTTTAGCGCATATAAATTGTCTTCTCCTAAAAATGTTATATTCATCATTCATCGTCCTCCTCGCTAATGTTTCCGTATCCGTCGGACAAAACCCTGAGAGCATCTGTGATAGGTGTGTCTATCAGTTTTTGGGACAACTCTAAAATGTTTTTTTCAGACAATTGTTCGCTCTCTATGTCGCAATTGAATTTCGTAGCCAAAGCTTTTTTTATTGCTCGATACCATGAATATGAGCTGTATTCATATCTCTCGCCAGTATCTCGCTTTGCCACTTCTTCAAGAACATACGTAAGCGCAGGAATTACTACCAATGAATTTAATACAGGTTTTATGACTATCTCGTCCCTAATGCTTTTGAAGTTGTAGAATTCTTCTTCAGGCAGCTTTATGACGATTTTTCTATATTCCATATCCACCACCATTCCTTGAGCCGCTTTGTCATCATTTTTAATAATGCTGAACACAGACGGTGTGTTTGAAAGGTCGTTAATCTCATTGTCTATATCAATATTGACTTGACTTCCAACCGCCATTACGCAACCCGCTTCGATCGAGAACTTGAAGCCGCGATAATCGGAATGAAAGCCCCGATTTACATATGCCGGCAGATCTTCTGTGGCTATTATAAAGGGGCAAATTTGAAGCCGCCCACGAACAGACTTATCAGAAACAAAGTGTGTCGTTTCAGCATTTCCTGTTGCTACTACCGTGCGATAACCTGTCTGGGCGCATTCAAGATGATAAACGAAACAGGCTTTTCCTTTTTCAAGTAGTTCATTTAGCTCTTCGTTGACTAACTTCGCAAAAAAATCAAATCGAATACCATGACCATCCCTTTTAGGAGAGATTTTCGCGTCAAAGCAACTGTTCTCATAATCATCGGCATATGAGGACAAGACCGGATATGGGTAGAGTTTATATCTTATATCCATATGCTTTCACCTCCATTGAGCAATAGTCCTTAAAGTTCAGAACAACTTTTATCCTAATGGGAGTATTCACTACAAAAGAAATATCTGATATGCGGTTTCCATTTACCTGTATGGCAGGATTATTCAAATCAATCGCGGATAGTATGGGTGCCTCATAATTTTGGGACTCTGCCGACAAAAACAAGTCTAAGTACCCGTCGTTCGCTGATGTTGCAGGAACGAAAGTGATCGAATATTCTCCCGCTTCCCGGTTTAGGCACACAACCCTTACTTTTGCAGCGGAAATCCCGGAAAGACTTCTTTTCCGTTCTTTGGGGTTTGTTCCACTGCCACTACCCTCACTATTTCCACTGCCATTTCCCCCTCCGCCGTTTTCACCATTATCATGTCCAATGCCAGAATCATTTTCCTCCGCCGTGATATCCCCCATGTCGTCATCCACTTCCTTTTCGCCGTCATTATCGGAGAAGCTGCTGCTCACAGTTCTTTTGGGTGGACTCGTCGCTTCAAAAGACTTTATTGTGTCAGGCAATGACTCTTTTGGATGATTATTTGAAAGACTATCATCTTCGCCTTCATCAGGGAGATATTCACCGACATCGGGATCAATTTCATCTGAATCGTCCTCATGCTTTAATTTTTCTAAACTTTCTTTGATATAGTCCAACAAATCCTTAATGTACGCTTTCGCGTTAGGGATTTGTGTTTTAGGCTCAATGCGTTCTGGTTCCCATTTGGTATGCTGCGGATTTTCAATGTTCCTTAAATAATCGTTTATCTTCTCGCCTTCAATAAGCATTACACCGGCAAAAGGGATAATCCCGGAAATGTTTCCTCGATCCATTATTTTCATGCCAGTTTTCCTCACCATTGCAACTCTACGGTGCATTTCAGGCTGGATTATCAACCCCAATTTAATTGTGCCATGATTTTTGAAATCTGTCTCATACCAAACGGTGTCCGCAGATGTGAGAACCGTATAATACTTATCGGCGTTTTCAAGAAGAGAAGTCTGATATTCTGCAAGTAGCGACTGCAGGGTGTCTTTGCTGACTATCACATCATCTACTCTAACTATAAGGTGTCCCTCATGGATGGCATATAAAAATCCATCCAAGACAGAAGCGATAACATCGGCTTTCCAATCGGTCGAGTGGAATTTGAATCCGGAAATAAAAATATCTGTACCCACCTGACCGCTATCACGTCGAAATCGAGAGTCGAGAATCAATTGCGAATGTGCGGGTTGATTATTTGGTGCGCCATAATAACCGACACCTGTAGTTATTTCGCCACTTTCATGGCGAAAGCTGGTTATCCTAGATATTCCTTGAGATGCAGTAACACTTTCAATATCAAGCGTACTGTAAAACACTGTTCTAAATTCAGAACAAGCAAAAGGTGCAAATTTTCCAATCCCGAATGAGCCACCGGATGTACCCGACTTATCAGATGCGCCGGAGGATTTTGTCAAATTGCACCACGGCGTATTATACTCTTCACGAGAACCCGACAATCCCAATGTGCTAAAATCGCTTATGCGCAAAAACGGAATGCTTTCAGACTTCATCATGTCAATTGCGCGCTCAAAAAAATCCACCGTTCTTTTCGATTTTTGAGTGCTCCAAAAGTCTTGTGATGCAACAAACGCTTTTTGCAGGGATTCGGCATCAGGGAATTCATCAATACTAAGAGAAAAGGGAACAAATTCAACCTCCACAGGTTGGTCATTTGAGGCGGCATCTAAAGAGTTTTGGCATATTTCACGCGCCAAAGACTTCAATGGCGTTCCTTGAAAGGTTTCTACGCCAGAATTGCTAATGCCATTTATGTCGCCCTTGTTATTTGAAGGGAAAGACCATTCCATTGTACGACCTCCTTAAATAAGCCGAAAACGATTTCCTTTTGTGCTTTCTGTTCGCGAAAACTTTTTACGAGCCTCTTTCAATTCAATTTCGATTGCAGAGAAAATTTTTTCAACGTCTTCGGGGTTGTACTCATATACCGTAGCGTTAGAGCAGTTTCCGAGAAGTTGAACCATACCAATGATTTTGTTTGTTCTGGACTCGGCAATTCTGATAAATCTTTCTCGCTTAGTTTCTGTGTTCTTCATATGGACACCTCCCACGAATGCATTTTACAGTATCGTGCCGATATTTGTCAATATATAAAAAATACGAAATTTATTTGCCAAATGATTTTCATATTTTTTATATAATTATGCTTCGATGTAGTCGGCAACCTTTTCGGCAATGGCTTTTGCCATCAAGGGAGGCACTGCGTTTCCCACTTGTTGGTATTGTGAATCTTTAGTTCCTACAAAAGTAAAACTGTCGGGGAACGATTGCAAACGAGCGGCTTCTCTTACTGTCAATGCCCTATCAAGCTTGGGATGAACCCACATTGATTTTCGCACATTCACCACGGTTCCCGAACACTCTTTACTATTTAATCTCAAATATATTGTATTTTGTGTTCTCTCAGGTTTTCCGTATGATCCGACAAGCTCTATTGGCAGGTCATGAAAGTTTTCTCCTTCTTTCAGAGCTTTGAATCTTGTCATCGCCTCTGGAGTTGTTTTGGTTGTTATGTGGTTAAAAAGCAAGTCATCGGAGCGCATTTGCTTCGCATATCCCGACAAAGGCTCGTTCGGTTTTGGTACTAATACCCCTGGCGCATCTTTGTCGAATGAAACCTCGCACTCTTGCAAATCCAAAATTGCTTCTCCCACAGTGATGTTGGGAACAGCATCTGGTTCATCGAACACTTCAAGCGTTTTGTTCTTAAAGGTATCTTTGCAAACCCCGATAACTATATAGCGCCATCTTTCTTGCGGCACACCATACCATTTGGCATTTATTACTGTCCCCTTTTGTATATAGTCGTCTCCAAGGATAGCGTCTATATAATCAATGACAGAATATGATTTCACATTAGCAATAAGGTGCTTTGAACTATTATGAGAGGAAAACGAACATATAATTTCGTTGTCATAAATCTCAAGGGCTTTTCTAAGAGTTTTTTGACAATCCAGCAACAGTGACAGTTGTTTCACAAAGAAATCTATTTCTTGATGTCGAGCAAGCCCGTCTTGAATTGCACGCAATAAGTTGATGAAAAAACTGTCAATATCTTGTGTGCTCGATATACACTCCTCAATCTGTTTTACGATAGAAGTAGCGTTTTTATCCAAAAATTTTTCTAAACGTTCCTTTGCCTCTCTATTCTTGTGAAGTGTTTTTAGAACCGCATATAGCTTGTCGGGAAAAGAGGATTTGCTTAGCAGTGTTTTGTCTTGGATAATTGATAACAAATCAATTCCGGTAATTTCTTGCTCTGACAAGTGTATGATGTCATCTTTTAGCTTGATTCCAAGTGCTATTATTTCGTCGTGGTCAATCGTTGTGTCGTAGAAGCGATGCTTATCTGATTGTAGCATGGTAACGTTTTCCATCACAAAGGCTCTTGGGCGAATCTCTTTTATTGCTCGAAAAAAGTCTTTGACTAAAGAATTGTTCCCGCACACAACAGTGCTTTTCTGACGATTAGCATTGGAAAATCCCTGACAAGGAGGACCGCCAATTATGACATCAATACCATCCAAATCATCTTTTAATTTGGAAAAGTCATATCCAACAACATTTGGAATCATGAGGACATTGCCATGATTTTTTAAAAATGTCTGCTGAGCGTGCCGATTGCTTTCTGCGGCAGCGACTATCTCATAATTACCGGTTTGAAAAAATCCAAGGCTAAGCCCGCCTGCTCCGGCAAACAAGTCAAGCACCTTAAGCATCTTGACCACCACTTGCGTCCAAGAAATATCGAACATTGTGCGAATATCCTTCGCGTATAAGTTTACCCTGCTCCACCAGTCTCCGAAGCACAACCCCCGCCGCGGTCTGCGATACACCGAGAATGTGCTCCGTCTGCTTGCGGTTGATTGAGCCATGTTCACGTACATACTGCAATACGCTTTCTTCCGGCGTTTCTTTGCCATTAGCTACGGGTGCGCTATTCAAGTTGGGCAATACTATTTTGAATACATTTGGAGTAACTTCTATTTTCGGTTGTGCCAAAGATGTTTTGTACGCTTCAAATATTTTTTGTATGCCAGTACCGTAAGCTTCAATAAGCTGCAAACGATAAAACACCTCCGCTAATTCCGAATTGCGGCAAGCTGAGTAACCGCTCATAATGTCCTCGATTTCAATCCCGCCGACCAAACCTCCGGGCGAGATGATTTCTACATGCTCAGAAAACACTTTGATTAAAATGCTCCCGCTTGCGGAGTATTCTCGATGAACAACAGCGTTTAGCAAGGCTTCACGCAAAGCAGCCTCGGGGTAGTCTCGGCTATCGATTCGCAAGAGCTTGTCGAATGTCGCCATGGTCTTGTTGTTTATGTCGAGATAATTGTAAACCTCGTTTATTTGTTTGAACAATGAACCCTCAAACTCTTGCCGATCCTTGAAAACCTGCTGTGTCGTATCTTGGAATATTGCGACCTTTATTGTGTGAACACATTGCTCAGACAGGAGCATTGCAAGGTTGGTATATATTTTGTCGGTGCTCATCAAACCAAGCGTCGCCATCTGGGGGGCTCCGAATGGCACTTTTCTTTTGGCAAACTCTGTCTTAGCCGAATCAAATGTCAATGTCTGCTCTACCGAGCGGAGTTTTTCATAACTATCGCCGTCAGTTTCGCGAATCATCTTGCGAATTGCCGTATCAGTTGCCGGAACCGATGCCGCACCGTGACGAACATAAACACCTTCTGGCCGTATTCCTTTGCCAACGAGATAATAGGGGCGTTCTGTTCCTCTCTGGACATCCATCTTTATTATATCCCTGCTGTCCATTTGCTCTACTTTGCTTTGCACAAAAAGGGTTACATCGGGTTTTATGCCATCGCGGAGCATATTGTTAATGCTCATCATATCAGCATCTGCGTCCGCAAGACCGGCAACCTCACCGCTGTCTGTGATACCGATGTACAAAGTGCCGCCACCGCTGTTGGCAAATGCGATGACACTTTTCTTTATATCGTCAAGCGCTATAGACTTAAATTCCACTGACACGCTTTCTTCTAATGACATGGACATCACCTCTCGATTTGTATTCTAACATTCTAACGGGTGCTTGTTTTTGTGTCAAGAAATTCGTTAGAAGAAAAGCTAACCGATGCTCCAGCAGACAACTCGGAACCGCTTCTAACATTCTAACACTTCTAACACCTATTCTGACACACGCAATTCTTAATGCTATCAAAAACACCTTGCGCGGATGGCTTTTCTGCGTTATTATATCTATGCAAGCAGCAAAGGCGCTGTGGGTATCTGCCCACAGCGCCTTTAATATTTTGCTTGATGTAGCATAGAAGATTTTGACGCACAATGGCGTGCGCTTCCTGTCGGTCACGACGGCGGGGCGCGCGTCAATATTTTTTTGAAAGGGAAGTTGTATGCGATTAGACAAAGGGATTCCTAAGCGAATCGGTGAATCAAAATGACCAAATACATCTTTGTAACTGGAGGGGTCGTTTCGGGCCTTGGCAAGGGCATCACTGCGGCGTCGCTTGGGCGGTTGTTGAAGCAGCGGGGTCTGAAAGTCGCGGCGCAGAAGCTCGACCCGTATATGAACATCGACCCCGGTACCATGAGCCCGTTTCAGCACGGCGAGGTGTTTGTCACCGACGATGGCGCGGAGACGGACCTTGATCTGGGGCATTACGAGCGCTTTATAGACGAGGACTTGACGAAGTTCAGCAACCTGACATCCGGCAAGGTCTATTCAAGCGTGCTTGCGCGCGAGCGGGATGGCGGGTATCTCGGCGCGACGGTTCAGGTCGTCCCGCACATCACGGAGGAGATAAAGAACTTCATCTATGCGGGCGCCGAGAAAAGCCGCGCCGACGTGCTTATCACCGAGATAGGCGGCACGGCCGGCGACATCGAAAGCCAGCCGTTCATGGAGGCCATCCGCCAGATATATCTCGAAAAAGGCCGCGAGAACTGCCTGTTCATCCATGTGACGCTCATACCTTTTCTGGAGGCGTCGGGCGAGCACAAATCCAAGCCGACGCAGCACTCGGTCAAGGAGATGCGGGTCATGGGCATCAGCCCCAACATAATAATTGCCCGCGCGGACGAGCCCTTGGACGACGACATCAAGGACAAAATTTCGCTGTTCTGCAATGTGAAACGCGATTGCGTAATCGAGAACACGACCCTGCCATCGTTGTATGAGGCGCCATTGATGTTGCATAATAACGGACTGGATACGGTAGTCTGTCGCGAACTTGGGATTGTAGCCCCGGAGCCGGACTTGGACGAGTGGCGCGGCATGGTGAGGAAGATATCCGCTGCAAGAGGGCGAGCGTGCATAGCCATAATCGGTAAATACATACAATTGCACGACGCCTATCTCTCCATTATCGAGAGCCTGAACCATGCGGGTTTTGAAACCGGCGTCCACGTCGATATCCATTGGATCGACAGCGGCGAGATAACGGACGCAAATATCGGTGAAGCCCTGGACGGAGTGGACGGCGTAATCATTCCGGGGGGCTTCGGTGATCGCGGGATAGAGGGCAAGATCGCTGCGTGTCGGTACGCTCGCGAAAACGATGTGCCATATCTGGGGATCTGTCTCGGTATGCAGATTGCCGTAATCGAGTTCGCGCGTAATGTCTGCGGGCTTGCGGACGCCAATTCCGCCGAGTTCGACGAGGGTTCGCCCCACCGCGTAATAGACATCATGCCCGACCAAATCGGCATGGAGGGCAGCGGTGGCACCATGCGCCTCGGCTCCTACCCATGCAAAATCACGGACGGCACATTGCTCGGCAGGCTGTACGGCGCAGACGAGATAGACGAACGCCATCGCCACAGATTCGAGTTCAATAATGACTATAGGGAGCGGCTTGAGCGCGAGGGGCTTGTGGTATGCGGAACGCTACGTGACGGTAATCTTGTCGAGGCGGTCGAGCTGCCGGACAGACGATTTTTCGTCGGCGTCCAGTTCCACCCTGAGTTCAAGAGCCGCCCGAACAAACCGCACCCGCTGTTCCTTGGCTTGGTGCGGGCAGCGGATGGCACTCGGCAGGCGGAGGGCACAATATGAACATAAACGACAATTTTTCAAAATTGCAAGAGAGCTACTTATTTGCCTCGATAGCCAAGAAAGTGAAAGAGCATTCGCAGACCCATCCCGACAAAAATATCATCCGCCTCGGCATCGGCGATGTGACGCTGCCGCTTGCCCCCGCCGTGGTGAACGCCATGCAGAATGCGGTTTTGGAAATGGGAGATATGGCAACTTTCAGAGGCTATGGCGAAGAACAGGGGCACTCATTTTTGAGGGATGCGGTATGCGGATATTACGCGAAAAAATCCGTGGCGATAGAAAGCGGCGAGGTCTTTATAAGCGACGGCGCGAAAAGCGATATCGGCAATATTCTTGATATTTTTTCGACGGACAATGTCGTGCTTATTCCCGACCCGGTCTATCCAGTCTATATGGATACGAACACGATGGCGGGACGAGAAATCTTGTTTATGCACGGGAACGAGGGCAACGGTTTCCTTCCCCTGCCTGACAAAAATACCAAGGCAGACATCATCTATCTATGCTCGCCGAACAACCCCACAGGGGCGGTCTACGATAAAGAAAAATTGAAATTATGGGTAGATTACGCGCGGGAAAGCGACGCGATTATTCTATTTGACAGCGCATACGAGGCGTTTGTCCGCGATGAGTCTTTGCCGACTAGCATATACCAGATCGAGGGCGCGAAAGAATGTACTATAGAGTTTTGCTCGCTGTCCAAGACTGCCGGGTTCACTGGGACAAGGTGCGGCTACACCGTCGTTCCGCATGGGCTTTTACGGGGCGGCGCAAGCCTGAACGAGCTTTGGCTGAGGCGGCAGACCACGAAGTTCAACGGCGTTCCCTATATTGTGCAACGCGGGGCGGAGGCCGTCTTTTCGGACGAGGGGCTGGCCCAGGCAAGGGCGGGCATAGATTATTATATGGAAAACGCGAGGATCATAGCCGATGCGCTGACAGGACTCGGCATTTGGTTCGCGGGCGGCGAGAACTCGCCCTATATCTGGCTGAAATGCCCCGATGGTATGTCGTCGTGGGGCTTTTTCGATTATCTGCTCGAAAGGGCAGGCGTGGTCGGCACCCCCGGAGCGGGCTTCGGGGCGGGCGGAGAAGGCTTTTTTAGGCTGACTGCGTTTGGCAGCAGGGAAAACGTGATTGCGGCAACGCAGAGAATGAAAGAATTATAATTATAGGAGGTAAGACGATGAAAGGTATTGCGGATTTGTTTGGAAGCTTGGTGTTCAACGACGAGGTTATGAGGGCGCGGCTCACGGATGATGTCTACAAGGCGTTGAAAAAGACGATGTCGCAGGGCACGCATCTGGAGCTCGACGTGGCGAACGTGGTAGCCAACGCCATGAAGGACTGGGCGGTCGAGAAGGGCGCGACCCACTTCACGCATTGGTTCCATCCCATGACCGGCATCACGGCGGAGAAGCACGAGAGCTTTATCTCCCCTGCCGGCGATGGGAAAATCATAATGAAGTTTTCCGGCAAGGAGCTTGTGCGGGGCGAGCCGGATGCGTCAAGCTTTCCGTCGGGCGGGCTCAGGGCAACGTTCGAGGCGCGTGGATATACCGTCTGGGACATCACCTCTTATGCGTTCATCAAGGACGCGACGTTGTGTATTCCCACCGCCTTCTGCTCGTACAGTGGCGAGTCCCTCGACAAAAAGACCCCGCTGCTCAGGTCTATGGAGGCCATCAACAAACAGGCGCTGCGAGTGCTGAGGCTTTTCGGAAATTCCGCAGTGAAGCAAGTCACGTCGGTGGTCGGGCCGGAACAGGAATATTTTCTTATAGACAACGAAATGTTTCAAAAACGCCCGGACCTTATCTATACCGGCAGGACGTTGTTCGGGGCGCGCCCGCCCAAAGGCCAGGAGTTCGACGACCATTATTTCGGCAGCCTGAAGCCGAGGGTGTTCGCCTTTATGAAGGAGCTCGACGAGGAATTGTGGAAGCTCGGCATCTGCGCCAAGACCAAGCACAATGAGGTCGCTCCGGCACAACACGAGCTTGCGCCCATCTACGGCACGACAAATATCGCCACCGACCACAATCAGCTTACCATGGAAATGATGAAAAGCGTGGCGACCCGCCACGGGCTTGCCTGCCTGTTGCACGAAAAGCCGTTCGCCGGCGTGAACGGCAGCGGCAAGCACAACAATTGGTCCGTAAGCACGGACACTGGCGTCAATTTGCTTGAGCCCGGCAGGACGCCACAGGACGATGCCCAGTTTTTATTGTTCTTGGTGGCTGTCATAAAGGCGGTGGACGATTATCAAGAGTTGCTTAGGGTCTCGGCGGCGAGCGCCGGAAACGACCACAGGCTCGGCGCGAACGAGGCGCCGCCGGCCATAATATCCATGTTCCTCGGCGACGAATTGACCGAGATACTGGAGGCGATCGAGTCCGATCAGGATTATGTGGGCAAGGAAAAGCACCCGATGGCGATAGGCGTCACCGTGCTGCCGCACTTCCCCAAGGATTCCACCGACCGCAACCGCACCTCGCCGTTTGCGTTCACCGGCAACAAGTTCGAGTTCCGTATGCTCGGCTCAAACTTTTCCACAGCGGGGCCGAACATCATATTGAACACGGCGGTCGCGGAGGTGTTGAGGCAGTTCGCGGACCATCTGGAAAAATCGTCCGAATTCAACAGCGACCTGGCGACGCTTATCAAGGACACTTTCCGCAAGCACAAACGCATCGTGTTCAACGGCAACAATTACTCCGATGAATGGGTTATCGAGGCGGAAAAGCGCGGCTTGGCAAACCTGCGGACAACGGTGGACGCACTGCCGGAGTTCGTTTCGAAAAAGAGCGTAGAATTGTTTGCCGCGCACGGCGTTTTCGCCAAATCGGAGCTCCATTCGCGGTACGAAATCCTTATGGAGGGTTATTGCAAGACCATACATATCGAGGCGCTTACGATGATAGACATGGTCAAGGGCGAGATAATCCCCGCCTGCATCGACTACCAAGGCGATTTGTCAAAAGTGATGAAGCAGAAGAAGGAATGCGGCGAGTTTGAGTCCATGCTTGAGGAGGAGCTGCTTGGGCATATCGCGAAGCTGTCGTCCTGCCTGCTGAAAAAGCTGACCACCCTTGAGGCCGCCCTTTTGGAATCCCAGGACAAGCAGGAGATATTTGCCCAGGCGGGCTTTTACAGGGACAGGGTCTTTACGGCGATGGCGGAGCTGAGGCTTATAGTCGACCAGCTCGAAACCCTTGTCGCCAAAAAGCACTGGCCGCTTCCGTCGTATGCAAGGATGCTGTATAGCGTGGTGTAGTGTGACGGGTCAGCAGGTGGCTATATTATTTGCCTGTATAGCGCGGGACCTGATTGACGTCAAAAACCTGATTGCGCTGCGTATCAAGGAATGGGTAGCGCGAAACAGCTGCACGGATTTCCTTTTGGCGGGTTTCCGGATTGCCCCAAAGGACAATCACTTCCGTGCCTTCTTCGCTGTGTTCTATGTCTAAGGAACAAAGCGAAATCATTTCACGGTAATTGTAGCTATTCATTCTTCCGGTGCTGATACCAATCTCTTTGCCGTTCTTCAATACAATGTCCGCATGATACATAAACGGCCCGTTAAAGCAATAGTCAAGAGGTTCGTCCAAAGGTTTATAGGGCTCGCCGGACTCAAGCTGCGAACGATGCACATCCATGATATCGTCTTTGTTCCAAACCAGCGTCACCATTTTCCGTTTGGGATTGGCCTTGATCTTTTCCAAAGCCTTGCGACCGACAAAGTCATGGTCAAATTGAACCATTCCGCCCCAGCCCAGCTCAACGGGATTGCGCAGGCGTTTTTTCAAGTCAGGTCCGATGCTGCCTTCATATCGAGTAAATTTGTTCGCCCACACTGCCCCGCCGGGCTCATTTCCAGGAAATCCGTTTTCTTTGAGGTATTTCATATAATCCTCATCGTCACCCCATGGCGACGGGAAATCAAGAGACCACTGTGGAAAGCCGCCTTCCCAATGTGTCATTGAGTATGCACGGCTGCCAAGTTTCCGCAACCCATAGGCCTCTCCGACCCGTATGGCCTCGTTGTAGATCGTCAAGGCATCTTCCACATCGCAATGAATTTCATAGCCTAATGAGCCTGCCATCCCCATACGTATTATCCAAACATCCTTGCCGAGGATTTTGCATCGCTTTGTATACATGAACTTCAGGTCGTGCAGGTCCTCCTTGGCGCAGTTTTCCATGATCTCCAAGGCTTTTGGGCCGCAAAATTGGTAGATTACCTCGTCGTATGAGCGGTTCTCGACAGTGAGGTCATAATTTCCGCGCTCCGCCTCATAGGCCAGTCTTGTCAATTCGTGGCCAGTAACCATATCTTCTGCGTGGCGCACACCCACTCCGTCATTGATTACGTAGCCGGCATCATCGCACAGAATCAAGTGTTTCCCTTTCCCGATAGGCCAGTCCTTTACGGAATTGACGCAAAAATCAGATATGATTTTCATTACGTCGGGACCTTTGAATAAATAAGTGGGATGCGGGTTTAAGTTTGAGTGGATATAGCATGTTTTTAGCCATGAACGGCATTCGTCGCGCCAATCCGTGTATTCCCACGGCTGGACACCATTCGCGAACGCGGCACCGAGATACGTGCTGTACAAATGTCTTGACTGTGGGTCGAAGGGGACATAGGGACAGGATTTCAGACCTGGTATCCCTTCAACATAGCCTGGAAAATGATCGTTGTCTTTTAACATGTTTTCACCTCTTTATCCCACTTGGTATCTGGTTTACGTCAATACTGTCATTGCGACCGTCGGTATTGTACGGATAGCGGTCAACCTTTGCCCTGATTTTCATCTGTCGCGTGCCGGGGTCGCCCCATAGTACGGTCACCTCCGTACCGATTTTGTTGTATTCGGGATCTATTCTTGCCAAAGAAAGCATTTTTCTATAGTACCAACTGAAAATCCTTCCTGTGCTTACTCCCACGAGCATATCGCCTGCCAAGACTTGATCCGCACGATACTCGAACCTCCCATTCTGCAAATAGTCCTCTGGCCCTTCCATGATTGCATAATGTTCGCCCAATTCGAACTCAGAGCGATATATTTCCATAATATCGTCTGTATTCCAAACCAAGGTCGCAATTTCACGATGCGGGCTGTCATTGATATTTTTAAGTGCGTCTTTGCCGATAAAATCATGCGAAAAACTGACAGCCTGCCCCCATCCCAGCTCAAGAGGGTGAACATAGCGAGCCTCAATGTTCGACCCCATGCTACCGGTCACCAATTGTTTTGAAATCGCAAATACATTCATCAGTGCATTGCGCTCTTCCATCCATTTCATGAAATCGGGATCCGTTTCCCATGCATAAGGGAAATGGATAATGAATTGAGGGAAGCCGCCTTCAGTATGCGTATTCCAATATGCGTGCCTGCCCAGCTTTCTGATGCCGTAAGGCTGGCCCGCAGCCAAAAGGGCTTGATAAACCGGAATGCAGTCCTCAAACTTCCCATGTACTTCGTATGCCAGAGAACCAGCCATGCCAATGCGCAAAATTCGCACGTCCATTCCATCTATGCTCGATTCACGATGTTTCAAATAAGGCAGATCGTGGAAATTCTCGCCAGTAGCCGCTTCAACAACTTCAAGTGAGTGCGGTCCAGCCAACTGGTACATGAACACTTCACCGGTAACGTCCTCCAGTTCGATATCGTATCCGCTTTTTTCAGCGCAGTATACGACATAGGGACCAAGCCAAAATGTGTAGAACTCGTATTCGCCCGTTCTGAACAGGAGGCCATCCATGATAAGAAGCCCGTCATTGTTCACCATCACGCCATGCTTTATTTGGCCAATAGGGAAATCGCTAAAATCGTTTGTGAAATACTCGTCAAAGAATTTCATGGAATCAGGGCCTCGGATTATTACTACATAGGCAGGGTTCAAGCCGGCATGAAGATAGCAATTATCATGCCATGACATCATTTCATCCCGCCAGTCAGTGTAGACGAACGGCTGGATGCCACCCATGCATGGATGTGAGACATAGCCTGTGTAAAGCGGATTGACCATCGGGTCGTACGGAATGAATGGATTGTACTTGAAATTCCCATCGAAGACTAAATTGTTCATAGGCTCACCTCCAATAATCTTTGATAACAAGTATTTAGAGTGTATGGGTCAGGACAGGAATTTGGAAATGCAATAAAAAGATCGGTTATGCATTTGCAGAATAAACAATATCAAGAGCTTGGGTTGGGCAATAATCACTCTGTTAGGCATCGCTTTCGCATAAATGATGTAAGTGTGGGGTTGTCGTTGTCTGCCATGTGTGCAAGCGAAACCGTTATGTTGAAATCCTCTTCTTCGATTAAAGCGCTCGAAAGCTTTCTCCATCCGGCATTCGCGTCATGCTCGGCGACAATCGCGACTGCATTCATGCTGATGGCAGAGCTCGCCAATGTGTCAATCTGCTCTGTATATATGCACTTTAACTCGCCTGGGATATATTTTGAAAGCAATGGCTTCACATAAAGCTCGTGCCATTTCTCGCTTTTCATAAAGACGAAAGTTTCGTCGCCCAATTCCTGTGCGCTAACCGTTTTCAGTCCGCTTAATCTATGGTCGGTCGGGAAAACCACGACCATCCTCTCTTTGCAAACATCTGAAATGCATAGTGCTTGATCTTTAGGGAGCGAGGCGCGGTATGTAAGGCCCAAGTCGATTTTTCTTGCGAGCAGGTCGCGCCACAACTCTGGCGACTGAAACGAACGGATGCTGATGTAAGCACCGGGGCATAATCTTTCAATCTCATGGACTATGTTGTCCAAATAAGATTCGATAGCATAGTAAATAATTCCAAAACGCAGGTATCCTGCGTCCCCTTTTGCGCTTAGCGACAATTTGTCAAGAAGTGCATCATAACGTTCAATCATGTTGCGTAATTCTGTGAATGCGATATGCCCAGCGTCGGTCAGTTGCACATCATGGGTTGACCGTTCAAACAATTTCACACCAAGCTCTTCCTCCATATTTTTGATATGCCTGCTCAGAACGGATTGAGAGGTAAACAGCCTTGTCGCAGAACGTGTATAATTGAGTTCCTCGGCAAGGTTTATAAATTCCCTAATATAGTCAATTCTCATAACCCATTATTGTACTGCGATGAAATTTGTTGGCGATTCCTATGCCCATATGCATATGATAGCATCCCCAATGGGGATGCGGACAAATATCAACGCAGACCAACCACCTCGGCCGCATTATATACAAACCCGACAGATTTTTCAAATTCAACCCGATAGATTTGGGGGTTTCAACCCGATGGATTTTGATTCGTACGCCTCTGTCTTACCGTTCCAGTCTGTCGCCGAGGCGGCTTAGTATCTCGTTCGGTATTGTGCCTGCGTGCTTTGCGAGTTCTATGGCGGAGATTTCTTTGTTGCCGTCTTTGCCTATGATTACGGCGGTGTCGCCCTGTTTCACGCCATCGATGTCGGTGATGTCCACGATGGTTTGGTCCATGCAGATGCGTCCGACGATGGGGGCTACGGAGCCGTGCAACAGGACATGGCCTGCGCCGCAAGAGAGGGCGCGCGGAAGGCCGTCCGCATACCCGATGGACAGCACCGCAACCTTTGTTTCTCGCTCTGCGGCGAACGCGAATCCGTAGCCCACGGTTTCGCCTGGTGATACCCGCTTTATGGCGGCGACCCTCGCCTTGACGGACAGGACGGGGGGCAGGGGGTGGGGGGTGTGGGGGGTGTGGGGGATTTCTGTGTGGTCGGCTGCGGTCGTTTTTTCGTTGCTTCCTGTATGGACGGAATCGTTAGCGGCATTATCTGAATCGTGTTCGAGAGCGGAGCCAGGGGCGGCGTATGCGCCGTAAAGGGCTATCCCTACCCTTGCGTAGTCGTAGCGTAGGTCGGGGCGTCCGAATACTCCGAACGAGTTTTGGACGTGGGTTCGTGGCACGGGAAGTCCGGCCATCTTGATTTTTGCGAGGACGGCCTCGTAGCTGTCCAATTGCCTTTGGGTGTATTCCCTGTCGAAAGGGTTGCCGTTGTCATCTGCCGCGAAGTGGGTGTAGATGCCCTGTATGTCCAGGTTTTTATAGTTGTAGAGCTGCAAGATTTCTTCGGCGTTTTCCGCAGGCTCGCCCAAGCGTTTCATACCTGTGTCAATCTTTATATGGACGGCGAGCCTCCGCCCATAATCGTTCAGGGTTTTTGCGTAATCGCTGTCTATGACGGTCTGTATCAGGCGGTGGCGTCGGAGCAAATGGAAACTGTCTGGGTGTGTATAGCCCAAGACCAGTATTTCGCCTTTGATTCGGTGCTTGCGAAGCTCCACGCCCTCGTCTACGGATGCAACGCAGAAAGCTCGGACGCCGAGCCTGTTCAGTTCCCGGCATATTTCTACCGCCCCGTGGCCGTAAGCGTTTGCCTTGACAGCGGGCATCAGTTTGCAGCTTTTCGGCAGCATATTACGGAGTACACCTACATTGTGGTGCAGGCCCTCCATATCAAGCTCAATCCATGCGCGGGCGGTTTTGTTGCGATGCTCGCTGTTGTTTTTGAGCAGGGCGGGTTTTCCTCGCACCGTTCCTTTATCCCGTCCTCTCGCCCTTATTTTCGCCCACAATAAGGCGAGCAGGGCAGAGGCGGCAAGAGTCAGCAGGCAGACCGCGGCATAATGAATTACGGAATTGCCGACCAATATGTCTGTGAGGCCTGTGGCTCTTGCGATGCCTCGAACAAGGACGATAAAAAGCGGGTGCAGGACGAATATCAGCGTGGAGAGGTCACGTAGGAAAGGCGAGGGTCTGCCTGTGAATGAAAGCGCCAAGCGGAACATAAAGAACATGCATGGGATAAGGGCGATATACATGCTGTCGTGGCGTTGAGCACCAAGCCCGTGCAGGGCCATGCCCTCGGCGAGCATCAGCGCCATCGAGATGCAAAAGCCTATAAGGGCGTGGGCTCTGCTGCCCGTTTTAACACTTGGCCTGGCATCGCCATCAGCACTGGTGTCACCCCTGGGGACCGCTTCGCTCTCGCCTCCAATCGGCTTGGCCGCCAATGCCCCCATTACAAGGAAAATTGGGGCGTAAAAAATCCCGTTTCGTGTGTACGAAAATACCTCAAAGCAGGCATCGTAAACGTGCTTGACGGATTCCGATTGCGAAGCGAGGCCGTAATAGCTGTCACCGAACAGACCGAAAGCGTACAAGGCCACCGATATTAAGGCGATTATTCCAAGTGGGAGTTTACGGCTCAGGGCGAACAGCAACAGCACGGCTATTATCAGCGCGGGGAAGTACCACAGGTGGTAGAAAGTCCCGTCGAAAACGATATTTCTGGCGATGGAGCGTGGGATATCCCCCTGCGGATAATAGCCCGCATATATGCCGAGCGGGAGATAAAGGATTGATGCCACGGCATAGAGCACGAGGGCCTTTTTCAGAAACGCAAGCAACGGTGCCGTGTCTCGGTTTTTCCCGACGGTCGGGGGCGCAAGCAGATATCGCGGCAGCACGAAAAACCCTGTGGTCATCAGGAAAAACGGAACTGCGATTCTCGCAAACACATGAAACACCAAGAAATCAAGGTCGGTGCTTACGGAAATAAGCGGCTCCGTGTGTATCCCGACCACCAAAAACGCCGCAAACAGGCGGAAGCGGTCCAGACCGCCGTAGCCACCAATTTGCTTGTCAACAAGGGTATTGTTCATCATCGCCTCCTATTCATTATTGAAATATTATCGACTGAAATCAAACATCCGCACCACGAATTGTTAAGAGTTTTCAAATGTGTTATTATTCAACTTGCCAAAACAGCACCCTTTGGGGTGGCTATTCGAATTTATCTGAGGGCATCTGCTCAAACAAGGATTCGAGTAGTCTTTGCTGTTTTGGCGAACAGGGCGGGTGTCCTCTTTGTGTTTTCTGGACACTCCGAATAAGTGTGGAGACGATTTGCCAAGGGAAGTTGGGCGGCGTTTCTGAAATGTGGAAGGAGAACGAAAATGAGAAAGCTAAAAAAATTTGTTGTAGTCGTATGTGTGTCCCTGATGTTTGCCATGGTGGTGAGCGGGTGTGGCGGGTCATCTGCGCCCGATCCGGAGCCGACACCGCCGCCTGCGGCACCAGCACCGGCGGAGCCAACACCGACGCCAGAACCGGAGCCTGCAGATGATGCCGGCGGAGTCGATGCGAGCCTCAAGCAGTTCCTGGATACTTATGAGCGGTTCATCGACAGTTATATCGACCTGATGGAGAGGTATCTGGCAAACACGGCCGATGTTGCCCTTTTGTCTGATTATATGCAAATGGTGGACGAGGCCGAGACGCTGACGCGCGAGTTTGAAAGCATTGATGAAAACTCGCTTTCGGTCGAGGACCTTGCATACTTCGTTGAAGTGCAAACGAGGGTTTTGCAAAAAATGAGGGTGGTCGAGGACCTCGTCAACGAGGTCACTACGGCGATGCTCGGCTAAGATGGGAAACGCAGGGGGGCTTCGGCCCCCCTTATCGCTGCCTCAATGGCGGTGTTCACAACGCTTTCAAAGGACATGCCTATCGCTTTGAGCATGTTTGGGTAACGACTGTATGCGGTGAAGCCGGGTATGGTGTTCACTTCGTTGAATATGAGCTCGCCGGACGGCGTCAGGAACATATCGACGCGTGCGAAACCGTTGCACCCGAGCGCCTTGTATATGGTTTTGGCGGTGTCCTTGGCTCTTTCCGCGATGTCTGCCGATATGCGTGCGGGCACATGGATTGCCGAGGTCTCGAAGGTGTATTTTTCGTTGTAATCGAAAAAGCCGCCGTTTAGCTCTATCTCGTCCGGCTCCCCGACCGTGGGGTTGTGACTTCCTAGGACGGCGCAGCCAATCTCGAAGCCCGGTATATTTTCTTCGATAATTATTTCGTCGTCGTACTCGAAAGCCAGCTTGATGGCTGCGGTGAGTCCGTCTCGGTCAGGAACCATCGTGATGCCGAATGAGGAGCCGGTCTTTATGGGCTTGACGAAAAGAGGGTAGCCGAGGGCATCGGCTTGCGCCAGAATATCCTCGGGCATATTGGGTTTGCTTTGGTGGGGGTGTTGGGTCAGCGTGAACGAGCGGGGCACGCGGATGCCGGCAATAGCCACGATTTTGTGCGCCCTGTCCTTGTCCATGCAGAGCGCAGAGGCGAGCGTCCCGCAACCTACGACAGGGATGCCTGCAAGTTCAAGCAGCCCCTGAACCGTTCCGTCCTCTCCGTTCCGCCCGTGGAGTATGGGCATAGCGGCATCGAGCCTTACCGTGCGTACCTCGGCGGGGTCACGCCCGAATACCAGTAGCCCCTGCGTCTTTCGGTCGGGCGATATGATTGCGTTGGTGCAGTCTTTTGGGTTGAGCCAGGTATCGTCCCGTATCTTGTCTGCATCGCCGTCGAAATGAAACCACTCCCCCGCTCGGCTTATGCCAAGCAATACGGGGTCGTAACGTTCCCTGTCGATATGCTCGACCACGCTGTATGCGGATTTTAGAGAGACATCGTGTTCTGGCGAGCACCCGCCGAATAATACGGCTATTTTTGGTCTGTCCATTTTCACCTCCTGCGTTCTTGCTATAAATTCTATCGCAGGAAATCGAACATCCGCGTCGCGAATGGTTAAGAAATTTCAAATTTCAGCGGGGATGAAATCGCAACATATAGACGCTTTTGGTTGACACCTGCCCGTGCCCGTGCTACCATATTTTTGATAAACAAAGGCGTTTGTCGTCTGTCGGCTAAGTGCCGGTTGGCGATGGATGCTTTTTTAATGAAGGAGAGTTTTAGGAGGAATCAATGTCTGCGTTGAAAGAGAGAATTGTATTGGCGTATTCCGGCGGCTTGGACACTACGGTCATCATACCGTGGCTCAAGGAGAACTACGAGGGCTGCGAGGTAATCGCCTGCTGCGTCGACGTGGGGCAATGCTCCGACTACGGCGCTGTTGAAAAAAGGGGTATGGAGACGGGTGCGTACAAGGTCTGCGTCATAAACGCCAGGGACGAATTTGTGAGCGATTTTGTGTATCCGATGGTCAAGGCGAACGCGGCCTATGAGGGAAAATATCTGCTCGGCACCGCGACCGCCCGCCCCTTGATCGCCAAGAAGCTCGTGGACGTAGCAATTGCCGAGAATGCGACCGCAATATGCCACGGGGCGACGGGCAAGGGCAACGACCAGGTGCGTTTTGAACTGACGATAAAGACGTTCGCGCCGCATATGAAAATAATCGCGCCGTGGCGGATATGGGATATCAAGTCCCGTGACGAGGAAATGGAGTATCTAAAGGAACGCGGCATAGAGTTCGCCGTGAAGAAGGAGCAGAGCTATAGCCGTGACGAGAACATATGGCATTCGAGCCACGAGGGGCTTGAGCTTGAGGATCCCGCAACGGAGCCGGACTACAGGCGCGTGCTGCTTTTGTCCGTGTCGCCGGAGGACGCGCCCGACAAGCCGGAATATGTGGAGATAGATTTTGACTGCGGGACGCCTACTGCGGTGAACGGGAAGCCCATGGCACCGGTTGCCTTGGTTGAGGAATTGAACAAGATCGGCGGCAGGAACGGCGTCGGCATAGCGGACATCGTCGAGAACAGGATTGTCGGCATGAAATCCCGGGGCGTGTACGAAACGCCGGGCGGGAGCATCCTGTACGCCGCCCACAACGAGCTTGAGAACCTTTGCCTGGACAGCCGTACGATGTCGTTCAAGGCCATTGTCGGGCAGCGGCTGGCGGAAATCATCTACGCCGGCGAGTGGTACACGCCGCTCCGCGAGGCACTTTCGGCCTTTGTGGACAAGACCCAGGAGTCGGTGACGGGCACTGTCCGGCTGAAGCTCTACAAGGGAAACATCACCCCGGCAGGCAGCACGTCCCCGTATTCGCTGTACAATCAGGAGCTGTCCAGTTTCACGACCGGCGAGCTGTTCGACCACAAGGACGCAGAGGGCTTTATAAATCTTGTGGGGCTGCCGTCGACGGTTCGCGCCCTTATGAAGATGAATCTTGAGAGCGAGCGGGGTGCAGAATGATGTCAAAGAAATCGAAGCTCTGGGGCGGGCGCTTTGTAGGGCAGACGGACGAGCAGGCGGGTTCGTTCCATTCGTCGATTTTGTTTGACCAAAAATTGTACAATTACGATATAATTGGTAGTATTGCACATGCTAGGATGCTTGGCAGGCAGGGAATAATCGCGCAGGGCGACGCCGATGCCATAGTGCAGGCGCTTGAGGCGATAATGGCGGATATCGAAAGCGGCACGTTGGAGATCGACGCCTCCGCCGAGGACATACACTCCTTCGTCGAGGCCGAGCTTGTCTCTCGCATAGGGGATGCGGGCAGGCGGCTTCACACAGGCCGGAGCAGAAATGACCAAGTCGCCCTTGATATGCGCATGTATGTGAAGGATGAAATTGAAGGGACAAAGGCGTTGCTTGCCGCACTCCTTGCCACCCTGCTGGAAATGTCGAAAAATCATACCGGCGATATTATGCCAGGATTTACGCATTTACAAAAGGCGCAGCCTATCACGCTGAGCCATCACCTGTTGGCGTACTTCCAGATGTTCCGGCGCGATTATGAAAGATTATGCGACTGCTTTGCGAGGGTGGACGAGATGCCGCTCGGAGCAGGCGCGCTTGCCGGTACGGTCTACCCGATAGACAGGGGGTTCGTGATGGGGGAGCTTGGCTTTGCGGGCCTTACGGCAAACAGCCTCGATGCCGTGTCAGACAGGGATTTCTGCATAGAATTTTTATCGTGCCTATCAATAATAATGATGCACCTCAGCCGCTTTTGCGAGGAATTGATACTGTGGTCGACGGACGCGTTTGGGTTCATCGAAATATCGGACGCGTACGCGACGGGCTCGTCCATAATGCCGCAGAAGAAAAACCCCGACATGGCGGAGTTGATAAGGGGCAAGACGGGGCGCGTCTACGGCGGTTTGATGGGGTTGCTTACCATGATGAAGGGGTTGCCGCTCGCGTACAACAAGGATATGCAGGAGGACAAGGAAGCGGTGTTCGACGCCGCGGACACGGTTAAGGCGTGCCTGTCCGTGTTCTGCCCGATGGTGGAGAGCCTGTCGTTCAACACCGAGAATATGAGGCGGAGTGCGATGGGCGGGTATACCAATGCGACGGATGTGGCAGACTGGCTCGTGAAGAAGGGCGTGGCGTTTCGTGACGCGCACGGGATAACGGGCAGGCTTGTGCTGCGTGCCATCGAAAAGGGCGTGGCGTTGGAAGAACTGACGTTCGATGAGTTTAAGAGGGCGTCGGATGTTTTTGACGAAAGCGTGTACGATGCGATTACGGTGGAGGCGTGCGTTGCGGCGAGAGACGTGGCGGGCGGCCCTGCGGAGGGCGCGGTCTTGGGGGCCATAGAGGATGCGGAGGCGTTTTTGCGGGGGTGTGTAGAGGGAGCGCACGCATGACAGGCGCAGAGGATATGGGCGTCCGTGGCACATGGCGTCAAGAGGAAGCGGGGCAGGGCGGCGATGGCTGACGGGCTTAGGGTAATCGAGGCGGCGGAAATCGCTGCGGCCGTCAGGGAGCTATGCATCGAGGCAAATATCTATGCGGGCGCGGACATACTTGCGGCCATGGGGCAGGCTCGGTCGGGCGATGCGTCGGAGCTTGCGAAGTCCGTCATCGGCACGCTTCTTGATAATGCAGAGGTCGCATCGCGTGAGCGGCTGCCCATCTGCCAGGACACCGGCATGGCGGTCGTGTTCGTCACGATAGGTGCGGACGTCCATGTTGATGGTGACATCGGCGAGGCGATAAACGAGGGCGTGCGGCAGGGCTATCTGGAGGGGTATTTCCGAAACAGCGTCGTGCGTGACCCTATAGACCGTGTAAACACTGGCGACAATACCCCCGCCGTGGTGCATTATGATTTTGCGTCTGACGATTCTTTGAGAATAACCGTCGCGCCAAAGGGATTCGGCAGCGAGAATATGAGCGCCGTGCTGATGCTCAATCCGTCCGACGGTATAGAGGGCGTGGAGGGTTTTGTAATGGAGACTGTACGAGCCGCTGGGTCAAACCCCTGCCCGCCGATAATAGTCGGGGTGGGGGTCGGCGGGACTATGGAGAAGGCTGCGCTGCTGTCGAAGCAGGCCTTGCTTCGCGATGTAGGCAGCGTGAGCGCCGACCCGTTCTGGGCGGATGTCGAAAGCCGTTTGCTTGAGGGCATCAACAAGTTGGATATAGGGCCTGCAGGGTTTGGCGGGCGTACAACCGCGCTTGGGGTGCATATACTGGCATACCCGACGCATATAGCGGGCCTGCCTGTGGCGGTCAATATCGGCTGTCACGCAACGCGGCATAAGACGAAGGTGCTGTGATGGCGATGGTGATTGTAGTGGGTGATAGCGATGGGTGAGCGTCAGGTGCAGCCATGCAGGATAAAATCGCCGATTTCCGTGGAGGCTATAAAGGCTCTGCGGGCGGGCGACCGCATCTTGCTGTCGGGGACGGTCTATACCGCCAGGGATGCCGCGCACAAACGCATGGCGGGGCTGCTTGCGGAAGGCAAGCCCCTGCCGTTCGACGTTTGCGGCCAGACCGTTTTTTACGCCGGGCCGTGCCCTGCCCCGCCAGGTCGGGTGATTGGCTCCATCGGCCCCACCACAAGCGCACGTATGGATGCCTATGCGCCTCGGCTTATGCAAGAGGGACTGTGCGTGATGATTGGCAAGGGCGGCCGGAGCGAGCCGGTCATTGACGCCATACGCCGACATTCGGGGCTGTATCTTGCAGCCATCGGAGGGGCGGCCGCCCTGACGTCGCTTTGCGTGGAGCGTGTCGAGCCGGTCGCGTTCGAGGACCTGGGCACTGAGGCGATATACAGGCTTGTTGTAAAAGATATGCCGCTCGTCGTCGCCATAGACTGCGAGGGCGGCAATATATATGAAAGGGATTGCTGAGTAATGGATTATGCGAGCGAGTCTTTGAGACTGCATTATGGATGGCGCGGCAAGATCGAGGTGGTCAGCCGTGTGCCCCTCGACACCCAAGAGGAATTGTCGTTGGCGTATACGCCGGGGGTGGCGGAGCCGTGCCTTGAGATACAGAGGGACTTGGCGAAAAGTTATGCGCTGACCCGCCGCTCGGACATCGTGGCGATAGTGACGGACGGCACGGCGGTGCTCGGCTTGGGCGATATAGGGCCGGAGGCGGCGATGCCGGTGATGGAGGGGAAAGCCGTGCTTTTCAAGGAGCTTGGCGGCGTCGATGCTGTGCCGCTATGCATACGCTCAAAAGATGTGGACGAGATTGTGGACACGGTGCGTCTGCTTGCAGGCAGCTTCGGCGGGGTCAACCTTGAGGACATTTCCGCGCCCCGCTGCTTTGAGATAGAGCGGCGGCTCAAAGAGTGCTGCGACATCCCCATATTCCATGACGATCAGCACGGCACGGCGGTGGTAGTGCTTGCCGCTCTGATGAATGCGTTCCGCTACACGGGTAAAAAGCCGGCTCAGGTCTCGGCGGTCATCAACGGCGCAGGTGCAGCGGGCATCGCCGTCGCACGGCTGCTTGTGGACTACGGTATAGCGGACATTGTGCTGTGCGACAGCCAAGGGGCGGTATACAAAGGCAGGGACGGACTGAACAGCGAGAAGCAAAAAATATCAGAAATTACAAATTTTGAAATTCGCAAGGGGAGCCTCGCTGACGTGATGGCGGGCACGGACTTGTTTATCGGGGTGTCGGCACCTGGCTGCGTTACGCAAGAAATGGTGGCAAACATGAACAAGGACCCCATAGTGTTCCCGATGGCAAACCCGACCCCAGAGATTATGCCGGACTTGGCGAAAGCGGGCGGCGCCGTGGTCGTGGGCACGGGACGCAGCGATCTCCCGAACCAGATAAACAACACCCTCGCGTTCCCAGGCATTTTCAGGGGCACGCTGGACGCATACGCCTCGGAGATAAACGAGCAGATGAAGATAGCGGCGGCGGGCGCGATAGCAGGGTATGTCGCGGATGGGGAGCTGTCGGAGGACTATATCATGCCGAGCCCCTTGAGCAGGGGCGTAGCGGCCTCCGTTGCGAAGGCCGTGCGTGATGCAGCCGAGGCGAGCGGGGTCGCACGGAGCGAAAAATATGGGCGATAAAATCTACCGCTGCTATGTGGAGAAAAGGCCGGGCTATGATATAGCTGCGAAGGCTTTGCAGGCCGAATTGTCGGATGCTCTCGGCTTGCAGGGCGTGGGCGTGCGGATTTTCAATCGCTACGATGTGCAGGGGCTGACGCCGGATGCTTGGACAGAGGTGGTGAACACCGTGCTGAGCGAGCCTATGAGCGACATTTGCTACGAGGGCGAGCTACCGCCCCTTTCGTCTCTGACGGACGTTGCCGCTGACCCGCCAACTAAACTGCTTTATGTCGAGCCGCTGCCAGGGCAGTTCGATATCCGCGCGGATTCGTGCGAACAATGTGTGCAGATGTTATTGGGCGGCGGGCGGCCTGTCGTACGCACGGCCACGGTATATGCGGTTTCCGGCATCGACGAAGCTGCGTTCGGACGGGTGAAAGCCTATATAATAAACCCGCTTGAATGCCGCGAAGCTTCGGCGGAACTGCCAGACACATTGTTGACAAAGGACGTGCGACCGCCAGAGGCCATACCCGTTATAAAAGGTTTTTCAAACTCGGACGATGCGGAGCTTGACGCTCTGAGGGAAGGGTATGGGCTTGCGATGTCGCTCCCCGACCTGGGCATGGTAAGAGGGCATTTCAAGGCTGATAATCGCGAGCCCACGGTTACGGAGCTTCGCGTGTTAGACACATATTGGTCGGACCATTGCAGGCACACCACATTCAACACCGTTATCGAGCAGGCCGACATACAGGACGGGCGCGTCAAGAGGGCGTACGATATGTTCTTGTCGGTCAACGGGGAAAAGCCCGCAACGCTGATGAACATAGCCACCGCCGCCATGCGGCATTTGCGGGCGGGCGGCGAATTGCCCATGCTTGATGAATCCGATGAGAACAACGCTTGCACCATAGGCATAGTTGCGGAGTTTGAGCGTGGATGGGAGGACTGGCTGCTTTTCTTCAAGAACGAGACGCACAACCATCCTACGGAGATAGAGCCGTACGGCGGTGCGTCCACCTGCATAGGCGGCGCGATACGTGACCCGCTTTCGGGACGGGCGTACGTGTACCAAGGCATGCGTATCTCTGGTGCCGGCGATCCACGGACGCCTATTGCGGAGACCCTGCCTGGAAAGCTGCCGCAACGCAGGCTTGCGACGGGCGCCGCCGCAGGGTTCAGTGCGTACGGAAATCAGATAGGGCTAGCCACGGGCTATGTGAGGGAGATATACCACGAGGGCTATGTCGCCAAGCGTCTGGAGGCGGGTGCGGTGATAGGCGCAGCGCCACGTTCCTCGGTGCGGAGGGAGAGCCCTGAGCCAGGTGACCTTGTGGTGCTGCTCGGCGGGCGGACAGGGCGTGACGGCATCGGCGGGGCGACGGGCTCGTCAAAGACGCACGAGGCGGGAACGGTTGCGGAAAGTGCGTCCGAGGTGCAGAAGGGCAATGCCCCAGAGGAACGCAAGCTTCAAAGGCTGTTTCGGAACCCGGAGGCCGCATTGCTTATAAAGCGGTGCAACGACTTCGGCGCAGGGGGGGCGGCCGTTGCCATCGGCGAGCTTGCAGACGGCGTGGAGATAGACCTTGACGCCATGCCGACGAAGTACGATGGGCTTGACGGCACGGAGCTTGCGATCTCCGAGTCGCAGGAACGCATGGCTTTGGTTGTGGCGGAGCGGGACCTACCTGCCCTGATGCGTCACGCTGAAAGCGAAAACATAGAGGCGTCCGTGGTTGCAAAGGTCACGGAGAGCAAGCGTCTTGTGATGAAGTGGCGAGGTCAAAGAATTGTGGATATCGACAGGGCGTTTTTGGACACGAACGGTGCGGAGCGACGTGCATCGGTATATGTGCCGGATCGTTCTGGTGTGGAGGGCGACGCGATGCAGGCGCTGAGCGGCGAAGCCCTTGCACAAAAGCTCATGCAACTTGCAAGCGACTTGAACATATGTTCGCAAAAAGGGCTTGTCGAGCGCTTTGACGGCTCGATCGGCGCGGCGAGCGTCTTTATGCCGTTCGGCGGCAAGCACGCCCTGACGGAGTCGCAAGTGATGGCGGCGCTGTTGCCGAGCCCAGGCACTCGCACCGCCTCGGTCATGGCGTACGGGTTCGATCCATACCTTACCGAAGCAGATCCCTTTGCAGGCTCGGCGAACGCAGTGGTCACATCGGTTGCAAAACTCGTGGCGTCGGGTGCGGCGCTTGACACAATCCACCTCTCGCTCCAGGAATACTTTCCGAACGTGGGCGACGATGCGGGGCGGTGGGGTCTGCCCTTTGCCGCGATGCTAGGGGCTTTCTCCGCCCAGATGGGGCTTGGCATAGCGGCCATAGGCGGCAAGGATTCCATGTCTGGCAGCTTCGGGGAGCTTGACGTGCCGCCGACGCTGATATCCTTTGCCGTGGGCGTGGGCGATGCGCCGACGCTGACAAGCCCTGAGTTCAAGGACGCGGGGCATCCTGTATATATAATGGAAGCCCCTGTCGATGCGGACGGCCTGACGGATTTTGCCGCATTGCGGGACGCATGGAAAAAATACGCAAAGCTGATGCGGTCGGGGAAAGTCCTGTCCGCTTGGGCGTGCGAGGCGGGTGGCGTCCACGTCGGCATCATGAAGATGGCGCTTGGCAATATGATAGGGTTTGCGGGCGATGCATCGGGAACATGGCAGGACGAGCGGCTTTGCGAGCAGTCCTCACGGCTTTGTGGCTCCATCATATTCGAGACCGCCGAAGCGTTGGGCGCAGCCACCACCCCCGCGCCCGAAGGCGATGAGCCACCCCCTTACCGCCTACTGGGGCATACGCAGGCCGCCCCCGAACTCAGGTTCGGCGAAAATAACGAAGCCGTGCCGCTCGAAAAGCTGCGTGAGGCGTGGGAGTCCACGCTCGAAGGCGTGTTCCCCGTAAAGGCGGAGCAGCCTGGCGAAGCCCCCAAGGTAACAGACGATAGGCGGCCTGCGCCACGCATCGGCCTCGCCTTTGCAAGGCCGAGGGCGGTCATTCCCGTATTCCCCGGAACGAATTGCGAGTACGACACCGCCGCGGCCATCGAGCGGGCGGGCGGCGTATGCGAGACCGTGCTTGTCCGCAACCTTAGACCAGATATGCTTGAGGCGTCCATAGTCGAGCTCGAAAAAGCCATAGCCTCATCACAGATGATAGTGTTCCCCGGCGGCTTTTCGGGCGGCGACGAGCCGGACGGCTCCGGCAAGTTCATCGTGTCGCTGTTCCGCAGCGAACGCCTTAAAGCCGCCGTCCACGACCTGTTGCAAAACAGGGACGGCCTTGTCTTGGGCATATGCAACGGATTCCAGGCGTTGATAAAAATGGGTCTGCTCCCATATGGGTGCATCGCCGAGGCGACGGAGGACTGGCCCACGCTTGCATTCAACCGCATAGGGCGGCACCAGTCGCTCTACGTCACCACGCGGGTCGCATCGACGCTCTCGCCGTGGCTGTCACGGTGCGTTACGGGCGAGCTGCACTCTCAGCCGGTCTCCCACGGCGAGGGGCGATTCACGGCCTCCGCAGAGGTTCTGGCAGACCTAAGAGCGAACGGCCAGATAGCTTTTCAATACGCAGACCATGACGGCCTGCCCTCAATGGACATCGCACACAACCCCAATGGCTCCGACTGGGCGATAGAGGGCATATGCAGCCCTGACGGTCGTATCCTTGGCAAGATGGCCCATGCGGAGCGGCACGGCGAGAATGTGGCGAAGAACGTGCCAGGAAACAAGTTCCTCCCGCTTTTCGAGGGCGGCGTGGATTACTTTAGGTGAGGTGGGTAATATGTTTGATATGAATGCGATAGAGCTTTCAAACTCCATAAAATCAAAAAAACTGAGCGTAGCCGAGGCGGTGGGCGCATATATAAATACAATAAAAAATACCGACGGCGAATACAACGCCTTTATAAGCCTGGCCGAAGATGACGCCCTCGACCGCGCAAAAACCGTACAAGCCAAAATCGACGCAGGCGAGGCACTTTCCCCGCTTGCGGGCGTGCCAATAGGCGTGAAAGACAATATATCCACAATGGGGATAAAGACCACCTGCGCCTCGAAGATGCTTGCGGGCTACACGCCCGTATTCAACGCCACTGCGGTTGACAGGCTTGAGCAGGCGGGCATGGTGGTCGTGGGCAAGCTGAACATGGACGAATTCGCGATGGGCGGTTCCACTGAGACGGGGGCGTTCGGGCCTGTCCGCAACCCGTGGGACACATCGCGTGTTGCGGGCGGCTCCTCCGGCGGGAGCGCAGCGGCGGTCGCCGCCCGCGAGGTCCCGCTGACACTAGGCTCGGACACCGGCGGCAGCATACGCCAGCCCTGCGCGTTCTGTGGCGTCACCGGCATCAAGCCGACCTATGGAGCGGTGTCCCGCTACGGTCTTGTGGCTTTCGCTTCGTCGCTCGACCAGATAGGCCCAATCGGAAAAGACATAGACGATTGTGCAGCCATGCTGTCCATAATATCCGGACAGGACGGCAGGGACAACACCTGCGTAATCGAGAAGCCCTTTGACTTAGGCACCGCACCCGCACACACACCCGCACCCCCCAACTTACACAATACAAAAATCGGTCTGCCGCACAATTATTTAGAAAGCGGCATCGACGATGAAGTCAAGAACTCCATCCTGTCCGCGGCGAAAGATTTTGAATCGGCGGGTGCGAGCGTCGAGGAGTTTGATATGCCGCTGATGGACTATATCATTCCCGCCTATTACGTCATCGCCTGCGCCGAGGCTTCGTCCAACCTGTCACGTTACGACGGGCTGAAATACGGCTACAGGAGCGAGGGCGCGGAGACGCTTTCCGAGGTCTATCGCCTGTCTCGCAGCGAGGGTTTTGGCATAGAGGTGAAGCGGCGGATAATGCTCGGCTCGTTCGTGCTGTCATCGGGCTATTACGACGCCTATTACAAAAAAGCCTTGCAGACGCGCGCGCTCGTCAAGGATGCGTACAGCAAGCTGTTCGGGCGTTTCGATATGCTGCTCTCGCCCGTCGCCCCCACCACGGCGTACAGGCTCGGTGAGAACGTGGGCGACCCGGTCAAGATGTATATGGGCGATATCTACACTGCGTCGGTCAATCTTGCAGGGCTGCCGGCAGTCTCGCTCCCATGCGGTTTTGACGGGCAGGGGCTGCCCATAGGCTTCCAGCTTGTCGGCGATGCGTTCTCGGAAGAAAAATTGGTCTGGGCGGCACAGGCCTATCAGCAAATCACAGACCACCATACGAAAAAGCCTGGGGACGTGGCGGCGTCAGCTCAGAAACAGGGAGGGCCAAGCACATGAACTGGGAAATAGTCATGGGCCTCGAAGTCCACGCCGAGCTGTCCACGAAATCCAAGATATTTTGCGGCTGCACCACGGAGTTCGGCGGCGAGCCAAACACCCACGTCTGCCCTGTATGCTCAGGTATGCCGGGGACGCTGCCGAGGCTAAACCGCTCCGTGGTGGAGTACGCCTTGCGGGTGGGGCTTGCACTCGATTGCGAAATCACGAGACATTGCAAGTTCGACCGCAAAAACTACTTCTACCCCGATCTGCCGAAAGCCTATCAAGTTTCGCAGCTCTACGCCCCCATCTGCCGGGACGGAAAGCTTGAGATCGAGACGGACGGCACGGTCGGCAAAAAAAAGACCATCGCCATACGCGAGATACATATGGAGGAGGACGCAGGAAAGCTTGTCCACGGCAAGGGCGGCACCCTTATGGACTTCAACCGCTGTGGCGTGCCCTTGCTTGAAATCGTATCGCAGCCGGATTTCAGCAGCGCCGACGAGGTTATAGCCTATCTTGAGAAGCTGAGGGAGACGCTGCTCTACCTCGATGTGTGCGACTGCAAGATGCAGGAGGGCTCCCTTCGCGCCGACGTCAACCTTTCGGTGCGGCAGGCGGGCGGCGAGCTAGGCGTGCGAACGGAGATGAAAAATCTAAACTCGTTCAAGGCGATAGGGCGGGCGATTGAATACGAGGCGGCACGGCAGATAAAACTATTGGAAAAAGGAGGCCGTGTCGTGCAGGAAACACGGCGATGGGATGACGACGAGGGCGTTTCCCTCGGTATGCGGTCAAAGGAGGACGCACAGGACTATCGCTATTTCCCTGAGCCAGACTTGCTGCCGATGGAGATTTCAGGCGAATGGCTAGTGGAAATCAGGGGCAACCTTCCTGAGCCGGCGCATATGAAGCGGGAGCGGTACACACGCGACCTTGGGCTTACGGGGTCTGAGGCTTCATTGTTGACAAGCCATAAAAATATCTCCGCAATATTCGAGGCCATCGCAGAGAGAAGCGGTGAGCCGACGGAGACGGCGCGTTTGATGACAGGCGAGATAATGCGGCTGGTGAACGACACGAACACCCTGCCCGAAGATTTGCATATTGACGAACGCAAGTTCGCAACGCTGATCGCCTTGGTCACGACCGAAAAGATAAACCGCAATGCGTACAAGGAAACAATAGAGGCGGTTTTCCTGCACGATGCCGACCCAGAGGCATATATCGCGGAAAAAGGCCTTATGATGGTGTCTGACGACAGCGCCATCACCCGTGCGGTCGCAGAAGTCCTTGATGCCAACCCTGCCGCCATCGCAGAGTACCGCGAGGGCAAGGAGAAAGTGTTCGGCTTTTTGATGGGCCAGGTTATGAGGAAGTTGGGCGGCGCGGGAAACCCTGATATAATAAAAAAGTCGCTAAAGGAGATGCTTGATGAATAACGACACAATTTCATATTTGGAGGAATTGTCGCACCTCAGCCTTTCGGACGATGAAAAGGGCCGTTTGGCAGGGGATCTGGGCAAAATCCTGGACGGGATGGCACGGCTTGAGGAGCTTGACCTCGCCGATGTCCCTGAGCGAAGCCATCCGTTCGACGACGTGAACGGCTTTCGGGACGACGAAGTGCAGGCATCGTGGGATAGGGAGCTTGTCTTGCAGAATGCGGCGAACAGGAACAGCGAGATGTTTGTCGCGCCAAAAACAGTGGAGTAGCAGGGAGAGGCGGAATAATGTGCGGAATAATAGGTTATGTAGGAAAGCAAGACGCAGTCCCCATCATAGTCGATGGGCTGAAAAAACTTGAGTACAGGGGGTACGATTCCTCCGGCATAGCCGTCCACGGCAAAGACGGCATCAGCGTCGTAAAGCAAAAGGGGCGCCTGTCCGCCTTGGAGGAGCAGCTTGCCAAGACCCCGCTTGAGGGCAGCTTGGGCATCGGCCATACAAGATGGGCAACGCATGGCGAGCCATCGGACATCAACTCGCACCCCCATATCGGGAGCCAGAGCAAGATCGCCATAGTCCACAACGGCATCATCGAGAATTACAAACAATTGAAAAATTATTTGGAGAAAAGGGGCGTCGTTTTCGCATCGCAGACAGACAGCGAGGTTATCGCGCAGCTTGCGGAATATTATTACAGCGGCGATGCGATAGAGACGGTCATAAAGATGACGAGCAGGCTAGAGGGCTCCTACGCCTTGGGCATCATGTGCCTCGACGACCCGGGCACGCTTATCGCGACAAGGAAAGACAACCCTCTGATAGTCGGCGTATCCGACGGCGGCCACTTCATCGCCTCCGACGTGCCCGCCATATTGAAGCACACAAACACCGTCCACTATCTGGAGGACAATGAGATAGCCGTGCTGAAAGCGGGAAGCGTGGAATTCTTCAACGCCGACAAGGAACCCCTGCAAAAGACGCCGGAAACGATCACCTGGAATCCTGACAGCGCGGAAAAAGGCGGCTACCCGCACTTCATGCTAAAGGAGATAATGGAGCAGCCGAAAGTCCTGCGTGACACCCTTCACTCCGCCATACACAGTGGCGGGAACAAAGACGTCATAAACGACCTTGACATCGCGCGCTTCAACAAGATAGTGATAACCGCCTGCGGCTCGGCGTACAATGCGGGCGTGGTGGGCAAGTACGTGTTTGAGAGACTGTGCAGATTCCCGGCAATCGAGGTGGAGCTTGCAAGCGAGTTCCGCTACAAGGATGCCGTAATTGACGAGAAAACTCTGGTGATACTTATCAGTCAGTCGGGCGAGACCGCCGATACCATCGCGGCGCTGAGGGAGGCGAAAGCCAAAGGGGCGGTCACCCTGTCCATCGTGAATGTGGTGGGCAGCACCATCGCCAAGGAAGCGGACTGCTGCCTGTTCACTGCGGCGGGGCCTGAGATCGCCGTGGCGACCACAAAGGCGTTTTCCGCACAATTGATGATATTGTACGTCCTTGCCATATGGTTTGGCGCCAAGCTAGGCAAGATTTCGGCGGAAGCGGAGCAGATGCTGTTTTGGGAGCTTGAAAACATACCTAGCTATGTGGAGGAGATATTGGCGCAGGTCGATTCCATCCAGAAGTATGCCGCCGAATACGTCAGCTGCAAGAACACGTTTTTCATCGGCCGCAACATCGACTACGCCATCGCGCTTGAAGGCTCGCTCAAGCTCAAGGAGATATCGTACGTGCATTCCGAAGCGTACGCAGGCGGCGAGCTGAAGCACGGCCCCATTTCCCTCGTTGAGGAAAACACATTGATAGTGGCTATCTCCAATTGCAAATCGCTCTACGGCAAGATTATGAGCAATGTGGAGCAAGTGGTAAGCAGGGGCGCAAGGGTGCTGCTTATCGGCAATTGCCCGGACGCCGCGGAGGACGAAAAGCTGTCGCATATCAGCATACCCGGCTCCATCGACTTGTTCTCGCCATCCGTGACCGTGGCTGCATTGCAGCTTTTCAGCTATTATGTGGCCGCGAACAAAGGGCTCGACATAGACAAGCCCCGCAATCTGGCAAAGAGCGTCACGGTGGAATAAATTATGATAAAAATCATCGATTACAAAGCGGGGAATGCGTCAAGCGTGATGAACGCGGTCTTGCGACTCGGGCATAAGGCGGATTTTGCACGGGACTCGCAGGACATCGCAGGCGCGACCCATATCATCCTGCCGGGGGTGGGCAGCGCCAAGGCGACGATGGGCTCCCTGCACGAAATGGGTTTGATTGGTGCGTTGGAAAATGCGGTAATTGGGGGCAAGGTTTTCTTTTTGGGAATTTGTGTCGGGATGCAGATACTTTTTGAGCATAGCGAGGAGGACGATGCGGACTGCCTTGGGTGGCTGAAAGGGCGCGTTGCCAAGTTCGACGTCTCAAAGGTCAGGGTGCCCCAGATGGGGTGGAACAATGTGCGATTTGCCGAAAACGCCTTGACGGGCGAGGGGAAGGACGATTATTTCTACTTCGTAAATTCCTATTATGCACGGCCGGAGGACGGGTCTGACATATGGGGTACGGCCGATTACGATGAGCCGTTTACGGCGGCGATATGCAGGGGCAATATCTACGCCACGCAATTCCATATGGAAAAAAGCGGCGAGGCGGGGCTTTCGCTGCTCCGCGGTTTTTTGGGCCTAGGGAACGGGGGCGGAAATGCTTACTAAACGGCTGATAGCCTGCTTCGATATCATAGACGGAAGGGTGACGAAGGCGGTAAGGTTCCAGGACAATATAGACGTCGGCCCTGCGGAGGCGTTGGCGGAAACCATGTATGACGCGCAGATCGACGAGCTGATTTTTTATGACATCACGGCGAGCTCGGAAAAACGCGGGATCGACATCGAGACGGTGAAAAACGTGGCACGCCGCGTATTTATCCCTTTTACCGTAGGCGGCGGCATCAAGAATCTGGACGAAATGTATGAGGCGCTAAAGGCGGGGGCGGAAAAAATAAGCGTGGACTCGATGGCGGTCAGGAACCCGCAGATAATCGCGGACGGCGCGAAGGCTTTCGGCTCGCAATGCGTGGTGCTGTCCACGCAGGTGAAGCGGACGGACAGGATGCCTAGCGGTTACGAGGTGCATATCGACGGCGCAAGGCTCGCCACCGGCATGGACGCCATAGAATGGATAAAGCGAGGGCAGGAACTCGGCGCAGGCGAAATATGCCTCAACAGCATCGACAACGACGGCGCCTTGGCGGGTTACGACATCGAGTTGATGAAATTGGCGGAAGCTGCCGTAACCGTGCCGCTTATAGCTTCCGGCGGCGCCGGATCACCCCAACACCTGCATACATTGTTCAGCGAAACTGAGGCGAGTGCAGCCATTATCAGCAGCATGCTCTATTCGCCAAGGCTGGAGCGGAATTTCACGGTTATGGAAATAAAAGATTTCTTGATGGGGAATGGCATCTGTATGCGCCCGCCAAGAATATGATATAATGCGGGCTGTGATGTGCGGGCGTAGCACAATGGTAGTGCACCTGCCTTCCAAGCAGGCTACACGGGTTCGATTCCCGTCGCCCGCTCCAAAAGGGCGTCCCCGTCAGGGGACGCCCTTTTGCTGTCCGCGCAGGGTTTCGCTTATGGCGAACTGCTTGTCCACAATCGGCCATATACACATAAGGCATAGCAGCCAGGATACGGAGAAGCCGAAAAGCAGAAGCAGGGGCGAAAAAGGCAGGGAATGCGGCAGGAACAGGGCGAACACAAGCCAGATGACGCTGCCTGCGAGCGCTCCCACGAAGCTTTTGCCTGTATTGCCGAACGAGAGGATCAGGCTGTTTTTCAGAATCTGCAAGGTCTTTAGCTGTATATACGCTATCTGGAGAAAGATATACGGCATTACCATCCCGAAGATAGCCAAAGGCACGAGGCTTGCGATCATCCAGGCAAAGCCTGCTCCTTCTGACATGAAATCCTGCCAGATATATACCTGTGCGTAAATGAAGGCCGTGCCTAGGATTCCTGGCGCCGCCGCTTGCTTCACATTCTCTTTGAGCTTGCGCTTGAAGTCGTACCAAAGATAGCCGGCGTCCCTGCGAAGCATTTTCGTTATGCAAAACATGCATGCGGTGCAGGCTCCCCCTATCGGGAAAGCCAAGGCCAGGGACAGCAAAAACAAGAGCTCCCTATATGGGCTGAAAATGCCTATGAACAAAAGCGCGGCTGACGGAAGCGCGGACAGGCAGAACAGCAGATTCAGTTTTACCAGGCTCCAAAACACGTTTTTCTAGTTCAGTATGGCATCTTCGCTTTCGGCATCGAACAAATGCACCCTGCTCATGTCTATGGCGACACTCAAGCGGTCGCCGGCCTTTGAAGTCGTTCTTGGCGAGACGCGTGCGGTAAGCGTCGATTCCCCGTAATGCAAGTAGAGAAAGACCTCGCTTCCCATAGGCTCGCTGACGTCGATGCTGACATCCAGAGTCCAGTCAGGGTTCGCTGAGGCAAATGCCTCGTCATCGTATATGTCTTCTGGACGCACGCCTAGCTTTATGCCCCGCCCGACATATGCGTTTAGCCCCTCCGTCGCTTTTGCTTCGGGTATGTAAAGCCTGTCGCCGTTCATTTCCACATACCAACCCTTCCCATCCTTGTTCAGGACCGCGTCCAAGAAGTTCATCTGCGGGCTGCCTATAAATCCGGCGACGAAAACATTGCATGGGGCGTCGTACAGCTTTTGCGGAGTGTCCACTTGCTGCACCACCCCGTTGTGCATGACGACGATGCGGTCGCCCATGGTCATGGCTTCCACCTGGTCGTGTGTCACGTAGACAAAGGTGGTGCCGAGCTTTTTGTGCAATTTTGTCAGTTCCGTGCGCATGGAAGCGCGCAGTTTCGCGTCGAGGTTTGACAGCGGCTCGTCGAGCAGAAACACTGCCGGGTTCCTTACCATAGCCCGTCCAAGCGCGACGCGTTGCCTTTGCCCGCCTGACAGCGCCTTGGGCTTTCTGTCGAGAAGATGCTCGATGTCGAGTATCTTGGCGGCCTCACGGACGCGGCGGTCGATTTCATCCATGGGCGTCTTACGCATCTCAAGCGCAAACCCCATGTTTTTGTAAACGGTCATATGGGGGTAGAGCGCGTAATTCTGGAACACCATGGCGATATCGCGGTCTTTCGCGGGCACGTTGTTGATAAGCCTGTCGCCGATGTAAATCTCGCCTTCGGAGATTTCTTCCAAGCCTGCGATCATCCTGAGCGTCGTAGACTTTCCGCACCCTGAGGGGCCGACCAGTATCAAAAACTCCTTGTCGGCTATCTCCAGATTGCAGTCTTTGACCGCGGTTACATCCCCTGGATAAGTCTTGTAAACGTGCCGAACTGAAATACTTGCCATAATTCAACCTCCTTGCAAAGTTTCACCTTTTGCTTGCCTCGGTAATATCTGCGATTATTTCGTCAATACGGCTACGACGAGCATCTTCGAGCCATTTCCCGCCGAGCCGCCAACGCCAATTGTTTCCGCCTGTGGTGGACGGCGTGTTGATTCTTGCCTCGTTGCCAAGCCCCAGCCAGTCTTGCATAGGGATAATAACCAAGTTCGCCTTGCATCCCATGGCAAGCTCCGTCATCTTGAGCGGCAAGAGGCTCTTGCGCCATCGGACCCCTAAATATTTCATCGCGCTTTTTACGGAGTCCTTGGGCGCGTCCTTGCACCACCCCTTTAGCGTTTCGTTGTCGTGGGTGCCGGTGTAGACCACCAAGTTTTCTTCGTATGTGTCAGGGCTGTCGTTGTCGTCAGCGCGGGAGTCGAAGGCGAACTGAATAAGCTTCATGCCAGGGTAGCCGCTTGCTACGAGCAGCTTGTGTACATCGTCCGTGAGGAAGCCTAGGTCTTCCGCGATGATGCGGGCATCCGGCATGGCCTGCTTTATGGCATCTATAAACCCAATGCCGGGGCCGGGCTTCCATCTTCCGCCGCTTGCATCGCTCGCGCCGTATGGGACGGCATAATAGCTTTCAAGCCCGCGGAAATGGTCGATCCTCAGCACGTCGAAAAAGTCAAAATCGCTTTTGACCCTTTTCAGCCACCATTCATAGCCTGTCTTTGCGACAAAGTCCCAGTCGTAAAGCGGGTTGCCCCAGACCTGCCCTGTTTCGGAAAAACCGTCTGGCGGGCATCCTGACACCTCGATCGGGACGGCGTTTCCGTCAAGCTGAAACAATTCGTGGTTTGCCCAGACATCTGCGCTGTCGAGCGAAACGTAGATAGGCGCGTCGCCTATGATACCGATTCCCTTGGCGTTCGCATAGTCGCGAAGGGCACGCCATTGTTTATGGAACATGTATTGAACAAAGGCGTGGTAGCGGATATCGTCCTTAAATTCCTCCTGCGCCAGTAAAAGGGCGTCCGCTTGCCTAAGCCGCAAAGGTTCGTCCCATTCGAGCCATGAGCGTTGCCCCTGCACCTTTTTCAGCGCCATAAACAGGCCGTACTCCGCAAACCAGTGATTGTCCGCGACAAAGCCGCCTAACGCCGCTTCGTCCTCAAACCGCGAAAAAGCCTTCCTCAACACGCATTCCCTATTATTGTAAACAATAGAATAATTTACCTCGCAATCCGAGACGCCCCATTTGATATCCTCGAAGTCCGCACGCTCAAGCAGGCCATCCTCGCACAGTATATCCAAGTCGATAAAGTAGGGGTTGCCGGCGAATGCGGAAAGCCCTTGGTAGGGGCTGTCCCCAAAGCCTGTCGGGCTTAGGGGCAGTATCTGCCAGTAGCTCTGCTTCGCCTCATGGAGAAAGTCTATCCATTCGCGGGCGGACGTGCCGAAAGTCCCTATGCCATAGGGTGACGGCAGGGAGCTCACGGGCAGCAATATGCCCGCAGACCTTGAAAAACCGAGCCCGCCGAAACCGCGTTCCATATGCTACCCTTTCACCGCGCCGGCGGCGACGCCCTCGATGATATGCTTCTGGGCGGCCAGATAGAACACTATCATCGGGATGACAGCCATGACCAGGCACGCCATGATAGCCCCCATGTCCACCCTTCCAAAGCTCCCCCTCATCATCTGGATCACCATGGATATCGTCTTGTAATGCCTCTGGTCCAGGACTAGGTAGGGGAGCAGGAAGTCGTTCCATATCCACATGGTCTGCAATATTCCCACCGTGATGTATGCTGGCTGCATTATGGGCAGCACTATCCTGAAAAATGTGGATATCGGCCCGCAACCGTCGATCGTTGCGGCCTCCTCTATTTCCAGGGGGATGCTTTTCACGAACCCGCAGAACAAAAATACTGCAAGCCCCGCGCCGAAGCCCAGATATATGATGATGATACCCCAAGGCGTGTTCAGCCTCAGCGTGTCCGCGGTTTTCGACAATGTGAACATGACCATCTGGAACGGCACGACCATGGAGAAGATGCAGAGCATAAACAGCAGCCTTGAATACCAGGCCTTGGCCCTCGTTATAAACCATGCGAACATCGAGCAGAAAAGGAGTATCGCGAGGACAGACCCGACGGTTATCATCAAGGTCCAGCCCACGCTGTCCAAAAACCCGTAGTCGTCGATGCCCGCGATATAGTTTTCCAGGCCCACCCACGTTTCGCTGTTCGGCAGGCTGAACGGTTTCAGGTTGATATACGTCCTTGATTTAAAAGAATTGAACAGAATAATAAACAATGGAGAGACGTAAACAATGCTTGCAAGGGCAAGCAATAGGGACGCGATGCCGCGCGTTGCTTTTTTGTTGTTCATTGCTGCACCTCCCTTGTCCTTGTGATTCTTAGCTGAATCATCCCTATCGCGACCACCAGGATAAAGAAAAGCACCGCTTTTGCCTGCCCGACGCCCTCAAAGCCGACGCGCCCATAAAATGTGTTGAAGATATTCAGGGCAAGCATCTCCGTGGAACGGGCGGGTTCGCCTGCGGTAAGCGCGAGGTTTTGGTCGAACAGCTTGAAGCCGTTGGTGATGGTCAAGAAGGTGCATATGGTGATGGACGGCATCATCATCGGGATGGTGATGCGGAACAGACGCTTTCTGCCCGAAGCTCCGTCCATGTCGGCGGCTTCTTTCAGCTCGCCCGGTATCGCCTGCAGGCCGGCGATGTAAATGATCATCATATAGCCGATCTGCTGCCAGCAGACAAGGACGATAAGCCCCCAAAACCCGTAGACTGCGTTGATAGCGAGTGCGACGCCGTAGTGCGCGAGTATCCCGTTGAGAATAAGCTGCCAGATATAGCCTAGCACTATGCCGCCTATCAGGTTTGGCATAAAGAAGATGGTGCGGAAAATATTCGTTCCCGCCAGTTTTTTCGTGAGTGCCATGGCAAGCATAAAAGCGACCACGTTTATAATGACCAGGCTTGTGATCGCAAACAATGCGGTGAACCCCAAGGAGTAGAGGAAAGTGCTGTCGGCAAACGCCTTGATATAGTTGGCGAAGCCTACGAAGGTGGCGTTCTGGACGGTGGTAAACTCACAGAAAGAAAGCCAAAGCCCCATGAAGAACGGGCCGAGAAATCCGATGGCGAAAGCGGCAAGCGTAGGTATGACAAAGACCGGAAAGTAACGCTGTAGAGTTTTATCCATATAATCTCCCCAATGCTCTCTTTATCAAAACGCCGCGGCGGGCAAAATTGCCCGCCGCGTTTCAGTAAGACCTATTAGTTGGAAGCGGCGTACTCTGCCGCCCACCCGTCGACAAAGGCGGCTCTTACGGCCTCCCAGTCGGCTGTGCCTGCCGCGTAGCCGGTGAGGGCTGAGCCGAGATCGTTTTTCCAGGTCTCGGACGGCATGGTCGGGAATGTCCACGCAACAGGGACATAGCCTTGGTCGATATAGTCGTTTGCGATGTTCACAAGCGGATTCGATGCGGGAAGATTGTTGTGGAAGGGGATTACAAATCCCATATCCTCGCACAGGGCGCTTATGCCCTCGGCGGATGTCACGCACCAGTACAGGAAGTCCAGCGTCGCCTGGATGTCCTCTGCCGAGGCTTCCTTGTTCACGCACCAATAGTTTTCGGTGCCAGTGGAAAGCCCCTGCTGCTCCTCGCCGGCGACGCCGATATATATTGGCAGCATTCCCAGGTTTTCGTCGCCGATCACCGAGACGTCGCCGTATGCCCAAGTTCCATTCTGATAGAACACGCCCTGACCCGTCACAAATTCCGCCACGGCGTCATCGCCGGTCTTGGTGCTTATCATCGTGGGTGCCACGGTGGCGTTGTTGATGTAGAGGTCCCAAATCTGCCTGTAATTGTCGAGGTATGTGCCCTTGATCGCCGGCGTCGAGCCTATGCCATCAGCCTTGTACTCATAGTATATGGGCATATTGGCAAGGTGGGTCTTGAAACGCCAGTCTGACGACGGATCCATTCCGGCAGAGGTGAAGGCCGCGAAGCCCAGCTCGCCCTGACGGGCGGTTATGTCCTCGGCGACGGCCTTGAGGTCTGCGAAATTGTTGATGTCGTCCTGCGTGTAGCCTGCCTGCGAGAGCAGGGCTTTGTTGTAAATGATGCCGTAAGTCTCGATGACGTAGCCGATGCCTGCCACCTCTGAACCGCTCATCAGGGCAAACTCATCGCTCGTCAGCTCGCCCAGGACTTGCGAGCCTGTCAGGTCGTAGCAGTATTCATCCCAGCTTGCCAGGCCTACCGGCCCGTTGACCTGGAACAGCGTGGGTGCCTCGCGCTTGGCCATCTCCGCCTTGAGCGTCGTCTCGTACTGGCCGGAAGCGGCGGTGATGACATCCACCTTGACGCCGGTCAGCTCGGTGTACAGCGCCGCAAGGTCTTGCCATTGCTGATCCTGTTCAGGCTTGAAGTTGAGATAATAGACCGAACCGTCGCCGGAGCCGCCCCCAGAGCTGCTGCCTCCGCCCCCGCCACCGCCGCCGCAGGCCGCGAACATAACGACGCAGACCGCTATGGCGATAGCTACTACAAAATAATTCCTTTTCATGGCTTCCCCCTCCTTTAATTGTAACATGCAAGCATAACGTGCAACTATAGCGAATATTGTATTATTATACCAAAAATACAGCTAAAATACAAGCGGTTTATTCTTCTAAGATGTGAAACTTAAATCACAGGATTTGTTGCATAGGGGGGTGAAACGTGCTATTCTATGGAACGGCAAACGAAGGGGTATAGCTCAGTTGGCCAGAGCGTCGGTCTCCAAAACCGAGCGTCGAGGGTTCGAATCCTTCTACCCCTGCCAACAGCCGGAAGACGGGCTCATCGGTCGTCCGTTGCTCGGCTTTCGAGGTGCCGGGGCGTAGCGCAGCTTGGTAGCGCACCTGCTTTGGGAGCAGGGGGTCGCATGTTCAAATCATGTCGCCCCGACCATCGGCTTGACGGGCTCTTAGCTCAGTTGGTTAGAGCATCCGGCTCATAACCGGACGGTCCGGGGTTCAAGTCCCTGAGGGCCCACCACAGAAAAGCCTCCTGAATGGGGGGCTTTTCTTGTTGACATCACGCCGACGGGGACGTAGTATGAAACAAGTAGCCATTACATTTTCATTATTCGCGCTTTATCGCATAAAAAGGAGGATCCAAAGATGATAGTTTTAGGGCAGCATGCGGACAATTGCCGGGGCGTTGGACAGCCGTTTGAGGCGTCGTTGGCGCAGTGTACGATGTTCAATCTTGAGCATATCGAGGTAGGGACTTACTACGGGATGTACTTTGTGGCGGCGCTAGGGTACGAGCCGTCGCTGAACTTACTCGACGATCCGCTTGAGTACCGCAAGAAGGCGGACAAGATAGGCGTGCGGTTCTCGCAGGTGGATGCGGCGTCGCCGATGTTCGAGATGAACGGGTCGATGCAGGGGCTGATGTATGCGACCCAGGCGATGCGCTATGCGAGCGACCTCGGCGCCAAGAGCATCGTGGTGACTGACCGCGGGGCGCCGGCGGACTTCTACACGGAGCAATACGCCTGGGACTACGGCGTTCGCAACCATGCCGAGCTGCTCAAATGGGCGGAGAACTACAAGATAAAGGTCAACATCGAGACGCATGGGGTCTACACGCAGGATGCGGAGTTCATGCTGAAGTTCCTGGGGCATTTTGAATCGGAGTGGCTAGGCATGAACTTCGACACAGGCAACACCTTCATCGCCGGCAACGACCCGCTTGAGTACCTGAAGCAAGTGATAAAGTACGTGAACCACTTCCATATCAAGGACGTAGACCCGGTGCTGGCGGACGAGAGCCGCGGCGAGGAGACGGGCATAGGGATGTCGTACATACCCATCGGCAGCGGCGCGAACGGCGAGAACATCGCGAAGTGCCTCCGCTACCTAAAGGAAATCAACTGGAGCGGCGACATATCGCTTGAGTGTGCGGGCACGGACGAAAATGTCGGGGCCAGCGCCAAGTGGATACGCTCGATACTTGACAATTAGAAGCGGCCAATATATAGAGGGCATCAAGCTTTTTGTGCTGGATTTGGACGGCACTTTCTATCTTGGCGAACGTATTCTTCCGGGCTCGCTGCGGTTTTTGGAGCGGGTCCGGGAGACGAGCCGCCGATTTGTTTTCTTCACCAACAATTCGTCGAGGACACCAGGGATGTATATCGAGAAGCTTGGCCGCATGGGGGTCGGCATAGGCCGCGAGGACATCGTGACGTCGGGGGATGTGTGCATTGATTATTTGAATATCAACTATGCGGGCGCGTCTGTGTATGTAATGGGGACGGAGGCGCTAAGGGGGGCGTTCGCAGATGCGGGGGTACGGGTCATGGGGGCGGCTTCGTCTGCGGATGGGGCAACGCCCGATGTCGTGGTCTGCGCGTTCGATACGGAGCTGACCTATGAGAAGCTTGAGAGGGCGTGTACATATATAAGGAAGGGCGCGGTCTTTCTGGCAACGCACGAGGACATCAACTGCCCGACCGAGGACGGCTTCATCCCCGATTGCGGGGCGATGTGCGCGGCGATAGAGCTGTCGACTGGCAGGAAGCCGAAATACCTCGGCAAACCGCACGCAGAGACGGTAGAGAAGATAGAGTCCTTGACAGGGGTGGGGCGTGAGGGGATCGCATTCATAGGCGACCGGCTTTATACGGACGTGGCTGCGGGCGTGAACAACGGCGCCACAGGGATATTGGTGCTTTCAGGCGAGACCAAGGCCGAGGACGTGGCGGCGTCGCATATAAAGCCCCATGCGGTGTTTACGGGGTTGGGGGAGATCGCGGATTTTCTTTGAAATCACCGAACAGAGCGATCGTCTTTCAACAAGGCGATAAGGGTAAGTCCGGCGATAAACGAGCATAGGGCGATGGCGGCGCAGGTTGCCCATCCCGTGCTCCACATGCCTTTAAGCCCGAACACCACGCCCACCGCCAGAGGCGCGACAGGCATGCCGATATCGCCTAGACCTCCTGTTATTCCCGTTACGACAGGCACGGTCTTGCCGTCGTAAATCTCAGGGAGTATCGAGTAGAAAGTCCCAAAGCCCCATGACGCCGAAAACGTGAACAAGAATGTCGCAATAAGAAATGTGTCGTAGTCCCGCATATTGCCGAGGGTAAGAAAGCAGACGGAGGCTATTATCATTACGTACCCCGCCATCAAGACGCCGATTCGCGCCAGGCTTTTCGACTTGGCAGACTTTGCGAAAAAGTCCGAGACCCTGCCTGAGATTATGCAGGAAAGGATTATCCCCAAGGTCACGGCGTTCAGGATTTTGCCCAAGGCAAGTTCGTCATAGCCTAGCCATTCGCCGAAAATCACCCAGTCCACGGTCACGGCCTGCGCGCTCCATGTGGTGGCGAACAGGCATAGGGCGAGCAGCCAGAGCACAGGGGAGGCCAAGAGGCTTTTTTTCGCAGGGGGTGAGGGTTTGGTTGTCGGCAGGGTATTCGCCCTTTGCGCCGGCCTCGCTTCACGCACGGTCAAGAGCCAGACGATTCCCAGAGCCAGTTGGACGTATCCGAGGAAATAAAATGAGGCGACCCAGTCGTATTTTACGATGACAAAGCCCGCCATCGTCCCGCCTATGCCGCCGCCTGCGTAGAAAACGCCGTTGAAGATCGCAGTCGAAAGCCCTGCGTGCCTATCGTCGATAGCGTTCAATATTATGACCAGAAATATAGGGAATACGATGCCCGCCAATCCTTGGAGCGTCTTGAGCGCCATAAGCGAAAAAGCGGATTCGATATATGGCATCAGAAATTGGGGTATGGCGGAGGTAAGCAGGGAAAAGATGAAAACCGCCCGTGCCCCAAACTTATTGTACGCAAACCCAGAGACTAGCATACCCAAAACGATGGCGGCGGCTTTGACCGTGTCGCTGCCCATCAGGATGGCGGGCGTGAGTCCCGACGCTTCCGACAGGTTTCCTATGGTCATCGAGAACTGCGGAAAGGCCGACGCGATCCCGCAGCCCATAACGGCGTTGATAAACACTATATGCCAGCCCATTGCGTGGCTGCGTTTTTGTATTGCTTGATTGCCCATCTTTCTATCCCTTTGTTTCGCATCATAGCACATACAAAGCGACATAACCTTAAAAAATATAAAAATTTTCTAAAGTTTGCTAGAAAAAATCTTATCTGGACTTGTCAAGTCCCCTTATGCGTAGTATAATTGGTGCAATAAAGGGAGGATAGTACAATGTTAAATATCAATGATCAAGCGGGGAGCCAAAGGCTCTCGGCCCGAATCAAGGCAGGTTATGCCGTCGGGCAAGCAACGGACTCAATCGGGTTCAACGTGTTCTACTTCTTTTTTCTGTTTTTCTTAACGGACGTTGCCGGCATTCCTGCGGGGGTGGCCGGCACAATCTCACTGATCGCTGTCGCTTGGGACGCCGTGACGGACCCTGTCGTAGGTCATATCTCCGACAATCTGACCTCGAAATATGGGCGTAGGCGTCCAATGATGATTGGGGCGATTGTCCCATACTGTGTCTGTATGTTCCTGTTGTTCACGAATATTGATATGAGCAATCCAGGGGCAAAATTCGCGTATTTCTGCATTATCGCCGTGCTTTTCTGGACGGGCTACAAGATTTTCGTGATACCGTTCTTTGCGCTCGGAGCGGAGCTTACCGGCGACTTCAATGAGAGGACCACGCTCAGGGTGTGGGCGAGCGTCGTGATGTACGGGGCGGTGATGCTTGCTTCCGCCGCGCCGCTGCTGATAGTCGACAAGACGGTGCAGGCAGGCGGCAGCGACTCGCAGGGATGGAGCAATGTCGGGCTTATCTTTGCAGTACTTATCGCCATCACGCTCTTGGTTTGCTGGAGGGCGACAAGGGGCAGGGAATTGGTGTCGAGGGACACATACCATGTCGAGAAGGGCGCCCTAAAGGGCAATTTCTTCAAGAGCTTTGGCGGCAATGTCGCGGAGATTTTCAGAATCAAAGCCGCGAGGTTCCTTGTCGGGTCCGTGCTTGCGTGGGCAATCGTTTCGTCGATGGTCAGCGGCGGGCTCGTCTATCTGATGGACAGCAATCTGGGGTATAGCCCGGAGCAGCAGTCCTTGTGCTATGTCATCATGGCGTTGGCGGCGATATTCTGGCTGCCGTTCATCAACAAGGGCGCGGAAAAGCTTGACAAGCGGAGGGTGTATTTCACCGCCATGCTTATGTCGGGAATCGGCTTGGCTATCTTCGCTTTGCTGAACTTCCCGTTCATGTGGGTGCTGATCGTGTTCCTATTCGTATTCAACTGGGGGAACAGCACATTCTGGACGCTGTATTATTCGATGATGTATGATATCAGCGAGCTGGATGAATTTGTCACAGGCAAGCGCAGGGAGGGCACCATCGCAGCATTGATGTCATTCGCGCAGAAGCTCGGGGCGGCGATCGCGCTATGGCTCACGGGGCAGATACTTGAGTTTGGCGGGTACAACGGCGCCTTGGCGGTGCAAAGCGCAGAGGCAGGGCAGGCGATACTGGCGGTGAATACGTGGATTCCGGGCATAATCGGAATCGTCGCCGCGGTGTTTGCATTTGGGTACCCACTGACACGTGACAGGTTTTCGGCTTTGATGGCCGCATTGGAGGCCAAGAGAAAGGGCGAGCCGTACAGCACGAGAGGGTTTGAGAAGTTGTTGTAGGGCTGTGGAACAATAATGGCATAATAGCTTTGCGACCTTGGTTGGCGGAGCAGATAGGAGGGAGAGTGTAGAAATGAAAAAGAATAGAGCGAGGGCGCTTGGCATGATGTTGCCGGGGACGCCGGGCCCGAACAACGCGATCACGGATGTCGCAGGAGTGGAAGTCGGATTTTCTACTGTTATAATAGGAGAGCCGGAGGACTATACCGGCCCGGGTTCGGATTTTGCAAGAACGGGTGTTACGGCGATACTGCCTAGGGGCAAGCGAAGAAGCGCAGTGTTCGCCGGCCGTCACAATCTCAACGGCAACGGCGAGATGACCGGCACCCACTGGCTGGACGATTCGGGTTTCCTGCACGGACCCATATTGATAACAAATACAAACAGCGTCGGGATTGTACGGGATGCGGCGTCAAAGTGGATGATTGACAATCATTATTATTATCCGATGGTGGTCGAGGGCCGGCCTATCGACGGCGTGGGATATTTCTATCCGACCGTGGGCGAGACGTGGGACGGCATTATGAACGACACGAACGGCTTTCACGTCACCGCCGCCCATGCGCTCGAAGCCCTGGAGTCGGCAAAGCCTGGCCCGGTCGCGGAGGGGAATGTAGGTGGCGGGACTGGTATGCAATGCCATTCGTTCAAGGGCGGCACGGGCACGGCGTCACGTGCGCTCACGCAGGAGCAGGGCGGTTTCACCGTGGGTGTGCTAGTCCAGGCAAACCACGGGTTCAGGGAGCATTTTGAGATAATAGGTATCCCCATGGCGGGCGAGATAAAGGATTGCGACCCGGTGCTGAACACTTTCGCGCCCAAACCGGGGACGGGCTCTATCATCGTGGTGGTGGCGACGGACGCGCCGGTGCTGCCGTGGCAGCTTGCCAAGATGTGCAGAAGGGTGCCCATAGGCATAGGCAAGCTAGGCGCGGGGTACGAGAACGGATCGGGCGATATATTCCTCGCATTTTCGACGGCAAACGAGGACGCTTATACATTCACCCAGACCAAGATAGATATTCTGGGCGACGATATGATGGACCCGATATACAAGGCCGTTGCAGAAGCGGTGGAGGAAGCCATACTGAACGCGCTGTGCGCGGCGGAGACCATGGTGGGGCGGGAGTCCAACGTGTTCTACGAAATGCCCCACGATCAAGTAGTGGCCGTGCTTGACAGGCACGGGAAGATAAGGAAGTGACGAGAGGTAGGGGGCGGCCTGCGGCCGCCCCCCTACCCTAACCGAAAAAAAATCCAATAAATGTTAAAATAAGGGTTGACAAATAATAGGAATTACCCTATTATTACCCTTATGTTGAAAAATATCTCGATTTGCATACTGGATGGAGACGCACACTACGTAAAGGCGTTTATGGGGGCTGTGGCTCTGGACTATACGGGTTTTGAGGTGCGGGCACGTGCGGCATGTGGCGATGACTGTGCGGGTGATGTCGATGTGTGCGTGGGGTTTGGGCTTGCGGAGGGCATCCGTGAGAATTGCGGGAAGGCGTTTGTGCCGACGTGCGGAAGGTATGGCGGCGTAGGGGCGGTGCTGGCCGAGGCGAAGGCTTTTGCGGCAGGGCGGGTGACGGAGCAGGGTGCGGTGCAGCAGGGGCGGCCTGCGGCCGCCCCGACCTTGAGGTCAGGGACATTGGTCTGCGTGTATGCCTGCGCCGGAGGTATAGGGGCGAGCGCCGCGGCGATAGGTATAGGGCGCGAACTGGCGAGATACCGCGGCGAGCGCGCATTGTACTTGAGCCTTGAGGACTCGGAGGATCCGGGGCTGTTTCCGCCGGACGTGCGGGCGATGCGGGCGGAGGAAGCGATATACAGATATCTTAGGCTGGTGAAGAACGGTGCGTCGCCGGCGGATTTTGAAAGGTTGTTCCATGCGGCGGCAGCTTGCGACGAATATGGCCTGTACCGACTGGCGCCGGACGATGGGCCGGGCAGCCTTGCGAGCCTTGCGACGACCGACGTGCGTATATTTCTGGGGCATTTTGCGGCAGCGCTCGGCCTTACGCGCGTCGTGCTTGATTTCGGGACGCGCCTGCACGCCCTTGCGGCCTTTGCCTGCCTGTTGGAAGAAGGCGAGGCGTTTTTTCTGGAAGCCCTTTCGGATGGCGATGAGGGAGACCGCAAGAGAAAGGCAGGCTTTGGCGCGGGCGAGCCGTCGTTTGAGGCGGCGTTCCCTCGTTGCGAGGAAGATATAAGGAAGCTCGACGGAGGCATGGCTATCGGGCTTGCGAATGCGTTCGGTCTGGTCGTCAAAGAGGTTTGCGACCGTATTGTAGGTGAAGGCTATGAGCATGGGCGGTAAGGCCGACAGCGTGAAAAGGCTGCTTGCGTATGAGGTCACCGAGGCGGTGCGGGAAGCGGTGCGACGTGCGGAAGGCGAGCTTTCGGACGATGAGGTCCGCGACTTCATCGACGAAAGGATCATGTCGCACCCAAGGCGGCGTATGCTTTCTGCGGGAGAGCTGCTTGGGGTGGCGGAGACCGTCTTTTGCCGTATGAGGTGCGAGCTTTCAGTGCTTCAACCGCTCGCCGACGACCCCGAAGTGACGGAGATAATGGTTAACGGCAAGGACGATGTCTTTGTCGAGCGGCAGGGGGCTCTAAGGCGGGCGGATACGTGCTTTGAAAGCACGGAGGAGCTTGAGGACGTCGTCAGGCGCATAGCCGCAAAGGTTCATCGCGAGGTGAACGAGCTTTCCCCCATACTGGACGCCAGATTGCTGGATGGCTCGCGCGTGGGCGCGGTCTATAAGAACATCGCGCTCGGCGGCCCTGCCCTCACGATAAGAAGATTTCCGAAAACGGCCATCACCATGGACGATTTGATAGGCTATGGATCCATCACGCAGGAGGCGGCCGACTTCCTGACGCTTTTGGTGCGGGCCGGCTACAACATCTTTATCAGCGGCGGGACGAGCAGCGGCAAGACCACGTTCTTGAACGCCCTGTCCAATTTCATACCGCATAGCGAGCGTGTGGTCACCATAGAGGACACGGCGGAGCTTCAGATAATGGGCATCGAGAACCTGGTGCGGCTGGAATGCAGGGGCGGCGGGCAGGAGGGGCGCGGCGAGATCACCATGCGTCAGCTTATAAAATCGAGCCTGCGTATGCGGCCGAACCGCATCATCGTCGGAGAAGTACGCGGCGAAGAAGTGCTTGATATGATTCAGGCGATGAACACGGGGCATTCGGGCTCGCTTTCGACAGGCCACGGCAACTCGCCGCGCGGCATGATCTATAGGCTTGAGGCCATGTTTTTGCAGGCGGCCGATTTCCCGATAGACGCTATTCGCAGGCAGGTGGCCGAAGCCATCGACATCATGGTCCACCTTGGGCGGTTGCCCGGCGGCGCACGCGCCGTGATCGAGATTGCGGAGATAGCGGATTACCGCGACGGGGATATAGTGCTGAACACGCTTTTCGCAAAGGATGCCGAGCGGGGGCTTGTGCAAAAGGGCGAGCTTAGGCACCGCGAGAAATTGTTGATAGGGGGCATGGCATAATGGGCGTAGATTACAGCCAGTATATCCCCGAACGCAGGGAAAGGTGCAAATATTATGCGCTGTGCATGGCCGGCATGGCGCTTACCGGCTGGCTGTTCTTCGACAGCTTCATTGCGGCGGCGCTTCTTGCCTTGTTTGCGTTCCCGCTTGAAAAGGTGTGGCTGAAAAGCCGCACCGCCGCACGGCGCAAAGAGCTATCCGCCCAGTTCAAGGATATGCTCTTTTCGCTATCTGCGTCGTTCCAGTCGGGACGCCATATGAAGGAGGCTCTTGAGGAAGCAAAGACAAATATGCTTGAGGTCTATCCGGCCTCCGCCCCGATAAATATAGAGCTTGATTTGATGCTGCGCCGCATGGGGGCGGGCGGCGAAAGCGACAGGGAGGTGTTGTTTGACTTCGCGCGGCGAAGCGGGAGCGAGGATGCCCGAAATTTTGCGGATGTCTACTATACGTGCTTGACGACAGGCGGCAATCTCTGCGCGGTAGTGAACAGGACGGCCGAGGTCATCCTTGAAAAGATGACGATAAGGCGCGAGATAGACGCTTTGATGGCGCAGAAGAAATACGAGGCGAAGCTGCTTACCGCCGTGCCCTTTCTTATACTTATGTACCTGAAGTTCAGCTCGCCCGCATATCTGGAGCAGCTGTATACGACGGCAATGGGGCTGTGCGTGATGGCAGCCGCGCTTGGGGCGCTCGCCATAGCCTTTTTCTGGAGCGGCAAAATCATGGATATAGAGGTGTGACTATGGACATAAGGGCGATAGAGGACAGATTGACCGGCAGGGCGGCACGTCTGCGTGAATTGTATATGGGCGCTTTTCCCGAAGCGGAGGCCGAGCGGCTTGTGCTTGAGACGAAAAAGCAGAATCAAAAGATGGCTCTCCTTATACTGCTCGTCGCGGTCGTCGTCATGTGTGCCTACGCCTTGGATCAGGGCGGGGACGGGCTTGATGGGTTCGACCTCGCTCGGCCAGTGGTGGGCGGCGTGCCCAAGACCATCGAAGCGGAAGTCCATGCTGAGTACGGCGGCTATACGGCGAGGGAGCGCGCCGCCGTGCGGATACTTCCGAGGGAGCCGTCGCCGGAAGAGGCCGAAGGGCTTTTGCTCGCACTCGGCCAAAGGCTGCCGGGGATTATCCTCGGAAGCAACGCCTCCCTCGATGCCATTATGCACGACCTGAAGCTGCCAAGCGCAGATCCTGAAACGGGCGCGGAGCTTTCCTGGCGCAGCAGCGACGCGCGCATCATCTCCAACGAGGGCGTGACAAATCTTGTCGGGATAAGCGAAGGCACGACCGTGACGCTTACGGCATATGTGCGTCTTGCGGGCGAGATGCAGACTTTCCACATAGCTGTCAAGACCGGCGCCGGCGTGCCGGAAAGCGGTATCGGCGCAGCTTTGAAAGCCCGCCTTGCGGAGGCTGTCAAGGAGGCTTCGGGCTCCCGTGACGGCGAGGCCGTGGCGCTGCCGGCAGAGACCTCCGACGGGGTGAGGTTTGTCTGGATGCCGCCAGAGCGAACGGAGGGCGTGGCGGCCGTGTTCGGATGCGTCTTGCTCATGTTCTTTTACCTGACGCAGCGATATCGCAAGGCTGCACGGGACATAGAGAAAGCTCGTGCCGAGATCGAACGGGACTTCCCTGATTTCATACAGAAACTGGGCCTGCTGCTCGGCGCCGGACTGGTCATCACATCGGCGATAGCGAGGATTACGGACGACTATATAAAAACTCGCGAGTCATATGGCCGCCGGCGCCTATACGAGGAGCTTGCGGCGGCACAGGAACGCGTACACGCCGCAGGCACGCCCTTGGCCTATGAGTTTTCCGAGCTTGCACGACGCAGCGGGCTTCGCGAGCTGATGCGTTTCAGCTCGACATTGTCCGACAATATAGACAAGGGCAGCACGCTTGCGGACAAACTCAGGGCAGAGAGCGAGCTCTTGTGGGACAGCCGCAAAAAACGCGCTGAGGCGGCGGGGCGGATAGCGGAGACCAAGCTTATCTTCCCGATGGCGCTACAGATACTTGCCGTTATCGCAATCACAGTCATGCCGGCGACATTCGAGATGAGTTAGCGCGCCGCGCCGCTCGCAAGCAAAAACAAAAACAAAAAAATTACTTAGAGAAAGGAATCAAAACACAATGAAATCATTATTGAAAAACCCGCGCGGGGGCATGGAACTCGTGCAAATAGCTATCATCATCGCCATCGCCATAGTGGTCGGGCTTATTTTCCGGTCGCAGATAGAGGTGTTTGTCGAAAATGTATTCTCAAATCTTTCGGCGGGAAAATTCCTGTAGAGGCGGGGCTATGGTCGAGGCGGCGGTCCTCTTTCCTATTGCGGTGTTTTGCGCGATGGCAGTCATGGCGCTGATGCTGAACATTTACAGCCAGACGGCAACGCAGGTGCACTTGCACGTCTATCTGCGGGGAGAGGCCGCCGCCAATGGGGACAGGTCGCAAGCGCGGCTTACGGATGAATATGCCCGCGACAGGTACAGGCGCGAGGCGGAGAGCGTATCGTTCGCCGTAAGCGAAACGGGCTCGGCTTTCCGCAAGCAGCTTGAAGCCTCGCGGTCGGTCACCTACTACGGCGGAAGATTCACAAGTGCGGGTGGTTATGAGACCGAATACTATGCGCGGAACTATATTCTGGACGAGGCGGCGATGGTGCGGACGAGAGGCGCCATCGCAGGGGTTTTGCCGTGAACGCGCTCCACAGGCTCAAGCCCCACAGGCCCGAGCTCCGTAGACCCAAACTCCACCGATTCAAGTTCGACAGGCGCGGCAGCCTCTCCGTGTTTCTTGTGGTCGTGTTCGCCTGCTTTATCACGGTGTCGGCGGTGTTGTTTGCGGGCGCAAAATCCGTGGCGGGCAGGAGCATGGCGGACGCCTCGCTACAGCTTGCGGGTCGCTCCGTGCTGTCCGAATACGACAAACGTATGTTCGGGGACTACGGGCTGATTGGCTTTCGCGGCGACGAAAGCTGGATAGAGGACGCCATCGCTTACTATGCAGAGGCATCGCTCGCCCCGAAAGACCCAAGGTATGCATTGTTCCGCAGCGGCAGGTCAAGAACCGTCTCGCAGGACGTGCGTTGCGAGACCGTGGAGGCAAGCCTTGCCGGTTATTCGCTCTACGACCTCGACAATTTTGAGGACCAGATACGCACGGCGGCGCTGCCGCAGACATTGGGAGCCTTGCGTGGAAACACTGGCAACGCAAGCGCAAACAGCGGCAGCGCGAAGGGCGGCACGAGCCGTGACGATGGATATGGCCGCGTGCTAAGGAGCCAGAGCGTCATTTCGTCGCTACCCTCGACTGGTTACAAGGGTCCTTTGTTCCCGTCCTTTGGCGTCATCACGGACATTCCCGAGATAGAGAATGTCATGCGTGAGGGGACGTCGCTGTTCGCCGTGTCCGAGTACGCGCTTTCGGTTTTTGGGAACCATGTGGATGGGGCGAAGCGAGATCGCTTTTTCGGGAACGAGATAGAGTACCTTATCGCAGGCAAACGCAACGACGCCTCAAATTATGCAGATATAAAAAACAGGCTTCGTGCCATGCGGTTCTTGCTGAACAATATCGCCCTCGCCTCAGACCCGGTGAAGATGGCGAAGGTCGAGGAAATCGCATTGGCAGCGGCGGCGATTTCGGCAGAGATATTGTACGCCCCCACCAAGGTAGCCATTATGGAAGCCTGGGTAGCGGCTGAGACCGGCAACGATTTGATGCTGCTTGAACGCGGAGCGAAGGTCGCTCTCACAAAATCGCCTGCGCAATGGGCTACGCAGAACATAGCGGAGATATGGGCGGGCTGGACATCGTCAGAACCCGCTTATGCAGTGGACAGCAGCGGTCAGGGCTATCGCGACTATCTGAGGTTGATGCTCTACGTGCTCGATCGCGAGACGAAGTTGCTGCGAATGATGGATTTGATGCAGATAAATCTCAAAGGGACATATTATGCGGATTTCCTTATGCGCGAGCACTATATGGGCTTCCGCTTCTCGTGCCGCGTGAATGGTGACGAATATGCTTACACGCATAAATATTAAAGAACGCAGGGGGTCGATCGCGACCGAGGCGGCGATACTTCTGCCGCTTTTCGTCATAGGGATTTTGACCGTCGGCTACCTTGTCAAGTTCTGCATGATTTCAGAGGGCGTCCACCATTCGCTTGCCGACGAGGCGCATAGAGCCATGGCTGAGGCGTCCGTCGGGCTGCCTCCGATCCAGATCAGGCAAGACCTAGAGCGGCGCATTACGTACGAGAGCCGCAGCGAGGCGAAAAACGTCAGCGCCGACAGGTTTTCATACCCCGCCTTCGGAAGCTCTGCGGGCGGGCGGATGTATGCGGATTTAATCGCTGTCTCCGTGACTTTCGACACACCGTTCAGACTGCCGCAAGTTTTCAGGGGGGAAGCGTCCGGCGAGCGGACAGTCCTGTGCCGCGCTTTCGTGGGTACAGAGCAGAGGGGCCCGCCCAAGCCGTTTTCCGAAATGGAGAAAGACGACGGCTCCGGCACGGTTTGGATCTTCCCACGGGCGGGCGAGAGATACCACGGCGAACGCTGCTCCTATATCGCAAACAACCCGCGCGAGGTGCTGCTCGACCGAAATGTCCGAAGCCGCTACAATCCGTGCAAGTTATGCAAGCCTGCGGCGCGCCGCGACGGAACACTGGTCTATTGCTTTGAGACGAGCGGCAAGGTCTACCATTTGGGCGAGTGCTATATCGTGGACCGCTATGTGATAGAGGTCGGGCGCGAGGATGCGGAGAAACAAGGATATACGCCGTGCGCGAAGTGCGGCGGGAAGTGAGGTGCTTGGTTTATGAACAATATAATAGCTGTCGCGGTTGGCGAACAGAGCATGTGTCCGCATGAGCTCGCGATAATAACAGAAGCGAAGCCGGAATTTTTGCCCCCTGCGACGCTTGCGGAGTCAGAGGGGCGAAGGGCGTTGCTGTATTCGAGCGAGGGGCTTGTGCCCGTCGCAAGGTACGGGGAGGGCCCGAACGGCGGCAGGCCGGCCACGCTTGCAGGCCTTTTCGATATGCTCACAGGCTATATAAGGTGTTTGCTGTCTGCGCGGGATATGCTGCTCAATACGCGCCTGCTGTCGTCCGACCCAGAGACCGGCGTCTTTGTCCGACACGAGAGGGCGAAGGTCGTGGCGGTGTGGGGCGCGGACGCTCTTGCTGACGAAAAGGAGAAAATCTGCCGTATCGCCCATGCCTTGAGCGGGCGCGAGCGGGTGATGGGCGCAAAAACGTCAATGGAGCGGATGATTGAAATCATCCGCTCCGAAAATCCTTCGCTTTTGAATTGTCTTGGGGCCGCTGAAAGCCTTTGCCGCGAGTGGAACCATATAGCGGTGGCGGCGTAGGCCGCTAAGCCTAGATTTTCACATAGCTTGCGCTCACCCAGGCTTCACCGTTTCCGTGCCGTATCTTCAGCCACGTCCCTGACTGGTTGGTGATGGTCACCTTCGCGCCATGCGTCAATGCCCCGACTATCTTGTGGTTTGTGCCAGGGCCGTCGCGTACGTTGAGCCCTATGGGCGAGTTGACCGTGCCGTTCCTTATGGCTGGCTGGCCTGAAGTCCCTTCGAGCGTCACAAAATCCCTGCTTACGAATCCAGTCTTCCCGTTGAATGTGAGCTTGAGCCAACCAGCGTTCTCCTCCGTTACGGAAATCTTCTCCCCATGCCTCAATGTGCCGAGGATGGAGTGGCTTGTGCCAGGTCCGCTGCGTACATTGAGCACCATGCCTGGCGTATTGACAGTCCCCGTCTTTGTCGTGGGCACTGCTGGCTGCGGTTGCGTTGTGGATGTCCAAGCCCTGCTGACAAAGCCGGTTTTGCCGTCGAAGGTCAGCTTGAACCATTCAGCGTTTTCCTCCGTGACAGTGATGCTCTGGCCGTGCTTCAGGCTGCCGATGATTGCATGGTTGGTGCCGGGGCCGCTTCGCACGTTGAGCGTCGTGCCTGGAGTGTTGACAAAGACCGTCCTGGTCTGTGGCTGCGACGGAGGCTTCGGGGTTTCGTCAATGACTATAAAGGCCGCGCTTACAAATGCTGTCTTGCCGTTGAAAGTAAGCTTGTACCACGAGTTGTTTTCGACCGTGACGGTCACTTTCGCGTTGTGTGCAAGGCTTCCGATGACGGAGTGGTTGGTGCCGGGGCCGCTGCGTACGTTGAGCGTTGTGCCAGGCGTATTGACCCTGCCGCTGAGCGTCTGTGCTGGTGGGTTCGTCGTGGGCGGGTTCGTCGTGGGCGGGTTCGTCGTCGGCGGGTTCGTCGTCGGCGGGTTTGTCGTCGGCGGGTTTGTAACCGGCGGGTTCGTCGTGGGCGGCTCAGTCCCCGGAGGCTCAGTCCCCGGAGGTTCTGTCCCTGGAGGTTCTGTCCCTGGCGGTTCTGTCCCTGGCGGTTCTGTCCCCGGCGGCTCAGTTCCCGGGTCGGTCGGGTCAGTGATTGTCGGCGGCTCGATGACTATCGGCTCTTCGATCGGCTCTTCAATCGGCTCCTCGACTGGCTCTTCGACCGGAGGCTCGGTCACAGGCGGTTTTATGCTGCCCGGGTCTACCGTGATAAAGGCCCCGCTTACGAAGCCGCTCTTGCCATCGCTGAGGACTATGCGCCACCAGTCCGCGACCTGCCCTGTAATAGTGACGTTTGCTCCGTGATTCAGCGTGGCCAGCACCGAATACCCAGTGCCAGGGCCGCTTCTTACATTCAGCACCGTTCCAGGCGCGTTGACCTTGCCGGTCCCGCTTACGTCAGTCACGGTAAAGCCTGGCGCGCCAGTGCCAGTCCCGCCGCTGTTGTCCCATGGCATGGTCACGAAGTGGGCTGCATTGCCTACATCAAAGTAGAACTTGAGAATATCGTCATATTTTTTGCCCTCTAAGGCCATCTGATACGCACCGATCTGCGAAAGCCCTGCACCGTGTCCGAAACGGACGCTTGCGAGCAGCCAGTTCGACCCGTCATCTCGCAAAGCGAGCTGGGTGAATTTAGTGCCGAGGCCTAGGATTTCGTTCAGGAAGGGATATCGTGCGCTGCCGCCAGAAAAGGTGACAGGGGTAAACGAAACAGTTATATCCGAGCCGCCTGACAGGCCAAGCACCAGATTTGCGCCTTGGAACTGCCTGTTAGGGCTGGAATTTCTAGGGCTTGTCAGCACGATGTTTTTTACCGTTACGTTGCCTGTGAGCGCATTCGTGTTGACGCCGGCCGCTTTGAGCTTGTCGTTTATCATTTTATACGGCTGCACCACACTGTCTCTCAAGAGCACGGCGGGTATCGTCTTTGGTATCCACATCTTGCCGCTGTAGGTCGAGGAGCCGAGCGCGAAAGCAAGGTCGGACGGGTCTTCTCTAAGCGGCAGATACGCAAAGTTGGTGGCTGCGGCGCCGGAGGCTATGCCCGTCTCCGTCATGCCTCCGTTGGACGCGGAGTAGCAAGCATAGACCACCTGTCCGCCCGGTGTCTTCATTATCGTGTTCTTTGTGGCGTTCACCGCCGCGATGGCGTTTGCGTGAGAGGCATTATAGCCATAGTAAACCTGGTGCGAAACCGAGTTCACAAGGTCGTGTTCAACCGAGGTGCGAACTTTGGAGTGGGTGACAAAGTAAGAATATGTGCGTGCCGCCACTGCCTGCGCCTTCAGCGCCTCAATAGGCCAGCCATTGCCCATCTCGTGCGGGATTACGCCCATAATATATGTTTCGATGTCGACATGGTTGACCAGTTTCAGCTTGCCGCTCTTGTTCAGGATGCGCATATCGCCGGCGAACCTATGGCCGCCGTTTATCTGTATCAGATTGCTGACCGCAAGGCTCGCCGCCCTGATATAGACGTCGCTGCCGAGGTTGTAGACCGTGGAGCCGGCGGTCACTCTGATGCCGGAACCGTTCGCGGCCACGGTAAGCGAACCGGACACAGCCTGATTGTTGTTGTCAATCCTATAGGATCCAGTCACGTTCATGCTTACCGAAGTGGGATCGCCGTAGGAGTTGAGGTGCACCCGAACGATATTGTCGCCGACCGCAGCCTGTGCGGCGCCGTGCGTAAACAGCGGCACTGCCAGAAACATGCAGACGGCCACCGTGAGCGCCACAAGAAAATTCGTTTTTCTGCCTTTCATAATAATCATCTCCTACTCAAGTTGCCTAAAACTGCTAACACTCAGACTTTCTTCTTTTGCTTACAATATATATACGTACATAGATACGTGGTAAAAGTGTACCAAAAGATGGTGTGAGATAAATCACATGGGGGTGATGATTGGTTTACGATAACATTACAAGAAAATGGTAATTTTCAGGCCGCTCCGAGGCCGCTTTCAGGTTTTTGCTTGTAATACGGCTGGAGTTGTATTAAATTGGTGGTATGCGGGTGGAAGGAGAGTGTGAGTTTCACCCGATGTCAAATATTATACAATTAGTTAAATATTAGTAGCAACGAAGTAGTGTCTGGAATGGAGGGATAGCATGGCTGAGATTTTTGCAGGATTGCCGAAAGTGGAGTATAAGGGGTCTTTGAGCAAGGACGCGCTTGCGTTCAAGTATTACGATGCGGGGAAAGTGGTGCTCGGAAAGCCGATGAAGGAGCATCTTAGATTTGCGATGGCGTGGTGGCACAATGTCTGTGCGACAGGCGCGGACATGTTCGGGCCGGGGACTGCGACCAAGCTGTTTGGCGCGGCGGCGGTCGGAACCATGGAGCACGCGCATGCAAAGGTCGATGCAGGCTTTGAGTTTATGGACAAGCTAGGAATCGAGTATTTTTGCTTCCACGACGTTGACCTTGTGCCCGAGGCGGCGGATATCAACGAGACGAACAAACGCATCGACGAGATAGCGGACCATATTTTGGAGAAGCAGGCTGAGAGCGGCAAGAAGCTGCTTTGGGGCACTGCCAATATGTTCTCGAACCCGCGCTATATGAACGGCGCAGGCTCAAGCAATTCGGCGGATGTCTATTGCTTCGCGGCGGCGCAGGTGAAGAAGGCTCTTGAGGTGACCGTGAAGCTTGGCGGAAAGGGCTATGTGTTCTGGGGCGGTCGCGAGGGTTACGAGACGCTGCTCAACACGGACGTAGGGTTCGAGCAGGAGAATATAGCTGCCTTGATGAAGATGGCGGTGGAGTACGGGCGGAGCATAGGCTTCGACGGCGACTTCTATATCGAGCCCAAGCCGAAAGAACCCATGAAGCACCAATACGACTTCGACGCGGCGACGGCGGCGGGCTTCTTGAAGAAATACGGCCTCGACAAGGACTTCAAGCTCAACATCGAGGCGAACCACGCGACTCTTGCAGGCCATTCGTTCCAGCACGATTTGCGTATCGCAGCGGTCGAGGGGATGTTCGGCAGCGTCGATGCCAACCAAGGCGATTTGCTCCTTGGGTGGGATACGGACGAGTTCCCGTTTGATATCTACGAAACGACATTCGCGATGTACGAGATAATCAAGGCGGGCGGGTTCACGAACGGCGGCCTCAATTTCGATTCAAAGAACCGCAGGCCTAGCTATACATACGAAGATATGTTCAAAGGCTTTATCCTCGGTATGGACAGCTTTGCGCTAGGCCTTGTGAAGGCGGCGGCCATTATCGAGGACGGTCGCATCGACGCTTTCGTGAAGGAGCGTTATTCGAGCTACGACAATACGGACCATGGACGCAAGATAAGGAACGGCACGGCGACGCTTGCGGAGCTTGCCGCGGTCGCGGAAGGGCTCGGCGCGCCTGCGTTGCCTGGGTCGGGACGTCAAGAGGAGCTTCAGAGCGCCGTGAATCAGATATTGTTTGGTTAGGGCGGCGTTCTCGATTTGTGTGCGGCTCGCCCCCGTTATTAAATGAAAGAAGGTTGTGATGACTAAGGCATTACTGGGGATCGACGTAGGGACTTCCGGCACTAAGGTGGCGCTCTTTGGCGTGGGGGGCGAGCTGCTTGCGTCCCATATTGGCGAGTACCCGCTGTATCAGCCTGAAAACGGTTGGGCGGAGCAGGAGCCGACGGACTGGTGGCGGGCATCCGTGGACGGAGTGCGCGCCGTGCTTGCGAAAGCGGGCGGTGTGGAGGTCTGCGGCATAGGGCTTTCAGGCCAGATGCATGGGCTTGTGATGCTCGACAAGGACGGCGAGGCGCTAAGGCCGTCCATCATCTGGTGCGACCAAAGGACCGAGTCGGAGACGGAGGATATGTGCCGTATTCTTGGCCGTGACCGCATCATCGAGATTACGGCGAACGCGCCGATGACGGGCTTTACGGCAGCGAAGATACTATGGGTGAAAAAACACGAGCCGGCGCTGTATGAGAAATGCGTGCATATTCTTCTGCCAAAAGACTATATCCGCTACAAGCTGACGGGCGAATTCGCCACGGAGGTGTCCGACGCATCGGGCATGCAGCTTATGGATGTCGCGAAGCGCGAGTGGTCGCCAGAGGTGTGCGATAAGCTTGGCATAGACATGGGGCTGCTTGCGAAGATGCACGAGTCGCAGGATGTCACGGGGCTTACGAGCGCCGCCTGCGCGGAGCAGACGGGGCTGCCAGCAGGCATTCCGGTGGTGGGCGGCGCGGGCGACAACCCTGCGGCGGCCGTCGGCACAGGCGTCGTGGTGCAGGGCAAAGCGTTTACGACCATAGGCTCGTCCGCCGTAGTCTACGCCGTCTCTGACGAGGTGCGTATAGATATGGCAGGGCGTGTGCATGCTCTGTGCGCGAGCGTGCCAGGCAAGTGGACCGTTATGAGCTGCACGCAGGCGGCGGGGCTTTCTGTCCAGTGGCTTAGGAACAATGTCTGCACCGAGGAGATACGCGAGGCGGAAGCGGCGGGGATAGACCCATATATATTGATGGACAGGCTTGCCGCAGAAGCGCCGATAGGCTCGGATCGCCTGCTTTTCCTTCCTTATCTTATGGGCGAGCGCTCGCCGCATCCAGACCCGGACTGCCGCGGCGTGTTCTTCGGGCTGTCGGGCGTACACGGCCGGGCAAACCTTATCCGTGCCGTACGCGAGGGCGTGGCTTTCTCTCAGCTTGAGTGCGTGGAAGTCTTTAGGGAAATGGGCGTGCCTGTGGGCGATATGATGGTGACGGGCGGCGGCGCCAAAAGCCCGCTATGGCGTCAGATGCTTGCAGACCTCTATGGCTGCCCTGTCAGCGTTCCGGCTTCGGACGAGGGGGCGGCGCTCGGAGCGGCCATACTTGCGGGCGTCGGCACTGGCGTCTACAACAATCTGCCAGAAGCATGCGGCCAGCTTATAGGCAAGGGCGACACCACCATGCCGGACGAGGCGAGCGGCATGGCATACGCGCCGTACTTTGAGCTGTACAAGCAGCTTTACCTGAGCCTCAAGGCGGACTTCAAGACGTTGGCGGGCATAGGCAGGTAAGGAGGGCACGGTTATGGGTTGGTTTGAAGGTTTTCCATTCGTAAGCAAAGAAGAACGCGAGCGTCGTCGTCGCGACTTTGAAAAACGCGTCACGCCATTCGGTGTCGAGGAACAGCGCGAAAAAACAAGAGAGACTCTAAAGGGACTCTTTCCTGATATTGACGCGACAGATGCGATATTTGCGTTCTTCAACGCGAAGGACGCCTATACATATGCGGAAACAAAAGAAGAAGCCTATGTCAAAGCGAAGCTCAAGCTACGCGGCACTAAGTGGATAGACGGGCGCACGGAAACCGTCATGCTACGTTTTATTGAGCTGGAAAACGAAATAGCCTCGCTTGACGACTACCCGACAGCGGCGGATGTGCTGGACGGGCTTTTCGAGGAGTGATTTATCAATCGGTGATATAATGGAAGAATTAATTGCGCAATTGAATGCCCCATCGCAGGCGGAGCGGCTTGAGGCCCTTCGCGCCCTGCGTATGCTTGCGGACGGGGGAAGGCTGTCAATCCCTGAGCCGGACGGAAACGTCAACAACCATATACACACGACGTTTTCATTTTCGCCGTACTCCCCGGCGAAGGCCGTCTATACCGCGTGCATGTCGAAGCTGTCGGCGGTGGGCATCATCGACCATGACAGCGCATCCGGCATACCGGAGTTCAGGGAGGCAGGCCGGATAATGGGAGTGCCGACGACGGCAGGGTTTGAGTTCCGCGCAGGCTTTGAGGCCACGCCGTTTGAGGGGGCGAGGCTGAACAACCCCGACCAGGCCGGCATCGCCTATATGGTCGTCCACGGCCTTTACGACGCGAAGCTGACGGAGGCCGAGAATATCCTGAAGCCTATCGGCGAAGCCCGCAGGCGGCGCAATGCCCGTATGTGCGAGAAGCTTTCAGGGATTACGGGCATAGAGCTGGACTATGAAAGCGACGTGGTGCCATTGTCAGAAAAAGCCCACGGCGGCGCGGTGACGGAGAGGCATATATTGTGCGCCCTGTCCTTGAAGCTGATAAGCGAGCATGGGCGGGGGCAGGGGCTCCGCGACAGGCTCGCGGCCTGGCCTGAAATCGGCGGCAAAAGCATCGAAAAGCTAGGCGACCCGGACGAAGTTATGTTTTTATATGACTTGATAGGCGTTCTGAAAGCCGGTTTCGTGGAGTTGTTCTATATACCGTCCGGGGACGATGAGTGCCCTAATGTGCGGGAGTTCATAAAGTTTGCAAAAGATACCGACTCGATACTTGCCTATGCGTACCTAGGCGACATAGAGAACTCGGTCACGGGCGACAAAAAAGCCCAAAAGTTCGAAGACGCCCGTCTGGACGAGCTGTTTGAGGTTTTGCATGGGCTCGGCATAGGCGCCGTCACCTATATGCCGGCCAGAAACACGCGCGAACAATTGATACGGGTGCGGAATCTCTGCGAGCGCCACGCCATGCTCCAGATAAGCGGCGAAGACATCAACTCGCCCCGGCAGCCCTTCATATCCGAGGCAAGCAAAGACCCATTCTTCGCAAACCTGAAAGAAACCACAAAAATGCTGATTGCCCGCGAATCCTGAGCGGCGCTATATGCGTACGCAGGCGAAGCCCATGGCCTGCGCAAACACCTCCGTTTCGCGGGATATGTCGCCTATGCCGAGCGAGAAGTGGTGAATCGGCCCCTCTTGGCACCATTCGTCCATAAATTGCGGGATAGGCTTTTGTATGCGCATCCTGCCGTTGGGGTTGCCTACGTTCAGGATGTCGCCGTCGACCACCTCGCCCACAGTGTAGATAAGCTTGAAGGTGTCGCAGCTGTAGTCCGACTGCGTAAGGCAGACTATGGTGACAAGGCCTTTTTTTAGGTCGAAGTCCACGCCAAGCCCCATGCCCGTCTTGCCGTGCATGATGTCGAGGTGCTGCAGTTTGGCACGGCCTTCGGATACATTGAAGTTGACCGGGCCGTCATGGCTGACAAGGATGAAATTGTCGGCATAGTCCACGGAATTGAACTCTATGAACATGCCACCTGCGCCCATAAGGTCCATCATCTTCATCGCCATGGCCGTCTTGACGTCCCCTTCGGTGACGCCCATCCTGCCCATGGACGAGAGGCGTGAGCCTGCGAGCATGGACTGCGCGCGTATATGCGTGACCCAGTCCTTTTCCCCCCACCAATAGTAGCCGTAGCCGCTGATGTCGTACCTCTTGATGATTTTGTCAAAGACCACCGCTATTTTTGCGGACTCGAACATGTGTTCGTCGGTCACTGTTTCGTCCACGTCGTACAGCTCCCGGAACTCCTTGAACATGCCTTGTATTTCTTCGTTCGTCACCCGTTTGTATTCTTCTTCGAACTCTTCCACTTCGGGGCGCAGGAACACCCGCCCCATAGCTTTCAGCAGCCTATGGTCGTCGGTCGGCATATCCGTCATGTTTGTGTATGTGTTCCCGATGATGGCGAAGTTCAGCTCGCGGAAAGCGCTTGCGGCAGCGGCGCCTATTGAGTCCTTGCGTATCTCGTCCCAGAAGCGTCCGTCGCCGAGCCAGCCTGTGATGACCCGGAACTTCCGGCCTATCCGTGTCAGGGTGCCTGCGTATTCCGGGATGCAGCAGACGCCGCTGTGGTGCAGGAAGTCTGCGGTCTTGGCGTTCTTGTAGTCGTAGGTGGCGTCTTCGTGCGACACTATAAGGCGGATGGGTATCCTTTCGGAAAGCTTGAAGATGCACGGCACTATGATCATCCCGGTGGTATACCCGAACGGAAAGACGAACAGGATATCGATGCCGGCCTCCGCAAGCTGCTCGCCGGCCTTCTCCGAGCCTTCCGGGGTGTCCACGAATTTTGCCTCCACGACATCGCCGATCTCACGGAAACGCTCAAGATACCTATTGTACATATTGTGCCCGATTTCCTGCAATTGCGGAAACTGGTCCCAGTATATATGAAGCCCCGTAAACAGCAGGCCGATCTTGGGCCTCACCTTTGGTTTCAATTCTGCCATTGTCCCTCTACCTCCATGTCCGACTTCCATGTCCAGCGATTTTCCGTACAATCCGTATAGTCTGATTATAATCGCTATATGATGTTATGCAATAGGGCAAATATGTAGTAATATGTTCTGTATGAAACTAGACGGATTGATTGAAATGTCCAGAAAGTACGGCGGCGACCCCCGCTATGTGCTTGCGGGCGGCGGCAATACCTCGTACAAAGCTGGCGGGGTCATGGCTGTGAAGGCGTCAGGCCATGCGCTTTCCACGATAGGCGAGGACGGGTTTGTCCTGATGGACGTGGAAAGGCTGCGGGCGCTTACAGAGGCGGAATACCCAGAGGGCGACAAGGCCAGGGAGGCCTGCGCGCTCAAGGACATGATGGATGCACGGCTTGAGGGGGAGGGCGACAAGCGCCCAAGCGTCGAGTGCATCCTGCATGCGCTTTTCCGCAAGGCCTATGTGCTGCATGTGCACCCTTCGCTTGTAAACGGGCTTACCTGCGGGCGGGACGGCACGGCTGCCGCAGAGGAGCTGTTCTGCGATATCCGTGAGAGCTTTCTTTGGGTGCCGCTGATAAAGCCGGGCTATATACTGAGCAGGGAGTGCTCCCTTATGTTTGAGGCACATGCAGAGGCTTACGGGGAGTATCCGTCCATCGTGCTGCTTCAGAACCACGGGGTCTTTGTGGCGGCGGACACGACGGAGGAAGCGGACAGGCTTATGGCGGCGGTGATGGGGCGCGTGTCGGGCAGGGTCGTGAGGGAGCCTGCGATGGCACCCGCCACAAACGGGTGCTCGCCCGGCGGCGGCCGGCAGATTGCCGCCCCTACGGATGGCACGGCCATCCACTTATATAATGAAGAGATCGCCTGCTTTACGGCGAGCCGGGAAGCCTATGCGCCGTTGATGAAGCCGTTCACGCCTGACCATATCGTCTATTGCCGTGCGTACCCTGTGTTCGCGGATTCGCCGGAGCAGCTTCCGGCGGCCTTTGCGGAATACGAGGCAGCCCACGGATATAAGCCGAAAATCGCCGCGGTGAAGGGGCAGGGCGTCTTTGCTCTCGGAAAGGACGAAGGCGAAGCAGGCCTGGCGGCGGAGCTCTATATCGATGCGGTCAAGGTGGCTGTCTATAGCGAATCATTTGGCGGACCGCTTACGCTGCCCGATGAATTCACGGACTTTATCGTCAACTGGGAGAGCGAGTCATATCGCCAAAACAAGTCGTTTTAGCTGTTTCAAAGGAGGGAAAGCAAAATGAAGAAATATTTGATAGTCGCTGAAGTGAAGCCGGAGCATTTGGAGGAATATATAGACATACATATAAATGTCTGGCCGGAAATGCTTGAGGCCGTCCATGATGCAGGATACACGAACGAGGCGATTTGGATTTTCAAAAATTATTCGATTATCTACCTCGAGTGCCCGGACGACAAGGACCACGACGACCTGAATGCCGCGCTGCGCGCCACCGACGTGTGCAAGAAGTGGGATCTCACAGTCGGCCCGTGGTTTGCGGGCGGCTTTGAGCAATGCCCAAAGGTCTTTGACCTTACGCAGCAGCTTGCGGGGGAATTGCGCAAGGACTAGGCTAGGCCTCGTTCTGCAAGCGCGCCAAAGCCTATGAGCACCATAATAGATGTTGCAAAAAAAGCCGGCGTTTCAAAGACGACGGTTTCAAAGATTTTGAGCGGCAAGGGGAATGTCCGTCCGGCGACGCTCGAAAAAGTCAACCAAGCCATGAAGGAGCTTGACTATATACCCAGCGGCTTTGCGCAGATCATGCGCACCGGGACTGCGAAAAACATCGCGGTCCTTCTCCCCGAACAATTCAACCATGGCTATTCCGAAATATTGCGCGGCATTGAAATGGTTGTGGAGAGCAGCGGGTATATCATGACGGTGTGCTCGACGGGCGTCAACGCGGAAAACCAGATGGACTATCTGCGCGAGATGGTGAGGCGCCAGGTGGACGGCATACTTTTCTTCTCGTATGCGCGCATCGAAAAGAACGTGAACTATCTGCTGCGGCTCAGCAAGAAGGTGCCGATAGTCGTCATGGACAACATATTGAAAGAGGACGAGCCTATAAGCATGGTGCGGGTGGACGGGTACAACCTGACGCGGAAGGCGGCTCAATACCTTATCGACAAAGGGCGCACGCGGATAGGCTACATCCGGTACGAGTCAAAGAATGCGGCCACGCTGGAAAGGTACGAAGGCTACCTGACGGCGCTCAAAGAAAACGGGATAAAGTTTGACCCCAAGCTGGTGCGTGAGGCAAACATCGAGTCGCATATCACGGCGGGCTTCGAGCAGGCGCGCGTGCTGATGCACCTTTCAAGCCCGCCGACCGCGATAATGACCGTGACCGACATGTTTGCGATAGGCGTCATAGACTATCTGCGCGAGGCGAAGATAAAGGTGCCGCAGGAGGTATGCGTCATGGGCTTCGATGATATCCCCCTTTGCAACTGGCTCAGCCCAAAGCTTACGACGGCTTCGCAGGGGCAGCTGAACGTCGGGCGGACGGCGGCCAAGCTCTTGTTCGAGCAGATTCAGAACCCCGAGGTAGGTTTTCGGAAAATCCTTCTGCCGGGCGATTTGATCATCCGGGACACAGCCTGATATTTTTGCTTGACAATTTGTAATAATAACGTCATAATCAGCACAAAGTGATAACGATACCACTTATCGGGGGTACAATGTGATGAACAGGGCGTTGGCAATTGATTTAGGCGCATCAAGCGGGAGGGTGACACTCGCGGCGTTTAATGACGGCCGGATAAGCCTTGACGAAGCGCACCGCTTCGCAAACGACCCGGTTCGCGTGAACGGCACGTTTTACTGGGACATCCTGAGGATTCTTCACGAAGCAAAAACGGGTATTGCAAAAGCTGCTGCGAACGGCGGCTTTGATTCCATAGGCATCGACACATGGGGCGTGGATTTTGCGCTTATCGACGGGCATGGCCGCATGGTCGACATGCCGGTCCATTACCGTGACGGACGGACGGACGGCTGGGCTTCGCTGTTCGACAGGATTTCCAAGGAAGAGCTGTACGAGATCACGGGCATACAAAACATGCAAATCAACACGATATATCAGCTTGATTATTTATTGCGGCATCGCCCCGAAGACCTTGAGAGCGCGAAGGCCCTGCTTATGACCCCCGACCTTCTGAACTATTTCCTGACGGGCGAGATGCATAGCGAATACACCATAGCAAGTACTTCGCAGATGCTTGACGCCAAGGCGCGCGCATGGAGCAAGCCGCTGCTTGAGCGGCTCGGCCTCGACTCTGAGATATTCAAGGACGTCGTGATGCCGGGCACGTGTTGCGGCACATTGCGGAGCGGGATACAAGAGGAGACACGGGCAGAGGCGGCCTCCGTCTATTGCGTGGCCTCGCACGACACGGCCGCCGCAGTCATGGCCATCCCTGAGCCGGAGCAGGACGACTATATGTATATCAGCAGCGGCACATGGAGCCTCATCGGTACGGAACTCGCCGAGCCTTTGATGAGCGAGAAGGCGCGTGAATGCAATTTCACGAACGAGGGCGGCGCAGGAGGGCGGATACGCTTCCTGAAAAATGTCATGGGCTCTTTTCTCCTGCAAGAGTCGAGGAAGCAATGGGCGCTTGAGGGGAAGGTCTACAGCTTCGCCGAACTTGACGCGATGTGCGAGGCGGCATCGCCCATAGGGTCATATATAGATGTAGACGATCCGCTGTTCATAAAGGACGGCGATATGCCTGCACGCATCGTGGCCTATTGCGAGAAGACGGGGCAGCGCGCGCCACAGACAGAGGGCGAGTTGGTGCGGGTGATATACGAAAGCCTGGCGCTGAAATACAGGAATGCGACGGAAGAGGCGGCGGATTGCACAGGCAAGAAGTTCCGTGCCATGCACATAATCGGCGGCGGGGCACAGAGCGAAGCTTTGTGCAGGATGACGGCATCCGCGACGGGGCTGCCTGTATATGCGGGTCCGGTCGAGGCCACCACTATAGGCAACGCGGCCGTCCAATGGATCGCGTCCGGCGCCATAGGCTCTGTCAAAGAGGCAAGGCAGGTCGTAAAAGAGTGTTTCCCGCAACGGGAGTATCTGCCGGACGGAGATTTTGCGGGCGCTTATGAAAAGTTCCTCAACGTTCTTTCAAAAGGAAGAACGATGTAATATAAATTGCTATTGCTTGGAAAGAGGAAAATCGTTATTGCTATAGTATAATTGTTCAAGTAAAGTGACAGTAGTAAAAAGGAGGAAGTTATGAAAAAACTTACAGCAGTGATTGCAGTCGTACTTGTGATGGTGTTCGCGCTTGCAGCATGTTCGAGCCCGTCAGGTGGCGGCGGTAGCAGCAGCGGCGGCGGTGGCGGCGGCGACGCATCCGATCTTATCATCGGCTACAATGCGGGCAGCGATTACATCGAGTTCTTCATCAATGTCATCGGCGGCATGAGGTACGAGGCGGAGCAGAGGGGACTTGGGTTCGTCACGGTCACTTCGGACTTCGACCCCGAGAGGATCATCCCGAACACCGAGCAGCTCTTGATGCAAGGCGCCCAGGTAGTTGTCGACTTCAACGTCAATGCCGAGATTGGCGGCAATATCGTTGAGGTCGTCAAAGAGAGCGGCGGCGCCGGGGTCATTTCGATCGACGTCGAATACTTCACGGCGGACGGCACCGACCAGGCTTGGTTTATGGGCATCAACAACCAGCGCGCCGGCGAGCTCTGCGGCGAAGCGATTGGCGATGCGCTTGCCGAGCAGGGCAGGGATCTTGAGTATCTCGTGCTCTTCTTCAACTCCGAGAACGGCGATCTCGTCAAGAGGCGCATGGGCGGCGCGATCGACGGCCTTGCGAACAGGGGCGTCACGCTGACGGAAGACCAGATTGTATGGATCGACATGGGCGGTGGCGGTTCCGACACCACGCTTGTCGGCAGGGACAAGTTCTCGGCATGGCTGACGGCCAATCCGGATGTGCGGACGGTCGCGGTTGTCGCGGTAAACGACGAAACGACGCAGGGCGTCTTCGCAGCGGCCGAAACGGCGAACAGGACGCAGGACTGCCTGCTTGCATCGCACAATGTGTCTGAGCAGTTCAAGGAGCTTGCAAGGCAGGGCAACGACGGCAGCACATGGCTCGGTTCGGTCGCCTATCATCCCGAGATGTACGGCGAGTACATAGTGCCGCTCGCGATGGACATCTTCACGGGCGCCAACACGAATCCGGCAGTGCAGACATTGATGGATCCCAGGTGGGTCTCGATGGCTGAAGTGCTGGCATACGACGAAGCATATGAGGCGTATATAGCCAAGTGGTAGTTTGATAACGGCTTTTTTTTTTTTCCCGATGAACCCGGGAGTGCGACAAACTCTCCACTTGTT
>Ga0099364_10000023_pt1 | contig 216154 bp, 190 predicted proteins | sample TergutTh196P3_FD_73070 | JGI IMG/M metagenome (GOLD analysis project Ga0099364, IMG submission 73070) | Microcerotermes parvus P3 segment gut microbial communities from Pointe-Noire, Republic of the Congo - Th196 P3 | ecosystem: Host-associated > Arthropoda: Insects > Digestive system > Gut ... | reverse complement strand
GTTGTCATGGTAGAGCAAGAAAAAATGCGAAACGCAGACTTTGTTCAGATGGATGAAACCTATTTTACCAAGACCAAAGAATACTTCCCAAAATGGAAACTCCCACACGAAGAAATTGTTGTGTTCGGCTGCATAGACTCGGCCGGTCGAGTCTATGCAAAGATAGTTCCAAAATGCCGTAAAGAGCACATATAATCATAGACAGGACGATATTTATAAACTACTCTTGAAAGAGTTCAGGGCAAGACCATTATCTTAATCTAGGCATGACCCCATTATTTTCTGGACTATTCCAAAAGCACCACATTTGTAGCGGCATGCATCGTGCACTATGGCACGATACTAATTTGTATTCGCGGGTATTGACTTGTACAGGAATGATGACTTGTTTTTTTGGTAGCATTTCGCTGTTTGCTTAATACAACCCCTATAATAATAGTGTCGCGGCAAAGCCGTGACACTATTATGTACAATACGCTATGAACTTAAATAGCTGTATGGAATCTGGGGATTTAGTCCCCTGTGTATTCGCAAAAGCCTTCGTTTGTGTCGCATTTTGACAGGGTGCTTTCGGCGACAAAATATCCCTGTGCATGCAGACATGCCGAACAGACCGTTGGTGCTTCTGTGCCGATATGCCAGTTGCCGCAATTTGTACAACGCCACATAACATCTCTATCCTGTTTGTACAAGGTGCCTTTTTCCAAAGCTTCTATCAGTGCGCGATAGCGGGCTTCATGATAACGTTCTGCAAGGCCGATGTTCTTGAATATATCTGCAATTGCCGGAAAGCCTTCTTTTGCCGCCGTTTGCGCAAATTCCGGGTACATTTCTGTATTTTCCTGACGTTCGCCGTATGCTGCCGCTTTCAGATTTTCCAATGTGGTTCCGATTTTGCCCGCTGGAAAGCCCGCTGTAATTTCGATTTCACCACCGCCGGTCAGCAGTTTAAATAAGGTTTCGGCATGCTCTTTTTCCTGTTCCGCGGTTTCTGTAAATATTTTACCTATGGCTTCGTAACCTTCACTTTTCGCCTTGCTGGCAAAAAAGGTATAGCGGTTGCGTGCCTGGGATTCACCGGCAAACGCGATTAAAAGATTTTTTTCTGTCTGTGTTCCTGTGATAGATGACATTTTTTACTCCTTTTGTTGTGTCGGGATTATATCACAAAAGAAAAAATTGCAAAGAAATTTTTTGGAAAACTGTGTGGTAACTTTGTGGTTTTTAATGGGAATTCCGCCAGAATTAATTTCACTGGTTATGAATGCTATATTGGTTATTGCCAACAAAAGTGTTCTTGCAGTTAAGTTTTTTAATTCACGTTGCTTGACTTCTTGTAAAAATAACGTAGCATACCGCCTGGTTTTTCATGTATTTTACATCGGAAATCATACAAAGGTATCACTTTGACAGACAAAAACTTTAATTTTCCAAAAACCCTTTTGGGCTTTTACGTGCGCTATGGCGCGCGTGGGCATTTGTTTACCGTTTTCATCTGGGCGTTTATGTTCGCATTTGTTATAATATCGAACGGTGTTTTGTGGCCGGTATTCCAAAAAAAGTTTGTATCATTGTTTGAACAAACTGTGCCAGATGGAATAACGTTCATAGATTTTGCCCTGCCAACGATAATACTTATTACTGTGGTTTGGTTGTTGATAGACGTGATTGATACCTTTGATGGACTTATAAGTTCTAGATGGCGGCCGAAAGTCCAGAACCAAGTTTCCGAAATACTGAATGATTATGTTCATCATCAGTCAATGGCATTCTGGACAAACCGGTTGGTTGGAAAAATTAACAGACAAATTGACTATGTTGCCGGCGGATTCATGACCATAAGAAACTTTGTGCACATGTTCGCGGCGGTATGTATAATCATTATAAATTCCGGGCTTGTTATCGGAATGAATTCTTCGGTCGCGATGTTGTTGGGCGGGGTGTTCGCGTTTCGTCTGGTGTTCAGCCTGATCATGATGAAGCCGATGAACCGAGCATCAAAAACAGCATCGGATTCTTCTTCGCATTTATCCGGAAAGATTATAGACAGCATATCCAATTATTCTATTGTAAAATTGTTTGCGGGGACAAGACAGGAAAAACAGCATCTGGAACCGCCGCGTGCAAAAAATATCCGCGATCGCATCCATGCCAGTTTCTTTCAACGGATTTTTTGGACTGTGCCAATGTTCGTGTGGGACATGGCATTTGGATTGACCATGCTTTTGTGCGCGACACTTTACGTGTCTGGAGAGATGAAAATATCGGATGTGGTATTTACTATGTCGATATATTTTTCAGTATCAAGCGCGATAAGCAACATAGTAAACCAGATTCCAGATATGGTTGACGTGATAAGTTCGGCGCAAAAGTCTTATGAAGAACTTGTAAAACCCATCGAAATTCAAGATATTCCTGGTGCGGCCGCATTATGCGTACAAACCGGAAAAATCGAAATTAAAGGTGTGTCTTTCAAATATAGCCGCAGGCAGGTTCTGGATAATCTCTCGCTGATTATCCGGCCGGGCGAAAAAGTCGGCCTGGTTGGAACCAGTGGGGCAGGAAAGACCACGTTGGTAAATCTTTTGATGCGGTTTTATGATCCTGTCAAAGGGGCGATTTTAATCGATGACCAAGACATCAGTACTGTGACACAGAACAGTCTGCGCGAAAATATCGCATTCATTCCGCAAGAGCCGACAATGTTCAACCGTACTTTGAAAGAGAATATCGGTTATGGCCGACCGGGTGCGACGGATGCGGAAATTCGCCGTGCGGCAAAGCGTGCTTCCGCGGATGGATTTATAATGGAAGCACCAAAAAAATATGACAGCTTGGTGGGTGATCGCGGAATAAAACTTTCCGGTGGTCAACGTCAGCGCATAGCGATCGCACGTGCATTTTTAAGGAATGCCCCCATACTTATATTGGACGAGGCAACAGCAGCATTGGATAGCGAAACAGAGGCCACTATACAAAAGTCTTTTGAAGAATTATCCAAAGGTCGTACGACCATTGCCATTGCTCATCGTCTTTCGACATTACGCAACATGGATCGTATTGTGGTGTTGGACAGGGGCAGGGTGGTAGAAAATGGATCACATTCTGCATTGCTTAAAAAGAAAGGCATATATGCCAGGCTTTGGAAAATGCAAAGTGGTGGGTTTATCAGAGATTAAAGTTATTGTGTCGCGCGGAAACGCGCGACTTTAATTCACTTATCATACACCGTGAAATTCTTATTAGCATTATATATTTTGCCGGAATTTGGGACATTGTTCCATATGTATAAAATATTCGCATAATTATCCGGTGGCCATCCATCGTATGGACCCACTATTTGCCGTGAGAGATTGTGTGGAAAAGCCATTCGCATGGTATTATCCAGCTTTTTGCTGAATTCGTCACCAAACATTGGATTGGCAATGGTGTTGATTACTATAATTCCGCCCGGACGCAAGCGTTTTTTCATATTCTCCATAAATTCCAACGTAATAGCGGATTCCGGAATTGTCCAACGCGAAAATACATCCATAACTATCAGGTCATAATCGATACCGTCGGTTCGTAAAAACTGACCGGCATCTTGTACAAGAAAACGTTTATTGTCGGATAGTTTGTTTTTCAGGAAATGCTTTTCAGAGATGTTTTTCAATGCCCTGTCTATATCGACAAAAGTGTAATTATTGTGATCGTCCAAGTTACCAAGTGTAAATCCGCCCGCACCCAGCACAAGGATTTCTTTTGGTGTGCCGCCACGGATACTATATACGAAATGATTATTTATGTAATCTATGTAATCTGCGGCTCTTTTGCCGTCGTCGGATATATAAGAATGAAGTGCGGATTCTATCAAAAGATACCGCCCCTCTAAACTTTCTATGACTGCGACGGTATTTACATCGTTATTGGATACTATTCTGTATCTTTTGTATAGAATTCCATCATTGTTGAACATCCATGCAATGGCCAGAATTGCAATGCCTGTCGCAAGAATCCAACGTTTTCGATGCGCTATATAGGCACCGATTCCCGCCAGTGCGACCGTAAGAAGGATAGTGTAATTTACGCCGAGTAACGCCATAAAGATTAAAGTTGTGACCAGTGATCCCAATACAGAACCAATAGTTCCAACGCCAAGGATGATGCCAGTATTATTACGTTCAGATTCGTGCATATTATGTGACAGGGCGGCGGTATTAAAACCGGATAAAAGCGGTGCAACAGACATGAACAGCAAAGAGTAAATAAAGGTTTGTATAATCGGAGAATGTATTTTATCCACAGTCATCAGCCCCCAATAGTATGATAATAGCGGAAAACTGCATGCCAGAATGGTCAGAACAGCGATTGCAAGAAAGCTGAAACTGACGGTTTTATTGATATTTATATTCAGTTTTTTCGTTCCTATGAAATACCCAACTGTCATCGCACCCAAATATATTCCGATCACTATGCTGGTGATTGCTGTGGTACTGCCCACAAAGTGTGATACTTGTCGCAAAACCATCAGTTGCAGTGCCAGTCCAACGTATCCGGTAAGGAATATCAATACAAGGGTAAGGAATCTGTTTTTATTGGTAAGCATTGGATGACCTTTTTTTGTGTATATTAAATACACTAACAAAAAAACACCGGCAAGGGCAAGTGGATTGTTGAATTTTGATTAAGGGTTTATGATATCCAGGTTTCAGATCCAAAATCCGACATTATCACGAATCCCAGGTTCAGAATTTTCTTGCACTGTCATAAGCCAAGCCCATGCCGACACTTGAAAATTTATCTGATACGGATAATTCCGCATTGGGAAATTGTGCCCGTGCCAATTCATTTATACGTGGGATTTCGGTGGATCCGCCGGTAAGGATGACCAGGTCTATTTCGCCCGATGTGACAAAGGCCTGTCGCAAGCATATGTCTATGGATTTTTTTATTCGCATAATACTGTCGCTGATTGCCGCATCAAAATTTTTACGTGTTGCTGTAATAACAGGATTGTCCGACAAAAAGTCCATAATTATTTCAACTTTGGCAGTATCAGATAATCTTATTTTGGTATCTTCTACTATGCCAAGATTTTTATGTCCAAGCCGTTGCCGAGCGATTTCAAATAGTCGTTCCAATTTTTCGGGGGATTTTGATTGAAAAAGCCATTTTTCAATTTGTTTGATTGATTTCCATTCGTATAAATCATTTATTTCATTCCAAGTGGAAAGCGTGAAATATGGTGCCGATGGCATGGGGAGTATTTTTCCACTGCCGGTCAATTTTGTTCCCATTCCGAATTCTGGCATGAATGATTTCAATGAAAGATTTTTGTCGAAATCATTACCGCCAACCCGGACACCAGTACTGGCCAAGACATCGGCAGACCTGTCCATACGATTACAAAGCAGGGGGGAAAGACGGATAACCGTAAAATCGCTGGTTCCGCCGCCGATATCAAGAACACAGGCAAGTTTTTCGGCAGAGAGCAAGCGTTCATGTGCAAATGCCGCGGCTATGGGTTCAAATTGAAATTCTATGTTTTTAAATCCGGCCGCAATTGCGATATGGCGTAATTGGGATTCGGCTGCATGGTCGCCATCCGGATCATTGTCACGGAAATGTACGGGGCGACCCAAAACTACATTTTCTATGCCCATACCTGCGGCTGAATCTATTTTTTCTTTCAAATACCGGATAAATGTCTTTATGATTTCCTCGAATGCCAAAAGCTGTCCACCGACTTTTGTTCCGGTCGTATTCATTAATGGAGAACCAAGAATACGTTTTATGCTGCGCATCAAGCGTCCGTCGGAATTTCCATCTATATACTGTGCGACAGCATCGCGCCCAAAATATACTTTGTGACTATCACCCGGAAAATACAAGGCTGTTGGTATTGTTGTATGTGTCGCTTCCAGTGGCACCAGCCGCACACCATCAATATCGGTGATCGCGGCCGTGGAATTAGTTGTTCCGAAATCAATTCCGGTGGAAATTTTTGCCATATCAGCCTCCTGTTTTTGACAAGACCTATTTTCTCTTTGGAACCGCTTTGCTGCGGCCGGCTGTTCGGGAAAAATCTGAAAAATTTTGGCCGCTGATATAAAGCGACAAACTGGAATAAACGCATTATAAATGATTATTCCACAAAAGTCAAATTTTTTTAGCTTGATTTTCCGGTAATGTTGTTATATATTGATTGGCACTTATGGCTGCGTAGCTCAGTTGGTAGAGCATCGGACTGAAAAGCTTAACATTTATAGGTAGAGATATAAACGCCGCAGGTTTGTGCGCTAAAAAGAGGATAAAAACAGATAAAATGTGATAAAAAGCGATTTACACCAATATTCGTTTTACACATTTGATACACCGGATTTTACACGGAAAACCGCGTAAAAAATCGGGTGAAAAAGTTTTGGCTTGATAGCTCAGCTGGTAGAGCATCGGACTGAAAATCCGTGTGTCACTGGTTCAAATCCAGTTCAAGCCACCAGTAAATCCATGGCTTTCAGAGGTTTCTCCGAGAGCCGATTTTTTGTAAAAATTTCTATATGTATAACATATGTAAAATAATTTCTCTATTGCATTTTTATCTGTAAATCAATAAACTATGGTTTGCAGGGAAGGAAAAATGCTAGAGCTATTTAATAATTTTGATGCTTGCAAATCGCATGAAGCGAATCGTGATTGTTTGGTTGCTCTTGGTGACTCTATCAATGTATTGAAATCTATAAAATCTAAATCAATAAATCTTATTTTTGCTGATCCGCCATACAATATAGGCAAGGATTTTGGAAATAATATGGATAAGTGGGATTCAACAGAATCATATTTGAAGTGGTGCGAACAATGGATCGACGAGTGTATGCGTGTCTTAAAAGATGATGGGACAATGTATTTTATGACCGCCACCCAATTCATGTCATTTCTAGATGTACATGCGTCGAAAAAATATAATGTCCTGTCGCGTATAATTTGGTCGTATGATAGTTCCGGCGTGCAATCCAAAAAAATGTATGGGTCTCTATATGAACCGATTTTAATGATAAATAAATCTAAGAATTCCGATTATACATTCAACTACGAAGATATATTGGTAGAAGCGAAAACTGGTGCGGTTCGCGGATTGATAGATTATAGAAAAGATCCGCCACAACCATATAACAATCAGAAGGTGCCTGGTAATGTATGGGATTTCTCACGAGTAAGATTTCGTATGGATGAATATGAAAATCATCCAACGCAGAAACCAGAATTATTACTAGAACGCATAATCAAAGCGTCCAGTAATAAAGGCGATGTGATCCTTGATCCATTTTCTGGAAGTTTTACAACATCTGCGGTTGCGCTTAAACTTGGTAGAAAAACGGTTGGTATTGACTTAAATCCAGAGTTTTATGAAATTGGATTGCGCCGAACTGGATTGCGTCAAGAATACAATGGCAAATCATTAACCAAAATAAAAGAACGAAAAACAACAAACCGGTCTAAACACAGCAACGAACACAACTTATTTAGGATAGCTGCATGAAAGATTTTATCAAACAAATTTTACAAAGTAATTTCAAAAAAGATTTTGAAGCGATTTATGACAGCAGCCCGATGATACAATATCTAGATTCTAAAATGGGAGCGATTAGCGGGAACACTAAAACTCGCAAGAGTTTGGCTAATATATATGCTATATACTCTCTGGCACACTTTTATGCCCAAAAATTTTATAATAAACGCGAAGAATATAAAAAGTTCGCAGGATTTCCATATATGACTTTATTTGAATTTTGCAGAAGTCAGTATGGGGGAGAAAAATTACAAAACCATGGATTGAATAATCGTGTCAATTTCGAGTTTGCGAATAAAACGAACGATCAAACCCCACCGATAATTATTGAAAATGGCAAATACTTGCTGAACATTAAATATTTGTATGTTGGCAAAATTGACATATCTAAAGCAATTTTGGAAATTATTGAAAAATATATAGATCTATTGAAAGCCAAAGATAATGCTCTTGTGGCAGATTTAGAAGAATTACGTGGGATTTCTAGTATCGCAGATAAAAAGCGAAAATTAGAAAGTTTCCTGAAAGACGACGCAGAAGCCCGTATATTTGAAATAATTGCTTTTGCAGTTCTGAAAAATCATTACAAAAACACCAAAGTCTATTTTGGATATACTAAAAAGGATCTGGAAGAGCATTATTTAACTCTATATAAAACAGGTCGCACAAATGCGAACGATGGTGGTATCGACTTCGTCATGCGTCCACTTGGTCGTTTTTTTCAAGTAACAGAGGTTGATAATTACAGCAAATATCTTTTGGATATAGATAAGGTTTTGCACTTTCCTATAACATTTGTTGTAAAAACAAACAAGCCAGCCAAAGTTATAAACAAAGAAATTGCAGATTTTATAAATGCCAAGCATGGCGGAATGAAAGTTATAAAAGATAGAATAATTCAAGCGATCGAAGAAATAATAACCATAAACGAATTGAAAGATTGGTTAGCTGATATGAATGAATCCGACACCAATATCCTTATAAACGATATAGAATTTTACTATAAAATGGAAATGAACCTTTTGTAAAACATAAATAAACGCAAGTAGGAGTTTATTAATTTTATGCGCATTTGTCTTTTCTGATAATTTGCCCATAAGAACGACCTTATGGGGTTTTGTTTGTAAAGCTATAACTGACAGATGTGAACGCGACTTGCAGTTACAGGAGTCGTTAAATTTTCCTTGACAAGTCGTATAATTTTATGTAAAATGTAAATAAAGCAAATCGATGGACCTAACAAAAGGAGAAAACGATGGCTTTTGAGAGATTTAATAAGTTTGGGGGGATATTTAAGGCGAGAGTATCCATATCAAACATAGGAAATGTCAGTTTCAATGAGGGCGCACGTGAAAAACTCGGCCTGAACAAAGACAGGCAAAAATTCGCCGCTGTATTTTATAATAAGGACTCTCAAGAAATCGGAATCCATTTTCTGGAGGAAGATGACGGAAATGGGGTTACGAATGTAAGATATAGAGAAAAAGGGTTGGATTTTTCCGCAAAGTCATTTTTTGAGTATTATTCGATTTTACCGGAAAAAACTAGTTTTTATGAGTTTGATGTCAGTGATGGGATGGTAATTATAAAACTATCAACTGCACGAGAGAGAGGTGGCACAAGGTCGGATTCTCTCTAGAAAATAAAATCCACTGCGAGTGCAGCGGATTTTATGGGATACCTGATAATAGGCATCTTCGACGTACCTATTATAGCAAAGTCCCTAACCAATTGTCAAATTGTTTGTTGCCAGGTCGATTTGACATAACCAAAAGGGACTGAAATGTCACTTAAAAACGAAGTTGCTTTTAATCCGGATGATGTCTGGAAAAAAGCGATAATTGTTCCCAACGTTGATCCAAAAGTCTGGCGTAAAGATTATGCAGGTGCTTGGATTAAATATGATGACTACGGAAAAACCACAAATTATGCGTGGGAAGTAGATCATCGTAAGCCAGTATCCAAAGGCGGAACAGACGACTTGGCCAACTTGAACCCATTGCACTGGGAGAATAATCGTACAAAATGCGATGATTACCCCAAGTGGCAAACGTCCGTAAGTTCGTCAGGGAATACAAACGTCCCAAAAACACAAAACTGGCATGTATAAACTCATCCGGTTGTGTTTTTGAACGCCGTATTTTACGGCGTTTTTTATGCGAATATTGGTGGAACATGGGACTAAAATTCCCCCGTGTCTAGAACAGCAATAAGCCATGATGTGTCTATTTAAGTCCGTTTTACACAGGTTTCCTTTGTTGTTGGTTGAACGACCAAAATCTAAAAAATAAAAATCAAAAAATCGCTAGCGTAATTTCACAAAATTGGCGGTGGATTTCTATGGCGGGAAACGCGGGGAAAAAGTGTTAAGAAAAATTGCCTTGAAAAAAGAAAACCTGCGTGTTATATTCATCGCAAGAAGTGGTCGGGGAAATCGTTTTTTGTTTTCAGCTCGATTGGAATATCGGCTGGTCAGAAATAAAAAATGGTTTGGAAAAAATAGGATTGCGATACAAGCGAAACCTGTTTTAGTTTATGCGTGATTTTACACCACGGACACACGAGATTTTATGGCGGGGTAAAAAAACCCCTGCAATCGGCGGAAATCCGCGTTATCTAAAAAATAGCGCATAATGCTGAAAATCCGTGTGTCACTGGTTCAAATCCCGTCGCAGCCACCACAAAAAATCGTTAGCGTCCGCAGAAATGCGGACGTTTAAGATTTTTTAGTGCCATTCGTAGCCTTTGCGAAGAATGGCTCTATTTTATTAGGCACGGGATTTTTATAAGAATCACACTGCTTTCTATTCCGCCCATAGCCATCACGGCTTTCAGATATTCTCTGAAAGCCGTTTTTTGTTACATTCCGCGCAGCATTCGTAGATAGCTGTCATATCGGTCGGCGGGGATTTTGGCTGCAAACACGGCCGCTTTGACCCCGCAACCGTCTTCATGACTGTGACTGCAATCGGTATATTTGCATTCCGGAAAATATTCATCGAATTCGCTGAAATAAAATTTCAATTCGTCTTTTGATATTCCAGAAAGCTCCATCAACCGAATGCCAGGTGTATCAATCATTCGTGTGCCATCATCCAGGTCATACATCGCACTCGCAGTGGTCGTGTGCCGACCCTGATTCTGCTTTGTATTTATCGGTTGTGTTTTAATATCGGCGTTCGGATACAGACAATTTATCAAAGACGATTTTCCTGCACCGGATTTTCCGACAAACACCACCATTTTGCCAGCGATGGCTGCCCGCAATTCTGGGATTCCGATGCCGGTCAGTGCAGAAACTTCTATGACATTGATGTTGGCCGTGCGATACCAGTCCAGTATCGGGTGGCGTTCAGATGTCAGATCACATTTATTCAGTATGACTATCGGTGTCACGTTTCCGTATTGCGATACAATCAAATACCGATCCACAAATTCGGGTGAAAATGTGGGTTGTGCAGCCGTTGCGACAATTATCGCCGTATCGATATTTGCCGCGATTACGTGTTCGCGGCGCGACATACGGCGCGAAACATCTCCGCGCAGACGCACGATTTTTGAACGGCGCGGTTCAACCGCCAATATTTTGCCGGATTCATCCAGCAAAACATTATCGCCAATGACCGGTACGGTCGGCGCAACGTTTGATATGGTTGTTTCAACAATGCCGCCGTCCGATAATTTTGCCATACCTGTGTTATTCACAAAGCCTGTTACCATAACCCCACGAATTGCACCCGCGATATTGTCGAACTGCTCGGACTCGGTCTGGAGTGCAGCCAGTCGCAACCTGCGCAATTCTTTGTTATGGAGCGCGCGCTTATTAAGATGCCCGCGTTCCCATTTTGAGAGTTTATATTTTTCCATATAATTTCCTGTGGTTCAGTTTTTGAGTTGTCCTGAACCAGACAGGACGGATTCGCCACATGACAGGTTCAGAACACTATTTTATAGATGTACTTGTATATGTCATATCGGCAACTCCTTTGGTAAAAATGTTGGACAAAGATTTCATTGATTTGAAATCCCACTTATTGTAGTACAAATTCTAAGAAAATCAAGAATGTCGCTATCTTTTTTAGTTTTTTGAATTGTAGTGCGACGTGTGCGATTTTTTTACACCCTGTTTACACCGGGATTTTCGTGTCATAACCCAATGTTTTATAAAACTCTTCCGGTGATGATAATTCACGCAGACGGCCACGATCTATCATCAAAAAACGGTTGGCGACACCGTTCACAAAATGCCGGTCATGTGATACCAGTATACAGGTATTCTCATTTTCCAGTAATTCGTCTTCCAACTTTTCCTGGCCGTTTATGTCCAGGTGATTAGTCGGTTCGTCCAGAATGAAAAAGTTTCGTCGTAAAGAATGAAGTAACAGAAAAAAGAATCTTGCGCGTTCGCCAAAACTTAATTGACCTATCTTTTTTCCATGTTGCTTATATGGGAATCCGGCCTTTATAAGTTCGATTAAGATAGCAGCGTCGCCAATGTTCGTGGAGTTTGATAGATGTTCGGCAATAGTTTTGTCTTTATCCAGCGTATCCATATTCTGATCAAAATACCCGATGCCAACCTGTGGATTGAAGCGAATATTTGCGGGTAAATCGGACAAGTTCAGTTTTCGCAAAAATTGAGTTTTGCCACATCCATTCGGCCCAAGGATTGCAATCCGATCGCCCTTAGCAACAGATAAATCGCCGATATGGAACAGTGGCTTTCCGTCAGGGGTTTTAACAGTAAAATCCTTTATGTTCAGGACTATATTTGGTCGGATTTTTTCACCAGACAGGTTTATATCTCGGCGGATTTCTTTATGAACATCGGTCAGATTGTCCTTTATCCTGTTCACACGGGTCAGCAAGGGTTTATGACGGGTGGTGAATTTATCCCATATAAGCATTCGCTTTGCTGCACGTTCCAGTCGATTTATTTCTTCTTGTTCTTTTTGGTGTTTTTTTGCGTCCATAATATCTTGCTTTATAATCATTTCGCGCGATTTGGAATAAGGAATATTATGGTCGACAATCTTACCATTTCGCAATGTAATTGTTCGTTTGGTTACATTGTCCAAAAATTGGCGGTCGTGACTGATTAACAAATACGGACAGGTAACGCTATCCCGGAACCAATTTTCTAAATGCAGGATTTTTTCCAGATCCAAATAGTTTGTTGGTTCGTCCAGTATCAGCAAATCGGGGGCGGCAATATTCGTCCGCACAATAAGTGCAAGCCGTCGCCATCCGCCAGACAATTCCGATATTTTACGTGTCCATAATTCGGTCGGTGCGCCGATGGCATCCAATGCGGCATCGATTTTCCAGCTGTTATAGCCGCGTTCTTCCACAGGCAATGCGGTCAAAACGACATTATATAAGGTTTCGTTTTCCAAGTTTTTTGGAATGTCTTGTTCAATGTATCCAATTTTTGAAACTTTACGACTGCGGGTGATTGTACCGTTGTCCAGTTCAAGTTCCCCAACAAGGCATTTTACCAGTGTCGATTTTCCACAGCCATTATTTCCGACCAGCCCGATTTTGTCGCCCGGATTGATATTAAAAGACACCCTGTCCAAAATTGGTACATCATTATATGCAAAAAAAGCGTTTTCAATCGACAATAATGACATGTCTGTTATTCCATATATTGTTGTAAAAATGTTCTTATAAAAGATATATTTCTGGTCATAAGTTTGTCACGAGCAGTGTCCGAACATGGCTCTTCCGCCAGTCCGCACGATGACGCTATGTATGATATCATACGCTGTTTCATAACTTTCGTTTCGCTGATATTTCTGCCACTTAGCCTGTTGTATTCAGCAATAATATTCATTGTGAAATCTGGCGTATCATCATATATACAGATTCGCGAAAGATCATATGCTGGCTCAACAAGGCCACAATTTCCCCAGTCAAATACACCGGCCAGCCGGCCTTGTTCGTCCAGTACAGAATTGCATCCTTCAAAGTCGCGATGCGAAATGACCAATTCGTCGTGCTTTGCAACGTTTGCAGCGACATATTTCGAAATCAGCGATTCAATTTGTGTCGGGGATAAAAATCCATGAAATGCAGCCGCGCATTTTTCAGGATCTTTTCCACTGTCGGTTATATACCGCAGGTCGGGTACCTCCCTGGATGCGGCATCACGGTCAATCGCATGCAATTCCGATAAAAATTTTGCACAATCTTTGGCAAGATTTGCACGCCCCGTAACGGACATTGATAACAGAGTTTTGCCGTCCCACAGCCGTCCTTTTAATTCGCGATGGATTGCATATTGCATTTCATCGCTGACGTTTTGAATTTCCGGCACAGGTACCGACAAGGATGGCGCAATAAATCGGCATACAGCCGCTTCGTGTATATATTGTGTCCCGCCATCCTTTGGAAACCGAACTATGTAACTGCCGATACGAAACGCGATACTGAACCATCCTTCGCCGATAAATTCCGGTGTGATGGGCGCGAACCTGGATTTCAAAAATTTTTCCACCGTTTGGCGATCGCAAGATTTATTCAGTTCCGACATTTCATCACCCTGTTGTTTTATGAATATATGCGTCATTACCGCCATAAAAATATGGACAGCATAAACACCAATTGTTAATTTATTTTATTGGAAAGTACAGAAATCGAATAGTCAAGGCCTGGCGCACGGCGTTCAAAGTCTGTTTCATTGGCCATTATACAATACTTTGAATGGAAAAGCAAATAAATTATCGGGCATGCCCCAATTATCCACTTGTAAGCATTGGTATTATGGCGGTATCATAGAAACAAACCCCTATCAAAATAACAGAAAATACATACAGAAAAACCACCCAAAGGTGGTGTTGTTTAAAAGCTATCGCCTTTTTTACGGAATCTTGCGGGCCATTGCTCGCCTTGTTTCTTTGTAATTTTTTTACCTAAATAATCGGGATATTCATGGGATACCATTTTACCTTCGAATCTGTATCGTGGTTGCGGTTTTTCTGTTTTATCCGCATTTATTTCTTTAAACCATTTTTCTGGCTTATAAACATAAATAATTATGCCTTCGTGTTCTCCTAAAACAAGTTCGACTTTCGAAAAATCGACATCTTTATTTACTTTCCATGCAGTATCAACAATGTTTTTGCTTTGGTTTACGTTCACAGTTAAAACATTATGAGAATATGTACCAATTGAACCTTTTGCCATAAAAAACTCCTTAAAATAATGGCGATCCCGAAAGGATTCGAACCTTTGACCTACTGCTTAGAAGGCAGTTGCTCTATCCAGCTGAGCTACGGGATCATATACAGATAGCCACCATTCTACACCACTTTTTTGCGGATTTCAATTTGTTTTATTTGATATGAAAATCTATAAAAACCCCAAACGTAATTTTCTTTTATCTATTTCATTTTGAAGATTTTCATAGTCGAAATCTTTTCTTTTTATAGATTTGTAAAATCTTAACAAAGAGTAATGAAACGAATTGTGATTTACTGATATAATCATTTTATCTAATACAGCAAAGAATTGTTTTTCTTGTCCTTTTTCCTGAATCAGCTTATGAAGATTGTTAAACTGATAAACAGGATAATCAGAAAGCATCGTTTCTGATAAAATTTCCCCAATGATTTTATTATGTAAATCATCGTCAAGATATTTTAACGTATTTTTAGCAAGCAATGTCATTATGCGTTTGAGTTGTCTATCATACCGACAATTACGTTCTTGTTTTTTGTACTCAAAATATAACCTAACGCCATCATTAAATAACGTTCTATCATCTGAGTTGATTTTCGTTAAAATATCAAACCCTTCATATATATGATATTCTGCTGCGGACATAATACAAACCTTGCCAACATTTATATTAAGACCTATCTTATGTAGCAGCTTGGATGCTTCAAATACAATTTTTTCAATATCATTTTTGCTTTTGCCAAATATCATCATATCATCGGCATATCTTAAATATGTAGCATCCATTTTTTGTGTCAAGAGATACATTTTTTTATCATAATCTCGCAAATAAAAATTCGCTAATTGTCTTGAGCAATCTCCAACTTCATCTTGCGGTATGCCTGAAGTTCTTGGGAAGTATCCATCAAATGGCTTATTCCAATATTTTAAGAAATACAACAACAGGTCAATTTCACCGCTAAAGAGATTTGAAACTTTGCTACGTAATAGTTTTTCTAAAATATCTATTCGAATACCATCATAAAAATTGGCAACATCGAAAGTAGCGACATAGAAACAATCCCCATATTTTTCTTTGTAATCTTCAGATATACCGAGCGAAACTTGAGAAAATTGCTTCCATTCATTCAACCAACCTTGGATTTTGAGCGTAGCATATGGACTGTATGTACTAAAATCAAGCAATACTTCTTGTTCTAGATCTTCAACTTTTTTAATTGGGTTATCAATTCGCCATCCGCCGAATGTATTTTCTACTCTATCGTTTGCGTCACATACAAAATCTTGCAATTTATTTAAACAATAAAAATATACACAATAATCATTTAATTCAAATGTCGGAACAATGCGGGCTACACATCTGCCTTTATTGTAAACAATATATTCTCTTGGAAGACTAGGCTGATATGTATTCCAGCTAATATTATCATATAATTTTGACAACAAAATGTTTTTATCTGGATGCTTAGAGAATGCGACCATGCTATTTTTTATAATATGGTTATAAAAAGATGTTGTTGAATCTATAAATTCTTGTTTTGAGTCTACTATTTTCATATTTATCCGCTTATATTATCCCACCCGCGACTTGTGATCGCAGGCGTGATCTCTATCCGTTTTGTATCTTCTTCGGTCAGTTTGTTAAATTTAGTCATAACTGTATTACCCCTTATTATCTTCGATAATTTCTTTTAGATTGCTCAATGTATATAGCGGAATATCGAACAGATTACCTGTTTTTTTATAGTCAGCCTGGGATGTTCGAACTTCGATTTTTGGTTTGAATTTATTACGGTAAACCGAAAGACTTTTTGCACGCAAATCTGTTGTGGCTTTTGTCTCTACTGGAACAATATTCATACCAATTTGCAGGATAAAATCGATCTCTGCTTGTCCAGAACCTTCGTTTGCCCAATATGCCATATAAACATCATCATGTACTTTCAGCTCTTGGCATACGAACTGTTCGGTTAGTGCGCCTTTGAACTCTGTAAACAGCGCATTACCTTCCAAGATCGCACGACTATCAACTTCGGACTGGGCAGACAGTAGTCCAATATCAACCATAAACAACTTGAATGCGCCACTGGAGTTTGCATAGCTCTTTAAAGGCATGGCTGGTTTGGATACGCGCGGAATACGATAAATAAGTCCGCCACGAGATAACCATTCCATCGCGTATTCAAGTGTCGCAGAGCTTGACCCTTGTTTGATATCTTTATATTTGAATTTTTTATTTTCTTTCGCCAGCTGACTTGGGATGGCATTCCATACCAAACTCACCTTTTGAATTTGATCAGCTGGGATGTGTTTTGAAAAGTCGTTTTCATACGATTTTAAGATCTTTTTTTGGACATTGCGTGCGCCAACAAAATCTTTATCTTGGATAAAAGTTTTTACCACTTCTGGCATGCCGCCAACATAGAAATACATTTTAAGATACGAAATCAATTTATTTTTAAATACTTTGATTAAATTCCAATCTCTATTCGTGATCAGATTGCAAAGTCTTTCTTCGCCCAGCGCATCCAAAAATTCGCAAAATGACATAGGTCGTAAATCCATAAAGTCAACTTTACCGACTGGGAATGATGTGTCTTTGTGCATATATACGCCAAGCAGACTGCCCGCCGCAACAATGTCGTATTCAGGCACATTTTCATTAAAATACTTCAACGAAGTTAGCGCATTTGGGCATTCCTGGATTTCATCGAATACGATCAGTGTTTTGCCTGGAATAATTCTTTGCCCAGATTCCAATTCCAGTCCGGTTAAAATTCTGTGTGGATCAAGGTCGTCGCTAAACAGTTCCTGCATTCTTGGGTTTTTCTCAAATCCGATATAGGCGATGTTTTTGTAGTTTGTGCGGCCGAATTCTTTCATCAGCCAGGTTTTGCCAACCTGACGTGCGCCGTGGATGACCAGGGGCTTGTGGCCAGCAGTATTTTTCCATTTTTCAAGGGATGTTAATGCAAGTCTTTTCATTTTGATCTCATTTTTTGGGTTTGTGGCTGTATCATGCCATTATCCTGTAAAAAATGCAAGAAAATAGCAATTTACCCTGTAAAAATAATTTAGAACATCGTTTTTACCATGTAAAAAGTATTTTTATGCCTGTAAGTAGCGATAAAAATGCCACATAAAAGTGGCGGGTTCCCGGTTGGTCTGGGCAAAATGCTACATATACGCGACACAGGATGAAAATCTGTGAAAATAAAAACAGTGCAAGTGGGTGGAAATCCGTGGAAACATTGATTTCGTCCATGTGCTTTCTAAATCTGCCGGTTACAGGTTCGAATCCTGTGGGATGTGCCAATTTTCAGCATTACCATCAAACGCATTAAAAAGCGTGAAAATCGTTCGTGTAGATGGGTTGATAACCGGATAGTATAGTAATATAATCATAGACAGGATGAAATTTATAAACTATTCTTGAAAGAGTTTGGGGTAAATAAACAATGACCCCAAATTATGATTATAAAATCAGATAGTAATATGAAAAATAAAATGTCTGTCTTTAAAATTATAAAATCAAAAGTTCCAATCATCATTGCTCATCGTGGTGCGTCTGCGGATGCGCCGGAAAACACATTGGCAGCTTTCAAATTGGCAAAGCGTATGGGGGTGGATGGAATTGAAATAGATGTGCATTTGTCTGCATCTGGGGATATTGTCGTCATTCATGATTACGAATTGAATCGTACCGCAAGAATGCCGGATGGGAAACCTTTGAAATCCAGATTGAATGTAGAAGACTTAACCTTAGCCGAATTAAGGAAATATGATTTTGGTATTTGGTTTTCAGATAAATATTCCGGTGAAAAAATACCAACTCTTGAAGAAGTAATGGATTTAATAGGTTCAGATATTTTGTTGAATATAGAAATAAAGGCAGACAGAAAGAAGCCATTCAGAAAATTATCCACTGCGATTGCAAACTTTTTATGTGAATATTCAAAAAAGCATTCGGTAAATAATGTTATTGTTTCTTCATTTAATCCGCTTGCCTTAAATGCATTCAGGTCAAAAGCAAGAAAGTTGAATCTGGTGATTCCGACAGGTTTGCTTTATGGTTACAGTCCAGAAGTACCCTGGTATCTTAAACGTGGGCAGGGAAGGTTTATTCACAATCCTGATTTTATGCTGTCATATTGTGCGGGTTTGCAGAACAAGGGCGATTTATCAAGTATAGGGTTGTTCAAAAAAAGACCTGTATTTGTTTGGACCGTTGATGATGTCGCGTCCGCTACATGCCTGATCCAGAAAAATATTACGGGAATTATCACAAATGTTCCAGAAAAAATGCTGACTTTAAAGACTGTTGGTACTTAAAAATATATATAGCAGTGATTTCTTAGAATTTGGTGGTACGCAGTGGCAGCATAGCCAAAAATAAAAACCCAGGATTTTTCGGGGTTTCACAACATAAAGTTAGTGGCGGGGCAGTATTCTGTTGCAAACATTGCCATATAAGAATTATACCTTTCCTTTACCCAACTTCACAACTTGCATCATACGCGGGCGTATGAACAAGGAACAATTTCATTTTTCCGACATAGTCATATTCGGTATTCTTTGGAACTATTACGACATCGCTTGCGCTTACTTCTATGTCTTTTCCCGCAATAATGAACTTTCCTTGTCCTTCTATCACATAATACACGCGATTACATAACGTAGACTTGCATTTTCCATGACTTTTCGTCACATTAAAGACCGCAGTACTGGCAAAGTCGAAATCGTCTTTTGAACTATAAGCCAAACCGTCCAGCCCGTTCCATCCGAATTTAAATGCTTCTGCTTCTGTGAATTTGTATTTCATTGCTATTGACTCTCAGTTTTAGCCCATTATATAGATTGGGTGAATAAATTGAACTGTTGTGGTGTTTTCGCGGGTATATATAGTCATCGCGATAAAAATTCCGCAGTTTATTTGTTTTAGAATTCGCGGAAACAGCCCGACCTTCGCCCCTTTGGGGCTTCGGTGGGCACTAAATTTTCTTAAATTCAACGGCGCTCAAAGGCGCCGTTTCATTAACGAAAATTTGTGGCGGAGCGTATAGGACTCGAACCTATGGAGGGCTATTCGCCCTCACAGATTAGCAATCTGCTGCATTACCACTCTGCCAACGCTCCATTTAGACGATTTTAAGGGGAATTTTCGCAAACTTGCTATCGTTCGCCTTTGGCTCGCTACGCCGCTTCTGTGGCATATTATACATGACATCTGCCGGAATGCAAGTGTTAAAAATGGTATTTGCGGTGCAACCATGAATAAAAAACACGGCGAATTAAAATACCCCAGATCAAAGCTTATTTGAAAATTTGAATTATACTTTATCGCGAATCTATAAGTACGGTCTGACCGAACAGCTTGCTGTCGTGTCTTTGTGTCATAATGCCTATGTCTTTCAGAATAGAAACGATCAATTCCAGATCTTTCGGATCGCGCGGAACATAGTATTTACCCTTGTTTGTATTTTGAATTGTCGCCTTTTCGGCCAGCATTTTGTTAAGTTTTGTCAGATCAAATTTCTTAGACACTTTCACATCGCCGATTTCTTTTTCAGCCGCTTCCAATTGACCGTGCTGAAATACATCTTCTGTATACTGATATTCCCCTTCGTCGGGCTTATGCGAATACGCACTGATCCGACTTGTCCCGAAATACTGTACCGAATACGCCGCTGCGCCGGGATTCTTGTGAAAGTCTATTGAATCCCATGTCAAATCCACCGGATAACTCTTTCCGTTAATGGTCAGCACGTTCCATGCGTGGTTATTCCCCCCCGCGTTGCCGCGTACATATTCGCATTTGATTCCGGCACGATCGCACATTTCTTTATAAATCAAGGCATATCCTGCACAAACGGCGGCGCGGTTTATCAATGCGAAAAGGCCGCTGTCGATGACGGAATCAATTTTTTTGTATTTGATGTGCATCATCAATTTTTTATAGATGTACAATGCTTTCGCCAAATCCGACCAGCGGGGATTTATTCCCGCCCCCAGGCCTTCCATGGCGCGTATTATGTCGATCAGTTGCGTTGGTTCGAAAGTAACGCGCCGACCGTATTTTTTTTTGGTCGCATATTTCAGCTGTTTATCGGTATCAAGGCCGCCGCGCACTATGATTTTAAAATTTTTGTTTTGTAAAAGTGTTTCAACATCGGATGATTTCAGCCCGGCGGTATTATTTAAATCCAAAGTTACGGAATAGTTTTTGGCGAAAAGATTCTCTGCATCGCGCACGACACGCGCGAAATCCACGTTGTCTTTTATACGAAAGCTGCATTCAACCATGGTTTCATTCCCCCCTTATTTTATTATCCTTCTCTTATTCTGGCAACGATCGATCCGTCTGTTCAGTTCAGAAAGTCGCGTGGCATACAAGGCATCTGCTTTTTCCATTTCTTGCCGAATAATATTCTCTGATAATACAACGCGCCTGTTTTTCATTGACTGGTGTTTTTCAAATGCCTGTAATGAGGCATTAAAAGTACTGTCAAATTTGTTGCGGATCAACCGGTTTTCCGGTATGTCGAAATCCGGATAACTTATGCCGAACAGTTCATCCGTATCATATCCGTTTCTTTTCTTGTATTCTAAGACGGCTTCTTCATCTTGTGTCTTTTCCCACAATTTTTCCGCAACGGCATAAGCACTGATAATCAGGGGATTGGTGCTTATTTCATATAACTCTAGCAAAAGGTTCGGTATATCTTGCCGGCTAATTTGACTTCTTGACGACGTTGAACTGAAAAAACAGGGCATGTTATCGACAAAAGTAGCCACTTGTTCTTTTGAAAGCAAGTTTCCGGCCTTTGCGCTGTCCACAATATCACACATTTCCAAAGTCAAATCGGGTTTTGAAAAATTTGCGACCTTTTGCGTCAAATTTTGCAATTCATCCCGTGACAATCTGTTATAATTTTCTTGCGTTTTGCGCACCAGGTAATCCATGCGGGTCGAATCATTCATTTTATCCAATTGTTTGATAAGCGAATCTACCAACTGAGATTGTCTATGGATTTCATAGTCAACACGCTGAATTTCCGGATTCCGGACATAAGAATTATATGCATGAATATTCCCCAGGTCGATTACTTTGCGTTTTTCGTTTTCCAGGTTATCCAGCTTTTGTTCAATACGCTTTTCACGAATGAAAGTCCCTATTATCAAAGCCGCCAGAGCAATCAGGAAATACTTTTTTGTATTTTTCATTTTTATAATCTTTTGTTTACAAATAATTCAATTAATGCGGCTAATATAATAGACGCTTGTTTATTTGTCAAACGCTAATTAAATTAGTATCATGACCAGAAGTCAAAGTTTATTTACCCGAAATTCTTTCAGCAAATCCAATAATTACAGCATTTTCACACAAAAGGGTGAAAAAATGAAAATAGTGATGTACGGGGCAATCATAGGTGCCGACCCAGATACCGAACAAAACAGTGTTTTAACGATTATTTGTTAATCTTAATCAGTTTTAGTTGTTGGGTATATTATTGCACCCATTTGCAGGTTGTGCCGCTGGTTGTAAACGTTCCGACATCATCATTGTATGTTCCGCTGACCAGATAACAATCCCCTATGCCATTGGTTCCGGTTCCGCTTCTGAGTATATGGGTGCCACGAACCAACGCGTTGTCGTTCGTTTGTCTTATGACATTTGTGGCCGGTATTGTGCATCCGGTACATGAATTACCGGTTCCATTGGGTCTGTAAAATCCCTGGTTGCAACTTGACCAGTTGCATGTTCCCCAGCTGCTGTATGCACAACCCGTTCGGGTGCCGGAACAAGTTTGGCTGCCCGAGGCGCAAGTACAAGAAGTGCAATAGCCACTGTTGGTAATAGACCTGGTCTGGGTTCCCGATGCGTTGGTTAATCCTGTTGTACAACTTTGCGATGTGCCGCTGCATCCCGGGCAAGTTGGAACGCAAGGGATAGTTTTACAACAATAATTTAGGCTATATTGCCCCCCTGGATTTGATCCATCACAGCAAGGTCCCATCGAAACAACTGTTCCACCGCCGGGAATATTGTTACAATTTGAATCTGCCGAGGCAAGTGTTGCGGAACAAGAGTAACCCAAGCCTGTGTAATAATCACTGATATAACTGCAATTGCCCGAATCCGACGGCGGACATTCTTCGGCATAAATGCTTCCAAAATGTAAACAAATCAAGGTACTTAGAACCAATTTGTTTCGCATTGCACGGGAAATTTTATTTGAAAGTTGAAAGAATAAAAACATTGGATTTCTCCTTTGGTTACATTTTACACTAAAAGTGACAAAAAAGAAATCACTATTTTAATGTAAATGCAAATGGGGGGGGGATTAAAGTGAAAATACATAAAACCATTTACTTTCGTCAAAAAACTGCCTATAATCATGATAACAGAATACCCATCGTATTCATAAAATTGCAAAAATTTTAAATCATGAACCGTATTATAAAGGCTTTTAAATATTCCGTGCAAGGTATCGTTGCCACCTGGCAAAGCGAACCGGCTTTCCGACAAGAAACCGTTGTTTTTGCTGTTGGCCTTTTGATTGCAATTTTGTTGCCAGTCGGATTTTTGGCAAGGAGTCTGATGGTTTCATCCATGATTCTGGTATTGTTGGCAGAACTGGCAAACACTGCGATAGAATCTGTTGTTGACCGCATATCCACAGATCGCCATCCTTTGTCCAAAAAAGCCAAAGATATTGGCAGTGCGCTGGTTTTGCTTTCGATTATAAATGCCGGTATCATCTGGTTTTTTGTCGTTCTTGACTTTTTAATCCTTTGATGATATAGTATAGCCATGAAATTATTTTTATCTTTTTCCTGTTGTTGTCGTTAAATTGCTTTTCGTGGGCTTGCATCGTTCGCCCATTTCAATTATCATAGAAATAACAAACACAGGAATTTATCATGCCAACACCAATCAAATTATATAATACAATGTCCAGAAAGCTGGAAGAATTTAAACCCATTGTTCCGGGTAAAGTCGGCATTTATGGTTGCGGCCCGACGGTATATTGGCATCCGCACCTGGGCAACATGAGAACATCGATAAGCAATGACTTGATTAAAAGAATGTTAATCCAGAACGGATATGAGGTCACACATGTGATGAATTATACGGATGTTGGGCATTTGGTTGGTGACGAGGACGAAGGTGCCGAAGACAAGATGGAAAAGGGGGCGGTTCGTGAGGGCAAATCAGTTTGGGAAATCGCGCAAATGTATATAGGTTCCGTTATTTCGGATATGGCCGCAGTGAATAACATTCCGCCGACCTTTACCCCGCGTGCAACAGATTATATTCAGGAACAGATAGATTTGATAAAAAAGCTTGAAGAGCTGGGATACGCATATATCATCCCGGGGCGGGGCGTGTATTACGACACTGCGAAGTTTGCCGATTATGGCGCACTATCCGGTCGGGATTTATCGAAACAACTTGGCGGGGTCAGGATATCGGACGAGGGAAAAAGAAGCTCTGCCGACTTTGTTTTGTGGGCTTTCTTGCCCGATGATGCAAAAAATGAAATGATATGGGACAGCCCATGGGGCAGGGGATTTCCGGGTTGGCACATCGAATGTTCCGCCATGAGCATGAAGTTATTGGGAAAACATTTCGACATACATACCGCCGCCGCCGAACACATTAATATTCATCATACCAACGAAATCGCACAGTCCGAACCGGTTGTGGGAAAGCCGTGGGTCAGTTATTGGGTGCATTTCGGCTTTCTGATGGCAAAGGATGGCAAGATTGCAAAGTCTGCGGGCGATGCCCTGACGATTCCCTATATCAAAGGGTTGGGCTATGATCCGATGCATTTTCGATATATGATGTTGCTGGGGCATTATCGCCAGCCGATGGATTTTACTTTTGCGGCTTTGGATGCGGCGGCTGCTGGATACAAAAATATAGTACGAAAGTTGGCTGTTATTACAGGTGAAGCAAAGCAGTCTTTGCCGAACCAAGACAAATACAACGAATGGCATGACAAGATTCTGTCCGCAGTAAACGATAACCTGAAAACCGCGGTGGCATTGACGCATATCCAAGAATTGTTGGCTGATGATACAGTGGATGCCGCAACGAAATATTCGTTATTCAAATTTATTGACGATCTGCTGGGTTTGCAATTTATCGACCAGGCACAAAAGCTGTTGGCGGCAGATGCCGCACCAATTCCAGCAGAAATTCAGGCACTGGTTGATGCGCGTATTGCCGCAAAGGTGGCAAAAGACTGGGCAAAGGCGGATCAGCTTCGTGATGCTATTGATTCCGCGGGATATACGGTTATGGATGGCAAGGATGGAATGAGTGTAAAACATAAAGTATAAGTGTGTAAAACGCGAAATGTTAGATACAAGATGCCTGGAATACTCTCTGGGCATTTTTTGTTAAAAAAAATGCCATAATACGAAAAAATCGTTTTTTTACTTTCATGTAATATGGTATAATGCGTGTAATAAAGTAACCCATAGGGGTCGGGCAATATGCACGAAAGAAAGAGTTCTTACATGAAAGTAAACAGGTTTGTTGCGGCGATAATCGGCATCACTGTGGCCATGTCCACGTCCAGCGTACTTGCGGCGAATGTCGTAAGACAGTCGGGTGTTGTGCTGCGGCCAGTATACGGTGACAATGTGCCCAATGTATATATGGAAGAACGGTGGGAACGCGGTGCCAGGCCACAACAACCAAAAAATCGGTACGTCGGTGCACGGTTTGATTTGACCCTTTCCAGTTTTAATCAGACATTCATGTTGGTGTCCGATCCGTCGGATACTGGTCGGGATAATTTTTCGATGGAACGGATGTTGGGGTTCGATGTTACAGCCGGATACCGATTCCACCCGAAATGGCGGGCAGAAATTAATTATGGATACACGGGAACTTATGAAGATAACGATATTGTATCGTTTAGTATCGGTGCACAGTATCTGACATTGAACGGCATATATACCATAAGGGAATGGACAACGACCAGCATATATACAGGTGCGGGTGTTGGCATCGGATTCCTGGCAACAAAATTTTCGGCACCGGGGACATTTGACCTGTATGCAAAAACTGACAAATTATCGACCGGCTTTGCGGGTCAGTTACAAATCGGCATGGAAGAAAAAGTATCGGACAATCTTGTGTTGGGTGCGTATTACAAATTGGGATACATTACCGGACACAGCCAAGACATATTGATGGGCGACCAGGATATATTCAGGATTAAAACCAGCGGCCTGTTTATGAATACGTTCGGTTTGGGAATACGCGTATTGTTCTGAGTGGCACAAACGGGGAGAGTATGAAAAACTTCATTACAAGTTTTGCTTTTATGGCCATGTTTGCTGGTGCCGCGTATTCTGCGGCATCGGTTCGCGTCGGATCAAATAATGTCCGCAACGCAAGTGCCGGGGTGACAAGTGCCGCCCGCAACGCGACCACCGCATCGACCGTCAGAGCAGGTACCGTTTCATCTGCGCGCAATGCGGCGGTATCAAGCGGCGCGCGCGTTTCTGCATCACAGTTTCTTGGCAGCCGTGGAAAGCTGAATGCCGGTGTAGCAGCGGGTTCATCGGGCGGAAGTGTTGCAGGCGGCGGGAATATATCTTTGATTGAGCTTGATGGTCTGGCAAGTCGTATTGATACATTGGAAAATCGCGTTGACGATATTTCCGATCGCACATTGTCAGACATTAACAACATATATACAAAAGATGAAATCGACAGCATGATTTCGGGTGCTGTTGGTGATAAGGGTGACAAGGGTGATGAAGGATTGTCTGCGTATGAAATTGCGGTACGGGGTGGATTTACCGGAACTGTGGATGAATGGCTGGCATCGCTGAAAGGTGACAGGGGCGAACCCGGCAGTATTGCTGGCGCGACATGCACAATAGGCGGCGATGGAATTTATTTAATCAATGTAAACAGCGGGATAGAGAATTGCATGTCGGTTTCAATAACCGGCAATGTATTCACGGAACAATAGAAATCAAAAAAACCAACCGAAAGGAAAGAGAATGAAAAACAAACTTATATTTGCGGGCGCAATGGGCGCGATATTAATGTCTGTCGGTGCTGCGTATGCTGCGGATCCTGTTATTGCGACAGAGCAGTTTGTGCGTAGCGGGATCGAACATGCAAAAAGCCATGCAAACACGGCGGCCGCATCGGCGGAATCAGCCGCGAATCTGTATACAGATACAGCAATCCAGGGGCTTGATCTGGAAAACACCCTGGACGATTATGTAACCAAGACCGAATTAAACACCACGATCAGAGATCATGTCCAAGAAAAAGTCGGGGAGGCAATAGAAACAAAGGTTTCTACACTGGAAGATTCTTTGGGTACCGCCGCATATGTTGGCACAGAGTCATTTGATGCCGCCGGATCTGCCGCAACTGTACAAAGTAATTTGAATACATTCCAAAATCGCGATGCCGGATTTGCTACTGCCGCCCAGGGCACTTTGGCAAATACTGCTTTGCAGGCTGGTAACAATGTTTCAGAATTGACCAATGATGCCGGATATCTGACCAGTGCCGCTTTGACGGGATTGGTTCATGAAGATGATTTAAGTTGTGCCGCGGGACAGATGTTGCTTTCGACTGGTTCTGGTGGATTTAATTGTGTTAACATTGCGACAGGGCCATATACGGAATAGTTATAGAAACGATGGCTGGCGATTTTATCATTTAACAAATGATAAAAGGCCGTCATCGGGTAACAGGTATTTCTTTGGGAAACAAGCAGAATTAAGACATGGATGAAACATGAATCGTGCTGCAAAAATCTTTACTGTGCTTTTGGCCGTGCTGCCGCTGGGGGTGTACGGCGATGCACCGGTTATAGCATCGCAATACTATGTAGATACTGCGATTGCTACCCGTGCATCGGCCGCGGGTCTTGCAGATGTAATTGTAAACGCGATAAATGACGATACCAAAATTCTGCGGAGAGAACAAAATAATACAATCGTGTTGCAAAATGTTGTGGAACCAAGCAATGCATCCGATGCCGCGACAAAGGGCTATGTAGACAGTATTGTAGCGGGACTGGGTAATGTGCAATCTGATTGGAATGCGGTCAGTGGTGCGGCGCAAATATTAAACAAGCCGAACGTACCGACTATAACATTGAACAATACTGCGACCAATGCTGTGGTGATGTATGCCCCCACCGCCGGCGGAACAGCGGGTCATGTTTTGCAAGCGACCGGTCCAACATCAGCACCATCCTGGGTTCCGTTTCCGACGGTGCCTTTGGCAACCGGTGTCAGTGGAACTTTGCTGATTGGCAACGGTGGAACCGGTGGCACAAACCAGACAGAGGCGTTTAATAATATAGTAGCATCTGGCGGAACTGTGACCGGTGTGTTAAATGTTCCGACCCCGGCATTGCCGTAACAGTAAATTTGTATAATCGCGCATAATGAAAATGATTTCTAATATTTACAGTTTCGCAAGGGCGAATGTCATTCGCCCGTTCGCGCCAACGGCGCGATTATTTTTCGGAAATGCCACCACACATACTCGCATAAAATTCATATTTTGTCTTTCATTGATGCTTTTCTCTGTGGGGACACATGCGGCGCATATTGCCAATGTGGATTATATTCACCAGTACATATTTCAAACACATGGAATAACCGTTCCCATTAACGAAACAAACGTACAACGCGCTGCAAATGTAAAATATCTGCTATGTGCGGTGGATCGGGTGAACGAACAATTCAACAGTAATGCCCCACAGTATTGCAGCCATTCGCTGGCAACAACCCAGGCGGTGGATACAATCGCGGTACATGATGCCGTTGGTCGGCTGGTAAAGGCTTGCAGTGTGTCAAAGGCCTGTTCTGCGATTGTTTCGGGATTGCTGGGCACCTTTGACGAATGTGCACAGAATCAGACATCAATATGCAATAAAAATTGTACTGCATCCCCCCCGGCGCAGAGTTGTAGCGGTTCATCCGGCAGTGGCATAGAATATTGTTCCAATGCAGTATGCACAACATTTGGTGCATGCAGTGCGCAGTATACGGTCGCAACTTGCAACGGTGGATATTATCGATCTGGAACCGGGGCTGGAAATACCTGTACACAATGTGCGGCTGGTTTCCGCGACAGCACAGCATGCAACAGTGGGACATCAAACAATACAGGTGGGTGTTGTGCCAATACCTGTACCATAGGTACGACCAGCCAAATATGCATCTCGCCGACACCTTTGAATGTATGCGCGACAAACCCCGGAACAGCGGAGGTCGGAACGCAAACAGCGGCCAGTTGTAACAGTGCGAATGGTTGTCGCACGACAGTTGCGACATGGAATACATGCACAGGCGCGTCCTATACAATTGCAAATTGCGCCGCCGGGTATTTCCGTTCCGGAACCGGTGCGGGCAATAGCTGTACCCAGTGTCCGGCCGGATATCGTGACGGAACAGAGTGTGTCAGTTCGATGTTCAATACTTCGTGTATAGCGAACTGTCCTGTGGCCGCGACCGCCACAAACGGAACCATAACCCTGGCGACAGCCAATGTGAATTATCCGACCACGACCGCGGCCGGTTGTACCTATACAAAAAACTGCAGCAACGGGTTCTGGAATGCGAATCATGGTGTTACGAATACTACGAATTCCCTGTCATGCACGGCATGTACAAACAGCCCGTCGAATGCAACCACTTGGAATCGCAGCAGTGGGGCGGCAACAGCGACAGGATGCAATATAAATATAACCACGTGTAACAGTGGATTTACGGCGCAGAATAACGGAACACCAACCGCGACATGTGTATCGGGCAGTGTTGGTTATGATGTGCCTGGCACAATTCCGCCCCCACCATCGATGACAGTTTTGGAAACTTGGAATCATGCTTTTAATGGAAGCACAGTTGCAACCCATGGAACAGGAATCAATGGAACCGTCCAGTCACGTACGCTTCCAGCGGGTACGTATCTTTTAGAGGTTTGGGGCGCAGACGGTGGTGGAAGAATCAATGATCCATCTCAGTTTCCGGCCGGTGGAACTATGTTCAGGGGCGGCAATGGCGGATATTCAAGGGGAATCCTGACCCTGACCGCACAGCAAACGGTTTATATTTATGTTGGTGGTGCGGGTGGGGCTTATGGTATCCAGACAAGTGGTACAAACCACCCAGGCGGATGGAATGGTGGGGGTGGCTTTAGACAAGGTTCTAGTGCAGGAGGTGATAGAATGGGAACAGGTGGTGGTGCATCCGATATAAGGACAACTGGCGGTGCATGGGATTTGGCGACAAGCCTTAACACCAGGTTTATAGTATCGGGTGGTGGTGGTGGTGAAGCAAGTTGGACGAGTCCGTATTTATGGACTGGCGGATGGGGTGGTAATGGCGGTGGTGATGTTGCGCAAGAAGGCCATCATCAGCCGATAGATTATTCTAGCGCAAATGGCGGGCAGCCAGGAACACAAACATCGTCACCGCACTCTTGGCCTGGAACGAATGATCCGTTAGCAGCTCAAACAATTGGAGATAATATCCCAGGATTTGGAAAAGGGGGGAGCAACGGAACAGCTAGTGCTGCCCCAGGTAGTAATAATATAAGATCTGGTGGTGGCGGTGGTTGGTTTGGTGGAATGTCGGGTTCGCAAAGGTCGGCGGGTGGCGGTTCAGGGTTTGTCAAAGGATTAAATCAAGGCGGGGAAAATCTTTGTACCGCCCCGGCTTGGGCAACCCTTACACATGGTGGAAACGGGCATTATAACTGGGGCAACGGGGTCGTCCGGCCAGCCGCCGCCGGAAGACATGGATATGTAAGAATTTCACGGATTACATTGAATTAAGTATAGCCCCGGCAGCGGACAAATGAATAATGAATAGTGAATAATGAATAATTAATGCGTCGCGCAAAGCGCGACACCATTGTCATGCCTTCCACCTTTGCTATCGCTCCGGCGCGACAAGGCGGCGGCAGGCTCCATTGTTCAATAAGGCATCGTGCGCATAGCGCACGATACATACATTATTCATTTCAATTTTCCACAACAATGTTTGAATCTTATGCCTGAACCACAGGGACAGGTGTCGTTGCGGCTTTTTGGTGCCTTGTCCGCAGGATTTAATGTGGCATCACGTTCGTCTTGCTCGCGTTTCATTTCATTCACTTCGTCCATGGATAATTCTAACCGGCATACATATGACAATGCCATGGATTTAAAACTGCTCATCATATTACGGAATAATTCAAACGCCTCTTTCTTGTATTCATATAGTGGATTTTTCTGGGCGTATCCGCGAAGTCCGATTCCTGTCTGCAAATAATCCATACTGGCCAGATGTCTGCGCCAAGTTGTGTCCAGGGCATGCAACGCGGTTTGGCGTTCGGCTTTTCTCATCATTTCTGCACCGTATCTTTCCAGCTGGTGTTCGTACCGCCCGCGGGCGATGCGCATCAAGCCTTCGAAAGCTTTTTGTTCGGTCACACCGTCGTTTTTTCTCCATTCGTCCAAATCGGTTATATCAACGCCAAATGTACGCTTCATGGTTTCATGTATGCCTTTCAGATTCCAATCGTCAACATGTGCTTTTTCGGGGATATTGTTTTCGGCTATCTGTTCTACAACGTCGCCCATGATTTCCCTTATAAACGGTTCCAGATTGTCGGATGTCATCAAATCGGCGCGTTGTTTATAGACAACGTTGCGTTGTTCATTCATAACGTCATCATATTTCAGCAATTCTTTACGTGATTCGAAATAACGGGCTTCCACGCGTTTTTGCGCCTTTTCAAGTGCTTTGGTTATCCAGGGATGGGTAATCGCTTCGCCCGCCCGCATGCCCAGCGTGGTAAGCATTCCGTCAAGGCGCGCCGCGCCGAAAATACGCATAAGATCATCGTCCAAGGACAGAAAGAATTTTGAATCGCCGGGATCGCCCTGGCGACCGGAACGCCCGCGAAGCTGGTTGTCTATGCGGCGGGATTCGTGACGTTCTGTTCCGATTACATATAATCCGCCAGCATCCAAGACCTTTATTTTATCGGATTCGACCCGGGCATATATTTCTTTTTTCTTTTGTTCAAGGTTTTCGTCTGAATCATCCAGTTCCGCGATAAGCTGTTCTGCATTTCCGCCCAGCTTTATATCCGTCCCGCGTCCTGCCATGTTTGTGGCGATGGTAAGCGCGCCGGGAACGCCGGCTTGTGCCACTATTTTGGCTTCGTTTTCATGATGCTTTGCGTTAAGGACGGCGGGTTCGATGCCAAGTTCTTTTTTTACTATTTCCGCCAGTTCTTCGGATTTTTCAATTGATACAGTGCCGACCAGAACAGGCTGGCCGCGTTCGTGGCAATCTTTTATCTGTGTCAGAATCGCGGCGAATTTTTCGGATCTATTTCGGTATATTTCATCATTGTGATCGTTGCGCGCAACATCGCGGTTTGTTGGTATTGATACGACACGCAGTTTATATATTTCTTCAAATTCTGCGGCTTCGGTCATCGCGGTTCCGGTCATTCCTGCCAGCATGGGGTAAAGACGGAAAAGGTTCTGATAAGAAATAGATGATACGGTCTGGTTTTCCGGTTGTATTGTTACGTGTTCTTTGGCCTCTAATGCCTGGTGCAGGCCTTTGCTGAAACGGCGGCCGGTCATTACCCTGCCAGTGAATTCATCGACAAGAAGGACTTCGCCGCCGCGCACGACATAATTGACCTCTTTTCTAAACATGTGATGTGCCATAAGAGATTGCTGGATATGCATCACCAACATGGCGTTTTCGGGTGCGTAAAGATTGTTACCCGTCATCATACCCGCCTCTGTCAATAGTCCGGTAATGGTATCAACCCCGGATTCAGTCAAAGTAACGTGGCGATCTTTTTCATCTTTTTTATAGTCGGATGGCGATAGTTTTACGACAACCGCATCTATTTTGTTGTATAGTTCCGATGTATCTTCGGCCGGGCCGGAAATGATAAGCGGGGTGCGCGCTTCGTCGATAAGGATAGAATCGACTTCATCGACTATGGCATAAAAAAATGTGCGCAGAACCTGTTGTTCTTTGCTGAATTTCATATTGTCACGCAGATAATCAAACCCAAGTTCGGAATTTGTTACATAAGTGATGTCACAGGCGTATGCATCGCGTCGTTCGGCATCGTCCATGTCATGTTGGATAACGCCGACAGAAAGTCCCAAGAATTTGTAAATGACACCCATCCATTCCGCATCACGGTTAGCAAGATAGTCGTTCACGGTAATCAAATGCGCGCCTTTGCCATGCAGGGCTTTTAAATAAAGGGCCAGTGTGGCGACAAGGGTTTTTCCCTCGCCGGTTTTCATTTCAGCTATTTGTCCGTTATTAAGAACCATCCCGCCGACCATTTGGACATCAAAGTGCCGCATGCCAAGTGTTCTTATGGAAGCTTCGCGCACAGCGGCAAAAGCATCGGGCAGAATTTCACGCTCTGTCGCGCCACCGGCAATTCGCGCCCGAAATTCCATCGTACATTCGCGAAGCTGTTCATCAGACATAGAGTGGTATTTTTGTTCCAGGTCATTTATAAGGGATACGGTTTTGCCATAAGACTTTACAATTCTGTCGTTCGCATTACCCAATATTTTGCCGATAATTTTATAAATCATAACTATTCCTTTATTTGCCAAGGATATATAGTAAAAAAAAGGGCAAATATCAAGTGGAATAAGACGATTTATAATTTTTGTTTTCCGATATGTCGCCGCATTTATGCGTTTTATTTGCAATCAGTTTTTTTTGTGGTAAAATCCGGACTATGGCAGAGAGTATAGATAAAATTTTGGAAAAACTGCGTACACAGCTTGATGGCTCTGCGGCCAATCTTGGGTCGACCGGGGACGACAATAATGCAAAAGAGAGCGTTGGTGCGACCATGCTTTCATCAGATCAGATTACTTCTGCGGTTTATGTAATATCCCCGTCCCAGATATCCTATATATCCGAATTGTTTGCTAATTCTATGACAAATGCCCTTAATATGCGGGCAATGGCACCACGTATCCGACAGATAGCGGAACAATCCTTGCGCACGGCTTTGGGTGCCGCGAAAAAGCAGGGTGCGAATTAAACCTTGCAATTTCGATTGAATTTACTATTTTATATCTACGATAGATGGGCGGGTCATAGCTGTCGCGGAAACGCGGCAGAGGAAAGTCCGGACACCACGGAACAGCATAGCGGTTAACGGCCGCGCGGGGCAACCCGACGATCAGAGCAACAGAAACGAGCCACGGAAAGCGGTGGATGAAACGGGCAATCTCTATGCGGTGCAACTTCAAATAGGCTTCTGTTAATCAGTTCCGGATTGGAAGCGGGTAGAAGGCTTGATCCGCCGCAGTAATGTGGTGTGACAGATTAATTATGACCGGTGTGGTACCGTGTGCGGGAAACCGGTGCGACCGCACCACAGAATCCGGCTTATAGCCCATCTATTAACTTTTCCACGCTTGCAAATGCCGATAAATTATATATAATGGTTCCTATGGAGAAGTGGCAGAGTGGTCGAATGCGGACGATTCGAAATCGTCTATACTCGCAAGGGTATCGGGGGTTCAAATCCCTCCTTCTCCGCCAGTAATCTGATGTATACATGATATACCCTGTAAGGCCCGCTGTGTGCGGGCCTTTCGCATGGAGTGACTCAGGTATACCGCCAAAAACGCCCCATTTCGCCCATTACATACGCCTTTCTATACAATGCCCCATTTGCGTCAGTCAATCTTTTGAATTTTTATCAATTCGTAAGCTTTTTTAATGTCAGAATCTTCACTGATAGAAATGCCAAGTGCACGGATTGCATCAACAAGACTTTTCTTTTCCGTATTGATTTCTTGTTCAGTCCATCCAGTTGCATCTTTTTCGCTTTCGCATTCAAGCAACAGCCCAAGCTTTTCTACGTTCTGAAATGCGAATTGAATTTTATCATTTTGCATTCTGATAACATCATAATTCACATTTACAAGGGTCTGAAATCCCAATGCATTAAACAATTTTTTTGCAGAAACCAGATCATTGCAGTCTATATTTATTTTTTCTTCCGACAAAACATCGCCATTTGCGCCGTATGTCTTGTTTTTATGAGTAATGCCGGTCCAAATACGGTCGCCTGTGTCCAAATATCGCAACATAACAGAGCCGGATAGAGTATGAATAATATTGTCATTTGCTAGAGAGTCAATCTGGTTAGAAAGATACTGATCTTCAACGCGTGATTTTTTGCTGATGTAAAAACCTTGGTCGGCCAAACACTTTATCACATCATCCAAATTCCCAATTACTTTGACTGTGATTTCAACTTGTTTCATGCATGCTCTCTTGTTTTATTCATTATTGATTAGAGACAGATAAACAAAGTTAATAGTTTATGGCAAATTTGATATCTTCAATCGCTTTATTGATATTTCTCATGCCTTGCCCAACAGGATAATATACAGGAAATACGATATATGGTTTGCCATCAATAACTTTTACTTTTGTTTGTTTGCGGGTTTCGGAAACCTTTATTGACTGCCCGAGAAATAACGAACTAACTTGGTTGCCGAATGAAATTATTTTCTTTGGTTTTATCTCTGAAATCTCTTGCTCTAATAACCCAAGATATTCTTTGAATACAGAATCCGCAACGTGTGAAGCATCGTCTTGGGTGCATTTGCCAATGTTTGTGACATATATCTTCTTTTCCGCCAATTCTTTATACACTTTTTCTGCGAAATCATAATCCCATTCCGCGGGGCGTTTTGATAGGATCTGATCCAATGTTTTATCCGAAAGAATATCGACCGAATTAAATAGCTTCCAACTGTTCTTCGTGCCAATCCATGGTGCTTTCAATCCGTTCCATGTTTTAACACTTGCGACATTTCGCCCCGTTGGATTCATAAAAATAAAGCAAACATCGGGATCCGAAATGCATCCGCAACCATAGATAGAATCAAGGTTCTTAGAGCCATGCTTTCGTTGCAGTTTATCAAATTCTTTGTGCAGGTGTTTCAGTTGCATTTTAATTATCTTATTCAGCGCGTCACTATAATCTTTTATATACATATTTATACAACAATTTTTAAGAAGATTCAAGTTTAACTATTTACTTTTCCACCCTTCGCCTCTGCGAAGCTACGGGTGGCTTACGCCATGCGAAGGCTGGGCTATTTCCGCGATAAACAATGCTAATACGACTATATATCCGGCTTTCTATATAATGTCTATTTTTGCCCAGTCAATGCTTAAAGAATGTAGACTTTTGCATATTTATGTATTAATGTGAAATTTATATGGGGGATGTAAAAGTGAAAACGGTTGAAATTCGAGACATTTATAATGATAAAAGAAGTCAGTTATGCATCATATATAATACCGGTGCGTATACATAATGGGAAAAAGCAAGTCGCTATAATGCAGTATGCCCCCGGTGCATATGGAAATATAGGCGGACGTTTTGAAGATGGCGAAACCATTGCGCGGGAAGCTTTACGCAGAGAATTAATCGAAGAATTAGATGAAAGTGCTTGGTTTATGGCCGATATCGCCATCGAAATACCTGTGCCATATAGATACAAGGTAAAGGAGCATAATGTTCCAATTCGCAAGGCGTACAATGAAGTGCATATATTTTTTGTCGCGGAAATCCCAGATTATATTAAGCTTTGTTTTTGTGAAAAATGTTCGGGTGATGTAAAGGTTATCTGGGTAGATTCCGAAAGTTTGGTTGATGAAAATATTATAATATATCCAGATCAACGTGAGTATTTTGAAAAACACGTTATGCCATTAATACGCAAAATATAGACCCGATGTGAATATATTATCCATAAAAGGATTGTGTTATGAGTATTTATTCCACTGCAAAGGCAGTTTACCGTTATGATGCAAAACGCATCCCGGCCGATATAAACATTATTAATCGCACGATAGATACGGCTCTGGGTGATTACAAAGCCGGTCGCTTTCCAGATATTCGCAAATTTCGGACAGAATCCGCTTATGATCTGTTTTATCTGCTTTTGATGGCAAAGACCCATCCGGAAATCATGTTGACCCAGGGTTGCGATCTGAATTGTAAACCCTGTTGTACAAACAGTGGCGGCAATGCCCAAATCGTGCCTGTGGCCGATGTTGTGAATTATTGTACAGAATTTTCAGGCTGTCGGTGCTGTACGATTTCTATCGGTGGGGGCGAGCCAATGCTGGCCGAACGTGCACAGCCCGGATATTTCCAACAGATATTACAGGCAACTGGTGGGCGAAGACTGATAAATATTATGACGAATGCGAATTGGATTGATTGGCCGGACGGGGTGCGGTACATGAATACGATATACCGACTTTATGATATGCATGCGAATATGGCTGTACAATTACCACTGACTTCTTGGCATTATGAAAGTCCTGAAAAATGTCTGGGTAAAGTTAATTCTTTTATCGGTGCTGTTGATGAGCGTATAAATGCAAACAAGGCGCAATGGGATCAGGATAGACTTATCGGGGTAAAAGCTTTTTCAGACACCAAAAAGTTGGCGAAGAAAATCATAAAGCCAAAAAACAAAAGGCTTAAAATAGTCTTACAAAATGATTCGCCAATAATGATGGTGGGTCGTGCACAGCCAGATAGATCCGGATCTGCGGAAATTGGACGGGCTCCACTTTCCGAATTCGTATCAAAGTGCAAACCCCATGGCAATTGTTTAAGCATGACAATGTATTTCAGCGCGAATGATGATGCGTTTATGATCGATAACCGATCCGGTGAAATGTTCTGTACGACATACAAGCTTCCGGACGGCGGATATAAAAATAACACGAGATTAAAGTTCGAACTGGCCGCCACAATATTTGATTCCCGCTGTCGGCAAAGCTGATAGCAAGACATACGCGGATGATTGGTAATATTCACGCAAACATGTTCAGGGCTTTGTGTTTTTAAGTTCAAAATTCGTATCTTATACCTGTTGTTCCCGATATTTCGTTATACTGATCCCCGATACGGGTTGCGGCATCGATATACAACATGAATCGTTTGTTCGGACTGCGATAGTTCAGACCGCCACCAAATTCGGTTCCGCCAGCGTTGAATTTTCTTTCTATGGGACTTTTTACCGCGTCAAATTCCACGGATGAATCGTCAGATAAATCGGTAATATATCCAGCCTTTGCATAAAGCTGCAACTTTGCACCCCTGGCCATATTCCAACGCGGGCCGCCCATCGCATGGATGCCGATTTGCTGGTTGAAGCTATCCTTGAATTCGCCGGTTACACCGTTGGACATTGTAAACTGTTTTCCCGATATATACGCACCGTTTATCTGTGCATGCGGTGTCAGGAACCATGACATGGTGTCTTTGCCGCTGAAAACAAATTCGCGTCCGAAATTCAAGTTCAACGATGTAGACAGATTTCTTGAATCATAGGTTACGGCATCAGAAAATCCCGCAGCATAAGCGGTTATATCCTGTGATATAAAATGCTGGCGTAGTGCAAGATCGGCAAACCAGCCGTCTGCCCCCAGCCAGATTCCATACAATCCGATGCCATAAGCTGTTAAGTCGGCCTTGTCATTATTTATATTAGCTGTGCTAAATTCAGCATCGCCACTTGCCATATATCCCAACACACCCAAAAATATTTTGTTGCTGTCGGAATTTTTTAATTTGAAATCATATCCAAATTCTGCGCCATACACGCCAACATTTGCACCGGACTTTTCCGAGAGTTCCGATTTTTTATAGATTCCACGCGCCCAAATGCCTTTATCGGCCTGGGCACCGCTGGATGACTTACCATCGTTTTCAAGCCATTGAAGTTCTCCCACACGTTTGTGCATAGAGTTCGATAATTTTTCAACCACGCTACGCACAGAATGTACAAAATTGACAGTATTATTTATCAATGTGCTGGCCCGGTTTGTTTTTACCATCGAAGTGATACCCGTATCATAATCAGTCACAACATCCCAATTATGTTGTCCAATATCCACCCCGTTGCCAAGAGATTTGAAAACGGCCAGCGATGTATCAATAGAATTATTTTGGATAATATCATAGCTATCCATATCATTGAAAAGATCAAAATCCAAACCACTGTGCATAAAGGCCAGATTAAATCTTCCAATAATATTATCAAATATGTAAAAATCATTTCCATCGTTTGTTAATCTTAATTCAATAACCCCGGTTCTGTTTAAACTGGTACGGATTGCGACAGTGTCATGGAAATGAGTCTGTTGCCCAATAACATTATTTACGGCCAATCTTCCGTTATTGAAAGTCAAGACTGTTTCGGCATCCGCATTTATACCGCCGCCGCCACCAATTGATGCTGATTCAAATACTACCCGACCGCCGTTGTTGAAAAAGTTCCCGGTTCCCCCGATCGTAGAATTATCCCGGAATATTTGCGTGCCATAATTTTTAACGATAGTATTTCGGGCAAATGCGCCGGCATTTACAAATTGTGTCCCGCCGGTGTCTATAATCATATTATTCGCAATACCAAATACGTTCTGAATGCCGCCCATTCCGATTGTTGCATGCGCTATGTCTGATCCTATGTCTGCGCCAGATTCAATATTCTGGATGCCACCATCATGAACAATTGTTCCCGTACCAGATATTGCGGATCCGGCATGAAAATTTTGTATCCCTGATTTTACTGTTGTATTTGCCGCAGTACCAGACACGTTTTGAATGCCGCCATTCAATACCATATAGTTTGCCGTGCCAATTACATTTTGAATGCCGCCGGTATTTATTGTCGCATATGCCGCCACCGATCCGATATCTGCCCCTGTTTCGATATTCTGGATTCCGTTATTACCTATCGTTGTGGTTGTGCCCGAAATAATTGACCCGGCTTTGAAATTTTGTGTTCCGCCATTGATACTTGCGTTACCCGCCGTACCGAACACATCCATAACACCACCAGTGCCAACAATGGAATTATTGGCTGTTCCTTCTAGATGCACAACCTGCAATCCATTGTTTCCGACCATATTGTGTAATGTCAAGCCATATACATTTTGTTGCGCGGTTGTTGAACTGGAAATCGTCATAAAATAAGCTGTAGCGTCAGATTCTATATTCTGGATACCGGAATCGAATGTCACATTAATTCCGGATAAAGTAAGGCCGCTTTTGACATTTTGTATTCCGCCGTCAATCACAATATTTGCATCGGTACCAAATGATGTTCCATTGAATAGATTTTGTTCGCCATCCGCTTTGATTATCGTTGTTCCGCCAAGCTTTCCATAAACGTTCATGGTTCCGTCAGCAATAGTGGTATTGTTCGCGGTTGCATTATTCTGTGCCGATGTAGAACCGACATTCATAATTCCGCCGTTCGTAATCATTGTAGTATTTGCGACAGAGCTGTATGTAACCCCGCCGATGGTATAGCCCCCACCATGCATATTTAAAATTCCGCCATCAAGTGTAACATTATTGACTGTCGAATTCATATTACTGACGGTGCCGTTTATAGTATTTACCAATGACAATGTTCCACCGGTATTCACAGTCACGCCATTCAGTGTCGCACCACGGTTCACGGTTACCGTTCCGCCCGAATTTACGATTGTGTCGCTTGCTATTGCCCCTGTGAAAAGTGTCTGTTGTCCGCCATTGTTTATTTCAGTATTTGCAACATCGGCAGAGTTGTATACGATCTGTATCCCGCCGTCCAGCACCGTGCCAGTTGCGGCCGCATAGCTGTATACGTTTTGCTGGCCATTATTTCCAACAATTGTGTTTGTGGCTGTGCCATAAGAATTCACGTTTTGCAGTGCTGTGCCGCCATTGCCGGCAACGATCATGCCGTCGATGCTGCTATCTTTGTTAATATGCTGTATGCCATATTCAAAAATTATTTTCGCAGCCATTTCCGCACTGACATCCATTGCATCTGATCCACTGCCTTGTCCTATGTTTTGTTGTCCCCCACGGATAGTAACGGTCGCCCCGGTAAGAATATCAGAACCATCAAGTAAAAACTGCATACCATCGGTATTCAGGATTGTATCGCCCGCCAAAAAGCCCCAAACAGCCTGTTGGGCACCGTCATTGATAATAGAACTTTCGGCAATGCCGTCCGCGAAAACCGACTGTCCACCGCCGTTGTTTATCGTTGTGCTTTTTGCGGTAGAGTCGGCATTAACATATTGCATCCCGCCGGATTGTATAATGGCCGATTCCGCGGTGCCGCCCAGTTGCAACCTTTGTTGGCCGTTCGAATTGACAATGGTTCCGGTTGCTATGCCGGTTTCTTCGACTATTTGCATTCCATTTTCATTAACGATTGTATCCGATGCAAATCCACCATCCAGTATGAATTGCCGTCCATATGCATTTACAATTGTATTTGTCGCTGTTCCGTCTGCAAACACAAATTGATTGCCCAATATTGTTGCGGATTCGCCTTTGACAGTCATGCCATCAATACTGCTTCCACCGACAATCCGTTGTTGTCCCCAGTTCATTTGAATTTGTGCGGCCGTGTCAGCATCAATATTAATTTCCCAGCCATGATCCGGCTCTCCTATGTATTGAATCCCGCCATTGATGATTATTCTGGCATCGGTATCTGTGAATCTGAAAGAATCGCCAGAAAAATTGCCAAGTATCTGCCATCCGCCTTGATTTACAGTCGTTGTTCCGCCAAGCTGCCCCAGTGCGACTTGCATACCGTCATTGCTTATTATAGTATGATTTGCAATACCATTATTCCAAACCAATTGTTCACCGCCTTGATTTATAGTCGTGTAATTCGCAATACCATCGGATACTATTTGAAGTCCATCAAAAACAATTTCATTGTTTACCACAGCGCCATTATTAACCTCTGGTGTGAATGCGGTTGCATTGCTGTATGTCAAGATTGGTATAATTGCAAGAATGCAAGAGCCTGGAAGTTTTTTCATAATTTTTACCTTTTTTAATTCGCAAATTGGTGTTTGAGTTGGATTTTTAATTTTTATTAAGCCCCGAAATATAAGATTCTTTACTTTTTATATGTATCACACAATTTGGTAAGGAGTCAATCTATATTATTAGTGACGCAGTCGTTTTTGACAAGTTTCTTAGATGCGTACATGCCCTTTTGTACAGTGGATGCCTGTCGCTGTGAATCAGGAATACAAAGACAGGGTCGGATTGACAAGCCAGCTGAATTCATGTAAGCTGGGGATATGGTGTAATTATCGCACCGCTATTAATAAAGGAATTAAAAAATGAAACGTTCAGATCTTGTCCGTTCAGTCCAAGTAAAATTCAACCGCATGCGACCCGAAGATGCAGACAGAATCGTTGAAATTCTGACGAATGACATAACCGATGCCGTCATGCGCGGTGATCGCATAGAAATCCGGGGTTTTGGCAGATTCATGCCACGTGTCCGTGCAACAAAGGACGCTTTTAATCCGCGTACTGGAAAACCCATGCGCTTGGATGCCGGTCGTACAATACTTTTCCGCCCAAGCAATGAATTAACAAAAAAGATGAATTGAAATGTCCCTTTTTAAACGTTCCGCCCGAGGAATAAGAAACAACGATCGCGGGAAATATGACAGTGTCCGCCGTCTTATGTGGTTGAAGTGTGAAAGCTGTGGCCGTCTTATATATTACAAAGATTTCAAGGAAAATGCACGTATATGTCCAAAGTGTAACCATGTATTCCTTCTTACCCCGCCGCAACGATTTAATCTTCTTTTCGACAATAATAATTGGACACCAATAAAATTGCCGCGCGTTTCCGATGATCCGCTTTGCTTTATAGATCGAAAACCGTATGCAGAGCGTCTTGCAGAGGCAAGGGAAGAAACCGGTTTCGATGATGCCGTGTCCGCAGCAGACGGCAAAATCAGCGGCGCACAGGCAACCATTGCCGTTATGAATCCCGAATTTATGATGGGTTCCATGGGGCGTGCCGTAGGGGATGGAATTGTTGCAAGCATAGAGCATGCAATATCAAAAAAACAACCTTATATAATTGTTGTGGCAAGCGGGGGAGCCCGCATGCAGGAAAATGTCCTTTCGCTGATGCAAATGGCGCGTACAACCGCGGCAGTAAATAGGTTGCATGAAGCAAAGCTTCCCTATATCGTCATACTTACCGATCCGACGTACGGCGGGGTTACGGCATCATTTGCTATGCTGGGTGACATACATATTGCAGAGCAGGGTGCCCGTATCGGTTTTGCCGGTCGTTTGGTTATAGAGCAGAATATGCGCGAAAGGTTACCGGCGGATTTTCAAACCGCAGAATATCTTTTGGAACATGGAATGGTCGATATTGTTGCAAAACGTTCCGACTTAAAAGAAGTCTTGGATAAAATTATGGCCGTTGTGACAAAACAACCAAATCTGGCCGGTGAAATCAAAGTTGTCCAACCAAAGATAGACGACCGTAATACATTTCGTTCCAATAAAAAAGAAGACAGCACCCCGGCGTATGAAAAAGTTATGCTGGCACGCAATGAAAATCGCCCGCATTTTTTAGACTATATAGGCGGACTGGTTACGGAATGGGTTCCCCTTTCTGGCGACCGGACATTCGGGGAAGATTCCGCATTATTGGGCGGATTGGGATTTTTTCGTGGGATGCCGGTAATGATAATGGGACAAGAATTGGGGCGTGACATAGCTACGCGTCAAAAACACCGTTTTGGAATGCCGACACCCGAAGGATATAGAAAAGCCGCACGTCTGATGCGGATGGCGGAAAAATTTGGCATTCCGATTATTTCACTGGTAGATACATCGGGCGCGTTCGCCGGCAAAGAAGGTGAAGAACGTGGCCAGTCAGAAGCGGTTGCAAAAGCAATACAGACAGGACTTTCGGTGGCGACACCGTATGTTGCGGTAATTGTGGGACAGGGTGGTTCCGGTGGTGCGATTGCTATTGCGACCGGGGATAAAGTCCTGATGTTAGAAAACGCGATATATTCGGTAATCGCACCAGAATCATGCGCCAGCATATTGTGGAAAGATAATAAAATGAAAGCCCATGCGGCAGAAGCAATGAAACTTACCGCGGGGGATTTGTCGGCACTGCATATTATAGATGGCATAGTGCCGGAACCGGAAGGGGGCGCGCACAAGGATTGGCAGACGACAATGGAAAATCTGGGCGCGGCTGTTACCAATGCTTTGCAAGAGCTTTCGAAAATTCCAGCTGCTAAATTACCGATCCATCGTGCAGAAAAATTCTTTGCGATGACACGTGACATAAAATAAATATTTTATTAATTTGACTTTTTATAGGGTTATGATACAATAAGCATCATGGAAAACACGGTAATTATCATCGTTAAAAACAATATCGCGCGTCGTCGTCTCCGATGTGGGGCGTTTTTTGCGCGGATTGCTGATTAAATCCTTTCCGCTTGTGAAATTTGGAACCCCCGCAAATTGAAAAAATTGCGGGGGTTTTCTTGTATAAAAAAAAGGGTAAATCAAGATGAAAACCGTATCAACATATGATTTTATAAAACAGTATCCAGGGTTAAAAATAAAAGATCTGGATAGTGTACATCTGGGACAGGTAATGAAATTTATAAACTATAATATCTGTACTTTGAAACATGATTATTATTTTGTGCATAAGAAGCCTGGTGAATGGGCGCAATTTCTGGCAAATCGGGATTATGCGGTATTGGGGGCATTTGATAATGATGTTCTTGCCGCGATTGCAACTGTACATTTCCCAAGGTCTGGCGGAATGCGTGATGCACCGGAATTCAAAGTTGCGCCGGATGAAGAGCTGGCGATATTTCAATCAGTATTGGTTGACGCAAGGTACCGGGGGCGGGGTTTTATGGGATTAATGCAACATGCGCGTGCGGAAAGGGCGATCGCGCAAGGCAGAAAAACCGCGATATGTAAAATTTCAGAAAAAAACAAGGCCAGTTGGCAGAATGCTTTGGATTTTGGATTCGATATGGCATACGCCGCACCGGATTACAGTCGGCATATGAAATTGTATTTTGCAAAGAGCTTATAATATAGGTCATGCCTAGTTAAAGTTAATTAGGTATGACCCAAAAGTTAGTTGCCTGCAACGCCGTTCGGAGTTAAAAATGGCAAAAACCATTCCGGGTGCTCGTTCAGCGATAATGCTGTGCCATCCCAATCCAGTTTTATATAGCCAGCGTTTGGCATGCCACCAAAAGGGAAATCTGTAAATTGTGATAATAATACCCTTGCCACACCGCCGTGTGCAGATATGCCTATATTTTTATGTTCAGAATTTTTGGCTATATCTATTACTGCGGCAAGTGCACGATGCTTTAAATCATTATAACTTTCACCATTTTCAGGTGCGAAATTTGGGTTTTTCATATCGCTCGCCAACAGCACAATTCGGTCCTGTGACAAATCTAAACTAACCTTACTGGGATCATCTGTCAGCCATACAAGATGGTTTTCAAATACGCCAAAACTCCGTTCTCTTAAATCATCATTTGTTATTATTTTTGTATTTGCAGACTCTGCGACAATTTTGGCGGTTTCTAAACATCTGGATAAAGGCGAAGAAAATATTATATCTAAATTGATAGGTTTAATAACTTTGGCTAAATCTTTTGCTTGTGAAATGCCTTTGTCATTCAACGGGATATCCAGCCAACCCATTGTGCGGTTTTCCTTATTATAATCTGTTTCGCCGTGTCTGAAAATATATAGATGTTTAATCATGTTTTTATAGTAGCTCGAAACCGGCTGAAAATCAATAATTTTTACAAAATTTAAGCTATAATTTGTCCGATTATAAGGCAAATATGAAAAATTGGGAAATTTTGCCCAGTCTTCGCCCTGCGGGCTACGGCGGGCACTCAAATTTCTTAATTTCGCGGCTTTTCCGCTCAATAACGAAATTTGGTGGAATATATTACACGAGTTTCTAACTAACGATTTCCAATCCTTTTAAAGGTTGGTACAACAGATTCAAATTTTCAAGAATTATCGCAACTTACATATATAACCTTGGAACTGACGTTTTGATTTTTTGTTTTTCTCGTATGTTATAAATGGCATCACAATTCCAAACCCGGAAGATTCGAGTAGTTTGATAAACCGGTCTATTGTATAATTTGTGCGAAAGCGTTTAATCGTCGACTTCCCTAAGTTATAACAACCAATGGTTTCTTTTACAAACACTCCTGACTCGCTATTATTTTCCACGGATGTAGAGGCATAAATGTATCCGTTTGGCTTCAACCACTGTCTAACCTGCGTCAATAATGCTCGCGCATCGCGTGTTGGCAACTGGCACAGCATAGACATCATCGTTATGACATCAAAACATTCATCTTTAAAATCAACATTAAATATATCAGCGCAATGAATCTCTGACTTTGGACTGACTTTTTTTGCTGTTTCACACATCTTTTTTGAGAAATCCACGCCTGTTGTTTCATAATCTGAACCTGCAAAATAATTTAATGTATTTCCAGCGCCAAACCCAATATCTAGCATCTTGAGCGATTGATTGCCATTTTGCTTTGTATAAAAATCAATAAATGCCATTTCAAAATTATACTGGCAAGAATCTATGACAAAGAATTGTCTTTTGTCGCCATCATCCAATAATATAGATGTTAAAACAGGATAGCGACCCGTAGTGATGGTTCGTTTTTTGTAAACAGGTGCAAGTTTGTTGTATGCCCCAATATTGATAAGATTGATTTCAGAGCGATTCAAAATGATCCATATTATTTAGTTTGTATCTTCTCCGAATGCTTATTGTATATTTAAAAATTGGAAAATCAATCTCTCTACCTAAAAATATATAGGTTGAAATACGACTATGAACTCTAACTAGAACGGCAACGATTGCAGGGCATGGGGATATAAACTTTTTATTCAAAGAGTTCGAAACCGGCTGAAAATCAATAATTTTTACAAAATTTAAGCTATAATTTGTCCGATTATAAGGCAGATGTGAAAAATCGGGGAATTTTGCCCAGCCTTCGCCCCGCGGGCTACGGCGGGCACTCAAATTTCTTAATTTCGCGGCTTTTCCGCTCAATAACGAAATTTGGTGGTGGTCTTGGTGGGACTTGAACCCACACGGGCGCAATGCCCAAAGGATTTTAAGTCCTCAGCGTCTACCATTCCGCCACAAGACCGTTCGGCTTTTCATGGTAATTCACGTCACTGGGGATGTCAAACAATTAATTAAGTTGTGGTCTATTATCGGAATTTTGTATAATGGCCACTGCCATAGTGGCAAAACAAACAAAAAGGTTGGATTATGTTTAAAAATATGTATGACATGATGCAAAAGATTTGTACCGAGAACAAAGACAAGATATTCTTTGTCAGACAAAACGAAACTTATGCGGATTTGTTAACCAAAGTAAAACAGCGCGCGGTAATGCTGAAACAAAAATTTAAAATCAAAAAAGGTGATACGGTTGCCATCTTGTCCGGCAATACCCCCGAATTTATAAAGTCGTATTTTGCACTGCTTTCGCAGGGCGCAAAGGTGCTTATGCTGGATACGGGATTGTCAAAGACAGAACATCTGAACATGATAAGACATACTGATTGCAGGCTGGTATTGGCTCAGAAACCTTATTTTATCCAAAATGGCCCGGAAATGTACGATATTGAAACTTTGGATACCACCAGCGAATCTGATTTTGTCGCTGTCGACGTGGGGCATGAAGATATGGCAATGTTGTCTTTTACTTCGGGCTCTACGGGGAATCCAAAAATTGTCGGGTTAACACACAGCAATCTGGTGGCATTGGGTAACGGTGCATTAAAATACAAACCCGTTATAAACCCGGGTTATATGTTTTACGGGTTTCTTCCATTGTATCACATATATGGTGTTGTTATCAACATAATCGCGCCGATTGTGTTGCGATGCAGCATTTTACTGCAACCGGTGTTGAATCCGAAAGAATTTCTGAAAGATTTTGCACAATATCGTCCGCATGTTATTCCCGCGGTACCGCGTGTATGGGAAGGATTTTATAAAAAGATAATAGATGGTGCAAAAGAAAAGAAAAAATACGCAGCGATGAAAATAATCATGGGAATGCGTGGCCTTTTGCGCGCCGTGGGTCTGGGCGGGATTGTTAAAAAAGTTACGGATCCGATACACGAAATATTCGGCGGGCGGGTAAAAGTGCTTGTGTCTGCTGGTGCGACCCTGAAGCCAAGAATTCGCAAATTTTTCGAACGGTTGGGGTTTGTTGTGGGTGATTGCTATGGCCTTACCGAAACCACCGGACCATCGAACTTTAATTTTAAATTCAGACAAGCCGATGGAACTATGCATTATGCAGGTCCGCTTCCCGGGAATGAAATCAAAATCCATAATCCCGACAAACATGGGGTCGGCGAAATTTGGGTTCGCGGAAATCTTGTCATGAATGGATATATTGGCAATGATGCCGCGAATGCAGAAGCATTTGAAGACGGATGGTTCAAAACGGGGGATTTGGGAATATTGGATGCAAAAAAACGCCTGATTATCAAAGGCAGAAAGAAACAGGTCATAGTTTTAGAAAGCGGTAAAAAAGTATGGCCGGACGAATTGGAAGATCTGTACCTGGGGAACGACGAAATCCTTGCTGCGGCGGTGTTGGAAAGGACGATAAAAGGTAAAGTTGTTCCGTATGCAGTGTTTCAAGTAAAGCCGGGCACTTCGCTGATGAAAGTCAATTTGTTGATAAAAGCTTCGAACCTTACGATTGCGCCATATAAATGGGTAAATCATTTTGCGATAACGGAAGATGATTTGCCACAAACATCTGCGAAAAAAATCAAACACTTTGAAGTTTCCGCAATGCTTGACCGCGGGGAATTTCCAGATAGGTCGGAATGAAAACAAAAGGCTCGCAAATTGCGAGCCTTTTGATTTATCCCGTGCTATTTGATAGTTGGTCAGTCCAGCCTTTGTCCCGCGTGCTGCGGCGGTATTTATAACTTCGTTCGGACAGAAATGATGGTGAACCTTCGTGGCGGAGTTCCGAACTTGGTCAGCCCAGCCTTCGCCCTGCGGGCTACGGCGGGCACTCGTTTTTGTAATCCTCACTTCGTTCGGACAAAAACGGTGGTGGGTCGGCAGGGACTCGAACCCCGGACCAAAGCGTTATGAGCGCTCCGCTCTAACCAACTGAGCTACCGACCCAAAGTCACGCCGTAGCGCAAGCGCAGGCGGACAACTTGGCGTATTATATGGCTTTTTTGGGCTTTTGCAAGTGGAAATTTTTGGGTCATGACCCTGGATGTGTCTTTTACAGAATTATTCTGGACTTTATAGTCGAATTTTTTTATACTGATCGTATGATGAAATCGACAAGTATAAAATTATTCGGGTATGAAAACATTGGTCAATCCAAAGTAAAAAATGAACCATTTAAATTATGGATTGCCAAAGCCGGAATGATCGTTCGGCCGAAACCCGCAGAAATCTACACACACACACACATGTAATACACTTCTTGGATTACAGGGCAAGGGGCATAAGACCACCAAAATCGCATCGCGATTTTGATGGTTTTCGCGATGTCCGCCAAAAACCGGAAAGGTTAATTCATGAATAAATTTTTGCCAATTTTGATGGTTTTGGTGATGACAGTCTACTCTACCTGTACATTTGCAAATGACGATTATTTTTCGAACAATATAGATGAAGTAAGAGCCGCATTTGCAGCCAATCCAGGATTGATTGATACTCGTGAGACTGATTATGGCTATACCCCGTTGATGAATAGTATCCGAAGATTAAATTACGATATATCTGAATTTTTGATAAACCAAGGAGCAAATGTTAATCTACGTGATGATTCTCATATGACTGCTTTGGATTGGGCTATAGATCGTTCTTATGAAAACACACAGGAACATGTAAAGCTCGTAGAATTATTAATCAACCGCGGAGCAATACATAGCGAGTATGATCCGTTATGTCACTCTGCAAGGCAGGGTGGGTTAATCGTTTTTCAATTTTTAATTGGAAAGGGAGGTAATGCAAATGTAAAATGTGACAATAATGATACATTATTGCATAGGGTTGCGGATGCCGATTGGTTCTCAGACTTAGCAACACTTAATGGAATTGAAATCGCAAAACTTTTGATAAATGAACACAATATTGATATAGATGCAAGAAATGACCGGGGAGAAACCGCGCTTGATATAGCAAGAAGAGTAGGATATCAAGAAATGGTAACATATCTGGAAAGCGTTATAAATCAGCGAGAACAAATGGAACAACAGCGTATACAACAGGCACAAATTGCGGAAGCAAACAGATTGCGATTATCGGAACTTTTGGAAAAGATTCGAAATTTAGACACGGAAATCAAGCGTATAAAAGACAAATATGTCGATCAGACGGCAAACGTTTGGCGAAATGCCGATGGCGACTTTAATACAGCCCGTCTTACGTCCAATGCTGTCGCAGGTGTCGCACTGGGCGCACTGGGCGGAATCATAGTAAACCGTATTGTTAAAAATCGGCAATTAAACCAAGGATTCGAAGATATAAAGTGCAATGTAGCCAGTAATGCGGTTTCGGACTTTGGCGATGATTTTGTATTAACCGGGGCAAGAAGCAAAGAAGAGTGTAATGCAAATTCCCGTAGTATGGATTTTGTTTGGGCGGCCAAAGCCGGGGCAAACGGTGCAGAATATTATATGCTGACAGAAAATGTTAACAGTCCCAGTAATAATGCCTGTTGGGCGCGTGTAGAGATAACATCATCAGATCCGCGTGTAATATTGACCGGTATTCGTCCGCGATATTTTATGGTTGACCAGAATATAAACTGTGGTGATTGGGTAAATAAATCCGATTTGGAAAAACAAATCTTAGATCAACGCAGACGTGGTCGCAATTGGGCCACGGTTGGCGGTGCTGTCGGTGGTGCCGCAGTGGGTGTTGGTGCGATGGAATTATTCGGGAATAGTATGATCGGCGGGGCGGTTCAGGGTCAGGCCGCGCTTAACCCTGAACAATTATTGCATTTGCGAATGACACCAGATGAAAGGATTGAATATCAAAAAGCCATTGATGAATTGCGGGCGGCCTGTAACGAACTGCAGCAAATCGGCGGCGCATCTGAATTATGTAAATAATCCCCGGCGCGGTTTAATCATAATCCACAGCCGCATACATGACGGCAATTTTGTTACCATTTAAAGTCTGTTTGCGTACAGTATGCGTTTTCAATAAATCAGATATGTTGCGTAGATTTTATTTTTTTACAGGATGCATTTCGGTAATATTCGCATGTATCCATCATATGCTTGTGCAACAATTTTATAGATCTTTCATCTGCGGTTAAATGAAAGCCAACAGAGTCACAGGTTTTATAAGAAATTTTTCTGAAAAGCAATTCTTCCCCGGCAAGTTTTATGCGTACATCATTATCTGTATCCCACGTTTTACAGATACAATCTGATTCAGTTTTATGCGGGTATTTTGGACAATGAAAAAGCACAGAGTTATAAAGGGCAGTACGTGGATTTGACACAGTCAAAATAAAAAATAAATCCTGGTATTCTTGTGACATCAAAGTATTATAAATTTTTTTATACTTGCTTTTCAAGAGAGAACTAGGTAACTATGTTACCATGTCTTTGATTGCACCGATTTTAAACGATATCCAATTACACGCATTTAATCTGATCGAAAGTGATTTGCGAAATATGCTTATATTGGGACAGGCCGGAACCGGAAAATCGACATTCGTTAATTATCTGAAATCAGCATCAAAGAAACGCATAATTTGCGCATGTCCGACAGCGGTATCGGCACTGAATATCGGGGGGCAGACAATCCATTCGCTTTTTCAAATCGCGCCGCGGGGTTTTGTTGCGCCAGAATTACTGAAACTTAAATCCCGTCCACGCAATGTTCTTGCCGCGGCGGATTTGCTTGTCATAGATGAAATATCAATGGTGCCACCAGATTTGTTGGATGCCATGGATATATTGGCCCGTCAGGCACGAAAGAATAATGCACCGTTCGGTGGTTTGCAAGTTGTCGCGATTGGGGATTTGTTTCAATTACCGCCCGTAATCACCCGTGATGCAGAACAATACTATTCCGAAGCATACGGTCATCCGAATGCATATTTTTTTGATTCTTATGCATATCAAAGAGCAGATTTTTCACGTGCGGATTTTGACCTTGTATACCGGCAGAGCGACGATGCATTGTTGCATAATTTGACAGTATTGCGCGGTGCTGAAAATCCAGCACAGGCATTGGAATATTTTAATGCCTGTAAAATCGAAGATGCCGTCCGTCTGGCTAATGCCATGATAATTACCCCATTCCGTGCGGTGGCAGATAACATAAATTCCGTACGGTTGGCGCAAATTGCGGCACCTGTGGTTGCTTATTCCGGGGAATTGTCCGGCACCTTTAATGAAAAAGACGTGCCCGCGCCCATGAATCTTAACTTGAAAATCGGTGCCCTGGTGGTATTTGTAAAAAATTCCGATCGTGGTGAATGGCATAATGGGAGTATGGGTATAATATGCGAATTGAATGCAAAGGACATAAAAGTGCGGCTGTTAGATGGTGAAAAAAAGATAGTCGAAGTCAAGCAAGAAAAATGGGAAAAAATGGAGTATTCGCGCGATGAAAACGATAAATTAACAGAGAATGAAGTCGGAAGTTATAAACAATTCCCGCTGGCACTTGGGTACGCCATGACGATACATAAAGCCCAGGGCAAGACTTTGGACACAGTGGTGGTTGATATTTCGCGTGGAGCATTCGCGCATGGCCAGACATATGTGGCATTATCACGAACCCGCAAGGCAAGCGATATGCATATTGCAACGCCGTTGCGCGCCAGAGATGTTATTTTTGATCCCCGGGTTCTGGAATTTTGTTCTTGAATACAAGGCCGGGGAGCTTGCAAATTATACGTATCCTATTATAATGTATATTGATGGATACGCCAAAAATTCATATTTTATCAGACGATGAAGTAACCGACATGTTCCGTGCGGATTGGGATCGCGTGGGTGAAGAGGTGCGCGGATTATACAGTGCGCGTATTGATATGTTGAATTTATCGGAATCTGAAAGAAAGCATATTTTATACAATATTCAAAGAATTATCGTAATTACAAGAAAGTATATATACGGAATAGAACAAAAGATACTTCATCCCATCTATTATCAAGCGCAAAGCCCGGACGAGTTGCGTCAGGAATTAAAAGAAGTTTTCGGGGGTGAAAATTTTATCGGCGACATAGAAAAAAGATCAGCGGGACAGATTGCATCCGACATAATATTCACGCTGTTAGAAAAAAAAGATCCGGCGCGTGCAATATTGGATTATGTAGAAACTTTGTATAAAAGCAGTACCAAATGGCATGAAAAACTTCGGGATATAGTAGAAAAAGGAAGTGAAATCCGCAGACAAAACAACACTTCGTTTCCGGCGGCATTCGGTGGCAGAGATATCATATACGCCCGGCTGGAACAACCGTTGGAACCGGGACAGGCAAAAGCTTTTAATGTATTTTCGGAAATATCGGATTCCAGTACCAATATAAGTATGCACCAAGATGATCGGGGGGTATTTTATATAGACTGGGATTTTGTGGGAACAAGTGCAAAGGGACGGCAAAAATTATCAAGATTGGTACAGAAGTTTAATTCATTTATCAAAGATCTATCCAAGGAAAATGCCGAAAAATTGGATTGTTCTGATATTGAATTATTACGTATACTGGTAGATTTTCATAAATATCCGTACTCGTTGCAAGGTTTTTTTGCCCTTTCTGCCGAAAGGGCAAAGGAAGCCCATGTCAGCGGTAAAAAAAGGGTTCAAAACCAAAAATTTATAAATTTTTTCAAGAATAATCCCATATTCATGATGCATATCAGCAAAGAAATGTATAACATGGGTGCAAGCTCTGATATGGATGCCGACCAGTACCGGGAATGTTTTACTGGCGCACTGGAAGATTTATCGGGAAAATACGCGCCATACGCCGAAGAATTTGGCGCAAATACCGGTAAAGCGGGGCGTGGGCGCATAGATATAGCGGATTTGCTGGTATTTTCCAAATATCCATGGGATATCGCGACACAAAATACATATCAGGATTGGCAGACTTGTATGCATGCTTTGGGTACTAATGCTCATATGATTCAATATGACATAGGGTACGGCGGAATTGCCTGTTTCGGTCGCAATTCGAATAATCCCGGCCATAATATTTTTAACGCCGAATTTTATCCGGCTCGTTCGGATTCTGGCAAAACAATTTATCGAAACCCCAACGTTTATGGAAAATCATTTGGAGAGATAGGTGATATATTGCAGTCCGCTTTTAACCAAGCGATGAATATAGAAGAACAACAGGGAATATACAAGACAGACCGCCGGATTTATCTGGATGGTGCCCATAATATCTACTATATTGTCAAAAATGCGGATGGGATTATAGATTTATTAAAGGGTGGATATTTGGATTTGTACTCTTTACCGGAAATTGAAAAAATAGAAATATTAAAAACAGACCCGGGTGCAATGGCAAAAGTATATCAATGGGCGCGCGACAATACCCAAATTCCGGAAAATTTTAAACAATTTTGTAAAAATTATATTGATAACAGGGTTTGGATCAAAGATATAGCTGTTGATACAAAGCTTTCCATGGTGCATACATTTGCAAAAGCTGGACTGATTGATAATTTACCCGATTGTATATTAAGTGTGTTAAATCCTTTTGTAAATAGTTGGGGTACACAGATACCAATAACCGCAAAAGAATTAGCCCGTTTGGCGGTTCAGGAAAAAGACAGTCTTGATAAAAAATTTAAAGACAATCTTTATTGGTTTATAAAAAGAGTTACCGATATAGAGGATAGAAATTCCGGTATTGAAATGATGTTGGATTCTTGGATTTTTGGTTACTCAGGTTTCAATGGTTTTTATAAAATGACAACGGGAACACCACTGGGTAAAAAAATAGTCACTCATGCTATATCTGATTTTTCAAAGGGCGGGCTGTCGGAAGATTGTATATCAGAATTTTCATATTTTATAAGTAATGTAAATGACGAAGATATAGATATCGGAATTACGTTCAATACAGAGTTTTTGGGTATCGCCAATTTGATATATATTGGCCAGCAGACAAATAGTTCATATATCCGCGAAAAAATAAAAACACGTCTTATTTCTGAAATGGTTAAAGGTGCGCTGTCAGAATATAATATATTTTCGGTTTCACGAATTTTGGAAGAAACCGGGTTGTCCCAAGAAGAAACCACGGCTATAATATCCTGGGCAAATAAAATTGTTGTTGATCGGGGTATTAAAGAATTGCCAAGATATTTACCCAGAGATATTCGTGATCAATTGGCGGAACAAGCGGCACATGCATGGTTCCAGGGAGATCGTGATGATAATTTTAAAAGATTGTGCGAGGTTGCCGATCGTCAACGTGTTATGGAAAGTATAATAAATAAATATTATGCTTTGCCGTCTATGCATCAGACCCGTATATTGTTTAAAGATATAATTGCTGATTTTGGCGATGGGCTTGGCGAATCTTTATTTATAAAAATCAAAGATGATTACATCTTGGCCGATACATTGACCAGGATTTTATTGAGAGATAAAATTTTTAAGAAAGATAAGATTAATATTAGCGATATTCGAAATCATTTTGCAAAACTATATGCAGAAATACATGCGGAATTATTGCCGGAATTTAACAAAGCGTTCAGTTACGAAGAAAAAGAATATTATTACAGGCTGATTGCGGCGGTAAGCAAATCAGAGCAAATATTGTTGCGGGGGCATTCCATCATGGCCGCCAAAAAACGTGTTGCACTGCGGGATGCAAAGCGCAAAGTATCAAAAAATACTGTATCAAAAAGCGTCAGGCGTAAAGTTATTCATGATAAAAAACAGTTATAATGTTGGGTTTATGATTTTTTCCATAACAACCGCATCCACTTTTGCCAAAGATCTTGGTGACATATAATATCCCGGCCGGATACCAATCTGTTTGTAACCGTGTTTTTCGTATAATGCACGCGCGGTCAGATTATCCACCGAAACTTCCAGAAATATTTTAATTTGATTCATATGGTTTTTTTTAAGTATTTCCCTTTCCATCAATTGCAGCATAGCACTTGCAATGCCAGTGCCACGATATTCGGGATGAACGCCAATTGTAATAATTTCGCACTCATCTGCCGCTATGCGCCAGACTATGAATCCGTTATCACTGCCAACTATTTCTGCACCAGATTTTTGTAGCGATGCGAATTCCTTTGCTGACCAGGGTTTGTCAGGAAAGCACAGTTTATGAAGATTTACAAGATTGTTCAGCATAATGCGGTCGAAGGTACATTGGAATTACAGGCTCTTTATTCCCGGTAGATAGCTTGCGTTCCACTACAAACAAAGCATCTGCTAAATCATAAGGCCGGTGTCCGGTTGTCTGTGCACATTTCATTTGTTCGGTTTCGACCTGTTCAATTGTCATTATTCCGGGTGCAAGATCCGCCGATGCGGTAAAGAAATCCCCACGGTTTGAATCAATTGCGACAAATGCGTCCGGTGTGCGTTGCAGATAAATTTCAAAAGCATTAACAGGTATGACCGGTATATCCAAACCAATCGAAAGTCCCTTTGCATAGGCAATCCCAATGCGAATTCCGGTAAAGCTGCCCGGACCTACGACGACCCCTATGGCAGTCAGGTCGTGCCATTTTGCATCGTTTTCAATCAGAAATTTTTCGGTTTCAATGGGTAACGCCAAAGACTGTTTGTCCGTATCGATGTGTTTTACTGTGCCATTCAGTACCAATCCGATTCCCGATGAAGATGTGTCGATAACCAATATGGACATTTTAAGCCCTTGCGGCATTAAATCCTATGCGTTTGCTGAAACCGCATGATTTACGGTTCGCCAGCAAGCAGTCGATTTTGTCTTTTGTAAATTCTGTGGGTGCGTCGTCACCGCCAAGCTCTAGCAATGTCCGGCGTAATACAGCCGTTATTTCGCGCCGCAGTTCGCGGACACCTTGCTCTGCCGTATGTTTGCTTATTATATGCCGTAAAGCATCGTCGCCCATGGTAATGTTTTCAAAATCCCATCCGGTATCCGCCGCCGCACGGCGAATCAGGTGATTACGTGCGATTGTGACCTTTTCATCTTCTGCATAGCCCGGTATTTCTATTATTTCCATACGGTCTTTCAGTGCCGGTGAAAGATTCAGAGAATTCGCTGTTGCTATAAACAATACGTTTGACAGGTCAAAATCGACCTCCAGATAGTGGTCACGGAAAGTTTTATTTTGTTCCGGATCAAGTATTTCAAGCAAAGCAGCTTCGGGATCGCCGCGATAATCGCGCCCCATCTTATCGATTTCGTCCAACACTATAACCGGGTTATTCGCGCCACAACGCTTCAGAGCATCCATGATACGACCCGGTTGCGACCCGATATAGGTCTTGCGGTGGCCGCGGAAATGCGCTTCGTCATGAACGCCGCCCAAAGCCATACGGTGATATTTTCGTCCCAATGCGTTCGCGATTGATCGGCCAAGCGAAGTTTTTCCAACGCCCGGTGCACCGACCAGGCATAAAATGCTTCCGCGCATATTGCCAGTCTTTTTCATTACGGCAAGGTGTTCCAGGATTCTTTCTTTTACACCATCCATTCCGCTGTGTTCTTTATCCAATTCTGTCCGCGCAGCCATCAGGTCGATTTGTATGTTGTCGGATTTTCCCCATGGCATTGAAAGCAATTCATCCAGATATGTTTTAAGAACAGATGCTTCTGTTGACATAGGTTGCAGATGGCGTAACCGCTTGCATTCGGACATTGCTTTATTACGGGCATCTTCGGGCAGGGTGGTGGCATCGATACGTTTTTGCAACGATAAATTGTCCATTTCATCGTCGTCGCCCAGCTCTTTTTGAATAGCGCGCATTTTTTCATGCAAAATCGCTTCTTTGCGACCAGAATCCATTTGGTTGTTTACACGACGGTTTATTGCTTCGTCAATTTTCGCCATTTCAACAAACAATGCAACTTGTTCCAACAGGGCATTCAGTTTTTCGGAAAAAGTTTTCATGCCAAGTATCTGTACCGCTACATCTGGCTCTATACCGGTCATCTGTATTACGGCATCTATGAATGCAGCAATGGGATATGAATTAACAACAACGCGCAACCGCCCAAGGTCTATTCGTTTGGAACGTGCTATGCGTGAAAGATTATCCGCAAGTTTGTCCCGCAGGGCAAGCGTCTTTTCACATTTTGAATCATCTATCTGGGGAATATCTTTGGTATCGCATACAAAAATACCTTCGGGCAGGGCGATGATGTCGGAAATCCGAACCGGCGCGACAGTTTGAACCATGGCGTGAATGCTGCTGTCTGGCAGACGCAACACCTGGATAATATCTGCGCGTGTTCCGACAGTATAAAGCTCGCCAGGTTTGGTGGGATAATTCCAACCTTTTTGGGCGACCAAGATAATTTGTTGTTTTTCTTTTGCGGCGGTTTCCATGGCCAGCACGCTGGTCGGATTTTCAAGATAAATCGGTACGGTAAGGCCGGGTTGGAATACCAAATCGCGAAGGGGAAGTATGTAATGTTTCATGACAGCTATAATATAAAGAATTTGGAACAGATTGCAAGGGATAATAGAAAATTTTCCCCGCTATGCAGATTTTAAAACGCTGCCAACTGGACATGTCCGTCTATATTTTTCGAAGATGGTGTTTTGAATAAATAATACATCACGCCGGCAAATGCCAGCCCACTGGCCACAACAATCAATATGGTCTTGGTGCCACTGCCGCCCTTTGCCGACGGTGGACAGGATTCTACATACTCAGGGCCATTGCGTCCATTTTTGACTACTACGGAACATCCATCTGTCGGAACAATGGTGCAATGCGGATTTTCCGCACATGGTATCAAAGAACCGAACGACGGCATCATAAATGCAGAAATTGTTAAAATTACGATTAGTTTCTTCATATTTATATTATTAAATACTTACGACAATTTACGCAATAAAAAACTGGCGTACTTTAAACTTTAATATACTTTCGGTGGAATCTTATCTGCGGTTATGATGGTAACCGCCACCCTGATAGATTTCGCGACCGCCAGCGGATTTTTTTGACAGATAGCGCGCAGCGATAAGCGCAAGCCATTGAATGGATAGCATTCCCAGAGCCATGAATCCCGTATCTATACTTCCACTGAATAACATGGTCAGGACATAAATAAATTGGGCAACAAAAGAAATGTATAATGCACCGAACATTCCCACAAAAAATATTTTTTTGATTTTGGATAGCATTTTGAAATCCTTTTTTTACAAAAATTCCGTGTTTCTGTTGCAAGGCACACGGAAAAGCCCCAATCTGATGGAAAGGGCTGGATGCCAATCGGCACTTTCGCCCCTGCATTAAGCAGCCATTTTCAGATTAAGCGGAACGTTATCGTTCGCATTCATTTTGTTCAGTCTTTTGCGGGAACAACCCCGGATACACTCTTTATCTTTCAGCCATTGTCGAAACTATGTCAGCCCCATATAAAATAAATTAAGTAATTGCATTTACTTAGTTTTCAGTTCCTCTCCCGGCATTCTGGCGGGGTTGGTAAAAATCAATGGTGGAGCTGTGGGGTACCGCCCCCCAGTCCAAAAAGCCTATTACATAAAGCATTCAGCATCTTCTACGCTTTCGCGTCAAGCACATTATAGTGCGTAGGATTGGAGATTGCAAGCGAATCTAAGGGGCGCAAATCAATTACCCACGTACATGGTATCCCAGTCGTTTTACCGCGGCTTCTATCGTCTTATCACAACTCCACCGTTCTGGATATTTTTCGGCGAAAACGCACCAGTCGTTATCGCTGGATATGGCCATTATTTTACAATTGTTGTTCGCCGCCCATTTGTCCAGCGAATAAACGGCTATGGCATCTGGAAATTCGGCCTTTTTCTTGCCAGGGCGAAACGGAGCATCCATGTTGAAATAAGCATGAACAACTTCGTTCAAAGTTATGTTTCCGTATGGTATGATTTCGGTTTTTGTTTCTTTAATATATTTATCCAACGCGTTATTTGATGCCTTTTCTTTTTGCAAGAAATTTTGCAGTTCAGCAACCTTGTTGAAAACTGCTTGATTGTTTGTAAAGCTTGAAAGTTTTTTCTGAACCGATTCAATCGACCTGGAAACCGCCCGATATGTAGTTTCATAATGGCTTTTAAGTTCAAGTAATACGATTTCCGACAAAACAAATTTTGTATCAGCCTTTAAAACAGGGGTCAGATGTTTCAGCATTGTTTCGGTGTTCATGTTGTAATTTTCGAACACACAAGTATCAAGGGTAAGGAATATATTCATGCTTGCTTTGATTTTATTATTATACGATTTTATGATGGTTTTGTGGCTTATGTCGCGGCGGTTATCCTTTTAATAGTTAAGTACGGATTACTTTGGATGAATTATGACACACCCAAAGCAATTATTCAAATATATAATGAAAATTGACTGTGTTTGCGGATGTCGGAGATAACTGGCAAGTTTCGAGCAAATAATTTTGATGAATCTGTGAAATTGGCAAAGAAAATTAAGGAATTTTTTAATTATCTAAATTTTTGTGCCGGCGACATCGGAATAACTGTCATTGGCCGATAGTTTGTACATATGATTGCTTTTACTATCAGGTTTGGTTGCATAAAGCGATCATAAAGCAATATATCACCAACAATCGGAAATCCATCTTTTTTATTTTTGCTGATAATTTTCTTTGTGAATCGTAATTCTTCGTCTGTTATATTATCAGGAAATGTATAAGTGGCGCAATTTTGCTTCGCTTCGCAGATAATATTATTATTAAAAATACATGCGGTATTGCTCGTATTTATATCAATCACTAATTTGTATGCATTCTCTTATTTGATTATAAACAAAAAAATTCACAGTTTGTTCAAAGCTAATTTGTGAAAATTGCGATTATTTCTGCCAATTTCGAACAAGTTCAGAAAAATCAGCCGGCTTGAAATCAGAACCTTTGGCGAGTTTTCCAATGCCCGGGGTTTCGGTTTTTGTCATATTGCTTTGATGTTTTAAATCAAATGCTTTATCAATATCAAATCCATATTCTGCCGCGGTTCCATAAGCTGCATATAATACATCAACCAATTCTTCCATAATATTGGCAATATCATTATTGGCGATTGCTTGGCGGAGTTCATCCAGTTCTCCCTGAATAAGTGATATTCGAAACGCTTCTTGTTCCGGTGGTGTGTTTTTTATATCAAGCGGTCGATTGAATTTTTTGTGGAATTCGCGAACTTTTTCATAGTTTGTCATTGCGTTCCTTTTTGTATGATTTAGTGATTTGATTGTAAAACTTTAATTTTCGGTTTTCAATATTTTTCTGAAAGCTTTGATTTTCTTTGATAGTATTGCAAAGTCAGAAAAATTATCAGTTCGAAACTTGCTGGTTATCTCTGGGCATCCAGATAGTAAAAATTATATTTACTTACGTAAAAATTCGTTTATATTAACACTTAAATGAAACATCATATAGTCCCCGATTCTTTGTTGCGATATGTTTTGGTCGTGCTAAGTAGTAATACTGTGTACACCATGGGCGAAGTATCCGAACCAAATAATGAAGATTATTTGGAGTATACGTATTATATGGTGCCAAATCATTTTATCTTGACGGCAATTACCGATGGGGAATGGGAAGATAAAATTTATAAATTTGCATTCCTGGATAAAAAACTGGGAATGTTAGCAGAAGCTGAAAATAAGCCGTACCATAAAACAATTGAAAGGTTTTTGGAATACGCACCGCGCCACAAATCTGCATCCAAATCAAGGATGCACAGGCTGGATACCATACGTGAACGCAAATGGACCCCCGAAGCGGCAGATAAAATTCATAATCGAATGGAGTATTTTTCTGATAAATATGACGATTATTTTGTCCGGGGAAAATTATTTCGTTTTTATGATATAGATGCCTCAACGCGAATAGTGTTACGTAATTTGGTGTCAAGCAGATAGATGAAGTTTTGGAAAATCGTACATGTACATGACATAGAAATCGCGCATTCAAAAATAATGACCCATATTTGCGCTTGATTTTCGTGATTTTGTGGTATATAATTTGTGCCGTTGGCGGAGTAGCTCAGGGGTAGAGCACAGGAATCATAATCCTTTGGTCGGGGGTTCAAATCCCTCCTCCGCTACCAAGGTTTTCCGCAGGTTTCTGCGGATTTTTGGTTTTTGTTGCCCGATTGGATTGCGTCATAAATCGTCATAAAAATGCACAAAGTGACACAGTTTTGCATATAGATTATGTTCAAATAAAAACCCGCAAAGTTTGCGAGTTTTTATAAATGTTCGGATTCATTATCTTGAATAGAATTCGATAACCAGTTCCGGACTCATTTGTACCGGATAGGGGACATCTTCCAATGCGGGTACACGGACAAAGGTTGCGGTAAATTCACCGGAATTTACTTTTACATAGTCCGTGAAGTCGCGTTCCGCTGATTCCAAAGCCAAAACCACCAACGGCATTTCTTTTGCCTTTGCGGAAACGGTAATTTCATCACCGGGTTTTACCTGGTAACTGGAAATCTTAACGCGTTTTCCATTAACATTGATATGACCGTGACTTACCAGCTGGCGCGCGGAAAATACCGTCGGTGCCAGTTTGGCGCGGTATACGATCGCATCAAGCCGGGATTCCAAAAGCCCGATGAGATTATGGGGAGTGTCGCCTTTCATATTCACGGCCTCGGAATAATATCTGTGGAATTTCTTTTCGCCGATATTACCGTAATAACCTTTCAGGGTCTGCTTTGCTTTCAGCTGTTTGCCATAGTCAGAGTTTGTTCCGCCACGGCTGGTCGGGCCATGCTGTCCGGGTTTGTATTTGCGTTTATTAAATGGGGATTTGGCCTGACCCCAAAGGTTTACACCAAGACGGCGGCCGATTTTAAGTTTGCGTGTGCTGCGCTTTGCGCCTGCGCGTGCCATTTTTTATCCTTTTGGTTTTTATTACTGTCCAGACGTTTAACAAAATCCTTATCCCTTTTGGCGACCAAAGGCACCATTGGTTATTCAGTTCTGATTATCCGGAAAAGCTTTGATACGCGGTTAGTTTTGGCAGCCCCAGGGGGATTCGAACCCCCGTTCTCGCCTTGAAAGGGCGGTGTCCTAGGCCTCTAGACGATGGGGCCAAAAACTTGCGTGGTACCACTTTATAAAAAATGGCGGGATTGACGGGTATCCCGCTGAAATTCCAAATTTGTTAGATTTCAGAGGTTTTGTCTATCAAACCCAAAGCTTTTGGTCATTGATTCAGTCGTTTCACGTCACAGTTCACGTCCCAATCAAATCACGTGGCGCATAATAACCCCAAAATTAGCAAAAATCAAGTTAAAAAAGCAATTTTATGCCGTTTTTGCACAGAAACGCCTAATTGAGCTAATTTTTCCCCGATGAAAATTATGGTAAATGCATCCAAATCGTAATCCATAGTTCTATTTATGTATAGAGAGTGGTTTAGCTTGATTCCGTTGCCACTCTCTGATTCTAAATTTACAATCAAAAGCAAGGATGAAAATCATGTCAGCAACTGTAACTCAAATAGTCATCGACCGAACAGACAAAAAGGACGGGGTCTTGGCAACCTGTTCCGTTACGATAAACGACAGCTTTTGTATCAGTGGAATAAAAATTAAAAAGCATCCTGAGTGCGGTATTCCGGGGTATTTCCTTATCGACATGCCAAAGGGATTTTCATGGATTGATATGAATGACGAGCTTGAAGTGGACGCGGCAATTCAGCAGATATTGAACCAGCCACAGTATAAAATTGAGCAAAAAGAATCAAATATGCGAGCGGCCCTTGAGGTTTATTATCGCTCTGGGTTCGAGTTTGATGCTTCTCAGCTGGGGCGTTCACTAACAGAGACAAAATAATGACCAAATACCTTCTATCAAAAAACTGAAATTAAATGATTGAAAAATAGTTCACATAGGGTAACTATTGTGAAAGAAACAGTTCTATATAAAAGCAAGTCCTTATAAAAAACAACCTTATGCTCCTGTGGACTTGCTTCGGGAGCACCTTTTTTATAATGAAGCAAGTAAGACAAACTTTGGAAGAAAAAGAAGCAACCCTGGATATTAGGCGTAACCAGCTTCTTGATAACGTGCACCTAGTGAAAGCTCTAGGGCAGTGTATTGAACATGATGCTTTCTATGTTTACAACAGCAGGAATGGCGGATATTCTCATATAAATATTTCCGACCGAATTGAGAAATATCATCGCAAGGATAATAAAACAAATCAAATTATTAATGGAAAATATAAAGTATGGGGTTATGACCAATTAAACCGTCTGATAAAAAATAACTTGGGAGATAAACCTCTTTTCTTTCAAAACCGTGAATCAAAAATAGGAAATGTTATATCGAGAGTAAAATCGCCGAGAGTCAGAATATACGATTTCGACAATAAGGAACACATCCCCCAGCTAGCCGACAAATTGAACGATATTGCATGTGCTTTAGACGGCAGATTTGACACTTTGATTGGAATACGACCTGATTTTTATGGTCTACATGTTAATTGCATTATTGGGAGTGAAGGCGAAAAAATTGTAAATCAGTTCATGGACGAATATAACTGCCTGTTTTTCAAATTGTCGCGTCTTTGTAGACCTCAAGGTGGAGTAGATATATTCGATGCAGATAAAGACGGTGCGGTTGGCATTGCGGGGTTTGACCACTATAACTACAACGGATATGATGTCATGCGGTTTGTGTATCAGCTTGGCATAACGCCTCTTGAAGCCTTGGTAAAACACAAAGTTTTTAGCCAAGAGATGCTGGATAATTTCAATAAGAATACGAAGCCTTATGTAGATAAATACATGACCATTGATTCCGACACAGGTCTATATGGAAATGCGAATCTTGATGATGAAATAGGCTCAGTCAAGTTATCCATGAGTGATATAGAAGGGATAGTCCCAATAAATGTCCCTTCCGGCAAAACATCTTTGAAAGCGACTGGCTCCATAAGAGAGCTGGGTAGTTTTGTTGATGGTAATAGGGCAAAGTATTTATTGGGCAAGCCGGGAACCTATTATTTATTATCCATCGTAAAACAAAATAATTTGAACGATGTCGAATCTATTTCATCCTTCATAGAATCAACAACCGGCGTCACTCTTGAAAAAGACCATAAAAACATAATCAAGACCAAATTGAAACACTTTAAAAACATTGGTTCCATAAATCTGGAGTCGAGCAATGAAAGGCTGGGTGGGGAGGACTATATTTATTCTCATCTGGACAAGTGGCAGCGGAACAAAGTGGATAGTATTGCCAAAAAGTCCCCAGTTAGACGGAATATTATGGCTTTGATTTATTCTACTCGAGGCTTTTCTAATAAATTCATTACCCCAGATTTATATAGAGAATGGTTCGGAGATATTGCCAAAGAGACATTTTACAAAGAATACAAATATATCAAAACCAAGTTCAATTTTACTATGTCTGAGTCTATATTTCTCGGAAAAGGAAGAAGGGGCAACAAGACACAAGAAATTTTAGATTATGGTTATTTAAAGGAAATTGATAGAAGGGCCTTCAAAACAGATAAAGATAAACAAAATGAAAAGAACTTACGTCAAATAAATAATAGTAAATTCAAATTAGTTTCAATGAACATTAGTTTTGATACGTCAGCTTCTTTCCTTCCCCCCTCCCGTTATTATATGAGTGTAAGTAGAAATATGGCAGAAAGTAAAAATAATATAAAAGCGAAAAGATTAATGTCCATAGAAAAAAGTAAATGGCAAGAAAATCTAAACAACTCTGTCGATTATGGATTAAAAATAACAAGCTTGAAGTATTTGGGTGGGAGAGGTTTGCTATCTTCCAATTCATATCAGCTTTAACCTCAGCAGGACATCCATCATATTCTTGTATTCAACATCTGTCTCTTGTCCATCAAAATACCATTCTTTGATTAGGCCATAAGATAAAGCCAGCATCAGTATCGACTTCACAACTGCGTCATAGGGCCGTTTCCCAGTTATGCAAAAGTTGTAATAAGGTATCATGTTAGAAATGCTTGGCTGGTGGTACTCGGCTTTAAACACAAATTGGTCCCTGGCATCTGCCCAATGGCCATTCAAGGATATATGTTTTTTACTGACTTCTACTAAACTGACCGGTATCCAAGAATTTTTGATAACTGTTCTGCAATCTTTGATAAAGTTGGCAGGAAGTACGTCAAAATGCTTGTCCTTTATCCAATAGTTCGCGTAAAGGTCGTCATTATTTACTTTTACCAAGTTTCCTGTTGCAGAATCATATTTGTAAAAATTGTATGTTTTGGCTTTCTCATTCAGCTCGGCTCTCAATAAGCCTGTTAAAACTTGTGTCATAGTATTCTCCTTAAATTTGTTCGTCATTAGCTGTGAACATGATTTTATATCCATCACACCACACAGCCCCCAACTTGACATATTCTGTATACTTCGCGCTGCCGACAATAACCCCATAGTAATTACCCATGCTGTTAGTACGTCCTGACCAAGGTTTCCCATTAGTCTTTAATACTGGTTTATTATCGGAGAGAACGGCATATACACCCTGAACGCCAACATACTGTTTACGATTTGCTTTGTTGATTTCCACAGCTTGATTTTACCCCCTTCCAGACACCCAAAAGGGTGTCTGGGAGGAAGACAAGTGCATAAAGACGCGAATAAAAGGTCAGTTAGAATTTATATAAAAATCCGGCGCCGATAGTAAAGTTGCTGTAATCCGACCCGGTGCTGTATTTTGTGAAAGCGTTACCAGTAAATCTATCGGCCATTACTAAATCGCCGCCTAGTTCAATCTGCATAATGCCCATGTCTTTTACCGTTTCTATTTCGCCCAGTCCTGTAATATCTACTTTGTTTCCACTGGTAGAAGTCAGCATATAAGACGGCCTCAAATACACATTAGATTTATTTTCAAATGATTGCTTGAATCTGAATCCTACATCGCCTTGTATCTGTCGCAAAGTGTTATATTCAGCGGTCTTGCCCACATCATCTTTTATGTTATCAACAGCGATTTGGTTATATCCCAAACCTATACCGGGCGCGATAGAGAATCCGCCGCCAACATCAAAGCCGTATTCACCCAATGCTTTTAAACCCATTACACTGGCTTTTGCGTCCACATCTAGGCCGTCACCAGTACTTAGTGCCGAGTTCATAGTGCCGCCATAAGCCGATATAAACAGCGTAGATAATCCGGGGCTGTATTTTGCATATCCGCCAAACAGCATACTATTAGTTTTCAAGGTGCTGGCCGTTGTTGAATAGATACCCTCACCATCGCCGTCAAGTTTGCTGTTCGCATAACTTAGAGAGCCGAACAAGCCAGTAGTAAAATCTTTGATAAATGATTTTTGTACCCCAAAGGCAACACCTGCAACATTTGTATTACTTGACACTATGTTCTTGTTCTTTATGTTGGAATAGACAGGCTGTAACCATATACCAGTATCGCCGCTGGCATACGATGACGCGCCAAAGCCAAAACGATTATCGCCGGAATAAGAGCCAAGGCGATTATCACTAAAAGAAAATGACGGTGTTGTTTGAATCATGGCAGAAGTAGTAGAATTGATAACAATATCCAAAATGCCCATTGTTTGACTCAGCATAACAGACTGCATACCAACATAGGCCATAACTTCGGGATAAACTTCTTGCGCGATTACACTGCCACCGCCGGGGTCTGTTGGGTCTGTCGGGTCGGTGGGGTCTGCCGGACAATGAGCTCCGGGGGTCGGTCCGTCGCAATCGTCCCCTGGGTCAGTTGGACAATGCGCCCCCGGTGTTGGACCGTCACAATCATCGCCCGGGTCAGTTGGGCAATGAGGCCCGGGGGTTGGACCGTCACAATCGTCATTCGGACCAGTCGGACAATGGGGGCCTGGTGTTGGACCGTCACAATCGTCATTCGGACCTGTTGGACAATGCGCCCCCGGTGTTGGACCGTCACAATCATCGCCCGGGTCAGTTGGGCAATGAGGCCCGGGGGTTGGTCCGTCACAATCGTCATTCGGACCAGTCGGACAATGTGCCCCCGGTGTTGGACCGTCACAAGCCTCATAATCAAAACTGCCTGTGTAGTCTGTATTTTTGGTATTGTTCATAGCAAGTAGCCATTGTTTAGTCGCACCATCAACAAAATTTATATCAAACAAGAAAGGGCTGCCATAAACACGAAAAATTTCAAATGATGTCGCACTACCGACGCCAGTAGCAGTCGCGAATAAAATCGGGTCGGATTCGCGCAAGTCCAAATCGGATAGAGCATTGACTACAAGTTTGATAGTGCCTGTGATATTTCCATCTACCGCTAGTTTGTCCGCCGTCAAAGTTGCCGGATTCAAATCAAGATAAATATAAGAATCATTGCTGGCCGACAAAGATTTCAGATTTATAGTTTCAATATATCCGTTGGCAATATCAAAAATTCCGTTGTTCAAAGAAAGGTTCGGTAGACCGGAAAGGCCAGCGACAAATCTACCTTGTCCATAAACACCGCTATTAAACACCAATGTAGAATTAGTTATATTTACACTGCCAGCATTTATAATATCATTTTTGAAAACTGTTTTGCCGGTGCCATCGCCAGTCAAGGACACGATATAATTTACACCGCCATCAATATTATCTTCAAAAATCCACGAGCCATTATTTATCGTATTGAAAGTTAGTGTTTTACCACCGGCGGCATATATCGCATTATAGTTTTTCGCTTCGCCCGCCCTTTGCGTATAATTTCCTCTAAACCAATAATCATTACCATCGGCAAGGAAAGTCAGATTTTCCATTGTATAAATCGCGCCACCCAAAGCAGCAGCAGTCGTATTATTTATGACAACAAAATTATCAATAAAATTACCGCTGATAGTGCCGATAGTACCCTCATTGTATATCGCACCACCTCGGCCACCAAAGCCACCCACCCAAATATAATTGCCGATAAAATCGCCGGTAATGCTATCTATCCGCCCAAGTCGATAAGGTCCAGTGGCGTTTATATTGGCAATCGCGCCGCCATAACTTGTTTGATTTGTAAGATAGGCAATATGATTATACGCAAAGTTTCCGGTAATGTTATTTATGGTTCCACCCTCGTTATAAATTGCGCCGCCATAACCGCCCTGACTGCGCCTAATATTATTCCCTATAAAATCGCCATAAATATTTCTTATTGTCGCAAAGTTAGCAATCGCACCGCCTTTATCATACTTTGCAATATTAGTGCCGAAGTTAGTATTATTGATAAAGTCGGCGTAAATATCGTCTATCGTTGCATTGTTTAGAATCGCCGCACCGTTACAATCCCCGCTGGCACAGGTCAAAGTAATATCCCGGAAATATCCCGTTATCAGCGCGGTATTGGTATTTTGTATAACTCGCGTCCCTCTTACAGAACCGTTTCCACCGAGTGTATAGTTTCTGTATCTCGGTGTCCACATTCCACCTATCCATTCATAAATAGTTACAGCATTTGACCCAGGTGTTGTAACGGGCGTAAAAGATATAGAATACCCGCTATTGATTGTGGATTGGCCATCAGCATATAGTCTGTCCAGTGTCGGCGTGTAATTTGTAAAATTGAAAGCATAGGCATTGAATCCTAGACACATTGTAAAGAAAATTAAAAGTAGTTTTTTCATTTTTGACCCTATGTTTTGGCAAATGAAAACCGCCCGGCTGATTTGGCGGTTGGAGGGTCATTAACTACTACCAGAATAGTCGTGCTTATTTTGCCGAAGCATTATTCACACACTCCAACCGAGGGTTGGAGGTTTTTTATGTCCCCACGGACACTGGTAATAGAGGTAATGACTCCTCAATACAGGCAGCCTACCTGTATCAAAGCGGAGTTTAGAATAATGTCACTAAAAAATCAAATGAAATAAAAGAAACTTTCGTGAGCTTTGTCATAATTCACTGCCGGATAAAATTAGGGACAAATTAAATGCTGTTATGAGTAAAATTAGTCAAAATAGATTACATTCTATTCTTCAGCTTCAAAAACTACTTTGTTGCGAAGTTTTCGATGTTTCTGTAGGGTCTTTTTGTTAGGGATTTCTTTTGCTTTAAATCGTCCACGAATCAACAATCTCTCTGCTATAGCAGAGCGGCGTTTGGATACGGGGATTTTAATTGTTCGTTGTGCCATTTGATTTTGAATCGTTTTGGGGTTCTTTTCTGGATTGTGCCGTATAAATTTCTGCCAATGTGCTGCAAAATTTGGCAACATTTTCTGTCCCTCCAAATTGTTTTATCAGCTTTGAAGACGCCCCAAATAAAGTAAAGAATGGATTATCGCTTTTTTCATGACCGGTTATACATTCGCTAGGATTTTTCGCGGCAGCGTCAAGTGTTTGGTCAAGAAGTTTCATTTTTAGTGAATTTGCTAGTTCATTATCTCCTAAATCTGTTATCTGCTTTGATAATCCTTCAAAAGTTCTAGCGGATGCCTCCTTATGGAAATACTCTTCAATGAGTTTTTTAGTGAGATTCAAGGATTTATTTTGATATATGCCAAGCCAGATAAGAGCACCAAATATCGGCAACAACCCGATTGTGACGGCAGGCATATTTTCAAAGACAAATGAAAGCTTTTGGTTGTCAATAAACAACCAATACCCTGCAGCTAACAATTGAATTGCGGCGGTCGAAATCAAATAAAATATAGTCCAGCCAAATTTTCTATAACTTTCTTTTAATCTTGTTTCCTCCAATCTACGTTTGACTTGGTATGCATGAGCTAATCCCGCTTGCATCGCTCCCGGCAGGAGACTCTCAATTCGTCCTTTAAGGCCGATGTACTGTTTTTCCCATTCGGCAATCTGGCTATCATATTTTGTTTGAGTGTTTTGTTCGATTTTAGCTATGTTTTCTTTCAATACCTTATAAGCTATGTCCAACTCGTCTTTTAGCCCTTTTGTGTGAACTACTTCACCCGTTTCTTTATTTTCAGAATCATAGCCAAAAATCACCTTATGTATTTTTACAATGTCAGTCTGATGCTTTTCAATTTCGGTATGTGCATTGGAAATATCTGCCAATTGCCCATTCATAGTCTCAATATCATCAACTATATTCGGATTCTTATCTATTGCTTCTTTTATTGCAAATGCTGCACTTGAAATGGTATCTACACTGTTTTTTGTTTCTTTAATTTCTTTCAAGATATCGCTGGATTCTTGTTGGGAGGTTTTGATAACCCCCATCTTTGATACAATATCGTTATATATGTCTTCATATTCTCTAAATTTGGACTTAAGTTGTTCAATACTTCTTTTGTAAGTAAGGAGTGCTTTTACTTCATCAGAAATTTTGACATCAACCTCATTTACTCTTACCAATAGAGCAGGAATTTGTGTTTTCAAATCATTTATTTCTTTCCAGATTTGAGAACTTAAATCATCCAAGTTTTTCAATTTCGCCATAATCGACATCCTTTTTTTTAATTATAGAGAATATAAAAGATAGATTCCAGCACAATCTTAATTGATTTGCCGCTGGACAATGCTGGTTCAAGGGCATAAAATGTAAAAAAAGGTATGATAATGAAAAACGCTAAAACACCCATAGCACTGGATAATCAGCTGACCGAATGGCGGAAGCAGTTTGACCGGGAAATTCCTGAACGGGTGGGTCTTGCGTTCTACACTCGTGATAATGGCGAGGTTGAAATCGAAGTCTATATGGCTGATGAAAACATGTGGATGAGCCAACAGATTATGTCCCAGTTGTTTGGTGTGGCGGAAAATACCATAACGGAGCATTTAGCGCATATTTATGCTGCCGGAGAACTTGATAAAAATCCAACTACTCGGAAAATCCGAGTAGTTCGACAAGAGGGGAAACGCCAGGTAGAGCGCGAAATCCAATTCTATAACCTGGACGCTGTAATTTCAGTCGGTTATCGCGTTAATTCTATCCAGGCGACCCAGTTCCGCAAATTCGCCACCCGTGTTTTACATGAGTACATCCAAAAAGGCTTTGTTCTGAATGATGATAGATTCAAGAGCGGGCGCAGGTTTGATGAATCGTATTTCAAAGAAATGTTGGAAAGGATTCGGGATATACGCCTTTCCGAACGCCGGATTTATTTACAGATAACAGACATATTCGCACTGGCATCAGATTATGATAAAGATAGCACAATAACCAAAGAATTTTTCGCTTTCATACAGAATAAACTGCACTATGCCATTGCCGGGAATACGGCGGCAGAAATTATCCATAAACGAGCCGATGCCGGAAAAGACAATATGGGGCTGACGTCTTGGGCGCACTCGCCGGATGGTAAAATTTATAAAACAGACGTTACTGTTGCAAAAAATTACCTATCTGATGATGAATTGCACAGGTTACGCTTGGCCGTGACCACGTTTCTGGACCTGGCCGAAATGCGGGCGGAAAGACAACTGCCAACCACTATGCAAGACTGGATTGGGTTTATGAGCGGATACTTGGACCTGAACGGATTTCCGGTTTTACAAGACCTGGGAAAAATCAGTAAAGAACAAGCGGACGCCAAAGCCTTGGGCGAATATGAAAAATTCCAACCGATACAAGACGCCAAATATATATCGGACTTTGAAAAACGATTGCTGGTAGATTTGAAAGATACTCAAAAGAAACTGGAATCGGCAGAAAGCAAACCTAAGAAGAGCACGCGTAATAAGGTCTGAGTATTCCTTTATATCAAAAAATCTTGTGGTGGATTCAGAATCTCCCACTTGCTAATCGGTATTATATCTTCCCCCTCCAGTCTCTGATAGTCATTGAGTTTCATACATGGCCTAACAGGTGTAAAATTCGTGAAACGTGAGTCATGTTTAATGAATACTGCCCCGTCTATTAAACCCTGCACATATCTTTGTCCTGTCAAATGCTTAACGCATAAGACTTTACAATCATCGTCAGTTATGAATACATCTCTCATATAGCTTTATCCTGTATTTTGGGGCATATGCTGTAATATATGCGAAATAATTCATTGACTTCGTCTCTGTTTTTTCTACTATGCATATATCCATCCCATGTTTTTTCGCCGGGCCGCTCATAGATTTTGAATGCTCTTGAGTCAGGACGCAATATTATCCGGCGTTTTATGATTTCTTTTTTTAGTTCGTTAGCAGCGGCGTTGAAAAAATCACCCATTACGGTCCTATATAAATGTGACTTCTCGCTCCCTTTTTCGCTTAGTTCGGCACAAAACATACATCGTTCAAAATCATTGTGTAATTGACAAGCTTCGATTTGATCTAATTTCTTTGACATCTATTTATCCTTCTTTTTGCGGAGTGTTTTTTCAACTTTGTCCGGGTTTAGGAAAAGGTCGTGGATTATGGGCTTCCAATATTCAAGATGTAGTATGTCTTCCGCATAAACCACCTTGTCGGCCTCAATCTTCAATTTTTCCAGTTTCTTTTTTAAGTAAAACTTTTCACGCACACTTTTGGCTTCCCAGCCAATGAGCTTATTGACAGCGGCGTCTTTTATATCAAGGTCGTCCATTTTATTTGAAATTGTATCTCGGAAACTGTGAAAACTGTATCGTCTGTCACTCGGGTCTTTCTTTATACCAATTTCTACCAAAAATTTGGAGAATGGCCTTAGCGCATTCTTTGATGGGTCAGCATATTTTACAGCGCATTCGAAAATAAAGTCCTCTGGTAATTTACCCAGCTTTTCTTGGCGTTTTTTTATCAAATCCACAGTCCCAAAGTCTAGCAATTGCTTAGGAATTGGGAAGGGTCTAGCTGAAGCATTTGTCTTTAATTTCTTTTTTGGGGCATTGCTATCCTCACGGAAATTTATATAATCTAGCCCATCAACATCACATATATCTTTGTATTGCAGTGTAATAGAGGCATTGGTTCTGGACCCGGCAAAAGATGCGATTATGCAAGCCATAAATAGTTCAGGATGATATGTGAAAAACTTGTGCTTAGGATCGAATATTTTTTTCAAATGCTCGTCTTCAAAATCCTGAAATCCTTTTCTTTCACTATCCGGGGTTTCGGCAGGGGGAGTAATTTCAAACAGTAATTTTTTACACTCATACCGGTCATCTATTTCATTGGCATGCTTGATAAGTTCTTCCAAAAATCCCAAAATTACTATTAGGCGATCGTTTTGTATCGTTTCTGTGTTTTTTCTATCCAAAACCGCTTTATTTATCTTAGCGATCGCCTCTCTATTGTTTATCCTAGAATATTCATCATCCATTTTAAACCCAGCATCTTCGATCATCTTCTTTATGGCATTCCTTTTGGCTTTCTTAGTGTCGAGGGCTTTGGCTTTACCTCTTATCAGCATGCTCTCCATAACATCCATAATGGTATGCTTTAGCGCCGGTTCTGGTTGCTGATGCGCTATGGCTGGCAACGTATGACCAATACCTACACCCGTGTGCCGCATCTGATAGTCTTCCCAGTCGATATATTTTTTGCTTTTCCTAAAATGCTCACCTACCTCTACAAACTGTTCTTTTATTGTTTCATCGGTTTTTGAACGCTTATTGAACTCCAGGTTTATGAAAAGTATGTTTGTCAGCGCCTCTTTTTCCACGCTTTGTCGAACCATAACAGAATCGGGATATCCTGGCTTGACTGCGACATCCGCTTTGGCCTTGTTTTTGCACCATAAGTCGAATAGCTCTTCATTGCTTAGGTTCGCAAAATCACTATTTTCGCCCATTTTTCGTCCTTTAACTTGACTCAGTCTATCAATCGCTGTGGCAAAATCACTTGTCCGCAACGAAAGTCTGAAAGAACGGTAACGGCCATCATTTTGCTTTACTTCGGTTCGATAGTAAAAAGTCCCGCCGCGAAGCGCCAGATTTCTCGTTATACGTCCCAGTTCACGTCTCATAATTACACACAACCCCAAATATGTAAAATTAAATTTTTTAATTAAGACATGAAACACGAGAAATCCGCCAGTTCCTGGAAAAGGACTGACGGACTGTTATTTTTTATAAAACGGCGGAAATCAAAGCCAAAAACGTGGCGGGATTGACGGGGCTCGAACCCGCGGCCTTCTGCGTGACAGGCAGACGCTCTAACCAACTGAGCTACAACCCCCAAAGCCCGATAATCTTAAACAATACTTTCGGGAAAATCAAGAAAAAAATAAATTCCTTGCCAGAAATTGGGATATAAATTATCATGGTATCAAACAAAGGGGAGTATTATGAAAAAAGTATCAATAGTGGTTCTTGCATTGATTGCACCATGTGTGGCGATGGCAGAAAATAAAAAAACAGAAACATTCATACCCGATTATACCTATATGGGATTGCGTTTATCCAAAAGCATGGGGACAAGACTGAAAACCGATGGGGTGTATAACGATAAAAATTATGGCCATTCCCGATGGGCTTATCCGCTTGGGTATGGTTTAATACTTGGAAACAGGTTCAATGACAATATGCGGTTGGAATTAGAGCTGGACTATATGACTGCGGATGCCGAAGCCCTTAAACGCAACGAAACCGATAAATTCAGATCTGCCGCTGTACTGGGAAATTTTTATTGGAATGGGGCAGAATATTTCAAAGCCGTGCCATATCTTGGTATTGGGGTCGGTGTTGTGGGTTCTTCTGTGAAGTATGACTTGCCGGGTGGTTCGAATTATTCCGGCTCTGATCCGGCATTCGCATACCAATTTTCCACAGGACTTGAATTTATCCTTAACGAATATGTAAATGTCGATCTGGGATTCAGGTGGCGAAATTTCGGCACTGTCCGGGCACGCGATGATTTGGGTGATAATCATTATACACGCGCGAACGCGTGGCAATTTTATGCCGGAATGGCGTATAAGTGGTAGAGAATTAAACGGCGATATACAAGGCGTAAGAATATCTTACGGGACTTTATATACCGGTTCTGAAACAGATTAAACTTATTTTGAAAGAGATATACTTTCAGCTTATCATTCAAGACAGCAATTTACTGCATTTTTAACCCATGCGCCAAGGCGGGATGTCACGCTTTTATTTTCCGCTTGCTTTGATTTAGAAGCCGTTGCAACCACAGGGGTGGATTTTTCCGTTTTGCGGTCGGTCTTTACATCATTTACCCATATATCAAGCCCATGCGGTAATTTATCGCCGACTTTCTGTGTTCCAGTCAGATCTATCAGATCCATATTTATTCCCCAGAATAAGGAATAAAGTTCATAAGCCTTGTTGAACATGTTATATGCATCTTCTTTTTTACCCGCACCCAGTGCCTTGGTTCCAACTTCCATAAGACGCATCGAAGCCGCCAGCAAGTGCTTTGATATGCACCATACTTCGCCATGGTCTCCGCCGGATTTTTTTACGACGCGATCCATAAGTTCTTTGCGCATTTCGCGCACGATGTTTATTAGGTCATAAAACCCCGTTTTGCCGGTCTTGCCACCCGAGAAAAAGAAATGCTCTTCCAATGATGTAAGGTTCATCAATGCTATTGTCAAATCCTGATCCGATGATAAATCCAACGGATTTGCTTTCTTTGCCGCATCGGTTTTTTCAATCAATTGTTCAAGGGAGAGTTTTTTTTCTTTGACCATATTTATTCCTTTTTATAAGTATATTATCGCGGTAAACAATGCTGTCAGAATTACCAGGGCTCCGAACGGCCATACCACTTTTTGAAGCTTGAACCACGATTTTCCACCGTTTTTCTTTTTTATATTTGCGTGCCATTTCGCCCCTATCCAGAACCCGATTGTTCCGACGATAATTCCCAACAAAAGCTTATCCATGCCCCACATGGTTTCCGAACCGAATGTAATACTGGGCAAAAGATATACGCTGGCCAGCAATCCATAATAGACAATGAAGTCCAGCAGATACCAGATTGCGTTTTGGATTCCTTTTCTGTGCATCCAGTTTGCAGTCCAGAATACCAGCGATAGGGTCAGCCCGCCCGCCCAGATTCCGGTCAGTACGTCATCGACACCCAAAAGACGCATTCCCTCTAGTCCCGCGCCAACAGCAATCGTGCATACGGGGCAGACGGCGTGTGCGGCGACCGGTACAAACAACAAAGAACAAAGAGTCAATAAATATTTATTCATAATTTTTTCCTTTTATGTCCATACATAATAACGATTTTTACGGGGCGGGTCAAATCATATTTTCTGTATAGCCCGCAAGTGCGCGGAACGTGCGCGTGGGTTTGCTGTTGTTTCTGTAACAGATGGGGTAAATGTTTTAAGTAAACGAAAAGACGGCGTTGTGTTCGGTGTGACCGGAAGTTTTGGATCGCCGGGTACCGTTGTCCATTTACGGAAAGTATTTTTAACCAATCTGTCTTCCAAAGAATGAAATGTCACACAGATGCAAAATCCGCCGGATGCCAATAAATCCGGCACAGCGGCCAAAGCGCGTTCGATTTCACCCAGCTCGTCATTGACTGCTATGCGCAAAGCTTGGAATACCGGCGCAACATCCTTTGGATTTCCAATAATGTTTTTTAATTCCAATGTAGTTTGTGGTAATCGATCGATTATTTTCTGAGCCAGTCCCTTTGCATTCTTTATATCGCCGTATTCACGCAGGATTCGGGCAAGGTTATCAGTGTTGGAATTATGTATTAATTGCGCCGCGGTGAAACCGATAGGTGACATTCGCATATCCAACGACCCATCAAACCGGAAAGAAAATCCGCGTTCCGCTGTATCGATTTGCATACTGGACACGCCAAGGTCAAATACGATTGCATCGTATTTTCCGGATAATCCTGTGATTTCCGAAAATGGGGTGTTTATAAACCGGAACTTATTGCCGTATTTGTGGGATATAGAGTCGGCGGTCGGTATAACGGATAGATCACGATCGAAAGCAATCACATTTGCGCCGTGTTCCAGAAATGCGCGCGAATATCCGCCCGCGCCGAAAGTACAATCGACGACGGTTTTGTCCGCCAGCCCCCCCAGCGTCTGCAAGACTTTATCCAAAAGAACGGGTATATGATTCATGTATTACTTTTGCTTTCTTGGGATGATATTCAGCTTTCGCGGTTTCCTTTTTTTCTTTTGTTCCACCAATTCCGACGCTTTTTCAAATTGTTTTTTATCATCTGGCAGACCTATTATTTTAATATTGTCCGGGATATGTTTCGGAATTTTTTTCAATAATGACAAGTCCAAAGCTTCGATTTCTGCGTTTTCGATGAACAAATTTATAAGATTTTCTGGTAGCCTGATAGTTGGTGCATTTTTAACATCATATAGCGTAAGATCTTTTAGACTTTTGTATCTTGATAAATCCAAAATGTCCATACCTGTCAAATCCACATCGGCAAGTGAAAGATCGTTCAAACTATCTGGTAGTAACGAAAGATTGATGGCTTCTATTCTTGAGTTTGCAATTGATAAGCTGATAAGACTCTGTGGTAGCTTGATAGTCCTTGGCGTATTTACCATATCAAAAAATTGCAGTATTTTTAAATTTTTGTATTTCGACAAATCCAAAATGTCAACATCAGTTAAACCAGCTTTGGCAAATGAAAGAATTCTTAAACTGTCCGGTAACATAATTCTTGATAACACGGTTTCGTGCAAATCAACATATGTTAAACTATCATAATTAGACAAATCCAAAACATCCAGGTTTGGTAATGTTACATTTGAAATCAATAGTGTTTGAACGTTTTTTGGAAATTTTATGTTCTTTGCATAATAAGTGTCATTTTTAAAATTCACATCCGTGGCAGTGTGTTGTGACAGATCTATCGAACCCATTGTCGTTATATTTCTGATGTTTTTTGCATCTAAACTTTGAGATTCCGTAGCATGGCCGTCATTCAAGTCATAAACGTATTCCTTGTTGCTGATTATTTTCACACCGTTTGGAATTTTCAGTTCTCTCGGCGACTCTTTTAATAACGAGATGTCTACAACTATTTCCGCTTTTTGATCTTCAATAACCAGGTTATGGATATTTTCTGGTAATTTTATAAACTTTAAACAATCTTCTATGTCGGCAAGCTTCAAAGTTACTAATTCTTTATATTTTGACAAGTCCAAAGTATCCGTACCTGTCCAATCCATATTCTTAATATTTATCAGTGCTAATCCATCCGGCAATATAATTTTTTTCCACGGTATCGTGTTATCGAGTTCAATGCTGATTAATCTTATATAGCTTGACAAGTCCAAAAGATCCCAATCGGAAAATTTTATGTCCTTAAGTTTCATATCAATCATACTTTCTGGGAATTTCGTATTCTGTGGCATACGGATGTTTTTTTGAATACTTACATGGTCGATGGCAGATTTGGACAAATCAAGAGAACCCAATTTCGATAGCCCGATTATATATTCCATTTTCAAGGCCGGAGAGAACAATCCTTTGAGATTGGTATTTTGAGCATAATTCAGATCGTAATCATTAAAATGATCTGTCATACTTTTGAAATATACAGTATTCAAAATAGAATCTTTGATTTTTAAGATATCTTCCCCGGCAAGGAATCTTTTAAAGTCTATTTCCATGTCGTCAACATAACATACAAGCATATCGTTCTGGATTGAATCCGTATGGTGCTTGTAATCATCTAAGTGATCCAAATCCGGGTTGGTATCATAACGCTGTTCGGCCAGTAAGGCAAAACCATTTATATATCCTGTGCTGGAAAGTAATTCTGCTGTTGCGGATTCTATTTTTTCCAAAAGCAAGTTTCGTTTTTGTTGGTTTGGTTTATCCCGTGATATTAAATAAGAAGTTATTGAATCGTCATCCACTATAAAACTTGTCAGTTCATCCAGAAATGCCAACCAAATTGCATCCTCAATAGATTTTCTGTGTAAATTGCTGCCGAACATATAGTTTTTATAATGATTCCATTCGTGACGCAAAACTTCTGATTTATAGTTTTCTTCCAATGATTTATTGATTAAGAGAGCCATATCTTTTGCGATAAACTGACCGGCAAGTTCGGGACCCGGGTGAATATTAATGCCCAACGTATCAATACGTGTCAGTGGTCGATCGTCCGTGACGCGGATTTTTTCCTGGGGCAATTTATCGTCTTTTGTCTGTCCGGCGGCCTTGCCACCCATCATCAGACCCAGTGTCAACAAAGTCCACAAATGAAAGGATTTCCAAAGATTTCTATCGGGTTTCATATCAAATTCTTTATTCTATCGCTGCTTTTACGCCAATCGCGCCAAGGTCGACTATGACTGTCGGAGATAAAGTGATTTTATGGGGCAGGGCAATTGTTGTGAATTTATCTGCATTATGAATATTAATAATGACTTTGGTGACACCTGGTTTCATACCATCCAAAATTTGCTTTACATCGGCAAGAGATTCTTGTTTTGATACTTCCAGTGTCAATGCCTGTGCCACGCCCGCGATCCATTGCGACAGAGGCTGTACCCCGTCGACAAATAATGACACGGATTCGTCGCGCACCGATGCGCGGCCGGAAATCAGAACCAAGCTTTCATTCTGTAAGACATTTGCAATCGATCCGATGGAATCCCCGAATACCACAGCGTCAATATTTCCCACGCTGTCAGACGCGCTTATGGACATCATTTGTTTCCCAGTTTTGGTTGTACGTCGGTTGAATCCATTTACGCTGGCGGCGATCTGGATATTTTGTCGGTCGCGGGCATTTAAAAGCGTTTCACTGGTTGTCAAACGTGATTGCTTTATCAGATTTTTATACTGGTCAATAGGATGAGCCGATATATAAAACCCAAGAACAGAATGTTCGTTTGCCAATTGTTCACCAAAAGTCCAGGGAGTGGTTTTCAGCATATTTTGTTGTAGCCGATTGTCCGCAACATCGTTTTCGGAAGTATCTTCGAACAGTGATAATGATTGCGCCGAATCTTTGGATTTGGATGCAAAACTCATAATCAGGTCAGCATTCATGAATATTTGCGCGCGATTTGGGGCAAGACTGTCGAACACACCGACTTTTGCAAATGATTCCAAGATACGCTTGTTGATAAACGGTGCGCAACGTTTCGCAAAATCTGTAATATTTTTAAACTTTCCATTCGTTTTGCGTTCTGTGACTATCTGGTCGGTTGCGGCGGTTCCGACACCTTTTATCGCGGCCAGCGCGAAAACTATCTTGCCGGATTGAACGGTAAACAAAGAACCGGAATTATTAATATCCGGGGGTATTATTTCAATATTGAAATTAATCTTGGCATCGTCGATAAAGGAAATAAGTTGATCGGAATCATTAAGTTCAGACGACAATGATGCGGCGATATATTCGGCCGGATAGTTTGCTTTCAAATAAGCACATTGGTTGGCGATAATCGAATATGCGACCGAATGGGATTTATTGAATGCATATTCCGCGAATTTTATGAACTGTGCCCAAAGATTTTCTGCATCCGGACGTGACAGGGTTTGTTCGCGATCGCATCCGTCATAAAACTTCGGTTCCAGTTCGTCCAACACGGCTTTTATCTTTTTACCCATGGCTTTGCGGACACTATCGGATTCACCGCGGGTAAATCCGGCCAAAGCGCGCGACAATTGCATGACCTGTTCCTGATATACGATAATGCCATACGTTTCTTTAAGGATTGCTTCTGCTTTTGGATGTGGGTATTTTACTTCCTCTTCGCCATGCATGCGCGCGATATATTGTGGTATGTACTGGATTGGCCCCGGTCGATTAAGGGCATTAAGCGCGACAATATTGGCAAATGACGTGGGTTGCATTTTTTTAAGGGTTTGCTGTACAAAGGGGGCTTCATATTGGAATATCCCTATGGATTTGCCCGCGCGCCAAAGTTGAAAAGTTTTCTCATCATCCAAAGGAATTGAATCAAGATCTATATTAACACCATGGTTTTCTTTTATCATTTTTGTGGCATATTTCAAAATGGCAAGCGTTTCAAGACCAAGAAAGTCGAATTTGATAAGACCGACAGATTCAAGATAATGCCCGTCAAACTGGCAGCTGGGCATTTCATTAGATGGATCGCGGTACACGGGTGCCACATCGACGGTTGGCCGGTCACCAATGACGAATCCACACGCATGTTGACCCAGATTACGATATGCCCCTTCGATTTCCATCGATACATCGATTACTTTTTTAAGATCGGCATCGCCTTCTAGCAATTCTTGGATGTCGCTGGATTTCTGTACCGCATCGGCAATTTTTTTTGCATCTGCTGGGATAAGCTTTGCAAACCTGTCGGTTTTGGAATAGGGCATACCGTAAACACGGCCTATGTCGCGTATCGCACCGCGAGCCTGCAAACTGCCAAATGTGATGATGCGGCAAATGTGATCGTGACCGTATTTCTCGCAGATATAATTTGCGACACGTTCCAGACCCGCGGGTTCAAAATCTATATCAAAATCCGGCATGGATACGCGATCCGGGTTAAGGAATCTTTCAAACAGTAATCCGTATTCCAACGGATTGACGTTTGTTATACCCAGTGCCCACGCAACGACAGAGCCGGCACCGGATCCGCGCCCCGGCCCGACCAGAATGCCGTTGTCTTTACACCAATTTATATAATCCGCAACAATAAGAAAGTATCCTGGAAAACCCATTTTGATAATTACATCGCATTCAAATTCCATCTGGTCGAAATATTGCTTTTGTTCGGCATCTGGGATTTTGTTCGCTGTCATTCGACGGATCAGCCCGGCGCGCGAATCATCCCGCAGCATTTTACATTCTGTATCAAAATCATTGCCGAATTTCGGAAGCAAGGGTTTGGATCTGGTGTCGACTTTGAATGCACAGCGTCGGGCGATGACAATTGTGTTCTGTATGGCTTCGGGCAAATCTGAAAATGCGTCCACCATTTCGGACGGCGATTTGAAATATTGTTCGGAATTTTTGCGTTTGCGTTCCGGATCTATGACTTTGGTTTGCTGTAATACACAGGCCAGGGCATCTTCGGCCTCGTAATCTTCGGGCGTGGCGAAACATACGTCGTTTGTTGCGACAATCGGTATATTTTGCTTTTCGGCGATTTCCAGAAATGCAGATTCCGTTTTTAATTGCGCTTCCAATCCATGACGCTGGATTTCCATATAAAATCTGTCGCCAAAAATACCGTGTAATTTTTCTGCAAAATCGCGCGCCAGATTATCTTGGGAGTTAAGGATTGCAAGCCCGATCGGTCCGGTATGTGCGCCGGACAGGCAGATGATGCCCCCGGCATGCATATTCAGCTCATCCCAGGTTATATGGGGGCCAAGATGTGAATTATCACGCCGCATATACATCTTGGAATTCAATCGGCACAGATTACCCCACCCGATAGAGTTTTGAGCCAACAGAACTATTTGTGACAATTGATCAGTGCGCAGAATTTTTGGATCCGCGCCAGCATGATGGTTCAAAGTAGCTGTAATGCCTATGATGGGTTGTATACCCGCATTTGCGGCAGAATCAGAAAATTCGGCAGTACCACTCATCAGATTGGTATCTGTTACGGCGGCGGCTGGCATTCCGTATTTTTTACACAATTTCAAAAGAGTGACGCGATTTGGGTCTTTTTTTGAATTTGCGTCAATGTATAGCGTTCCCTCTCCGATAGAGTATTTGGTATGCACTCGAAGATGTACGAATTGCGGATTCATACCCAGAGCATAGCAATTTTACCAATCACCCGCAACCGAAATAATGGTAATTATATGTTTATTAGGAAATGCAATATTCACGGGTTTTGCCCGTGAATAGCTTTTTATACAAGGAATTTCCGCCTTCCGAGAAGACACACCCCAATTCATGCTATGGGCGACGGGGTGGGTTGGTGTATTTCATACGCAGGTTTTCCATAGCTGTGAATATTGCGGGGGTCATGGCAAATGTCCAGAATAATGATGCGACCATACCGCCGATAATTACCGCACCCATCGACATTTTTGCGCCGTCCGCAGACCATAGCTGTGGCACCATGCCCGCGACAACCGCAATCGTTGTCATCATTAACATCCTTTTCTTATCGACAAATTCATCCCACAGGGCTTTGGCCATTGATTCACCCTTTGATATTCTTACTATGGTCGGTTCCAACACCAGAATATTGTTATTAACGGTCAGCCCAACAAGCATGACAATCGAAAGCATCGCTGCTATGTTTATACTGGCCCCTGTAAGGAACAGCATGATAAACACCCCGGCGAACGAAAATAATATCGATGTTGCAACCGTAAATGGGTGAAGCAGAGAATTCAAAATAGCCGCAAGAAGCATATAGGTAAGAATTATCGCAAGCAGAAATGCCGCGGAAATTTCACCCGTCGTTTCACTTTGAATTTCAGACATTCCGCCAAATACGGCACCATAGCCCGGCGCAAAATCCAGTTGTTTTAACTCAGTTTCGATTTTTGTCTGTACCGGCCCGATTGTAGATTTACCAATGTCTATATTTATTTCGGTAATACGCTGTTTGTCCACGCGCTTTATATCTGTCGATGCAAGACCATATTCGACGGTTCCCAATTCAGATAACGCCACCAGTCCTTTTGGGGTGGGGACGAATACGGATTCAAACATAGATCGTGTTTTATAATCCCGTCCAATTTCAATTATTATAGGGAATTCATTACCGTATTCTTTGTAATGAAAAGAGTCATTTCCATACAGGGCGGTACGCAATGCAACAGCCGCAGTCTGGTTTTGTACCCCCCAATACTTCATCTTTGATGAATCCGGTACGAACATAAGTTCTATGCCCGGTTCACCGGCTGCCAAAGTTGCGGATTGTATTTCCGGTATCTTATTCAATATATCAATTATTTGCACGGCATATTCTGAACGTTGCGTATCGTCCAGACCAATTACATTCAATACCAGATCCCCGCCGCTGCCCGGCATGCGGATACCGGCTGTTATTTGTATTTCTACCCCGGGAATGTCCGAAAGCTTTGGCAGTATTTTCTGAACCAGGATTTTATCAGACATTCTGCGTTCAGAACGTGGAACCAGCCCGACCCGGATACCGATATTTTGCGTGCCACGTTCGCCAATTTTTACCGATGTTGATTTCACTTCCGGGAATTCTTTCAGCCGTGATTCAATCAAAGCAGCAATTTCTTCTGAACGTGAATATGTAGTGCCGACAGAACCGCGCGCAGATATGGATATTTCATCAATATCCGTGTTCGGCGAAAATTCATTACCAACCCAACGCATTGGGAACGCGGATAATATCAATACGACAAAACCCATCCCCACAACACGCCAGGGATGTGCGATCTGATAGTCGAAATATTTACGAAACCAAGATAATTCTGGTAAAGGCTTTCGATAATCCGGTGCCTTGCAGTTCTTTTTCGATACTATTTCGCATTTGGCTTGTTTTGTTTCTTTTACAGGAGTTTTACGCAGAATTTTCGCAATCATCATCGGTGTCAGGGTGAATGAGAATAGAAGAGAAAGCATTGTTAAATAAACAACTGTCATTCCAAATTGGCTCATAAACTGACCCGCGATACCGCCCATAAAAGCCAGCGGCAGAAATACCACTACATTTGTTCCCGCCGCCGCCAGAACCGGAACAACAGCTTTTTTGGTTCCTTTTACTGCTGCTTCATCCGGTGATTCCCCGGCACACAAAAAGCCCAAAGCAGCTTCGATAAGGACAATGGCATTAATTATAAGGGTACCCAGGGCTGTGGCCATGGCCAGAAGGCTCATCGAATTTATTGTAAAGCCAGAATTGTCCATAAAGAAAAATCCAGAAATCAAAGATGCGGGAATAACTATGGATGCAATTACCGTGGTGCGCCAGTTTCGGGTAAATATCAACAGAGTTAATATTGTCAGAAATACCCCCAACAGGATACCATAAAGGGTACTTTTCGTTTCTTTTGATACTGCAATAGATGAATCAGAAACAATCTGCATCGTTGGTTGTGTTTCGTGGTTTTTAAAATAATCATCCATCAAAATTTCAAATCGCGGAAAGTTATTTCGTATATCCCGTGCTATTTTTATGGCATTTCCATCAGAAGCCTTTACAACCGAAACTATCACGACATCATTGCCGTCATATCGTGCGCCACTTTCGATTTCACGCACCGCATCGGTAATAGTCGCAATTTCCGAAAGTTTGAAATTTTCCCCTTCGACGGTAGATATGCGAAGTTCAGCAATATCATTGATGCTGTGAAATTCGCCGGAAAACCGTACTACATTGGATCTGATACCTGATTCTATCTTGCCACCGGGTATATTAACGTTATTCATGCCCAATGCGGCGACTATGTCCAGGATATTGGCCCCACGGGCAGCCATCAATTCAGGATTCATTTCTATCCTGATTGCGCGTTCCTGTCCGCCAAATGCAGATACAGATGCCACACCGGGCAGGGCGGTTATCTGTTGGCTGAACACATCTTTGACAAAGCGATCCATTTCCCGCTGGTCTGCACCCGATATTACTATGTCCAGCACGGATTCTTGCAGCGGATTCATCTTTTCCACCACCGGCTTTCTTAGATCATCTGGAAAATCATTGGCCAGGGCATCAATTTTAGCCTTTATTTCTGCGGCTTTGTCGTTGACGTTCACCCCCACATTAAATTCGGCCATAACGAATGCGCCGCTTTCAAATACATTAGATGTGATTTTTTTCAATCCTGCTATTTCCGACATTGCATCTTCGGCACGTTGCACAACTTGGGATTCAATATCGACCGGTGATGCGCCGGGATAAACGAAAGTGGCCGTTATCATAGGCAAATCAATAGCGGGGCGCGATTCAATGTTCATCTTTGGAAAAGCAACTATGCCAAGCGCAACCCAAAGCAGCACGAACATTATGGTAGTTACGGGACGTTTTATGAAAAAATTCAGCATGACGGAAAACCTTTTATCTTATTCTTGTTCCTTGTTCCACCTTTGTCAGGATGACAATTTCGCCGTCCGACAGACCTTTTACAATTGCACGCCGTGCATCGGCCATGATAATCGAAACCGATTTTCTGGTTGCAATTCCTTCCTGGGATACCATTACACTGGAATCAGTTATGGCCGACAACGGGATAAATATGCCATCTTGTTTTATTTCTATAAAGTCATTACCGGATGCTGCGGATGTCTTTATGATAAAAAGACCTGTATTAAGATCAATATTTCTGGAAACTGATACAACTGTGCCACCGCTGGACAATTTCTGGCCGGGTTTGAATCTGTTGATGCGATTTGCCGATACATATATATTTCCATGTCGGATTGCAACAGGTTCATAAAGTGTTCCCATTTGTGTTTCGACAGTCATTGTTTCAACAGGTACCCCATGATTGGCATTAAAACGAGAAATATTAAATATTTCGCGGGCATTTTCATCACGTATTTCTCTTATGCGGTTTCCGACAACCAGGCCAATGGTGATGATTATAATGAAAGTTGTTATTTTATTTTTCATGATTGTCACTTATTTAGTTTTTTTACGTTTTCTTCCGCCATAAGAATATTGAACTTTGCATTCAATAGTGCAAGATCCATCTGAGCCAATGCCGCCTGGACATCGGCAAGCTCTACGGCACTTGTTTGACCCGCGGCAAACCTATCGGCAGAAATTTGTGCGGTTCTTCCGGCCAAATCGCGCGCCTCTTTCAGTTTTGATAAGTTGGCTCTTAGATGTTCATGTCTTAAAACCGCATCACGATATTCATTGGATTTCATCTTTTTGGATTTGTCCAGATCTTGACGTGCCTGTTCCGCCGACATTGCATCCATCGTAGCGTTCGCCCGTGCCGATAATCCATCCCATATCGGTACCGATAATGCCAATCCGACAACTGCGCTTTGATTTGATTCCCCGTTCCATACTTTATAATCATTATGCATCATGATGTAATTGTAAGAACCAGTGGCCGCCAAAACCGGATATCGCGCCGCACGCCGTGCCTTTGATTGCGATTCATACATACGTGCATTTAAATCCAGCAAATCCCATTCAGGATTCGATCCAAGTACGGTCGGGGCATCAAGAATAAGAAATGTTTCAGGAAATTCATCGGTCAGGACAAGATTTGCCTCTGCTTCTATACCCGCCAGAACTTTTAATAACCGGTGGGCAGAATCGCGATTAAATTGTGCATCGGATAAAGCTATTTCTTTTGCGGCTATATCTGCCTGTATCTTTATAAGGTTGGGTCTGTTGGCACGACCAGCCCGTTCCAATTGTCTTTTCGCATCGGTCGAAGATTTTAAATTTTTTTCCGCGATTTTTACCATTTCATCGGTCATTTTTGCCGTCCAATAAATTTGCGCCGCTGCCGCCGCCACTTCGCGTCTTGTGATGTCGTGTCCAGATTCAGCCATTCTTATCGCATTACGCGCCGCATCCGCTGCATGCCCGATTTTGCCAAAAGTATATATGGGTTGGGATAATGACAATCCAGCCATACCGATATTACTTGGGAATTCGATGAATCCGGGAATCATGCCCGGCGGCACACCATTGGCCTGGGCCAGACCAACAATATCGGCGGGCAGGGCAAACCCCATCGGCTTTCCGGGATCTTCTACGTTTATAATCCTCGTCTGTGTTGCGGTCGCATCAAGTTTAAACCAACGATTTGAATTGACGGCATCCAGTCCGGCTTTGGCCTTTCTTATATTGGCGTTTGCTTTTTTCAAATCGTGGGATTCGGTTTTAATCAGTGTTACCGTGTCATTTAAAGACAAATCCATGGCGTTTGCTGATACGCAAAACCCAAGTGCCAGTAAGTATACCAGGAATTTTTTCATATCTATCACTCTTTAATTATGGGGATTTTTAATTTTATTCATTAATTCGTTCACTGTTCGCAAAGCTATGATCAACCGGGTTTCGTCAGCTTTGTTAAGTCCAGAGAATAATTCTATAATACGACGATGGAATTCATCAATCACAGTTCGGGTCAGATTTATACCTGCGGGTGTAAGCGAATACCAAGTGTTTCGGCGATCAGAATCATCGATTTGCCGCAATACCAATCCGTCTTTTTCCAAATGTTTCAACATCATACAAAGGTTAGAAGATGGCATATCGTTACGTTTAGCGAATTCTTTCAGCATGGTTTTACCGTACAGATGCAGCCGCACCAATGTCCGTAAATACAGCTTTGAATATCCCATAAATTCCAAATCATCGCGGGTTCTGGTGCTGAGCCAGTCCACAATTCGAAGGTGGTTTTCTATAAGAGTTAAGAATTCTTTTTTCTGCATGATTATAATCCTTAATTGTTATTAATTATAACGATTATAGTATTAAAAGAATTTTTTTGCAAGGGGAAAATATAGAATATACTCTGCGCTGTGCGCACGATGCATTAATTATTCACTATTCATTTAAAAAAATAGCCATAAAATCAATGGTGCAATGGCCGCTGTGGCAAGGCCGGATATAACTATGGCCAGGCTGCTGGCGGCACCTTCCTTGGATCCCATCTGCAACGCTTTCGCAGTTCCCATCGCATGACTGGAATTACCAATCGCAAGCCCCTTTGCAATTGGATTTTTCAACCCCAATAATTCACAGGCTTGGCGGCCTATGGCATTACCCAGTATCCCCGTCAAAATTACCGCAAAAACAGTGATGGCAACTATACCGCCCAGCTCTTTGGTAATTCCAATCGCTATTGCGGTTGTGACCGATACTGCCGCAAGAGAATTTCTGATAACTTCGCCCAGACCAAATATCCAACAAAGCAAGGCAACTGTTGCAACGCTGGCCGCGCAACCCAAAATTACAGATGTAAGAATGACCCATTTATATTTACCCAGGGTTTGTATCTGTTTGTACATAGGTACCGCAAAGCACACTGTTGCCGGAACCAAAAAATAGTTAAGATATTTGGCACCTGCCTGATAGCTGGCATAAGGAATATCAAAAATAAGTAAAAAGCCTATAACGCCAATAGTTGTCAGTAATAAAGGCGTAGTTATCGACAAATCCCATTTATTGTTTATAAATACGGCCAAGGCATAAATACCAACAGATAATACCAGTCCGAAATATATTGAAGAAGCAAAAAATTCTATCATTTCTTGCAACTCTTTTTGTCTTTAATCCGTATCATCCATTCAGCAATCCATCCGGTGGATGCCATAGCGGCCAGATAAGTTATTATTATCACCGCCAGCATCATAGGCCATACATGTGCAATGCTTTCGAATATTTCAATAACCCCGACAGCCGGAACAACAAAAAGTACAGGAATTATGACCAAGAAAAAATTAGCGACATTTTCAATTTGCGGCAACTTTACAACACCGATCCAAAGTGCGGACAAAAGCAGAACAAGTCCCCAGATACTGGCCGGAATCGGCAATGGAACAATAGCGTATACCGCTTCACCAGCAAGCACGAATATCATCAATAGTAAAAACTGTAACAAATATTTCATATATTCTTTTGTTCTTGGTGGGATTATATAGTCAAGCTTCTTGACTTTCAAGATAAAATATTTACTCTTTGAACAATAAACTTCAAGGAGATACGATGACAGATATTGAAATTGCAAATTCAGTAAAATTAAAACCTATAACCGAAATCGCAGACAAGTTGGGAATCAAAGCGCATGATATTATTCCATTTGGCAATTTCAAGGCAAAAATCTCTGCTTCCAAAATTACCGTCGCACGCAATGCAAATCGCGGAAAATTGATTTTGGTTACCGCCATAAATCCGACACCAATGGGCGAGGGGAAAACCACGGTATCCATCGGTCTTGCAGATGGAATGGCACGGCTGGGTGTTCGTGTCGCACTGGCTTTGCGGGAACCGTCACTGGGACCATGTTTTGGTTTAAAAGGCGGTGCGGCTGGCGGTGGTTGGTCGCAAATCGCGCCCATGGCCGACATAAATTTGCATTTTAACGGCGACATTCATGCACTGACCGCGGCGAACAATCTTTTGTGCGCGATGATAGACAATCATCTGCATTGGGGAAACAAGTTGGATATACAAAAAGTTTACACTACGCGGTGTCTTGACCTTAACGACCGAGTTTTGCGTAATATTACAATTGGGCATGGGAAAATAAATGGTCCGGTGCGCGATGATGGATTTATAATTACAGTGGCGACAGAACTGATGGCGGCATTATGCCTGGCGCGCGATATATTCGAATTGCAAAAAATGTGCGGTGATATAATAATTGGTGAAAACGGACAGGGCGAATTTATCCATGCACGGGATTTAAAAGCCGACGGAGCCATGGCTGTACTGTTAAAAGATGCGATGTTACCAAACCTGGTTCAGACATTAGAAGGAACCCCGGCACTGGTTCATGGTGGGCCATTTGCAAATATTGCACATGGTTGCAATTCTATTATAGCAACCCAGGCCGCATTGGGATTGGCGGATTATGTCGTGACCGAGGCCGGTTTTGGGGCAGATTTGGGCGCAGAAAAATTCTTTGATATAAAATGTCGCAAGGCCAATCTGTCACCATCAGCAATAGTCATAGTCGCGACCATGCGCGCGATAAAACATCATGGGGGTTTCGATAATCTGCGTGCACATATTGAAAATATGAAACATTACGGGGCACCAGTTGTAATCGCATTGAATCGCGCAAGCGAAACAACGGAAGAAGAATTGAATCAATTGTCGGAATTTACAAAGTCAATGGACGTACCGATGGAAGTATACCGTGGTTGGGAAGATGGTGGTAAAGGCGTAGAAGCACTTGGCCGTGCAGTAATAAACGCATGCAATATTTCGTCACAGATAAATTTATTATACCCAGATGAAGTTCCGTTGTTGGTAAAAGCACGGACAATCGCACAAAAAATTTATGGGGCGGATGATGTATCTGCGTCCGATGTGGTTATAGATAAGCTTTTGCGGTTTGAACAAAACGGTTTTGGACATCTGCCGGTATGTATAGCAAAGACACCGGCATCATTTTCACATGACCCAAAATTATTGGGCGCACCAAAAGAATATATGTTTCCATTGGTTGATGCCTTTTTGTATGCGGGTGCCGGAATGGTGGTGGTTACCGCGGGTACGATTATGCGTATGCCGGGCTTGCCCGAACATCCGGCTGCCGAAAACATAGGATTGGACGAATACGGCGAGATTAAAGGATTGTTTTAAAGCTGGCCGTTGGAATTTATTTGTTGCTTTAATGCCGGCACAAAGCGCAGTATAGATTTGTCCAGGTGATGACCGGTATCTTTGGCCGCAAAGGCTGTGGCGGAGTATTTTGCAACATCCCCCTCTTTCCCATTTGCGCGCCCGCGTACTTGCTTTGCAAGGAATTCTTCCAAAGATTTCAATTGATAATGGTTGATTTTAATCTTTGATCTTGGAAATTCTCGACCGGGCCAAATCGCAATTTTTCCAACCCAATCCCAAAACCGAAATGGCCGAAAGTTTTCGTCGACGGTATCCCCAATTACTTCAAGCATATGCGGGTTCGAAAGCCCCACAACTGCGCGTGGATTGACCAATGATTTGCCACGTGGTGCATTATTATAGTATTTATAGTTTTCTATAACAAGACCGTCGGGTCGTTTTTTATGTCCGGACGATCCAAAATTATCCCATGCAAGATATATCTGTGTTGCACCGCGCGGGACTTTGTTCAAAAACGACGGGATATCATCAAACGTTATCGGATTTATAAATTCATCTATATCGATTATGGCCAACCATTCTGTACGGTCGGAAAAGCGACGAAGCGCGTCGGCATACATCGCCATCTGTTGTTTGCGGCCACGCCAAAATATGTATTCGACAGTGCCACGGGCGATATATGGTGCCAAAACTTCACGCGTATTGTCCGTAGATTCATTGTCATAGAAATAGAATTTTTCCACACCCAGCATCAGATGATATTCCAACCATTCTGTCAGATAGGTTGCTTCGTCCTTTGCGCATACCAGAACCGAAAGAAAATGTCTGCGTCCTTTGTTTTCGGATTTCGCAAAGCACACACGAAAATAATTACCGATGCCAAATTTACATACAGCGCGCACGCGATAGCATAAACGCATAATTGGCACCATAAATTTAAATGTTTTTACTATCGTAGATTTTTTCATTTATTCTTTTCTCTATCGTCATTTTTCCAAAAAACAGAAATACTTGCAAATTTATCGACTTCTTAGCCATTTAACAAATTCTGTTATTCCACTTTCGAAATTGACTTTTGGGGCATAACCAAGAAGTCTGTTCGCTTTTTCCCAATCACAAACAGTCTTGTCTACATCGCCGGGTTGCATGGGCTTTCTATCTATCACTGCTTTTTTGCCCAGTGTGGATTCCAAAACGTTTATCATGCGTTCAAGCGATACCGGGTCACCCCCGCCAAGATTTATTATTTCAAATCCAGTTTTATTGTAATCAAGCGCGGCCAAAATTCCGCACACAATATCGGCAACAAATGTATAATCCCGCCTGTTTGAACCGTCGCCAAAGACGGGAATTGGCTGGCCAGATTCTATCAAACCCGCAAATTTATTTATGGCCAAATCCGGTCTTTGCCGTGGACCATAAACCGTAAAAAAACGAAGACATACAGCATTGATATTATAAAGTTTGTGATATACGGTTATAAGCTCTTCACACGACTTTTTGGTCATGGCATAGGGGCTGATCGGTTCTGAAACGTCCAAATTTTCCGAAAACTTGTCTGCTTTACAATTTCCATAAACACTGCTTGAACTGGCAAAGATAAGTTTTTTCACATTATGGATGCGCATTTGTTCAATTATGTTAAGCGTGCCGATAATGTTGGTTTCTATGTAATCCTTTGGCCGATCTATGGATGGGCGCACACCGGCCAGCGCGGCGATGTGGATTACCGCGTCTATTTTGTTATTGGTAAAGGTTTTTGCAAGAGATTCGTTATCGCGTATATCGGCACGGATAAGTTTGTAATTCGGATCTTCAAGATGCGGTGCAACATTATTTTCTTTGACTTTTGGATCATAAAAATCATTAAAATTGTCCAAAACAATGACTTTTTCGCCCCGTTCAAGAAGAGCCTCTGCGGTATGCGAACCGATAAAACCCGCGCCACCAGTAATTAGTATATTTTTATCCATATATTTATCTTTATTTCAACAGACCCCCAGAAAAGAGTCCGATAGTTTATAGCTAGCGATCAGTAACTTTGCTGTTCCGCTATGTTATCAAGGAAGTTAAAGACTTTCAAGAAAAAGTTGGCCATATTATTTTTGACAAAGTAGTTACATTTTTGTAATTATTAATGTATAATGTAACAATAGGAGAGTCCCGATGGTTATATTTAACAAAATTATACAAAATATTGTTTGTGCTGTAACTTTATTGTTTGTTACAACAAACGCATACAGCACTTCATTCAAGACATTACGCACGGGTTCAGGAATATCGGCGATATTGTATTCCACCAAGAATCCTGCGAATGAAAAGAATCTTCATGTACAGGTTCCGGGGGATAGTAATATCTATTACGGTGGACTTACCACCATACCGATAGAAGACACTATACGTATGAGCATAGACGATACAGTATATTATTTGAAACTATCAGAACCGGTGGAGCCTTCATTCTTTGTGAGTCTTACCGATATAACTGCGGGCGAAACCTTTGAAATACAGCTTTCTGCACAGGGTAATTTTACAATTGATTGTGGTAATGGTAATGTGCAAACAATAAACAGAACTGATACAACAAATACAACATATTCATGTACATATATATCCGGTGGTAATTACACTGTTGGTATCGGTGGATTGGCTATATCGTATAGTGCCACCATCTCAACAGCGATATCGTTTTATAGCTCAGCCCATGCGGCCACACATCCAAATCGTGCCAAGATGACCGGTATCAGTGGTGATTTGGGACAAATATTTCCGATATTGAATGCTACAACTAGTGGTAGTCCGCGGTTTTATCAAACATTCAGGAATACCGCAATTACATCGATGCCACCGGAATTGTTTGCCAGCGTACAGGGTGCCCCGACAAACGGTATGTTCTATCAAACATTTTATAATTGTAGCGGCTTGACTTCAATACCGGCAGGGTTGTTTTCTGGAATAACCGGCGCACCGGCAACCAATATGTTCTATCAAACATTTTATAATTGTAGCGGCTTGACTTCGATACCGGCAGGGTTGTTTTCTGGAATAACTGGTGCCCCGGCAAGCAGTATGTTCAGTGGTACATTTCAAAATTGCAGCGGCTTGAGTGGTTCTATACCCGCGGGGTTGTTTGGTAATTTAACCGGCGCACCGGCAACCGCTATGTTCGGTAATACATTTAATGGTTGCAGCGGCTTGATCTCGATACCGGAAGGGTTGTTTTCCGGTATAACCGGTGCCCCGGCAAGCAGTATGTTCAGTGGTACATTTCAAAATTGCAGCGGCTTGATCTCGATACCGGAAGGGTTGTTTTCTGGAATAACTGGTGCCCCGGCATCCGGTATGTTCCAGGATACATTTAATGGTTGCAGCGGCTTGAGTGGTTCTATACCCGCGGGGTTGTTTGGTAATTTAACCGGCGCACCGGCAGGCGCTATGTTCAATCGAACATTCTATGATTGTAGCGGTTTAACAGGTTCTATACCGGAAGGGTTGTTTGGTAATTTAACCGGCACCCCGGCAAGCATGATGTTCAATCGAACATTCTTTGGTAATACCGGACTTCGTGGTTCATCTGCAAAATCCGATGGGCAGTACCTGTATGAAAAATGGCCAGATGCAGGTGATGGTTGCTATGGCGGAAACGCATGGCAAAATCTGGATGACGCAGCGTCTATACCATCAACGTGGAGATAAAGCGGTCATTGCGAAAGAGCAAAGCGATTGAAGCAATCTTTTCAGATATGGGAATTCTTATACTTCCCTTGATGATAAAGATTGCTTCGCGGTCAAAGGTCACTCGCAATGACATTTTTTTGATAGCGATTACTTCGTCCGCCCCGCGGTGTGACCCGCAATAACACCAGATATGATTTAACGGCAACAAAGTTGCCGTCATTTCCGCTTCGGGCGGGATTTTTTACTTTACTTGTTGGCATCAGATACAATACAATATAAACGACCCGGTGGAGACACCGGGGTCGGGGCTTTCATAAGCCCAGTCTACGCGGTGCGGATTCGCATCGTTATCTGATGTGATGGTGCCTTCCGCACCGTTATATCCCTGATTCTAATGGTCGGGGAGCCGCTTGTTATAAAATAGGGCTTGCCCGAAGACAGCGGAATCAATCGTAGACTGATTTATGAACTCTCCCGACCACCAATCCCGATTGGTGGTTATTTTTGCAATTTAAAGAGAGAGAATATGAAAAAAACATTAATCGAATTATTAGAACAAAATTTTTTTGAATATCGGGGGATTGTTGATGGAATGGATCATCTGTTTCATATAAAGCGTAAATCTACGATCATAGTAAAAATATCCGACGAAATTGCGGATGATTTTGATTACCTGTCAGAACCAGAGAAAATAGAGCGGATAAATAAAATCACACGCTATTTCAACACGATTGAAAATGGAATTTATAAAATCAGCGATGACGAAAACGCCGTCGATATAAAAATTGAAAAAATACAATAATAAAAACTAAGGATTGAAAATGAGAAAATTATTCGTGGCTTTTTTTTCGTTATGCTTTGTATCTGGTGCCCACGCATTTGATTTTGAAAATTATGTTCCGACATTGGATAAATTATATGGTACAGGATCATCCCTAATAAATAGCGGATATTCATTATCGTTCACTTCGGTTGCCGCCCCCGGAACAAATGTGATTACAAGTTATGAATTTGTGGCGGGTGTTTTAACGCCTGTATATTATGAATATACATTGGACGCAACCGGGGGCAATGGGGTCGATCTGGATAGAATAACGGCAAATCAGAATGGTGGTAATTTGACAGGATACTTTCGCAACTTACCAAATGATGGAGAACATGGCAGCGCGATTTTTAATACCGGTTCCATCGGTAATATAATCGGTGATTTCGTGAATAACACCGCAATTAATTATAGTTGCGGGGTGATTTGTAATTTTGGATCAATCGAAAGTATTACAGGCGATTTCGTGGCAACAATTAGTAATGGTAGTGCAACTATTTATAACTATAACATTGCTGCTATTGGAAGTATAAATGGTAATTTTATAGACAATGGACTGGCTATTCATAATGAGAATGCTATTATTGGGTTTATAAATGGCGATTTCATAGGCAATAGCATAGCTATTTACAATTATTACGGAACTATTGATAATTTGACGGGGGATTTCATCGGAAATAATAGCGGAATTTACAATACTCGTGGAAATATTAGAAATATTATCGGGGATTTTATAGGAAATTATTATGCGATTGATAACTCTGGAGAAATTAAAAATATAAAAGGAAACTTTATTGGCAATCATGAAATTTCCATTAGCAATTCCAGAGAAAATGCCCTTATAGATAATATAGTCGGAAATTTCATTGGAAATCAAACAGCTATTAACAATTGGGGATCAATTGGGAATATAACGGGAAACTTTGTCGAAAACTTTATGAACCGGGGTGATTATATTAACGGGGGTGGTGCTATTAATAATTATGGACGTATCGAGAATATAACTGGCAATTTTATAGGGAATCATGTACATTCAACCGCAGATTTATCTCTTGGTGGTGCAATCTACACAACAACAAATTTGACTTTTACGGCCGATCATGACAATTTTTCATTCAGCGGAAATTATACCGACGACAGTCGCGGGATAATTCACAATGCCATTTTTGTGCGTACAAACACCACAAACAAAAGCCTGACATTTAAAACCATAAATAACGGAAGTTTTGTTTTTGATGATAATATATTGGGCGCGGCGGGTACTCCTTTTAATGCAATCCAATATCCAAATCATTTTAATATTATCTTGACGGGCGATGGAACAGGGGAAGTCAAATTCAATAATTCGATCATAAATGCGGGGAATGTAAGTATATTAAATTCGACTTTGCGACTGGGGTCGGTTAAGTATGACAATCATGATTCTATAACGGATATTAATGGATATAATCATGGATTATTTTTACCGGCATGGGATACCGATTTTAATAATACATACACATCCCCGACGGTTCTTTCATTTGATGGTGGTAATTTGATTTTGGACTATAATACCCCGCAAAATCTTCGACTTGCAGAACTGACCCTTCGGAATAACAGCAATATAGTCATGGGGAATTCCATAATTACGGCAAATGTATATAATATCCACGGGTCGAACAGCATAACGGGTGATATGGATTTTAATGGTGCAGCATTGAATTTGTTCATACCCGCCACCGCAAGTAATAACAATACCCTGTTATCTGTCAGTGGAAATGCAAATATAACAAATTCCGCAATCCATATAGGTTTAAGCGGGGCAAAGCCCATTCTTAATTTCGGGGATAAAATACATCTTATCGCTGCGGGAACATTAACCGATAGTTTATACACTGGTTCTAGCACGGGAATGATTATGCATGGTGTCAGTTTAATTTATGATTACGAACTGACACAAGAAAATGATAAATTGACTGCCACGATTACCAACATAAACAATGACACAGGCAATGATATTAATATCCCAGATGATCCGGCCGGCCGCCTGAACCCGCAAACAAAATCGTTCAGCGAAGGTAACCTTGCAACCGTTGCCACTTTAAATCAAGCCGGAAGCCTTTCTGCCACGGCCGGAATCACAAATGCTGTACAATCCGTCCATACGACACAACGCGGCGGCGGTAAAAGATTTGGTTCGTTTGGCGCGGCATCTGCCGGTAAATCCCGTTATGAAACCGGATCGCATATAGATGTAAAAAGCTTATCCGCAATGGCCGGATTGGCCGCCGGTATGGGCAGATTTACAATTGGCGGTTTTGCCGAATACGGCAATGGAACCTATAATTCTTTTAATGATTTTTCCAATGCGAATAATGTATCGGCCAGGGGCGACACAAATTATTACGGCGGTGGTGCATTGTTCCATATTAGGCTGGACGGGGGTATATATATGGACGGCTCTGCCCGCGCCGGAATAGTCAATAATAATTATGAAAGCAGTGATTTTGCGGGACTTTCCGCCGGACAAATCGCATCATTCGACGCATCAACCATGTATTACGGTGGGCACATAGGACTTGGGTATGTCAGCAAAATGGAAAATGGATCCGATCTGGACATATCCATAAAATACCTTGCAGCGATGCAAACGGCCAATGAAGCGCAAATTTCGACCGGTGAAAAAATAAAATTCGATAATGTTCTGTCGCAACGGGCAAGGGCAGGTGCACGAATAGTCATAGGAAATGAAGAACTTCGCCCATATATCGGCGCAAGCCTGGATCATGAATTTGGCGGCGAAGCAAAAGCGACCATCTTTGGTCACGAAATAGATGCCCCGATGTTGTCGGGTACGACAGGAATAGGCGAAGCGGGTATCAGGATAGAAACAAACAGCCTGTCATTATCATTGGGGGGAGAATATTATACAGGAATTCGTCGGGGATTTGGTGGCATATTATCATTTAAATACCGATTTGAAACGGGCGGTTCCAGAAATCAACAACCAGTATACAATAATAATTTGGTACAACATCATCAAAATCACGTTACCCAAAACCAGTGGCAAATGCAGCCAGCACATCAAAATACTGCAAGGGCAATAAATCAATATGGACAAATGCCTTCTCAACCAGTTATAAATCAAAATCAATGGGGACAGTGGCAAGGCATGTGATTTCACTATCCCGGCACCGGATCCCGCGTGGGCGTTGTACATGTCAATTAATCCGTGGACAGAATTTAACCCGAACGGCTCTGGAATAGTCCCGAGCACCGGCTTTGCAATTTTGGTAGAAAAATCAATACCTTTAAAGAAAAGTTACGGATGGATTTTGCATACTATTGCTGATATAATCTTACTATGAACAAAACCACAATTCTCTTGCAAGTTAGAAATCTGCTTGAATTGCACAAGCGGGGGCATCTGGGTGGCGAAAAAATGCCGGAAGATGAAAACCCTGTGCTATCTCGTAATTCCGAGCAAAATCTGTTATATTTCACTCTTCCTATGGCACTGAATTATCAACGCGATTCATATAAACTTTGGGAGAATGCGAACAAAACTTTTCAAGATACAGATACCGCGTTCGTATTCAATCCAAAACTTGTTTTAGAATCTAACGATGAGAATCTGCGCCGGGCATTACTGAAATACAAAGTGGCATTACAACCGAACAAACATATAGAAATTTGGAAAACCATATGTTCAACATTTCATAAACAAAACATCAAAGACTTTTTTACTGCCCATAATTATGATATTGCAGAAATAAAAAATTATATACAGAAAAATAAAAAAGATTTTCCATACCTGTCCGGTCCAAAAATATTAAACTATTGGTTGTATGTCATTACACAATATACAGATATGAAATTGACAGGTCGCGAGCATATAACAATTGCGCCCGATACTCATGTTATCCAATCCAGTATTGAACTTAGGCTTATAGATCAGTCTGAAATCACTCGTGCAGATATTCGTGATTATGTAGCGAACAAATGGCACGATTTGCTGAAAAATACTGGTATTTTACCAATAGATGTCCATACTTCGCTGTGGTTATGGAGTCGCGGTGGTTTTAAGATTCAAATCCCGCAAAATTCGCAGCGTGACTGAAAAACCGCGCCTTTTAAACGCGTTTGTTTATTATGGTTAGAGATAACAGCCAAGTTTCGAGCAAACAATTTCTCTGACTTTGCAATATTGGCAAGGAAGATCAATGCTTTCAGGGAAAATTTGTTAGCGTCTGTTTAATTATTTGCATTATATGAAGATTACCTTTGTATCCCAAGGGCGATATTGGCGAAGGATGATATATAGGAATTACAAGTCCAAATTCCGTTTTATGCACTTGACCTGCGATATCGGAAAATTTTTTGAACGGCGGCAACAAAAGTTCTGTCGCTCTGACACCCAGCGGCACAATAATTTGCGGCTTCATAATCTTTAATTGTTCTATTAAAAACGGCTGACAATTTATACCGCAAAACTTCAAATATTTTGGGCTCTCTGGTGTGCATTTTATAGCTTCTGTAAAAGGCAGGTCTTCCAAAGTCAGGTCGATTTCTGATAAAAGTTTTTTTAATATCTTACCCGTGGCCGTAATTTTTCCAGACGGTTCATACCAGGCGCGTCCACTGATACGCCATCCATTTTTTGCAGGTGCTTCCCCCAAAAGCAAAATTCTGTTATCGTAACCAAAATGTGTAAAAGTCGGAGAACATGACCCGCAACATTGGCATATAGTGCAATTGGAAATTCGTTTGCTCAATAAATCCATATCATTTATGAATTTATCTGTTCGTTGTTTCAAGATACCGTATCTTTTGATAGTCTCCTCTTTGAAATTTATTCTATCCGCCGAAATGTGATTTGAATAATCCAAAGGCATTGGGAATTGACCGGCAGTGAAATCTATGATTGCTTCATTTATAAGATTAAAATAATGCGATTCTTCGCCCACTTTGATTTTTCTGATTTCACCATCAAAATAATCCTGAACAATCATTGATGTTATGGCGCATTGCCCTTTCGGATTTTTCGCATCACCAACTGACTGATAACTGGTATCCTTGCCCCAAGAACCCTTGCAGGCATATTCAAGAAATGGTATGGATATTTTCATTGTTTTGTATACTAGTTCGAAACTGATTTAAAAACAATCGTTTTCGCAAAATTCAGTTTCGAATTCGATGTAATGCAGGGTGGGTATGAAAAAAGACTGCTTTTCACGCAGTCTGTTTAATCTGGTCGGGCAGGTATTCTTTTGCGAACTTTGCCATACCCAAATTCATTTCGCCACCCTACGCCAAGGCTACGGGTGGCACTCGATTTTCTTAAATTTTTGCGTTGCAAAAATTAACGAAAATCGGTGGTCGGGGCGGCCGGAGTTGAACCGACGACATCTTGCTCCCAAAGCAAGCACTCTACCAGGCTGAGCTACGCCCCGAATACGGCAGATTATAACAACAATACACATAAAATGCAAATTTATTTAAGGATTCTTATAGATGGATCGCCCAAATTAAGATGTTTTTGCGATAATTCTTCTATATAATCCGGCGAATGGCGTTGTATCAACTGTATGCGCTTTCCAATATCTGTAAGCTTTTCTTGCTCTGCCGCCAATTGTTTCTGTTCTTGCGCAAGTCGCCAGTTGTCGATTGCAAATCCCTGGATAGTCCGGTTACCGATAAACATCCGGCAAAAGACCAATATGGCGAACAATGCCAAAAGCAAGCCGATTTTACCGCGCAGACCACCGCGCCACGCAGACCCCGTAAAAGACAATAAATTTTTGATTTTTTCTTTCATACGGGGTATTATACCACAAATGTTCCAGCCAATCAATCTTTGTGGACTTACCATCAATACGCCAATATTTGCCGCGCCGCTGGCCGGAATTACAGATCGGCCATTCCGACGTATATTACGAAAATGCGCACCGGATGCCCCACTTTTGACCGAGATGATTTCTTGTCACTCGTTGATACATAACCGAAACCCCGCACCGAATACCGGTAACAAGCGCAACTTTGACAATTATGCGGACGAAGGTCTGGTCGGTGCGCAGATATTCGGCGCAGATCCAAAAATCATGGCAGATGCCGCAAAAATACTTGAACAAAACGGTGCCAGCTGGATCGATATAAATATGGGATGTCCAGTACCGAAAGTCGCAACCAGGGCGGGGGCAGGTGCGTTCTTGATGCGGGATCACGTATTGGCGGCACGCATAATAGAACAAGTCGTAAAAGCTGTCAAAATTCCGGTCAGTATAAAAACCCGCTTAGGCTGGGATGGAAACAGTCTTGATTCTGCAAACCTGGTTCGTATTGCCGCAAATTCTGGTGCCAAATTCGCAACCATTCACGGCAGAACAAGAGCCCAAGGATACACAGGTACAGCAGATTGGCAGAAATGCATGGAATGCAAATTGCAGAGTGCGGTTAATATTCCAATTATTTTCAATGGAGATATAAAAAACACGGCAGATATGGCAACGGTCAAAGAACTTTTTGCGGATGGGGTCATGATAGGCCGGGCATTATTGGGAAATCCATGGTTGCTTGGGACATTGGTGAATAATTCCCCGAATCCGCCCCCCGATTTTTCACTGGTTCTGGAACATCTGCATTTGACGTTGGAATATTACGGTGCACGCGCAGGCGTACCACTATTTAGAAAGCATGCGGCATGGTATTCCGCGGGCATGCCGGGCGGTGCAAATTTCCGCACCAAAATAAATCAGATTACCATTGCAAATGAATTAGAGCACGCTGTTCGGAAATTTTTCTGTTGCGCCATTTGATTTTAAGCTTTAAGATTACAGCCGAAAGCAAAAAAGGAATTTATATATGTCAAAAGATAACGACTTTCGCGACCAAATCCATGATGGAAAACGCGCCTCTGAGATGTTGAAATCCGCCCGTGCAGGCGGTCGGCGGCGGCGCGAACTGTCGACCATAGCCCGACAACTATGTATACGCGAAGAATTTTTAGAGGCCCTGGAAAACGGGGAATATAACAAAATTCCAGAGCTGGTCTATATACTGGGATTTGCACGAAATTATGCCATAGAGCTGGAGCTGGATCCGAAAATCATAATACAAAAGATAAAGCTGGAAATGGGATTGCTGGAAGATGATGAAGAATCCGCAGAAAAAGGTATCATTACGGACGGCACCGCACAGGTCGAAGCACCCTTTAACATGGTAATAGGCGAACGTTCTGAATCTTTTGCCGTCCGTAATCGTAAATGGTTTTTGGGATTTATCGCCACAGCAACAGTTGTAATTGTAGCATTAGCAATATTGTATGACAAGATTGGTAGCCACGAAAGACATCCGTCTGCCACCGTTCACGCCGTACAAACCGTAACAGCCCAGGAAGCGCCCGCGCCAAAACCAACGCCCACATACAGCGTCCCAGTACGCGAAACATTTGGAAATGAAAATCGTGCCAGTGCAACCGTAGTATTGCAAGCCATTTCTGAAACATGGCTGAAAATCGAAGATAGCCGCGGGGAAACTTTATTCAGCAGAGTGCTGACCCCCGGCGATGTGTATTATGCCCCGACAAGTAATGTAAAGGCAACCATCGGAAATGCCGGCGGGTTGGATGTTTACGTGAATGGAAAGCTTGCGCCAAAAATTGGTCCTGATCATGTCCGCCGCACCGGAATTGTTTTGACACCAGCTGCTTTGATGCCAGAACCCGTGGCACCCGAAGCAGAATAGAAAAACGGGAACAATACACTTTCTTTTGTTCCCGTTTTTTTTCACATAGTTTTTTCCATATACAGCCAAAACCATGAATACTATAAAAATCCGCGGGGCGCGCGAAAATAATTTAAAAAATATAGATCTGGACATACCAAAAAATCAACTGGTGGTAATTACCGGCGTTTCCGGTTCTGGGAAATCTTCACTTGCTTTTAATACAATCTATGCCGAAGGCCAGCGGCGGTACGTAGAAAGCCTTTCGGCCTATGCGCGACAATTTCTTGACATGCAGCGTAAACCCGATGTCGATTTAATAGAAGGTCTGTCCCCGGCGATTTCCATAGAACAAAAAACCACCAGCAAAAATCCGCGGTCAACCGTCGGAACGGTTACCGAAATTTATGATTATTTCAGATTACTTTGGGCGCGTGTCGGCGTACCCCACTCCCCGGTTACCGGAAAACCAATCGCTTCGCAAACTATTCCAGAAATGGTGGAATGGTCGATGAAGTTGCCCGCTTCTACCAAAATTTATGTAATGGCACCATTGGTCAGAGAGCGAAAGGGGGAATATCGGAAAGAGATGGCCTTTCTGGTAAAACAGGGATATCAGCGTGCAATTATAGATGGGGAATTGGTAAATCTTGACAGCCCGCCGACATTGGATAAAAATAAAAAACATAATATATTTGTGATTGTGGACAGATTGACACTGCCCGTTTCCCCCAAAAAAAGAATATCCTTAGAATACGAAGAATTTGTTACCCGCCTGTCCGCTTCATTTGAATCATCGCTTCGCCTGGTACCGGGCAGCGTCTTGGTGCGACGGCTTGATAATAACGAGGATATTCTTTATTCAACCGAATTCGCTTGTCCTGTTTCGGGATTCACAGTACCGAAAATAGAACCCAGATTGTTCAGCTTTAACGCCCCGCTGGGCGCGTGTAACGGTTGCGACGGGCTGGGCATGCAAATCAATATGTCACCGGATTTGGTAATTCCAGACCCATCTTTGTCGCTGCGCCAGGGCGCAATCGCACCCTGGTCGCGTGGCGGAATGCTTACCCAATACGAACATGTACTGGAAGGTGTCGCAAAGCAATTTAAAATTCCGATGTCAAAGCCATGGGGGGTACTGACCCCGGAACAACAAAATTTGATTTTGTATGGAACGGGCGATGTTTCCGTGCACATCAATTGGAACGGGTGGGAATATGACAAGCCTTTTGAAGGGGTGATTCCGAACCTGGAACGCCGCTGGCGGGAATCAGAATCCAATATGATAAAAGACTGGCTGGGCAAATACCAGGCGCAGACACCATGTCCGCTGTGTCATGGAAAACGACTTAACGTCCAGGCACTATGTGTAAAAATAAATGATTTTGACATAATGGATGTGGCTGAAATGTCTGTGACAAACGCGCTTGCCTGGTTCAAAGATTTGCCAAAACATTTGACCCAAAAACAGAATGATATTGGCCGTGTCATATTGCGTGAAATCACATCACGTCTTGAATTTTTACAAAATGTGGGATTGGGCTATCTGACCCTGTCGCGCAACGCCGGAACATTATCAGGCGGCGAAGCACAACGCATCCGTCTTGCATCGCAAATCGGTTCGGGTTTGACCGGCGTATTGTATGTATTGGACGAACCCAGCATAGGCCTGCACCAAAGCGATAATGATAAATTACTGGATACTTTGAAAACACTGCGTGATAAAGACAATACCGTCATAGTCGTGGAACATGACGAAGATGCGATGCGTAATGCAGATTATCTTATCGACATAGGACGAAATGCGGGGATCCACGGCGGAAACATAGTCGCACACGGCACACCAGAACAGGTCGCGGCAAATAAAGAATCCCTTACGGGACAATATTTGTCCGGTGTGAAAAAAATCGAAGTTCCTGAAAACCGACGGACTGGCAACGGCGAAAAAATCACTATTTGTGGCGCGCGGCACAATAACCTTAAAAACGTATGTCTTGAAGTTCCGCTTGGAAAACTTGTCGCACTTACGGGTGTTTCCGGTTCGGGTAAGTCAACATTGTTGCTGGGCACTTTGTTTCCTGCGGCAATGCGTTCATTGCACGGATCAAAATTGGAAGTCGGTGCGCACGACAAAATTACCGGTATTGAAAATATCGATAAAGTGGTTGATATAGATCAATCGCCGATTGGACGAACCCCGCGCAGCAACCCCGCTACCTATACAGGACTGTTTACCCATATACGCGATTTTTATGCCGCATTACCAGAATCAAAAGCACGCGGATATGCCGCCGGACGATTTTCCTTTAATGTAAAAGGCGGGCGGTGCGAAGTTTGCCAGGGCGACGGCAGTATAAAAATAGAAATGAATTTTCTGCCAGATATTTATGTCGAATGCGACCAGTGCAAAGGCGCACGATACAACGAAGAAACACTGAAAGTAAAATACAAGGACAGGTCTATTGCCGATGTTTTGAATATGACCGTGGACGAAGCATACAGATTTTTTATCAATGTCCCGCTGATAAAGAATAAATTAGAACTGTTAAAGCGTGTGGGACTGGATTATATAAAACTGGGTCAATCGTCTTTGGAATTATCGGGTGGTGAAGCGCAACGCATAAAGCTGTCCAAGGAATTGGCCGCACGCAGCACCGGACGTACATTGTACATATTGGATGAACCGACCACTGGACTTCATTTTGATGATATAAAAATGCTGTTGTCGGTTCTGCATGAATTGGCAGAGCAGGGCAATACTGTAATAGTGATTGAACATAATCTGGAAGTAATAAAGACCGCAGATTGGATTATCGATCTGGGGCCGGGCGGTGGCGATGCAGGCGGCGAAATCGTTGCAACCGGCACCCCGGAACAGGTAGCGAAAAATTCAGCCAGCCCAACTGGGAAATATTTGAAAAAATATTTAACGTCCAAGTAATAGTTATGCACTATTCTAGCGAGAACGCTTTTTCTTTTGCTCGACAAAACATTCTGTTTGCAAAAGTTCCGGAAATAACGGCGCGTGCCCGTGCACAGAAATATATTTTTTAAGATTTTCCGCTTTTTTGTTTTCTTCGTAATCTATGCAGAATTTTTTCATATGATCTTTATATACGCAAACCGGATTTGACAGACATTTATCACAGTTATAAAAACCATTGCCCGGTTTTCGGCCAAAATTCATCATATAGGCAAATTTCGTTATGGTATTTAAAACTGGCTTTTGATTTTCAATCTGGTCAAAATTGCTTTTAAAGGCACAAACTATCGTTTTATGTGGTATCTGGATTTCCGGATCAATTATATCACACAGTTTTTTATAAACTTTCTTTTTCAAAATAACGTATTTCTTCGGATGTTTTTCTTTTTCATCAGGATGGCCAATTATTATATCCACAAATGCATCATCGCAAGACAAGATAGTATCGGGGGATATGGTATTTTCAGGATTTGTTTCAAAATACCATCTATCATCACAGGTCTTGATTTTATAACCATATTTTTGCGCAAAACAATGTTGATATGGATATGATATGTTACAATTTTCTGAAATGCGCGCATAGAATTTTTGGCCATTTTCTCTGTAATGCACAATATTATTATCGAATATGAACCATGTTTTGGCTTTAAAAGTCCGTGGATCGACGTGCCAGGGGGTCATTCGCTTATCGGAAAGAATATTTATGCCATGGTGTATAAATTCCGGACTGGCGGATAGATAATAGGTTCCACCGTAAAATTGTATAGTATTGTCGGACATTTGTAATACAATACCACTAAATAACTTTATGTCAAGTGCTTGTAAATATATTATTACAAGGAACACCCGCTTTTGCTGTCGCCATGGCGCGACAAACAACAAAAATGACGGCAACGAAGTTGCCGTCAAAAATCTATCTACGAAATCATTGATTTTACAAGTGGACGCTTAATACTTTGCTTTGAATTCGCTTAAACGATCCAACAAATCTTTTATGCGCTGTACAACCTCGCAGGCATCGATTTCATAAGACTTTATGTCATAATCGTCGTTCGTATATGACTTCATAGCCCTGAAATCCCAATTTCGCGATAATTCCAAAGCAGTGCATTGATCAATTCTTTGCCATTTGCCTTCGTTATCAAATAATTCCATTCCAGATATTACACGACCGTCATCCCAAACAGCGACCCTTACATTTTCCTGGATATAGTCTATACAGCGTTCGATCTTTTTTCTGTCCGCACGGCTGACCCCGGCAGAATTTCCAGGACCTTTCTTTGACCGAAGCGGAACCAATACCTGGCAACCATAGCTGTTGCCATCTATTACTATATAATAATCGTTTGCCGCCTTGAACTTACTGTCATACCAGATTCCGAAATCAAAAGAATCGGATTCGGATTTTACGGAATACAAGAATTGATGTTCCAAGTCATTCGGAGCCCTTTGCGCTATGACTTTCGTGCCATCAAATGAAGCCATAGCCCTATCAAAATTATCACTGGTTCTGACACCACCCTGGATTCTTGATATAGACAGCTCTGCCTTTTTTTCGTATATTTTTGCGGAAACAAGATAGTTAAAGCATCGTAACTTTGCAGTCTGAGCCGGCAAATGTCCGCGCGCGATCCAAGCAATCGGCACCGCGACAAGCAGAATCAACAACAAAGTGGTCAGTTTTCTTTTCATTTTTCTCTCCTTTATATCAATCTATATTTTCGATCATACAACCTTTTCAAGACACTTGCAATTAAATATTTCAAGTATTAAAATGGCGGCAAAGGAATTATTATGTTTGACGCTTTGACACGCAGACTTTCTACAACTTTTGCAAAACTTGCCGGACGAACGCATTTGACGGATACGATGTTGGATGACGCTTTGGCTGAAATCCGCGTGGCTTTATTAGAAGCAGACGTGGCATTATCCGTCGTAAAAAAAATAATTGCAGACATAAAAGAAAAATCCATCGGTCAGAAAATCATAACGGGCACCAGACCGGCCGAGATGATTGCGAAAATTGTTTATGACGAACTGGTTTCTATCCTGTCGGGCGACAATTCATCAATCCAAAATCAACAATCAGCAATTATCATGCTTGTCGGGTTGCAAGGCACCGGCAAAACCACTACCGCGGGAAAACTGGCCACATATTATAAAAAACAGGGCAAAACCGTATTGCTGGCATCAACCGACATTTACCGTCCATCCGCACGGGAACAGCTGGAAATGCTTGCAAAACAGGCAGATGTCCCTTCGCTTTCGATAATACAAAATGAAACAGTCGAACAGATTGCGAAACGAATAAAATCAGCAATCAGCAATCAACAACCGACAATAACAATTATCGACACCGCCGGTCGGTTGCAAATCGACAAAACTTTAATGGATGAATTATGTGAACTGAAAAAAGTTTTGACACCAACCGATATTCTTTTGACCGTGGATGCCATGGCGGGTCAAGAATCACTTAACATAGCGCGGGAATTCAACAACGTTCTTGGAATTACAGGGCTGGTCATGACCCGTGCAGATGGCGATGCACGCGGCGGCGCGGTTTTATCAATGAAAATGGAAACTGGCGCGCCAGTTTTATGGATAGGCACGGGTGAAAAAATTTCCGATTTGGAAATATTTCATCCAGAACGCATCGCAAGTCAGATTCTTGGCATGGGTGACGTTGTGTCGCTGGTCGAAAAGGCACAGGAACACATCAGTGAACGTGATGCCGAAAACATGATGAATAAGATGTTTTCGGGAGAATTCAACCTTAATGACATGATGAGTCAAATCAAACAGATTAAAAAAATGGGTTCTATCGGCGGCCTATTGAAACTTATACCCGGAATGTCACAAATGGCCGGGGCATTGAAAGACCGCGCAACTGATAGTGCGATAAACAAACAACTTGCCATACTGCAATCCATGACAAAGTCAGAAAGGGCACGACCCGAAATAATACTTGCATCGCGCAAACAACGAATTGCAACCGGTTCCGGCACAACAATCCGGGATGTCGAACAATTGCTTAAAAACTTTGATAAAATGCGCGCACAGATGAAACAATTATCATCATTTGGCAGCCCAGATAAGTTAATGGAAATGATGAAAAATGCACCCGATGGGAACCAATAAGTCAAAGTTATGAAATATAGATTTAGAGCGAGAGAGGTAACGTAAAAGGATTTATAAAATGCCAGCTTTTGTAAAAGGACATATATGCGACAAATGCGACAAGATGTGCCTGACCGAATTAAGCCAAACCAAAAATTTGTACTTTCTAAGCACATATAAAAGCACGGACGGCACAAACAGGGCAGGGGCTTATAAACTGTTCGACCGGATAGAGATTAATACCGAATCATCCGCATTACAAGAATTCAGGACTTTTGTAAAAAAGACTGAAAAATGCACGACAAGATGAAAATAGAAAATAAAAAAATTGCAAAATCAAAATCATCGGTTGCATGGCTGACACGCCAGGCGCACGATCCATATGTTGAACGCGCACGGAAAGAAGGATACCCCGCACGGGCTGTATACAAGTTGGCCGAAATAAATGATAAATTCCGATTTCTGCGCAATGGACAGGTTGTCATAGACCTGGGCGCGGCACCGGGAAGCTGGTCCCAATATATTTCACGGGAATTTCCAAAAACACAAGTAATCGCCATGGATCTTTTGCCCATGAAATCAATCGATAGGGTAGATTTTTACCAAGGAGATTTCACGACAGACGAAGCATTGGAATGGCTGAATGAAAAAATTGGCGACATTAATGTCGACGCAGTTTTATCCGACATGGCCCCCAATACCACCGGGCATCAAAAAACCGACCATTTACGGCAGATGACATTACTGGAATACGCATGGGATTTTGCGCGAACAATATTAAAACCCGGCGGTGTTTTTGTTGCAAAATCATTCACGGGTGGAACAACAAACGAACTGCTTTCCGATATTAAAAAGCATTTTGAAAAAGTCGCGCATATAAAACCCGCCGCCAGCCGCAAAGATTCCGTAGAAATGTTCATAATAGGATTAGGATTCAAAAAGGAATAATCCATAAAGCTTTTTCTAACCAATTTTCTTAATTTCCCATTCCAGATCTATACCAAATTTTGCCAAAACATCATCATGAACCGCATTGCCCAATTCCAATAAATCGCGTGCAGTGGCACCGCCCAAATTAACCAGAAAATTAGCATGCTTATCCGAAATTGCCGCACCGTTAACTTCGCGGCCTTTCCATCCGGCGGATTCTATCAATCTTGCTGCGAAATCATTCGGGGGATTTTTGAATAATGACCCACAGGTACGAACACCCGCTGGTTGTCTTTGGAAACGATGTTCCCGATATTCTTGCATCTTGTTTTTTATATCTGTAACATCGCCAAAAGCCAGGTTTAAAGTAACAGAAATTATTACAGAGTTTTCCGGAATCTTTGCGGTACGATATGCAAACCCCAATCCAGCCGACGGAATAACAATTATATTTCCATTATAGTCCATAATTTCAATGGATTCAACCACATCGGACATGGCACGGCCATATGCGCCCGCGTTACCATATACTGCACCACCAATTGTACCCGGAATCCCAGAAAGAAATTCCAGACCCGAAAGACCATTGTCAGCTGCAAAATTGGAAATGGCAATCGAACCAAATCCCGCAATGCATTTGATTTTATTTTTAAGTAATTGCGGTGTTTTTTTCAATCCGGTGGTCAAGATTACAAGCCCGCGGATTCCATCATCGCTGACAAGAATATTGCTGCATCCACCCAGGATTGTTATCGGCATATCAAGCGGTTTGGAGCGCAATATTGTGGCCAGTTCATCAATATCTTTCGGTGCAACAAATAAATCCGCCAATCCACCCGTGCCAAAGCATGTATATGTAGCCAATTCGACATTTTTTTCAAACATTATTTTGCCTTTGTCGCAGCCATGCGCGCCAGTTCATCCACACGTTCATTCATAGGCTCCCCGCTATGACCGCGAACCCATACCCAATTGATTTTAAATTTTGATGCACGTTCATCCAATGCCTGCCACAGGTCTTGATTCTTGACAGGCTTTTTATCCGCGGTGCGCCAGTTGTTTTTCTTCCAATTTTTCAACCATATCTGCATTCCGTTTTTTACATACTGGCTGTCGGTATGTATTTCGACTTCATAGTTCTGGATTGCAGATAATGCGCGCAATACCGCCATAAGTTCCATACGGTTGTTTGTAGTGTAGGGCTCCCCCCCCGATTGTTCGGTAACTTTTGTTCCATCCATAACGACAAAAGCCCAACCGCCCGATCCCGGATTGCCAAGACAACTGCCATCAGTCCATATTTTTATCATTGCACGGCCTTTTTATTTAATACTATAATATACCATAAATACAGGGGGAGTATAATGTTTTTCTGGCAAAAATCAAAAGATAACTTTACCGCACGGGAAATCCGCACAATGGCGAATGCGGTACGCGCATTATCTATCGACCAGATTCAAGCGGCGCAAAGCGGCCACCCGGGCGCACCGCTTGGCATGGCCGATATAGTCACAACCCTGTTCGTAAATCATTTGCGCTTTAATCCCAATATGCCAGATTGGGCGGAACGCGATAAATTCGTGCTTTCCGCAGGACATGCCAGTGCGATGTTGTATGCAACGCTTTGCCTGGCCGGATATGACATATCCATAAAAGACCTTCGCAGATTCCGACAATTTGGCATACCAACCCAGGGTCATCCAGAATATAATGCTTTGCCCGGCATAGAAGCTTCTACCGGATCATTGGGACAGGGTGTCGCAAATGCGGTCGGTATGGCATTCGCCGCAAAGATAAAGTCCGCACCGACACGGGTATATTGCCTGTGCAGTGACGGCGACCTGATGGAAGGGGTTTCGCAAGAAGCCATTTCCCTGGCGGGGTTTTATAAATTAAACAATCTGGTTTTGCTTTGGGATAATAACAGAATTTCAATAGATGGATCGGTTGTAATGGCGGACGATATGCCGGCACGATTTTTGTCTGCTGGATGGGCCACCATAGAAGTAAATGGTCTGAAACCGCGTCAGATAAACCGTGCATTACATATTGCGAAACGTATGAACAAACCAACATTTATCTCTTGTAAAACCACTATCGGATACATGTCAGAACATGCAGGTTCCGCAAAAGTTCACGGCACGCCACTGGCACCGGATGATGCCACGACACTGCTTCAACGTCTGCGCCGGGGTGGTGATTCGTTTACAATATCACCCATAGCCGACAGTCTGTGGGTCAAACTTCGCAATATAAAAAAGAAAACCCCGACAGTGCCAGAGAATACAAATCCGGCGACAGAAACAGATGGGCAGGTGCCGAAAATACTGGAAAACCTTGCGCCTTCATCCGAATCAGAATCGACACGTAAAATATTCGGTCGCGCGATAAAGATAGCGATGGGGCAGATGCCAAAACAAATTATTGGCGGAAGCGCGGATTTGGCAGAAAGCACTTGTGCCCGGCCAGATATCGCGATTGACATCACCGCCCAAAATATGATCGGAAATTATATTCATTACGGGGTTCGCGAACACGCCATGGCCGCGGTCATGAATGGTTTGGCTTTGTCGGGATTGCGTCCCTATGGTTCGACTTTTTTGGTATTCAGCGATTATATGCGACCCGCAATCCGTATGTCGGCCATTATGGGTCTGCCCGTTACATATATATTCACACACGATTCAATCGCGCTGGGCGAAGACGGCAAAACCCACCAACCAGTCGAACAGCTGGCATCTTTACGTTTGATTCCAAATCTGCATGTCATGCGGCCGGCAAATGCAACAGAAGTTGCGATTTGCACCGAACTTGCACTTTGTCGTAAAGACGGCCCGTCGGCAATAATCCTGTCGCGCCAGGATTTTCCCGTTGTCACCAGCAGTGCCGATCCAAAGAATATTGAAAAGGGTGCGTATATTCTGCAAGAGTCATGGAAGCCAGAAATCACGATTATCGCCACCGGTTCCGAAATCCCGCTGGCAATGAAAGTATGGAAGATTCTTGCGGGATACAATGTTTCCGCCCAGGTTGTAAGTATGCCCTGTGTTGAAAGATTCCGCTTGCAATCAGAAGAATACAAAAGCACAATATTGCCCGGGCATGCGATCGTTATCGAAGCAGGTGCCATGTATGCATGGCACGAATTTGCTGTTGGTGTTTTCGGAATGGATACATTCGGCACAGGCGGCAAGGGCGCAGAGATATACAATCATTTCGGATTCGATGCCGTAACAATTGCAAAAGAAATTATAAAAAATCTGAAATGACAACCGACCATTTCATTATGACCGACGGGGAACGAATACCAATCGTTTATACCGCCAAATCCGGTGCGCGCAATATAATTTTGCGTCCGAAAATTGCGCCGGTACGCGAACTTCATGTTTCGATTCCACGATTGACACCCGTGTCACGCGCACGCGTATTTATTGAAGAAAAACGCAGATGGCTGGAACGCATATTCGCCCGCGCCCCGCAAAAGGTAAAGTTACGCGACGGCGACACGATTAATATTTTCGGTGAAGAATATTTGATACTTCATTCTGCCGGCGACATCAATGCCGAACAGAAATATATTGCGGTTGGCGGATCGCCGGAATTTTTTGAACGCCGACTGCGCGACAAGATAAAAGAAATGTTTCTGATCCGGGTAAAAGAAATATTAAAACCCGTGCCACAGGCATTACGTCCATCGCGCATTGTCGTACGCGATACGACCAGCCGTTGGGGAAGCTGTTCATCGACCGGCACCATATCATTATCGTATCGACTGGCATTTGCACCGCCAGATATAATGAAATATGTCATAATGCATGAATTGGCACATCGGAAACACATGGACCATTCGCCCAAATTCTGGGGATTGCTGGGTCAGCTTTATGGCCCGGGCGTTGAACGTGCAAAGCAATGGCTTTCCAAAAACGGACAAACTTTACATAGGTATTTTTAATAGTTCCGGTGCCGTACAGAACTATTTTTATGTTGTAAAATTTAAAGCAATTTTATAGTATATATTTGTATTGAAAGGAAAAAGTATGCTCAGCTGGATATCGGATAAAGATTTGCGTGAAATTTGCGAAAGTATTATTTTGCATACAAAAGCAAAAACCAAAGACGAAGTGGATTTCAAAAATATCGTTGACCCATTTTCCGCAGTGTTTGACATTGCAATAAATGATATGAGTTTTGACGACTGGTTCAAAAACGAAAATATCCGCCAGAAACAAAAAACATTACAAAATCAAATTGGACGTTTTCATCAAAGTGTCCTGGGGAAAATAAAAGGCTGGGAAGATTTGGGCGTTGGTGGCGTGGTTGATCTGGTAAATCGTGAAAAGGGTATTATCGCCGAGGTTAAAAACAAATATAATACTGTAAAGGGTAGTGACAAAATTGGTGTGCACGATAAACTTTCGCGTGCGCTTAATTATGGCCATCGTGGTTCAACCGCTTACTTTGTTTCAATCTTGGCCAAAGGACGTATTAACAGTCCGTTTACACCAAGCGATAATGAGAAAGGCGTGCGTCCGGCAGTAAATGAAAAGATTCGTGAAGTTGATGGTGCAACCTTTTATGAAATTGCAACCGACAGTTCGACCGCGCTTGCCGATTTGTATGCGTATTTACCAAAAGTCCTGGCCGATATAACTGGGACAAAGGCGGATAAAATTTCAAAAGACCCCTGGTTTATTGAATTATTTACAAAAGCCATAAAATAACCTTTGCATTATGCAATGGTTATAAGCTATAATAATCCCAAAGGAAAGGGAATATTATGGCATTAACGGCACAATTCGCGGGCGAACGTCTTGGAATTTCAGCAGATACAATACGCAGGTGGGATAAAAAGGGTTTAATAAAATCCACTCGCGACACACAAAACTATCGTGTTTTTGATATAGAAGAAATTAAACGTCTGCAACAAAAATTACATGGCGGCGCAGTTAATAATTATAAAATTCTTAAAAATAAGAAAAAATCAAAATATACAGTCATAGAATTATTTGCCGGTGGTGGCGGAACATCGCTTGGTTTTGAAAACGCAGGATTAAATCACATTTTATTAAACGAATTTGATAAAGACTGCGTGACAACATTAACGAATAATTTCCCCGGCGCAAATATTGTTCCAGATGATGTATGTAAAGTTGATTTTACGCCGTATCGTGACATGGCAGATATTGTACAGGCGGGCTTTCCGTGCCAAGCATTTAGTTATGCGGGCAAGCGTATGGGCTTTGAAGAAATTCGCGGCACATTGTTTTTCGAATTTGCACGTTGTATAAAAGAAACAAACCCAAAAATTGCTGTTGGTGAAAATGTTCGTGGATTACTGAATCACGATAACGGGCGCACATTACAGACAATGGTTTCTGTCTTAGAAGAACTGGGGTATAATGTTAAATATGAAGTTTTGCGTTCACAGTATTTAGATGTGCCGCAAAAGCGAGAACGCCTTATCATTATTGCAATTCGAAAAGATTTAAATATTCCTTTTATATTTCCAAAAGAAAAAGATTATACGATATCTTTGCGTGAAGCATTAAAAGATTGTCCCAAATCCGACGGGCAAAAATATCCACAGAAAAAATATGATATTTTGAAACGCATTCCAGGGGGTGGTTATTGGCGTGATTTGCCACTTGAATTACAAAAAGAATATATGGGCGCAAGTTTTTACCTTAGTGGCGGAAAAACAGGTATGGCGCGGCGTTTATCGTGGGATGAACCAAGCCTGACACTTACCTGTGCACCCGCGCAAAAGCAAACAGAACGTTGCCACCCCGAAGAAACAAGGCCGCTTAACATCCGTGAATATGCACGTATACAAACATTTCCCGATGACTGGAATTTTACAGGCAGCCAATCCAGCCAATATAAACAAATAGGCAATGCGGTACCTGTTAATCTGGGCTATCATATTGGTAATTGTTTAATAGAAATGTTGGATAGTATCTAAGAAGATTAAGGTGTTTATGGTTTATAGGATGGCACGCTATATATACTGGACATAGAAAATTTCAATAATTCCAAAAAACCACAGCCCCAGTGTCATTGCGGGTCGTGCCGCGGGGCGGACAAAGTAATCGCTATCAAAAAAATGTCATTGCGAGTGGCCTTTGGCCGCGAAGCAATCTTTACCATCGGGGGAAGTATAAGAATTCCCATATCTGAAAAGATTGCTTCAATCGCTTTGCTCTTTCGCAATGACCGCTCTATCTCCACGTCGATGGTATAGACGCTGCGTCATCCAGATTCTGCCATGTGCCACCGCCATAGCAACCAGTGGCCTGCACACTTACATCTGGCCATTTTTCATACAGGTATTGCCCGTCGGATTTTGCAGATTGACCCCGAAGTCCGGTACAACCAGAAAATGTACCCCTGAACATATCGCTTTGTTCGGCACCGGTTATACCGTCAAACAATCCATCGGGTATCGAAGTCAAGCCGCTGCAACCTTGAAATGTACTAGAGAACATATAGCTTGCCGGTGCGCCGGTTAAATTGCCAAACAACCCCGCGGGTATAGAACCAGTCAAGCCGCTGCAACCAGAAAATGTACCTTGGAACATTTCGCTTGCCGGTACGCCGGTTAAATTGCCAAACAACCCTTCCGGTATAGAATCTCTCAAGCCGCTGCAACCATAAAATGTATACCTGAACATACTGCTTGCCGGGGTGCCGGTTAAATTACCAAACAACCCTACCGGTATTGAAGTCAAGCCGCTGCAACCATAAAATGTTTCACGGAACATATTGTTTGCCGGTGCGCCAGTTAAATTGCCAAACAACCCCGCTGGTATAGAACCAGTCAAGCCGCTGCAACCCCAAAATGTATAACTGAACATATCGTTTGCCGGGGCGCCGGTTATACCGGAAAATAACCCTTCCGGTATAGAAGTCAAGCCGCGGCAATTAGCAAATGTATTCCTGAACATATTGCTTGCCGGTGCGCCGGTTATTCCAGAAAACAACTCCTCCGGTATAGAACCTGTCAAGCTGCTGCAACCAGAAAATGTACCCCTGAACATATCGCTTGTCGGTGCACCCCGTACACTTGCAAACAGTTCCGGCGGTATCGATGTAATAGCTGTCAGTCGGAATGTTTCATAAAACCGCGGACTGCCACTAGTTGTAGTATTCAACATTGGAAATATCCGTCCCAAATCACCACTTATACCCGTCATTTTGGCGCGATTTGGATGTGGGGATGCATGGGCTGAGCTATAAAACGATATCGCCGCTGTTGTTGCATTGATACTATACGATGTAGCCAATCCACCGATACCAACAGTATAATTACCACCGGATGTATAGGTACATGAATATGTAGTATTTGTAGTATTGGTTCTGTTTATTGTTTGTACATCACCATTACCGCAATCTATTACAAATCTACCTTGTGGTGAAAGCTGTATTTCAAAGGTTTCGCCCGCAGTTATATCGGTAAGACTTATGAAAAAGGTGGGAGTTATTTCATCCAATTTCAAATAATACACTGTGCCGTCTATGCTCATACGTATAGTGTCTTCTATCGGTGTGGTGGTAAGTCCGCCGTAATAGATATTAGTATCCCCCGGAACCTGTACATGCAGGTTCTTTTCATTTGCGGGATTCTTGGTGGAATACAATATCGCTGATATTCCTGAACCAGTACGCAGAGTTTTGAAAGCACAGTATGCGTTTGTTGTAACAAACAATAAAGTTACAGCACAAACAATATTTTGTATAATTTTGTTAAATATAACCATCGGGACTCTCCTATTGTTACATTATACATTAATAATTACAAAAATGTAACTATTTTGTCGGGTCATGACCCATTTTTGTCAAAAGTAATATGGTCGTTGGGCACCAATCGTTCGAACTTCTATTTCTTGCATTTTTGTAAATTTACGATAGACTATATTCATGAAATTTCTGGACAGGGCAAAGATTTATATCAAAGCGGGCGATGGCGGCAACGGCAGTGCTTCGTTTCGCCGTGAAAAATACATAGAATACGGCGGTCCGAACGGCGGCGACGGTGGTCGCGGCGGCGATGTAGTATTTCGCGCCGTGCCCAATGTCAATACCCTTATCGATTATAGATTCAAAAGCAATTTCAATGCACAGCGCGGACAAAACGGATCCGGACAAATGCGCACCGGAAAATCCGGCGAAACGCTTATACTGTCTGTTCCGACAGGTACCGTCATACTTTCGGAAAACGAAGAAATCGAATATGCCGACCTGAACACCGACGGTATGGAATACCGCGCCGCACGGGGCGGAAACGGCGGGTGGGGAAACCTGCACTTCAAATCCCCGACAAACCGTTCGCCGACACAGGCCAATGACGGACTGCCCGGCGAAGAACGCACTGTAATTCTTCAACTTAAACTTATTGCGGATATCGGTCTGGTCGGGTTTCCAAATGCGGGAAAATCGACATTGTTGGCCGCAGTCACCGCCGCACGGCCAAAAATAGCAAACTATCCATTTACCACACTGCACCCGCAACTTGGGGTAATGTATGCCCACGACCGCGAATTCGTGCTGGTAGATCTGCCGGGACTTATAAAAGGCGCGCACCAGGGTGTCGGACTTGGCGACCGGTTTTTGGGACATGCGGAACGTACAAAAACGATTCTGCATATAATAGACGGAACCGAACCCGATTGGGTCACGCGATACAAAACCATACGGCATGAAATGGAATCCTATGGCGGGGGATTGACCGACAAGCCAGAAATGATTATCGTGAATAAAATGGATGCGGAAAATCCGGAGATGTGGAAAGAACGCATGACCAAACTGAAACGAACCGCAAGGGGCAAAACTATTGTTTCCATTTCCGCCGCCGGCCGCATCGGAATCCACGAACTTATTGCCGCAATTGAAAAAGAATTTTTAAAGAACGAAAAATGAAAACAGCAATCATAGGACTTGGCAAATCGGGAATCGCCGCCGGAAGAATCCTGCGCGGGCAGGGTGTCACCGACATCACAATATTTGATGACAGGGAAGGAACATCGCTGGCCGAATTTGCCGACGGATTCGATGTCACAGTTATAAGCCCCGGGATCGATCCAAAAAAAATCCCGAATTATCCGAAAAGCTTTACCAGTGAAATCAAACTGGGGCTGGATGCTATATCACCGAATACGCGCGTAATCGCAATCACTGGAACAGATGGTAAATCGACCGTCACAACACTTACCGCGCAAATTTTGCGTGGCGCGGGATACAATGCAATAGAATGCGGAAACTTTGGATATCCATTGGCAGACGCGGTTCTGGATCACGGCGCAGATACGATTTTTGTTCTGGAACTTTCCAGCTATCAATTGGATTTATTGCCCGAAAAGCCCTTTTTTGACGTTGCCTGTATCCTTAACATAGCACCAGATCATCTTGACAGGTATGGCACCATAGAGAATTATACCGCTTCAAAACATCGTATTAAAAATATGCTTAAACCAAATGGAAAATTCTTTGACTCTGCGCCACATATTGAATATTCCAATTATCCATTACCGGGCGCGCATAATAAAACAAATCTGGACTTTGCAATCGAACTGTGCAGTTCGGTCGCGATATTACCGGACAATCTATCACCCATCATCGCAAACCTTGCAGGACTGGAACATCGTATGGAACCAGTTCCAACAACAGATGGTCTGTATTGGTACAATGATTCCAAAGGCACTACGATCCAGGCCGTATCAAACGCGCTGAAAAGCTTCGACAGCCGGGTTATCCTTTTGCTGGGTGGACGGGACAAGAATCTTGATTTTACACCGCTGGTGGACGATATAAACGCGCGATGCGATACCATAGTCCTGTTCGGCGAAGCAGCGGATAAAATATCCGGCCAAATAAAAGACCATGTAACACAACCCATCATAATAACAACAAGTCTTAAAGACGCAGTGGAAAAAGCCCGTATGGCGGCAATGTCGGGATCGCATATTCTGTTATCGCCCGGTTGTACGTCATGGGATGAATTTAAATCATTTGAAGAACGCGGCAAGGCGTTCAAGGAATATGTGAAAAATGAACAAGTTTGAAACCATAGTTCTGGAAACAATACAATATCCCGGGTTTGATTTTTACAATTATTATACGATCGCAGAACGTATAAACCATACATATTCAATTGGCAAAATCCCCATGATACGCCTGTGCGAAAATCAAAACAAGCGACCCTTAATCGCCGTGCTTTTGGGTCGTGACAAGCATCCTGACAGGGCAGAGGCAGACTATGGCCTTACCCGATGGGTTGTGGAATCCATGCTGAATTATGATCTGTATCCGGTTTTTATATCTTATGAAAAAACCGCCGAACAGTTGCGGCGATGGAAACCTGTGGGCATTGTGCTGCCCGGCGGTTCTTATCATTTTCCCGCACAGCTTTTGGCATATCAAAATCCGAATTGGTCCGGTGCACCGGATTTTACACGCTTTGATGCGAACAAGCTTGCTTTACAATATGCGGTCTTGCACAGATTGCCGACACTGGGTCTTTGCGCGGGGATGCAGGTTATCGCCGGCCATCTTGGTGCCAAAATGGCGCATATCAAGTGTGCCGCACCCGAAACAACAATTGCGCATTATTCGCACAATACCATGCACACGGTGGATATAGAAAAAGACAGCGACCTTTTCAAAATAACCGGTGCCAAAAAATATGATTCAAATTCTTTTCACAACAGCATGCTGTGCCCAGATTTCTGCGCCGGTCTTAAAATATCCGCAAAATCAAGCGACGGCATAATAGAAGCCATAGAGCCCAAAGAAAAAGACAAATGGAATAAATTTGTTATAGGAACCCAATGGCATGCAGAAAAAATGGCTGTTTTGGGCGACAAAAATAATCCCGATGCAAAAATTTTCCAGGCATTCGCGGAATCAGTTAGCATGCGAAAGCGATAGTCAGTAAAAATCTTAAATTATCGCTGTTTTTCAGCCAGATATTTCCTGGCGATTTCCGCATCGTCAAAATGTGTTTTGGAATTTCCGACTATTTGTTCAGTTTCGTGTCCTTTTCCCGCGATAATCAATACATCTTTGTTTGATAATTTTTCTATGGCGGTTTTTATCGCTGTTTCACGATCGCCGATTTCAATCGCGCGCGGACAAGCAACAATTATGTGACTGCGTATTTCAGCCGGGTCGTCAAAACGCGGATTATCATCGGTAACTATGATTTCATCCGCATGCTTGTCCGCGGCCAATCCCATCCGGGATCGTTTTTGAATATCGCGTCCGCCACCACAGCCAAATACCAGATGCAGTTTACCGGCGGTTTGCGCGCGCATGGCAATCAGAATGCTTTCCAATGATTCTGCCGTATGCGCATAATCGACATAAACACACCCACCGCTTTGCGCCCGACCCACATATTCCGCCCGACCACGCGGGGCGCGCAATTCGGCAAATATCCGTTCAACGGGAATTTCGGACGGCGCGAACCCCATTCCTATTACAAGGCCGATTGCCATCAAAACGTTGTAAACCTGGAATTCCCCGATTAATGTTGTGGTCAATGTCATGGATTGGCCAAAATAGTCCAGCCCTATGCGCTGACCGCCAGCAGTTGCGACCATCTCTTTTATTTTCATGTCTGCGCCGGTTCGACCAAAAGTTATAACTTTTCCATGCGATGGAATCCGCATGGCATATTCATCATCGGCATTAAGCACAGCCACACCGTATTCGAAATCAGTGAATAATCTTTTTTTCGATTTGAAATAATTTTCCATATCGCCATGATAACCCAAATGTTCCGGCGCCAGATTAGAAAACCCAACAGAATCAAAAGCAATAAATTCCATCCTTTGTTCTTCCAATCCAATACTGGATGCTTCCATCGCAAGATATTCAATTTCATCGGCGGCCAGCCGCGACAGCCATTGACGCAATTGAAAAGATCGTGGCGTGGTATTAAGCCCGTTGCTGTTCCATTTATCACTGACCAAGCCCAGGGTTCCGATGGTAGCCGATGATTTCCCCAACATCTGCATAATCTGCCGAACAAATGCAACCGTGCTGGTTTTTCCTTTTGTACCGGTTACCGCGCATATATGCTTTGGAATTTCCGGATAATATTCCGCAGCAACCCGCGCCGCATCCAAAGATATGTTTCCAGATTTTATAACATGCACATTCGCCGGAACAACCAGGGCAGAATCCATCGGAATCATAACAGCAATGGCACCACGAGCCACCGCATCATCCAAGTATTCTTGGGCTTTTGCCGCAGGCATTGATATAAACAACCCACCCGGCATGATATGATTCGAATTATCTGTTGCGTTTGTATATTTTTTCATTAGAATGCTCCATAAGTCTTTCAGAAGCTTACAACATGCAAAAAATAAATTCAAAAACTATTTTCAAAATTCTTAAAACAGATCGTCTGTAAAAAACAATAGGGCAAAAAATGTCAAACGAATTATTCATTCCCGATTTTATTGAAATCAATGGCGGACGACCGATTGATGGAACAATAAAGGTAAGCGGCGCAAAAAACGAGATATTGGGGGCTATGGCGGCATGCCTTTTGACCGATGAAGTCCTGACCCTTACAAACGTGCCACACATTTCCGATGTTTTGGATATGGGAAAGGTTCTTATAAACCTGGGTGTCCGTGTGGAATATGATCCGGCCACAGGTATTCTGTGCATGCAGGCAAAAACCATAACTTCAAACAGATTATCGGCAGAAGCCGGAAAGTTCCGCGCCAGCTATTATCTTTGGGGGCCGCTTTTGGCAAGATTCCGGCATACCCGTGAATTTGATTCCCTGCATGTGGAAATTCCCGGTGGCTGTGGCAATGCGGATGCACGCGGGATAGATTATCATGTAAACCTGCTTAAAACCGTTCTGGATGCAAAAATAGAAGATTCAGGAAGTGCGGTTGATTTTTTTCTGCCAACCGATAGTACCATAAGCAATGGCAATATATATTCAACAGTTCATACATCGCATGGTTCTACATTTCACTGGATGCTTACGGTTTCCATTCTGGAATACCTTAACTTGATGTATAACGCGACACTGGAACCGGAAATACCCGCTTTGTTGCAATTACTGAACAATATGGGTGCAAAGTTGCGCGGCATGGGCTCTACGGCTTTGCATTCGTACGGGCACAAAGGGCTTTTGCGGGGCGGAACTTTTGAAATCATGCCAGACAGGCTGGAAGCCGGATCATACGCGTGTTTGGCATTTGGAACACGTGGAAAACTGCGACTGGAAAATATAGACCCAACTACTTGCCGACCCTGGCTTAATTTCCTTTACGAGATGGGTGATGGCAAAAAAAATATCCAGATTGAAGATAACAGCATATATTTCGACTTTTCCAACAGGCCGGATTTTGAAGGACGGGTACTTCATACAAGTCCGTACCCCGGAAAAGAAACCGATCTGCAACAGGTATTTGTGCCATTGCTTGCGGGGGCAAAAGGCAGATCGATTGTCACAGATCTTAATAATTCATGGCGTGACCAACAGTTGCCCCAGATGCGTCAATTCGGTATCGATTGTGATTCAGAATTTATCGCGACACCCGGCGGGCTTACCAAGGGTCAGCTTAAAATCTTTATACTGCCATCCGAAATAAAGCCGACAAATACTGTCGGTTCAGATCTGCGCGGAACATTTGGAATCATAGAATGCGCGGCGATTGCAAATGGGCAAAGCCGCATCGAGAATCCTGGAAATGCATTTCGCGGATACCCGAACTTTTTGGCTAAATTACAAAATATAGGGATTGATGTGACCGCATCAGAAACCGGAAAGATTTTGTCGGCATTGCCAGAGATTAATAGGCAATAGCCAGTCGATAGAATTTCCAGACCTGAATCAATTAAACCTGCATTCGGAAAGCTGTTGGGCAAGTACGCTATTTTCATAGGCATCCAGTGGCTGAACCGGAACTATATAGCAACGCGCAGCATCACGCAACAAAAATACCTTTACCCCAATCGCATACGCGCTTTGCATCGCACCCATTGTCGCAGATGTCAGAAATGCGTTCTGTATTGTCGGCGCACTGCTTAACCCAGCATTGATAACCTGTCTTGCCGACGCATAGTCATAGATATTGGTCATAGACCGAACTTCATGCCAAAGCGAACGGTTTGCTTGGTACGGATCTTCTATATCCTTATAGGATTCATCCACAGGAAACGCCGCGCCAACCGCCATCACCGCCGCAATCTGCAAGTTTGTCGGCCCAGTGTCTTTTTCACGTGCGACTGTCTGTAACTGCATATTTTCACCGCACGCCAAATTCATTCGGTTTACATAACCGGCCAAAACAGAGTCGACCGCCGATTGCCATTCGGCACCCTTTTTAGACAGATCCAGCGATACTATTTTTTCGGCCCAACCCCAAATATTCGCGCCAACATTACCCGCGTTTGAATATCTGGTAACCATTTCCGATGATCCGCCCGGCACACCAGCCCCACAGAAATCGGTTAATGTACTGTTCAGCCTGTTTGCAGTTTCATTACCATTCGATAATGCAATCTGATGACATGACATGGCGGCTTCTAATTCGCGGCGGCGGTGGACGCAAGTATCAGATCGTTGTTTGGTCAGTTGTTCCGCCATATTCGCCATGGATAGGTATGACATAAGCTCTTGCTGGACATAGGATGGGCAAAGACGGGCAGCACTGTTCATGCCTTTGCCGCCGGTTGCAAAACTGGTCGAATATGCCGGCATAAGTTCCGAATGATCCCGTTGCAAACAAAGCAGGGCATAGTTATACAGCTCGCCCTCGCTTGCACTGGTACAACGACTGCCACGCTGACCCGGAATTACAGTCACATCACCGCAATAATCGGAAAGGCACTGAAAAATTCGGGCACGGCACGCGCTGTCAACATCGGGGGTATTAACTACGTAATAAGTATTGCGTTGATTCTGTCTGTAAGCATTCGCCAAACCGGCGTTTCCACGACTGCTGCCATCCGCGCCCGACGGCACATAAAATGCAAGACACATGGCACAGACAACAAATGCGGCAAAAAGCTTTTTCATAAAAAGACCTCTCTCGTTTCTGCATTTTATCATAAATGACCACCATGCCGCAAGTGTATTTACATTATCGGGTTTCAATAGCAGAATTTGACTTTTGACACAGGATTTGATACAATTTGAACACTATGACAGACTTGCGCGAAATTTTACAGCAAATCGCGGACGACCTTTCGGCCGTCAGGGGGTTTCTTTGACTTTTCAAAGCTGAACTCTGAACTTGCAGCTGTGTCGCAATTGGCCGCCGCCGCAGACATTTGGGATAATCCAGATCGGGCACGCGAAATTTTTCAGAAAAAATCAAATATTGAAAAAACCATCAACGATTTCATGTCGCTGGAGCTTGAATATAATAATTTGGCAGAGCTTGCAACCATTGCACCCGAAGATCCGGAAATCATTGCCGCAATATCAAAGCTTTCCCGACAGGCGCATGATGCCAAATTTATAACCTTATTTAATCAGCCAGCAGATAATGCCGGGGCATTTCTATTTATCCAATCCGGTGCCGGTGGTACCGAAGCCCAAGATTGGGCATCCATGTTGGCACGAATGTACCAACGCTGGGCCGAACGCCATGAATTTTCAGTGGAAATAATCGAAGAACACCCCGGCGATACAGCCGGACTTAAAAGCATAACTTTCCGAATTTCGGGCGAAAGGGCATATGGATGGTTGCGTAACGAAATCGGCGTGCATCGGCTGGTACGCATAAGTCCCTTTAATGCAAATGGAAAACGCCAGACCAGCTTTGCCAGCGTAGATGTATGGCCAGATATAGACGATAACGTTGAAATCGAAATCAGTGACAAAGACCTGCGAATTGATACATTCCGTGCATCGGGGGCGGGCGGCCAACACGTGAACAAGACCGATAGCGCGGTGCGGATAACCCATCTGCCAACAAACACAGTTGTTACCTGCCAGAACGAGCGCAGCCAGCTTCAAAATAAAGATATGGCGATGAAAATGCTGCGTTCAAAACTTTACGAGCTGGAAATGCAAAAAAGGGCGGCGGAACAAGATGCCGCAAAAGCAATTCAAAAGAAAATAGAATGGGGCAGCCAGATACGAAATTATGTGCTATACCCATACCAGCTGGTAAAAGATGTTCGTACAGGGGTTGAAAAAACCGATAGCGAAGCCGTACTGGACGGGGATCTGGATGATTTTATGCTGGCGATGTTAAGTGAATAAGTTATGTAGTCCATAACAGCAAGTTTATCTTATCTCTGCTGGCTTTTTTTCCTGTACATGATCATAAGGGCTATTACAATCGCTGTCTTCTGTGCGGCATCAAAATACGCAAAGTTTGTGCACAAAAGCGCAAATAACATCATGTTTGGTTCATTCAAATTTATATGAAATCTTGAAAAATAATCTTTCATGACATCAAGTTCAGTTTCACAATAGCACAAACGTTCGGATTTTGGCGCACCCGGCACGACTCGAACGTGCAACCTCCACCTTCGGAGGGTGGCATTCTATCCATTGAACTACGGGTGCATTATACGATTGGCATTATAACCAGATTTTGGCAAAAATCAACATTTGATTTTATTTTGTTTTATATTTTCACACACGGATCCGGGGGCATCCCCATATTTAATACACAACAAAAAATGCTACAAAGTTGAAGTTACACACAAAATTTGATATAATATTCACATTAAAGCGCAGCAGAAAAATTTGTGATACAGGCCACGAATATATCAACAATGGCAAATGACGATTATTAAATCGGAAATAATAAAGGCACTCCAATGAAGAATTATGGTCTAAGCAGTTTGCAGGCAAACAAATCAAAATCCCAATATGGCAACAACCGACTGACCGAATTAAAATCAAAAGGATTCTGGGACAAATTCTGGGAAAATCTTCGCAATCCTTTGATTACGATTTTAATCGTTGCATTGGCAATCAATGTGATTTTTGCGCTTCTTGGGCAAACGGAATGGTATGAACCCGTTGGCATTGCCATTGCCATTTTACTGGCAACGCTTGTTTCCACCTTTTCCGAACACAAGAACGAAAACGCTTTCAGAAAATTGCAAGAAGAAGCATCCAAGATTGTATGCAAGGTTTATCGCGACAATAAAGTAATAGAAATGCCGATTGACGATCTGGTTGTCGGCGATTGCATTATACTTATGTCGGGCGATAAAATCCCGGCGGACGGGATTATTTTGGATGGCGAATTACAGGTTGACCAGGCCGCCCTTAACGGGGAAACCAAAGAAGCACGCAAAATAGCCGCACCAAGTGATTATAGCGCGCAAGATTCTGCCCCGAATCTTCTTGATGAATATAAAGTATTTCGCGGTTCCGTTGTGTATTTCGGAAATGCCGTAATGAAAGTTATGACGGTCGGCGACAAATCCGTTTACGGACAGATCGCGAAAGAATTACAATTGGATGACGGGCGTGATTCCCCATTGAAAACAAAGTTGAGCAATCTTGCAAAAGGCATCAGCAAATTCGGATATATTGGTGGTATAGGGATTGCTTTGGCATTGCTTTTTCAGCGAATTGTCGTTCAAAATGGTTTTGATTTCGCTTTGATTGTTGAATATTGCTCTAACTGGATGCTGCTTATAAATGATATTCTGCACGCTGTTATGTTGGCGGTAATAATAATCGTTATGGCGGTTCCCGAAGGCTTGCCGCTTATGATCGCCATAGTTTCTGCATTAAATATGCGCAAAATGCTGGCCGATAATGTTCTGGTAAGAAAAATAGCAGGGATAGAAACCGCTGGAAGTCTTAATATCTTATTCAGCGATAAAACGGGAACAATTACCAAGGGCGAACTGGAAGCGGTCGCTTTTATTTCTGGGAATGGCACAGAATACAGAACATTAGATAAAGTTGAAGACAGGTTGGGAGAGATTGTATCAACTGTGATTCGCCACAATACAGAAACCATTGTTAATGGAAAGAAAATAATTGGCGGGAACGGCACAGAACGTGCCGTTACGCAGTTTGCGCTTTCCAGAACCGACAATATAAAAGCAAAAGTTATTCGTTCTATTCCATTTTGTAGTGCAAAGAAATTATCGGCTAGTCAAATAGACGGGGATTATAAATTTACAATTATCAAAGGTGCGCCAGAAAAAATTATTGAAAAATGCAAACACTATTACGATGAAAACGGGCACATTAAACCATTGTCGAACCTGTCAGTTGTTGAATCCAAGATTTCTGAAATGACTTCTCGCGCCATGCGCGTTATTGCGCTTGCGACAAATAAAAATGACATTAACGACGATAAAATTCCGGATGGCGAATGGGTTCTTGTTGGAATTATAGGTATTAAGGACGACACGCGCCCCGAAGCAATATCCGCCATCCGTGAAGTACAAAGTGCGGGCGTTCAAGTGGTAATGATAACCGGTGATCGGCCTGATACTGCGGTGGCAATAGCAACCGAGGCAGGAATATTGCGCACAGAATCCGATATAGTTTTGACTTCGGACGAACTTGCAAAAGTATCCGACAAAGACCTTAAAAAGAAACTTAAAAATATCAGGGTTATCGCAAGGGCATTGCCAAGCGATAAAAGCCGTCTTGTGCGCATTGCGCAAGACTTGAATCTGGTGGTTGGTATGACGGGCGACGGCGTAAATGATTCACCGGCGTTAAAGGTGGCCGATGTCGGATTCGCAATGGGAAGCGGAACCGAAGTCGCAAAAGAAGCCGGCGACATCATTATATTGGACGACAATTTCAGCTCCATAGACAAGGCACTGTTATACGGGCGCACGATATTCAATAGCATCCGTAAATTCATAATCTTTCAACTGACTATAAATGTGGCAGCTGTTCTGATTTCATTTGTCGCACCCTTGCTTGGTTTGGGAAGTCCGCTGACAATAACGCAGATACTTTGGATAAATTTGGTAATGGATACATTTGCCGCCCTTGCTTTTGGTGGCGAGCCCGCATTGCGCCGCTTTATGAGAGAAAAGCCAAAGAAGCGTGATGAAAATATTGTAAATGGGTATATGTGGGGTGCTATATTGACGGGGGCGTTATTGACATTCGGACTCAGTTTGTTCTTTTTGATGTCTGATATTCCAAAGGCGATATTCCGACCGGACGAAAACAATATATACTTGCTGACCGGATATTTTGCATTTTTTGTGTTTATTTCTGTATTCAATGCGTTTAATGCCAGAACCGACCAGATGAACATATTTGATAATATCTTACGGAATAAATGGTTTTTATGGATAATATGTTTGATCGTGGCGGTGCAAGTATTTATGACATATTTCGGTGGTGCAATCCTGCGCAGTTATGGTTTAACACTTAACGAGTGGCTTTTTGTACTTGGGTTGGCGGCATTGATAATCCCCGTGGACATAATCAGAAAGTTTATCATCCGCAATATATAAAATGTATGAAATATAGACCCTGTATATCACTATGCAGGGTCTATAATTTTGATTACACCCTTAATATCCGATCTGGTTTTGTAAAAATCAATCTGTAAATTAAATGCTTTGACCGGTTATTACTTCATCACAAAGTGCACCTGTATAGCCGGAGATTTCCGATCACCCATCAACGGACGGATAACTTTTTTTACCGCCGCCTGAACAGATTCATGCAGGGCTTGCTGCGATTTACGCTCTCCTTTGCCCAAATCTTTTATAATATTCGTTATCTCGATCTGGATTTGCCGTCTTATAAGGCCTTTCTCGTCATGTTCAAATACTCCGGCACTGGATACTTCTGGCGCATCCTTTAAGTATCCACGCTTGTCCACAGGCAGAGTGACAAATACTGCACCCTCAGTCGATAACTTTTTCCGATTTTTAAGAACCGGATCGTCATTTCCAGTGCGCTCGGTTTCGCCCTCCATAACAATGAAACCTGTTTTGAACTTTTCAACAATTTCCGGCTCTTCACCGTTTTTCAAAGACACTACATCGCCGTTATGTACGACCATCATGTATTTTGCGCCACCCCGTTCCATCGCCATTTTTGCATTCAGCATTTCCGTGATATATTCACCATGCATCGGAATTATAACCTGGGGATGTACTATGTCATAAAATCGTTCGTATTCCGGCCGACCCGCGTGACCATTCGCATGCAGTTTTTCCGTATCGAAAATAGTGTGCGTGCGTATGCCCATTTTAGCCAGCTTGTTATACAGAAACGAAACCTGTGCTTCGCGACCGGGAATGATTATGGCACTGAACACAACAGTATCCGTGGGCAAAAGCTTTAATTCTTTTACATGACCGCGGCAAAGACGGGTCAACATCGCATATTTTTCACCCTGGTGTCCGGTCAGGAATATCGCTTGTTTTTCACCCGGCAAATCCTTTATGTCTTTATGCAAAAGAACATCATCTTTGTCCAGGTATTCACATTCTATGCCAATTTCGCGAAATTCGGGTAAACCCACATATGGAACGGGGCGCGGATTGCTGCGCTCTTTAATCGCGGGCACGCGACCGGCGGCTTTGGCGGCCTCTGAAAACATCTTTATGCGCGCAATACTGCGGGCGTATCCGGTAACAAATACACGACCCGGGGCTTTCTTCATAATCTCCGTAAGCGTTTCACGTACTTCTTCTTCTGTGGTTTGGATCATCTGGCGGGTAATTTCGGTTGAATCACAGACACAGGCCAAAAGGGCAGGGTCAGACCCGATTTCACGCAGTCGCGCATAATCCGTCGGATTTTCGATCGGAATCCCATCGTTGAAAGTCCAATCGCCGGTATGCAGAATTTTTCCAGCCGGTGTTTTGATGACAATCATTTGCGCTTCGGGTATCGAATGTGAAGCGTGAAAGGTTTCTATGCTGAATGGTTCGACATCAAACGATGCGCCATTATGGTCAAATGTCACTATGTCAGACGGCTTGTAATCTATACCAAGTCCATCAAAGGTGCGCTTTATGAATTTCGCAACAAACCTGGTACAATAAATGGGACAATTGAATTTTGGCCAGACATATTTCATTGCGCCGACATGATCTTCATGGCCATGGGTCAAAATGATACCGACTACATCTTTTTTACGTTTTTCAAGATAAGTGGTATCACAATACTTAGTATCATCGCCGCCGACATCCTGATCCAAGAATCCCATTCCACAATCGACGATAAGATACTTTCCTTTGTATTTATATACATACATATTTTGACCGACATGTTCCAGACCACCCATTGCGAAAAAGCACATCGCATCGTCAAAGCAAGCCGCCGATCGCTGATTTTTGACCTCTGGTTTTTCTGTGGCTTTCTTTCGCCTTGCGGTAACACTTTTTGTCGCGGCGATTGCGGCATCTTTGCCATCGTCTATATCGTCAACATAATCGTCTTTGCCAACAAGAAAAGCTATGTTTCCGATTTTATTTTGTTCATTGTTTTTCTTTTCTTTTACTTTTACCATTTTTATTCTTTCCTTGAAATCCCCCCCCCAGGAGGGTATCAACGAAGCCGACATATAATAAAACCTTATTACTACGGAAAAATCCGCACTGTCAATCTGCTTCGCAAAATTGCCATCTCTCCTGGGGAGAGAAACAACCACCAACAAGGCGGGAAATTCATTGCGAATAAAGATCTTATTTCAGGGTAAGGGGAATTTATTTGTAGTGAATCTCCGCCCTTGGCGGTTCGGATGTGATTCTATCAGTTATTTTGCCAGATGTCAAAATATATTTTTTATTGCAACATTTCAGCAAAAATCTTCAAAATTGCGGTCTTTGCATCTTCCAGAGAGCCGTCAAACCTGAACGCGGCAGCATTGATATGCCCACCACCGCCAAATTTCCGTGCAATAATATTCACAGGCATACAATTGCTGCGTAGAGATACGTGAATATAGTTTTCAATCGGCTCTTTCAATAGTATGACATATTCCACCGTATCAATTCTGCGCAACCATTCCATTGCTTCGGATCCTTTTCCATCCAGTTTCGGATAATCCGCTTTTGATATACTTGAAACAGCCAGTTGTCCATCAAAATAAAATTCTGAATTTTTGATAATTTCTGCGTTAAGAATAATATTATCCCTATCGGAAATTTTCAATTTCTCTTCGATCGCGCGCGGATTCGCGCCCAGACGCATGCATTCTGCCGCCGCAATGAAAACATCCGCAGAATCGACCCATTTGAACCGACCGGTATCGCCAGAAATTCCCGCATAAAGATTGGTTGCAACATCCACACTGATTTTCCAACCGGCCGTTTGCGCTATTTCCAAAACAAGTTGCGCCGTAGAATTTATAATTTTATGAATATTCAGCAAAGCGATACTGGGCGAATCTTTATGATGATCTATTTTGACAGTATCTGCCGAACGTTCCCATATCTCCATAGATTCATTACCTGTGTTACCGCCGCTTGAATCCATCATAATCGCCAAATCTGGCGAAAAATCTGGTGGCACATCTGACGACAATTTAACCCAATCAAACCTGTGTGGCAGCCAGTTAATAAAATTCGGGATTGTTCCAGTGTAAAAGCAAGGTGGCGCGTTTTTACCAAAATTATCGCGAATCAATTCCGAAAGGGCAAGTGAGCTACCCAACGCATCCGGATCCGGATTGTTGTGCGTGATTATGACTATGTTGTCTGCCGCGTTGATTTTTTCTGCTAAGAGTTCTATCAAATCAATCATATTTTAATTCGTAAGCCCACCGAGATTTATTAAATCCGCGATACGTTTGTATTTTCCATACATGGTTTCTCCTTCGTTTACAACGAAGTCACCGGGTTCAAGAATAATTTCAGACAGGGCGGTGCCATTCCATTCAAGACCTTTGACATTGCCCGAACAATCATCACATAAGTCTATAAAGTCATTTGCCATGACTGCGACAACGCTTTCGACCTCTCCATCATCAAAGTGAAATTGCCGCCAAAAATCCATGTCATCTATCAGAATGCGACTTTTGTTCTCAAACTGGGCACAAAAAACATTGCAAAATACCCTGTCAACAAATATCGATCCATCTTTCTTTTTGATATCAGCAACCCAAACAGTTTCAAATAAAAGCCGTGTTCCACGACAATCCATGGCCGCAGTAATATCCAATCCGATTTCCTGTTTTATTTCGCGAGCATATGCATCCGATAATTTTTCCCCCGCCAATACATGTCCGCTGGCGGTTGTATACAACTTTCCAGCATTGCTTTCAAGATCACGCGAACGACGCTGGAATACCATCCAATTTTTTCCGGGCGCGGATGAAATCGAAACCCAGCAATGTACCGTCTTGTGCCATAGACCCGCATTATGCACTACATCGCGATCCGCAGTGCCTATATACCGACGGTTTGCATCATAAACATCAAGCATTTCTGTCATTTTATTCCCTTATTTGGCGGCATCGCCAATTACCGCCTTTATCCGGCGAACACCAGCCGCGATGGATTCTTCCTTTTTAATCTTGAACCTGATCAGATCCGCAGTATTAGCCGCATGCGGACCGCCACAAATTTCTTTTGAGTAATCACCGATAGTATAAACTTTTACATTATCGCCATATTTGTCGTCAAAGATACCGATGGCTCCGGCTGCTTTTGCATCTTGCACAGACATTTCGGCACACCCAACAGGTATACCCAAAGCAATAGCATCATTCACTATGCATTCAACTTTGGCCAGTTCATCGGGTTCCACGCGTCGATCGAACGAAAAGTCAAACCGCAAACGTTCTGCTGTTATATTGCTGCCCTTTTGGAATACACTGTCGCCCAAAACGCGCCGCAAGGCTGCCTGTAACAAATGTGCCGCAGTGTGCAATTTTGTGGTTTCTTCGCTATTGTCGGCCAGCCCACCTTTGAATTTTTGCTGGGCTCCGACACGAGATTTTTCTTGATGCTCTGCATACAGGCGATGAAATCCATCGATATCAATTGTGATTCCGCGTTCTGCCGCCAGTTCCTGGGTAAATTCCAGTGGAAAACCATATGTGTCGTAAAGTTTGAATGCTTTTGCCGCAGCCAATTTGCCATTTTGCACAAAATCCAGTTCTTTGGTCGCTATTTTCATACCGGATTCCAGGGTGCGGCCAAACAATTCTTCTTCCCTATCCAGTTGTTTAATTACAAATTCTTGATTGCGTTCCAGTTCTGGATAAATATCTTTATAATTTTCAATGACAATTCGCGCAATCACCGACATAGATCGATCGGGGGCACCCAGTTGCGTCAGATATCGATATGCACGGCGAATCAGACGGCGCAAGATGTATCCCTGGTCGGTATTGGATGGAGAAACCCCCTTGTCATCGCCAAGCACAAAAGTAGCAGCACGCAAATGATCTGCAATAATCCTGTGTGCGCGGACATTCGGTTCGGCATACTTCGTTCCGGTCAATTCTTCGATTTTTTTTATAATGGGAACAAACAATTCAGTATCAAATACGCTGGCCACATTATTCATGACGCAAAGAGTGCGTTCGAATCCCAATCCCGTATCCACATTTTTCTGCGAGAGCAGGGTAAATTTCCCTTTATCATCCTTGCTGTATTGCATGAATACATTATTCCAGATTTCAACATATTTTCCACAGCTGCAAGATGGTTGGCAATCCGGACCGCACTTTTCCGCACCAGTATCATAAAATATTTCCGTATCCGGGCCACATGGGCCGGTTTGACCCGCCGGTCCCCACCAGTTTTCTTTCTTTGGATAAAAATATATACGTTCATCGGGATACCCCAGTTCTCGCCATGCATCTGCCGCTTCGTCATCACGCGGGGCATCATCGTCCCCCGCAAAACAGGTTACAGATATTTTATCTTGGGGAATTTTTAAATATTTGGTAAGAAATTCGTGGCTGAAACCGATGGATTCTTTCTTGAAATAATCACCCAGCGACCAATTTCCCAGCATTTCAAAAAATGTAAGATGAGTTGTATTACCAACTTCATCAATATCATCCGTGCGAAGGCATTTCTGACAATCGACAAGCCGTTTGCCCAACGGATGTCGTTCCCCCAACAAATATGGAACCAATGGATGCATTCCCGCAGTCGTGAAAAGCACCGATGGGTCGTTTTCCGGAATAAGCGAAGCAGAAGGGATATGTTTGTGCCCACGTTCGATAAAAAAGTTTATGAATAATTGTCTTAGTTCATTGGCCGTCATTTTTAAATCCTTTTTTGCGCAGGAATTATAGAAAAGGCATGATTCAATTGCAAGGAGTTATGTGGGAAAAATTATTGTTTGCCCCTGTATTGCCGTTTCTGATATAATATTAATTATGAAGCCTATCCATGTTTTGCTTATTTCCACATTGGCCGCCATAACTATTGTCGTCATGGCAACATTTGATATCGCCCCGGGGGGATTTGTCGGAATAAAACCAGCGTCCCATAATCTGCCCGATTCGGTGGCTGCCAATGCTTTGTTTGTCTGTCCGGTCGCCGATCCAACATTCGACGAAATAGCACGCGAGCTATCGCGTTTCCGCAAACAGCTTAACATGATCTTTCTATTCTCGTTCATGTTTATTCTGGCGGTTGCATCCTGGGCTTTTTATCAGAATCTGATAAAGGATAAGTTCGAGAAAAAATCATATAATCTCACGTTTTTCCTTGCAAAAGCACTATTTTGGGTAACGCTTGCCATAACAATTCTTTTACATTCTCCGAACAGTTACCGCATTGTGGGTATAAAGGGATCAAATGAAAAATTTGTATTGTGCGAATCAGATACTCCGGGAAGCCGACCGGTAAGGTCATCGGCAGTAATCCCCCGATCCAAAATAGGCTCTTGACTTAAAAGGCCGAAATCTGTACGATTCGTACAAGCCATTCGGAAGAAGGGTTTGAAAAACTCAACCTTATATAAAGGAGAACCACATGAACAAAGCAGAACTGATTGAAGCAATCGCGAATGAAGTTGATATCTCCAAAGCTGTCGCGGGTGCGACGCTTGACGCATTCATCAACACCGTTACCAAAGTTTTGAAAAAGAAGGGCGAAGTCCGCTTGGTCGGATTCGGCACCTTTGCAACCGCAAAACGCAAAGCCACCACAGGCCGCAATCCGCAAACCGGCGCACCGATCAAAATCGCCGCCAGTGTTCAGCCGAAATTCAAGGCCGGAAAAGCACTGAAAGATGCTTTGAATTAAAAAAGTCCCGCGCAAGCGGGATTTTTTATAAACCTGCGCGTTTCATACCTTTTGTTCTTTTCAAATTATATAATCTACAAATTAGATGTAAAAAATTTGACAAAACAAACTATGTATTTATAATCACTACAAGAACTTAAGGTGGCATTATGAAATATAGAATAGGTTATTTGAATTCGGGCGGGGATTGCGCGGGATTGAACACCGTCAATACAGAGTTGGCATTAAAAATAGCCACCACATACGGCGAAAAAGCTGTCGCCATGGGTTTGATAAACGGGCAACAGTCATTTGCCGAATATGCAAATGGCAATAAAAACGTTATTGCTTTTTCTGATAGAAATGGCATCAAAAGCGGTGCTTTGGGCATTCTTACTAAATTCGATTTTTTATTTGATGCCCGCAGCACTTTTTTGGGAACTCAATCTACATCTTCATTGATAAAATATCTGGAAAATCTGACCCGGGGAAAAAATATTCCCTATGAACAATCTTTAAAGTCATACGACCAAGATGTCGTGAATGGTATCGAAAAGATGAATCTGCATGGATTATTCGCAACGGGCGGCAATGGATCTATGAAGAATCTTCATAACTTGATGAAATCCTGTAAACGTTCCCCCCTGCTTGTAGGCATTTCCAAAACAATCGATAACGACAATCCCGGTTCGGAAGAATCCATCGGATTTTTGTCGGGAATAACCCACTTTGCGCAAAATATCCGCGGATGCCTTAGCCATGCAAATTCCCACCGGCGTGGCGTAATATTGCAAGGCTTTGGAAGGGATACCGGACATTTTTCACTTTATGCCGGAATGGGGGGCGGGGCAGACATAATTATTCTGCCGGAATATAAATGGGATATAAAAGAAATTATCGCCACAGCACAAGAAAGAACAAAGGCCAAAGGATATGTCATCATGGTTGTGGCCGAAGGTGCCGGCACAAACATGGACATAGGCAAATTTGAATCAGCAACAAAATATATCGCACACCATGTAAGAAATTCGGGCATTGAAATCAGAACGCAAGATCAAAGCTATGCATCACGCGGAGTGTCGCCCACCGTGGTTGAAATTCTGTTGGCAACAGAACTTTCACAAACAGCGTTCAATGTCATGGTAAAATATCTTGCAGCTTCGAAAAAAGAACAAGCCGCCTTTCCGAAATCGGTAATGGTTGGTAAAGCAAACGGCCGTGCGACAGTCTATGATCTTGCAAAGCTGGGAAGCGGTACGCGATTTGTCGAAGACGATGATAAAATGCTTGGATGCGCGCTTGCCAACGATGTTTATATCGGAACGCGCGATGACAATGGAAATCTTATAAGAAATAAGGCTTGCCCGCCGTATGTCATAAGTCCACAAGCCATCATATCGGTAAAAGATTTCTTTTCAAAAACCAAATAAAGAATACCGGTTATCGGATCAAGATTCATCAAACGCATATTTTTATGCTTGCGTATTCTGTTTTTTTAATCTACAATCGCATCGTCGAAACCAAAAGGAAGGAACCATGCCGACAAAAAAAATCGTAAAAAAAACAAAAACCGCTGTCAAAAAAACAGCACCGAAAACAATAGCAACCCCAGTTGCTACCGCTTGCAGCCATGACACAGGTTGTGCGTGCAAAGCAAAAGGCCGCGGATTGAAGAAAATTTTGTGGCTTATAGTGGTATTCGCATTGGGCTTTGCCGCTGGCAAATTCTGCGTATCCCAAAAGCACGGCTGGAAACATCACATGAGATGGTCGTTCACAAACGGTTGTCTTGATACTTCTAAAATCAAACGCCCGATGCTGGCCCAGAAAATCCTGGGGGCAGATGTTAATAACGATGGATGTATTACAAAGGCTGAATTGAAAGAATGGAAAAAAACTCAGTTTGCCGACAAAGGCACAAAAAAGAATAAAAAATGTGATTGCAAAAAATGCAAGCACCCAATATTCACAATCGAGTAAAAAATGCGGCAATCGCCGCATTTTTTAATAGACATTATTCTAGTATAGCCGTATCTGGGCGGCAGATTTCTATATATACACTACACAAGATTGCTATACATACGTTACATTGACGAACGGATTTCGCTGTAACTTTTACTCTTGCCCGATATACATGATTTTATGTATAATCAAATCAGGAAATGAACCCATGAAAAAATTAAATCTACTTGAACTCTTTGCCGGGGTTGGTGGTCTTAGTCTAGGCTTTGAACAGACTGGGCAGTTTAATATTGTGGGTGCAATTGAATTAGATCCGGTCATTGCAGATTCATTTGCTAAAAATAACCCGAACACAAAAGTATTTATAGGTGACATTTGTAAATTAGATCCAAAAAAAATCGCAAAAGAATTTAATACAAAAATTGATATTATTGTCGGCGGTCCGCCATGTCAGGGTTTTTCCACACGTGGACCGTGCCGTGGCAGGGACGACGGGCGCAACTATTTGTTTAAAGAGTTTTTTAAATATACAAAGTTTTTTAATCCGAAATATTTTGTTATTGAAAACGTCGCGGCAATTATGGGAACAGCCGATGGATACTTTCTGAATCTGATTTTAAACGAAGCGGAAAAACAAGGATATAAAGTAGATTACGATATTTTGGATGCCCGATATTTTGGTGTGCCGCAAATGCGTCGTCGTGCGATATTTATCGGATCAAAAAAAGGAAATGCAAAAGTTCCAAAAATGAATATGAAAAACAAAATCGTTTCTGTATGGGATGCAATTTCAGATCTGGCATATATTGAATCAGGAGAAGGCGAATTTTTATCAAAATATAAAAACAAACCAGAATCCAAGTATCAAACCGAATTGCGCAAGAATAGCAAAAATCTTTACAATCATATTGCGACCAAGCATTCTGATGTTGCGATACAACGGTTGGCGATGATCCCGCCAGAAAAAGGCAAAGAATTCTTACCAAAAGAACATCTGACCAAATCGACATTCGGGGGAACTTGGTGTCGTCTTGAAAAGAATAAAGTATCGCCAACAATCGTCACAAGATTTGATACCCCGTCCAATGGTCAGAATAATCACCCGTTTTTGAATCGGTCTATTACACCGCGAGAAGCAGCACGAATTCAATCATTCCCGGATAATTTTATATTTCACGGAAATAAATCATCTGTTATTAAACAAATTGGAAATGCTGTGCCACCAAGGCTGGCAAATGCGATTGCAACCGAAATATTAAAAGCAGAAGATGAATAGAAAGAAACGCCTTTCATTAGACTTGCCCCAGCGTAATTCTGTGCGGTTATTACACGATGATTGTATTGTTGCAATGAATGCATTGATAAAAGATGGTGTCAAAGTCGATGCAATTATTACTGACCCGCCATATAATATTTCAAAGGAAAATAATTTTTCCACAATGAAAACAGCAAAACGCCAGGGGGTTGATTTTGGAGAATGGGACAAAGGTTTTGATTTATATTCTTGGTTAGATGTCGCCGATAAGTTATTAAAAGACGGCGGAAATATAATTATATTCAACAGTTTTCTAAATATTGGCAACATTGCACAATATTTGGAAAAAAAAGGCTATTCTGTAAAAGATCTGATCCGCTGGATAAAGCCAAACCCTATGCCCCGCAATATGGATTGCAGGTTTGCTTCGGATTATGAATTGGCTATATGGTGTGTCAAAGGCAAAAAGAAATGGACTTTCAATAATATTAATGCGGGATATTTACGCCCAGAAATAAAATGTCCGTCGCCCGCAGGAAAAGAACGTCTTGGGCATCCAACACAAAAACCGATATTCTTGATGGAAGAATTGGTAAAAATATTTACCAACAAAGAAAATGTTGTGCTTGACCCATTTATGGGCAGTGGCAGTACGGGGATTGCATGTATAAGACAAAACCGCCACTTTATTGGTATTGAATTGGATGATAATTATCACAATATGGCACGCAAAAGGATTCTGAATGACAATTGATGCGTTACTGCAAATGCCACTTGATGCTTTGTTGGCTGCATTTTTTAATACTGCCGAAGACAGCAACGGAAATTTTGAAATCGTGTCCGATTATCGTACTTCCAAATTTTTGGAATTACCATCTGATAGCCACGCCAAAACGGCCAAAGGATTATCTGAAAAATACGGGTTAAGTTTCGAACTTAAAAGCACATCTGTTATTTCGGCACAAATTGAAAATGATAAAAACTGGACTCTGGATCAATTTCTTGATGCAGTGTATAAGTCTATATTACCGAAATTAAATAAGTTGTCCGCCGATTATCCGTTGGACACAGAAATTGCACTAGCATTGTTTATATTCCGTGGAAGCGTAGATTTCAATCGTAATTTATATGCCGTGGATTGGAAAAATCCGACACAGCAATATTTGGATAATTTTTTCAAATTACTCTTATCGTCTGATGATTTGTTAAATAGATTGAATCTGAATTTTCGTGAGCTACAACCACAATTTGTTGCGGGTGAGCGTCAGCGAAACACACAAATCAGAATCAATCTGAAATGGTTCTATGATAATGTCATATCTAGATATGGAAATATCAATGAATACAAATCTGATATTTTACAGACACAAATTGTAAATCTTGGCGAAGTTCGCAATTTTACCAGTTTTGAAGACCGTTTAGTATTCTATAAACAATCTATTTTGGGTCGAGGGCTTACAGAATCCGAAATCAATATCTTGCGTCAAGACCTGGAATTTAGCAAACAAATTATAGCACAAGATCCAGAAAACAAATTTGCAATCCGAAATCAAAAGATTGTATCATTTGCACGTGAAACGTTTGATGATATATGTGTCGGTTGTAACGACATCTACAAGATTGATGACCGTTCGTTCAAAATGCCCCGCAATGACAGATATTACTTTGAAATAAATCACGTAATTGCTTATGCAAATGATTCTGATTCGGTTGACGTTCTGGATAATCTGGTGAAGTTATGCCCGGCTTGCCATAGGGCATTGACACCAAACAGGGCATATCCAGAATATCAAAAAGCGATTATTGAAAAGATGCTGGCATCCAGACCCGAAGTTGCCAATTTTGTAGAATCAATGATGACTGGCAAGTATCCATCGCCAGTTGAATATGTATATCAATCCTTAAAATAACAAAGCCAGTATCACGCTACTTATAAATTAACCATTATTTTTCTTTTCAAAATATTTTTTATTATATAGATACGTCCGGTCATTTGGTTTGAAGCTTCCCGCCATTTCGTTGTATTTAACAGAGTTTTCATAATCCCCCATGCGGTCATAGCACACACAAAGCTGTATTGCCGGAATATAGCCGTGACAATCCCGAAGCACAAACCCATGAAGTTCTCTCTTGCTTGTGATTACAGAATTTTCCAATGCTACCCTGTACCAGTATGCCGCCTGTCGCATATTATTCTTGTCAAAGAAATGCTGGGCTATAGAGCAACAAATTTCCGGCCGTGGATCATCGTAAATAAAACTGTAAAAAAATGCCTGTAATGCCGAATCTGGATCGGAAAGAGCCTTGAAACTTTCTCCTATAAGATGACATGCACAGATATTATCTTCCACCCATCCCTTTCCATCTTTTAAAAATATTTTAAAATTATTGATTGCTTCCTTATATCTTTTATGTTCGTAAAGTTCCCGGCTATAATAGTACCTTTCGCGTGGGTTGAATTCCCCGCCGTTTTTCAATTTCTTTTCGTATATTCTCAAATTTCGCCCGGGCTCACCGGGCTTTTCTTTCCTGTGATGAACGGCAAAGTCGGAAGTAATAACCTTTCCAAACGGATTTATGCACTCGTGCACCGCCCCGTGCCAGACGGCGGATTCGCATCTTTTCATTATTCTTTCGCGGTTATATGAAAATGTGGGTTTGCCGTTTGCGTCAAAAGCAATGTCATAGACGCACATTACCGTATCAATTTCCGGGTTCAAAGTTCGTTTTAATTCCAACAGCTTTTTCCGATTTTCTTCCGTCAGACAATCGTCCGCATCCAACCACATTACGTAGTCTTTCGTGGCTTTTGAAAATGAAAAATTACGGGCAGCCGCAAAGTCATCAATCCATTCGAAATGGTAAACTTTATCTGTATATTTCGATACTATCTCAACGGTTTTATCGGTGCTTCCGGTATCGATTATGACTATCTCGTCCACAATATCTTTTACACAGTCAAGGCATCTTCCGATTGCCTTTTCTTCGTCTTTTACTATCATACATAAAGATATAGTTTGCATGTCGAGATTATAGCGTACAGTATAAAAAATATCAAGTATGGTTTTGGGGCATACCCATATTAGATAGATAAATTTTCCCATAAAGGCATGATTTATCTATGAAAAATCTTTATACAAAAAAGACGCACTTTCCAGCATATAAATTCAGGAAACTAAAACATAGTATTAAATTGCAACATGGCACCACCATCTGTCGGAGATACTGATATACGTGTATTTTCCGGAACATACTTTGTTGTAAATAGATAATTAAATCCTATACCAATACTTGATGCCACCACTATATCTGTCCAATTATGCATACGTGCATGATTACGACTGTATCCTGTAAATGCCGCAACCGCATACATAGGTGCGCCGACATACCATCCATATCGCATCTGCCAATACCCGGCACCGGCAAAAGCGAACGCGGTATGCCCGGATGGAAAAGTATGTCCCTTGCTATCTTCTGGTTCATAAGGCCGTTCTTCGCGGATTGTGTATTTTAACGTATAGGTTGTTGCCATGGTTGACCCGGTTGCTAAACCCAATTGCTGAACGCCCCGCCAGTCTTGTATAAATGAACTATACGCAAGCGCAGATAAAACAGGGACGAATTGGGCAATATCGCCAAGACGTGTTATACGGTCATTAACAGGGTGACCACGGTATTCATTTGCAGCAAATACATTGCCGACAATTAATGCAAATACAACAAATAGATAGATGTGGAGTTTTTTCATTACACGATCATAAATACTATGAATAAAAATTGCAAACGGAATGTTTTATATGACCCATCAAAACGAAACATCATTATTCAACATCCGGTTGTTTATCTAACTGGGCACACTTTCCGTCAATACATGCTAATGCGGTTTCTCTGCAATTAAACGACATCAAACATAAATACGGCAGACCAGTTTCATCTACGCATGTTTCCTTATCAAACTGTGCCCTGAATTCATCAATGTATTTTCTATTTATAATGCCTATATGCGGGTCTCCGCCATTGTTACAGCCACAGCATTGGGGTTTGTATGCATATCGGCAGTCATCCGCAGTTTCACACAATGTCCATCCGTCTTTAATATATTTTGAATTATCAATTTCTGATCTTTCTTCTGACGAAACCATCTCATTATCTTTTATAAGATAACAATATGCACCCTTAGCTATAAATAAAATTACAAAAAAAATGAGAAGTTTTTTCATTTTTGAGCCTCCGTTTCAGGATATTATATAGAACAGGTAAAAAAATTACAAGCTTTGGGATATATATACGTAATGCATTCGCCCCCTTATGCCAAGGCTGCGGGGGGAACCCATTCGCGTGACACTGCCCCACATTTCACGTTGGTTGAATTCCCCGCCGTTTTTCAATTTCTTTAGAATTCAGACTATTTATGTGTTCTATCATCTTCTTAACGTTATCGGGGGTAAGATTTATTTCCTTTATACTGGCGTTCTTTGTGCCCCCGCCACGCTCTTTCTGAATACCGGATATATATTCAAGTTCATAATTTAATATTGAAATCGCGCGCCCATGCGATATGGCTAAAATAACATCGTTCTCTTTATGAGAATTAAAAACATCTATCAAAAAACTGAAAAAACGAGTCACAATTTCGCGTTTATTTTCACCGGTGCGACCAAATCTTATCTCGTAATCCCCGGCTATTTGTCGCATGGAAACTTCTATCATTTCAGGATGTTTTTTCGTATCTTCAACATGAAAGCCATAATTTATTTCACGTAATCTTTCTTCCATTATAATGTCAATATTTCCGCCCTGCGCATCAACAAGTGTCCGGGCCGTGATAACAGTACGCCTATGGGGCGACGCATAAACCGCATTAATCTTATTGCTGATACTTTTTGCGGCCGATTTTATCTGGTCTATTCCATTCTGTATCAAACCATTCAGGTAATCCGGTGCGCCGGCTTGTATTTGCTTTACCTGTGACATGCTCTCGCCATGCCTTATAAATAAAACTTTCATTATATCTTCTCCAATAACTTATTCGTTATAATTCGCCAATCATAGTTATTTACCACAAAATTGCGTGCGCGCGCCTGATAAGCCATTCTCAAATCGCAGTCTCAAAATCGGCCTTTTTTAAAACTAATAAATCATCGCCTTGTCTAACGAATCCGACTTTTGTAAAAATTTTTTCTGCGGCTATTCTTGTTGCAGGAAACTTGTCTGCGATTTTATCCAGTTTCATTTCATTGAATGCATATTTTGCGAGCAATCTTAACGCTTCTTCGGCGTATCCTTTCCCTTTTTGGGATTCTTCTATGATAATCCCGACCATATGCAGACCGGTATCGGCATCAAAATGGACATTTACTTCACCAACAAAGGTATTATCGTCCGATAACGTGATATATGCGTAAAATTTCCCAGGAACACCAATCCAAAGATCATACCATTCTGCGGCTTGTTCTTGTGTGATGTGATAACATCCGCCCGGATTAAAAGACATCGTGTCCGCATCGCCCAATAACTTTATACGATACCAAAGTTCGTCTTTATCAGGGGTCTTTAAATACAATCTATTATTTTCCATATTATTGACTCATCGTCTTAGGTTATTGTATAGAACAGGGAAACAAATTGCAACTATTTCAAAATTTCTTGTGCCTGCACAATTAGAATCTATCGTTTTAATTTGACTTTTAATTATATTACGATACAATTCAGATCGAAACAGACTTTGAACGCCTATGCGCCGGGCTTTGACTATTCAATATCTGTAATTTCCATAAATAATTTAATGGGTGTTTATAGCAATCGCATTTATGCGACGATATTGCTGTTTATATATTCGACAACAAAAGGATGAAAAAATGCCAGAATTAAGCGAATTGAGAAATATTGTTTGTGAAACATTCCCCGAATTTGAAATTCGGACGTTCTCTTTATTGGGCAAGGGATGGTATGCCAGTGTATGTCTTGCAAACAATGAAGTTGTCTTCAAAATCCCAACACCAATCAGCGATACAGTCGTTGGTACAAATGAAAAAGAGATACGGATATTGAATTTTTTAGAGGGCAAGCTGGACATCCAAATTCCAAAAATATTATTTCACAGAACGGCAAAAAATGGCACACATATTGTGGCGATGACTTTGTTGCCAGGTGTTACATATTCGCAAGGATTGCATGACTCTTATGACACGGATACCAAAGCGACCATTTTGACACAGCTGGGGCAAATTATGCGCCAACTGCACGATGCGGGCGGCGATCCATCGCCATTGACCCAAATTGCGCATCCAATTGACAGTTTGGATGTATTCAACAGGTATCTGGATAAAGTTAGAAATCTATTTTCAAATGATCAGATTAAGAAAATCATGGCAACTGCGGATGATTATAAACGGCTCTCTGCCGAACATCCGGTGCAACCGGTTTTCTGCCACAGTGATTTACACTTTGGAAACCTGATGTTTGATGCGGACGCAAAAAAGATTTCCGGATTATTAGATTTTGGCGCGGCGCATTATGCTGAACCATCACGGGATATGCATTATTATTGGGGCGATGGCGCAAAATCCATATTATCCGGATACGGTGATAACGGTGATGAATTTTTACCACGACGACAAAAATTCCAGATGATGGTCAATACCTTGAACGACATTGGCGAAGATGTAGATGCCGGGAAATCGCCCAACGAACGTTTGGAAAATCTGATAAATTGTTTAAAATGAATCCGATTTTATAGCGGGGATAATATGTTCACCTACATCTAGTAGCTTTTTAATTATAAGGAATATTGCACTTCTATTTTGAATTTGCAATTGAATCTCTCTCGAAATAAAACTTGCAAAAACAAGGAATCGAATATACAATTCGGCAAAACAAAAGGGTAATTATGAGCCAAAAAACCAAATTATCTACTTGTGCACTTATAACTCACAATGATAAATTTTTGGTTCTACAGCGAAGTGCCTCAGAAGACTTTCTTCCCTTGGTTTGGGAATTTCCTGGTGGCAGTGTAGAAGAACATGAAGAAATTACAGATGCTTTATTTCGAGAGCTCCAAGAAGAAATCGGGGTGGATTTAAAAGGAACGCCGATCAAATTTTTGGGAATTTCGGAAGAATTCACTGGATTAGATAAAAAAGATCGTTATTTGCAAATTAACTATTTGATCCAATTGACATATTTGCCCGATATCACAATCAGTTGTGAACACTGTGACCATTGCTGGGTTGGGAAAGATGATGGCAAACTGGACGATTTTCTTAAAAAGATTGTACAGCAAATATGCTAATTGTGGGGTTTGTGATAGTTGCCGGAAAATCGCCCAACGAACATTTGGAAAATCTGATAAATTGTTTAAAATGAATCAGATTTTATAGCGGGGATAATATGTTCTATATAATATTCACGCACTTCATCCAACTTGATTATATTTGCGTCGCCCAAGGCATCGACATCCAACCATTCAATTTCAAATCCCGGATTATCTTTTTCACAAAACGATAATTCCGTATCCGCCGATACCCGGGCAATAAAATATGTATGTTCTTCATTTTTTGCGCGACGGAACCAAATGTCACGAATCTTGCATATATTTTTCTTTGAAAATTCCATGGCATTATCCATAACAGATCTTGCACTGTCGCCCAATTCTTCTATCATTTCCCGGATGGCGGTTTCACGTGGGGATTCGTTACCATCTTTGCGCCCGCCAATTGCACAATACCATTCAGTTTTATAAACTGATAAAGCGACCTGTTTTTTACCATCAATTTCACGTACCGGCAAAATGTATACGGCATAATTCCATTCTTTAAGATTATTATCGTGGTTTATTATTTCATAATTTTCATCTGAACTTATCGGTTGAAACTGTGGATAAAACAAGTCAAAAGCATTTTCATCTATGGTCAGCTCTGACCTGTTTCTTTTTGTGCGCTCTAATACGCTTTGACGGGCTGTGTCTATATCACATTGAATATTATGGAAAACAACATTATCCGTAATTTCCTTTGCCCGATTATGGGCAACCCCACGCGATTCTTTGGTCCAGAATCCATGGTCTATAATTACATCGGTTCCTGCTTTTATAATTTTCTCTGCCAAATCCCAGATTAGATCATCGACACGATTATAATAACTTTGGAACATGTCCGCCGGGGGATTCCGTCCATATAACCGAACCATAAAATCATCATTGGTCAAAATAACGGCGGGCAATTCGTGCGCAAGCTGTTTCGCAATTGTGGTCTTTCCAAAACCAATAAAACCATGTATTAAGTGTATTGTTGCAGTCATTTCCATAATCTCTTATTTGCTGTCGGAGTTATGCTCTGAAAGACGCTGTTTTAGGTCTGTTGAATAGCCAACGCATGTAATATCAGGATGAATTTCACTTTGAAAATACATAAAGATGCTCCAACAGCCCAGCCTTCGCTAAAGCTACGGCGGGCACTCAATTTTCTTAAATTTTTGCTTTGCAAAAATTAACGAAAATTGGTGGCGGAGACGGAGAGATTCGAACTCTCGATGGAGTTGCCCCCATACTCGCTTTCCAAGCGAGCGCACTAGACCGCTATGCGACGTCTCCTGAAACTTATTCTTCCACGGAATCTGATGTCGATTCTTTCGGTTCGTCAGCAATCTCTTCCACGGGCATCACTTCATCGGATTCGACTATCGCGCTTTCCAATTCCACATCGATTTCTTTCAACAGGGGATCTTCGGACTTTGATTCTATTGCGCCTTCGGTATCATTGGCAACAGGTACATTTTTATAAGACTGGATAAATTCATGACGCAGGTTATCAATATCCAGTTTTCCGGATGCAATTTCACGCAGGGAAGTTACAGTTTGCTTGTCACCTTTGACCGGAACCAATGGTTCCGCCCCACCATTCAAATCACGCACACGTTGTGCCGAAAGCATGCCCAGTTCGTAACGACTGCTTACGAATGGTAATGTGTCTGTATTTGTTATGCGAGCCATATCATAACCTCTTGAATTGTTCCAAAGTCCCGCTATAATGCACCACCAACAATGAAAAATCAAGAAATAAATTTTATATCTCTGGGCTGTCGATTGAATGCTTTGGAGGCCGAAAAGATAAAAGCGATGCTGATGAAAGCGGGGTTATCCCGCGCCATTATCGTGAATACCTGTACAGTAACAAAAGAAGCAGAGCGTCAGTCAAAACAAGCAATCCGAAAGCTGGCACGGGAAAACCCGGGCACCATGTTATTTGTAACGGGTTGCGCCGCAACACGCGCACCGGATGATTTTCGGGCAATCGACGGTGTAACACGGGTAATCATAAATAAAGACAAGATGGATATCAAGGCCTATGGCATTGATTGTGATGTAATTCCACCGCTTCTTTCCAGCCATTCTTCGCTTTCAAAAGGTTTCGTCCAGATTCAAAATGGCTGTAATCATTCCTGTGCATATTGCATAGTAAGTCGGTTGCGCGGTCGTAATGTATCATTTCCATACGAACAGATATTGGCACAAACCGGCGCGTTGACGGACAATGGATACGGTGAAATAGTCCTTACCGGGGTGGACATCGCGGGATATAGTTGGCAGGATGACAACAAATTCGGGCTTTCCGGTTTATGTAATAAATTGCTGGCCGATATCCCGACATTGCGGCGATTACGGCTGTCATCGCTGGATCCCGGTACAGATTTACGACCATTGGCCGATATGATGCGCGAAAATATGCGGATGATGCCACACATGCACCTTTCGATGCAATCCGGAAGCGATGCGATTTTATACCGCATGGGTCGTCGGCACAATGCACAAATGGTACGGGATTTGATGAAATATGCGGATAATGTGTCTTTTTCTTGGGATTTGATTTGCGGGTTTCCGGGCGAAACAAAAGAATATTTTGATGAAACCTGTGCACTTATCAACGAATTAAAACCGATACGTCTGCATGTATTCCCATTCAGTCCGCGACCGGGAACACCGGCCGCGACAATGCCAAATCAAATTGATACGGCAGAGTCAAAACGCCGCGTTCGCATAGTTACCGAACTGACACGGACAAATATGCTGGAATTTATGCGGGAACAAGTTGGTCGAACGGTTTCGGTATTGATTGAAAAAAATAACATCGCGCGTGACACACATGATGTACCGATAAAGATCGTCAACAACGGGGGCAGGGGCGAAATAATTCCAGCGCGCAGTATAATAGATGTGAAACTGATAGATATTGAACCGGATAAAGAGCCACGTTTTATAGCGGAAGCGGTATAGCGAATAATCTCGTGGATAGAATTTAACCTGGACGGCAACGAAGTTGCCATTATATTATTGACACATATATTACAACAGCGCGGGTGATGCGAATTAACCAGGTCTGCATGCGTTTAAAAATGCCCTATACCCGGAATTACATCTGCAACCGCCCTTTCTTATACAACCCGAGTCAGACTTTAATTTTTTTAGAAACCCAATAGCAGTTTGTCTGCCACAACTGGAGTCAGGGGATGAATTCGAAGGGCACCCATTGGCTCCGGTACTGGTCGGCAAAGTTGCGGCGGGTGGGCCTTTCATGTGCTGACTTACGCAATTTACAAATTCTCTCTCGTTTCTGCAACTTTGCATATTCGCAAGGGAAACAGAAGTTTTATTGGCACAAGCCGAGCCTGTCCAATATTGGAATTCCGTGCAATCCTCTGGGGAAGCAGATGAACCACCACCGCCACCAGCGGCACCAGAACCACCAGCAGCAGAGTCGGGACCACCCGTCGTATTCGGTGTCCAATCCCAACAACCACTTCCTTTGGATACTGTTTCCCCTTGATATTCCGCCAATGTTTTTCCACCGCAAATTCTCTCTGCCGGATCATCAAATTGATTACACCCAGTCTTTTTAACACATTTACGCATATTGGGAAATTCATGAAACGCAAATTCATTATTTTTGATGTTATATTTGCAACCGCTGCTTACAGTCTTGTCACAGCACCACATTTCACCGGCATGAGTAAAGTCATTGTTTTTACACACGCTGATTAAACCACCCACACTGACCACATTGGCAACAGTGGTTTTGACAGCGTTCCAGGCCTTTTTCAGAAAAGCGTTAGATTCAGTAGGTGTGCCAACTGTCATTATAACAGTGATTACAAAAATCCGGGCAATGTTCATCATACCATTTTTATCCTTGGTTCTATTATTGCAATGGTTGCACATAACAGTTGCTGTCCTGCCATATTCCGCCCATATCGTTTTCGCAACGATATTTGTAATAGTCCGCTTGGAACACACATTCATTACCAGCACTGCTGTATGTTACAAGTCCGCTACCACCCGTTTGTTCGTTCAATACTTCGCATAACAACCTTGTACTATTCTCGGCACAGAATCCAACTGTGCCAGTTGGCGGTTCTCTTCCACCATAAACATTGTTTTTATACGTAGGATCCAGTGTCTGCCCCCCCAATGTCGGTAACCATACCCCACCGACAGTATCGCATTCCTTTTGCATCTGCGAGATAAGCGAACCCTCGATATCGTCGATTATTCTCTCTAATACTTCACTAATCATGGCTCCGCTGGCGTTATATTCATCACTGTCCGTCAAATCTTTATCTCCCTGCATCAATTTTGGGCTATCGTTGTCATAGCTGTATCTATATGGCTGTTCTTCCATCGCCACATCCAAACATACATCGTTGGCACGCCTTATAACCATATCGACAATTCCACCCTCTGCCCATATCCCCCGCAACACGCATCCCCACGGCCAAGTTCTTCCCGTCGCGCCCGAAGCCGGTTGGCAAAGATCCTGAACATAATTTTCCAAAGCCATCTTGCAACCTTCTTCAATTTTAATATCGTCTACCGCCGATACAAAGGCAATAAGAGCCGCCGCACCACAACTTTGGGCATTCGTAATGGTTCCATTGGCTGCGAATTCACATGCACGCGGTGTCGGATTTCCGGGACTTGGCAAAAAGTAAAGACTTGCGCAACCGGCTACCTTGTCCGCGCACATCTGTTTCGCCGCGCGCGCGGACAACGCACCCGACATTTGCGCAGTAGTATCGTCCATATCTTTTAAACCGTCGCTAGTCGTATCATAACATTCTTTCATGGTCGCAACACAACTATCCTTTACTTGTTTTATCTTTGCATCTTGAGCCTGGGCGATTTCGATAAGTGCCTGCATTCTGAAAGAATTCCACACATTATCTGCATCATCGCGACAGCTGTCAAGTGGTCCCTTTACAAAACCTTTTGCCCTGAATGCATCCAGTTCGGAAAGATATCTTTGTGTAACCTGATCAGGTTTGGCACCAAGATCGGGTAAATTGATAAGGCTGGACAACTGAAACAAATTCATAGAGAATATAGCCTCGCCCGTTGTTGCGTTTATATAGTTTCCGGTAAAGTCCAGACATCTTTCCCAATTCGGACCACAAGCCGTCGGTTGAAGTATTTCCGCACGAACTTTTGCAATACATTCATTGACCGATGCCGAATTGTGCGAACGATAATCTTCCAGACGTGCATTGCGTAACGCAACGTTCATTTCACGCACACGCTCTACAACCTTGTCACGCATCGTGTTGATACCTTTCTGGTATGCGTTACAGTCCTGAACCACCATTATCCCGTATGCACTGCGCACCATCTGCAAATTCGCTTCGGTTTCGCATGCTGATTTTGCCATATTGGAACATTGGCGATTAACCTCGTCATACAATGCCTTGCCCTCCATTTCTGCTACGTCCGGACCACTGCTGGAACCCCAAGTATCGCCACCACCCCAGATATCATCCATCGCGGCGGAAAAGTTAATCGGTGCCAATATTTTCGATGCGCCCCCTTTGTCCGGCTTACTTTTACCAGACAAGATATCGCCTATGTTTTCCAGCATTTTCGCGGCGGCGGATTTGTCTTTGAATTTCGCGGCGGCTTTTTCGCCCTCAGTCGCTTGGTACTGGCTGGCCGCTTCTGCTGCGGACAGGCTGACATTAGTAAGGTTTTCGTCTTCAAAGTTACTTAACATATTTTGGGCTGTTTTTATAGCGTCTTCCGTATCGGCAAATTCACGGAATTTTTCAGAACATATACATCTGCGATAAACATCGCTTTTATTGGCACAAAACTGATCCATACATGTGGCATAGGTTTCGCGGCACGCAGCATAAGCCCCCCCCATTTTGGACATATCGCCGAATATCGGGGTTGGCGCGCGCGCAACACCGGCGCGGGAAAGATTTGTACCGGCACGACCACCATGCATAGTGGCGGAACGCGCCATCGCAGGATTAACGGCAGAACGCGATGTAGCGGCGCGGGAAACCTGACCCCCGGCTGGCATCATTGTTGCAGATCGCGCACGACGCGATATTACCGGTTGGGTCGAAGGCATTTGCGCACGATTTGCCGTGGCACCAATGGCCGCCGCACGACTTTGAACTGCGGGGTTTGCAGTTGCACGGGGCTGTACAGCGGTACGAGAAGAAGAGCGGGTAACATAATCCGAAGGCATGCTTTTCCGAATCGTAGCAGATGACGGTGCGGCCGTGTCGGCCGACTGGCGCACCGATTGATCGCCGGTTGCGCGGGGATTGGGAGCCGGGGCAGCGTTCACAACAAACGGCACGGCGCACAATAGTGCAAAAAATGAATGTTTTATTCTCACCTTAGGCCAATTGTACCAAATTTCGCAAAGTAGGGAAAGGGAAAAATTATATTGGTGTGAAACGTGAGTTCACAAGGCGTGAAACGAATACCGTATTATTCGGTTTGATCTTGCTCTAACACATTTTCCAGCTGTAATAGTTTGTTTTCAAGCGAGTCACGTTCGGAATCACGGTAACCGGTGCCAATGTTTTCAGAAGATGGCAAAGCATCCGGGTCAAGATTTATTTCGTGTTCATCCGTATCTTTTCTTTTTACCATCGGGTTAATCAGGTTTTCATAAACTTCCTGGGCCGAATGTTCACCAGTCATGTCGTCATCCAACAGCTTGTTCTCACCGGGAATGAACCATTGGTGCATTTTTACAGCTGTAAGCTGCATAAGCGGCCTGGATCGCGCATCCGACATAAAACTGGGCAATGGCCCGTCCGAATAATACCAAAGCATTCCCCAATACACAAAACCCATGACGACCACGCCCCGGACAAGCCCAAACACTATGCCGAATGTATGATCGGTAAGGCTCATCATACTTTGCTGGACACTCCATCGAAGCCGTTGGTTAAACATGCTGAATAACAGCAATATAACAAAAAACACTATAAAATACGCCGCCACAAGCGTCCCTATGGTGGGTTCTGCCAACCCGAACCAGCTTTGGAATACTTCGTTAAGGTACGGGGATGCAAAGCGCGACACCAATGCCGCCACAACCCATGCCATCATGGTCACGGTTTCATAGACCCCACCACGTATAGAAGCCCAAACGGTCGATGCCAAAAGCACCCCGATATAAATATAGTCAATAATAGTAAGGTCGAACATGGTTTTATAAGACGTGAGTTCGTAAGGCGTAAGGCGTAAAACGAAGCACAATCTTTCCTTTGGTTTATTTTATTGTTTTTAACAATCCGTTCATCATCATTTTTGTTCTTTCAATATCATTCAAGATATCAACCGAATCTTCTTTTGACATAATACCGATATCTCTAGATATCCATACTTGAGTACGCAATTCTACAATAGAATCCCTAGCATTTCCAACAAAGTGCCTTTGCTCTCCATAAGTTATTCTTGCCCCGCCTTCGGCCAAGTTGGAAACTACTGATATTGCAGCGCGACGCATTTGCGATATTAATCCGAATTTTTCATCATTCGGATATTGTGCGGTCAGTTTATATATTTTCAGAACAATCTGATATGCTAGTTTATAAACATCCAAATCTTCCATTACTGCCATTTTTTTCGTCTTACGTCTTACGCTTCACGAACTCACGCTTCACGCCTTGCGTCTTTTTTTTGCCAACAACACTGTCCCCAGTGCCAAAAGGAATATTCCGAATAAAGCATAAAGGAAAACCGGGGTTTTGCCAATGCGGGCATCATTACTCGGGGTCTGTACCGCATGAACAGTTTCTGTTTCCATACCCATTGTTTCATCGGCAATCAAACCTTGTCCAGCGGCCGCGACTTCTTCTGGAACAATGGCTTCAAGGACATTACGGTATTCATCACCAGTTGCCGCAGAAAATCCCTGGAAACATCTGTCGCCGATTACAACCAATGGAACACCAAATCCCGACAGGTCACATTTTCTGACCGCCGCACGGAAAGTTTCGCCATTGGCGGGCAGGGCGGCATTTACCTGTGTCACAATCAGATCCGGGTATTCATTCACAAGGTTGTCATTTATAAAGTCAATCGCATGATGACAATACATACAGTTCGGGGAATGGTAAACTGTAATTTCCCGGGCAGCATACGAAGATATACAAAGCACGGAAAACAGGGTGCAGAATATTGAAATTTTTCTCATTTGGCTTCTCCTTTTCGCGGCATGATAGCGAAATACAAACCGACAAGGCAAGAGAAAAATATAAGTATAAGTCCGGGGAAGTACATCTAATCGCGCAAAACGCGACCTGGGCTGGTTGGCAACGCTTTGCGTTGCGGTTTTAAGTCCCACTCCGGCCTGCGCCGGAGTGACAATGTTGGGGGTGATGTCTCGCAAAGCGCACGATACATACATTATTCATTATTCACTATTCATTCAAAAAACGGAAAATTCTACCGACTACCGACTATCGGCTATCGACTACCGGCTAAATGACCGGCCGTAAATTTTCCTGTTGATATAAATTTTCCATTTTGCTACGTTTATCAAAACAAGAGAGAAAAGTTCGTGAAAAAGTATTCCTTTTTCTTTGCTGTTTGCCTGTCATTCATACTGTTTGCGCCGCATGCATGGGCGAAATATATCGTTGACTGGGACACATGCGAAGTGGTAAAAGATATCGGGTTCGTATCCCCGGATTGTCTTAACAATGTTCCAGATATTCCATCCGTTGTAATGCCCGGCGATATCTATGAGAAACCAGATCTGCATTCCGCGACCCAAAGCTGTCAAATTGCGAATAACCAGCTTGTGAAAGATTACATAAAGCACAAGGTAGGATCAACCAAAACAATGTGTCTGGATGGTGATTGTGCCTTTCCCGTATCATTGGAAGCGGGCAATGACGTAGTATGGAAAGCCGTATCGAACATGAAGTTTCTTTTATGCACAATCGACCGGATAAACGAACATATTGGCGGTCCAGCGAACAGAAGCAATTTCTGCGACCACGTCCTTTCAACCGAAACCGCCACAAACGGTGCCACGGTAATTGAAGGCATCGAAAAATTGGTCGAATGTAAGCCCAAATTTTTTGTAAAACTTGAAGATGTACCATCCGGCGGATTTTTCCACTTTACCATTTCAGCCAAAGGGGAATTTTGCATAGATTGGGGCGATCGCGAAGCAGAAGGCGAAGAGTGGAACGGAATAACCGTGATAAAAAAAACCGACACAGAAGAAAGAATGTATTCAAGAACATATAGGGTACCGGGCAATTACACCGTCGGTATCGGTGGGGGGGCAACGGCATATAATTTATCAAGCTCGACACCAGCAATCAGTTTCGCAAGAAATCATAATTACGTCGGATGGTGGCAAAATAATTGTAATACGGATACAAGAATGAGAGATATATGTGGAGATTTGGGTCGCCTGTTCCCAATACTTGGCACCACCAATGCCGAGATACCAAGTTTTTATCAAACTTTCTACTGCAATGCTTTAAGAAAAATTCCGGGAACATTGTTTGAAAGTGTCATAGGTACGGGAAAAAGCAGTATGTTTGCGTACACATTTGGTAATTTAGGACAAAATTATGGATGGAATTTTCCCCCCCCAACACTTCCAAACCGCCTGTTCGCAAGTATTACCGGCGCGCCAGCGTCTGGTATGTTCAGTGGCACGTTTTCTCAAGCCCGACTTTCTGGCGAAATTCCAGAAGATTTATTTGCGGGACTTGATGGACCACCAGCAGACAGCGTGTTCAGTAGTACATTTTGGAATGTTTATGGATTAACGGGAATTATTCCAAAAGATCTGTTCAAAGGAATAAAAGGTGCGCCAGCGTCTAGTATGTTTAGTGGTACATTCGCTTACACCGGCTTTACCGGTATAGGCGGCGCATTATTCGCCGGAATCAATGGTGTGCCAGCGAATAGTATGTTCAGCTCTACATTTTACCATGCCACTGGCCTGACCGGTTCAATCCCACCGGGATTGTTCGGAACTTTTACAGGATCGGCTGCTAGCAGTATGTTCAGCCAGACATTCTGGAATTGTCAAGGATTGACCGGTTCAATTCCTGCAAACCTGTTTGCCGGAATTAATGGCGCACCGGCAGATAGTATGTTCTATGAAACTTTCAGAAACTGCCGCGGCCTTACCAGCGAGAACTCGCAACCGTATGCATTACCGCCGTTATTTTCTGGGGTAAATGGTATGCCAGCAAGTTCCATGTACTATGGCACATTTGTTGGTTGCAGCGGACTTACCGGAACAATCCCGCACAATATATTCGGTACGCTTTTCGGGTCACCGGCATCATATATGTTCCTTGGCACATTTTCTGGCGCAAGAAATATTACCGGCAAAGTACCCGGTAATCTATTTTCCAATATCATAGGGCCACCGGCAGAGGGCATGTTTGCTTCGACTTTCGCGAATACCAATATCACAAGCATAGGTGCCGGTTTATTCGATGGAATTCAGAATTGGACTTCAGTTCATACCTGTAGCAGTTATGACGGCGGAAGTAATTGTTCAAAACACAATGAACGTTATGTAAATCCATATCGAGAATATGATTACTGTTATTACAATAACGAAGGCTTCTTTGATTCAGATCATAATGTATGTCATACGGCTTGGAGCTCTTCTGGCTATTTATACGCTCTTGAAAATGGTGCTTATATCCCTTGTAATTACAACTACAATAATATTATTAAAACCAACAATGGACTTGACTGTTATAGTGATTTTATGAATAACGGCTTTGTTTTTAATGGATATATGTGCTATGATCTTGGTTACCATGAATATCTAAGCGTAAATGGCAACCATTATTGCGAAGATCATCCAGAAGGTACATTCAGCACCAATGGTAATATTCCTTGCTACCAACCGTGGAGTTTTTATTTTAGTACCGATGGTGATTATAATTGCTGGAAAGTTTCAGATTGGTTAAGTATTGATGGCAATCATCCATGCTATCCATCCTATTTTGATATTGTTAATAATTGGAGCTGCTCTTACTATTCATATAGTAATCCGCCATATTATTGCTCTGGATACTATGATAATGGTTCGTGGGGAGGCAGATATTTTACAGAAGACGAAGTTTTTCAGGCGTACAGATGTCATGACTATAATCATGGAACCGATTTTGTTACCAATGATGTATATTATAACGAAAACTTGATGACATGTGATACCAATGTTCGCGACGAATTTGGTAATTCCATCACCTTCGACACCACCAATGTTTATTATGATGAAAATCGAAAAGCTTGTGAACATTACAATGAACAAGGCATCTGGACTTCTTTTTACACAACAGATTGGGACTACGATTGGGAACGTAAGGTTTGTACATACTATAACAATAACGGATCCCCCATAAATTTCACCACTACCGAAGTTTATCAGGATTATGAGATTAAGATTTGCCAGGATACGAATGAAAATGGTGAATATATATATATTCCAACCCACAGTGCCGTATGGGAATATGGTCTTTATCAGTGCTATGGCACGGATAATAATGGTAAATATTGGAATGCTTATTATACCAACGACGTTACTATAACATACGGATACTATAGTTGTTATGGAAATGATAAGGCTGGCGAATACTACGGTTTTACAATTCTTGATCCCAGTACCCTTACAGAACACGCGGGTTATTATTACAATTGCGATGTCAGAATACCGACTGAAGCTAACGTACAGTATGGTTACATTACCGTGGAAGAAGAAAATCTTACTTATGGTAGTATACATTATTGTTATAATCAATATGGATCCGGCGCATATCACATTCCAACCGTTTTCTTAAATAATCTATTTGACGGTTACCAATGCAATTTCTGCGAAACAAATAATTATTGTGAATGGCGGTTAGCCGAAGATGATGTTTATTGTTCTAATGTCAAAAATTGGATGTTCGGCGGGGTATATCAGATATGGGATGACTATAGAGTAGACAGATACTTGGGAACGTTCGAAAATTGTTTCCATCTTACGGGATCATCGGCCACCACAAGGGACAAGGATGGTGTTTCCATACCAATATATCAGGCATGGCCAAACGCAGGCCTTTACGATGTCGCATACTGTTATTCAAATTCGTATAATTTAAGCGATTACGACGACATGCCCACTATGTGGAAATGGGGGTATTAAACAATATTCGATTTAAGTATCTTTATTTCTGTTTGTCACTTTTGTAAAAATCAAATGACTCGCTTCAAACTTTAATCCACATGCGCCGGAGTGACAATGTTGGGGGCGGTGTCGCGCTTTGCGCGACGCATTAATTATTCATTATTCATTCAAAAAACGGAAAGCATGACGGCTCTTTTAAAAGAGCCGTTCAGGTTATAATTCCGTCCACGAAATACTACATGTACAGGAATAATGGCAACAAAGTTGCCGTTAAAAATAGGTTATATTTATCTGCCGATATTTTTGGACAGATAGCCCTGTCTTGCCTTTGAAAAGTGTTCCGTACCGGCTGTAAACATCGCAGCGGTCAAAAGATGTTCCGGAAGATCATTGGCATTCTGGAATACGGGGGGTACATACGCACCTTTGAACATTTTTTTGAAAGACATAGTTGGCAGTCCGCCCCATGCAAAACGTGCATTACTGGTAACAATATCATCGGTAAGGGCATAACCGTCCGCAGTTATTCCATACTCCAACTTTATATCAATTACATTGAACGGTTTTTCTTCGCCCAAAAATACAATATTTCCATTCCCGTCAAATTCGGTCTTTTTGAACATAGTATTGCGGCATGCATAATCAATCGCCTGGGCAATTTCCAATGTTTGTCGCTGCAGCCCCAGTTCGTCACTGTAAGATATGCATTCGGTCTGATCCAAACGGCGTACAAATTTGATATTTCCGTTACCTGCATCATATAATTCTTTGGCACGACGATCTATAATCGCCAGCGGTTTTCCGGGAACAACCGGCTTTTTTTGGTTATGCACATGCCATACAACTTTATTATCCGGTGGGGTTATAAGTATCGGATCTTCATTCATGAACTCTGTCATTTTGCCGTTTCTGAAATAACGCGGATGTTCCTTTGCCTTTGATTCGGGAATCATGTCGATGCCGTTTTCGGTAATTACCAATGGATATTTATGAAAACTTTCCAAAATCGGACTTGCAAATGTAATAATCGTTCCGTCTTCGTTAAAGTATTTACGGTTTGCTTTATCGGTGTTATAAGAATTACTGCTTTCATCCCAAAGCGCGTATTTTTCCGGCTCTCGCTTTAACAGGCTGGCATTGTCACATGCGGCAAAGCGTACCACGAATTCTATTTTCAATGGCGCGCATTCTTTATGAAACAAAAATCCGTCTTTGAATCCCTGGTACGTAGTGGCAAAACCCAACGAGTTCAAATAGTTGAATATATTGTTATTCTGGATATTCAAATAATTTACCAAAATAGCGGCTTTTTCCGGTTCTGCCGTCATTACGCTTGTGCCGTTGGCCATGACCAGATCCGGTTTTTGTTCGAAAGCAACTATTCCGGGATGAACCGTCTGCCATATTTTTTTTGTCTTGCCATCTGCAATGGGGGTATCAAAATCAAAATTGTTTACATCAGCTTTGGTAAATTTTGACATTGTGTCTTCCTTTTATGTTTTCTCTCTGTATATGGCAACTATATTTCATATAAAAGAATATGTCAAGAGAAGGGGAGCAACAGTTTCGCGGACATATTCTTAACGGCAACTTCGTTGCCGTCATTCCTGCGCAGGTGGGAATCCAATGTTTATATAAACCATTCGCGGGCAAAGCCCGCGAATAGCTTTTTAAATAGTCCATACAGGTAAAATCGCTTGAAATACGGCATTGCTTATGTATAATAGAATCCGTGCCGGTGTAGCACAGTGGTAGTGCAGTCGCTTCGTAAGCGAAAGGTCGTTGGTTCAAATCCGACCACCGGCACCAGTTTTTATCGGGCAAAGCGATGGTAACACAATATGAAAATTCTCCTTACCGGCGGTGCCGGATACATCGGAAGCCATACTGCGACAGAACTTTTAAGATCCGGCCACAGGGTCGTGATCGTCGACAATCTGTCCAATTCTTCTATCGATAGTGTGCGTGGCATAGAACAAATAACCGGACAAAAAGTCATATTTTACGAATGCGACATATTGGATATGTCGGCATTATCAAATATATTCCGTGACCAGAAAATCGATGCTGTAATGCATTTTGCCGGATTAAAGGCGGTTGGTGAAAGCGTCGCCAGTCCGCTGTTGTATTACCGGAATAATTTAATTTCTACGTTAAACCTTTTGAAAACCATGCAGGATGCCGATTGCAGAAATCTTATATTCTCGTCCAGTGCGACCGTGTACGGAATGCCGGAAACTCTGCCTGTTACCGAAGATTCCCCGTTATCGGCACTTAACCCGTATGGATATACAAAACTGGTTCAAGAAAATATGTTGCGTGATATTTGGGCAGCGGACAATGGATGGAATATCACGTTATTGCGTTACTTTAATCCGGTTGGCGCAGATGAAAGCGGTATTATCGGTGAAAATCCGCGCGGCATCCCGAATAATCTATTTCCTTTTATTATGCGTGTGGCAGCCGGCCAACTGGAACAACTGGGCGTATTCGGGGATGATTACGGTACACCGGACGGCACAGCTATACGCGACTATATACATGTTGCGGATTTGGCAAAAGGTCATATAAAGGCTTTGGAACGTATTGGTGGATTATCAATATACAATCTTGGCACCGGTCGTGGATACAGCGTTCTGGAATGTATTCGTATGTTTGAAAAAGTGACTGGGCAAAAAATTCCATTTGCTATAAAACCCCGCCGTGCGGGCGATGCGCCGATAATTTACGCCAATCCGTCAAAGGCAGTGACGGAACTGGACTGGCGCGCGGAAAAAGATTTGTCTGATATGTGCCGCGACAGTTGGAATTTCCAGAATAAAATTATATCCTAAACGGCTTTTTTAAAAGAGCCGTCATGCCTGCATAAGGCAGGAATAACGATAACTAAATCACAAATTCAAGGTTTTTTCGGAATAACAAACAACAATCGCCATAGGAAAAGAAACGATATTTTTTCGCAATAGCGTGCGAGTATGCAGCGTGCATTTCTGGCAATCCAGCAAATGCCGACACCAATATGAACAGTGTCGATTTCGGCAGATGAAAATTGGTCAGTAATATGTCGACAACCCTGAAATCATACCCCGGCGTTATAAAAATATCTGTAGTACCGCAAAAGGATTTTACATCACGGGAATTATCCGCCGCGCTTTCAAGCAACCGCATACTTGTCGTACCAACCGCAATAATTTTTTTACCATTCGCACGGGCATGATTGATTATATCCGCCTGTCCGGGCGTAATCGTTCCCCATTCTTTGTGCATCTTGTGATTTGTAATATCGTTGGATTTTACCGGTGCCCAGGTTCCCGCGCCAACATGTAAAGTTACATTAACAACCGCCGCACCGGCATTTTTAATCGCGGCAATAAGTTCCCGGGTGAAGTGCAAACCCGCCGTCGGCGCAGCCATAGAACCCGGCGATGCGGCATATACGGTTTGATAACGCTCACGGTCATCGGCATCATCGTCGCGTTTCATATAGGGGGGCAGGGGCATCTTGCCAATTTTTTCCAACAAAGCAAATTCGTTATCGCAATCAAATTTTAACAACAATCCGCTTTCATCATCTTTTGAAATAATATTTATGCGTGTGTCATCCGCCAGTATCAATTCGTCGCCAATATCAATTTTGTTAAATTTTTTGCATAATCCCCACCACGTTTTATCCGAATGGTTGGTATGCAAAGTTATTTCATATCCCGTGCCATCTTTGTCGGTTGCTGTGAACCGCGCGGGAATTACCCTTGAATTATTGAATACAACAACGTCACCGGGTTTAATATAAGAAATGAAGTCAAAAATATATTTGTCTTGAAATAAATCACCCGTGTCTTTTTTTCCATGGATGGGTGCATTAACCACCAACATCCGGCTGGCATCACGCTGTGACAATGGACGTGTGGCAATTAATTCTTCTGATAGCTGAAAATCAAATTCAGAGATAAGCATTTAATTCTTGAATTCCAGACCTTGTTCTTCATAATTTTCGCGCTTATTTTCCCAATCCGGTTCTATGCGTACAAAAAGATGAAGGCGGGCGGAAACATTCCACTGATGCTGAATATCCAGTCGTGCCGCCATACCGATTTGTTTAAGCTGTGCGCCACCCTTGCCAACGATTATCTTTTTATGATTATTGGAATTCACAACTATTTTTTGATAAATTTCCAAAACTCCGTCCGTTCCTTTGTCGACCTTTTCCGTTACCACATGAATACGATATGGCAATTCCTGGTGAACATATTTGTAAATTTTTTCGCGGGTCAATTCGGCAAGGTACAGTTCATCCGGAACATCCGGCGCATCAGTCGGATCGAACAAATAAGGGGAAGACGGCATGACTGCGGCAATCGATTCCAGCATGGCTGCAATACCATCGCCCTTTGTTGCGGAAATCATAAATATTGTATGGAAATTTGCCAGCGCGGAGAGCTCTGCCGCTATGGGCAAAAGATCAGGTTTTTTTACGGCATCGGTTTTGTTGATAACGGCGAACATATTGTTGATTTCTGATTGCCGATTGCTGATTTTTTTCACCAGTTCTTTTATTGTTTCGGTAACCCCCTTTGTAGCGTCGATTAAAAGAAGCACTGCATCCGCATCGGATATTGCATCCATCGCCGCCGCAACCATGGCGCGGTCAAGCCGCCGCGCAGGTTTAAATATACCGGGGGTATCAACGAAAATCAGCTGTGTATCATCAATCATTTTTACCGCACGCATGCGGGTGCGGGTGGTTTGAACCTTGTGCGAAACAATAGATACTTTGCGTCCCATGATGTGATTCATCAATGTAGACTTGCCCGCATTTGTGGGGCCGATAATTGCGACAAAACCGGATCTGGTTTGATTCATAAATAACAGGATAGCACAGGGAAACGGGAAATCAAGGTTCAAGTTGATAGTCGGTAGTCGATAGTCATTAGTCGGTAGAATTTCTATTTATCATCGATTATTAATTTATCGACCCGCACATGCAGGTGGTTTTACCGCAAGATTATCACACCAATTCGAATAAGATAAATAAGAAAAAACGTGGCTTTTTCGCCACGTTTTTATTATATAGAGTCGGCATTCACCCATCGGCCGTTCATTAACAGACCCGGGCTCATCGCTTCGTTTCTGCGTAATGTATCTATGGTATTACGCGCAGCAGATGCATCAAGGCCGGTTATGCGAACTTTATAAAGATCATCTTCATAGACAACCGTCGCCCTTCCTATGTACGCAACCTTTTGGACAACCGACTGTGCGCTGTCTTCGGAATGAAATGCCCCCAGCTGGACAGCATACGGCCCGCCCGATGATTCAGGTGCGGTGGCCGGTGGTGGTGGCGGAGCCATTTCCACAGCAGAAACATCAACATTACCCAATGTCGCATTCTTTACCTGGGTCGATTGTTCGGCCAAAATCTGAATCTGAACTTTGGTCTGGCCGCCCATCCCCAGTTGACGCGCCGCCGCAGGCGATACGTCCATAATCCGGGAATTCACAAACGGACCACGATTATTCACACGCAAGACCGCTGAACGACCGTTATCCAAATTCGTAACCCTTACTATGCTTGGCAATGGTAATGTCTTGCTTGTCCCAAGTAATTGATCTGCATTGAAAGTTTCGCCGTTGATGGTCTGAACCCCGTTCATTTCGTTCGGAATTATCCCAGCAATGCCGGTTTGGTTATAGAACAAATCTTCCGCCGGAACATACTGTACGCCTTCCAGCTGGTACGGGCTTCCAAGGTAATACCTTGCCCCCGGAGCCATCAGATAGGGCGCATTATTGCTGACACTTGTGTAAGAGCCGCCTAGCGATTCTTCGGCCAGCATCGGATGATTATAATCGTTTATACTTTCGCCGCCACCGCATGCCGCCAGCACGACGGGCAAAATAGCGAGTGATATTAATTTCCTTATATTCATTGATTTACTCCTTCCTTTCACACTTGCATTTTATCATAAAAAGGAGTTATAAAAAAGTGAAAAATTTCAGCCGATTTTTCTATCCACAAATAATGCCATCGGCAAATATACACAGCCCGACAAAATAATCGCCAGCGCAAGCGTCCAGATTCCTGTTATAATCCCAACCGACATAGCCCACCACAGACCCGCCCCCATTGCTATCGACAGCATACCAAACATAAATACAGCAAAGTTAGTAGAACGCTGCATGCGGAACAGGCCGCGTCGCCGGCATTCAGTCCTTAACCAGACGGCGCGCAGATATCCGGCCAATACGGTACCAACCGGTACGGCAAGGTATCCTATGAACCCGACCAGGGCAAACATGGTCACTATTCCAATTATAAGCGATATGATACTTATCTTCACGGGGGCCTTGACATCTTGGGCCGCATATAAAGTCCGGCCGAACACCTGGCTTGTCGTCATGGCGGGCAGGGCAAAAACCTGTATCATAATGGCAAACGCAACCGCCAGCGTGGATTCCGAAGTCCAGGCACCATGTTCGAATAAAAGACCCATTATTGGCCGCGCCAGCACAAACAACCCCGCCATACAAGGAAGCGTAAGCATCATCGTACTGCGTATAGCCTTGTTCTGATAGTCATAAACCCTGTTAAAGTCCTTTGTCGCCAGCGCATCCGAAATACTTGTCAGCAATACAGTTCCCGCCGCCAGCCCTATGACGGCAAACGGCAGTTGTACCATTCTGTCCGAATAATACAACCAAGATATGGCACCAGACTGATACGAAGCTATTAATGTTCCTGCAAGGATATTCAATTGGTAAAATCCAGATCCGACAAAGCCAAGGCCTATGCGCTTTACCATTGTTTTTATCTGGGGGGTTACGCGCGGACGAACAATGCAAAGGCCAAACCGCCGCGCACGAAGCCGTTGCCACAATATAGCAAATTGGGTGACCCCGGATAACAGCACCGCACCAGACAGGATATAAATGGCATTTTCTCCGGCATCCAAATGTATCGCAAGGACAAGCCCGCCGATCATAAAAACATTCAACAACGCAGGCATCATGGCCGCACGCGCAAAGTCGGAAAATGCGTTAAGGATTCCAGACAGGAACGCTATGCCGCATACCAGAATAACGTACAGGAACAAAATACGCGAAACCTGTACCGTCATATACATCTTTCCGGGATCGTCCGCAAATCCGGGCGCAATACCCCATATAATCAACGGCATTGCGACAAGGGCAATCACGGTAATGACCAACAAAATAGCCATAAGCCAAGAAAAAACATTGCTGGCAAACAACGCCCCAGCTTTATTACGGTTTTTATGAGAAGCAAACATTGGAACGAAAACCAGGGAAAGTGCGCCTTCGCCCAAAAGATCACGGAACAGGTTGGGCAGCCTGAACGCGGTAAGAAATATGTCAGACAACCGACCCGCACCCAAAACATTCGCAATCAACAGGTCACGCACAAAACCAAGAACACGGGAAAGCCCCGTCCACGCGCCTATTTTAAAAATATTGGCAGAAAGTGACATAGTGTTAATCATATAGTCTTATGCAAGGAAAAGCAATCAAGACTTTTCTGTTGATGGAATTTTTTTCTTTTGCTATGGTAAATCCGGCTTAACAAACAAAAAGGAGAATCCTATGAAATATATGTTGTTCGCCGCCATTGCCGTCATTTTAACAGGTTGCTATTCTTATTCCACAGATCGCACCATAAAATCCGGTAATAAAGAATGTGTGTATAAAGTAACCAAGAACGGCAACGCCTTGCTTGGATACCAGGAATCCGATTGGACAAACGAAAATCGTTCTGAAAAAGACTGTATCGAGTTCTTAAAGTAATTTTGTATTACAAGCCCGGTATTACTATTCGCGGGCTTTGCCCGCGAATACATATTTGTATCGTGCAATGGATGTCTGCCGCCGCAGGCATGACGATAACAATTAAATTTTCCGCTTTTATTTTATAACCCAGCGTATTATACTTTCCAACATGATTAAAAGAGTACTTTTACTGTTTGCCGTTTGCTTTTCACTTTTCGCCTGTGGCGGGGATAAAATTGTGCCAGAAGTACCGCTGACGGAAATTTATAACGAAGCCTATCGCCAGTTTAATCGCAGAAATTACAGCCAGGCATCCGAAGAGTTCCAGAATGCGGAAAGAACCCATCCGGCCAGCCCCTGGGCTGCGGATGCCCTGGTAATGGCGGCATACAGCGCATATATGGATGATGACTTTGCAAATACACTGATAATTACCGACCGATTCATGCGATTCCATCCCGGACACGGGGATGTACCGTATGTGCTTTACCTTCGCGGGATGAGCTATTACCGCCAAGTATCAGACGTAAGACGGGAACCCGGAATGTCGGCTCATGCACTGAATACTTTTCAACAACTGGTCGAACGATTCCCGAACAGCCCCTATACCGAAAATACAAGGAACAAGATTCTGATTTTAAAGAACTATATCGCCGGAAAGATAATGTATTCGGCGCGACGCGACATGGCGCGTCAAAACTGGCCCAGTGCCATAGAACAATTACAATCCATAATCATAGGTGCCCAAGAAACGGTAATGACCCCAGAAGCATTGTACAGACTTACCGAAACATATAAAGCCATCGGCATCCCCGAACAGTCGACGGGATATGCAGAAATGTTGCGCATTAATTTCCCGGATAACGAGTGGACACAGAAATTAAAGTAGCGGGCACGGCAACGCAGTTGCCGTCATACATGCAACGGCAAGCATGACGGCTCTCTTACGAGAGCCGTTTTGGTTATAATTCTGGCCGCGACATCCTGTGCATTGCCCCCTATCTCTGGACTTGTTTAAGTGTCCAGGGAAGGGTCGGGCCGGTCTGGCCGCGAAACGTACCCTTGTAATTATTGTGTTGTTCGCTGACCGGATGACATGAAATTTGGCCTATTTTCATTCCATGGCTAAGCTTTATGGGATACGACGTAGAAAATTCAAGGGTTATCTCTCCACAGAATCCAACATCAGTCCAACCGGCAGTCTGATGGTTGGATAATCCACTGCGCGCCAGCTTTGAAGTACCATCAATCTGCAAGGCATGGTTATATACTTCAAAATATTCCAAAGTTGTCCCAAGCGCGAATCTTCCGGGCTTTAAAACGAACGGTTTTTTAGATATATCTATTTCTTTTATACGTACTGGCTGTGGGTTCGGGAATGTCGTGGGATCAATTGCTATTTTAGAGGGGCATACTAAATTACAAAAACGTTCAAGCAACCCCCATTTAAATACCAAAAGCTTGTCTCCCAGATGAATGTCATAGCTGCGCGTTGACACGTGTTTTTCATCATACGGCTTTATAATCAAATTGGGTTTGCTATCGGGATTTCCCAACCTGGGGATTGTAAGTTCGAGTTTTATAATCTCGCCGGACAGCATTGTGTCGGAAATTCTTGCACGCATTACAAAAGTCCTTTCTTCCTTTTTTCTCTCCGTCTCCCGCTATGGTTAATATTGTAAAAAATTAGCCAACACCCTGTCAATAAAAAACAATTTATGTTTGACATCCAGGTATAAATATGTCAAAATCCATGCCATCCGCCATTTGCATTGCATGCTTTGGGGACAAAGTTTGGGTTGTTAGCTCAGTTGGTAGAGCAAGTGACTTTTAATCACTGGGTCACAGGTTCGAATCCTGTACAACCCACCATGAATTTCCGCAGTTATCTGCGGATTTTATTTTAAATTGTATGGCTTACTCTTCCAAAAAGCTGCGAAGTTTTCGGGCGCGGGTAGGGTGCTTTAACTTGTTCAGTGCTTTTTGTTCTATCTGGCGGATACGTTCGCGCGTGACACCAATATATTCCCCGACTTCTTCCAGTGTACTTGTCTTGTTGGTAGACATTCCGAAACGCTGACGTATAACCGTTTCTTCTTTCGGATCCAATTCTGATAGAATCTGTGTGACAATCTTGCGCAAATTCTTTTGTGCGGCGGATACGAACGGATTTTTCGCAGTTTCGTCTGCAATTATTTCTATACGGCTGCTGTCATCCTCGCTGCCCACCGGGGCTTCCAATGAAATGGGGCGCAGATTTACTTTCTGAGCTTTGTGTATCTTTTCCACCGGCAGGTATATTATCTTTGATAATTCCTCCGCTGTCGGCTGGCGGCCGTATTTATGCATGAATTGTCGGCTGGCTTTTTGTATCTTGTGAATATTATCTATCATGTGCACCGGTATGCGGATGGTACGCGCTTGATCCGCTATGCTGCGCGAAATCCCCTGCTGTATCCAGTTGGTGGCATATGTAGAAAATTTGTTTCCCAAACGATAATCAAATTTATCGACCGCTTTCATAAGGCCTATGTTGCCGTCCTGTACCAGATCGGAAAAATCAAGACCCAATCCACGATTGGACGATTTTTTTGCAAATTTTATAACAAGGCGCAGATTGGCTTCTATCATTTCGCGTTTTGCGCGTGCGGCCTCTGCCTGACCCCTGCGAACAAGTTCCACGACCTTTTTATATTCGCCCGTCGGCTGGCCGGTTTCGATTGCAATGCTGGTAATGTCATCCTGGATTTTCAATATATCTTTTTCATGCTTAGCGGCAAACTTTACCCAAACCTGATTCTTGCTTTTATGCAGTTTTTTTACCCAGTTCTTGTTCAATTCGTTGCCCATCCATTCGACCAAAAATTCGTCACGCTTTATCTTCATCGCCAATCCCAAACGCAACATCTTGCCCTCTAATCCCATAAGCCAGGCATTGCGTGCGGTCAGGTTGGATAGAATCTCGTTAATACGGTCATCGCTAAGGCGGATTTTGCTTACATATTCAAATAATTCCAGACGCAATTTTGCATATTTCTTTTCAAGCACTTCATCCGGTTTTGCCGACTTTACCAGATTTTCAAGACGCTGTTTCTGCAACTTTTCCATCTGGTTGAATATGCGCTTTATTTTCGCAAATAGATCCAACATCATCGGCATCAAGGTTTCTTCCATTATCGGAACCGGAACGCCACTTGTCCCGCGCGGGGTCTCTTCCTTTCTTACCCCGTCTTCATCGGCGGTGTCTTCTTCCTCTTCTTCGTCGCCCAGCTCTTCATCTTCCAGATCTTCATCGTCAAGGTCTTCGACATCTTCTACACCCTTTGCTTTCAGGGTATCGACCAATGCCACAAGTGACTTTTTTTCAGAGTCAGACGAATACATGACTTCCAGATTCACGATATAGCGCAACTTTATTTCGTCCGCCAGCAACTGTGCATACCAATCCAGCATGGCACGTATGGTCATCGGGGATTCGCAAAGACCGTAAACAACCAGCCGGTTTGCGGCTTCGATACGCTGGGCAATCGCTACTTCGCCTATTGCAGTCAATAGCTGCACTGTTCCGATCTGTTTCAAATAAGATTGAACGGAATCCTGAACCCCCAGCGTCAGGGCACCGGTGGTACTGCGTTCCAATTGGCGGGCGTAATGTTCATAGTCTTCATCACCGACATCTACTTGCTCTGCATCACTGTTCAAAAAATTACGGCTTTTATCGTGCTTTGCCCCGGGATTTTCTTCATAATCATCATATCTTTCGTCGCCACGCGAAAACACGGCACTCTCTATGACTTCCAGTCCAAGATCCTGTTGGAAAAACGACAGGACTTCATCTTTTTCGTTCGACGGAATTTCATCGGATTCAATCGCGGCATCGAACTCTACATGCGACATGTATCCGACATCGGTGGCACTTTCGGCAAGCCGCCGCAAGTGTTCAGGCAACGATTCTATTAAAAATTTGGTCGCTTCGTCGATGTGTTTGGGCATCATGAAACCTTAAAAATTTATGAATTTTTCCGCGCTTTGGCGACAGCTTCGTGCAGTGCTGATTCCGAAACCAGACCCAGCACTATCGGGCTTTGAATATGGATGTTGGAATAATTCTTGTGCGTTTTGTTACGGACGCTTGCCACTGTTGGGTTGGTGCTGCGCATAAGGCGGGCAACCTGGCCATCGGTCAGCTCAGGATAATTCTTCACAATCCACAAAATTCCACCCAAACGATTTTGGCGGTGCAACATCGGGGTATATCCGACACCTTTTTTATTCTGGGATTTCTGAGCCATAACGATGCTTTCCAGCAAAACAAGCCGCGCAGTCGGATCGGATTCGCAACGCTTTATATCATCACGCGCTATCTGACCCGATAAAACCGGATCCAAACCCTGGACTTTATGTGTTTCGGCATCGGCTATTGATTTGACTTCCAATTCGTGCAAACCGCAGAAATCAGCAATTTGTTCAAAGGATAATGAGGTATTTTCAACCAGCCACAACGCAGTGGATTTGGGCATATACGGATAATTCATAGGAAATTCCTTTATTTGGCTTGGGTTAATATAATGTAAACCGAATCGATTTTCAAGGGAATTTTTGCGATTTTTCTGCATAATGCAAAAATTATATCTTAAATCCGATATCTTTCGACCCCAAGAATCAAAAGTCATATTGACAAATGCCCCATTTGCAATATAATTCCTTTATGAATTATAACTACGACACAACAGAACACAAAACAAACAGACTGTGCGAACAAAACCGTGAACGGCCATTTCATGAATATGTAAACAAGTTGCTTTTATCATCTTATCCAACCGCTGGTTCCGATGTACTTCTTATCGGCGGCGGAGAATCCCCACTTTATTTCACACACCAAATATTGCAAAAATATAATTTTACGAACATAGACCTGCACCCGGGTTATTATCCTTCACCTGTAAAAACCATCAATGACGACTTTGTGACATACAGGGGATTTTCGGCAGAAACGTTCGACGAAGGGCTTGCACTATATTCGCTTCCTATGTATGCGATAAACGCCGCCGCCGCAAAATTGTTTTATTTAAGGGCCATGTTGTATTTGAAACCCGGCGGACGCTTGCGAATAAATGGATGCCAGGGTAGAGAGATAGAGCAATACAGAACAAAAAAACTAATAAATTTTCAAAACTTTAATATGATAAGGCCGGAATGCATCAGAATTATAGACGAACTGCAAGCCGACGGCATGAAGCGGATTACCGCTATTTACGACATGACATTTGGCGGCGAAGAAATTTATGGGATATTCGAAAAACCAAAAGAATCCGCCATCGAGTTCAATTCAAAGATCGACAACAAAATTCACGAAATAATGTCTAGAAATCCAGATTTCTCATTTCAAATCGAAGCGCACGACATATTTGTCACAAATTATAATCAAAGATAAGCCTTTAATGCCAAATACATCTGTCCCAAATCGGTCTTTAACAGAGTTCCGACTATAAGTTCACGGTTATCCGTCTGTTCGGCACCCGCCAACATTTTTGCAAATCCACGTACAAATTGCGTCGCCTGGCTGCGGAATACCGCATCGGATTTGAACAAATCTTTTACCTTTCGCTTATCGGCCGCATTCAGCATCTTTGCAAACCATTTGGAAAATATTGACTTGTCCCCGGAATGATACTTTGCCCAAACAGCGTCAGGGATTTCCGCACCAACCGCACGGGTAAGGTCGACCGAAAGTTCGTGCAACCTTTCTATAAGCGCGCCGGCACTGCCTATGAAATCATCCGCCGATATTCTGGGTGCGACCGAAGCACTGCCGCCAGATGCCATGGCATCGATACCCTTTGCAACCGCTTTCATCGGAGCGGATGCGCGGGTTTCAGCCATTTGCGCCGTCAGAGTTTTCATGGTATCAACCGCCTTTGCATAATCAGACATAAGATCTATCATTTGTTGACGCGATTCACCAGCCAAATGATCCAATTTCATAGACGAATCTGCGATACCCACGATTGATGTTTCCATAGTGCCATGAAGCCCGGCAATCTTTTCTTCCAATGTATTAATATCGTTTTCCAGTTGCTCGGACAGCTGTGCACTTCCACTGGTAAGTTCGGGCAGGGCACCAGTGTATCTTTCTATCAGCTCTGACAATGGTTGCAATTGTGCAGTCGTATCGGCAGATACTTTTATAAGCTCATCCGACTGGCTGGTCAGCATTGTGTGGGCATTATTCATTTCTATAAGCGTTTCGCGTACGCCTTCGGCCATCGTGCGTACGGATTCGCTGAATGCCCCGGCCGCAGCTTTGGTATCATCTAATGTATTGTTTGCGACACCTTGGACGGCTTTAAGTTCTGACACAACTTCGCTTGTAAAGTCTTTGATTTCACCATTGAATTTACCGGCCAGAATGGATACTTCCCCGACAACATTACGCACAGACCCCTCGGTATTTTGTGCGGCCGCTGTCATTTCTGTAATAGTTTCGCGCAGTATTTTTTCCTGTTTTTCCATCGACGCTTCGGCAAGGCGTATTTGTGCGCCGACGCTATTAGCAGTATTGGTCAGCCCGTTGATTTGCGTCACCAACAGTGTTTTTGATTTTTTTGTGAAATCATCCAGCTTTTCCAACTGGCTATCCAACAGTTTTCCGCCTTCTACCATTGATGCCTCGTACCCGACGGCTTCGCGCCGTACGCCGCCAAAACCCTCAGCCACAGTTTTTGCCAGGGATTCCAGCTTTTCCTTCATGGCATCTGATTCTACAACCATTGAATTCATTTGCGAAGTATTGGATTCCATATCCGTATGTAACATCGCCGACATCTTTTTACCGGAATCAATCCAACCATCTATATGACCCTGTAATGTTTTCGTACGCTCTATCGCATCTTGCGCCGATGCATCAACTCTATTTAACAAATCATTGATTCTATCATGAAATCTTTCGGCCGCACTTTCCAGTTCAGACCATTCTTGGGAATTGACTATCCTGTCAAACCCGGTCAACATATTTTCAAGACGTTGATTCATTATAGTCATTTTCCGCGACGCTTCGTCCGCGGTACCAACCAACAATGCATTATGCTGCCCCAAGTGTTTCGACAATTCATCAGCACGCTGTATTTGATTATCCAAAACACCGGATATTGATTTGAAATTGGATTCTATTTTTTCTATCTCTCCGGCCAGCACGACCTGTAACACGCGGGCTGCATCCTGAACCTTCATGCGTTCGGGTCGTGTCAACAGCAACATCAAGGATTCCGCCGCCTTTTGCGACCGGCGCGCCATTAATGCCATGATAACCGCGCATACGACCAACAACGCCGTAGCAAAACCAATTATAAGAATAGTATCCATGCTTTTCTCCGATTTCCTTTATCAAAGTCAAATCTAGCAAAAAAGGAACATAAAAGTCTAGGATAAAGTTAAGGCAACGATTTCGTTGCCGTTGAAATCCTGTACACGTTTTTATTATTCGCCCACGCTATTTTTTTACCGGCGGATTATCAAAGGTTATTTCGGGCAGGCTACAAATATCATGGCTTGGAATACCCAGAATTTTTTCGTAAACAAGATCAGAACTTCCAAACATCGCATCGTCTTTGTTAAAGCCAAGATCTGATACCGCTTTATAAACCGCCGCAACAGCAATGTCTTCATCGGATGCTTCCGATTCAATTTCTATATAGGGATCCAGCCCCGGCCATGTATCAATGGTGGCTTCGACACTTTCGCGTATCCATATTTCTCTGGTATTTTCTTGAATGGCTTTCTTTCTAAACCCGGCGGCAGACATAAAACCAACCGCCGCATCAAAAGAATTTACCACCACCTGCCATTCAGACGTTCCCGTAAGGCACAAAGAATCTACGCACTTTATGGACATTGTAACCCTGTCCTTTTCTGTACGCACACGACCCCATGATTTTCCCAAATGCGGTGGAGCATCAAAAGTTGCACGCGTCATCATAAATTCCGGGGCATCCAATCGAAAGCCCGCCGCGCTTAATCGCCCACGAATTTCATCTTTGTCCACAGGATAAAATTTCAATTCTATTTCTTTCACCATTTTATACCTTTTTTTATCAATTAAATTCGAACAATCGGGTGGGCTGATACGGCAATCCGTCCCACGACAAAACTTTCACCAAAGCCATCATGCCCGCAATTCAATCCAAATCGAAATTTATACAATAAGTTGCACATCTGTTCATTTTTCCATATTTTCGTAAACCCCGTGCAACGCCGCGCGGGCTTCATCCAAAGATGCTTCCCACTCGTGATCTTGTGTATTTGCAGATGCCGGATCACTGATAAATTTGTACGCTATAAACGGCACACCCGCTTCGCGGCATGCATACGCTATCGCAAAGCCCTCCATCTCTACACAGTCCCAAATACCCTCTGTCGTGTTGCGGATAAAGCCATCACCAGAACCACAAATTGCGTCTGGATATCTTTCGTCGCGGCGACCATATCTTAATATTGGATCATCATCACTGAATGGCACCACATATTTTGACCCCATAAATTCGGTCAAATTCATATCCCGCTGCACCCAGCTGGTCGGATTTACTATTTGTCCGTATTTGAATCTGCTACTGCCGGCCATACCCATAAGCACAATAAGCTTTGGCTGTTCCGTATCTATAATATGCTGCACAGCGATTGCGGCATTGATCTTTCCTATACCGCTATTGCATATATTTGCATCCGGATGAATGAATTCATCCCCCACGGCAACCATTACCCATATTCCAGATTCGTTTCGTTTTAATTTCTTCATTTTACAAATCCTTTGTCACAGACTTAACATTCGGCCACAAGCCGTACGGACGGCTTTTTATTGATTTTTCAATGAATTTATACTATAATTAGTAAAAGCAAAGCAATATAAAAATGAATAAGCAAGACAACCATTTATAGATAACATTGAAAGCCAGATGTCATCAAAACGAGAATTTTCAAAAGAACAAGCCAAAGCCAGTGACCCCACGCAAAACGTCTGGGTTCAGGCCAATGCCGGAACCGGAAAAACAAGTGTTTTGGTACAGCGTCTGTTGCGAATTTTGTTAAAAAGCACCGATACACGGGATGGCATTCTATGTCTGACATATACAAATGCCGGCGCGGGGGAAATGCGGAACCGGGTTCTGGCCGAATTGCGCAAATTGGCAATGGCGGAAGACAAAGAACTGCGCGACCTTTTGCATGGGATAAATCATGGTTCAGTACCAACAGAAAGCGATCTGGTACGGGCGCGAACAATCTTTTATGAATATATAGACAATCCAGGAATGTTGAAAATTCGGACAATTCATGGATTTTGCGAAGAAATTTTACGCCGATTTCCCATGGAAGCCGGCATTGCACCCGCCTGGCATCTTGTATCCGGGGCGGATCAAAAGCGATTGCTGAAAGACGTATTTCAAGAATTGGTGGGTGGCACCGATCAATCGCCATTGGTAAAAGATGCCTTTTCCCGCATCCTGGATCAGGTATCAGAATATTCATTAGATGACCTTTTGAATATAATAACCGGGCAATATAGACACTTTTTTAAGATTAGAAATAATTTTAATTATCGCGAACAATATATTGATAATATTAAACAATTTTTAAAAATAAACGAATCGGCCAAAACCAAATTCCACAGCCCCGCCGCCGCCACGAATCGCAATTCAATCCCAGACATGGTTGCAACAGAGGCCAAACCCGCCGGATATTTATTAAAAATCTCGGAAGCTGTGAAAAAATTCACTGGTGAAAACTTTGAAGAATACAAATGCGCGTTTTTAACCGCAACAGGAACAAAAATATCCAATGTCGCAAAAAAAGATTACCTGGCCGAAGAACAAGAGCTTGTGCACGCATTAGATCAAGAAAATACGAACAGGGAAATTTTCGAAAACTCTGTCGCATTGTTTGACCTTACCGATGCGTTTGTAAAAAAATACAGTTCGATTAAACACTTGCGGGCAACACTTGACTTTGACGATTTAATTCTGCACGTTAACAAACTATTTTCCGACCCCGCCAAAATGGGATGGATACTATCACAACTGGATAACAACCTGAAACATATATTAATAGACGAAGCCCAAGACACATCCCCCGAGCAATGGGAAATTATGTGCTCTATGACCACAAATTTTTTCACCGACGGGGACAAAACCGAAAACCCAAGGTCTCTTTTTGTTGTTGGGGACGCAAAACAGTCGATTTTTTCATTCCAGGGCGCAAATCCAAGATCATTTTCGGCATCAAAAGACACCATAGACACACAAATAAAAAACGATCAACGACGAATTTCCGAAGTGCCACTGTCACAATCCTTTCGCTCTACCGCGCCAATTTTATCAAGCGTGGATTATTTTTTTAACGATATATCAATCAGTTCATTATCAAAGTTTGAAAATAATCATCATAAAATATTCCGCAATGGCGATGCGGGCTTAGTCGAATTACATCCATTATCAAAACCCGCAGAAAACCAAGACACCGCTATGGGACGGCATGATTTTATATGCAAAATAGCCGGAAAAATTGAAAGTCTGCTCTGTGGCGAACGATTAGAATCTGCCGACCGTAACATTTTACCATCCGACATCATGATTCTGGTACAGCGACGTGCACCATTTGCAGCACCCCTGATAGAAGAATTACAATCCCGAAACATACCCGTGGCCGGAAGCGATCGCATAAGATTACCTGACTTTCCGGCAATACGCGACCTGTTAAACACAGCGCGGTTCGCACTTGATCCGACCGATGACTATTTGCTTGCCTGTATATTAAAATCCCCATTTTTTAGAATGAATGAAGCAGAATTGTTCGATTTATGCCGAAACAGGCAATATACTGACTTATTCAGCCATATCAACGGGTTAAATAACGAATGTTACAAACAAATAGAACAAATCATAGTGCAAAAAAGCCTTTCGCCTTATTCATTTTTCATGTGGCTTTTGAATACCGAAGAACGAAGAGAAAAACTTATATCCGCCCTGGGACGACAGGCAATCGACCCATTGGAAGAATTTTTAACCATTTGCCTGTCATACGAACGCACAAGACCGGGCGGTCTGAAAGAATTCATACGGTGGTTCACAGACGGTGCCAATGAAATCATTCGTGATATAGATGCAAGTGCCGGGGTTCGGATTGTCACTACACACAGCTCTAAAGGCCTGGAGGCACCGATCATATTCCTTGTCGACACTATTCGCACCCCGCGCAGTGCGAATGCGGTCAGAATTGCAGAACCAATCCCCATACCCAACACCATTGAATACGGCAACCCGTTCTTGTGGAAAGGGCGGGCGGTCGCATCAGAAAGGTTTCTAAAGGCCATACAGGAAAAATACGAAATCCAACTGGAAGAATATTATCGTCTGCTTTATGTTGCGATGACGCGCGCCCGTGACAGATTATATATTTACGGATTCAATAACACCAAAGAACCCCCGATTGATGCCTGGCATACAACACTGTCACATGTGATTCCAGAACATCCAAATGCAATAACGGATGAAAACGGCATAACACGTATCGCATGCACACAAGAAAAAGAAGTTCCGAAAGCCCCGGGGCAAGATGCCCCCCCCGAAACATCCCGCAGCGACACAAAAACATTTTACGACCGTCCGAAACGAGAAAAAAATACATCAAGTACACTTTTTATCACAAAATCCCCTTTAAACCCGGACTTTTCGAATAAATCTTTATCGGATATTATTACCGCACGCGAAAGTAGAAAATATGCTATCGAGGCGGGCGAAAAAATACACAGACAATTATCGCATATTTTAATCGACGGCGACGACACCAACGGCGATGCAAAGTTGATAGAAAAAATCCGCACGCACCCGGAAATAGCCAGATTCTTTGAAAAAAATTCCCGCGCAGAAGTCCCCGTTGCGGGTTTTGTTAACGGAAAATTCATCAGCCGACGAATTGACCGCATGATCGTCACATCCGATATCATCGAATTTGTCGACTTTAAAACTGACACAGACAAGACAATACACCGGGACAAATACACAGCACAAGTGGCGGAATACGAGGCTTTGCTGCGCACGGCCTTTCCAAACCGAACAATACATGGCTATATCCTTTGGTTACATGATTGGGAATTGGAAAGCTTTATATAGTTGTAAAAATCAATCATTTCATGGACAAATTTTGCAAACAAAAAAGTACACGACATGCATGCATTTAAAAAACTCTTACAACAAATAAAAATAAAAAATTCCCGTCTTATTCTTGTGCCAAGATTATCCGAAAAACAAATAAGCCCCATACAATTAAAAAAACTTATAGACGAATTGGCTCCCCATATCGTTGGAATCAAGCTAAATCCGGACTATTATAACAAAGACAATTGTAATACCCTGTGCGACATCATGTCTTATACCGCACAAACACATCCGGATTTATTACGAATACTTGATACAAATCACAACGATACTGACAACGTCCAAGAAAAACAGGCAAAAGAGAATATAGCAAATTTTCATCCAGACATAATTACCGTCACTTCATATATGGGAGAATCCGAAACCATTATCCCATATCTTAAAGCCAATCCAAACATAGGCGTTTTTGCAGCAACAAAATGTAACAGGATTCAAAATATGTATTCCGAAGGTATGCAGATATTCCAGCATACAGTATTAGAAATACGCAAAGCCGATACAGATCGTGTCGGGATAACCATTGATTCCACCAATCCAGAATATTTACAAAAAATTCGTGCGGCAGAGTTGGAAAACGGATATACAACCGACACCACTGTATTTATAATGATGCCGGAATCTTGGTATCAGGACAGCGAACTATCTTTCATTGCATGCGCGGGTTCAAACGCAATCTATCCGATTTCAATCGAATTACCGGATAATAAATACCCGAACGGATTGACGGCTTTGAAATTTGCGGACATGTTAAAAAATACCATCAATAATGAGGCCAAAGACGGATATCAAATGAAATCTATCACACAGTATTTTATAGAAGATCTTATCAAACATGACATACTGAAAATTGCACCCGATGCGAATAAAGCAAAATGGTTTAAATTAAAGAACGGAACACTGTCGCCGCTTTATTGGGATGCACGAATGCTTCAATCATATCCATATCTGCGCGAAACAGCATCTTATCTTATGTCAAAAAAGATACGCGAAACAATCGGCACAGACAATGTGGAAAGTATAACCGCTGTACCATACGGGGCATTAAGTATGGGGTTCGATATATCACGGGATTTAAAAAAGCCCGTCATAACACCGCGCAAAGAAGGCGCAAAAAATCATGGCGACACGCGCAGTATAGTCGGAAAGGCATTTGGAACCACATTGGTTGTCGAAGACACTACAACCGGCGGGGAATCTATACTGGAGGTCGCGCAATTACTTGAAAGCCATAATGTAACTGCGACCGATGCCATTGTTTTGATAGACAGGCAACAGGGGGCATTTGCAAACTTATCGAACGGAAAAATGCCAGAAAAGAAAATTCAACACATGACCGACGGAACAACAAAACCAGATAACAAGCCTGTACCACCCATAAAACTGCATAATGTCTTTACCCAGAAAAAAGCGATTCAAAATCTTTCGGCAAATCATCCGATGCAAAACATAGTATTGGATTACATAAGACAAACCATCGGATAAAACCCGCGAATATTTGATTTGGCAATTTTACACCCGAATAAACAATAATCGGCCATTTTGATATTTGAACATCACACCTGCTTTTTTCCATTGAAATCCACGAAATCTTTGGGATATAATCAAAATATGCTTTCACGTTTGTATATTTCAAACATAGTTCTTATCGATCGGTTGGAATTGGAATTCGGCCGGGGTCTTAATGTATTGACCGGGGAAACCGGCGCGGGTAAAAGCATATTGCTTGACGCGCTTGCGCTTGCATTGGGCGCACGATCCGAAGCAGGGTTGGTTCGCACAGGCAGTGCGGGTGCAAGCGTCACGGCAGAATTTGACATAGGCACGCAAGATATTACACATCTGCACGAATCTGGCATAGAAACAGACAACGGCATATTGATACTGCGGCGTACATTGGATGCACACGGAAAAAGCAAGGCGTGGATAAACGATGTTCCCGTCAGCGTAAAAATGTTAAAACAAATCGGCGACACACTGATTGAAATCCATGGACAATTCGAAAACCATACTCTTCTTGACCCGTCGACGCATATTACATCATTGGACGAATTCGGCGGACACAATGAATTTGTTTCCAGTGTGCGCATTGCGTATCAAGAGATGCGCAATGCGGAAAAAAAATTGGGCGAACTGCGCGACATGCTTGCGCGGAGTGCGGCGGAACGTGAATTTCTAGAACACAATGTCCAAGAATTAGAAACATTAAAACCAATACCGGGCGAAGAAGAAGATCTGTCCAACCGGCGCGCAGCAATGATGGATGCGGAAAAAAATGCCGGAATCTTGGCCGATGCAAAGGCTGCCTTGAATGGCACAAACCGCGGATTAAGTGAACAAATTTTCAATATCGCACATATTCTGGAACGTGTAAAAACCGACCCAAACCCATATCAACCACAAATTGATAAATTGTATGATACAGGGAACATGATCGCAGAAATAGAAGAACAGATAGCCCCGGCATCATTGGAAACGGCGGATTTGGAACAGACAGAAGAGCGTTTGTTCGCATTGCGTGCCATTGCGCGAAAACATCGTATAAGCCCGGACGAACTTTCTGACAGATTAATACAGATGCAAGAACAATTGGCCGCAATTGACGATAATGATGCCGCATTACATAAATTGGAATCAGAAGTCAAAAGTAAAAAATCAGATTTCATAGAGCTTTCAAAAAATATAAATCTGGCACGCGTTGCCGCATCAGAAAAGTTAAGAAAAGCAATACTTTCGGAATTGCCCGCACTGAAGCTGGGGCAGGCGGACTTTGCGATACAAATCGAATCCGGCGAGCCATCATCCACCGGAACCGACGTTGTAACATTCATGATTCGCACCAATCCCGGAAGTAATTTTGCACCGTTGCATAAAATCGCATCTGGCGGGGAATTGGCACGCCTGATGCTGGCACTGCGCGTGGTTCTGATGCGTGGCGATACCGAAAAATCATTCGTATTTGATGAAGTTGATGCTGGAATTTCCGGCGCGACGGCAAGCGCGGTTGGCGAACGTCTGGGACGGCTTGCCGCGGCGGGACAAGCACTGGTCATTACCCATAGCGCGCAAGTTGCCGGTCATGCCGACAAGCATTTTCTTATAAAGAAAACCAGTACAAAGGATGCCACAACCACCACTGTCAGCGGGATAACCGGGACAGCGCGAATAAACGAAATCGCCCGCATAATATCGGGGGAAAAAATTACCGACGAATCTTTGGCTGCGGCAAAAGCACTGTTGAAAAAATAACATAACGACAGCAAAGTTTTGAATAGACAAAATAAGAATGTTTCTTTACAATCAATCCCAAGAGATTTGAAATGCGCGATTTAAAATTATTTTTTCTATTTGTCGTCATACAAATCATTACATGTACAGCATTGGCACAGCAAACCCTGCGCATAGGACAATATTCCATACCATTGACCCCGGCCGCACAACTTTCAGACATACCGTCAAATTCGTTAAGAATACTTACAGACAGCGGACATTTATATTATTCGCCCGCAAACGACGGCGCATCAAGCATGCCAATGAATTCGTTGCGCATGAAAAACTATGCTGGACAAACCTTTTATTTCGATTCGGAAGAACTTGGCTACGGAGAACCGTTACCCAGACCCGACAATTGCGATGGTTCTAACCAATACTGGAATGGCAATGCCTGTAAAACATGTGACAACACGGGCGAAATCCCGGATCCATCGCATTCAGGATGTATATGCGACGCAGCAAACAAATACTATGGAACACCGGGTTCGTGTACGTTGCAATCCACGGGATGTCCGGCCGGCAGTGTATATTCCAATGGAAATTGTGAATTTTGCGCCTATCAATATTATAGCTCTGGAATAGGTGCTTGTATTGAATGCAGCAGATGGTCTGGAAGATATTGGAATCCAGTTACCAATACATGCAATCTATGCGCGGACGCAATGGGCGCAATATGCACCGATGCGAATCGCACCGAAATTCGGCAAGTATACATCGGTTTCAACTGTGTGGATTACGCCGTGCCCAACTATTTCCAAAACAAGTGCGAACTGCGCTGTCCCGGCGCAAACCAATATTGGAACGGCACGGCTTGTGCACATTGCGACGGCGTTGTAAACGCTACACATACCGCATGTAACACAACCGGAAACATATTCTCGTGTCCCGAAACAATAACACAGACGGCTTGCACATCTATGGGCGGATTGTTATGGGGCGGATGTTCGTGCGATTGGGATGGATGCTTTATGATAAATGATACTGACGGGGCTTTATCATGTCATAAAATTGGTATTGGCACCACAGATCAAATCTGTGCGAATCTGGGCACATTGCCTATTGGTCATTCTTCATGCGGAAAATCCACTATACCGTGGAATTAAGCGATTCGATAAAGTATTTTTAACGGCACGAAGCTTTTAAAACAACGGAACTGCAATTTATATGTTTACTGTGCCGTCCATAAATTCTATTTCCACGGGACGTGCAAATTCTGATTTAACGGAAATTATTTTATTGTTGTGACGGACAATTGCATATCCGCGCGACAACACATTTTTATAAGAAAGCGAATTCAACATCTGGCTTTCGTGCAGAACGGATTGCCGCACTGTGGCCAATTTGTTCGATAACAACACGGGAAAGCTGTTTGCGGACAAAATCGCGGTGCGCGCGGCGTTCAAACGACCCATGAAAATTATATTGATCGTACGACCAATGTCATCCAGCCTTTGTGTACGTTCCATAATCATCTGACGCGGGCTTTTTACATTCAAACTTTCAACTATGTGCCGCAAATTACGAAACCGCGCGATATAGGCACCGGACATCCTGTGCGACAAATTTTCAATCTCGGTCATTATTGATATTTTGGTGGGCACCGCTATTTCCGCCGCGCCCGTCGGTGTCGGGGCACGTATATCTGCTGCGAAATCTATAAGCATATTGTCAGGCTCGTGCCCCACACCAGAAATCAACGGAATTTTTGATGCGGCTGTTGCGCGAACAACGATTTCTTCTGAAAAAGGCAAAAGATCTTCCAGACTTCCGCCGCCACGCGCCACAATGATTATATCGGGACGAACATCGGTCATTTTGTTGAAATATTCTATCCCGGCGGCAACCTCTGCGGCGGCCGTTACCCCCTGAACCTGTGCGGGATATAACAACACACGCACCGGAAAACGTTCACGCAACCGATTCTGTATATCCTGGAAAGCCGCGCCCGTCGGCGATGTCACAATTCCTATTATATTTGGAAATTTTGGAATAGGGCGTTTGCGCGATGCATCAAACAAACCCTCTGCCGCCAGTTTTTTCTTGCGTTCTTCCAGCATTTTTAATATCGCGCCGGCACCGGCCATTTCTATTTCGTTTGCCACTATTTGATAATTAGATCGGGCGGGATATGTAGTAAATTTTCCAGTTATGATGACTTCCAATCCATCTGCCAGTTGGAAAGGCACGGGCGTACCACGCCATATAATCACGCTTATCGCGGCACCGGCATCTTTTACAGTCATATAAATATGTCCGCTGGCGGCACGTGTAATTTGTGACAATTCGCCACGAATTTTTATTTGCGGGAACGCCGTTTCTACCACATTTTTCAACAGTGCGGCCGCATCGCTGACACTGAAAATAATATCAGGTTTTACAAAAGGTTCCGGTTTCTGGATAGTCATAAAAGCATGATATAAAATACACAACGGATTTTCCAGTAGAAAGTATGGGTTGTGGATTTCAGCTGAATGAATAATGAATAATGTATGTATCGTGCGCTGTGCGCACGATGCCTTATTGAACAATGGGTGTCTGCGCCTTGTCGCACCGTAGCGATAGCGAAGGCGGAAGGCATGACGGCTCTTTTAAAAGAGCCGTTAAGAATGCGTTTACTTTACATGACTAAATAAAAATTGACCTTTGTCATGGTATGTGGTATAATATAAATATACCCAAAGGAGAGAGTATCATGAATACATTTAACAAAACTATAAAGATAACAAGTATCCTTGCTGTATTAACGATAATCCCATTGCATCAGTCTATTGCCGCTGTGGCGTGTATGGCAAGACCTATAAGTCCGACGAGTTGTCCAAGTGGTGATTGGTCCCAGTGTCCTGCTAGTGGTGGCACTGGTGGTAATGCCACGCAAAATCGTGATTGCACCAACCTATCCCTTGGCGATTGGAAAGCAACAAATTGTACCGGGAGTAATGTATCGGAATTCAGTGGCACAAGCCTTTGTTCAAATACAAGCGGAAGCTACCTTAACATTGGCAACCCTGTTGCAGATAACGGACAATACTGTTGGTGTAAGATAACCAGCATTCCTGGGTTTAGTGTCGCTTTGTCGGCTTGGGTTTTCGCGAACGACTACAGCACTCCGTCCATTTGCGCGGATAACTGCGCGTTCAATTGCGCATTCTTCGCCCAGAACTCTTCCGCTGTCCGGTCGGCGCTGTTTGCGGGTCTTGGCCTTTGATGTCATTGCGGGAAGTGCTTATAACTCCGTCAAGGGCCAGCGGGGACGGGGGGCGACAGGTTCTTTTACAATCTTTCCAACAAGATAGTTTTCAATTCCGGCCCATGCAATCATAGCCCCGTTATCAGTACAAAGGTTCAAAGGCGGGGCGGCATACTGCATACCAGATTCCGATGCCAATACCGAAAGCATCGCGCGTATGGCAGAATTTTTCGCAACACCACCCGCCACAACCAGGGCATTGGGCGATGCAGCCAAAACACGCCCGTCTTTCATCGCATTGCGCATCCTGTTTTCCATACAATCGACCACTGCGGATTGGAACGACGCGCAAATATTATTGATAAATTCATCGTTTTTTATTTGTGTATCGTCAATCGCTTTTTGCTTTTCTACAAAAGTGCGTGCGGCGGTTTTCAATCCACTGAATGAAAAATCACATCCCGGCTTATCACATAATGGCCGTGGAAACTTAAACGCAACTGAATCGCCAAGTCCGGCACGCGAATCGACAATCGGCCCGCCGGGATAGCCCAGCCCAAGCATTTTTGCGACTTTATCATATGCCTCGCCGGCACTGTCATCAAGCGTCTGGCCGATTAATTCATAATTACCCACACCGTTTACCAAAAGTATCTGGCTGTGCCCCCCGGATGCCAATAGCAACAAAAATGGAAACTTCGTGTCATTTGTCAGCCGTGGCACCAGTGCATGCCCCTCTAGATGATTTACCGCCACCAGCGGCTTTCCAGTGGCCTGGGCTATCCCGACCGCGCCCAGCCATCCGACCAGCACCCCCCCGATAAGCCCGGGGCCAGCCGTCGCCGCAATAACATCAATATCATCAATTGTCCTGCCCGCAACAGAAAGCGCGCGGCGCACAACATCTTCTATCGCCAGAATATGCGCGCGCGCGGCCAGTTCAGGAACAACCCCGCCGTATTTTTGATGTTCTGGAATTTGGGAATAAATTATATTTGATAAAATATTTCTTTCCGAATCGACAATGGCGACACCGGTTTCGTCGCACGAAGATTCAATGCCAAGGCAAAGGATTTTTTTTTGAACCGATCCGACAAAAGTTTTCATTGCGTGTCAGGATCCCTGTTGTTTTCCCGCAACGCAATACCAACGGCGCAAAGGGACGCGGCATCGCGAACCTTTACTTTGCCCGATTCGGGCAAACCGGCCATACGATCAATGCAAGCAACCATAATTCCAATATTTTCAGACCCACCGGTAAGAATTTCTATCGCCGCCTGGCGGCGGGCAGATGTCGCAGATAGCCAGGCACGCAAGTCACCTTCTTCCAAATCGCTGGGCTTCATGGACATAAAAAACATCGCGGCAACCATGCCCAATGCCAATATCCCAATAATAAGTTTCAAATGTATTTTTATAAAGTTCATTTGTTCTCTCTCTATTCTATTCGCATTCAACCAGCCAAAGGTCATATTCAGCATCTTGAAGCGGGTTATCACCCGGCGCGCTTGCAATCATCCAGCCGCTGAATATTTGGGTAGCATTGGCGGCATTGTTGCCCGAATCCCGTCCGGCCACGGACTTTTTCGCTATCTCTATGAACATAAAGTTATCCTGTGCCGCAAACGGAGCCGTCGACTTGCAGGAACGAATCAGTATTTCCAGCTTTTCAAATTCGGTTTTTCTGCCGACAGGAATGGTTATGCTTCTTGCCCGACCCGCAGCCTTGTTCATTATACGAATAACGGCGGTGTTCTTGTCGATAAATTCATTCGCAGACAAGGCGCAGGGTGCAAAGCACAAGACACAAAGAACTGAAAGATATTTTTTTATATTCTTCATTATTTCTGTCTGGAAACCATATCCGATGCGGCAACAAATAACGCACCCGCAAGAAAATATTTTGCAAGCACGGGCGAAGCAATCGACACAAGCGCACCGACAAGGCATACTTTTGATAATTTCTCTAAACTTAAATTCGGAAAGAGATTCATGCCGCCTGTCCCTGCCTTGCATTTTTTTCTGCCGCTGTCGCGCCAAGATCTTCCACAATTCTGGCCTTTTTACCGGAAAGAGCGCGCAGGAAGAATAATTTCGCACGGCGGACTTTTCCATTGCGGACTTTTTCAATATATTCTATGGATGGTGAATACAGCGGGAATTTGCGTTCTACGCCAACACCATAAGAATCTTTGCGGACTGTAAAGGCGGCATTCGACCCGCTGCCTGACCTTTCAATTACCACACCTTCGAAAACCTGGGTACGGAATTTGTCGCCATCTTTGATTTTAACGCCGACACGCACAGTGTCGCCCGCCTTGAATACAGGAATTTTCTTGCCAGCGGCAAGTTTTTCAATCTGATTTTTTTCAATTTTGCTAATAATATTCATATTTAACTTTCCTTTACTAAATCCGGACGACGCTTTTTTGTTATTTCGTCCGATTGTTCTTTCCGCCACCTTTCTATGTTGCCGTGATGACCGGACAACAGGACTTCTGGGACTTTGCGTCCACGCCATGCTGACGGGCGGGTGTATAACGGCCATTCCAACCCCCCGATTTCAAAGCTTTCATTGGCGGTCGCATCCGCGCCACCATTAACCACATTATCCAACAGACGAACCAAACTGTCAATAAAAACCTGGGCCGCAATTTCACCACCAGACAATATATAATCGCCGACAGAAAGCTCTGTCATATTATACTCTTCAATGACACGTTGGTCAATTCCTTCGTACCGGCCACAAATCAGCGTGAAGTGTGACATGCCCGAATCTGCGAATTTTCTGACTGTTTTTTGATCCAATAACCTGCCACGCGGTGAAAAACATATAATATCCCCACGATGATTCGATGGGATCGAATCAATCGCACTGCCAATAACTTCCGGCAACATTACTTGCCCCGCACCGCCACCAAATTGGGCATCATCCACACTGCCATAATTATCTGTCGCGAATCCACGCAGATCCATGGCACTATATGACCAGATTTTTTTTTCAAGCGCGCGCCCAACAACCCCACCGCCCAAAGTACCAGGAAACATTTCTGGAAAAATAGTCAGTATGTTGAAATGCATCAACGGCATCCCTTTCTGATATAAGAAAACTGTCCCCAGCATTTGTGATTTTCCCGTCCGTATTTGACGCAATACTCTTCACGGCTGTCGCAGACCAGATTGCACGGATAAATGGTGGCACCGGATTCCGGTTCGCTTTCGCCCAACAGGTCACTGCTTTTTATATCACGTACAACGGCACCAGGTAAATAAACACGCCATGTCATAAAAGGATGTTTAGAAACGACCTTTGCGGCTTTTATTTTTTGTGAAAACATTCTTGGAAATTCCTGCACTTTTCATCCTTTTCATTTTTTCCGGGATTATCTGTTTTTGATCATTTTATAGAATTGCCTGTTACATTTGACAAGCCAAGGAAAGGGCACATATCTGCTTTGAAGCTTATCAGGAACATCCCGTTCTGCAAGGTTTTCGACTTTTTTGCACCAGCGACCAGTTGTGGCGCAACTCCACCCCCATCCGCATGGCGCGATATACATATTTTTGCGAACCGCCGGATTTTGTTTCAAGAATTCGGTTTTATTAAACCTTATGGTACCTGTCGACGTACCATCAATGTACGTTATCTCGTAAGCATCGCCACAATCTATGTACGATAATACTTTCCGTGGGCAGTTAAGTTTCATTGCAACCCCCTTTTACTTTATAATTTGAATTAATCGTGCAGTATTATTTCTCTTTTTTCTACATCAACCTTTGCACCCGTAAAGGATAGCATTTCGCCATCATCCAATTCCAATATGTCACCGGCACCAAAGTTGTGTACGGCGGCAACTTTGCGACCACCAACATTCATTCCAATTAAATCGGCTATGTAATACTCGTTTTCGTCGGGCAGGGGCAGGGTGTCGCGATCAATAAATAATTCTGTCCCGCGCAATGATTCCGCCGCGGTACGGTTATCTATGCCGTCGATTCTGGCTATGACGACGGTGGAGTTGGGCAATGCGCGGACAAATCTAAATTGCTTTGGGCGAATGTTATTTGCCCATATACTTGCGTCCAGCCACGCAAAATCCCCGGAATTTTCGGTATAGGATTGCACACGGATTTCGCCGCGCAGCCCCTGTACCCCGACTATCTTCCCGACAAGGATCTTGTTTTGTTTCGACATTTTTCCCCTGATTTGCAAGATGACATTTCAAAACAATGCCACATAATGCCTCATCCGATGGTTCAAGAAACAAATCTGGAACTTTATTTTTTGCAAAATATCGGATGCCGTTTCCCCAATTCTTGAAATGTTCGTTTACTTCTGGGCAATATTTACATGTAATTTTGCAACAGTATCCGTTTTCGGTTTTGTAAAAAAAGCCCATCCAGAATCCTTTGTTTGTACAATAGATAAATTTATTCTGCTTTTGCTTCTTCTGTCGGGGCTTCGACTGGAACTGATTCTGCCACTGGTTCTGTTGCGACAACAGCTTCGGCCGAAGTTTCCACCGGATTATCGTTCGGTTTTTCCATCTCTGTTTTCGCGGCCGCATCGACCGCCGCTTTATCTTCGGCAACTTTGGCAAGCTTTGCCTCGCGATCTTTCAGTTTCATCAGGGTTTTTTCAGACGGCTGATTTTTCTTTGTCTGAACCGGGAATGGTCTTTTTTCCAACAATCCTGCGTTTGCCAACAATTTGTAAACTCTGTCCGATGGACGTGCCCCTTTTCCCATCCAAGATTTTACCTTGTCTGCATCAATTTTCATCCGTCTGTCACTATCCTTTGGCTGCATCGGGTCATATTTTCCTATGGTGGCCAAAATACTGCCAGAATCGCGTGCAAGACGGGAATCTGTTACAACTATGTGATAATAGGGCCGTTTCTTCGCGCCATGTCTTGAAAGTCTTATTGCAACTGCCATGTTTTGTATCCTTTTTTGTTTTTCCAATAAAAAGCCACCGAGAGCAAACACTTGCCGTTCGGTGTCCCAGACCCACAGGCCAAGGATTCGTTTTTACTTACGGTAAGTATATAACAAATCTATTGAAAGTCAAATGAAATCTGGTTATAATTCGTAAACTTCGCGGGCGTGGTTCAATGGCAGAATGCGAGCTTCCCAAGCTTGAGACGAGGGTTCGATTCCCTTCGCCCGCACCAGGCTTCGCTCTTCGAGCTACGCCTGGCTTACGCCAGTAAGGCAGGCCGTAGAGAGAAGTTAGCGAAGACTAGTCCGGCGTAGCTTGAAAAGCGAAGCCTGGACACAAATCAAAAAAAGCACCAATGTTTTATGTATATCTTATAAAAAGTATCAACTCCCCAAATCAAAAATATATTGGATTTTCATCTGATTTGAAACAACGTATAAAAGATCACAATAATGGAAAGTCCATACATACAAGCAAATTTAAGCCGTGGGAATTGATAACATATTTATCATTTTCTGATGAACGTCAGGCGAAAGAATTTGAATATTATCTTAAAACACATTCTGGCCAGGCGTTCGCGAATAAAAGGCTTTGGAAATAATTTGTCTTTTGCACTGCCCGTTAATATGATATTTTAAATCAGCAGTTTTTACGGAGCTATCGAACTATCTACTGAAAAAGCTTGGAAATCCAACCTTTCGGAGAAATGGCACGGAGTTCGATTCTCACCGCCTGTTTGGGCTTTATTTTTGCATCTGCGTACTTTATAATTCATATATGAAAAAACAGAAAATTATTCTAAGCCGTAAGGGCTTTGATTCAAGTGCAGGCGGTATGCCAAATCCTATATTGTCGGACGGTACGCTTTTATCATTGCCAATTCCTGATAAAAATAGCGAACGAAGATTCTCGGACATTTCCTATAATGGAAAAACTTATGAACAGATAATAAAAGAACTGAACCCTGCTTTTGATATTAGATTCTGTCATCTTGACCCGGACATAAGAAATGATTGCATAAATAGTTGTCCTGAGAATTGGATTCCTGCATTCGGACAACAAGGGGCTGCCTTGTCACACCTTAAAAAATCCAATGTTGGTATTGGCGACTTGTTTGTGTTTTTTGGTTGGTTCAGACAAACGGAATTACAAGACAATGGTAAGCTTGCATTCGTTGGTCCGGATAAGCACATAATTTATGGCTTTATGGAAGTTGGTGGAATAATAAAAGGAACGGCTGATATTGCACGAATTTGTCCATGGCATCCGCACTCAAAAAAAGAGATTGCACGAAGTCTTTTTGACCAGGATGATAATAACTGGCTTTTTATCCCGAAAGATAGACAATACGGAACATTAAAATACGCAGACAAACGCGTTCTAACTAAAAATGGAATGAGCAGGTCTAAATGGGATTTGCCTACTTCTTTCAAAAATGCAGAGTTTTCAAGTGTGTGTTCGCCAGGTTGGAAAGACGATTATTTTCAAAAGACAGGCCAATGGCAAGAACTTGTGATAAGCAATCCGAGTAAAGAGATTTTAGACTGGGTTGAAGATATAATCAGCGACTAAAATTTTCTCTTAAATTGTTTAAGTTTTAACTTTAATTTTATGAAATGTTGTTTATAATTTCAAAAAGCAAAGGAAATTAAATGAAAACAGCAGTTATATTGCACGGTGTTTGTGATAGAGAGGAGTATTTCGAGATGGACTTCCCATCTCCGTCAAATGCGCATTGGTTGCCGTGGTTGCAGCAAAAATTTTTGCGTTCTGGCCTGTTGTGTCAGTGTCTGGAAATGCCAGCGCCTTACAAACCCGTTTATGAAGAATGGAAAAAGACTTTTGAACAATTAGACCATTCTAATCTGTCGGTTGTTGTTGGACATAGTGCAGGCTGTGGATTTTTTTTGAAATGGTTGCATGGGAATCCAGGGATATCTTTGGATAAGCTTGTACTGGTTGCGCCATGGATCGACCCAGATAGACGAGAGGGTGATTTCTTACAATTCGATTTTAATAAAGAAGCGTTAAATAAAATCAAACACGTCCATTTGTTTCATTCGCAAGATGATATGGATATGATTACAAAAAGCGTTAACCATATTATGCAGATATATCCAAACATCACACGACACGACTATACGGACAAAGGACATTTTTGCTTTTCTGACACAGGTGCAACATTTGAAGATTTGTGGAAAGTATTGAAATAGATTTCCTGTTTGAATGTATCGATTTTCTTTCTTAACCTCTCAATATCATAACCAAAATTAGTTCGATACTCCCACAGCTGCCCACAGCACCATATTTATCCAATTTTCGATTGCATTTTAAATATAGATATACCCTATATTTTGTTTTATGAGAGAGAAGTAACATTAAAGGATGATAAATGAATGATTATGACACAGCAAAATTTCTCTTTAAAAACCAGGAAATTAAAATCTCGCTTCCATATTTTGGCTTTGCGAATCCGCACGAGAAAATAACGGATCTTATCTGCGAATGCATCAAAAAAGACTATGAAAAGGCGGATAAAGAAATGGATGCCAAAACCAGAGTAAATGGAACGATTACTTTTACCCAAGAAGCAAAAATAATAACAGATTACAGGGGACATGATGCCGAATTTGGCTATATGGATAAACGCCCAAATGGTATCGAACCCAGAAATAATCTCATAAAAGGGGTTATGGTATTCAAAGTCGAATTTCCAGAATGCGAAAGTTGCCAGAAAAAATGTGTCGATTGCACGGAAGAGCTTTACAAAGCCGTGAATATGGCAGCACGGCATCTTTCAATTAAAGCGGAAAAGGAAAAACAGCACTAGTTTATATTTTCTAAACTTTACCCAAAAGGCGCAGTTTTTTGTTACCACCGTAGCCTTTTGGTAAAGGTTGAAATTGAAAACTATTTTTATTCTCTCCCCGCACCACCAATTTTTACCGGGCGGGGCGGGGGATAAAAACAGAACGCCGTCTGTTTTGATTCTCTATTTTTTTATAACATCAAATTCAAAATATTTATCCGGATTATCGTCCCCAAATTTCCAGGTTATAAATTTAACATCATAAGGACTTTTTTCGTCCATTTTACTTTCATTCCCAGAATAATGGTTATGCGTAAATTCGCCAAGATATTCGTTATTATCTACGGTAAGCTTATATGATAAAGTTACCTTGAATCCTGGTGATGGAACCTGTTTGGATATATCTTTTAAGAAATCAACAACATATTCCATATTAATCAGTTCCAAAAACACACCTTCGCTGACCTGTACCTTGTTACCGTTTTTTACAAATATTTTTATATTATTCGATTCTGTTATCATATCATAGGCTCCATGATTAATGGTTAAGTTTCACAGGCTTAGTATATCAATATTAGTATGAATTTTCAATGTTTAAGATTTATATTGTATTCCAATATAACATTTCGTGTCATTGCGAGTGGTCGAAGACCACGAAGCAATCTTTCCAGATATTTTGTGTCATTGCGAGTGGTCGAAGACCGCGAAGCAATCTTTTCCAGCATTCCGTGTCATTGCGAGTGGTCGAAGACCGCGAAGCAATCCTTCCAGACAATGGAATTTTTATACTTCCATCGTTGGAACAGATTGCTTCGTCCGCCTGACGGCGCGACTCGCAATGACACGGAATACCTGAAAAGATTGCTTCGCCACTTTGTGACTCGCAATGACACCAGACCACAATGACATCAGACCGCCATAACATTAAAGGCCGAGAGCCGCAAACAGCGCCGACCGGAATACGGAAACGTTCCGGACGAAGTCCGCGCAATGGTACGCGCAGTAATCCGCACAACCGGACAAACCCCCGCCGACGGTGCCCCGGCAAACCCAAGCTGACGAAGCGACACTAAACCCGGGAATACTGGTTATCTTACACCAACAATTACTGCCACCATCTGTAACAGGGTTGCCAAAATTAGGATATGTTCCGCTTGTGCTTGAACACAGGCTTGTGCCACTGAACTCTGATACATTACTTCCGGTACAACCCGTTAATTTCCAATCGCCAAGGGATAGGTTGGTACAATCTTGATTTGTGGCATTACCACTGGTACCGCTAGCAGGACACTGGGTTACGCCACTTTCTGGACAACTCGTCGGACTTATGGGTCTTGCCATACACGCAACAGCGGCAATAGACCCATGCAATGGGATTATCGTTAATACAGCAAGGATACTTGTTATCTTTATAGTTTTGTTAAATGTATTCATGATACTCTCTCCTTTGGGTATATTATACCATATGCCATGACAAAGGTCAATTTGTATTTAGTCATGTAAAGTGAACGCATTATTAACGGCTCTCTTACGAGAGCCGTTTAAGGGATAATCATATCAACGGAATCATTTGCCGTCGCAGGTATGATGGTAATTTTTTAATGCGATTTTATCTGCCGTTTCTGCACGAATTGCAATTGTCCAGAAAACGTTCGACCAGGCTATTTACGTTACCAATAACCGTTGGCTGGGATTCCCTACACTTATCGCACTTTCCGCAGATATTTTTGCATGGCGCAGTTCCACCTTCGGTCATGGTCGTAGTGCTAAGCTTTACTATACGCAAATAATATTCACCGATATCGGTTCTTACCAGACAGTCAAAACCTATCTTTGGAAACTTTTTTTTCATTTCACTCATAGTTCCTTCGAAATAGCCATCCCCATTTTCTTTATTTATCATTTTTTTCATAACGCTAAGTCCACTGCAATTTTCTTTCTGATTGGCCTTGCAATTATCGCTTAACGCGTACATTTCTGGCACGCCCAGCATCTGCATACTTTCGGAAAAGACATGAACGAACACCGGAACTTCGCCCTTGGTCGGGATATTGTGGGTAACTATAAGATAGTTTTTAATAAAATACGTTTTGTTATGCGCCTGTTGCGTTTCATCATGCGATTGTGTTTTTTTAGGTTTTCTATTAAATATGTTAAACATTTTTTTGCCTTTTGGTTAGATTATACAAACATGATAGACCTGTATATGGATTTGTCAAGTTTATTTTTAATAAATATTTTTGCCAAAATGCAAAAAAATACTCTCTACCACAAAGCCTATTTTTTTATCTTTGTTTTCTGCTTGCCCTATTTATCATCTCATCTGCCAGATTAAAAACACGGATTTTCTTTTTATTTCTGTACTTTGGCTTGTGATCCTTACGCTCTTCAATCTGCCGGATATTTGTTATAATCTTTCCGTTGGTATTACAATTTAAATACGGCGACGAATTGCCCAATTTTTTATTACCACGTTTGCCGTTTGCTTCATGCATTGCGGGCTGAAGATTAGAAAGCCGATAAGACCCCCCGTTGCTTTTGCAAACTTGATGATCTTTGGATAACTGGCATTCTTCTTTTATCGGTCTGCCACTGATCCCGCAGATAGGATATTCACCGTGCATTATAAGCCTTAGCAAAATTTTTTCTTTGAATTCACCCCATTCCACATTTAACAAAAGCTTATCCCAGTTTTGGGTATCTTGGTTTTCGCCGTTTATTTCTATCGGAACATTCCGACCCCGCTGGCGCATTGTCAGCGTTATACCCATTTCATATTTCAGCAAACGCAAGCAAAAGGTGCGAAAATCTTTGGCTTTCATTTTATTTTCCCCAAACTTATAAATAATTGATTCGGATTATAAGGGTGGGGCGCGGTAGTTCCGCGCCCCAATTTAGATTAATTTGCCGTTACCGGGATCCGAAGTTTCTGATTTGGATAAATCAAATCTGCCTTTTTAACCTTATCCTTGTTTGCTTCGAATATCACGGTATAGCGCACGCCACGCCCAATAAAGTTCCGTGAAATTATCCATAACGAATCGCCACGACGTACAGTGTACCAAGTATCATCACCCGGGGTCATTTCCGGCATCTTGAACTTGTGCGTGACCGCAGACACAGCGTTACCACTGGCATCATGCAAATTCACAACCAGGGTATATTCCGTACCCGCTGTCAGGTTTCCGGTATCCGCACCAAGCATGAAGTTTTTGTGGTCGCTTGTGCGCGAAGTGCCAATTTTATTTCCATCCAATGTCAAAGTCACACGCAGGCGCGGGATAGCCCGACCCTGGACGACTATGCGGCCATTTTCAAGATAATCTATCTTGGACACTGCCAAGTCACCGTCAGCCAACATCGGTGCCTGTAATACTTTACTTCCATCCTTTGTCATCAGCAATGAAAGCGATCTGCTGTAATCATTTCCCTGTGCTATATAAAGGAATACATCGTTTTCAGACACAACATCATGATCAACAGCGGTCAGCTTTATTGTATAGTTGCCCGGATTTAAAGGCTTTGTAGGCGCATGCACAAATTCGCCATTGGCATCGGTGCGTTCCGTGGCGACAATCTTATTATTAATCATCACGGATATGCTTTGCTGGGGCAGATAACGACCGGCGATTATTATAGAGCCATTTTTCTCGATTCGAACTATGTCAAATTCTGGCAACTGCTTTTCGTTAATTATATGGACAGTGGGTTCTGAAACATTAACATCTGTTTCATCCGGATTGGCATGAACAACCTCTCCATCAACCATTACAACAGCGGGTGCCAATGGCAGGGCATCTTCCGAAGTGGTATCACTGCTTGGCCACATAGCCCACACCACAAGCAAAAGCACGATAACAACACACGCAATCGGAAACCAATAAGCCGACAATATACCACCAACACTTTGTTTGTTCAGCGCGTATGGCACGAACCCTTTTGATTCGGACGACTGTTTATCAGCCGGCTTTTTTTCCGATGCAGATTTTGCAACATGGGGATTGTTTGCGGATGCGGGTACCGCCGGGGTTGATGGTCTGTTGCGACTCCACAGGGCGGCGATGCGATTATGCTTTGCATTGGCATCGTCAATTATTTCTTCGGTTGTTCTTTTTACTTTTCCCATATCGGCAAATCTGCCTTTGTTTCTGTTAAACATGAGTTGTGCCTTTTGTTTATCAAAGACCCTCTCTCCACGCCCTTTGAATTAATTAACGCAATAGTACTATCAAAACAGACTGTTTGTCAAGAGTAAACATAACATCGGTTCAATAAGCTATCAACCGTACAGATTATGCAATATAAATTTGTATCGTGCGCTTTGCGCGACGCATTAATTATTCATTATTCACTATTCATTATTCATTCAAAAAACGGAAAACATGACGGCTCTCTGACGAGAGCCGTATTGACTTTTATAAGGGCGACAAACAGGGATTAATTTTGTTGAAAAAGATACTCTTTAATACTTGGCAAACTTTTTTAAGATGTCATTGGGCAAAAACCGTAACCATAATTACCGACATCATCGCTGAAGCCATCCGATTCATCCACAAACAGCCAGCATTTGGTGGTAGATGACGCTGTGCATTTCTGTATGCTCGATTCGTGTACATCCTCTCCGGTATTGCATGTTGTTCCGGGACGCAGTGTTACATTGCTATGAATCTCCATGGTCATTCCGTTCGGACAGGCTACCAGCGGATTCGCGTTTGCTGAGTTCGCCGCGATAAAAATTGCGGGAAGTATGAAGATAAGTTTTTTCATAGTATGTTCCTTTTTGTATATATTTTAAATTTTAATCCGTGCCGACACTTCGACGGACAAGCTGCCAAAATGACAATCTTATGGTTACATTATACACAAATTGTTACAAAAACGTAACTTATTTTTATGATGAAAAAGTAAGAAAGGCAAAATATGACTATCCGGCTATTTTTCGACAGGAAAATATGGTATAATGCACATAAGAGGACTTAATATGAAAACCATCGCGATCATGACAACTGGCGGGGATTGCTCTGGCCTTAATTCCGTAATACGCAACCTGGCCACCCAAGGTCTGCGCCGCGGACATCGTATACTTGGAATACTTGACGGCACAGACGGGCTGACACAAGATTTTGCACCAAATTTTGTAGAATTTGATTATAACACCTTGCCACCGGAAGAAGCGAATATGGCAGGAAGCTGGTTGCGCAACGGAAATCGCCATGCCCTTAACTTTGAAACCGCAAAGAAAACAGGTTTGTACGAAAAATTCACCACACGTATGAGAAAGTCATTGAAAGCGATGAATTTGGACGCGCTGGTCGTAATCGGCGGAAACGGCTCTCTTTCCATCGCCGCCAAAAGCCAAAGCGTTTACGGTAATCTGCAACTTATCGGAATTCCAAAAACTATCGACATGGACATACCCGCAACAGATACCACCATAGGATTCGATACAGCTGTTAATGGCCTTTCGACATTCTGCAACCAACTTATGCTGACCGGGCGATCACATCACCGATGGTTCGTGGTACAGGCCATGGGACGCGAAGTAGGGGCTTTGGCCTTGCACGCCGGAATAGCCACGGGTGCTGATGCTATATTGATTCCAGAAATAAAATTTGATGTCGGCAATCTGTGCCGGCATATAGAAAACATCCAAAAAGAACAGGGGCGTGATTACGGAATAATAATAGTGGCCGAAGGCATAAAGTTACGCGGACATTCCGGTCAACCCGCAGACATGATTTCACGCGAACTGACAAAACGCAATATCAACAATCGCACTGCATTCCCAGAACATACCCAAAGAACGGGGGATACGATCGCGACAGATCGTATTCTGGCCGCCCGATTCGCAACGGCGGCACTTGACGCGATAGATAACAATGAAACCTATGTTATGACTTCGCTGGATGGCAGTACCGTAAAAACCGTGCCGATTTCAGAAATGATAAATCGGGGCGCGGCAAAACCGGATCCAAATATCCCAAACATGTTCATAGCAAACGCATTTGTTCCCGATGACCACCCCTTGCTTTCTGTCGCAGTAAGTATGGGCGCATATATCGGGGAAATAAAAAAGACCGGTATAAATAATTCGACCCGATAGATGAACTTTCTTAGAAAAAACTTTGATCTTTTGGTTTTTCCGTATTTGATATTGGCATTGGCGGTAATGTCATATTTCTTTGGTTCCGTAAAGATACCAATTCTGGAACTTTGCGCCGTACTGTCCCTTGTAATATCAAGACCGCTGCAAAAACGCGAATTGCCATCCGGATTGGCCATTGCCGCCATCGGAAACGCATTGCTTGCACTTTATTTCACGGGACTGGGTCTGACAGGTCAAGTCATATTGTCCCTGTTTCTTGTGACAATGAATTTTATCGCACTGTATTCATGGATCAGACCAGTGAAAAAAAAGGGAAAAATAATCCGCCCCACATTTTTAAGTCCATTGCCACGAATCGGAATCGCATTTGCCGTAATCTTTGCAGCCGCATTCGGAATTACAGCAAACGGCACGATTGGTGCTTTGGATTATTTTTCTATGGCGGCCGGGGTTATCGGAATACTGTTGCTGGCACGAAAAAAAATCGAAGTTTGGGCACTGTTCATAATCACGGACATTGCGGGAATATTTCTGTTCTGGCTGGCGGGATCATATCTTATGCTGGCGGCAGTGTTCATGTTCGGATGCAACGATACAGCTGCATTATTCCGGTGGTGGAAAGTATTCAGAAAGATAAATAAGAAAAAGTTATAAGCCTCCCCCTTGACTGGGGATTTTTTTTAACTATATACCGCGCGACCAATTTAAAAAAAGGAGTAACTGAAATGGCAAAAGTTTTGGGTATCGATTTGGGTACCACCAACAGCGCAATGGCGTTTATGGATGGCGCGGATCCGAAAATAATAGAAAATCAAGAAGGCCAGCGGACAACCCCGTCCGTTGTGGCATTTACATCCAGCGGGGAACAGCTGGTCGGAATTACCGCGAAGAACCAGGCTGTCACTAATCCCGAAAATACCATATATGAAATAAAGCGTCTTATGGGTTTGCGATTCGACAGTCCGACCATCGCCGAAATTAAAAAACATATACCGTATAAAATCGTTGAGGGCGACAATGGCGACGCTTGGGTTGAAATCGAGGGCAAAAAATACGCCCCATCGCAATTATCCGCAATAATTCTTGGCAAATTAAAAAAAGATGCTGAGGCATACCTTGGCGAAACTATAAATGACGCGGTAATCACTGTTCCGGCCTATTTTAACGACTCTCAACGCCAGGCGACAAAAGACGCGGGTCGAATCGCCGGGTTGAATGTGTTGCGTATTGTAAATGAACCAACGGCGGCCGCGCTTGCATACGGGCTGGAAAAAGAAAAGAACGGTATTGTCGCTGTATACGATTTGGGTGGGGGAACATTTGACATATCCATTCTGGAAATTATCGACGGGGTATTCGAAGTAAAAGCAACAAACGGCGACACCGAATTGGGTGGGGCGGATTTTGACAAGCGTGTTCTACAATATCTGGTCGATGAGTTCAAAAAGCAAAGTGGCATTGATTTGTCGGGGGATAAGCTGGCACTGCAACGTCTGAAAGAAGCCGCGGAAAAGGCGAAAATCGAATTGTCATCCAAAGAGACAAGTGACATAAATCTTCCATTCATAACCGCAGATGCAAGCGGGCCGAAACATCTGAATATTCCGTTGTCACGCGCCCGACTTGAATCTTTGGTCGAAGATTTGATAGAACGTTCCATTGACCCATGCCGCAAAGCACTGGCCGATGCAGGATTGGACAAGTCGCAAATCAACGAAATAATTCTGGTCGGCGGACAAACCCGCATGCCGAAAGTGCAAAAAGCCGTAAAAGAATTTTTTGGCAAAGAACCGCACAAGGGGGTAAACCCAGACGAAGTAGTTGCCCAAGGTGCGGCAATCCAGGGCGGTGTTTTAAAAGGCGATGTAAAGGATGTTCTGCTTTTGGACGTTACCCCATTGTCTTTGGGCATTGAAACATTGGGTGGTGTTTTCACCCGCCTTATAGACCGCAATACTACGATTCCTACGAAAAAATCCCAGGTATTTTCTACCGCAGAAGATAACCAGAATGCCGTGACCATCCGTGTGTTCCAAGGCGAACGCGATATGGCCACAGATAATAAATTACTGGGGCAATTCAATCTGGAAGGTATAGCACCGGCACCACGCGGAATGCCACAAATCGAAGTATCATTCGATATAGACGCAAATGGCATAGTTCACGTATCAGCAAAAGACAAAGGCACCGGAAAAGAACAAGCAATATCGATTAAATCAGACGGCGGACTTTCCGAAGATGATATAAAAAAGATGGTTGCCGAAGCCGAAGCAAATGCCGAAACGGATAAAAAGCGGCGTGAAGTTGTCGAAACGCGAAATTTGGGGGAAACCGCGATTCATTCAATAGAAAAATCTTTGAAAGAACATGGCGACAAATTAGACGCGGCAACGCGTGACGGAATTGAATCTGCCAAAAAAGATTTGGCGGATGAATTGGCAAAGACCGATGCGACGGCCGAAGCTTTGAAATCAAAAACCGAGACGCTTACCGAAAAGGCAATGAAACTGGGCGAAATTATTTACAAACAAGCCCAGGAAGCACAAGAAGCCAAAACCGAACCAGAGGCATCCGCAGCGGACGAAAACGGGCAAGAAGCCACTGATGCGGATTTTGAAGAAAAAAAGTAAAAACAACCCCCGGTTCAAAAACCGGGGATTATTTTCCATTGCCTTTCCACAAATTGCTATCTATAATTGCGACATGAAAATTCCAACAGTATCTGTAATCATCCCCGTATATAAGACCGAAAAATTTCTTTCGCGGTGTCTGGATTCCGTTTTAAACCAAACTTTCAAGGATTTTGAAATAATTTGCGTAAATGACGGCAGCCCGGACAATTCTGGCAATATTTTAAAAGAATACGCAAATAAATACAAAAATATAGAAATAATAACACAAAAGAATGCCGGGGTATCCACAGCAAGAAACACCGGTATTTCGGCTGCACGCGGTAAATTCGTATATTTCCTGGACAGCGACGATTTTATACACCCACAATTATTGGAAATTACACACGGACTGGCCATTCGGCATAATGCCGATATGGTCACATTCGTATGGGACAAAGATCTGGAACGCCAAAATGGCGCACACCCGAATATTTTTCCAAAATTCCAAAAATATGATTCCATCGACAAGATACGCGTTATAATATCAGACAATCCTATATTCCATATTGGAAAACGCAGATATAACTTTTCAATGTATGTCAAAAGCCCGCTGAAATTATTCCGGCGCGAATTATTTAACAAAATACCCTTTTTGTCAGGATTATATTGGGAAGATCTTATCCATACTGCAACATTGGTGAAAAAAAATCCCCGCACAGTCTTTACAAACGAAAATTTGTATTATTATTCCGAATTTTCGGAATCTATAACACGGGCACGGGTTGCCGCAAAACATATAAACGATTACCACACAGCATACAATATCATATATGATTTATACAAAGACGAGCCAAAAAGAATAAAGAATATTTTTATAAAATATCTTTTCAATGACGCACGAACCATTTACAAAAGAATCAAACGCATGCCGAAAGAATCACAAACAGAACTTTGGCCGCTTTTCAGAGAATGGCTTTGTGACGCAAAGGCTCGCGGCTGGTTGCGGTTGGGACGGCTATCCATCACAAGGGTGATATGGTTCATCAAGCTGAAAAAATTCGCCAAATAGAATTATAGGGCACCTTTCGTGCTACAAAGGACAGGCTCTCTTGCCGGATCATTTTTATTTACTTTTCAAATTCTGATTTTTCCGGAAACATTTCTTTTAAAAATCCGGTCACAATAGCCAGCTTTTTTTCCGGAATGTTATTTATACAAAATTCTTTCGGACGATATTTCTTCAAATGACCCAGCAGGCAGAAATTCTTGTCAAACTGATCGTACTTTATCCGACCCGATACTGTCGCGGCCAGCCAACGCAGCCGCAGCCTTAAACGATAAAAAAACGAATCGCGGCGTACATCATAGGCGATTCGTTTCTGGCCGTCGCGCCAGTTAAATACAATCGTATTACGCCCTTTTGCGTTATCCAACATCGGAAAGACTATGCGCTGAATGTTTATATTTTCGCGGAATGGTGTCACGGTAGTGGACAAGAAATTTTCACGAAATTGGTTGATATTATCCGCCAGATACGATTTTCGCATCGGCTCTATCGCATGCTTCATGGTAAGATTGTATCCAAGACCGAACACCGAATAGACCAGCCGTGCGCTGTTGCGGATGGTTCTGAAAAACAGACGGTGCCTGCTTTGGTCATTTTCGCGACGCGACAAAGACCAACGGCGCGACGCAGCGATCACAATGGGGTTTCCATCGGCATCAAAAAAGAATTCCGATCCGACAGACGCGCCGAAAAAGAAATCGTCATTTGCAAACAAAAAATGTTCCGACAAACCCGGAATGTTATGCAAAAACATTTCGATCATCGAAGAATTGAATGTCGGAAGATATTCTTTTGGAATTATATCACGATGATCAATAACTGTAATGCGGTTGCTGCTTTTAAACCAACTTGGCCGCTGATCGTCGGTAATTATGTAAATATGGTTTATCCATGGCGCGAATTTTTCGGCAGACCGCAAGGAATATTTCAATTCGTCATTATCATCCCATCGGGAATCGCGGGTCGCATTGTTGGCCAGCGGACGGCCGCCAGCGGCCAATGATACATTCTTTTTCGCAAGCCATTTCTTATCGGATCCATCCACCCATAAATAAACAAGATCTATTTTCATTACTGAAATTCCCTTTTTATATCGGAAGCACAACACGCACGCGCAGGCCACCCAATGGGGAATCTTCCAGCAATATCTGTCCGCCATGGTTTTCAATCGCCGTCTGGGCTATGGAAAGTCCAAGACCCGTACCACCGGTAGCATCTGAACGTGCCCCATCCAACCGCACAAAAGGCCGCAAGGCATCAGCACGCTTATCAACCGGGATTCCTGGCCCGTCATCGTCGATTATTATTGTTATTTGTTCCGACGAATCGGTTTCCGTAATTTCTATTTTCGATTTCGCATACTGTGCCGCGTTCGCAACTATATTCTGAAAAGCGCGCGCCAGGGCGGTCGGACGCGCATAAAACATCACTGGATTTTCCGGAAAATTGGTTGCAATTTTCTTGTCCGGCGCATCATCGCGCGCAATACGCATAAGCATCGCGGGCAGGGCAATTTCTTGTTCTATTTCTGGTATTTCGCCGCGCGCGAATGCCAGATATCCGTTTACCATATCCGTCATCCTGTCTATATCACGAAGCAATACCTTTTTTACCGCCGAATCGGTTTCCACAGACAGGCGCATACGCGTCAACGGAGTTTTTAAATCATGCGATACAGCATTCAGCATGTCTGTACGGGTGCGGTTGTATCTGTTCAAACGTTCTTTCATTGTAATCAAAGCATGCGCAGCTTCGCGAATCTCTTTTGAACCCGATGGCTTGAACCCCGGCGCGTCCAGTCCCCGACCGAATCGACCGGCGGCCTTTGCTATGCGGGTTATGGAACGGGTATGCATGATTACAAAGGGCGACACCAGAATCGTCACAAGCAGGGCACTGGCGACAAGCCAGATGGCGAACACATCCGTCGAAGTCGAATACACCCGGCGAAGTGATGTCGCAAAAGTTACGATTTTACCGTCCCGCGGCACATCCACAAATAACAACCGATTTCCCCGGTCAACATAAACAGATACGGGTTCTTTTATCCTTTCCTTTAAATTCGCAGCCAGATGACCAACCTCTCTGGAATCATTATCGTCACGCTTTGGACGATTCAGCTTTGCGTTTACCGACATATTGATTCTGGAATTTTTCGCCAATGTTTCCATAGCGGACATATTTCCACTATCCATAAGGCTTATCATGGTCGCGATTTCGCTGGACAGAGTATTCGCCATTAATGCATGTATGCGCCCCCAGTGGTTGCCAAAGAAAACATTCGACATTATTAATTGCACGATAATCAGCGGTACAACAATCATCAAAGCTGTTCGCCAGAAAAAACTGCGCGGAAATAACTTCATTTCAAAAACCTTTGGTTTCCGCCGATAGCCGTTCAAAAAATGGATTAATGATTAACGACCAGCGACTGGAACTAGTTTATACCCTTTTCCCCTGATTGTCAAAATATCAATACAGGGCAGGGCAGCGGACAGCTTTTCCCGTAAACGCTTTGCGGTCATGGGTGCGGCGGCAACAATGCTTCCCGTGGGTAAAGTAAGCGCAGAAAGCAACTTTTTTTCAACTGTCGATAATGCAAGCAGTTTCTGCCCGACAAAAAATTCGCCATCAACAATCTTTAATCCCTTTGGCATTACTGGCACAGGTACCTGTACCGATATTTTCATTGCATTATTAAGTCTTAGAATTAATTCCTTTAAACTGAAAGGTTTTGCAAGATAGTCATCCGCGCCGCCTTCCAGTCCAGCTATCGCGTTTTCCGACCCCGACAACGCGGTAAGCATAATAACCGGAGCAGTCATATTACTGGAACGCCATTGCCGCAAGGCGGTCAGTCCATCGACACCCGTCATCATTCTATCCAGAATAATCGCATCAAATTTAAGCCTTTCAAGGATTTTTCCGGCCGTTTCGGCACTGTCTGCTGTTACAACATTAAAGCCATTTTGACGAAGCCCCTTTGCCAGCGAAACCCGGAGCACAGCATCATCGTCTATAATAAGAATGGCTTTATTCATAATCATAAGACACAAGGAACAAGAAACGTGAAGCAAATAACTTTATCTTGCACCCGCACGCTTCATGCTTTTATTTTTCCAGGGGTTCCACCGCATATTCACCCGGACGTATAGCGGTTTGGGTTCCAACCGGAAGCTGTGAACCAGTAATACCGGCATTATTAGCCCGTAGCCCTGCATTAGAATATTCGGTTTTGAACAGGGCGTATCCGGTTCCGCCACCCATAGATGGCCCCTGTAAGCCCAGCGAATAATACCCACCCAACAATCCATAGTCCAAATCTATATAGTCGATATTAAACATGAACGAAACATTTGTATATCCGTCGGTCGTCATGCCACATGCAAATTCCCTGGATATCAAAGTGGATTGAGCATTGGTTGGCACGACTATATCGGTAACTGTTGGCGCGCAACGAACCTGAACCCCGTTTATCAAAAGCTCGTAACTCATTCCTATCATTGCTTTTGACAGTCCGGTGGAAAGATTGACCTGATCAATAGTTATTTTCGGAATTTTTACCATTGCATTCGCAATTCCGGCACGTGCGGGAAAAGATATTCCGGCATATATACATGCGCGCGTAAAAGGATCGGCCTCGCAAATATACATCCTTGAATGGGCATTCATCATAAACATGTTCGTAAGCGAATTAAACAGAAAAGTACGGGTTATACGGTCATTCATTTTCGTACAACCAAAATCGCGACAGACTATCGTCGGACGATCCGCAAATGAAATTCTGGCACCGGGATGGGCGTTCGCTTCCGCCATTCGGGCTGCTTCTATGTTATTGTCATAATTAAGGCTGTCCGTCCGCATCATGAAAAAGCTTTCCGGAACAAAATTAGGATCATCCGGATAGGAATGATAGGAAGATACCGGGGTTTCCGTATATACTACCTGTTGAAATGAATTGTCCGGTTGGCGCGCACCGAACAATGATGCATTCAGCTCGACAGGGAACATCATCGCGGCAAACATGGCGGCATATTGCCATAATACGGGCTTTCGTGCCTTTTTGATGTAAAAAATTTGCTGCATTACGGAATCCTCTCTTTTGCTTAACCGAATATTAGAACAATTGCGCATTGCTTGGCAAGTCAAAAAATACTGTTGAAATTTTAAATCATAATGTTGTATAAACCATCAAAAGGAGCAATAAATGGTTGACGTTATCATTCCCGGCGAGGCTGGCAAACTTCACGCTGTATATCACAAATCCGCCACGGATATCGCCCCGCTGGCCGTGGTTCTTTCTGGAAATCCACGTGCCGGATACCACATGAATGACAGGATTTCATATGCTTTATTTCGGGCCTATATGGACATCGGGTTTTCTGTTGCACGATTTAATTATCGCGGGGTTGGCGATTCCGAAGGCACCCTGGGGGCCACAACCGACAATATGATCGACATCGCCACCGTCATAGACTGGATACAGAATCAGAACGAAGACAGCGACAAAATATGGCTGTCTGGCAATCATATTGGTGCCTGGTATGTATTACAAGCCATGATGCGCCGGCCAGAAGTATCGGGATTTACATTGATTTCGCCAGATTATGGGGTGTCGGATTTTGCATTCCTTTCGCCAAGGCCAAACCGCGGACTGTTGCTTCAGGGCGCGAACGAAAACGAAGATGCACAGGCATTTGGCCCCCATCTTACACATATACTGAAAAAGCATGCACAGATAACGCTTGAAACAATACACATCAAGGGGGCGGATGAAAAATTTTCGACCCCGGCAGAATTGAAACAGTTATATAACGACGTAAAAGCATATGTAGGAAGAGAGAACGAGGAAAATAAATTATTGTGATTTATGGTTTCGGATTGCTGGTTTTAGGGGTAAAAAATAGCTCTAATCGCAATCCGGCACAGGCCGCAGTAACAACACAGAAAAATACTGAAAAAACAGTGAAATCTATATACAATGAAAGAAAAACCCGACCGTTTTATAGACCCGAATATTCCAGATGAAATGGCCGCGACAATACGGCCGCGAAAACTGTCGGATTTTGTCGGCCAGGAAGATCTTAAACAAAATCTGAATGTTTTTATTTCGGCGGCACGGGCGCGACGCGAAGCCATGGATCACGTATTGCTTTACGGGCCACCGGGGCTGGGGAAAACTACACTGGCGCATATAGTCGCGAACGAACTTGGCACGAATTTCCGCGCGACCGCCGCACCGATGCTTACAAAACAGGGCGACCTGGCCGCAATTTTGACCTCTCTTGAATCGCATGATGTTCTATTCATAGATGAAATCCACCGTTTGCCAACAGCAATCGAAGAAGTACTTTATTCGGCAATGGAAGATTTTAAACTGGACATAATGCTGGGCGAAGGGCCGTCGGCAAAAAGCGTTCGTATAGATCTTCCGCAATTTACCCTGGTCGGTGCGACAACCCGTACCGGTTTATTGTCGAATCCATTGCGCGACCGATTCGGCATCGACATGCGTTTGAACTTTTATTCGTCCGAAGATTTGGCAAAAATAATCTTGCGCAGCGCGCATATAATCGGTGTTCGGATTGATCCCGACGGCGCATTGCGATTGGCGATTTCATCACGCGGAACACCACGCATCGCAAACCGTCTGTTAAAACGCGCGCGGGATTTTGCGGCAGCTGATTCCCAAACATCTGACGGACATATAACATCCGATATTGTCAATATTACCTTGCGCCAGCTTAAAATCGATGAATCCGGACTGGACGAAATCGACCGCGAATATATGAACGCGATAGTAAAGCATTATGCCGGCGGCCCGGTCGGAATAGAAAATCTTTCCGCCGTCCTATCCGAACCGGTGGATACCATCGAGGATGTTATAGAACCGTACCTGATGCAACAGGGATTTATACAACGTACCCCACGTGGACGCATAGTGACAGAGCAGGGGTATATACATCTGGGATTTTCCCCATCTTTGAAATGACACCGGAAATGAAAAATTTTTATATATCCAAGCGGACAGAACACGTCGCATTGGTGAACAGTTTCGCAGAAAAACTGGGGCTGCATTTTCCGGATCACGACAAAGACAAGCTGCATGATCCGATCTGTTCCATGATGGCACCATATGTATGGAAAAGGTACAGTCCAGATTCAGACGCACCGCCAAGCACGGAACAGCTTGCAGATTGCGAATTGGGTATTATGAATCATAAAACGACAAACCCGCACCATCCAGAATATTGGGGTGATGACATAGCCGATATGCCGGAAATCGCGTTGGCGGAAATGTGTTGCGATTGGTGCGCAGCAAATATTCAAAAACTGAACGCATATGGGAAGTTTAAAACCGTCATAGATTTTTACGAATCATACGCACTTTCAACATACAAATTTACCGATGTGCAAAAAGAATTTATTCAAAAAACCTTAAAGGAGTTGTCATGAAAAACAAAAAAGTATTGCTTGCCGCAACGGCGGCCTTATTAACAGGCATTATTATCGGCGCGTGCGCCATGATTCCGGTCGCGCATTATCAATATAAAAAAAGGGGCGAAGTCGCATTTTATCTGGATGCCATAGTCAGCTTTGTGGATAAATCGCCCGAATGCAGGCTGGCATTGGAGCAATTATAATGAAACCGCATATATTCCCATTTGAAATAGCTTTTGCCGACACGGATGCCGGTGGAATTGTATATCACGCACGATATGTCGAAATCGCGGAACGTGCACGGATGAGCTGGCTGAAAACTTTCAAGCCAGCACCCGAAAGCATCGGATTCGCGGTTGTCGAATTATCTGCAAAATATAAGAAACCCTTGCGTATAGCAGATGATTTTATCGTGGAAACAATCGTGAAAAACGTTGGCGCGGCATCTTTGACTGTAGAGCAGAAATTTGTTAAAAATGATGAAATTTATGCTATACTGGTTATCAAAATCGCATGCCTTACCACGGATCTTAAACCGATACGCATACCGGCAGAATGGCATAAGTATTTTTAAACGTGATATGTGATTACAGGCTTGATAAACATATTGGAATAAACTAGTATCATTTCTCGCTTATAATATATCACTTTTGCGACCAAGGAGCAAACTATGAACGCAACATTTTCTTTATTTAGAATTTTCACCAGCGGCGATATTGTCGTGTTGGCCACCAGTATTTTGCTTGTCATCGGCAGCGTTATATCATGGATGATAATCATCGAAAAAATTCGCCTGTGGGGCAGGGAAAGAACACATCCAACCCAACTGCATCCGAATGACAATCTGAACCTTGTTGTCGATCGCCTTATAAAGCCATTCGACAAAAATCTGTGGTTCCTTTCCATGGCATCTGTTGTCGCCCCGTTCATAGGGCTGTTTGGCACAATCTGGGGAATAATGATGGCATTCAGCGCGATCGGCACAAACCAGTCCACAAACATCGCTGTCATAGCACCCGGACTTGCGGCGGCATTGGGCACAACCGCACTGGGTCTTATCGTGGCTATACCCGCGGCAATAGCGTACCAGTATTTCAGCAAAAAATCGGATACCTTGTATGACGAACTGGACGATGCAAGAAAAGAAATAATTTGCGAATTCGAAAGAAATAAATAATCACTGATTTATGATTGCGGATTTTGTTCATCGGATAAAAAATCGGCAATCGACAATCAGCAACCAGCAATAGGATTGTTAAATGTCCCGAAGAAATACCCGAAAATCCGACGCTTTATTGTCGTTGACACCGATGATCGACATTATGACAGTGTTGCTGGCCGTGTTCATGATCGCAACCCCAATGTTGACCAGCGGCATAGATCTGGATTTGCCAAAGGCTGGTAACTCTTCACTTTCTGGCGATGACCGCGCACTGCAAATCAGCGTTGACCGGGCGGGACGGTATTTTCTTGGCCAGAACCAGCTGGCACGGGAAGATGTGGTTCATCGCGCGTCCGCCATGCGGCTTGAAAATCCAAAGCTGACCATAATGATTAACGGCGACCGCGGAGCATCATATGGCGCAGTGATGGCCATGATGGGCGCGTTGAAAGATGCAGGATTCCAAAAAGTCGGCCTCAGGACAAAGCTTGATAACTGATAATTCCACATTTTGTTCTGAAAATATTTTGCTTTCTGTCGCGGGGCATCTGGGGATCGTTGCCATTATGGTAACATCGTTTGCGGTTATGGGTTCCATGGTAAAGATAGTTGCGCCAGATCATATACAAATTATAGAAATAGATCTTTCAAAGGTGCAGATTACAAAAGACGAAACCCTTGTGCACAATACCGAAACGCCGGAAAAGAAAGAAAACGAAAAACAACCGGAAAAAGAACCCGAAGAAAAAGATTGGCAAGCGGAAGATAAACCGAAACCAAAAAAGCCAGAGCCCGTAAAAGAAAAACCCAAACCCGCACCCCCGACCCCCGTACAGAAAACAACCGTCCGCGTGAACCGCGAAACCGCATCGCTGAACCGCACAATGACGGTATCTGTAATTGATGCCTTGCGCGTGGCTATGACCCGTTGCTGGCAATTCGACAACAACCGATCGGGTATAGAAGATTTGCGCGTGGTGGCACATCTGACCATGAATCGGAATGGAATGGTAAGTGATATTTGGTTCGAAGGTGCGGGTCGTGCCGAAACCGACCCGGCATTTGCATACATAGTCGAAACCATCCGCAGCGCGATAAGCGTATGCCAGCCTTTCAGAATGCTGCCACCGAACGAATACGATTTTTGGAAAAATATCCAACTTACCTTTTACCCATCAAACGCGACAGTACAATGATGATATAAGTGCGCACAGCGCGACGCATTAATTATTCATTATTCACTATTCATTATTCATTCAGCTGATAGCGCACGATACAATTACATTCCACTTGATTTCACAGTGTGTAATTTTATATAATTAAAACATGAAAAAGCTTTTCGGATCTTTATCAGTGATATTTCTGTTATCGGCTATTGCAATATCAGACGCTAATGCCGCAAATTTTTCATGCCCCAGATGCTTTACGTCATGCAATCCCGGTTATGTTTTGGCATTACCTGATAATACAGGATTGATTTCAAACGAACAGGGTGCCAGTGCCACCGAATGCGGAAGCGCCAAATGCTGTGACTGTGTACAACGGACACCGGCAAACACACCAGCAATATGGTTTGATAGCATTGGCGGACAGTTTAGATTCCCCGGGGCTTCTAATCTTCCTTAACCACAAAGGAAAAAATTATGAATAAAATATCATTATTTACCATTTGCCTTTCATTCGCATTACTGTTCACGCAAGATACATATTCATATAAATTGCAATCATCGCGTGAACTTGGCCGCGATGAAGCCAAAAACCAAAATATTATAGTCCGGTGTACCACCGATACGGGAAGCCTTTCGAACGAAACCTGTCAGTTACGGCGATTCGCCAATTGTAAAGTTGCATCAAACGGCAAAAAAAATTGCAGCGGATGGAAACCTTGGCATGATATCCGCAACCCTGGTGCTGAATTTGGCGATTGGCGCGGTGCCGCCGATGCATGTTGCAGAAGAAAGGGATTAAGATAATCCTGTCATGTCACATCTTAATTTCGTAGATAGGATTTTAACGGCAACGCAGTTGCCGTTAAAAACATATGTCGCGCAAAAGGCGCGACAATTGTAATTATTATTCATTGTTCATTATTAATTTTATTTGTATCACGATCAATGACTTCTAACTCTCCACGGTTCGTCATTCATGATAAGGTAATATAATTCCGGATCTTCGGAACTGACACTGCGGACAATTGGTCGGACTACGTAAATATCCACATTGCAAAAAGCGCGCGATTCGTTTTTTTCTATATATTCATCCTGGATATCTTCCATATCTTGATAGAATTTCTCGGCAAAATCCATAGATTGAAGAAATGCCGCGTCATCGTCTGCCGCGCTTGTCGAATCGCCCGCCCACATAAACCACATTCCATGGTTTACTACATTTTCCTGCCCCTCCAGATTATCGGCCGAAAGCAAAAGCAATGGTTTGAATTCTATATTGCTGGTGTAATCTCCGACCGATGTTTCGGACCAGTCGTACATATCAAGAAGGAAATTAATAGCACCGTAATACCCACCGGCCGTGGATACCATTTTTCCAAGATTTTCGGCTCTTTTCCAGCTCCAATGAAACAACACGTCGCGGATCTTTCCGGATTTCATACCAACCCGCGCGGCTTTCTTGCCGGTTTTCAGTACCGCTTTGCCACCACGCGCGGCCCTCATCGCACGCCATGCGCGCGCCACAACATTTCCGGTTTGGGCAACCTTGAAACCTTTTAATGCGGCGGCATATTTTTGAATGTCTGCGGTTACTTTCATTAATTCCATAAGCTCTTGGACATCTTTTAACTTTTTCAAATCAGTATCAATTGTTTTTAATCTTTTCAGATTATCTTCTATTCTTTTTATTTGTTCGGCTTTTTGTGCTATTTCTGCCGGATTAACAGCACTTGCATCCTTTACAGTCTTTAACATCTTTTCTTGGCGCGCTATGGCACGCGCATTGCGCTCGAAATCCTTAACCTTATCTATCTTACGTAGATCACTTGCTCTCTTGGCAAGCTGTACGGATATTCTTCCTGCGCGCGCACCCTTTGATATTCCCACAAGAATTGTACCACCACCCCAGGTTACAACCGTAATTGCCACATCCAAAGTAACCTCTGCCCATGTAATCCATTGAAGATTGACATCACCGGCGACATAAAAATCATTACCAGAAAAAAACTTTACTTCTTCGCCAATAGTACGGTGTACGGCGATATTTACTATGTCCCCGTCATCTGCCAGTGCGGATGTCGATGTGCACATCGCCCGGGTGGCAACCCCGCCAAGGCTCCTTACCAGAACATCGTTGTGATTATGCGGATAAAAGCTTTTCCAATTTTGTTCCAGATATTTCAATGATATTGTATTATTTTTGTCCGCCCCAACGAATTCGTCCAGTGTTCCGGCCTGGACCACCATAATACCATACCATGCCGGTTCCGTATTTGCCCAATCGCCGGCGGCATCGACACGTTCGCTGGCGGTACCGGCGGGCAGCCCGCGTTTTCCAGATAATTGTACACGTTGTTTAAGAATTTTGGGTTGGGTGGCATAATTTACGATTATTTCGCGGCCGCCCGGGAAAATGTATACAACCGGCGGAAACCTTATGGTATCTTCGGGTTCAAGTTCTGCAACTTCGGGACATGCCAGTACAGCACGAATAGTATCTGTTTTTTGAAAACTTCTGTAAATCCATCCTTGGATTAAATGTTCTGGGTCATCTTCGGTAACCTGATCCGCCGTATCGGCAAGTGATTTTTCAAATGCTAATTTCGCACATACAGATGATACATCATCATAATCATCCAACGCGAACGCATTGCCGAATCCGGCAAACATGGCCACCGCCATAAGAACAAGGATTTTTTTGAACATCTTTTCTCTGACGTACATTATATCAGATTTGAACAACGGGTTCAAGTGGTAAGATGGTGTCATGAACGTAAGACGTGAATCGTAAGGCGTAAAGCGCAATAATATTTTCGTTTCACGATTTATGTCTCATGCCCCACCAAGATTGCCATCGGCGGCATAGCCACCGAACAGTCTATCCCGCCCCACAAGCGTGGCAGGTTTTAAGGCGCATTTCACGCGCTTTCTGGGTAAAATTGAAATACGTGCTTGAAACAAAAATCTGATGAAACTAGCGTCCTTGTGACTGTATATATCTAGAGTAAGCCTCATATTCTTCCTTGGATAGTTTTCTTACCTGCTTATCCCATTCCTCCAAATTCGTTGCAGACAATCTACTCAAATCCCTAAATTTTTCATGTAATCTCGCAATTGAGTCGTTAAATGCATCGGTTCTGTTTTGGTTTCCGGGCGGCAGTGCCACTTTACAATAGTTCATTTCTTTCATGTGGGCTAGTTCCGCTTTTTCCCTGTCCCGTCTTTGTTCATTCGTTTCTATGTCGAAATTAGTCCTGTAAGCACAGTTTTCGATACATTTTCCATCTTTATAAACGGCTCTCCACGGTTCATAACCTTGTTTAAGAATATCCATTCTTTCCGTGAAAGATAGTTCGTCGAAAGTCCCCGGCATTGTTGTCGCGACCAGCCTTGTATCCTGTGCATTCTGTGCCTGTAACCCACGCATTTCCCCTAAGCGATCGTAC